>Ga0213840_1000052_pt1 | contig 377101 bp, 344 predicted proteins | sample SWPATP22_FD_160132 | JGI IMG/M metagenome (GOLD analysis project Ga0213840, IMG submission 160132) | Coastal seawater microbial communities from Marineland, Florida, United States - SWPA TP2 #2 | ecosystem: Environmental > Aquatic > Marine > Coastal | place: USA: Florida | collected 2016-08-14
ACGCCAGCGGCGGACTTTTGTTTGGTTTCGCAACTTCAAAAGCCCATGCACCGCTGGCGTCGTCAATTCCCGTCGCTTAACTCCTCGTTTTCTCTTCTGAATTAATTTCGCCGAGCGCTGCTAGAGCACATCCCAAACCCAAAGGACGCGCGCGACGACGAAGGCAACGCATTCGTCGCAACTCGACTCGCGAAGCGAGCTTTCGAGACTACGAGATGCCTTGCGCCAGCATGGCCTCGGCGACGCGCTGAAAGCCCGCGATGTTGGCGCCCTTGACGTAGTTGGTGGGCCGGCCGCGCTCCGCGCCAAACGACACGCACTTCGCGTGGATGTCTTGCATGATGCTCAGCAGGCGCGCGTCGACCTCTTCACGCGTCCACCGAATGCGCATGGCGTTCTGCGCTTGCTCCAAACCCGACGTGGCCACGCCGCCGGCGTTGACGGCTTTGGCGGGGCCGAAGAGCACGCCAGCGTCGACGAATGCCTGCACGCCGGCAAACGTCGTGGGCATGTTGGCGCCCTCGGCGACAGCGAGCACGCCGTTGTCGATGAGGGTCTTGGCGTCGTCACCATCGAGTTCGTTTTGCGTCGCACACGGAAAGGCCAGGTCGCAGGTCACCCCCCACGGACGTTGTCCCGCGTGGTACGTCGCCGACGGGTATTGCTCTGCATACGCAGAGATGCGGCCGCGGCGTTCGTTCTTGAGGGCCTTCACCCACTCCAGTTTCTCGAGGTCGATGCCGTCGGGGTCGTGCACAAAGCCGCCCGAGTCCGACAGGGTCAACACCTTGCTCCCGAGTTCGATGAGCTTCTCGGCGCAATATTGCGCAACGTTGCCAGAGCCGGAGATGACAGCCGTCTTGCCGTCGAGGCCGTCGCCTTGCGTCGCCAACATCTCGCGCGTGAAATACACGGTGCCGTAGCCGGTGGCCTCGGTGCGAATGAGGCTGCCGCCGTATTCGAAGGCCTTGCCGGTCATGGCGCCGGTCCAAGCGTTGGACAACCGCCGGTATTGCCCAAAGAGATAGCCGATCTCGCGGGCCCCCACGCCGATGTCGCCGGCGGGCACGTCGGTGTTTTCGCCGATGTGGCGGCCGAGCTCCGTCATGAACGACTGGCAAAAGCGCATGACCTCCCGGTCGCTCTTGCCTTTGGGGTCGAAGTTGGCGCCGCCCTTGCCGCCGCCCATGGGCAAGCCCGTCAGGGCGTTTTTGAAGATTTGTTCGAAGCCCAAAAACTTCAACACACTCTGCGTCACCGTCGGGTGAAAACGCAGCCCTCCTTTGTAGGGCCCGATGGCTCCGTTGAACTGCACCCGCCACCCGCGGTTGATGCGCACCTCGCCGCTGTCGTCTTCCCAGCACACGCGAAAGGTGATGATGCGGTCGGGCTCGGTGAGGCGCTCGAGGATGCGGGCGTTCACGTACCGGTCGTGGTCGAGGTACCACCCCATGATGGTCTCGCTGAGCTCTTGCACCGCCTGATGGAATTCGGGCTCATGGGGGTTCCGCTCTTTCAGGCGTTGCATGAAGCGTTCGATGTCGGCGGTGGGTTCGGCGGTCATGGCGTCCTCGGCGATGAAGTCGGACTCTGTCGATGCTGCGTCGACAGAAGCCAGCGTAGTGTTGCACAGCCAAGGGGGCACGCTGCAATCGCTCGCGGCGGCGTCGGTTGGCAGAACCCACTCACCGGACTACAAAACAGCATGCCCATCCATCGTCATGTTCCGTCGCTGCTGACCCTTGCCATCGTCCTCGTCGGCGTCGGCGTCTTGTCGTTTGCCAACATGGGCCCCAACGACGACCGCGTCCTGCACTACCAAGGTGTGCTTGAGTCGAACGGCAATGCCCCCACCCAGCCGCACGACTTTCGCTTTGCGCTGTTTGCGTCGTCGCCCTCGGCCGTCGACCTCGACTGTCTGCTGGCCGATCCCAGCCCCAACTGCAGCTTGTGGAGCGAACAGCTCGACGACGTCGACGTCACCTCCGGACGCTTTGCCGTGACGCTGGGCGCCTCCACCGCCCTCACCGACAACATCTTGGGGCAGCCGGCGTTGTACGTCGGCGTCGCCGTGCGGGCGTCGGGCACGTCCACCTTCAGCAAGCTCAACGGCACCTCGCGCATCGTGCCGTCGCCGCTGGCCTCCCGCGCCGCCGCCGCCGTCGACTTCAAAGTCACCGGCACCCTCACCGCCACCACCGTCAGCAGCACCTCGGTCGATGCCGATGACGTCGTCACCGACAGCCTTGACGTCGGTGGCAACGGCGCGGTCATCGACTCCTACCTCGTCGTGCAGCGTCCCAACGTCGCCCGCGGCACACCGGCCGCCGTGTTCAAAACCAACGACAACGCCCACCAACTCGAAGTCCTCACCGACGGTTTGCGCATGACCAGCGCCGACGACCTCTACCTCACCCCCGGCAGCGGACGCATCGTGCGCAGCAACGGCTCCCACCACGTTGGAGGCGATTTGACGACGTCCGGCCGCCTGCGCGCCGACTGTCCGGGTGGCATGACCCGCCTGCACCCCAACAGCGCGGTGTGCATCGACGACGTCGTCACCAACATGGGGCAAAACTGGTACGCCGCCGCTCGGATTTGCCACGCCAACCACAAGCGCATGTGCACGTCGTCTGAGATTTGGGTGGGCCTCAGCTACGACAACACCGACAGCTTCGGCTTTTTCTCCACCGGAAACCGATGGGCCTGGTCAAGTGCCGTCGTCGACACCAACGGGGGCACCGACCATGGAGGCTGCCACGTGAACCTCAATGACGACGAGCCCGGCAAACACCTCGGCGAGAGCAACTGTCAGGTGGCGGCCCAGGCCGAAGACCCCAACATTGGCGTGCTCTGCTGCTACTCCCAATGACCGCAGACTTCGCGACGGCAACCGTCGACGTGAGACGCCTCGAAGTGTCCCAGGGTCGCTGTGAAGTTCGCGCCGTCGGCGCTTTTGGCTAGAGTTCCGCCACGTCGTGCACTGTGACGGAGCAGGTGGATCCTTGGTCGAACAGTTTGGAGACTTTGAGCTTCTGTCGCTCCTCGCCAAAGGAGGAATGGCGGAGCTCTTCATGGCGCGTCACGTGTCGTCCAACAACCTCGTCGTCGTCAAACGGCTGCTGCCCGAGCTGCAAGACCGCCCCGACGTCATCGAGATGTTTCTCACCGAAGCCGACGTGGGCCGCATGCTCACCCACGACAACGTGGTGCGGGTTCTCGACGCCGGCGAAGTCAACGGCCGCTACTACATCGTCATGGAGTACGTCGACGGCACCGACGTCGAGAACGTGCTGGCCCGCGCTTGGCGCACCGGCACCCCACTGCCCGTCGACATCATCTTTCGCATCGGCGTCGACGCACTGCGCGGCCTGCACGCGGCCCACACCTTGCGCTCGCCGCAAGGCACCGAGTTTGGCTTGGTGCACCGCGACGTCAGCCCCGACAACCTGTTCATCACCCGCGGCGGCCTCACCAAAGTCGCCGACTTCGGCATCGCCAAGCTCGCCCACATCGAAGGGGTGACCACCACCGGCCTGCTCAAGGGCAAGCTCACGTACATGTCGCCCGAACAAACCAATGGCAAAGCCCTCGACGGACGCGCCGACATGTTCGCCATGGCCCTCATTCTCTTTGAGATGCTGACGTCAGAGCGGCCCTTCTCCCAACAAGCCGGCGAGAGCGAGATCGACACCCTCATGCGGGTGCGCAAGGGCAAGGTGCCCAACATCGGCACCCTCGAGCCCAAGCTCGACAAAAAGTGCGCCAAGACCATCGACAAGGCCTTGCGGCGGTGGCGGCCGTTTCGGTTCAAGACCTGTGAAGAATTCGCGGCCGAGCTTGAGTTTCACGCCGCCTGCGCCGACCTCCTCGCCACGCGTGACGAGCTGGCGGGCTTTGTCGCCCGTTTCCAGGCCGAAACGCCCACCTAGTGGTGAAGTTCGCGGTGGAGTTCGCGGCGGCCATCGTGGCGCAAGGTCGTCGACGTTGGCGAAAACGAGTCGCAAAGTTGCCCCCGACGTTCGCCTGTTTCATGCTCCCGCTTGGCAGTCTGAATCTGCCGCTGCTTGAGACCGACCCAGTGAGCCAAATCCCATGAGCCAGACCCTCGCCGGACACATCGAAGACCTCGACCTCGACGAGGTGGTCAAGGTGGTGGCCCTGTCGCGTCGCTCCGGCGTGTTGCGGCTTGAATCCAGCGAAGGCCATGCCGACATCACGTTTCTCCTCGGACGGGTGGTCTCGGTGCGCTCGAACCTCAGCAAGGGGACACTCGGGCAGCAGCTGGTGCAAGGCCAACTCCTGACCCAAGCCGAGGCCCACTCCGCCGGCCCCGAAGAGACGCTCGATGATGTGTTGCGACGGGTGGTCAACGCCCGTGGTGGAGCGCCAGCGTTGATCTCCCGCGTCGAGAGCGAGCTCCTCGACCGCATGCGCGAGCTGACCTTGAAGGTCATGCTGTTTCGCGCCGGTTCGTTTCGCTTTCAGGTCACCACCGAAGACGCTCCCCCCCAGCGCCATCTGGGCGACACCAGCATCACCGTCGCCGAAGGGCTCGACGCTGAAGACTTGGCCCGTGAGGTCAAACGTCGTCGAGAAGGACGCGCACGAGACCCGATGTCGCATCTCACCGGCGCGCCCGTCGCCGAGCCGTCCGACGACGGCAACGTCGACTTGGTGCTCATCGACGACGACGCACGCTTTCTCGACACCGTCAGCCGTCAGGCGCAAACCGCGAACCTCTCCGTGTCGACCGCCACCGACACCCGCGCCGCGCTGGAGCGCTTGCGTCTTCTCGACGACGACGACAGCCCTAAAGCCATGGTCGTCGACTTGGTGATGCCGCGCAGCTCGGGGCGAGGCTATTTGGGCGGGCTGGAGGTCTTGAAGCAGGCGCACCTCATGGGCGTCGCCGAGCAAGTCTTCCTCGCCCTCGACCAGCCCCACCAAGACGCTGAAGAGTTGGCCGATCGGTTGGGTGCAGCGGGCGTGCTGCAAAAGCCCAAAGGCGGCGAAGGCGTCACCGAGCTGCTCAACCCCGTGCTCTTCTTGCTCGGGCGCGACCCCATGCTGACGCCTGGTGGAGACCTCATCAGCCAACTCCGCGACGAGCTCGGTGAAGGTCCGGCCAAAGGGGGCGACGACCTGGCGTCCTTCGGGCACGACCCCACCAAGAGCCTCGAAGTGCTGAAATCGCTGTTGGGAGAACTCAACACGCCGTCCTTCAAAGAAGAGGTGCCGCTGTTGGTGCTGCGGTTTGCCTCGTCGTTCTTTTCGCGCGGCGCGCTGTTTGTCGTCGACGAAGAGCAACAAACGCTGGCGGGCTTGGGCGCCTTTGGCTTGGGCCCCGGCGACGCCGGTCGCACCATCCACGCCGTCAAGCTGCCCCTCGGCAGCGACACCGTGTTCACGCGCTGCTTTCATGAGCGCAACGGCGTGCGCCAGCCCTACTTCGAGAGCGAGTACAACCAACGTTTGTTGACGTCGTTGGGCGGCCCCAAGCCCAAAGAGGTCTACACCGCCCCGCTCATCTCGCCCGACGGCATCGAAGGCGTGCTCTACGCCGACAACGCCATCGATCAGCGTCCGTTCCCTGACATTGCGCTGTTCGAGATCTTCTTGCAGCAGGCAGGGGCCGCCATCGAGCGGGGCAACCTCAAAAACCAGCTGCTGCGGGCCCAGGCCAGCTGAGCCCCTCGCTGCTCTACCCGACCTCGGTCGACGCTGCTTCGTTCGCAGCTTGTTCGGCGAGGTAGGCCTGGTAGCCAACCATGGTTTGGTGGCGAACGAAAAAGCTGTTGAGCGCTTCGAGCACGACGTCGGGCGCAGCGAACGTCCACGGCACTTCGACTTTGCCGCCGCCGGCGTCGGCGACGCGGCGGATCCGCAGCACTTGTCCGAGCATCGCGTCTTCGATGGTCATGTTCTCCACGTCGCCCCACTGCACGGCGTCGTCCCAACTGTCGTGCTTCATGCCGAAGACGTCGAGGTCGAACATCCGGTTCTTCTTGTCGGCAAACGAACGCGGCGGAAAGTGCTCCTCGACGAGTGCACGGGCCTCGGGGTCGGCAGGGTCGAGCCGGTAGGCGAGGTCGTGGGCATGGGCGGCCGCAAAGGCGCGCTCGTATTCACTCCACAGGGCACGCTCGATGTCTTCGGCCGGCGGAATGTCGTCGACGACGCTGTCGCTCGGCGCGCGTTGCAGCATCACGCGCATGTCGCTCACCGCCAACGGCAGGTTGAGGTTTTGCAGCCGTTCTTGCAGCGAGGGATGTGAATCAAATGGGTGCGGCACCTGCGCCGTCACCAAGTCGTCGTCGACGTCAGACGAGTCGGCGTAGTCGGCAAAGCCCGCCGACACCCGCTCAAAGATGTCGAGCGATGCATCGCGTGCGTCGGTGTTGGCCTCGAACAGCTTGCCTTCGACCCGGGCGCGGTAGGCACCGTAGGCCGCGGTCTTCACCAATGCCGACGCCGCCGCTTCTTTGCCGACGATGTTGGCTCCGACGCTGTCGGCGCGAAACTCGCGGGCGCGCGACGCTTCTTGCAGCGCCACCTCAAAGCCGGCCCTGAACAACACCAAGTAGGCGTACAAGATGCCGGTGCCCTCGGCGAGCATGCCCATGAACACGCCAAACTTGTGCAGCAGCGGGCTCATCTTCTTGGAGAATGCGGTGTCGTCGCCCGAGAAGTGGGCAAACTCGTGGGCCATGACGGCGTGGGCTTCGTCGCGCGACAAACGGCGCAAGAGGCTGAGGCTGGCGTAGAGGATGCGTCCGTGCAGCAACTCTTCTTTGCCGTCGTGGTGCAACACCTGGGGCACGGCGGAGACGAAGAAGTTGTCGTCGACGCCGACCACGACATGCTCGGGAGGGGGCGTGCCCACCTCGTTGCACAACTTGTGGATGCTGGCGAAGAACGCAGGCGCATCGGCTTCAGACAGCTTCACTCCATTGATGGGATAGGTCGCATCGACCCGGCGAAACAGCCCCATGACGATGGTGCCGGCCGCCCCCAACGCCAACACCACGCCGACGATGACGAGCTTCACGGAGTAGAACTCGAACCACATCGCCGTCACCCAGAACGACAAACCGGCGAAGAGCACGCTCTGCAACAGCACCTCGACGACGACAAAGGTGCGCAAGAGGGCGTAGCCGAGCTTGAATGCGGTGTAGAGACTCTGCCGCGAACGTCGAGCCCAGAACACCAAGGCGCCGACGACGAGCACGCACAGCGGAATCAACGCAAAGGCGATGCCGCCGAGGAGGGCGATCATCCGCAACTGCCACAGATCGTCGCAGACGCTTTCGAGAGAGCCCCGCAACCCAGCCCGGTCGGCGTCGGTGGAGGTGCAGATCTCGACGATGGACATCGACTCCCAAGCCGACTGCAGCTCTGCTTTGCGAGGTGCGTCGAGCGTGGCGTCGGCGTGCACGTTGCGCACGATCGATTGGATGACCGAGGCCTCCATCGACGACGTCGACTGCAAACCAAACAGCAGAGAGAACAGCGGGATGAGCAACACCACCCACGCCTTTTTGTTGTGGCGCACCACGTCGCGCATGGGCTCGGCCAGCAGGGGGTTCGCAGCTCGCATCGGTCCCTCCAGGTGCCCTCCCAGCGGGCCCGCGCCTGCATGCTCCAAAACCGATGACGTCGAGGTCAAGCCGCCAGACGCACGCGGTACCTGAAGGTGAGCTCGCCCCACGAAAAACGCCCTGCACAAGGCAGGGCGTTCGATGCGGCGGAGCGCCAGTTCACTCGGTGACTTCGACCGCCACTTTCACTTGCTGCTTCACACGGTCGCAAGCGGTGTCGGTGCACAAGAAGAAGGTGAGGTCGGCGGTGACTTCTTGTTTGCCTTTGGTTTTGCCGGTGACGCCGGTCTCCAAGACAGGGTCTTTGGCCTTCTTGTCTTTGACGTTCTTGCGGCCGAGCTTTTTGCTGTCGACGGCGAGGCCTTCCGGCGCGCTCAGCTTCACCGACAGAGGTGCGTCCGGGTGAACCTTGGTGCCATTCAACGGCTGGATGTGAATGGCCAGCTGGCCAGCCTCGCCCACCTTGACGGTCTTCGATGACGCGGAGGTGTCGACCTTGAAGTTGGGGCCTTCTTCTTTCTTCTTTTCGCCCTCTTTGGGCTGCTCTTTGGGGGCGGCGTCGTCGCCAGCGAAGGCAGAAGCGGCGAGGGTCAACGAGACGAGAGTGGCGAAGAAGATGCGCACGGGTCCTCCAAGTGGGCGGCAGGGGCGGTGAGGCAACCTGCCAATGCCGCGGCAGCCTAGCAAGGTTGGCGCGAGCAATGAGCACTTTTGACGATGCAGGACGCTGGGTGTTCAGCAGGGCTGTGTTCGGCCGCACGTCGGCGGGGGTGGGCTTTTGTGTGATGTGCCCCGAACGAGGGTTCGTTTGGCACATTTTGCACGTTTTTTCGCGTCTCTACGTTCAACAACTGCCGAACGAAGGTTCGTTCGGCATGCTTTGGATGCGCTGAGTGCCCTACCCCTCAGGGCTCCGACGCTGATGAATGCGCCCAAAAACCGCCACCGCCCCCTCGTTCGGCCCATGTTGCACGTTTTCCTCCCACGGCTTTTGCGTCCGAAAACCGCCGAACAAACCTTCGTTCGGCCCGTTTTGGGCATCCTTGCCTCCACCATCTCATCCCAAAACCGCCCTCCTCTTTGCACGTCGACCGATTGACATTGACATCAATGTCAATGACGCTGTTGCCGTCTTTCACGCTTCCTGCGTCCGGAGTGCACCATGGCCTTCCTTCAAGACCCGCCTGCCCCACAAGACCTCTTCGCCTACGACCACGTCACGCAGCAGATGCTCCCGTTGCTGCTCGACGAGGCCCAGCACGACAAACTCCTGCCGCTGTTGCATGCCTTGGGCGAGGCCACCGTCACCGAGCTGCCCCCCCTCGCTGCCGAGGCCGAACGTCTCCCCCCCGAGCTGGTGCCGTTTGACGCCTGGGGCCGGCGGATCGACCACATCCGTGTCCCCCCCGCCTGGGACAAGCTCAAAGCCTTCTCCGCCCGCCACGGCATCGTCGCCGAAGGCTACAACGACGCTTGGGGCGCCGCCCGCCGTGTGGCGCAGGCGTCGCTGCTGCACACCTTTGCGTCCTCGTCGGCGACGTTCAGCTGTCCGCTGGCGATGACCGACGCCGCCGCCAAGGTGCTTGGCGAAAACGACGATGACGACGACGTGGTGCGCGAAGCCCGCGAGCGTCTTTTGGCCCAGCTGCTGTCGACGACACCCGACACATTCATCACCTCCGGCCAGTGGATGACCGAAAAACCGGGCGGCTCCGACGTAGGCCGCACCGAAACCGTGGCGCGGCCAGTCGACGGCAGCGACCGCGTCTTTCAGCTCTTCGGCGACAAGTGGTTCACCTCGGCGACCACCTCCGAAATGGCCTTGACCCTCGCCCGCATCGACGACGGCGAGAACGACGTCGTGCAAGGCTCCCGCGGCCTGACGCTGTTCTTGGTGGAGGTCGCCCGCAACGCCCACCATCAACTCGACGGCATCACCGTGCACCGCCTGAAAGACAAGCTGGGCACCAAGGCCCTGCCCACGGCCGAGTTGACCCTCGACGGCGTGAAGGCCATTCGACTCAGTCCCCCAGGGCGCGGCGTCGCCACCATCGCCACCATGTTGAACATCACCCGCTACTACAACGCGGTGTGCTCCGCGTCGGGCATGCTCATGGCCTGTGCCCTCGCAGACGACTACGCGCAAAAACGCATGGCCTTTGGCAAGGTCCTCGCCGAACAGCCGCTGCATCAGACGACGCTCGCTCGCATGCGCGGCACCACCGCCGGTGCGCAAGCGTGGTGCCTGCACCTGGCCGACCTCCTCGGCAAACAAGAGGTGGGCAGCGCCAGCGACGACGAGCTCACGCTGTTGCGGGCGTGGATTCCCCTCGCCAAGCTCACCCTCGGCAAACAAGCCGTCGCCGTCGCCTCTGAAGCGCTTGAGGCGTTTGGAGGCGCAGGCTACGTCGAAGACACCGGCCTGCCACGTCTGCTGCGCGACGCACAGGTTCTCGCCATTTGGGAGGGCACCACCAACGTCCTCGCCCTCGATGTGTTGCGCGCCGAGGCCAAAGACGGGGCGTTGACCGCTGCCCTCAAAGACCTCGCCACCCGTCGTGATGCCTTGTCGTCGTTGTCGTCGTCGTCACAGCAGAGTTGGCAGCGTCGCTTGGAGCGTCTGCAGGCACTGCTGGCGCAGACCGCCAAAGACGGCACCGTCGAAGCACACGCCCGCGACATCGCGCTCAGCGTCGGACACCTCATCGAAGCTGCGCTGCTTGCAGATGCAGCCGGACGCACCGGCGACGCCCTGTTGACGACGTGGGGCGACCGCTTCTGCGAGGTGCACTTCGCCAGCCTGTTTTGAGCACGGCCGAGCGCGTGGATGTGACGCACGTCAGACTCCACTGTGCAGAACAGAGACGTTTCGCGAAACGCACTTGCTGTTGACGTCGGGAGTCGAGCTACGCTGCGTGCTTCCTGGGAGGATTCATGACCAAGAAACACGCTCTCCTCGTCGGCACCATGGTGGTCTCGCTCAGCAGCATGGGCTGCGGCGCCATTGAAATCGCCAGCTGCTGCCTCAACTGCGCCACAGGGCTCATCCTGCGGGCCGACCCAGGCATCGCCCAACAGATGCCGGAGCAGTCGCCGACCTACCTGAAGAACATCAAGGCTTCGAAAAGCAGCAAGGCAACGTCGGTGAACTACTGATCCCAACGCGGTTTGGCTTCACGACGACGAAAGCCTCCCACTCGGGAGGCTTTTGCTTTGCGACAGGTGCCGCTCCGTCGCTCCGCCGTCAGTCGCTCATGCGCTTTTGCACGGCGCGCTCGGCGGCGTTGACGTCGAGCATCAAGCACAAGTTGTCGGGCAGACGCTTGCCTGCTTCACGAATGGCGTCGACGGCGTCTTGCGTTTTGCCTTTGCGCTTCAGCATCTTCAGCCCGAAGTGACGGCGACCGCAGGTTTCGCCGTCGACAAGGTCGCGAATGCCGAACGCCTCTTGGTCGATGAGGTCGGCCTTCTTGCGGGTGCGCAACGCCGACAACGCCCCGTGTCGTTCGCCCCAATCGTCTGACGTTGCCAACGACACCAGCCGGTCGTCGACGTCGTCGTTGGGGTAGCGGGCCAGCGCCTCGGCGGCGTCTTCTTGGGCCTTGCCCCGCAACAGGGCCGTCAACTCGTCGAGGGCGCGGGTGGAGGTGGCGCCGTCGACAAAGGCGTCGTGAAAGGCGTCGGCGGCTTTGCCGTCTTTGCCCTCAGCGACGTAGGCGTGCCCCAGCGCGAGCGCCTCGTCGGGCGTCAGTGACTTTTTCGGACTCAACCGCCGGATGACCTCGTCGGCCTTGCCATCGTCGACGAGGGCGATGTCGGCGGGCGTGGTGATGGCCGAGAACACGTTGCCCAACACGAAGAGCACAACGGCGAGGGCCGTGAGTGCGCCCACACCGCCCACGACGAGCAGTGCGGCTTTGTTGCCCTTGCCGGGCGATGCGTTCGACGTGCTGCCCAACGCCGCCAAGTTGGAGGCGACGTCGGCGACGCCACGGCCCGCCTGCGACAACAACCCCTCCGTGAAGTCGACGCGGCTGAGGGCGTGGTTTTGAAAGGGCGGCTGCCCGTCGTGCCCCGTCGGCAACGCGGCGTAGAGGGTGACGTCGCGGGCGATGCCTTTGAGCGGGCGGCTCCCACGGGCATCGACGTTGACCTCGGCGGTGTTCATGGTGGCGAAGGTGGCGTCTGAAAACAGCACCTCGCCAGGCTCGGCCAGCCCCTCGAGACGTGCGGCAATGTTGACGGGCTCGCCGAAGATGTCACCGCCTTGCAGCCGCACCTCGCCCGTCGACAGCGCCACCCGCACGTGCAGTTTCTCGTCGTCACTGCAGGTCTGGTTGTGGTCAAAGAGCCGGTCTTGAATGGCCGTTCCGCACAGCACGCCGTCGGTGGGCGATTTGAACGTCACCAACAACGCGTCGCCGATGGTCTTCACCACCTTGCCCGAAAAGGCCTTCACCACCGGGCGCAACAAGGCGTCGTGCAACTCCAACCATGCCGCCGCCTGTTCGCGCGACTGCGACGACGTCGCCGAGGTGTATCCCGCGATGTCGGTGAACATGATGGTGAGGTTCTCGGTCTTCACCTTGCCACGCGCCTTCGCCGCCCCCGTCGTCGGAGGCGCGGCGAGCGCGGTGCCTGAATGCTGCACCTTGGACGTCGTCGACGACGCCACCGGCAGCACCGCCGTTGCCGAGGTGTCAGCGGGCTCACCTGCCGGAGGTGCATCTGAAGGCGACGTTGACGTCGACGTCGACGTCGACGTTGTCGTCGCCAAGACTTGCTCGAGCGCAGACACCAAAGCGTCGTACGAGGCAAACCGCTCGGCGGGCTTCTTGGCCATCAGCTGTTGCAGCACTCCGTCGGCCGCAGCACCTGGCGAGCCCACCGGCAACGCCGGCACGTCCTCGGTGAGGTGGGCACTGATGACCTCGAGAGGCGTCTCGCCTTTGTAGGGCGGCTTGCCCGTCAGCATCTCGAACAGGGTCGCCCCGAGGGCGTACATGTCGCTCTGGATGGTGGCGTCTGCCCCACGCGCCACCTCGGGGGCCAGATAGTGCGGACTCCCGACGACGATGCCTGCCGACGTGAGGTTGGCGCTGCCGTCCACAGGACGGGCCAAACCGAAGTCGGCCAACTTGCACTGTGCCCCCGCCAAGAAGAGATTGGCGGGTTTCACGTCGCGGTGCACCAGCCCTGCCCGCTCGGCGGCCTGCAGGCCGCGCGCAGCGTCGAGGGTGAAGCGCAACGCGCGCTCTGGCGGCAACGCCCCTTGCGCCTCCAACAGGCCGCCAATGTCTTCGCCGTCGAGGAGCTCCATGGCGATGAACGGCAACCCGTCTGCGTCGCCCACCTCGAAGACGGTGATGACGTACGGGGACTGCAGCTTGGCCATGGCCTGTGCTTCGCGGCGAAACCGAGCCGACATTTCTGCGTCTTTGGCGAGGTCATCGAGCAGAACTTTGACGGCAACACTGCGGTCGAGGCTGGGGTCTTTGCAGGCGTACACCCGTCCCATGCCACCGGCGCCGAGCACGCGCTCGACGACGTAGCGTCCGATGGACGTGGGGGTGGTCATCGTCGCAGTGGCGTCGCTCATGCCGCCGAGGCTACAGCACCGAAGGCCGGTGAAGCCACTCGGCGGGCCGGGTCGGCCGCACAAAAAGGGCACAAAAAAGCGCCTCCAGCGGGAGGCGCTTTTTGCATCTACGGCGCGGCGCGCGTCAGGCCGCGAGCATGCTGTCGTCGAGGTTCGGCACCTTCATGAAGGCGAGGTAGATGAACACTTCTTCGCCGTCGAAGCCTTCGCCCTTGAGGTGGGTGAAGATGTCTTTGACTTTGTCGGCTTCGAGCTCTTCGAAGAAGGTGGGCTCCTCGTCGACGAGACCGTTGTCGTTCTCGATCTCGAGGAAGTCGAGGGTGGCTTTCAACAGCGGACGCTTGGTGAACAACCAGTTGCGCAAAAGTTCTTCGCAAAGGTCGTTCTCTTCTTTGGAGGAGCCAGACTTCAGACGCTCGTGCAGCTTGCGGGCGCGGTCTTCGAGCTTGCCGTGCACCTTGAGGCCCACGCGTTTTTTCGCCTTGATGCCAAGGCGGCCGAACAAGGTCTCGCGGATGCGGCGAGGTGCAGAGGCGACGACCTCTTGAAACTTGGATTCGCTGATTTTGGTGACCAACTCGATGTGATCCATCTGAGGCTCCACGCCTGCGCCGGCAGGCTCCTGACAAACAAAAGGGCCTCCTTGCGTGACGGAGCAGACCGCATTCGTCAACGCAGGAGGCGCATTTTGCCGCCTACCGGAAGGGGCTGGAGATGACCTTAAACGCCTCTTTCAACACCCGTTGGCCGGTGCGCTCTGCCGCGCCCACGCCCTGGTCGATGAGAAAGCTGACGTCGTCGATGGCATACGTCAGGGGGGTCGCATTCTCGCGCTTCACCTGGCGAATGGTGCCATCCGGAAAGCACACCCGCGCCGCCACGCCCATGCGCAACAACATGCGCGGCAACTTGCCCCGCTTCTCGAGCGACATCAGCCCCTTCATGCCGCTCGACAGCAAAAACCCTTTGAGCCCCAGCGGCAGGGCCAGCGTCGTCAACACGTCGGGCGACAGACCCCCAAAGCCCACCACCAACAGCGGACGCTTCGCCATCTTCGCCGCCTGCAAGTCTTCGTTGGAGAACGCCGCCAACGACGCCCGCAACCCAGGATGGGTGTGCCACAGCACCTGCCCCCACTTCGGGTCGATGGCGACTTTGCCGGGCTGCCCACTGGCACGACGGGTGAGCCCGTCGAGACGGGCACCGTGCGCGTTGCGCTGCAAGAACGCCGCGCCCGACAGCTCCAAACCCAGCCGCGTCGAGGCCAACAGTTGTTGTTCGGCGTGTTGAAAGAAGCGGTCGCTTCCGACGATGACGTCGTCGTGCCGGTGCATTTTCACGGTGAGGCTGCCGCGCACGGCGTTGCGCGACGCCAGCCGCTCGGGCTCGGCGATGGGGGCCAACGCGGTCTCTTCGCCGACGACCACAGCGTCTTGGGCGCTCACCAAGGGCGGGTTGTCGTCGTCACGGGCCATGGGCGCACTCCTGAACCATCAATGAAAGTCTAGCAGACGGATCCGACAACCCTCAAAGGGCCCCGACGGCGTGCAGCCTGGCCGTCACGAGGGCTTTGACCTCGTCGTCTGACAGCAAACTGCCGTCGGCAAAGCGCACCTGGCTCTTGGTGGTGTCGTGACCCACGAGTAGTTCGGCGTGGGCCTCAATGGTGACGTCGTCGAACAACACCAGCGCACAGTGCTTTTTCGACGCTGAAAAGCCGCAGACCACTTTGCCTTTGCCCTTGCCTCCGGGCACCACGCGGTAGGCGGGGATGCCGTAGCTGATGCCCTCATCGGCGTTTGGCAGCGCCGCCAACAGTTGTGCCCGAAGATGCCGCAGCGCCTTGGCGTGTGCGTCGTCTTGGTTCGCGATGTAGTCGTCGACTTCGCTCGACATGGTCGCCACCTACGCTTTGCGCCAGGCGATGGCGTTGAGGGCAAGGGCCAAGGCCAACACCTGCGTCACCATCGATGAGCCTCCGTACGAGACGAACGGCAGCGTCATGCCGACGACGGGCATGAGCCCGGTGACCATGCTGATGTTGATCAGCAGGTGCCAAAAGATCATCGCACACGCCCCCACGCCGACGAGGGCGGCGAAGGCGTCGGTGCACGACTCGAGGTGGTGCAGCAGCAGTCCGAGGAGGGCGACGAACAGCGCGATGAGCACGACGCCACCGACAAAGCCCCACTCCTCGGCGAGCACGCTGAACGCAAAGTCGGTGTGGTTCTCGGGCAAGAACGACAGCTGGGTCTGCGTGCCCTCGAGGAAGCCCTTGCCAAACACACCGCCGGAGCCGACGGCGATCTTCGACTGCATGGCGTGGTAGCCGGCGCCGTGGGCGTCGGCCTCGGGGTTCAAGAAGGTGAGCACCCGCTGCTTTTGGTAGGGCTTCAGCAAAAACTGCCAACCGAAGACGGCGATGGAGGCAACGCCGGCGAGGGCAATGGCCACACTCCCCCGTCGAACACCGGCGAAGAGGATCTGCACGCCCGCGATGGACAGCACGATGAGGCTGGTGCCGAGGTCGGGTTCGATGAGCACCAAGCCCCAGCTGAGGAGAATGGGGTCGACCGGCGCCACCCACCGCAAAAAGTGATGGCCGTTGATCTTCAACTCGGCCACGCACAACAACAACCACACCACGATGACGACGACGGCAGTGACCTGCAGCCAGTAGGGGTCGACGCCGGGGAGCTCTTCAAGCCCCTTCTCGACGGCGAGGGCGAGCTTCTTCTCTTGTTTGTTCCAGCGGTAGAGCAAAAAGGCGATGGCGCCGAGAGGACGCGTGATGTTCCACGGCCGCAGCAGGTCGCGCAGCGTGTAGCCGCCGGGCACTCTGTAGCGCGAGAAGATGTATGCCGTGATGAGCATGGTGCTGATCTTCGCCAGCTCACTCGGCTGCAAATTGAAGAAGCCCAGGTTCAACCAACGGGTGGCGCCTTTGACGGTGGTGCCAGCGACGAGCACGGCGACCAACAACACATTGACCACCACCCACGACGGAATGGCCAAGTGCTCCAACGTCGACGTCGAGATGCGAATGACGACGGCCGCCCCCACCATCGACACCATCAGCCAGGCGCTTTGCACCAGCCACAGATTCGGCCGGGAGATTTGCGCCGCCGAATACAAGTTGATGACGCCCATGAGGGGGATGAGGGCGGCGATGATCACCGTCCCCCAAGGGATGCGTGCCAAGAGGCGGTCGCCGCTGGGGCTCATGGTTGACCTCCGGCCGCAGGTGCGGGCAACGCGGGCAACAACGGCGCCGCGGGGACGACCACGTTGTCGACGTCGACAGGCGCTGTGGCCGCCGGCGCACGCTGCGTTTGGCGTTGGCTGGCGAACGTCTCTAGGGGGATGGCTTTGGAACCGCCGCGCTCGAAGTAGGTGCGCAGCACTTCGGCGACGACGGGCGCCGACATGGAGCCGCCAAACCCACCGTGCTCGGTCATGACGACGACGACGACTTCGGGATTGTCGGCGGGCGCGAAGCCGACAAACCAGGCGTGGTCGCGCTGTTCATAGGCGACGTCTTCGGGGTCGAGGTGGGCGACGTCTTTCGACAACCGCACCACTTGGGCCGTGCCGGTCTTGCCACCGATGACGATGCCGCTGTCGCGCACCCACTTTGACATCTCGGGCATGTCACGTCGCCAGCGGATGCCGAAGGCGGTGCCGCCGCGTTCGGTGACGTACGACAGGCTCCTGCGCACTGTGGCCAGCTGCTCGTCGGGGACGTCGAGGGGCCAGTGCAAGTCGGGGCCGAATTCTTCGACGACGGCGCCTTCCTCGTCGACGATGGCCCGCACCACTTGCGGGCGGTAGACTTGACCACCGTTGGCGATGGCGGCGTAGGCGACGGCCAGCTGCAGCGGCGTGACGGTGACATCACCCTGCCCGATGGAGCTGTTGACGACGAGACCGGGCGTGTAGGTCATCTTGCGCTTCTTGTAGTAGGCGCGGTCGGGGGTGATGCCGGGCGTCTCGCGATCGAGGGGGATGCCGGTCTTTTTGCCAAAGCCGAGCGACCGTGCCGTCGACATGAGCTTGTCAGAGCCCATCTCGTAGCCGAGCGAATAGAAGTAGGTGTCGCAGCTTTGTTTCAGCGCGCGCTCGAGGGCGATGGCCCCGTGGCCCGCGCGGTTGTAGCAACGCCAGGTGTGCCGCCCGAGGCGAAAGAATCCCGGACAGTTCTTGTGGGTGTGGGGCGTGATGAGCTTGTGCGACAAACCGGCGACGGCGGTGATGGCCTTGAAGGTGGAGCCGGGTGCATAGTGCTCTTGGATGGCCTTGTTGGTCAGTGGCTTCAGCGGGTCTTTCAGAACACGACGCCACTCATCGGCCGAATGTCGGCCGGTCATGCTGTTGGGGTCGAAGGTGGGAAACGACGCCATGGCCAGCACAAAGCCCGTCTTGACGTCGAGGGCGACGACGGAGCCGGCTTTGCCGAGAAAGGCTTTTTCGGCTGCACGCTGCAGCTCCATGTCGACGCTGAGCACCAGACTGTGCCCGGCCTCGGCGGACTCTTGCCGGTCGATGCCCAGCAGTTCTTTGCCCCATTGCTCGCCTTTGTCGCGTCCTTTGGCGTCGACGACGACCGACTTGCTGCCGTCTTGCCCGCGCAGTGTTCTCTCGAACGACTGCTCGACGCCACGACGGCCGATGAGGTCGCCGAGGTGGTAGTCTTCGCCTTTGCGGCTTTCGAGTTCTTTCGGCGTCATCTCGTTCATGAAGCCGAGCACGTGGGCGGCGGAGTCGCCGGTGAGCACCCGTCGACGCTGTGAGTCTTGCACCACGATGCCAGGCAAGTCGCCCAGCGACGACGCCGCCCGCACCCGGGCGTAGGCCTCGAATCCGATGTCTTCGACGAGGAGGACGGGCTTGAAGCGACGCAGGCCGCGCGCGCGACGCAGTGCCTTGCGCAGTCGTTTGCTCCACTGCTCGTCGTCGATGTCGACGATGCGCTGCAGCCGACGAAACAGCGCCGCCCGCGACGGAAAGGTGTCGGGGTGGATGAAGATGTCGCAGCCGTCGTCGTCGATGGGCCCGCGCCACCGGATGTCGACGCCATGGGCGTCAATGCGCAGCGCCTTCTTGCGCACCGCGTGGCAGACGTCGCCCTCGACGTTGAGCTGCACTTGCACCAAAGGCTCTGCCCGCTTCACCGCCGCCAGCACCCGTTTGTCGAGCACCTTCAGGCGGTCGCGTTCGAAATGCAGCGGCTGCAGCACCTGGCGCAACGTGCGGTGGCTGTCGGGGAGAAAGGCGCCGATGATGTGCAGGTCGTGCGAAGGCCGGTTGTCGGTGAGGATGCGGCCGGTGGTGTCGTAGATGAGACCTCGACGGTGAGGCACCCGCCGCTCTTGCAGAAAGTTCGACGCCGACAAGCGCACGTATTTGTCGTGGTCTTTGACCTGCAGCCACCAGATGCGCACCACCAACACCGAACACGCCACCGCCATGAGGGCGAACGCCCAGCGAAAGCGGCGGGCGTCGTACGCGGGCTCCTTCGAGGAGTGGATCGTCGACGACACGGACGTCTCCTCAGGCTTTGCGCCGCTGCGCTTGGTGGGCCAAGCGCTGCTCGAAAGAGACTTCGGCCTTTTCGAGGTCGAGCCAGATGAGCAGCGAACGAATGGGCGGGAACACCATCAGCGACAACACGCCGTTGGCGCCGGCGGCCATGAGGATGCCGCCCACGCCAAGCGACTCCCGATGCCCAGCAAAGAGCAACAGCAAGACGATGGCGACGGTGTGGTAGGCGGCCGAGCACCCCATGGCGAACAAGAAGGCCGCTGGCGACCGGGGCGACGTCACCGTGTCGGCGAAGAAGCGCGCCCCCAACAACGTCAGCAGACAGGCGACCATGTGCAGGCCGAGTGGGGTGCCTGTGAGGGCATCCATGGCGAAGCCAAGGGCCAACGCCGTCACCGCCGCCTCGACGGGGGGCTCCACCAAGATGGCGTACACCAAGAGCACGACGCCGGGCACCAGCGGCAGGTCGCTCACGCCGAGGGACACGGCGAGCCCCGCCTCGAGGGCGTGAAAGACGATGGCCAACACCACCAGCACCAGCGCACGGGTCATGGCGTGGCTCCTGCGGCGGGAGGCGTCGTCGAAGAGGACGTGGACGCTCCAGCAGACGGCGTGCTGGACGACGACGGATTGGATGGGGGAGGCGCAGGTGCTGGCGCCGGACGTGCTGGCGCGGGACGTGGCGCCGGCGGCCTGGTCGTCGACGACGACGGGGTGTCGCCCTCGCTTGGCCCGCCTTCGACGGGGGGGGGCTTGTTGGCTTGCGGGTCGACGTCGGTGGGCGGCTCTGCCTGCAGCATGGGCCGTCGTTCTTGGGCGCGTCCGACCAGCACCAAGACCTGCTCGACGGTGGCCAGGGGTGCGCCTGGCCGCACTTCGGCGCGTCGGTACAGGCGGTCTTCACGCTCTTCGACGACCTCGACCACGCCCACAAACAGCCCTTGCGGCGTGCGCTTGTCGAGGCCGGAGGTCAGCAGGACATCTCCTGGTTGCACGTCGGCGAGTCGGTCGAAGTCTTCGACCTGGGCGCGGTAGCGCCCGTCGTCACCAAAGCCACGCACCAACCCCCGCACACGGGTGCGCTGCACGACGACGTCGATGGAGGAGGTGGGGTCGGTCAACAGCAACACATCGGAGGCCACGAAGCCGGCGGTGAGCACACGGCCGACCACCCCGCGGGCGGAGACGACGGTGTCGCCGCGACGGACACCATCGCGCCGTCCACGGTCGATGCGGGCCACCCGGCTGAGGGGCGCGCCGGAGCGGCCGATGATGTTGGCGCCGAGGGGCTGGGGCCCGTCGATGCCCGACGCCAAATTCGACAGCTTGCGCAGCCGTTCGTTCTCCAGGCGAAGCTCATCGAGTTCGGCTTGCAGGCCGACGACAAAGCGCTCCTGTCGTCGCAGCGCCGACAATTCGTCGACGGCGTTGACCGAGGTGACGTACGTGGTGAGGAGGTCGGAGACCCACCCGGTGCCCGCCAACAAGAAGCGCTCGACGACGGAGGCGACGTCGATGACGAGGCCGACCACCGGCCCCCGCGACGCCGGATGCCGGGTCTGTGCAAAGAGCATGACCGCAGGCATCGACGCCAACAGCGCGATGAGCACTCCTCGTTTGTAGCGGGCCAACAGGCGAAACACGGCAACGTCCTTCAGAGGGAACGGAGCTGCATCGTGATCTCTTCCCGCGATTCACACAAGGGGTGATTGCGCTCGGAGCAGTTGAATTCGCTATTCAATTGGCGCGTGGCGTGGCGCCCGTCAGCCGAGGGCGACCTGGTCGAGCAGGTCGAGCTGGTCGAGGGCGTTGCCGGCGCCGATGACGGTGCCGGTGATGGGCTCTTCTGCGATGTACACCGGCAACGACGTTTCTTTGCGCACCAGCACGTCGAGGTTGTGCAGCAGAGCCCCCCCGCCGGTGAGCACGATGCCGCGGTCGACGATGTCAGACGCCAACTCAGGTGGGGTGCGCTCGAGGGAGATGCGGATGGCTTCGGAGATCTGCGTGATGGGCTCGGCCATGGCTTCGCGGATTTCGTCGGAGTTGACCTCGACGGTCTTGGGCACACCGGCGACGAGGTCGCGGCCGCGCACCTCCATGGTGCGGATCTCGTCGTCGGGGTAGGCAGAGCCGATGCGCATCTTGATGAGCTCAGCGGTGCGCTCGCCGATGAGCAAGGAGTAGCGGCGTTTGATGTGGTTGACGATGGACACGTCCATCTTGTCGCCGCCCACGCGAATCGACCGCGAGAAGACGATGCCGCCCAGCGAGATGACCGCAACTTCGCAGGTGCCCCCGCCGACGTCGACTATCATGTTGCCCGACGGTTCGGTGATGGGCATCCCGGCACCGATGGCGGCGGCCATGGGCTCTTCGATGAGGTGGACTTCACGTGCCGACGCCGACTCTGCACTCTCGTACACAGCGCGCTTTTCGACTTCGGTGATGCCGACGGGGACGCAGATGATGACGCGGGGACGGCCGATTTTTTTGCGCCCCACGGCCTTTTCGATGAAGTGCCGCATCATCTCGGCCGTGGCGTCGAAGTCGGCGATGACGCCGTCTTTCATCGGCCGAATGGCCTGTACGCTGCCGGGGGTGCGCCCGAGCATGTCTTTGGCCTCTCGCCCGACGGCGATGACCTCACGCTCACCGCCCGCGGTGGCCTGCACCGCGACGACAGAGGGTTCATTCAGCACGATGCCTTTGCCCCTGACAAACAACAGCGTCGAGCTGGTGCCGAGGTCGATGGCAAGGTCGTTCGAGAAATAGCCGCTGAGATTGAACATGACGCTCCTTGCGTACCATCAATCTCTTCAATCCCCTAGCCGTTTCAGTGATTCCGACGCACTACGCCTGGGCCGCCACATAGTCACGCATGGCCGCTTCGCTGCGCTCGAGCTCGACGAAGAGCGCGGCCACGTGGGCGCCGTCGAGCACGCCCTGCATCGCCTCGTTTTCGATGACACGGGCCAGGGCCGACACCCGCTGGGCGCCCACGGTGGCCATGGCCCCGACGAAGATGTGGGCGATGGACACCATGGCCTCCTCATCGAGCCGGTCTTGGGCGTCGCGCAACAGCGCCCGACGTTCGGGCATGGCGTCGATGGCGGCCTGCACAATCTCCACCACCAAGTCGCTCAGCCCACCGAGCCGCTCAAGCGTGGCTTCGGCGTCGAAGATGGGCTCTCGCTGCCATTCCTCGTCGTCATTGGCGGCTGGCGATGCCGGTGCAGCGGTTGGCTCCAGCGACGGAGAAGCTGGCGTCTGCGTTGACTTTGGCGCTGCGGACATGGGGGTCTCCTCGTCAGCAGGGCTGTGCCGACGCAAGGCGTGGGCCTCGCTGAAGATGTCTTGAAAGAGCTGCTCGAAGCGGGCGAACTCGAAGGGCTTCGACAGATAGGCGTTCATGCCAGCTTTGAGGCAGTCGTCCATGTCGCCGCTCATGGCCTTGGCCGTGAGGGCGACGATGGGGGTGTGCACGCCCGCCTCACGGATGGCGCGGGTGGCGCCCATGCCGTCGAGCACGGGCATGCGGATGTCCATGAAGATGATGTCGAACTTGTCTTTCGTCGCCCGCCACACCGCCTCTTGACCGTTGGCCACCAGCACCACTTCGTGCCCCATTCGGGCCAACAGCGCCGTGATGACTTGCTGGTTCACCAACACGTCTTCAGCGACGAGAACCCGCTTGCGGCCCAGATGGATGTGGGCGTTGGCGGCTGCGGGAGAGGGGTCGCTCGAGGAGGGCACCCTTGTCGCTTCGGCGAAGACCGCGTCGACGACGAAGGGCGTCAGCGGACGGTTGGCACGCGCCGCCCGGTTGAACACCTGGCTTGGCAGCCCCGCCGGCAACGGCTCCATGGGCATCAACGCCACGGTCGGCGCCCAGTCGGCCTCCAGCTCGCGCATGACGTCGAGGATCGACGTCGGCAGCAGGCCCGTCATGCTCGGGAGCGCCTCCATGGGCATGTTGACAAAGTCGTCGTCAAACGCTGCCAAGAAGTCGAGCACCACCCGTTGCGCAGAGGGCTTCACCTCGCGCAACCACGCCAGCGCTTGTGCAGCGGAAGCGAAGTCGTCGACGCTGCGGCAGCTGTCGTCGTTGCGCAACGCCGCAAACAACTTGCGAGTGTCGGGCGCCGCCGACACCAGCAGCACGCGTTCGACCGACTCGCTCAGCGGACGACAGCGATAGGTCTTGCGCGGCGTGGGCTGCCCTGCCCCGACGATGTCGCCGCCGAGGGGCAGCCACAGCGTGAAGGTGCTCCCCTTGTGCAGCGTCGAGTCGACGCTGATGTCACCGTCCATCATGCGGGCGAGCTTGCGCGAAATGGCGAGCCCCAACCCGGTGCCCTGAAAGCGTCTCGCCGTCGACGCCTCGGCCTGCACGTACGACTCGAACAGCCGGTCGACCTGTTCGGCGGTCATGCCAATGCCGGAGTCTTTCACCTCGAACAACAACGTGGTCTCGTCGTCGTCGCCGAGGAGTTTCACGCTCAGCCGCACCTCGCCGCGCTCGGTGAACTTCTGAGCATTGCCCATGAGGTTGGTGAGGATCTGCCGCAGCCGCAGGGGGTCGCCCACGAGGTGAGAGGGCACATCGGCGTCAACGTCGACGACGATGGGCACGCCACTGGCGCCCTCCTTCATGTACAGGGGCAACGCAACTTCACGCAGCACCTCGACGAGGGGGAAACGCGTCTGCTCCATCTCCATGCGGTCGGCCTCGATCTTCGACAGATCGAGGATGTCGTTGATCAACGCCAACAACCCGAGCGCGCTTTGCCGTGACGTCGAGATGTACTCGCGCTGGATGTCGCTGAGTTGCGTCTCCAAGGCCAACGACGCCATGCCGACGACGCCGTTCAGCGGCGTGCGAATCTCGTGGCTCATGTTTGCCAAAAAGCTCGACTTCGCTTGCGAGTGTTGGCGCAGCGTCTCGCATTCGAGTTGGGTGGCCTCGAGTTCGGCACGCAATGCCTTCAGCTCGTCGTGTTGCGCCGACGCTGTGGTCGCCCACGAACTGACGTCGGCGAGAAACATCGCCCACACCCCCTGGTGCGGCACCAACGTGAGCTGCCATGTCTCTTTCTCGACGGGCGCCAACGCCTCGTGTCGCTCCCGACGCGCGTCGGGTTGCTCCAAGGCCATGGTGAGCAGTGCTCTGGCGGCTTCGCCGACGGCGTCGACGAAGACATCTTCGACGGGAAGCGGCGCCTCCGATGGCAACTCGTGCAACAGGTGAAAGAGCCGCTGCTGCACCCGAACAAAGCTGACCTTCCCGTCGTCGCTGAGCACCGCTGCGGCATCGGGGTGTGGCCCCAGGATGTCAGCGTCGTGGACGCGGCCTTGGCGTGCAGCCTGCTCGTCAAACCACCACGCCGGACTGCCGTGGTCGCGCATGGCGCGCACCCGCAGACGTCGACGGTCGCTCTTGGTCCACGTCACCGACCAGCCTTTGGGCGGGGTCGTCTTGCCACGCAACACGCCCAACAACGTCTCCGCGTCGTCGGGCGCAAACGTCGCACGCACAAAGGCGCCGACGTTGTGATGGCCTTGCCGCTGCATCTCTTCGCGCAGCTTGGCGTTGGCCACCAGCTTGCCCTCCCGTCGGGTGACGCCCCACACCGGCATGCTCTCAAACAGCGACTGCTGCAAAAAGCGCGTCGCCTCCGTCGACGACGACAGCTGCAGATGTGTGGGGTCGAGAGGGTCAAGCATGGTCCACCGGGTGAATCGCTGTTGAGGTCACACCGTGGCGGCGGCGGTTCCGTCTCGCTCGGCCGCGGCGCGCATGGCGTGCCCGGCGATTTGCGGAAGCGGCAAGACTTTGTCGATGGCGCCGAGTTCTTTGGCGACCTTGGGCATGCCGTAGACCACGCACGTGGACTCGTTCTGCCCGATGCAATACGCCCCCGCATCGCGCATGAGCTTCATGCCCTTGGCGCCGTCGGCGCCCATGCCGGTCATGATGATGCCGATGGCGTTTTGCCCGGCGGCGTTGGCCACGCTGCGAAACATGACGTCGACGCTGGGAATGTGAAAGTTCACCCGCGGGCCCACCTTTGCCTCGACCGCCCACCGAGCGCCAGAGCGACGCAACAAGAGGTGTTTGTCGCCGGGCGCAATGAGCACCACACCGGGCACCACCGAGTCGCCGGTTTCGGCTTCTTTGACCCGCACCCTCGACGTCTCGTCGAGACGCTTGGCAAACGACTTCGTGAAGTGCGGCGGCATGTGCAAGGTGACAATCGTTCCGGGTGTGTCGGGTGGCAGCGCGCGCACGTACGTCTCCAACGCTGTGGTGCCCCCCGTCGACGCGCCAATGGCGATGACGGTGTGCGTGGTGCGGCCGATGCTCTGCAACGGCGACACCTGTGCGCGAAACTCTCGTGCCTTCTGCAGCGTCTCGGGGCGCACCTGTGCGGCCCCCTGAATTTTCTCAGCGAGTTCGTCGGTGAGGGCCTCCACCGAGTAGGCGCTGCCCGGCTTGCACAGCACGTCGACGGCGCCGGCCTCGATGGCGGCGTTGGCCAGCTCGCCACCCTTCTCGGTCAGCGACGACACCACCAACGTCGGGATGGGCATGGTGGCCATCAGCTTCTTCAAGAAGGTCAGGCCGTCCATCCGCGGCATTTCGAGGTCAAGGGTGATGACGTCGGGCTTCAGCTCGACGATGAGGTCGCGCGCCACGTACGGGTCTGGCGCCACACCGACGACTTCGATGCCATCGATGGCGTCGAGCTGGCGCTGCAGAACCCGCCGCACCACCGCCGAGTCGTCGACGACCAACACGCGTGTCATGACCCGCTCCGCGTCGACTGCACGCACAAGCTCACCACGTTGCCTTCTTCGTCTTCAAACAAGGCATGAATGGCGTCTTGGTTGCCGTCGACGGTTTGTTGCCATTGCTCCTTCGACAGCCGCTGTGGGTTGGGGATGCCGAGGTCGACGTCTTTTTCGCCGACGACCTGCGACAACACCGCTCCAGCGAGGACGTTGACCATCTCACCCATGGCCATGAGGTCGGGGTTGTCGATGCCTGCCTCCTCGGGGTCACACCCCAACAAGTTCGAGGCCAGCTCTTGCGCGAACGACTCCGTCGACGAGAAGTGCAGCACGCCTTCTTCGTGGTCGGTCTTGTACGACAACGATGCAGACATCACGTCGCCCTCTTCGAACGACGCCGCCTCTGCAGGGTCGAGAAACTTGAAGGCGGCATCTGCAAGCACCTCCCCGCCCACCGCCTGCAGCACGTTGAGACTCACGAAGTCGCTCACGAGGCGCTCCTCTCTTGGGGAAAGGCGTTCTCCAGGAGTTCGCGAAACACCTCAGGGCGAAACGGCTTGGTCACCTGCGCCAACACCCCCAGCTCCGCCAGCTCTTGACGACGAGACTGACTGCGGTCGGTCGACACGATGAACACGGGCTTGCCCGCCAACTCCGTGTCGTCGTTGAGCGCGCGCATGAACTCCACGCCGTTCATGCGCGGCATGTTGATGTCGGCGAACACCACGTCGTGGTTGTCAGCGCGGAGCTTTTCCAGCGCATCCACCCCGTCGACGGCCTCGTCGACAGCGGTGATGTCCAGCCCGCACATGGCGATGGCTTTGGCGATGACCCTTCGCATGATGGGAGAGTCGTCAACGGTGAGTACTCGCAGTGCCATGCTTCCTCCAATGTGGCGCTTGTGCGCCGTCCCCTACAATCAAGTCTCTGAGTGTCGAGCGCGTGGCTCGAGGTGATGCTTTGCTTCGTTGTGCCTACAGCTCTTTCGAGAGACGCCCGGTTTGCACCCAGACGTTGCCGGTGGCGACGTCGACCCGCACGGTGCGCGGGTGGTCGCCTCCGACGTCTTCAGAAGCGATGAGCACGTCGTTCTTCCACAGCATTTTGCGCAGAATGAGGTAGTTGCGTTTGCCGATGTCGAACACGCCGCTGGCGTCGTTGATGTTGGCGCCGCCGGCGACCTTCACGATGATGTCGGACTTCTTGCAGCCCTGCTCGTACATGCTTTGAAAGAGCAGCGGGATGCCGGTGTCGGCGTACATCGACGGGTTGACGTCCTTTTTGCCCTTCGACGACGGCAGTTGGTAGTGCAGCAGGCCAGCGCATCGACGACGGGGATCGTAGAGCACCAATCCAATGCAACTGCCGAGGGCATAGGTGACGATTTGCACGTCGGGGTCGCGGCTCACGGCCATCTCAGAGATGCCCACCTTCATCAACGTGCGGGGGGCTTTGGTCATGGGCAGATTCATCGCGACCTCCCATGGGGAGCAGCAAACACCGACGGGGCCAGCGACTGCATGCCGTGCGTCAGCCCGGTCAACGTTTCGCTCTGGCCGATGACCACCAAGCCGTCTTGACGGATGAGGTCTTCAAACGCCGACACCAACCGCTGTCGGACGGGGTTGTCGAAGTAGATCATCACGTTGCGGCAGAAGATGGCGTCGAGTGGCCCTGTCATCGGAAAGGGGGGGTGCGCCAGGTTCAACAACTTGAACACCACTTTGTCGCGCAGCTCGTCGTTGACGACGTACACAGCGTCGTCCCCAAGGCCCGACTTGTGAAACGCCGCATGGCGATACCGCGCTGGAACGTTCTGCACCGCTGCCGCCGGATAGGTCGCCGCCTTGCACTTGGCGATGACCGACGTCGAGATGTCGGTGGCGAGAATCTTGAAGTCGGCGTTTTTGCCGAGCACGTCCTGGCACACCATCGCCAAGGTGTAGGGCTCCTCGCCCGTCGACGCTGCCGCACACCAAATGCGCACGCGCCGTTGCCCCCTGGCCTGCAGTTCTTTGAGGTGTCGGCTGAGAAACTCGAAGTGTTTGGCTTCGCGAAAGAACTTGGTGAAGTTGGTGCTGATGACGTCGAGAAAAGACAGCATCTCCTCCCCCGTCGTGTCGTCCTCCAAATACTCCAAGTACTCCTTGTGGTGGCCGATGCCGAGCGCACGCATGCGCTTGCGCACCCGAGCCGTGACCAGTGCTTCTTTGCCTGCCTTCAAGTCGATGCCGGCATGGGTGTATGCCAGCTTCTGAAAGCGCTTGAAGACTTGGGGTTCCATGGTTGGGTCCTAGAGCAAAGGGTCAGCTGTCGACGTCAAGCGCCGGTGTCAGTTGGCGATGGCTTGGGGCGGACCGATGCGCTTTGAGTCGAGGGCGCGGCCAATGTCGAGCAAGAAGATGACCCGCTTTTCGGCCTTGCCGATGCCGACGATGAAGTCCGTCGACGTCGTGGAGTTGTTGAAGTTGGGGGGCGCGTCGATGTTTTCGGCCTGCATGCTGAGCACTTCGAGCACTTCGTCGACGAGGATGCCCATGGTGACCTCCTCGTCGCCCGACTGGTACTGCACGACGATGATCACCGTTTGGTCGGTGTCGGCGACGGGGCCCATGCCAAACTTCAGGCCGAGGTCGACGACGGGGATGACTTTGCCCCGCAAGTTGATGACGCCGCGGATGAACTCTTTGGTCTTGGCCACGCGCGTGATTTCCATCTGGCCGATGAGCTCGCGCACCTTCAAGATTTCGAGGCCGTATTCTTCGTTGGCCAGCTTGAAGGTCATGTACTTTCCGGCCAACCGCTTGCCGAAGCTGTCTTCCATGCCGGGGTCGGTGGTGGTGTCGACTGCCATGTGGCTCTCCTCGGGCTGCCCATCGCGGGCCCTGCTGTCATTGGTGTTCATCGGCAGAGGTCCGATGGGTTTGAGTCAAGATCATCAAACGGTCAGCGACGTCAGCGGGCCGCCTTGCGTTGGGTCAAAGGGCGGCGCTCATCTCCGCTGGCGTCGACGACAAAACGTCGTGCGCGGCCGTGGGTGTGCTCTCGCCGTCCTGCAACTCCAGCAGTCCCTCTGGGCTCAAGATGAGACCCACGCGCCCGTCCGACAGGATGGCGGCACCTGCGAGATGGGCCGCCGTTGAGAAATCGCGGCCGAGGCTTTTGATGACCACCTGCTGCTGGGTGAGGACGTCGTCGATGATGATGCCGATTTTGCGGTTGCCCGCTTCGACCACCACCACCAAACCGTCGCACGGTCGACGTGCGGCCCCGTCGATGTCGAGCAGGTCGGCGAGGTGCACCAACTGGATGAGTTCGTCGCGCAAACTCAGCAGCTCGATGTCGCCCGACAGGGTGCGAATGTCGTCTTGTGTCGGGCGCACCGACTCCACAATCGCGAGCGTGGGAATGATGAAGCGCTCACTGCCGACACGCACAATCATGCCGTCGATGATGGCCAATGTCAGTGGCAGCACCAGCTGAAAGCAAGTGCCTTGTCCAGGCTCGCTCTCGACGACGACGCGGCCGCGCATGCTCTCGATGTTCTTTTTCACGACGTCCATGCCCACGCCGCGTCCCGACAGCTCGGTGACTTGGTCGGCCGTGGAGAACCCGGCGTGAAAGATGAGGTTGAAGACCTCATGGTCGCTGAGCACCTCTTCTTCGCGCACGATGCCTTTGCTGAGCGCCTTGGCGAAGATCTTCTCGCGGTTGAGCCCACGCCCGTCGTCACGCAGCTCAATGACGATGCGGTTGCCTTGGTGAAACGCAGACAACTCCAACGTGGCGACTTTTTCTTTGCCGGTGTCGGCGCGCTCGTCGGGGGTCTCGATGCCGTGGTCCATGGCGTTGCGAATCATGTGCACCAAGGGGTCGCCGAGGCGCTCGACCATGGAGCGGTCGATCTCCGTGTTGGCCCCCACCTGCACGACGCGAACGGCCTTGCCGCTTTTGCGCCCCAGCTCCCGAATCATGCGCTCCATCTTTTGAAAGACGCCACGCACCGGCACCATGCGCATGTTCATGCCCATGTCTTGGAGGTCGCGGCTGATCTTGGCCAGCTGGTCCATCCGTCGGTGACCGTCGCGGCTGAGGCCGTCGATGATTTCGGTGTCGTGCGCCAGCATCGACTGAATGATCACCAGCTCGCCGATCATCTCCACCAAGGAGTCGACGCGCGCGAGGTCGACCTTCACCGTCTCGCGCAGCTGCTGCTTCTTCAACGGCTTTGCGCCGTTGCCGAACCCGGCTCCGTTGGACTTCATGGGCGCGGTCTCGGCCTTCGACGTCGGCAACGACTGCGCGGGCGCGTTCGCTTCGTCCTTCGCTTTGCTCTCCACCGCAGGCGGCGCTTCCGCCACCGTCGACGTCGATGCTGCTGAAGACTCTGACGCTGAAGACTCTGCTGCTGAAGACTCTGACGCTGCGCTTTTGTCTGCGTCGTTGGTCGGCACGGGCCCGGCTTCGACGGTGTCGCTGCTGGCCGACGGCGCAGGGGTCGACGAAGTCACTTCGGCTTGCGCCTCCGACAAGGCAGCCTCGGCCTCGAGCGCGTCGAGGTTCTCCATCTCGGTGAGCTTGGTGTTCAACCGCTTGAGCACGCCGCCAAACACGCGCAGCGTTTGCGTCGCACCCGACAAGATGCCGCGCACGTCCTCGGTCATGTCGGCCATGGCGTAGGTCGCATCCGAGATGAGCGTCAGCAGCTCACCCGACAGGGGCACGCCTTTGTCGCGGCAAGGGATGAGCACGCTTTCAGTGACGTGGGCCAGGTCGCGGATTTCGCCGACGTCAATGAATCCGGCGACCCCCTTGATGGTGTGAAAGACACGAAACAGGGCGTTGACGTCGTCATGGGGGACACAACCTTCGTTCTCACCCCGCTGCAGCACTTCGCGTGCGTTCATCAACGACTCTTCAGACTCGGTGACGAACTCCCAGACGATCTCCTGCATGTCGGGCCCAAACGGGGCGAACTGCACGTAGTCGGGGCCGGTGTCGGGCGGGGCCAGCCGCTTGGGCGCAGCCTCCTCGTCGCCATCATCGCCATCATCGCCGTCGTCGTCGTCGTCGTCGTCTTCGCTCGCGTTGGCTTCGGCCACTGCAGAAGTGGCGGCGCCAAAGTCGTCGGCCTCCATCGCGCCGTCGTCTTCGGCAGACGGCGAAGCGTGCAGCGTTTGCACCTCTGCCAGGAGGGGCTGCAGCGGCACGACCCCCTCTTCAGGAGGGTCGTCGTCGTAGTCGACGCCGAAGAATTGTTCTGGAAGGGGCGCCGGGCGCTGCCGGTCCTTCAGCCGCGCCAACCCCTGGCGGGCCCAGTCGACAAAGCGCAACAGGCCGTCTTCACCATCGGCCGGGTTGGCCTGTGCTTCGAGATGGGTTTCGAGGTCGTGACAGCCGTCGCCCAACCGCTCCAATCCGACGACGTAGGCCTCGCCTTTGAGGGTGTGCACCACCCGCTTGATGGCGTCGAGGGCTTCGTCTCCGCCGTCGTCACCGGTGGTCAGCGCGAGCGTGTTGGCCTCCACCTCGTCGAGCGAGTCGTGCAGGCTTGTGAGAAAGGCCACGAAGATGTCTTCGTCGACCCACTCAGGAAGCTCCAGCTTTTCGGTACCTTCGGACATTCTTCCCCCGGGTCCACTCGGGACGGCGGATGCATTCCCCAGCGAAATATCGGGCCCCTTTCGGCAACCTTGAGGCGCCAAGGGCCTGAGATCCCCGGGCCCAACTTTCACCTCAAGGTTCGCCGCCGGCGCCGATGAAGGGGGGGAGATTTGCCGTGTTGAAAATGGCCCGCTGCGCAGGCCGATCGCGTGGATTCGCCCACGCCACGCGGCCAACAACGCATTGCAGGCGCCGAAGAAAGTTGGGGTGGGGATGAGACAGAAGAATCCAGAGCGCGCTCTCGTCGTCGACGACGACCCCGAAATCTGCGAGCTGCTGAAGCGCGTTTTGCAGGTGAAAGAACTGCAGGTCGATGTCGCCATGAACGGCAAAGAAGCCATGGACCTCGTGCGCGCCAACACCTACCAGCTCGCGCTCGTCGACATCATGCTGCCGGATGTGTCTGGCATCGATCTCATGGGCGACATGCGTTCGGTGGCGCCGTCGACGCAGTTCATCATCGTCTCGGGCTATGTGACGCTGTTGAACGCCATGGCCGCCATGCACAAAGGCGCATTCTCAATGATCCTCAAGCCCATTGAAGACGTACAGGCTCTCCTCGACGAGATCGAGCTCGCCTTGGGCCGCACCCGTCGCTGGCGCCAGATGTTCTCTCAATTGCAGCGGCTGAAAAAGGCCGCCAATGGAGACCGCTCATGAGTGACGTCTTCGACGACGACGACGAACTCGTTGAGGTCTTCTTAGAAGAGTCCGAGGAGAACCTCGAGGCCCTGAGTCGGCAGTTCATCCTGTTGGAGAGCGAGCCCGAGAACCTCGACGTCATTCAGACCATTTTTCGCGCGGTGCACTCCCTCAAAGGCAACGCTGCGTTCTTTGGCCTCAACGCCATCAAGCACCTCGCCCACGACGTAGAAGAGGTGCTCGACGATGCCCGCAATGGGCGCATCTTCATCACCCCGTCGGCCATCGACGCCATTCTCGCCGCCACCGACGAGCTGCGCGAGATGCTCACCCGGGTGCGCAACAAGGCGCCGCTGGTGCCCGACGAAGCCGCCAACGAGAAGCTCTTTGCAGCGCTGCGCGAATGCCGTGAAGACGCCTCCCTCTTTCCGAAACTGTCGTTGCACCAGAGCGTGCATGCGCTGCTGTCGGTCATCAACGCCCACGACGGGATCCCAGAGCCCATCGTCGAGGCCGCCAAAGAAGTCGAAGCCACGCTCGAGCTGCTCGGAGACGCCACTGACGTCGAGCCCGAGGCCGCCGCCGTCGACAACAGCGTCGCCGCAGATTGCGAGGCGCCTGCTGCACCAGAGGCAGCTGTCGACGAGCAGACAGAAGCAGAATCGCCCGCCACACCAGACAGCGGCGTGGCAGCGGCCGCCAACTCCGATGAAGAACCACGCGCCAAACGCGCCAAGCCGCAGAAGCTCATGCGCGTGCCCGAAGAGAAGGTCGATGCGTTCATGTCGTTTGTCGGCGAGCTCATCATCACCTCAGAGGCCTTTGCCCACCTGCAGCGCCAGCTGCGTGAGGCCAACACCCGCAAAGACTTGTTGGGGCGGTTTGCGTCGACGTTGAGCGGCTTCGAGTCGTTGTCGAACAACCTGCAGCGGTCCATCCTCGACATCCGGTTGGTCGCCGCCGAAAGCCTCACCCGACGGGTGCCTCGCATGGTGCGCGACCTCGCTCGCGACCTCGGCAAAGACGTTCGGTGCGTCATCGAGGGGGAGTCCACCCTCGTCGACAAGAGCATCCTTGAGGGGCTTGATGCTCCTTTGACCCACCTCATTCGCAACTGTGTCGACCATGGCATGGAGACGCCCAAAGAGCGCGCCGACGTCGACAAAGAGGCCGTCGGCACCGTGCATGTGCATGTCGAACGCGACGGCAACAACGTGGTGTTCACCGTCAGCGACGACGGCAAAGGCATCAGCCTCGACAAGCTGCGCAACAAGGCCGTCGAGGTCGGCAAGGTGAGCGCCATGCAAGCCGAAAAGCTCACCAGCGAACAGGTGCTGAACTTCATCTTTGAAAGCGGCATGTCGACGGCAAAAGAGATCAGCGAGGTGTCTGGCCGTGGCGTCGGCATGGACGTGGTGCGCTCCTCCGTCGAAGACCTCGGTGGCACCATCGACGTCACCAGCACCGCTGGCGAAGGCACCACATTCACGTTGGTGCTGCCCACGTCGACCACCAAGGTGGTGCTGCAAACCATCGTGGTGCGCGTCGGCGAAGAGTCGTACTGCATTCCCATCGACGACGTGCAGGGCATCGTGCACCACCCCGAGGCTGCGGCCCACCACCGCACCTTCGGCGAGGTCATCACCATTCGCGATGTCGAACACCGTGTGGTGCGTCTGTCGCAAGTGCTCGACCTCGGCGCGGATGACAAGCCCCTCAACGACGGCGTGCACATTCAAGTGGGCGACGAAACCACCGGCATGGCAACGCTGTTTGTCGACGAGATTGTCGGCCGGCAACAGGCCGTGGTGCGCCCGCTGCCCGCCATCGACACTTCCGACCAGTTGTTCTCAGGCGTCGCCATCTTTGGCAGCGGCGACCTCGGCATGGTGCTGAGCGCCGAGAGCATCTTGCACCTTCCCCACCGCCCAGCCGACGCCGCCTAGCCCTGAAGGAGAAGACATGAACCTCGAAGACCTGTTTTCACCTGAAGAAATCGCCGACCGTCGACGAGCACTGTTGGAGCGACTCCTGTCGTTTGGGCAAGATCCGCTGCCGGTGTCTGAGCGTGCGCTGCACATTGGGCACAAGCTCAACGGCGCAGGGGGCACCCTGGGCATGACCGAGCTGGCGCAAGAGGGCCGCTCCCTCGAGCACACGGCCCGTTCGGGCAACGCCACCGACGACATCCTCGCAGGCGTCATGCACAAGATGCAGGAGGAGCTGTCGCGCATGTGCGGTGACAGCGCCACCGACGTCGACGTCGACCCAACCTCGGCCGAGCCCCAGCCGGCGTCGGCCGCCAAGGTGCTGTGCGTCGACGACACGCCCGAAAGCTTGGTGGTGCTGTCGGCCCTCGTCAAACGCCTCGGTGTGCAGGTGCTGCAAGCCAAGAACGGCCAAGAAGCCCTCGACGTGGTGGCCGCGTCTGCGCCCGACGTCGTGCTCATGGACCGCATGATGCCCGGCATGTCGGGCGACGACGCCTGTGCTCGCATGCGCGAGCAGGGGTTTGACAAGCCAGTGCTCGCAGTGACGGCAATGGCCTGCTCCGTCGACGACCTCGACGCTCCATTCAGCGGCCTCATCGCCAAGCCTCTCAACATGGCGAAGGCAATGCAGAGCATGCGTGAGGCGCTGCACGAAGCCGGGTTCGACCTCGACGCCTAGTCAGCTCGGCCACCGGGGCGTCCCAACCCGTTCAAGCGTGAAACTTTTTCGAAAGCGGTACGCAACCGGCGCCATTGGCGCCGAGGGGGTAGGGGGGACCCGCGTCCGGCTTTGCCGGCGTGGGGGGGAGGGGCCTGCGCCCCTCCCTCAAGTTTCAGGTCTGGTCCCGCGCGCTTCGCGGCGCCGGGGGCCCTGCCTTCAACGACCATGGGGCATTGCCATGCAATGCCCGGCGACCATTTGCGCTGCAAATGGTCGATGACGACTGCCAAGCGACACAGCCCGTGGCGTCTTGCTCTGCTGAATGGCATTTGACTGCAAATGGTCGACGATGCTTGTTTCTCATCACCACCGACGTCGTCACGTCGGCACGAGTGGCGGCGTTTGTTGGTGTCGGCCGCTGCTGCTGTCCCACGTTGTGTTGTCCGCCCCAACGCAAACGACGACGATGCCCCTCAGCGTCGTCGTCGTCCGGAGTTCGTCGCGGGTGTGGCGGAGCGCTACACCCTGACTTCGAAGCCCAGTTCTTCGAGCTTGTCGTTGAGGTCGGCGCGGCCGATGGGCTTGATGAGGTAGGCCTCTGCCTGGTTGCGAAACGCCTTCAGGATGGCCTTGCCGTCGCTGAGTGCCGAGGTGGCGATGACTTTGGCGGCGTCTTTCGCCGACACCTGTGAGGTCTCCTCCAACCGGCGCAGCTCTTCGAGCACTTCATAGCCGTCCACCTCGGGCAGCATGATGTCGAGGGTCACCAGGTCGTATCCGGCGCCGTTGGCATACGAATCGCGGATGCGCTCCAACGCCATCTTTCCGTCTTCAGCGACGTCGACGTCGGCGCTCTTTTCGAACATGGCCTGCAGCACACGGCGGCTGACGAAGTCGTCTTCAACAACAAGTACCTTCACGGGGGACCTCCCGAATCCTGCGTGACACAAAGGCGTGCCCTGCTTTCATCGGACGTCTTCTCACAGGCTTGACGACGCGTTTCAGATCGATGTGGACGACGTCACCGCCCCGTCAGCGACGGGCCTTGGCCACCCGCTTCAGCAGCTTCTGCAGCTCATGTTCGGCTGCGTCGCACAGCAGATGCGACGACACGCGGGCCAATTCGCCCCCACGCACAAGCCATTCGCCGTCGACAAAGACATCGCGGACGTCGCTGGCCTCGGCCGAGAACACCAAGGCGTCGTAGGGGTCTTCAGGCAACGGCCGCATGTGGGGCTTGGTGCCGTCGACGACGATGACATCGCCGCGCATGCCCTCTTGCAGCCGCCCGGCGTCGCTCAAGCCGAGCACGTCGGCGCCTCCCACGGTGGCCATGTGCAACACGTCTTTGGCGCTCATGGCGGTGGCGCCGTGCTTGGGCTTTTGCAGCAACGACGCAGACCGCATCTCGGTGAACATGCTCATGCGGTTGTTGCAGGGCGCGCCATCGGCGCCGATGCCCACGCGGATGCCGGCCGCCTGCAGCTGGGGAATGTCGGCAATCCCTGACGCCAGCTTCAAATTGGTGCTGGGGCAGTGCGCCACGGCGGTGCCGGTCTTCGCCAGCAGCTTGCGCTCTTTCGCCGACGTGTGCACGCAATGGGCGAGCACCACGTCGTCTCCGCTGATGCCCAGGTCGTGCAAGGCTTCGATGTTGGGCTTGCCGCACAACTTCTTTACTGCCTCCAACTCGCCCGGGTTTTCAGACGCGTGGGTGTGAATGAGCACGCCAGCGTCGCGCGCATCGTGTGCCACCTGCTTCATCAGCGTTTTGGTGCACGACAAGATGAATCGCGGTGCATAGGCGTAGCGCAGGCGCCCATCTTCGACGCCATGCCACTTGCGGCAGAGCTTGGCGCTTTTGTCGAGGCTCTCCTGCGTCGTCTCCTTGAGGCCCCCAGGGCGTGGACTGCCTTTGTCCATCATGGTCTTGCCCGACGTCAGGCGGATGCCCATGTCGCGGGCCGCCTCAAAGATGGCGTCGGTGTGCTGCACGGTGCCCATGTCGAGGGCGGCGGTGGTGCCGCCCAACAGGAGCTCTGCGATGCCCAACCGCGACGACGCTGCGAGCGAGCGCTTGGTGTGGGCGCCCTCGTAGGGCCAAATGCGCTCTTTGAGCCACGGCATGAGGGGGCGGTTTTCGGCGTGGCCCCGAAACAGCGTTTGGCACAGGTGCACGTGGGTCTGAATGAGGCCCGGCAACACGTAGCAGCCTTGGGCGCGCAGGGTGCGGGTGCCCGCTGGAGGTCGCACGGTGCCGTGCGGGCCCAGGGCGCGAATGCGTCCACCTTCGATGTAGACATCGCCGTCGAAGACCCGCCCTTGCGCGTCCATGGTCACGACGGTTCCGCCTTCGATGAAAATGTTCATGCTCGCTGTCTCCGCACGTCGCTCCCCTGGGTCGGGGCGCAACGAACAGATGCTAGAGGGCGGCGGCCCAGAACGCCATTTTTCGACAGACCGGGCCGTGCCCATGCTGCACACACAGGGACGCCGACAGCAGCCCGACGCAGCAAGCTACGCCGACGCCTCGTCGTCAGAGTCGGCGGCGCCCACGCAACGCCCTTCGACGACGACACGCAAGCCCCCGTCTTCGATGCTGGAGAAGGCGAGCTCAAACCCGCAGCGGCTGACGACTTCGCCCGCGATGGCCAGGCCCAGGCCGGTGCCCTTGGCGTCGCGGGTGCGCGCCTCATCGGTGCGGAAGGTGCGCTCGCCCAATCGCGGCAAAGCATCGGGCGGCACCCCCGGCCCGTCGTCGAGCACCTGCAGCCGAAAGCCGCCTGCCGTGGCCTCGAGGAGAATGGAGACATGGCCCCCTTCTTCTCCGTAGGCGACCGCGTTTTGCACCAGGTTTTGCAGCATCTGTTCGGCCATCACCGGGCGGCAGCCCACGACGATGGCCGCATCGGGGCGGGCCGCGTCGAGAGAGACGCCTTTGCGCTTGGCCAAGATGCGCAGCCGCGACTCAACGGCGTCGACGACGGCGCAGAGGTCGACCTCGGCACCGTCGGCAGCAGGGTTGAGCCCGTCTTTGAGCTGCGCCGCGATGCGCAAGTTGTCGGTGAGGGCGCCGATGTACACGGCGTCGAGCAGGGCGGCGGTGACGAGTTCTTCGCGTTCGTCTTCGGCCGAGGTGCGCTGCACCATGCGCTCGAGAGCCAGCTGCAACGACGCGATGGGCGTGCGCATGTCGTGGGCGACGTTGGAGAGGTGCTCGGCGAGGGCACGGTTGCGCCGTTCGAGCAGCTCGGCATCTGAGCGGATGCGTTCATGGGCTTTGTCGAGGAGAAGGGCGACCTCCTGCAGCTCGTCGGCGGGGTGGGCTTTGCGCGCTTCGCGGTAGCCATCGCCCCCGACGGTGAGGGCCGAATCGCGGAGGTCGGCAATGCGAGCGAGCAGCGGCCGCACCACCAACACCATGGCGATGCCCGCGGTGAACACCAGCGACACCACCAACAATGCCAAGAACGCCAAGATGGCTTTGGCCTTGATGTCAGAGCGCGGCTGCCATCCGCTCAGCAGCAAGGAGCACGGGCCTTTTGACGACAACACCGACACCATCTGCCCCCACTCGCCGTCGACGGAGTTGAACATCAGGGCGCGTTTGTCGCCGGCGCGCAGACGGTTGACGATGTCTTGTTCGATGGGGGGCGCTTTGGGATTTTGCGAGCGGTAGGTCTCTTGGTCGTAGGCGAAGACGTAAGAGTTGGCGTCGGGCTGCATCATCCACGTCGACGGTGACGCGCGGCAGCGCTCGCCCTCGGCCCCCGCCATCAAGGCTTCGTTGAAGCCCACCACGCGGTAGGCCATGGCTTCGATCATCCCGCGCACCATCAGCACGTTCATCACGAACAAACTGATGGCGGCGCAAATCATCGACGCCACCAGGATGCGCAAGCGCAACCCACTCCACACCGTCACCTGACGTTCGCCGTCGAGGCGGTCGCTGTCTGCAGTGGGGGTCGGGGTCTCCTCCTCCCGAAACGTCGGCGCGTCTTGCGGCATGCGATGGTCTCCAGCATCTGGCGCAGCTGCGGCTGCGAAGCGTCATCCGTCGTCGACGGCGGCTTGGTCTTCGGCGGTGGTGTCGGCGCCGATGGGCCGATCGTCGTCGTTGGCGCTGCCGTCGTCAAACCGATACCCCAGCCCCCACACGGTCTTCAGCGCGGCGGCGTTTTCTTTGCCGAGTTTGCGGCGAATGCGCGCCACGTGTGAGTCGACGGTGCGGTCATGGCTTTCGCCCGACAGACTCAACGCCGACGACGCCAGTTGGCTGCGGGCGATGGCGCGCCCCGCCCGCTCGACGAGGTGGGCCAAGATGTTGAACTCATGCGGGGTGAGCTTGGCGTCGTTGCCGTCTACGTTCACGGAGCGGCCGTCGAGGTCGATGTGCACCGTGCCCCACGCCACGACCCGCCGGGGTTGCTCGTCGGTGAGACGCAGCCGGGTGCGGATGCGGGCGACGAGCTCTTCGATCCAAAACGGCTTCGGCAAGAAGTCGTTGGCGCCGAGTTCAAAACACTTCAGCCGGTCGTCGAGTTCGTCGCGGGCGGTGAGCACGACGACGGGGGTGCTCAAGCGGCCCCGCCACGACTCCAGCAGGTCGAAGCCGTCTTTGCCGGGCAACATGAGGTCGAGCACGATGAGGTCGGGACGCATCTTCAACGCCGCTTGCTCGGCCGCCTCGCCGTCGGTGCTCAACTCGACGTTCATGCCGGCGTCTTTGAGGCCGCGCACCACTTGCGCGGCAAGGCCGGGGTCGTCTTCAACCAGAAGGATTTGGGGGGCTTCGCTCATGGCGGCTCCGCAACGGCCGACGGGGACGTCGGCTTCATAGACATCCAGGAGTGTAGGCATTTGTTGTCGAGAGATCATGGAGCCGGGCGCCAACAAAGAACGCCTCCCAGCGTCAGCCGGGAGGCGCTTGGGTCGACCTTGTCGACGACGTCAGTGCGCGAACAGCACTTCGAAGCAGGCCACGCGCATCTGCGCCGCCCACAGCGAGGAGTCGACGTCGTTCGCTGCGTCGTCCAGCACGCGGCCCACGCGCTGCATGACGTCGAGCTTGCTGGCGTCGCCGCCCACCGAACGGCGGGCCGCGTCGACGAGCATTGCCGCTTCGTGTTGGGCGTTGGCGTGGGGCGCGCCTCGGGCAGGAGGCGCAGTCAGCATGATCCACATGTGTCCTCCTGTGTCCGCAGGGCGGGGGGTGTCGTCGACTGCACAGTCGACAAAGAAATGCGCTTGCGAGATGCCAACGGACGCCAGCCGCGATGGGTCTACGACGTGCAAGCCGGGGCTCAGGGATGCGGTCGTCGACGGCGTAGGCGCTGCTGCAAACATGGCCACCTCGGGCGCGCTCTGCCGAATTGCAGAGCAGTCGCCCCTCAGACGGCTGGAGCAAGCGCGGCATTCAGGGGGATCGACCTCGGGGGGCGCTGTAGCCGGTTGAATTCACTTGCAGGCAGGCGCCTGCAGGCACGTTGCAGGCGGGCGTCTCCTCGTCTTTTCAGGCACTTGCGTCACAAGCGCCGCAACCCACTGAATTCACTTGCAGGCATGCGCCTGCAGGCGCTTTGCATGCGGACGCCTCCTCGTCTTTTCAAGCACTTGCGCCACAAGCGCCGTAACCCGCTGAATTCACTTGCAGGCATGCGCCTGCAGGCGCGTTGCAGGCCGGCGCCTCCTCGTCTTTTCAGGCACTTGCGCCACAAGCGCCGCAACCCACTGAATTCACTTGCAGGCAGGCGCCTGCAGGCCCATTGCAGGCGGGCGCCACGAACTTCTGCGGTGGGGCAGCTGACGTAGGCGCAACGGGCCTCGCCCAATGGCGGCAAACGGGATAGGACATGCGGGTTCCCTGTGCCCAGGGTCACGAATCGAGCGCCGCGCTCTGCCGGTGCCCTCCATAGGAGTGTTCATGTTGTTCTCTTCTCAAAAGGCCGCTGGCCTTTGGACTGCCGCCCTCGGCGTTTTGATGTTGTCCCTCGCCCCCATGGGCTGCGCCGGTGGCGACGACGGAACCGACCCCTCTGTCGAACCGTCGCAAGAGCCGGCCCAAGAGCCTGAGTCTGAGCCTGAGCCCTCCGACGACGCGGGCGTCGACGACGCCGGCACGGCAGAGCCCGAAGGCGACGGTGGCACCAACGAGCCCAGCGTCGAACCAGAAGTGGAACTGCCTCCCTCTGACCCTCAAGCCGCGTGCGACGCTGCCGTCTCGCTCAACAAAGACGAGGCCTACACCGGCACCACCGAAGGCTCCCCCAACGACTTCATCGCCGACTGCGTGGGCGACGATGCCGCCGACAACGTGCTGTCTTACACCGTGACCCAAGACAACGTGCGCGTCATCGTGTCGATGATCAACAACGACGACGGCGACGACCTCGGCGTGTCGGTGCGCACCACCTGCCTCGACGAGACCACCGAGCTCGGCTGCGATGACAACGGCATCGCCGGCAGCGAAGAGCAAGTGTTCGTCGACGACGCCTCCGCCGGCGACACCCTGTTCATCGTCGTCGACGGCTACACCATTGGCGACCAAGGCAGCTACACGGTCACCGTCACCGAACAAACCATTCTTGCCGCTGGCGCCGACTGCACCCCCGGTGACGAGAGCGCCATCTGCGACAGCACCGATGGCAACGCTTGCGCCACCGACGGCGACGGCACCTTCTCGTGCCAAGACCCGGTTGCTGCCAAATGCGAACACGCCACGGCTCTCACCGCCGGCGCCAACAGCCTTTCCATCGTCGAAGGCCAAACCGACGACTTCTCAGGCTCCTGCACCTTCTTCTCGTCGGCCCCTGAAAACGTCTACACCTACACCGTCACCGGTGACCTGGTGAACGTCGTCGCCACCGTCGACGGCGAAAACGTTGCGGCCGGCTTCGCCCGCGCCACATGCGACGACCCCGCCAGCGAATTCTTGTGCATCGACGGCCCCGACGACGACAACAAAGCCCGTCAACTGTCGGCCGGCGACGAGGTCTTCGTGTTCATCGATGGCGCCCCCGGCGACTTCACCCTGAACATCACCGAAGAGTCGGTGTCGATTCTCGACGACGGCATCACCTGCGAAGTCGGCAGCGACATCGCCCTGTGCAACCCGTCCATCGAAGGTCTCGAGTGCTTGAGCGTCGACGACGTCTTCACCTGCCAAGTGCAAACCGTGCTGGCGCGCGGCGACCTCTGCGGCGAAAACGACACCGGCCGTGTGTGTGACGAAGACGCCGGCGACTTCTGCCTCGACAACGGCGGCACCTTCTACTGCACCAACCCCCTCGCCGACATGTGCGAAGCAACCCTGCCCACTCTCACCAACACCGTCGCCGCCAACGGCAGCACGGTCAACGACGTCACCCGTGGCGAGTGCTCGTTCTCGAGCTACCCCGAAATGGCCTTCGAATACACCGTCGTCGGCGACCGCGTGAACGTCGCCTTCGCCACCACCGGCGCCAACTACGTCTACGTGCGCGAGACGTGCGACGACACCGACACCGAAGTGGGCTGTGGCTCGGTGAGCGCCTCCAACGAGTTTGTGCTGCGCGACGTCACCGCCGGCAGCACCTACACCGTGTTCGTGGAGACCTCGTCGGCAGGCGACATCACGGTGACGCCGTCTGAATCGGCCCTCACCATCCTCGGGCGCGGCGACACCTGCGACCCCGACGACATCAACAACATCTGCGACGCCCAAGCGAACGACTTCTGCATCGTGCCCGAAGACGCCGACATGGGCACCTGCACCGACGTCAGCGTGCCCAACGGCACCTGCGACACCGCCACCGCATTGTCGGGCGCCTCGGGTGAAGAAAGCGGCTACCTGTACCTCTCCGGCGCCGACTACGACGCTGAAGAGTTGGGCGACTGCACCACGTACCACTCGCGCGGCAACGACGTTGTCTACAGCATCGACCTCACCGCCGGCCAAACGCTGAACCTCTCGGCCGAAACCGAAGCCGACACCTCGCTGTTCGTGCTGGACGCCTGCCCCCCCGTCGCCGACAGCTGCGTTGCGGGCGTCGACTCGGGCGACCCTGAAGAACTCGCCTTCACCGCTGAGACGGCCGGCACGTACTTCATCATCGTCGACACCTACACCACGGCACGGTCGGGCGGCTCGTACTCGCTGACTTGGTCGGTCGAATAGGCCCCACGTCCTCTGCGACGTCGAAGCGCCCCGATTCGGGGCGCTTTTTTGTGGCACGTGCACGACGCCAGGCTGGGATGTGGCGGAATTGGCGCCTTGAGGGCTGCACACGCCCGCCGATGCGGCACACTTTCACGGGGTGCCGTCGCCTTTTGCACTTGGCGTCCCCCCAACCTGGCTTCCCTTTGACCCGCTGCGTCGAGATCGGTACGTGTACAGGCCGTCGCACCGTCAAAGCCGGATGCCGACTTGCATTGTTTGGAGCGTTTCATGTGGTCTTCTCAGAACTCCCCTGCCGTCTCTTCTTTGCCGCGCTGGCGTGGGGTGCTCGCCCTGACGATGGCGTCTGCCTTCTTGGTGGCGTGCCCTGAGCCGCCGTCTGCAGGAGATGCAGGCCTTGGCACCGACGGAGGCGACCGCCTCGACGACGAAGACGCCGGCGGCGACCCTGTCGATGCAGGCGAACCCGACCCGACTCCGGCTGTCGACGCTGGCGACGACGATGGCGGCACCCCGCCGGACGACGGCGGACGTGACGACGACGACGCCGGCACCGATGATGCTGGAGCCCCTCGCGAAGACGCAGGCGAGCTGCCCCTCGATGACGCCGGAAACGTCGAGCCCGACGTCGACGCAGGCAACATGCCCGTCGACGCAGGCCCCATTGAGCCCGACCCTGAGGTCCCCTCCACCGTCGAAGAAGCCTGCTCCACCGCCACCGAGTTGAGCGACGGCGTCGTCTACAATGGCAACACCGACCCCTTCGGCAACCTCTTCGACCAAGACTGCACGACCAACGACAGCCGCGAACAGGTCTTTGTGTATGTGCCGACGTCGCCGTTGTCTCTGGTGGTCGCCAGCCTCGACAGCACCGACGGCGACGACCTTGCGTTGTCGATGCGCACCGACTGTGCCGACGTCGAGACCGAGCTCGCCTGCTCCGACTCCTCGGGCGCCAGCGGCACCGAAGTCACCGGTCTGACGTACGTGCCCGCAGGCATGCCGGTGTTCATCATCGTCGACGGATTCCGCAGCGACGACCACGGCCCCTTCACCTTGTTGGTCGAAGAGACCGCCATCCCCTTGCTGCAAGACGGCGAGGCCTGCGACCCCAACGCAGTGGATGAAGAAGCCATCTGCGACCCCTTCGTCGACGATTTGGCGTGCCTGCACCTCGGCGACGGCGAACACCAATGCGGATTCCAGGAGGTTCTGCAGCAAGGCGAGGTCTGTGTGACGACGTCGGACGCTGCGGTGTGTGACGACGCTGCGGGCTTGTCTTGTGTCGACGTCGGCGACGGCAGCACGCTGTGTGATGTGCCGCTCGACGCCAAGTGCACCTACGCTGGCGCACTCACAACCGGTGTGTCGGCGTCGCGCACGCCCACCCGCAACGATGTCTCGGGCAACTGCGGCAACGCCACCAGCGCCGAAGCTGCGTTCACCTACACCGTGCAGGCGCCGAGCGCCAACGTGCACATCGACGTCACGGGCGGCAGCACTGTGCATGTGCGCACCGTCTGCGACGACGACGCCACCGAAGTGGCGTGTGCGTCGGCCAACGACGGCCTCTTCTTGTTCAACCAAAAAGCAGGCGACTCGTTCGTCATCTTCATCGAGAGCGCCACCGACGTCACCGTCACCGTCACCGAAGACGAGCTCACCCTGCTTCCGCTGTCGGCCGCATGCGACCCCAGCGACGACTTGGTCATCTGCAACCCCGACCGCGACCTCGAGTGCCTCATCGTCAACGGCAGCGACATCTGCACCACGCAAACCGTGCTCGCCGAAGGCGACGCCTGTGTCATGGGCGACACGGGCCACATCTGCGACAACGGCGCGGGCCTGTACTGCCTCGAGAACGAGGTCGGCGGCGTGACTTGCGAAGACCCCGCCCGCCTGCAGTGCCTGGTGCGCAGCGAAATCTTGCCCAGCCAGCTGGCCACCGCCACGACGGTGACCAACGTGTCGCAAGGCTCTTGCGCGGGCGCCAACACCGCCGAAGCCGTGTTCACCTACACCGTGCAAAACCCCATCGCCAACCTGCGCGTGTTCGGCCCGCCTGGCCCCTCGGCGCTGTATGCCCGCGTGGACTGCGCCGACACCGACTCCGAGCTCGGCTGCAGCACCAACACCACCGACTTCAAAGTGCGCAACGTGCGCCAAGGCGAAGACATCACGCTCTTTGCCGAAGCCCCCGCCGACACCGACATCACCTTGGCCATCATTGAAGAAATCGTGACCATCCTCGACGAGGGCGACGCCTGCGATCCGGCCTCTGACACGGCTCTGTGTGACACGCGCGACGGCGTGGACTGCTACGACGTCGAGGGCGAGAACATCTGCTTCCGTCCTGTGATTCTCGCCGAAGGGGCCGCGTGCGAACCCGCGTCGCTGACCCACCTGTGCGACACCGACGATGGCGTGTACTGCCTCGACGTCAACAACGAGGACGTGTGCTTCCGCCCGGTGGTGCTCGCCGAAGGCGACGCCTGCACGCCGGGCTCGCTCACCGAAATCTGCGACATCGCCGACGGCGTGGGCTGCTACGAGATCGACGGCAGCGACATCTGCTTCCGCCCCACCATCGTCGGCGAGGGTGAAACCTGCGACGGCACCGCGCTGGTGTGCGAAGGCGGCCTCGAATGCGTTGAAGTCGACGGCCTCCCCGGCGGCTGCGTTGACCAAATCAACCCGCCGTCAAACGACACCTGCCAGACGGCGACGTTGTTGACCGGCTCGGGGGGCACCGTCGTCGGTTGGCTCGAGAACGCCACCCCCGACTACAACGCCGAAGCGCTGGGCGACTGCACCAACTGGCACTCCAACGGCACCGACGTGGTCTACGCCGTGAACCTCAGCGTCGGCGACCGCCTCGACGTCGAAGTCGCCAGCGACCGCGATGGCTCCATCATGCTGTTCGACACTTGCCCTCCGCCGTCGGGCACAGGTTGCATCGTGGGCTCCGACAGCGGCGAGCCCGAAGACTTCAGCTACACCGCGACGTCGGCGGGGACGTACTACATCGTGGTCGACTCCTACACCGCGGTCGGCGAAGGCTTCCACATGACGTGGTCGGTGCAGTAGCCACGTCGTCGACGTGACCTCGAATGCGCCCACCATCTGGTGGGCGTTTTCATTGGTGGCTACGACGACGCCGACGAATAGTGCCGCAAGGCCAGGCGCCACACGCCACGCGACAGCAGCGCACTCAACACGGCCACCACCGTCGACGCCAGCGCCCACCGGGCGGGCGCATCGCCCACCAACATCTCGGCCGGGACCGTCGTCATGAACGCGATGGGCAACACATAGGTCAGCACGATGCGCCATGCCGACGGATACAAGTCGAGCGGCAGGCGGCCCGCTTCGAGCAACGCCCGCAGCACTTCTGCGGCGTTGTAGACGCGCACAAACCAGATCGACAGCGACGCCATGGCAAACCACAAGCCATACAGCGTCACCAGGCCGCACCCCATGCACCACGCCGCCAACGCCCACGACGTTGGCGATGGTGTGGCGTGGGACGTCGCATAGGCCAGCATGCCGACGCCAATGACGACGTCAGGCAGCCCCCAGAGCGAGAACACGCGAAACGACATCTGCAGCTGCGCGTCGACGGGATGCAACAACAAGAAGTCGAGCGTGCCCTTCTCGACGTGGTGCACGACCCGGCTGAGGTTGGGGGTGAGCACGCTGCGCGAAAACCCCGAACACAGCGTGAAGGTGCCGAGCACGGCGCAAGCCATGGGGAACGTCCACCCGCGGAGCGTGTCGTCTTGTTGAAAGAACAGCGACGTCAACAAAAGCCCGCCCAAGAAGCTGCCCGTCGACGTCAACGCAGCAATGACGAAGTTCACGCGGTATTCGAGTTCGGCCTCGATGGACGCACGCCAAAACCGCAGCAGCACCCGCATCTATGCCCCCATCGCCGAAAAACGAGCAAGCCCTCGTCGCCACAGCCAGCGGTTGACGACGAGCAGCGGAATCCCCCACGCCGCCAACACGGTGAGGTGATGGCCCACGTCGACGTCCTGCCCCAGCAACACTTGAGCAGGGAAGGCGATCAACGACGGGAAGGGCGTGTAGCGCACGACGTCCATCACGGCGTCGGGGTAGGCCGAGAGCGGCGCCAACATCCCCGACAAGAAGAGATAGGGGAGGTTCCACATGCCTTCGACGGCGTGGGCGCGCTCCGTCCAAAACGCCAACAGCGAGAAGGTGTATTGCACCAAGAAGCGAAACGCGAAGACCAGCAGCAGCACCCCCAAAAAGGCCACCACGTCGACGACAGAAGGCACAAAGCGCACCTCGTCGAGCGCCCACCAGCACACCCCCACCAACAACGTGGTGAACGGCAGCCGGGCCCCCCGTTCGGCGACGTGTTCGGCAATGTGGTGCCACACCGGTTCGAGGGGCTGCAGCAGGCGGTGCGCCAGCGTGCCGTCGTGGAGGTTGGCCTCAAAGTCCCACACCACCCACACCACGGTCAGTTGGCGCACGACGTACACCGCCAAGAAGTATTGGCCCACCTCGACGACCGACAGCGTCGACGCACCAGCACGTGAGGCATGCATCCAAGCGCCCATGGAGAACAGCGGCAGCGTCGAGGCCAACGCCCACAGGTAGAGTTCGGCGCGGTATTGCGTCATGTACGCAAACATCACCGAGAGCATCACGCGCACCTTGCGCCAAGTGCCGCTCACGCTGCGCCCTCGGCAGACGCTTGAAAAGCGCCGCGCACGATGTCGTCGACGTCGACGTCGCGCACCGACAGGTCTTGCGGCCGCAATGACCGCAGCACTTCTGCGGTGACCTCAGCGACGTCGCTGCGGGCCACTTCGAAGACCACGCCGCGCTCGGTGCGGGCGAAGGGAGCAATGCGTTGCAGGTCGACGTCGTCGACATCGTGGTCGAAGTGCGCTTCCACCAGCCGGTGCGGCGCCTTCTCTTCGAGAAACGACTGCAGGCTTCCGTCGTACGTCATGCCGCCGTCTTGAAACAGCAATATGCGAGGGCAAAGCTCGACGACGTCGGCCATGTAGTGGGACGTCAACAAAACAGTCGCCTGCGTTTCTTGATTGTAGGCCTTGAGAAAGTCGCGCAAGGCGTGTTGCACGGCGACGTCGAGGCCGAGGGTCGGTTCGTCGAGAAAGATGACCTCAGGCTGATGCAACAACGCGGCCACCAGCTCTGCTTTCATGCGCTGGCCCAAGCTCAACTTGCGCACCGGCTGCTGCAAGATGTCGTCGTCGAGACCGAGCATCTCGCGAAGCGCGCCGACGCGCTGTCGTGCGTCGCCATCGTCGATGTCGTAGAGCGCGGCGTGGATGCGATAGGAGTCGAGGGCGGGGAGGTCCCAGATGAGCTGCTGGCGGTTGCCCATCACCAGCGAGATGCGCTTGAGGTGGTCGCGTCGTCGACGAAAGGGGTCGACGCCGAGTACCTCGCAGCCGCCGGACGTGGGCCGCAACAGGCCCGCCAGCATTTTGAGGGTGGTGGTCTTGCCGGCGCCGTTGCTTCCGAGGACCCCCACAAATTCGCCGCGCTCGACGCTGAAGCTGACATCGCGGACGGCATGCACGTCTTCGCATTGACGGTGAACAAAGTGTTTGACCGACGCCCACAGCCCGGGTGGACGCCGTGACACCTGAAAGGTTTTGTGCAGACTCTGAGCAGAAACGACGGCCATGACACCAACGGTGAGGAGAAGCGCCGTCCCACGGCGACGACGGCTGGGTGGACACGGGCGAAGACGATACCATTCCTGTGAGGAGACGGTGTGCAAGACGACCGACGCTTTGTGCTGGCTTTGCGGGTGGACGACACCTGCGCCGAAGGCCCCGGCCGCCGCACGGCGCTGTGGGTGCAGGGCTGTCCGTTTCGCTGCCCGGGCTGCTGCAACCCTCAGATGCAGGCGTTCACCGGCGGAACCTGGGTGGACGTCGACGACGAGATAGAACGCCTGGCGGCGCTCGATGTCGACGGCATCACGCTCTTGGGCGGCGAGCCGTTTGCGCACGCCCCCGCCCTCGCCCGCCTGGCACGTGGGGTGCGCGCCCAGGGCAAAACAGTGATGGCGTTTTCGGGCTACACGCTGGCGCAGTTGCAGGGCGACATCGTCGTTGGCGCAGCCGCGCTGTTGCAAGCGTGTGACCTGCTCGTCGACGGACTCTATGTGCAGTCGCAGCCGGAGACGGAGCGCCGGTGGATCGGCAGCCGCAACCAACGCATGCACTTTCTGTCGTCGGCGTATGACCCTGCAGACCCGTGTTTCACCCAGCGCAACACCGTAGAACTGCGGTTGCGAGGCGACGGTGTCGTCGTCAACGGCTGGCCGACGCCGGACGGCCCAATGGGGCGCCGATGAAAACGGACGTGACGCTGGTGACTGCGGCAGAAGCGCAAGCCCTCTCTGTGCTGGACGTTCTTCTTCGAGGACGAGGCGTCGTGCCCCGCCGTGACGACGGCGACCTCGTCTTCTCAGACCGACTCCTCAGGGTGGGAGGCGAGCGCATCGTGGCGTCGTTGATGCGACGTCTCCTCCACGAGGGCGGCACCGAAGATGCTTTGGTGCTGCGAAACCGACAGCGCGTGCGCGGTGCCCTGTGGTCGCCTGCGCTGCACAACGGGTTCGCCCCCGTCGTCACCGAGGCGTCGCTGCGGCTGTGGCGCAAAGCGAGCGCGGGCCTTGTCGCCCATCAACGCTGGAACACCGACGACGCCCGACATGTTGGCGCCCGACGACAGGCCCGCAAGGTGGTGCGCGACTGGGTGCCCTCCATCGAGGTGGAAGCGGGCGACGACATGTTCTTCGCATTGGCGGGTGCCGTGGTGGTGTCGCGGTCGTCGTCGGTCGTCTTGGCCGACGCCTTTGCAGGGCGCCTGGGCGCAGCGTCGCTCACGTTCGCGCTGCGGCACCTGCGTGGCGGGCACGAGCAGGTGGCACTCCTTCTTCAACAAACATTGGCTTCCCCCAAGGTGCGCCTGCTGGAGGCGTGGCGCGACGGCCACGCCATCGTCATGCGCGATGCCATTCAACAAGCGTTGGCATTGGCGCGTGACGTCGACGCCTTCGTGGCGCGGGCCCATGGCATGCACGACGTGGTGCGGGCCGTCTTCGAGGCAACAGAGCAGGCGGGGCGGCCCGACCTGTTGCATTGGATGATGTCGTACGCCCTGGCCCTTCACGCCGCCTTTGACGTCGACGGCGACCCCCGAGATGTCGTCGACCGACGCCTGCAAGCGACGTCGATGAAGGAGCGGCAGCGAGGGCTGGACGGGGTCACCCGGCTGTTTGACGTCGTCGAATGGCTGGCGGAGCGGCGCGTATGGGCCCAAGAGCAGACGTATGGCACGGCCCACTACGAGCCCGCTCAGGCGTTTTTGTCGACGTGGGATGACCACCGTGGGTTTGCTGACGCCTGGCCCAGGCTGCAATTGATGTCAGACCGCTCCCGCGGGCGCTTGGGTTGAGGGACGCGGACTTGGTAACGTCCGTCGTCGACAGGAGTGCGCATGAGCCGGGGGTACCGCATTGAATGGAAGCAAGCCGAACGCACGGTGCGTGCGTCAGACGAGCTGAACATCGACGTCGACTTGCTCGACATCCTTCCGGCCGACGAGATGCACCAACTGTTGCAGGAGGAGCTGGTGCAGGACGGGTGGCGACGAGAAGACGACGCGCTCGTGTGCGATCTAAAGGGTGCCCGCGTCGAGCTGCGCGAAGGGCGCATCGACGTGCACGTCGACGACGACGTCGTGGTCACGGCGACACGTGCCAGCCAAGCCGAGGCAGAAGACGCCGCTCGTTCTGCAGCCACGCATGCAGAGCGCGCACTGCAACAGAAGGTCGTGAAACAGTTGACCCAGCTCGACAAAGACATCCGTGGCGTCATGCAAGACGCCCTCAAGCGCACCTACCGGCGGGCCTTGGAGCAGCGGGCACGTGCCTTGGGCGACGTCGAAAGCATTGAAGAACGCGTTGGTGAAGACGGTGAAGTCGAGGTCACCATCAAGGTCAAAGTATGAGCCGTCACCTGCCCATCGCCCAACTGCCGGAGCGCGTCGGCCCTGACGCGGCTGTGATCGCGGCCTACGACGCCGTCATCGGAGATGTCGTCGAGCGGCTGACCCACGGCATGAGTGTCCTCGTGGAATGTGACAAAGAGCTCGTCGTTCACTTGCTGGTGCGGATGCGCGAACGCTTGAAAGCAAAAGAGGGGCCACGGTTGGTGCTCGTCGACGGCCGCCCCAAATCGGCTGACGGCGAAGGCCGCAACGGCCTCACCCGCATGCTTCGCCAACTCGAAGACGCCATCCGCGGAGGCGTCGACCGGCAGGTGGTGTGCCTGCCGCACCTCGACGTCTTGGTGTCGTCATCAGGGGGGCTGTCGCTCGAGGCCCGAGAGGTCATCCCCCTGCTGTACGAGAACCCAGAGTCGACGGTGTTGGGATTCTGCGATCCGAGCTTTGCCGTTCCACCTGCCGTGCGGCAGATGTTCGACGGCGTCGTCGACATCGTGGGCGTTGACCGGTCGGCGTTGCCGCGGCTCATCACCCAACGCGAAGCGCGCGTATTGCACCGCGACCGGTTCGATGTCTTTGAGACGTACAAATGGGTCTCAGGCCTCAACGCCATTCGTTGCCGCAAGGCATTCGCGTCGCTGGGGATGTTGCCCGAAGCTCTGCCTGGACGTGGCCTCAGCAAGCGGGCGGCGCAGGAGCTGCGGCGCCACACCACGCAGGATGGCGTTGAGGTTCCGGCCGTCGACCTCGATGACGACATTGGCGGCTACGCCGAGGTGAAGGAACGCCTGCGCGAAGACTTGCTGTCGATGCTGCAGGCCTTGGACGGTGAAGACGACGTCGACCGGGTCGAGCAGATGGAGCGACTGCTGCCTCGTGGCGTGCTGTTTCACGGCCCACCCGGCACGGGCAAGACCTTGTTCGCCAAGGCCATCGCGTCGTCGATGAACGCGTCGGTGCTGGTGGTCTCGGGCCCAGAGCTGAAATCGAAATGGGTGGGCGAAAGCGAAGGGCAACTGCGCGCGTTGTTTCGCAAGGCGCGGTTGGCTGCGCCTTGTGTGCTGGTGTTCGACGAGATTGACGCCTTCGCGCAGACGCGGGGCACCCACCAGGGGTCTGGCGTCGAGCACAGCATGGTCAACCAACTCCTGACAGAAATGGACGGCTTTCGCTCGAACGAGCGGGTCTTTGTCGTCGGCACCACCAACTTTTTGGAGAGTGTCGACGCTGCTTTGCTGCGGCCCGGCCGCTTTGAGTTTCTGATGGAGGTGCCCGCCCCCAACGAGCAAGACCGCGAAGCCATTGTGCGCGTGGTGTCGCGGCAGCTGAACCTCGGTCTCGACGAGGTTCAGATTCGACATTTCGCAAAACGGACCGGTGGCGCCGCCGACCTTGCCACGCACCAGCCGTACACCGGAGACCACCTCGCCGCGGCGGCCAGAGCCTTGAAGCGGGTGCAGCTGCGAGAAGGCGGACGGGCCCTCACCGTCGACGACATCGATGCCTCCCTCGTGCGGCGGGTGCGTCGGCCGGTCGCTGTGTCGTCCACCGAACAGCACATCATCTCGGTGCACGAGGCAGGCCACGCTGTCATCGCCATGGCCCTGGAGCATGCGACTCCACCTGAGCGCATCAGCCTGCGGCAGGATGTGGAAGGCGCTCTGGGATACGTGCTGCGCGCGGCACGAGCCCACCCCTACGCCATGCGCGAAGCCGACCTCAGAGCCGAAATCTGCGTGGGCCTGGGCGGCTATGCCGCTGAGCAGGCCGTGTTTGGGCACCCCTCCATCGGGGCCCACAACGACCTTGTGCAAGCCACTGGCGTCGCGCGGGCCCTCGTCGAAGAATTCGGCATGAGCCAGCTCGGCGTCTGGGCCCGTCAGCCCGACGACGCCCGCGCCCACAAGGGCCCCGATCACCGCGACCGTGTCGACCGCGAGGTGGAGCGGATTCTGCGCGAGGAGTTGGCCAGGGCCACCGACGTCATCGGCGAACACCGGGCGACCGTGGTGGCCTTGGCAGAGCGCCTTGTCGAAGAGGAGGTTCTCGACGCCGATGCCATTCCGTCGCTGATGTCGGCGACGGCAGAGCAGGAGACCCTCGATGGCTGAAGTGACGTTGCGGCTGCGCCACAATCCCCGCACAGGACTGCGTGAGGTCGTCATCGCCTACGAAAGCGATGACGACGTGCTGGCCCACGAACACGAACGCGACCACCGGCGCATCGTCGAGCAGGTCTTGGGGCGTCCGCTCGACGACGACGAGCAACTAGTGGTGCAGCGACTCACGCCCGCGCAAAAGGCGGCTGCCCTCCGCGACCGAGACGACGTCGTCACAGCCCCCACCGCCGAGCCTGAAGCCACATGACCCCGCCGCTCGCTCGACTGCGCGGACTGCGCTGTGCCAGCGGCGGCGACGCCGTCTTGGCGACGATGATGCGCCTGGCGCTTTGCGAACCGGCCTTTTTGCAGACCCAGACGACGACGCTCGTGCTCGAAGACGGCACGTGCTTCGTGGGGTCACCCACGGCCGCGCATGCCGCGCTCCAGGACGCTACGGTGGAGAACCACCATGTGCGGCTCGACGATGAGCACATCCGTGTTCTCGCCGTCGACATCGTCCCGCACGTGCTGCAGGTCCGACACGCTGTCGAGCTGGCTCCCCCACGCGTGGAGCAGCTCGTGGTCAGCGTCGACCGGCTGAGTTCGTCACTTCAAGAAGTGTTGGAACTCCTGCTTCGGCTGCAAGAACGTGGGACGGTGGGAGCCGTCGACCACCACGGCCAAGAGCTGGTCCTCATCCACATCGCGCACCCGAGCCACTATCTCAGTCAAACACTTGAAGAATTGTCCAATCGAAACGCAGTTCAGCTGTGGCATGGACGCGATGGCGACCGCATTCTCCTGCCCTGGGGGCAGCGCCGACACCCTCGACAAGACAACCTCAACGGTGTGGTCGACGCCCAACACCTGTGGCTGCTCCCCGCCGTGGTTGGCGACGAGATGGTCGCCGTCGACCGGGCCGACTTGGGTGCGCCGCTCGAGACCTTGGTGCTGCCCCAATTTCAGCAGCCGACGACGCTGTCGGCGCAACCCTTGCCGGCCCCACTTCCCATTCCGGTGGAGCTGCGCGCTTCACCCATCCACGCCAGCGACCTGGTGTTGCTCGACGAGGACGCCCTCCTTCGGTGGGGACGCTCACTCACCACCACCTCCAGTGAATCCCTCCGCAGCCTGCTCTTGACGAGGCTGGAGGACGGTGGCGGACACGTCCGCTATGTGTTGCGCCGGCGCCCTCACCCAGACACGACAGAGGCCTCCCTCCTCGACGACGTAGAGGGTGTCCACTTTTCGCGGGCACACGACGTCGATGGACTGTGGGTGCAGCAGGGCCACCGCGTCTCCCCTCCTCTCAGCGCCGACCGCAAGCGCCGGCTGTTTTCCCTCGACGAGGTCGACGCTTGCTTGTTGAGCACCGATGCCGACGGATTGCGCATTTGGCTCCTTCCCGAGCTTCAAGACCTCCCCGCTGAGACCTGGACGGAGTACGTCGCCACCGACCGGCGGTCCGTGCTCGACGTCATGCTCGAAGAGGCCGTCGCGCAGCTTCCGCGCGTGCAGCCAAAGCGCGCACGGCCCCCAAAGCGCGTCGACAGCCTGCGTCCGTCGCCACCTGCGCCGACACGGGAGGAGCCGTCGTCACCTCCGCCTCCGTCGTCGTCCCCGACCTCATCGCCGCCCCCCCCACGCGAGCAGGTGGTGTTGCGGTCTGAGCTCACCCGCTTGGAGAAAACCCTGTCGGCAGGCGGCGTCGACGACGCCCGTCTCTGGCGCGAAGCCGCCTGGCTTGCCCACGCCCTCGACGAATGGGCCGACGCAGCGTTCTGTGCCTCCAGCGCGGTGTTCTTTGACGGCGCGACGGCCCCGGAGATGGCGTCGCTCTTGCAGCAGCTGGCGAGCGGGCCTGACGACGCTCCGCCTGACCTGTTCGCTCTTGTGTCCGAGCCGTCAGCCTCGTCAACCCGCCGCCGACAGCTGGCAGCGGCGCTGCTGCAAGCACTTTTGGCAGACGCGCCGCGTCCTCCTGACGCAGCCATCGAAGCGGCTTTGACGTCGTCCCTCGGCAGCCTGCCCTCTCGTCTGGTGTGGCGGTTGCTCCACTTGCTGTTCTCCGTTCGTGGCGACGAGCTGGGCTGGTTGCGGGCCCGCGAGCGGGTTCTCGGCCACCTCTTCGCGGCCGACCACGTCGACCTCGTCGACGCTCCGCTGTTCGCCAGGCGACACGTCGCACAACGCCCCTCCCCAGAAACCACCACGGCCAACGCCGAAGCGCTTGCTGCAGTCACGGCGCGACTCGACGGCGTCGACACCACGGAGCGCCTCCACCCCCTCGCCGCACTCAGCTGCGCCATCCTCCAGGTCGGACATCAGCGTTGCGGCAGTCGGCTGGCCACCTTGCTCCACAACCAACTGCTCGAAGAGGTCGACGCCCACGATGTCGAGCACCGGGCGCTGTTGCAGCTGTACCTAGAGCGCTCTGCCGCCGAATCCTCGGGCGCGGCCGACGACGACCGACGTCAAGCGTTGCGGCGCCGACTGGACGCCGTCGCAGATCCGCGAGCGCGGGCGCTGGCCGCGTGGTTTGCCAAGCGCTCCTCCTGGCTGTCGCTGTCAACGCCCGACCTCGATGCCCCATGGGTGCGTCCGACCATGGACGCATTTGCCGTGGCTGGCGAAGAGGCTGCCGAAGACGCTGTCGCCGCCCTCGAGTCAGCCTTCGATCTGCAGGAGGCCTACGACTACGAGGTCGTCGCCGTCGCCAAACGACTGCTCCGTGCGGCGCGTGCCACGGGCCGTGACGAGGTCATCGAGCCCCTCGTCGCCGCCACCATGCGCCAACTGCCACGCATTCACATCCTCGGCCATCGCGCCGACGCGGCCGGCAGCTGTCTGCAAGCCGCAGCAGCGTTGGCGTCGGACGCGCACACCCAACAACTCGTCAAGCAGGTGGTGCGCATCGCGCACAGCGACCGCGCCCCTCCTGTCGCGCAACTGCTGCATGCGTTGGAACCCGCGCTGTCTGCACTGCGGCGTCGGGGAGACGTCGACGCCGCCCGCCGACTGCTGCGAGACATCGAGCCCCTGTGCGTCGTCGACGGGCGACCCGACGCGCGCATGCTGGCCTACGTCGCCAGAGGAAAGCAGCTGTGCGGCCAGGCCGACGAGGCCCAGCACCACCTGCAGCAATCGCTCGGCAGCGTCCTCGACGACGGACTGCCTCATGTGCAGCGGTTTGACGGCGCATGCGCCGTTCTCGACGCGGTCCGTGGGTTCCCGCTCGACGTGCGCCGCGACCTCTGTGTGCAGGTCGCGTCGTCGTGGACGCTCTTCAAAGACACGTTCACAGCACGGGCCTACTGGCCCACCCACCAGCTGCTGGTGTTGGAGCGTCTCGTCGACGCCCTCGCCGACAACGACGCCCAACAGGACGATCAGCTGCTGGGGTTCCTCGAACGCGAAGAACACGCCACGCGGATGTACATCCTCAGCGACACCCTGCGGCGTCCTGCACCGACCGACACCCCCAACCCATCCCCCGACGGAGACGGCCATGTGGACGCTGGATGAGCTGAACGAAGAGCTGCCCGACATTCGAGCCCGCCTTCAACGACATCGTGAGGCTTTGCAGGCCTCTTTTGTGGAGCGTGACGACGTCATCGACCTCATGTCGCTGAGCGCTTGCGCGCAGGAGCCCCTGTTGCTGGTCGGCGCCCCTGGCACGGCCAAGTCCGACTTGGTGCGCCGGTTCACCGACGGGCTGCGCCTCGCCGACGGCGGCCTGTTCGAATACATGCTGACGAAGTTCACCGAGCCGAGCGAGATTCTCGGGCCCATCGACCTCGACCAGCTGAAAGAAGGCCGCTTCATTCGGCGCACACGGGGAAAGCTGCCAGAAGCCTCAGTCGTTTTCCTCGACGAGGTCTTTCAGTCCAACAGCGCCATCCTCAACTCACTCCTCACCGTCCTCAATGAGCGCGTGTTTCATCAGGACGGCCAGCCACTTCCTGTGCGCATGAAGGTGTTGTTCGCCGCCTCCAACGGCATTCCCCGCGCTCCAGAACTCGACGCCCTCAACGACCGCTTCATCTTGAAGGTGCAGCCCGCCAGCGTGCAGCACGCTGCGTTCGACCGACTCATCGATGCCGGCATCCAAGCCGAGGGACATCGTCAGCAGAACACCAAGCCGTGGGCATCGTCAGACATTTCCCTCGACGACTACCTCAAACTGCACCGGTTCATGGAGCTGCAGTTCGCCGAAAACGACGGAGCGTCTGACCGCGAGGCCTGGTTCCCGCCAGACACCTTCGCGCTTTTTCGGCGCATCCTGCGCTCCCTCCAAGTCGACGACGGTGTGTTCATCAGCGATCGCAAGGCCATCAAACTCTACAAGCTGCTGCGCACCCAGGCGGTGCTGCGCCATGGCGGCGTCGTCGAGCCCACCGACCTCCGCCTGCTGGCCTACATCGGAAACCGAAGCGAGGAGCTCGCTGCCGTCCATCAGCGGGTGCACATGCTTCTCGACCTCCCTCGGCCATGACGTCGCCGCGCCTGCTGAGTACCGACGACATCACAGCGCTGTTGCCGCTGTGGACGCGTGCGCAAGCGTTCACGTCGACGCGCACGGGCTGGGTGCGCGACGTTGTGGGCCGTGTGTGGCAAGGCGCGCCTCACCTGCCGTATTTCTTCGTGGCCGACTTTGCGCTGGCCTTGACGCAGTCGCCCCCCAGCCGCCGACGTCCACAGGACGACGAGCCGGCGGCCGAACGTCGCCAGCGTCGTCGCTACGAAGACCACATCTTCAACGCGATGTTGACGACGGCCGAGTGGGCAGACGCGTCGCATCCCTGCCAGCACCTCGTGGGCGAAGCCCAGCTGCAGCGTGTCGTCGACACCATCCTCGCCATCTGCGCGCCGCTGCCCCCAGACCCGGCCGGCGTTCTCGGGAGTCGGCACGCACTGCAGCGCGCAGCGCCGTTGCCCGCCAGCGCCCCGACGCTCAGCGATGACGACGACGACTGGGCTATGGTTCGAGAATCGCGCAATCGTCTAACGGAGTCGGTTTCGTCTCCACTGCTGACCTCACACGTGCTGTACGAGCTGCGGCACCTGCAGGCGCTGCCGCGTGCCTCCCAGCGCCTTGCCCTGCGCCAGATTCGCCACCAGCAAGACACGCTTCCCAGCCCGTCGCCTGCCCTGCAGCAGCAGATGCGACTCGTCTCTGCCCTCGCCCCAGAGGCCCGCGTCGACGACGGTGGGTTCCCCGCTGGCGGCTTTTCCAGCATCCGCACCGGTGGCCCCCTCGAAAACATTGTGCGCAGCGAGCTTCTCTACCGCGACCTCCGCGTCGGCGACGTCGACGCGTTCACCCATCGCGTTCTCGACCAGCAGCACCTGACCTACACAAGAGAAGAGGCCATGACGCCGTCTCCCGTCCGTCAATGGCGCATCTGCATCCATGCCCCCCACCTCTTGCGCCAACAGATGCCCCCCTTTTCAGCGCAACTGCAGGTCTTGTTGTTTGCCTCCATCGCCGAGTGGGTCTCGGTGTGGCAGCACCTGCTGGGTCGTTCTGCCGTCTGGGCCGACGTCGTCCTCCTCGACCGTGACGACGACGATGAACGGTGCGCAGAAGACATCAGCGTTCTACAGAGCCTGTTTCTTGACGACCTCCCCTATGGACGCGTCCGCATCGGCACCGACCTCCCCCGTGCTGACGACGTTCACGTCGTGTCTGTTGGGCACCAGCTTCCGCCGTCGCTGCACACCTCCGACACCTGCACGGCCGTTGGCCTCACGCACGACGGATGGAACGTGGACGGACAGACCTTCACGCCCGACGTCGAGGGTGCCGCCGACGCGCACCGTGCCATCTTGCTGAAGACAATGCGTTCTGCGCGGTAGTCTTCTTGCTGCAGGAGCCCCCATGGACATTCACGTCGTCGACGGAACCTACGAGCTGTTTCGCGCCTACTACGGGGCGCCCTCGCAAATGACGTCGACAGGCCAAGAGGTCGGCGCCACCCGCGCGTTCCTCGGCTCCATGTTGCGGATTCTGACCGTTGAAGGTGCGACCCACGTCGGCATCGCCTTCGACACGGTGATCGAGTCGTTTCGCAACGACCTCTACGATGGCTACAAAACGGGCGACGGCATCGACCCCGACCTCTGGAGCCAATTCCCCCTCGTCGAAGCCGGCGCTGAAGCACTGGGGTTCGTCGTGTGGCGCATGATCGACTTCGAGGCCGACGACGCCCTCGCCACATGTGCCGCCCTGGTGCGCGACGCCAAAAACGTCGACCGCGTGTTCTTGTGCACGCCCGACAAAGACCTCGGCCAATGCGTCGTCGACGACCGCGTCGTCCTGCACGACCGACGCCGCAAGAAGACCTACGATCACGACGGCATCGTTGAGAAGTTTGGCGTCGAGCCGCAAAGCATCCCCGACTACCTGGCTCTCGTCGGCGATGACGCCGACGGCATCCCCGGCATTCCCCGCTGGGGCGCCAAGTCGACGTCGAACGTCTTGCAGACCTACAAGCACATCGACGCCATCCCCCTCGACGCCACCCGCTGGCCCGTCCGCGTCCGGGGCGCTGCGACGCTCGTTGACAACCTCCGCGACGAATACGACGAGGCCCTTCTCTACCGCACCCTCGCCACGCTGCGCACCGATGTTCCATTGGACATCGACGTCGAGCGGCTTTTCCACCGCGGCGCCGAGCGCGAACGGCTGCAAGCCTTTGCCGACCTCATCGAATGGCCGGTGCTCGTGTCGCGATGCCCCCACTTCTGCGACTGACCTCCGCTCCGAAAGCCTTCATGCGACCCATTCTCGACGTGACTTCTCTGCTGACCTTCGGCGATGCCTGGCTCATCGACGCCTTCGGCGTTCTCGTCGACCACAGTGGCGCCCGCCCAGGTGCCGCCGCCTTCGTCGAAGCCATCACCGAGCGGGGCGACCCTTGGATGGTCCTCACCAACGACGCCGCCCGCAGCCCCGCGCAAGCGGCCGCCTGGTATCGCTCATTGGGGCTTGCCATCGACGACGAACGGGTCCTGACCTCTGGCGCCATGGTCGCCACCACCCTCCACCAACAGGGGCTCGCGTCTGCCGACGTGTTGGCCTTGGGGCCCGACGACAGCTTGGCCATGTTGCGCGACGCAGGCGTCCACCTCGTCGACACCTCGTCGACATTTGACGTCCTCGTGGTCTGTGACGAAATGGGATTCCCCTTCCACGACACCGTGAACCACATCATGAGCGAGCTCATCTTGGCGGCGAAGCGAGGGGCACTCCCGCCGTGCTTTGTGGCCAACCCCGACGTCATCTACCCCACCGGAGGCGGACGCTTTGCCATGGCCGCCGGCGCCGTCGCTCGCCTGTTCGAAGAGGCCGTCAACGTTCACCACGACGTCGGTCGGTTTTTCGTCCCCCTCGGCAAGCCCGCCGCTCCCATCTTCAAAGAGGCCATGCGCCGACTCGGACACGCCCACCCCGTCATGCTCGGCGACACTTTGCACACCGACATCCGCGGCGCACAGCAGGCAGGGTTGCGTGCCGTCCTCGTCGGAGACCACCCTTTGTTGCACCTGGCGCGACAAGACGCCGACCCAAAGCAAAAGGCACCTGAGCTCTGCCCAGATGCCTTCCTGCCCGAGTTTTTCGCCGACGACAGATGAGTGTCAGTCTTCGATGGGAGCGCCTTCGGTCGAGTGGATGGGCACCTGAGCCGCCACCTCACTCAGCCGGGACAAAATGAGGTCGAGCGCCACATGGTTGTCGCCACCTTCGGGGATGATGATGTCGGCCCAGCGCTTTGACGGCTCCACAAACTGCAGATGCATGGGGCGAACCGTCTTGTAGTACTGCTCGCGCACGGAGGTGAACGTGCGGCCGCGCTGCTCGATGTCACGACGGATGCGACGAAAGACACGGATGTCGGCGTCGGTGTCGACGAAGATCTTGATGTCCATCAGGTCGCGGAGTGCCGGCGACACAAACACCAAGATGCCTTCGACGATGACCACGGGCGTCGGACGCTGCAGCTTCTTCGACGACGAGCGCGCGTGGGTGGCGAAGTCGTACTCCGGAATCTCCACAGCTTTGCCGGCCCGAATGCTCTTGATGTGCTCAATGAGCAGCTCGGTCTCCAGCGCGTCGGGGTGGTCGTAGTTGAGGTTGGCGCGCTCCTCAGCCGACAAATGGCGCTGGTCTCGATAGTACGAGTCGTGCTCGAAGACCGCGACGCCCGTGGGCGGAAGCGCCGCAACAATCTTCTGTGCGATGGTGGTTTTGCCAGAGCCTGTGCCGCCCGCGATGCCGATGATGAGTGGGTCCATGGCAGGCTCGTAACATGTTGCTGTCGTCGAGAGAACCCAAGTCGGCCATCGCCGTCCCCCCTGGGCTCAATCGGCTCGGTCTGGGTCACGCACTGCATCGTGCAGCAGCTTTCGGGCGTCTTCTCGACGTGAAAACGGCCGCAGCGTACGCGCGCGTCGCTCGGCGCGGGTGAACGCCAGCATTGCCGCGCTCTTCGACAAGCCGGAGCGTTGGGCCGAGCGCAAAAACAACCGCCGCACCGACAAGCTGCCCACGGCCATGGCGGGCAGCCCCATGGCGCAAGCCAACGTGCCGTACACCAACAGCGACACCAGCCCGTGGGAGAAGTTGGGCACCCCGGTGATGAACGCGCCGCCGATGAAAAACGCGCCGGTGAACACGGCCTTCGTCCGCCTCAACTGCAACAGCTCGTCGAGCAACGCGTCGAGGGTGTCGTCGTCGACCTCCCGCACGCGGCGCATCCAAGGCTCGGCAAATTGGCTCGGACGCATGCCAATGCCCGGCTGGCTCACAGGCAAGCTTGACTCGGTGGGGGGCAACGCGTCCTTCATGTCCTGAAGGGTAGCAGACCGAGCGGCAAGCCCGTCGTTGCGCCTTCGCCGGTGTTCTGCGACAGACCCCTGCCTCCTGTCCCGCGCCCCTTGTCCTGCGGCGTGCCTGCTGCTTCTTGCCTTGGTCTGTCATGCCCGAACTCGCTGAAGTCGAAACGTTCCGTCGCATCCTCCACGACGCGCTCGTGGGCCAACGCCTCGACCACGTCGACGCCGTCGAAGACACCCTGGTGTTCGACGACGTCCACCCCGACGTCATCCAACAGGCATTGTCGGGCCGCACCGTCGTCGACACTGGCCGCCACGGAAAACACGCCTGGATGTCACTCGACAACGGCGCACACTTGCTGCTTCACTTCGGCATGTCCGGGTCGGTCGTCGTCGAAGATGGTGAAAACATCAGCCATGTCAAACTGCGACTGCAGAGCGCAGCCAACACCGTCGTCTACCGCTGCCCACGCCGCATCGGGCGCCTCCGTCTGCGGCACGACCTCTACGGCGAGCCGCCGTTGTCGAAGCTGGGCCCAGACCCTTACACCGCACTCCCCGACGCCGACGACTTCGCCAGCCTCTTTCGTCGTCGGCAAAAGACCATCAAAGGGATGCTCCTCGACCAGAGCATCCTGGCCGGCGTGGGCAACTGGCTCGCCGACGAGGTCCTCTACCAGAGCCGAATCGCCCCCCACCGCAAGGCAGCCAGCCTCGACGACAACGACATCCAGCTCCTGCGGCAGCGTCTTCAAGAAGTGCTTGCTCTGGCCGTTGACGTGCGTGCCGACGAAACCCACTTCCCCAAGCATTGGCTGTTTCACGTGCGGTGGGGCAAGCAAGAAGACGCCGCCACCCACGACGGACTGCCGCTGCAGTTTGACACGGTGGCGGGCCGCACCACAGCCTGGGTGCCCGACCTCCAAAGCTGATGCGGCCTCCACCTGCCCTACGGCTCTTCGGGCTGCAGCGGTGTTGACGTCGAGAACGAGGCCACCGGCGAGGTGGAGCACACGACGCTGGGTGGCAACACGTAGGAGACCCAAGGTCGCTTGGGGCGGTCGTCCAGCCGGCAGGCCACGCGGGTGGCAATGGTGACGAGGTCAAGCACCGCTTCCAGCTCAACGCCTTTTCGCACGGCGCGGACTTGAAGCTCCCCTTCCATCAGCCGGATGTCGACGACACGCAGCCACGGAAACGCAAACAGGCGACGTCCGCCGGCTTCCACCAATGCCGACAGTGCCCCTCCGTCGCCAAACACATCGTGGCGCAAGAAGGCGTCGTCGACGACAGGCGACAAGCGCCGGAGCGCGCCCGTCTTCTGGTGGCCCCGCCGCACGACGGCGACCTCGCTCCAGGCGACGTCCAACGGCACCGAGACCATCCACAACGGCACTCCCGCCTCGACGACGAGGGCAACGTCGGCACGTTCACCACGCACCGACAGCTCCAAGTGCAATGGGTGCTCGACGTCCCCTTCTGAAAACCCAAGCAGCTTCACCGCCGACATCTGCCGTGCCTTCGCCAACAGGTGAACGTTTTGCGCGTGCGACCAAAACGCCCACAACACGACGGGCAACATGAAGCAGCACACCGAAAAAATGCTGCCCAGCGCCAAAAACAAGAGTTCGAACCCCACAGCTCCCCCTTTGTTCGATGGCGTCGCCGACGCTCGGCCCGTCGGTGACGTCCGTGCCTTCGCTCTACGTCTCCCAGACCCGAAGCCGGCTTGGCCTGCGGCGAACGCACGCCGCGCCAGAGTCCGACCTTGTCGTCGTCGAATGCAGCGCATGCGGCGCCGACGTTCGCGCAAGGGAGTTCGAACAAGTTGTGTTGGGCGGAGGCAACCGCTGCCTCCCCCTCAAACATAGCGCATCGACTTGGGCTCCGCACGTCGACCACGCAAGATGAACGGCCGTGCTACGGTGGCGGCATGGCCATCGAAGTGCACTCCACTCCCTTGGGCGACGTCGCGCTGTTTCGTCTCCCGCCCCTCGAAGAACTCCTCGGCCAGGTCTCCCATTCCCTCCACCCCGATGAGCAAGCTGCGGCTGAAGGGTGGCACCCTCGACGTCAGCGTACATTTTTCGGCGGACGTCTGGCCTTGCGCCACCTGCTGCAGCGTCACGGCGCCGACGGCGGTGCCCCCGTGCTCCACGACGAGCGTGGCGCACCGACGCTGCTCTCGTCCTTCGACCTCTCCATCTCACACAAAGACGACTTGGCCGTGGCCCTGCTGCGCAAACGACAAGCCGGCGCGTTCGTCGGCGTCGACGTCGAACTCCTCCAAGAGCGCAAGCGCGACATCGCCAAACACATTCTCACCGACACCGAGTTGCGGCACCTCGATGGTGTTGACGACGACGAGCGCGCCCACCTGACGTTGCGAACGTTCTCCGCCAAGGAGGCGCTCTACAAAGGGCTCGACCGTTTTGTGCAGCGCTACGTCGGCTTCAAAGAAGTCGCCATCGATTGGAGCCAAACGCCCGCGCCGGTGCGGTTCTTCCTCAACGTCGAAGCCAACGATGCATTTCGCGCTGAAGTGCACCAGCTGTTCATCGACGACGCCGTCGTCAGCGTCGTTGAAGTCTGCAAAGGCTGATCACCGCCGCTCCCAGCCGAGCTTCTCATCCATGCGCCGCAGCCACTCCATCAACGTCGGCGACGACGACACGGCCGTCTTCAGAGCATTGTCAACGTAGGTGGCCAGCGCTCCCGCCAGCTGCCCATACAACGCGCAGTCGTACGACGTCACAGAAGGCCCGACGACAAAGTCATCTCGAAGCAGATGAGCAAGGGCTGTCACGTCTGCAACGGCCATGGCATCGCGCTCCGCTTGGCTGTGTCGACCGACGCCCTGCTCGTGCAACTGGCGTCGCACGCCGCGCCGCAACACCGTCGGCAAGAAGCTCTTGGCGATGGGTGGCACCATGTGGCGCAGCACTTGGTGCTGGTCGCGCCACCCTTCGGGCGTCACCCACCGGGTGTGCAACAGCAGAAAGTAGGTGCGGTTCTCGACGAGGATGCGCACCGCATGCCCGTGTGCATGCTGGGCATCGGTGAGGTCAGCGTCGAGGACATCCCCGTGGGTGGCCTTGCACCACTCGATGATGGCTTGGCTGTCGGCCAGCAGCCCATCGATGCCGGGCGCGGCAATGTAGGGCGCCTTGCCCAGGGGTGCTCGACGAGGGTCGGCGTCGCGGGTGGTGTAGTCGAGCCCCGCCAACCGCAGGTACGCCTCGGTTTTTGCGCAGAAGGGGCTGACGCTGAAGGGCTGCTCGTAGGCACATGCGAACTGATAGAGGGTGATCACGGCAGTCTCCCACGGCTCTCAGCCGAGCCCGTCTCGACGACGACACAGCTGTGTCTGCGCAACGTGTCTGGCATGACACGGCGACGACGCAAACCCCCGCCGCACGAAGACAAAGGCGTGGCACGGCGTTTGAAATATGTGGGGCAGGAGGTTCAGATGCCACTCCCGCCCCCCACGCCGCCGCCCCGCTCTTCATCCCGGGTGTGGATGTGGCTGGGGCTGTGGTGGCTCTGCGGTCTCCTGCTGGCATTCGCCGCCGATGCCCAAGCAGCCCCGACGTCGGTGCGCATGGTGCACGCCGACGTTCTGAAGCTGCGGGCGTCGCCGTCGATGCGCAGCGAAGTCCAACTCCAGGTGCGCATCGGCACCGTCGTCGAGGTCCTCCAGCACCAAGGCACCTGGGTCAGAGTCCGCGTGCTCCTCACCGACGACAGCGGGTGGGCGCCGGCCCGATTCATCGGGCGGCTTCGCCGCCTGCCCCGCAAGGTGCACACGCCGTCGTCTCTTTCTCAGCTGGAGAGGGCCTTTGCCGTCGACGAACGCAACGTTCGTCTCTACCGTCGCCTTCGACGTCGGCTCCCCCGATGGGCGGCACGACGTCAGCGCGAGCCGGTCCTGCTGTTTCGCTGCGTTCACAACCAATTGCAGCCGTGGTTGGTGCTCTCGCACGACGGGTCGGCCGCCCCCGCCAGCCGCGCCGGCTGCACCGGCGTCGAAAACCTCACCTCTGGCCGTGCCGTTTTTGGGGTGTCCTCAGCTGGCGAACAAGACATGCCCACGACGTTGTTCTCGACGACGAAGTGGGTGCGCCCCTGCCGTCTCGAAGGCGCTGTGTATGCGACATCCCCTCTGAAGGAGACGTCGACGCCTTGGCCCGGCCGGTTGGATCCCCCCACGTTGTTGCCGCCTTTTGGGTTTCGCCCAACGTCGGTGACGACGGCTCCGCTGCCATCGCCGTTGCGCATGGCTGTGTTGCGCGGCACGCAAGAGGTCGCCGGTGTCCACGTCCCCGTGCAATGGCGCGTGGTGCACGCGGCCTCCACGCCTGTGCTGCAGCAGTGGCTTGATGACGACGACCACCACGACGCCCCCACCGTTGCGCGTGTCGTAGACCACCCAGGCTGGACGCTGGTCGTCCTCCCGGGGCCCAAACTGCAGGTGCTCCTCGTCGACGCGAAGGATGTGGTGCACAACTTGTCCACGTCGTCGACGACAGATGCTAGCGCAGCCGCACTTTTCGCGACGCCTGCTGGTGAAAGACCGGCTTGCCGCGAAACCGAGGAACCTTCGCAGCCGGCAGTTGCTTCACTTTCTTGGCCTTCGCGTCGCGCGGCAACAGCACCACCCCCTCCGGCCGCAACGCGCAGGCAAAAACACCGCCCTCGTACGTCCACGTCGTCGGGAAGTCACTCCACCAACCCTCCTCCTCCCAAGACGGAACCCCCGACACTTTCTCCAGGTCCCCCACCCAGTCGCTAGCATCGAGCAGCTCCAGGTCGCCTTTCTCGTCGACACCCAGCAGCTCCATCCGCATGCGCACCCATGTCTCCATCGCCGGGGGCGCCTCCTCCTTGTCCCACCAGGCCGACGCCTCCCACACCCGGTGCGCTCGCTGCAAAGCCTCCGCAACTGGGCGATGGGCTTTGCGTTGCAGCACAACGTCGACGAGCGCATCCCGCACCTCGTCGACAGATGCCCGACGTCGACGACGCCCCAGTTCGGCATCGCCCAACTTGACCACCTCCTCGACCCACAGCTGATCGTTCTTCCACGTCGAGGTCGGCTCGCTGGCCTGGCCGATGGACGCCACCCGAACAACGTCGTCCTGCGACAGCGGGAGCCCCCAGCTGCCGTATCCCCTCGGCGCTCGCCCGTCGCGCTCACTCTCCCACCGTTGCTGCAGCACGAGCATCAAAGGCGCCAGCGGCTTTTCTTCGTCGTCCCACGCCGCCTCCTCGGGCGTCACCACGAGTTCGACCACGCCGTTGGTGTAGGCCTCTCGCCCCACACGTCCTCCCTTTCCTCGTCGAGGACGACGCCCAAAGCACCACTGTGGCCAACGCGCCACCATGTGCTGCAACAGCTCCGACGTCGGAGACGGTGTCCACGGAGCGCGCTCAGCCCCGACAAGCTGGCGCAGCGCCTCTGCCGTCTGGCGCACCTCACGCAGCGCGTTGTCGTCGATGCCAACGGTCTTGGCTTCGGGCGCGTCCACACACCACAGTTCGCACCACACATCCGGAAGCCCCTCAAACTGGGTCGCCCGCTCGCGCAGTTCGTCTTCGTCATACGTCTTGCGCAACACAGAACGCCCTCGGTCCAACAGGGCCACCAGACCACACAGCGGCCACGCCGACGACGAGGGCGCGTCCACCAATGCGGTGGCCAACACGATGCCCACAGGAAACCGTGCCGCCTTCTGGCCCAACGACGTCAGTTGCCCCGTGTCGTCGACGACGCCCATGTCGATGAGCCGTCCTTTGGCTTCTGCAAACGCTTGCTCCGGCAGTGGCGACGGCCAAGCCGACGACGTGGCCGAGACCAAAGACAGCCCACACGCCGCCGCCTTGGGGAGGACGTCGTCGAGGGGGATCCGCTCGACCTCGGGCGGCGTCTTGTCGTCCAGTGCCGTTGCCGAGCGGTACATCCGCCAGCACCACCCCGGCCCCACACGCCCTGCACGGCCGGCGCGCTGCACCGCACTCGCCTCGGAGATGGGCTGCGTCATCAACACCGCACGCCCGCCGCGGTGCACCACACGTCGCTCCAGGCCACTGTCGACGACGACGCGCACCCGGGGAAACGTCACCGAGGTCTCTGCCACATTCGTGGCCAACAACACCCGCCGCCGCCCTGCCGGCGCAAACAGCTTCGCCATGTGCGACTGAGGCAGCGAACTGTGGGCAAGCAGCACATCAACGTTGTGCACGTCTTGAAGACGACGACACGCAGCGCGCGCGTCTTGCAAGTCGCGCATGCCGGGCAAGAACACCAACACATCGCCGTCGTCGATGCGCAGCAATGCGTTGTCGACCGTGTCGGCCACGCGCTCCGCCAGGTTCAACCGCGATGGTTTGGCGGTGTCGTCGTCGTGAAGCACGTCGACAGGATGCATCCGCCCCTCTGACACGATGCCGGCGGCGTCGAACGTCGTCGTCCAATCGTCTTGGCCAAGCGTCGCCGACGTCACGCCCCACACGCCCCCTCGCTCGCGCAGTGCGGCAACGACGATGTCAACTTCTGCCGACCGCTCGTGAAACTCGTCGACGAGAACCGTGTCCATCCAAGGGTCGTTCTCCGCCAACATCCGCAGCGCGACCCCTGGCGTCACGAAGACCACCTTCGTCGACGGGCCCATCCGCCGCTCTCCACGCATGCACAAGCCGACCGACTCGCCCACCCGCTCGTCGGACGCGGCCGCCAAGAATGTCGCCAGCGAACGACACGCCATGCGACGGGGCTCGACGACAACGCACCGCCCCCGCACCTCCGCCATCCACAAGGGCAGGCGCGTGCTCTTGCCCGATCCGGTGGGGGCCGACACGACAAACGGCGTCTTCGACTGAAGGGCGTCGACGAACGCCTCTCGAACCTCGTCGATGGGCAAAGACGACAACTGGGCCACGACACCTCCAACACCTCAGGTTGCGCGCGCCCACAAAGCATGACGACCGCGGCACGACAACAGAGTGCATGGTGTGTACCCTGCTGCGCGTCCCTGCCAACCACGTCGTCGCCGCGTGAGCGTCGTCGACCGCGAGGCCTTCGATGTCGTCTGTTCTTTCTGAAAGCCTCCAACGTCTGTGCGCCCGCTACGTCGACGACCCCTTCGCCGACGGCTTGGCGCACGAGCCAGACCATGTTCCGCAGCAGCGTGAAGTGCGGCAGGCGGTGAAGCTGGCTCTGCTCGACGGAGACAGCGCTCTCGCAGAGCGTCTCCTCTTGGCCATGGGGGTCGTGCAGCACTTGCAGGGCACCACCATTCTCGGCGCGTCGGTCATCGACGACGACATCCACAAGAAGTTGCCGCGCAACAAACAAGATTACATTCGCGTCGCCGCCGCCGGCGCCCGCTGTTTGCGCAAGCTCGACCAACTGTTGGGTCCGTCGCAGGCCATGCACGATGTCCGACGTCACTTGTGGCGTGCGGCCTTTGGCCCGTCGCTGCACCACGCGTTGTATCTGGAGCGGATCATCCGTGACGACGATGTGCTCATCCTCGGCGAGACGGGCACCGGCAAAGAAACCGTTGGCCAAACCTTGCTGACGGCCGCCTTCGTCTCCCCTGGCGGCAAGCCCTCCCCGTCGTCGACCATCAACGCCGCCGCACTGCCCGAATCCCTCGTCGAGAGCGAGCTGTTCGGCCACGAAAAAGGCAGCTTCACCGGCGCCACCGAGGCCCGCACCGGACGCATTCGCGCCGCTGATGGCGGCTGCTTCTTTCTCGATGAAGTCGGCGATTTGCCCCTCGCCACCCAAGTCAAACTGCTACGTGTGCTCGAGTCTGACGAGGTCACGCCCGTCGGCAGCGACACCACGTTCCAAGCCGATGTCCGCTTCGTCGCCGCCACCCACCGCGACCTCGAGCGCATGGTGCAAGACGGAACCTTCCGACGGGATTTGTTTCAACGGCTCGCCGGCAACGTCATTCGCCTGCCCCCGCTGCGCGAACGTCCTGAAGACATCGTCGTCATCGGCGATGCATTGGTGCAGAAATACCTCGGGGCGGCCGCCGGCCCCTTCACCGACGTCGTCGACAAAGCGCGCAACTGGCTGCGCTCAACCGAATGCTTGCAGCACCAATGGCCAGGCAACGTCCGCGAACTCGAGAACACGCTGCGCTCCGTGATGCTCGGCATCGACAAACGGGTGCAACTGCGCCAGGCGTTTTCGTCCCACACCGACGAGGTGCCCGACGACGTGCTGAGCGGCGCCGCCTCCTGGCAACGCGCCAGCGATTGGTACCTGCAGCGGGTGCTGCAAGCATGTGACAGCAACTACGCCCAGGCCGCCAAGGTTCTGGGCGTCGACCGGTCTACAGTGCGCAGAAAGGCAAGAAAACTAGGCATCTAGCGCACCCACAGATCCCCCATCTGTCCCGCGGTGACGCTCAAGTGCACCGACGCCATGCCGATAAGACTTCAAAAGGGAGTCTTCATGTCTGCACCTACGCCTCTGTCTGCGCCCGGCAACGCCGTCTCGCCCACGCTCGACGCGCTGCTCGAAAAAGCCGACCGACTGACGCCCATGCCCGCGGTGGTCATCAAACTCCTCGACGTGCTCCGCGACGAAAACGCCTCGTTTGAGCGCGTCGCCAAAGTCATCGAACGCGACCAAGCCATCGCAGCCACCGTGCTCAAGCTGGCCAACTCCCCGCTGTTTCGCGGACGCAATCCCATCGAGACCATCCCCAACGCCGTGAGCCGCGTGGGCTTCAACGGCATCCGCGACCTCGTGCTCGCCGCCACCGTGTTGCGGCTGCCGGGCAACAACATGATGCTCGTCGAGAACATCCGCAAAGAGATGCTGGCCACCGGCACCGCCGCCCGCACCATCTCGGGCAACGTTCCCAAGACCGACCCGGGCATCGCATTCCTCGGCGGCCTTCTCCTCGACGTCGGGCGCTTCCTGCTCGCCGTCGCCGAGCCCGAAGGCTACCTCCCGCTGTGCGAGATGTGCGACGACGCCGGCCTCGACCTCACTGAAGCCGAACGCAACTGGCTCGGCTTCACCCACGCCGAGGTGGGGGCCTCCCTCGCCGAGCAGTGGAGCTTCCCCGACATCATCGCTGGGGCCATCCGCTTTCAACACGACATCGAGCAGGGCTACGAAACCCTCGGCGACCGCAACGGCGTGTACCCCGCCATCGGTGCGCTGGCGTCCGAGATGGCCATCCGGCACGTCCGCCGCCAACCAGCCCTCACCGCCGAGGAGCTCACGGCCCATCCACTGGTGCAAAAGCTTGAGCTGCCCCCCATGCACGTCGAGACCCTGCAGTCTCGCTTCGAAGAAGCCTTCGAAGACATGAACCGCGTCTTTCACTTGTAGGCAACGCAGCAATGACGTCGTCGTCGACGACGTCGTTCAGAGCAGTCACCCCGCAGAGCGTTGGCCCTGTGGGGTTTCTTCTTGTTGGGCACGTGCCGCACGGGCCTCGTCGACGAGGCCCGCCAACGCGTTCAAGGCATCCAACGGCGTCATGCGGTTGATGTGCATTTTCAACAGCTGGTCGACGAGGGCATCGCGAGCATCTTCTTCAGGCGCATCTTCCACGACGCTGGCGTCGACCGCTGCGCCGAACAAGTCCAGCTGTGGCCGCGCCTTCTTCAGCCGTTGCTTGGTGCGCAAGCTCGTCAACGACGACGGCATCGCCACAGCCGCTGCCGATGCATCTGCAGAAACGTCGTCGACGGCGACCTCGCCGCCCTCCAACACCGCCAACACCGCTTGCGCTCGACGCAGCACCCCTTGGGGCAGGCCCGCCAGCCGCGCCACCTGAATGCCGTACGACTGCCCGGCGCCACCGTCGGCGATCGAACGGGTGAAGATGATCTCGTCGTTCCACTCCTTCACCACGACGTGAATGTTGGCGATGCCTTCGTGCACATCCGCCAAATCGGTGAGTTCGTGATAGTGCGTCGCAAACAACGTCCGCGCCCGCACCTCGTTGTGCAGATGCTCCGCCACCGACCACGCAATCGAAATGCCGTCGAAGGTGCTCGTTCCCCGCCCAATCTCGTCGAGCAGCACCAACGAGTGCTCGGTGGCGTGGTTCAAGATGTTGGCCGTCTCCGTCATCTCCACCATGAACGTCGAGCGCCCTTCAGCGAGGTCGTCGCTGGCACCCACGCGGGTGAAGATGCGGTCGCACACGCTGAGCTCTGCTTCTGCAGCCGGCACAAAACAACCTGCCTGTGCCAACAGCTGCACCAAGGCCACTTGGCGCATCAGCGTCGACTTGCCCGCCATGTTGGGGCCGGTGATCAGCAGCAGCTGACGTCCTTCTCCGTCGAGGACGAGGTCCATGGGCACGAACCGTTCGCCGTCTTTGGCCAGCGCCTGCTCCACCACAGGATGCCGTGCGCCCTTCAACGTCAGCCGTCGCTCAGCGGCCGGCAACAGCGTCGGACACACGTAGTCGTTCTCTGCCGACACCTTCGCAAACGCATGCCACGTATCAAGCTCCGCGATGTTCTGCGCCGCGGCAAAGATGGCCGATGACGACGACGCGACCTCGTCGCACAAGGCTTCATACAGCTCCGCCTCACGTCGATGGTGCTTCTGCTCGGCCGACGCCACCTGGTCTTCCAAACGCGACAGCTCCTCCGTCAAGAAGCGCTCTCCATTGGCGATGGTCTGCTTGCGAATGTAGTGCTCGGGCACCTTCGACAGATGCGTCTTGGTGACCTCGATGTAGTAGCCGAAGACGCGGTTGAACTTCACCTTCAGCGACGGAATGCCTGTCTCTTTGCGCTCTTTGTCTTCGAGCGCGGCCAATGCATCGCGTCCGCCGCCGGCAAGCTCGGCGAGCTTGTCGAGGTCGTCGTCGTACCCCTCGCGAAACACCGCAGCCTGCCCCAGCTGCGAGGGCGGTTCCTCGACGAGCGCTGCCGCCAACATCGACGACAGATCGCTCAAGTCATGCAACGCCAGCGTCGCCGTTTTGAGCGGCGCGCACTCCAGCTCGTCGACGAGAGACGCCAACTCGGGCAGCTTCTGCAGCGACCGGCTCAAGCGCGCCAAGTCTTGCGGCTGCGCCCGTCGCGCACACACCCGCGAACACAACCGTTCGAGGTCAAAGATGCCGCGCAGCGTCTCGCGCATGCGTTCACGCACCCCCGGATGCTCCACCAACGACCGCACCATCGCCTGCCGCTCTTCGATGACGTCGAGGTTCGCCGACGGTGCGAACAGCGTCTTCATCAAGAAGCGCCCGCCCGGTGCTGTGGCCGTTTTGTCGACGACATGCAGCAGCGTTCCCGGCGCCCGTCGGTTCTCGCTCTTGCCGGCCACATCGAGGTGCTGGCGCGTGGTGGCGTCGATGAGCAACGAGGCGTCCAACACGTAGGGGTTCGGCGTCGACACATGCGAAGGGATGCTCCCCTGCGTTTCGTCGACGTAAGTCAGCACCATCTCGGCCGCAGCGCAGGCGGCCTTGTGTTCTTTTTGCTCCAGGTAGGCGTCTTTTTTGCCGAGCTCGTCGAGCAACACCGTTTTGCGTCCTGGACGGTCCCGCTCCTCAACGCGGGCCACGTCGCGCTCGGCTTTCGCGCGAAACGCGCCTTTGAAGATGTCATCGCCGGTGAGCAGCAACTCCCGTGGCATGAGCCGGGTGGCCTCGTCGAGCAACATGCTCAACGACGTCGTCGCAGCCGCCTTGAATTCGCCCGTCGACACATCGATGGCAGCGATGCCAAAGCGGGTGGCGTCGTCGTTGGCGTAGAGTGCGACGAGGTAGTTGTTGGCCCGCGCCTGCAGGCTCTCGTCGTCGAGCACCATGCCGGGCGTGACCACCCGGGTGATCCCCCGCTTCACGATGCCCTTGGCGACGGAGGGGTCTTCCAACTGGTCGCACACGGCGACTTTGAAGCCGGCAGCGACGAGCTTGGCGATGTAGCCGGCCGCTGCATGGTGGGGGAAACCGCTCATGGCGATGCCGTTTTCTTTGTCGCGGTCGCGCGTCGTCACACTGAGCTCAAGCACCTCCCCCGAAAGCACGGCGTCGGTGTGAAAGAGCTCGTAAAAGTCGCCCATGCGAAACAGCAACACAGCGTCGGTGTGTTGGGCCTTGGCCTCCAGCCACTGACGCAACATGGGGGTGATCTTTGCCCCCTCGGGAAAGGTCACCTGCGCCGCGGCCATCAGCGAAAGGTCTTCTGCACTGGTCGCGGTCTTCTTCGACTTCTTCTTGGCTGCCATAGACGGCACCGTGGATCCTCCTGCCGACACCTTCAAGCCCCCTCCTCCGTCCCTTTGACCTCACCTTTGGATGGCGCAAACCTGGTTTTCTCGGGCGGGTCGGCCATTTCTTGCGAAAAACACGCGACAAAACGCTCTAAACACAGACCCCCTGCTAGACGGATTCGACTCAATGTGTCTCTGTTCCGCCCCGTGAAGTACGCACCGCTCCCCTGGGTCCATCTCGCTGAGGCGCTCCGTCCGTCGGTTCGACGGCTGCGCATCGTTCTTGAAAAACCAGCCTTCTCGAGTGAGCGCACCTTTGTGCGCCTCTACGACGGGCCGCGCTCCGAACACATCACGGATGCACGCGCTCTCCTCGACGGCAAAAACCCCATGTCGGCGCGCGAACGCGCAGCACTCGACATTCTGCGGGAGGCGGGCCCATCGCACGCCAAGAAAGGCCGCTTCGCGCTGACCAAAGCGCAGGTCGGACGCTTGTTGGCGTTTGCCACCGACGTCGCCCTCGAGGTCGAAGAGCAAGGCGGCATCAACTTGGTGCCTGGAGCAGCTCGCATTTGTGGGCGCGTCAAAGAAGGCGAAGAGCACGGCTTGTGTCTGACCTTCGAGGCCGTCGACTTCGAAGGCGAGGCCGTCAAAGAGCCCGAAGTGGTTGGCGATCGCGAAGCCTACCTCCTCGACAACAAGCTCAAGATGCACCGCATCCAGCCCATCTTGTTGCCAGAAGAAGCCCGCGCCCTGCTCAATGAAGAGCCGTTGCTCCTCGACGGTCTCACCACCGAAGAAGGCGAAGATGGCTTTCAGGCGGTCGTCGGCCTCGGCGTCGACCTCGCCGACCTCCTCGAGGTCGCGCGCCCGTCGGATCCCGAGCCCAAGATCGTCCTCCGCGCCCTGCTCTCGGCCGACGGCGTCGACGATGTGTCGCTGCGCGTGCACCTCGTCACCGAGCTTGGCGACGGCAAACGCACCGACGAAGTCGAAGTCACCGCCCGCGGCGCCATCCCCCCGGTGCACGCCCTCGAAGACGAAGAGGCGGGCGAAGACGCCCCCGCTTCGTTGGTGGCCCGTCCGTCGGTGCGCGAAGAAGAAGCCCGTCAGGCGCTCTTCAACATCGGCCTCACCGCCGCCGGCAACCACCGTGGATTTGCCGCCGCTGGTGAAAATGCCCTCGACATGTTGGTGAAACTCGCCGCCCGTGAAGACGTGCCCGAGTTTGTCGAAATCGACCCCGACACCCTGCCGCAGATCGTCCGTCTCCCCGACGTGCCACGTTTGAGCGTGAACAAGCTCGAAGACGACGGGCGCGGCCTCCTCGCCGTCCGTCTCGACATCGGCGAAGAAGCCCGCGCGTTGGCCATCGAGTTCGGTGACGTCGTCACCGCCGCCATGAAGGGCCGGCAAAGCCTGTTGCTCGACGAAGACACCGTCCTCGGTTTTTCGAAAGACGCGGGCAAGAGCTTGGAGTTCATCTCCGACGCCCTCGAGCTTCCCACCGCCGACACCGAACGCGAAATCGGCACCGCCGAGCTCGCGCTGTTGGTGGCCGCGCTCGGTGGCAAAGTTGACCTCGACGCCGACGACGACATCAAAGAACGCATCCGTGCCTTCTTCGACGAGACCGACGACCTCGACCGCAAAGTGCCCGACACCGTGAAGGCCACGTTGCGTCCCTACCAGCTCGACGGCGTCGCTTGGCTCAACCGGCTGCACCGCCTCGGCCTGGGCCGCATCCTCGCCGACGACATGGGTCTCGGAAAGACGCTCATGGCCATGTCGCTTCTCGCCAAGGCAAAAGAAGACAAAGGCCACAAGCCCAACCTCGTGGTCGCGCCGACGTCGGTGCTCGACGTGTGGGTCTCCGAAGCCAACAAGCACGTGCCCGACCTCAAGGTGCTCAAATGGCACGGCCGCGAACGTGCCGGGCTCAAAGAAAAAGCCGAAGAAGTCGACATCATCGTCACCTCCTACGCGCTCCTGCGTCGTGACGTCGAGGGCGACCTCGGCGACGTGGGCTTCCGCTACCTGATGCTCGACGAAGCGCAGCACGTGAAGAACCCGTCGACCGAAGCTTGGAAGGCCGCCCGCCAAGTGCGTTGCGACCAACGCCTCGCGCTGACGGGTACGCCCATCGAAAACCGCGTCGAAGAACTGTGGTCGATCCTCGAGCTCGTGGCCCCCGGCCTCCTCGGCACCGCCAAGAACTTCGAACGTCGCTACGGCAAGCCCGTCGCCAAGGGCGATCGCACACGTCTTGAAGAGCTCCGCAAGCGCACCAAGCCCGTGGTGCTGCGCCGCAAAAAAGAAGACGTCGCCAAAGACCTGCCGCCGAAGATCGAAACCGTCTTGCGCTGCGAGATGGAGAAAGATCAACGCAGCCTCTACCTCCGCGTTCTCGCCGAGGTGCAAGAAGACATTCAAAAAGCCTTGCAGGTGCACACCAAAGGACGCGCCCGCGCGCCCATCTTGGCGGCCCTCATGCGCTTGCGTCAGTGCTGCTGCGATCCACGCCTGGTGCTCGGCGACAAAGCCGAAGGCATGGCATCCGCGAAGCTCAACGCCTTCGAAGAAGTCATCAGCGAATGCATCGACTCCGGCCGTCGCGTCATCGTCTTCTCGCAGTTCGTCGAGATGCAGAAGCTTCTGCACAAGAGCCTCGAGAAAGTCGGCGTCAAAGACGCGTTGTGGTTGCACGGCGGCACGCGCAAGCGCGGCGAGGTCGTCGAAAAATTCCAAAGCGAAGACGGACCTCCCGTCATCGTCGTGTCGCTCAAAGCAGGTGGCACAGGCATTACGCTCACCCGCGCCGACACCGTCATTCACTACGACCCCTGGTGGAACCCAGCCGTCGAAGACCAAGCCACCGACCGTGCCCACCGAATGGGGCAAAAGAAGACGGTGCACGTCATCAAGCTGGCCTGCGAAGACTCCATCGAAGAGAAGATGCTCAAGATCAACGAGTCGAAGCGCGAAGCCGCCGAAGCCGTGTTGGGCAAAGACGGAATGGGGCCGAAGTCGCTGTCGCTCGGCGAGATCGAAGCCCTCATCAACGAAGAGGTCGAACGCGGTTACTGAGCTGCCACCGTCCTTTGACCTCGACAGACCCGCCTTCATGGCGGGTTTGTTGTTGGGGCTACGCGGCCGACAGCAACCCATCGTCGTGGAGGATGGGCGCGCTGGAATGGATGAAGGCGCCAACCCACGCCAACGACTCCGACGACACCGCGAACACAGACGCCCGAAGCTCGACGGTGTCGAGCCAGAGCATTCCAGCTGTGCGGCGTACAGCCTTTTCGAGGTGGATGGCGCGGCCAGACGGCAGGCAGAGGCGCTCCTTCAGCCGCTCGAAAAACCGGGCCGTTTCGCCAGACTTGACGATGTCGTCGACGACAAGCTGCCGAAGGAAGCTCTGGTGGTGCATGCAAGCCGACACAAACGCCCGCTCGCGAAGTTTCGCCGACGTCAAGCGAGCGGCACGCTCGAGGCCGGGCTCCAGCTGTCGCCCTCGATGGCGGAAGGCCTTGCGGTAGAGGTCGCGCTTGCCGGCAAAGTGGTCGTACAGAGTGCCGATGCTGCACTTGGCGTGGGCGCAGATGTCGCGAATGGTGGCGCCACGGTACCCGTGGGTGGCGAACAAGTCGGCTGCGATGGTCAGGATTCTTTCTTTCATGCAGGTCTCCTGAGGGCGCAGTGGTGCCCTCACCTTCTATCCGTTGGGAAGGAGGGGGACCCTGCAGGTGATCCGGCACTTTTTTGTCACCCTCCTGTTTTTAAAGGCGAACTTTTTTGGCTCTCTGACCTGACGAATGTTCGTTCGGCGGTTTTTGTTCACACCTACAGACGCACAAGGCGTTTGGAACCTCATTCTCGACATCCCAAAACAGCCGAACGAACATTCGTCCGCCCATCCCCCACATCCCAAAACTGCCGAACGAACATTCGTCCGCCCATCCCCCACATCCCAAAACTGCCGAACGAACATTCGTCCGCCCCCCACAAAGGCACTTCTCATTCGCCCTCGGAGTCCCTAAAACGCAAATGTCCCCGCAGGAGGAACCGTGTCCAAATCCACCGTTGCCGTCATCACCCTCGCATTCGCCCTCACCGGCTGCCCCGAGAAGACCCAAACCACCCGCGAAGTGAAGCCCGCCGGCCTCGCCGGCGCCGGCAACGCCCCCGCCGTGAACCCCACCCTTGGCACCCAACCCCGCGCGGCGTCCCAGCCGGCCTCCAACCCCCACGTGGTGCCCGCCAAGCCAGCGCCCCAAGTCATCCGTGGCGACCGCCCAGCCGCCCCCTCCAAAGCCGCCGGCCACACCGGCAAGGTCCTCGAGACCATGAACTCCGCCGGCTACACCTACATCCGCTTCCAGCAAGCCGACGGCATGGAAAAGTGGGCCGCCGTGACCGAGGCCAAAGTCGCCGTCGGCGACACCATTTCCGTCTCCGAGTCCATGGTCATGACCGACTTCACCTCGAAGACATTGAAGCGCACCTTCCCCAAAATCATCTTCGGCAGCCTGCAATAACGCACGCACGGCACCGCCCAACGGCTCCCTCGCGGGAGCCGTTTTCAATTGCGTCCTCGGCAATTGTCCGGCGTCCACGAGTTGCTACCTCCTGGCATGCCCTCCGCCCCACTGACCCGCCGCCGCCTTCTGCAAAGCGCCGCCACCGCCTCCATCGCCACGAGCGTGGGCTGTGCCGGCCCCCAGGCCTCTCAACGCCCCGTCGACGACGTCGGCTCGTCCTCCGTTGGCATCTTGGCGCAAGACGTCTCCGATGAGGTGCACGCCGACTGCGCCGTCGATGGCCAATGGCCCCGCGACCTTCGTGGGACACTCTTTCGCAACGGCCCCGGCTTTTACGAGCGCGACGGCTACCGCAAGCGCAGCTTTCTCGACGGCGACGGGATGATCCGCCGCTACCGACTCGACAACGGTCGGGTGCTCTTCAGCAACCGCTTCGTCCGCACCGCCAAATACGTCGACGAGCAAACCGCCGGACGCTTCCTCTACGCCTCGTGGACAACCCGCCAGCCCGGCGGCGTCCTCGCCAACGTGTCGGGCACCTCCTTCCACGAACTCGGCGACGCCGGCGTGTCCGTCACCTACCGCGACGGCCACCTCCACGCCTTCTCCGAGTCCGCCCAGTCTTGGCGCCTGCACCCCGACACTCTCGACACCCTCGGCGTCGACGAACTCGGCATGCACGCCGACCGCAGCACAGTGCTCACCGCCCACGGCAAGATCGATCCGCGCAACCAACACTGGTGCCACTTCGGCGTCGACTACGTCAGCGGCGCCATGTTTCTCTTCGAGCTCGACGCCCAAGGGCGGCCGCTCACGCACCGCAAGGTGTCCATCGACCGCCGCGTCTACCAACACGATTGGTTCGTCACCGCCAACCACTTCGTGGTCTTGCTGCACCCCTGCCACATCGACGTGCTCGGCGTGGTCATGGGCACCAGCAGCTTCAAACACGCCATGCGGTGGGCGCCGTCCGACGGCACCATCGCCCTGGTGTTCGACCGCCGCAACCTGCACGACGACCCCGTGCGCATCGATGTCCCCGGCCGCTACATGTGGCACAGCATCAACGGTTTCGACGATGGCGACGACGTGGTCTGTGACTTTGTGGGCTACGACGACCCCGACCATTTCATCGGCCCGCACCCTGTCACCGACACCGCCGTCAACGGGGTGGCCGGCACCTTCCAATCGCCCGGCCAAGTCCTGCGGCTGCGTTTGTCGACGACACGCAAGACGTTCACCGAAGAACGGCTCTTCGACGGCAACCACGAGTTCCCCGCCATGCAGCGCCGCCGCCTCACCGCTCCCACGTCGACGTGGTGGTCGGCCAGTGCCAGCACCGGCGCCCAGTTCTTCAACGGCGTCAGCCGATTTGACCTACAGAGCGACCGGCACACCAGCCACTTCTTCGGCCCCGATGTGTACTGCGGCGAGCCACTCCCCACCGACGACGAACGCCATCTCCTCGTCGAGGTGCATGACGGGCGACAACGCAAAAGTGGGTTGGCGGTGTTCAACGCGTCCCACGTCGAAGACGGCCCGCTGGCCATCGCCTGGCACCCCTTCCCCATCGGCATGAGCTTTCACGGCACGTTCGTGCCGCAGCTGTTCGGCAATCACGACGCCACCACCGTCGCGCGCCGCTAGCCGTAGCCCCAAACAAAAAAGCGCAGGAGAATCTCCTGCGCTTTTCGCGTCTTCATGACACGACCTTCGCTCAGCCGAGGTTGGCGTTGGCGAAGTCCCAGTTCACGAGGTTCCAGAAGGCCTCGATGTATTTGGGACGCGCGTTGCGGTAGTCGATGTAGTACGCGTGCTCCCACACGTCGCAGGTGAGGAGGGGGGTGACGTCGTCGGTGAGCACGGTGCCCGCGTTGGAAGTGCCGACGATTTCGAGCTTGTCGCCCTTCTTCACCAGCCAAGCCCAGCCCGATCCGAAGAGGGTGGCGGCTTTTTGCGTGAACTGGGTCTTGAACTCTTCGAAGGAGCCGAACGACTCGTTGATGGCGTCGGCAATGGCGCCGGTGGGCGCACCACCGCCGTTGGGGCTCAGGGAGTTCCAGTAGAAGGTGTGGTTCCACACTTGAGCCGCGTTGTTGAACATGCCGCCGGCGGCGACGTTCTTGACGATGTCTTCGAGGCTTTTGTCGGCCCACTCGGTGCCTTCGGTGGCGGCGTTCAGCTTGGTGACGTAGCCGAGGTGATGCTTGCCGTAGTGAAACTCGAGGGTCTCTTCAGAGATGTGAGGCGCGAGGGCGTTCTTCTCGTAGGGCAACTGGGGGTTTTCGATGGCCATGGGGCACTCCGTGACGACTTGGGCGTCGTCGTTGTGGCGTAGAAAGAGCAGCAACGATCGCTGCGGTTTGGCTGTGCATCACAGCGGCAACTGCCATGCACGGCGGTGATCTAACGTCTCTCCCACTGCGAATGCAAACGAAGCCGTGCGAAAAGAAATCCGTCTTCTTTTTCAAACAGATACGAGGGGTTCCGCCGGGCTGTCGCGCCCAACGCTGGCCCACGCAAAAGGCACCTCGCCTGCAGACAAGGTGCCTCTTGCTCCAACGTCGGTCTGGCTCACCCTGCGCTGGGTGCACCGTCGCCGTCGGCCGCAGCCGGCGCTGCGGCAGCCGGAACATCCGCGACACCATTGACGGTGGCATCTGCATCCGTCTTTTTCGCTGCCGCCTTTTTGCGCGTTGCCTTCTTGCGCGTCGCTTTCTTCTTCGGCGCTTCGGCTTTGGCCTCAACGTCGTCGGCAGAAGCGTCGGCAGCGTCGACCGCTTCTGCTTTCGCTGCTGCAGCCTTCTTCGTCGTCGACTTCTTGGCAGCGGCCTTCTTGGTCGTCGCCTTCTTCGCCGTCGTCTTCTTCGCCGCCGTTTTCTTGGTGGCTTTTTTCTTCGTGGCTTTCTTCTTCGGCGCAGCCTCAACCGCTTGGTCTTCGGCCTTCTCGTCGTCGGCTTTGGCTTCGTCGGCCTTGGCTTCGTCGGCTTTGGCTTCGTCGGCCTTCGCTTCGTCGGCTTTGACCTCACCAGCCTCGTCGACAGGTGCTTCGGCCGCCACAGGCTTTGCACGTGGCTTGCGCGTCCGCTTCGGCTTGGGCGCGGGCTCTGCTGCCTCTGCCTCCACCTCCACCGCTTCGACCGCGGCTTCTTCTTCGGCGTCGGCGTCGGCTTCGGCGTCGGCCCCTGCATCGCCTTCGGCTTTGGCCTCGGCGACGGGCGCAACGGTCACATCTTCAGCCGCGACTGCTTCTTCAGCGGCGGCTTCGTCCGCAGGAGTGGCCTCGGCGGCGGCGTCGCCCTCGGCAGCCTCCGTTGCGCCTTCGGCGGCTTCTGCTTCATCGCCGCGACGACGACGACGGCGACGACGACGACGACGTTTGCCGCCTCCCTCTTCGTCGTGCGCGGCGTCGGGGTTGGCCTCGCCGTCTTTGGCTTCGACGGATTCGCCGTCGGCGCCCTCTGCTCCGTCGACCGTGGTTTCGCCGTCTTCGCCACGTCCTTTGCGGCGACGCTTGCGGCGGCGCTTCTTCGGACGAAACTCAGCGAGTTCTGCCGGCACTTCCGCCTCTTCGAGGGGCATCTGGGGCGCGGTGGCAAAGAGCGCTTCCATCAAGGGGTCGTCGAAGTGCTCGGGCTGCTCTTTGGCGGCCTCTTTGCGCTCTTCACGCAGCTTCTTCTCGCGCTCCATGAAGGCCATGGCTTCTTGCTCGTCGCGCTCGGCTTCTTCTTCGGCGTTGTCGGGAATGACCGGAATCGGCCCGATCGAAGGCGCAGGGATGGTCTGCATGGGCGCCGAGTCGTCGCGTCGGCCGCGACGACGGCGTCCGCGGCGCTCGTTCTCCATCAGGCGTGGATCTTTGATCGACGACGCCGCATCGAGGCCGGCCTTGCCGCGCTTCTCTTCTTCAAAGCGAATCTCAGGGCCCATCAAACGCGCGTCGGCTTGCACATGAATCTCAAGCTGGTGCTCGTCGCCGAGCTCGATGAGGTCGCGCCGCTTTTCGTTTTGCAAAACGTTGGCCACCTCGACGGGGAGGCGCACGATGAGCTTGGCCAAGCGCTGGGCGTTCTTGCCGAGGCGGCTGTGCAGCTGACGGTAGGCGCTCAGCGCCAAGCCTTGGGGGTCGCGCACGATGCCGGTGCCGGCGCACGTCGGGCAGGTGGTGTGGCTGACGAGTCGGTGTGCCTGGCGCAGGCGCTGGCGGGTGAGCTCGAGGGTGCCGTTTTCAGAAATGCGGCCTTGCTTCACCCGCGCTTTGTCGGTGCGCATGGAGTCGCGCATGGTCTTCTCGACGTCGCGCTCGTGTTTGCGCGACACCATGTCGATGAAGTCGACGACGATGATGCCGCCGAGGTCGCGCAGGCGCAGCTGGCGGGCCAGCTCAGACGCCGCTTCGAGGTTGGTCTTGTAGACCGTGGCCTCGTGGTCGGCTTCTTTCGTCGATTTGCCAGAGTTGACGTCGACGGCGACGAGGGCCTCGGTTTGGTCGATGGAAATGGACCCGCCCGACGGCAACGGCACTTCACGGTCGAAGAGGTTTTCGATTTCGTTCTCGACGCCGTAGGTCTCGAAGATGGGACGCTTGCCGCTGTATTGGTTCAGCAGTCCGACGAGGTCGGGCATGCGGTCTTCGAAGTAGGTCTTGATTTCGTCAAACTCGTCTTCGGAGTCGATGACGATTTTCTTCACGTCGGGGGCGAGGTAGTCGCGGATGGTGCGCACCACGAGGTCGGGCTCGCGGTACAGCAGTGTCGGCGCGCGGCCGAGTTCGGCGCCTTTGTCGATGCGCTCCCAGGTGCGGCTGAGGGCCCGCAGGTCGCGCAGGCAATCGGCAGCAGGACGGTTCATGCCCGCCGTGCGGATGATGACCGCCATGCCCTCAGGCACATCGATGCGCGACAACATCGACTTGGCACGTCGACGTGCCCCCTCGTCGTCGATCTTGCGGGAGATGCCGCCGCCGGTGTCGTCGGAGTGCATGAGCACCACGTAGCGGCCGGGCAATGACAGGTAGGTGGTGACGGCGGCGCCCTTGGAGCCGATCTCGTCTTTGGTGACCTGCACGACGATCTCTTGGCCGCGTTGCAGCACTTCGGAGATCTTGGGGCGTTTTTTGCCCTTCAGGTGTTCGGGGTACAGGCCAGGGCGCACTTCAGAGAGGGCCAAGAAGGCTTGTTTCTCTTCGCCGAACTCGATGAACGCGGCTTCGAGGCTGTCTTCTACGTTGGCGACGATGCCTTTGTAGATGTTGCCCTTCTGCTTGGTGCGGTTTTGGTTTTCAATGTCGAGGTCGACGAGGCGGTTGTTCTCAACAATCGCGACGCGGATTTCTTCGGCCGCTTTCGCGTTGACGATCATCTGTTTGGACATGGACGACTCGCTGGAAAGGCGAGCATCTCTTCTGCCAGGTCTGGGATGCGTGCATCTCAGTCGTCCCCATCAGGCGGGCACGTCGAATAAGCGACGGCCGCCGTGTCGTGGGCGTGCTGAGAGGCGCTCGGTGGTGGTCCTTTGGCGTCGGAGACGACGACCAAGGAGCCACCACGGAGCCTCGCGTTTGTCGCCCTCGCCAACCGTGCAACGCAGGCACCAACACAAGTGCTTGCGGCGAGGCGAGGGGCAAACGCGCGCCAAAGACCTGGAGAGCTCTCGGCAACGAACGGCGCAATGTCGACGACGTGCCGCGCCCAAGGGCGGTGCTGTCTCGTCGGGGGCCGTGGTCGATGCGGAGCATACAGGAGAGGGCTCGCGGGGGGTTCGGGGGCGATAGACCGAGTGCCCAGTCATCTGAGCGGCCGATCGCAAAAAAGGGGTGGACGTGCCAATGGCGGTCCTGGGGGTGGGGCTAGCACATTTGGCCGTGCTGTGACAAGGAAGAACCGCTCCCCCCTATGGTGCCCACCGAAGTCAACGCCCTGTATTTTCTTTGGTTTCGCATTCTCCTGCCCAAGGTCCCCCATGTCTGAGCACCTGCCCCCCGACCGCAAAACGCCCGCTGCTTCCCGTGTGGAGATGACGCAGATGGTGCTCCCTCAGTTCGCCAACGCCCTCGGCGCCGTGTTCGGCGGGCAAATCATGGCCTGGATCGACATCTGTGCCGCCGTCTCGGCGCAACGCCATTGTCGTCGACAGGTGGTCACCGCCTCCATCGACGCCGTGCAGTTCGTCACCCCCATCAAGCAGGGCCACATCGTCGTGCTGCGCGCCCAGGTCAACGCCACCTTCTCGACGAGCATGGAGTTGGGCGTTCGCGTCGTCAGCGAAGACCCACTCACCGGCGACGTCAAAGAAGCGGTGAACGCCTACGCCACGTTTGTCGCCCTCGACGCCAGCGGGCATCCCGTCAAAGTGCCCCCGTTGGTGCTCGAAACCGACGACGACAAGCGTCGTGCGGAGGCGGCTGTGTTGCGACGCAAGCAACGGCTGGCCTTGCGAGAGGAAACACCATGACGTCTGCCCTTCGTCGTCGACACCTCGTCGCACTTTTGCTCGGCGCTGCCGCCCTGACGACGCTGATGACGGGGGCATGCGTGCACGAAGGGCCGATGCAAAAGGCCGGGGCGCAAAAGCCGGTGCACGTCGTGTTCTTGGTGCATGGCTTGGCGGGCACGCTGCAAGACTTCGGACACATGCGCACAGCCCTCCTCAAACACCTCCCCGGCGAGCGTGACGACGTACAGTGGCGGGTGCGGTCGTTTGAATACGACACGGGCTCCAACCACAAGTCGGTGCGGCTTTTTGCCCGACAGTTGGGCGCGTTTGTCGACGCCACCTTCAAAGAGCTGCGTCCGAATGGCCTCCTTGACGACGACAAGTTCTCCCTCGTCGCCCACAGCCAAGGGGGCCTGGTGAGCACGACGCTGTTGTACGACTTGGCGTCGCACAGCGAGTTGGTGCCCACACGCCTGTTGCCCCACGTCGACAGCTTCGTCACCTTGGCCACGCCGTTTTGGGGGGCCAAGACCGCCACCTTCGGCATGCCCATCGACCACGCCACCAACCAGGTGCTCGACGTGCTCCCCGGTGAAAAACAGCTCGTCGACATGAGTTTTGGCTCTGACGCCATTCACGACTTTCGCGCCGCCGCCATGACCTTGCACCAGGCGAAGGCGCCGTTTCCGGCGCGCACCTTGAACCTCATCGGCTACCTCAAAGGCGCCAGGTTCGCCGCCGGTGTTTCTGAGGGCAAAGCCGAGTTTGAAAACGACATCGCCGTCTTGCTGCCGTCGGGGCGCCTCGACTTTCTCTTTCTCGACGACACCACGGCCGGATACGCCAACATGGCCGTGTCGTCTGGCATGACCGAGACCGATTTTTCGAACTACACCGTCGTCAACGCAGTGCACTTCTCGGTGCCCGAAGTCGACTCGGTGGTGCGGGTCAACACCGATTGCGTCGACGACAAAGCATGTGAACACCCCACCTTCGCCTATGTGTTGCGGCACCTGGCGCACAAGACGAACCCCCTCGACGACACCGACCTGAAAAAGATGACGGGCTTTTTGCTCGACGTCGAGGTGGAGCTGCCCGACAACCACGTTCATGACGACGATGACGACGTGGAGGTGCGCTTTGACAACCTCCCAGACGGCGTCTCGGTGGGACGCCTTTTGGAGCCGTATTCAGACAACGCCGCGGTCGGCAAGCAGCAGGCACAGCACCGCTTCACCTTCACCGGCACCGTCGAAGGGCTCTACGACGACGACACCAAGCGCTTTCGCGACCAACCGCTGCACTTTTCGGTGCACAGCAAAGGGCAAAAGAGCCGGCTGGTGCACGTCATGGTGCGGCCCACGTGGAGCAGCTACGTTCGCTTGCGTCTTGAACCGGCGCAGGCGGCACAGGCGGGAGACGCGGCCGCCGCGGAGACGCCATGACCTTCAACCCCGACCTCGCTCTGTCGTTCTTGTCGTCGTCGCGGTCTCGCTTTTTGCAGCACGCCGCCGACTGGCTCGACGACTTCAACGACCCTGTCGACGTGCTGTTCATGCTGTCGCAACAAACAGGGCAGGCGTTGGGGCCATGGGAGACGGCGCGGTTTTGCGCATTGCTCGGCCTGACCCCGTCGGCGCCGGTGCAAGAGCACCTGCAGGATGTTCTCGTCGAGCCCGTCGACGGCGAAACCTCGCCTCCGGTGGCGGCGGCCATGGCCTTGGCCCATGCCAAAGACGTGTTCGTCGACGCCGACACCCCCTATGCGCAAGACCTCGTCGTCGCACTCGACGCTGGACGCGACAAACCCAACGTGGCGCCGTGCGTCGTCGACGCCGCCTTGCTGGCGCTGTGCCATGCCCGAGGCGCCCTGCCCCACGACGACATCGAAGCCGCTGCACTGCGGTCGTTGCCGGGATACCTGCAGCAGCATCCCGCCTACGCCACCACCGTGCTCGAAGCAGCGGTGCTCGCCAACGCGGTCGATCTGCAGGCGGCCGCACTCGACGTGCTCGGGCAGGAGCAAACCGACGCCGGCGCCATCTGTGGTGAGGAGCGCCACCCCATCCGACAGGGGTTCATCACGCTGCGCGCCGTGGCCCTCGTCAAACGGCTGCAAGCGCAGCGTTCGCAGTCGCCGGCTGACGAAACCTGACAGGGGCTGTCAGATCGCCTGGGCATGCTTAGGGTGTTCCTCACCAGGTCATGCGCAGGAGGCCAACATGCTCGACGCTCCCTTGAACAACTTTGCTGTGGTGCGCCCCTACGACGATGCCTTTCGCCGTCAGGTGGTGCGGGTGCTGCATGGCTTGCGGTATGCCCCCGTCGCCTTGTGCGAGCCCAAGACCTCCGACGACGACGCCGTGGCCTTTTTGCGCGACCAAAACCCGCTGCCCGACCTGGTGCTGATGCCGTTTCACGAGCACACCTCGCATGACGGTGCTGCCATCGATGGCCTCAACGTGTTCTTGCGGCTGCCCGAGGCCTACGTCGACCGCGGCGTCCGCGTCGTCATGCCGGTGTCTGACTTCGCGTGGAACTCCAAATTCGCCCGTCGACAACAGGAGGTGCTGTCGCAACGGCCAGAGCTGGAGCGCCTGTTGGTGCCGGTGCCGCCCGCGCAGCTCAATGCGGCGTTTTTGTCGGGGGCGTTGGGGCAGCCGACGCGTTGACAGGCCATCAGCGTCGGTTGTCAAAACAGACAATGCAAACAATCACCCGCTTCGCTCGACGGCTTTGATTTGGTGGCGAGCAAGGGCCTCAACGCAAGCACCGTGCGTCTCGCGTTTTCCCTCCTTCCCGCTGGGCCCAGCGCCTCGCAACTCGCGGACGCCCCGCTTCGCCAGATCACCGCGCGGTCCAATGACCTTGGCGACCATTTGCGGTGGTGATGACGCTGAGGTCTATGGGTCAACGTTCTTCCGCAAATGGTCGTCTATGCGTGGCCCACAACGTTGACGACGCGGTGACGCCGATGGTGCCGCTCAACAGTTTGTGCGCTCGCAAACGTGGCTGACGACGTCGATGCCGCTCAACCGGTATCGTCGACGATTTGCAGTCGAATGCCATTCAGCAGAGAACGACGCCATCATCGACTGCAAATGGTCGTTTAAGGCAGGGCCCCGGCGCCGCAGAGCGCGCGGGCCCTGACTAATCGTCAAACGCCTCGGGCACATCCAAGACGCGGGCACGCTGCAAGTTGAAGCGCTTCTCGTCGTGGGCGAACGACTCCTGTTCGGCGTCGTTGAGCACTTTGAGCACCTTCTCGTCGTCGCAACCGCGGCCGCCGAGGGGGAGCCATTGCTCGCCGTCCCACACCTCAGCGCCGGGAAAGTCGGCTTTGTAGCTCATGGTCTTGGAGCCGGGCACCAAGTACCCCAGGTAGTAGAAGTCTTTGCCCCACTCCTCGCACAGCTCGAGCTCCTTGAGCGCCGAATAGGTGCCGAGCGATGCCTTGCGCAGCTCTGGATCCCAATAGAAGTACACCGACGACAGCGCATTGGGGGTGACGTCGAGAATCCCGACGCCGATGAGCTTGCCGTCGTCGTCACGCCAGTCGAGTTCGATGGTGTCGGTGACGGTCTCGATGAGAAAGCGACGGTAGCTTTTTTCGTCGGCGGACTGGGCGTGCGGCCCATGCTGGGCTTGCTGATAGCGGCCATAGAGGTCGAGCCGCTCGTCGTCGAGGACGGGCCGTGTGACCTCGATGTGGTACTTGCCCTCGTTCTTCTTTTTGATGCGCTTTTGCGAGCGCGACAGGGTGAAGGCGTCGACGGGGATGCGCAGCGGCTGGCATTTGCGGCACCCGTCGCACAACGGGCGGTACACGACGGTGCCCGATCGACGCATGCCCACGTTCATGGCGCGCTGGTATTCGCCGCCCGACAGGTGGCCTGGCAGCGAGAACGCGGTGCAGCTCTTGCGGCCGTCTCTGAAGTACGCGCAGTCGCCTTCGACCACCACCAGTGGGCCCAGCTCGACGAGCTGGTTGGGGGGTGGAATCACGCGGGGGGTGCGCTCAGACGACACGCGGGCCTCTCCGTTGGGCACAAAAGCCTCCTGACGACGTGCAGGAGCTCCCAACTCCCACATTGTACCTTCTTTCCCGCCAGCGTGACACTAGCCAGGGCCGTCGGCTTGGTGGCGTGATGCTGCCGTTTTGTTTCGCGTGGTGGATCGGGATCGAACGGCCGCGTGCCAAAGCCCCGCACCACGCTGTAGGTGTGGTTGGAGGTCGCCATGTCTGACAACGCCCACTCCCCTGCTGTGCGCACCGTCGCCGACGCCGCCGAGCTGCGGGCCCTGTTGGGTCCGGTCGCCCCGCGGGTGCGCGACAAGGTGCGCACGTCGCTCACCGCCCTCGACCGCGACTGGTTGGCCGCGTCTCCGTTTTGCTTGATGGCCACCAGCGCCGACGACGGCAGCTGCGATGTCTCTCCCAAGGGCGACCCCGCTGGCTTCGTGCACGTGCTCGACGACACCTCCATCGTCGTGCCCGAGCGGCCCGGCAACCGACGGGCGGATGGCTTTCACAACATTTTGTCGAACGGACACGTCGGGCTGTTGTTCATCATCCCCGGCCGCGGCGACACCTTGCGCATCAACGGTCGCGCCCAGCTCGTCTCAGATGCTCCTTGGTTTGACGACCTTGTCGTGCACGGTCACCGGCCGCAACTCGCCGTGCTTGTCGACGTCGACGAAGTCTTCTTTCACTGCTCAAAGGCGTTCTTGCGCTCGCATTTGTGGCAGCCCGACAGCTGGGCGCCAGACCGGCTGCCAGACCGCCCGGCCATCGCCAAAGCCATGGAGCACACTGGCATGACGCTGCAGGAACTCGAGGCCTACTACGGCGAGGCCTACGCGAAGAAGCTGTACAAAAGTTGAGCATGCCTTGAATGCGTGGCCGTCGACGACGTCTATGGGGTCGACGGACAGAGTTGGAGAGCTGCGTCAGACAGCCCTTCTCTTGGAGTGGGGCTGGAGCCGTCGGGCTGAGTGGGTTCGATTCCCACGCCCTATTGGAAGAGCTGCAGAGTTGGAGAGCTGCGTCAGACTGTAAATCTGGAGCCTTCGGGCTGAGTGGGTTCGATTCCCACCTCTTCCACCATTTCTGGGCACCGTGTCGTCATGAAAGACCTCATCCACCAAGCCCGCCTGCAAATCCGTCGTGACCGGGACGCTCCGAACGTCGACGACAATGGCGCCATTCGAACGCTGCGTGACCTCGTCACCGACGACGTGCTGCAGGAAATGCTGCTGTTCCTGAAGAGCCCCATCGTCGTCGACAGACATGTTGCCGCCGTTGTGCTGATGCAGTGGGGCCTTCCAGATGCTGAAGGCAACGACCTCATCGTCGAGGCTGCCCGAACTGCGCTTGATGCCGAGCGAGACAAAGAAGTCCTCAGTGCGCTTCTGTGGACCCTCGGGTACCAGCAGAAAGACACAGACGTCCTCGACACGCTTTTCTTGTTTGCCTTTCACGGGGCGCCTGAAGTTCGCAAGGCTGTCGTCGACAACCTCCTCCGACTTGTCGATGGACCTTTGCCCAAGAGTGTCCACGACGTCCTCCTTGCGCTCGCCGTCGACAACGACAGCGACGTCAGGTGGGCCGTGGCTTGGGAGCTGGCGAAGGGACCCAGCCGGTTTGTCGACGACAAACGGTGGGTTGCCGTGTCGCATCTGCTGGCGAAAGACGACGACAGGGACATCCGTAGGTTCGCCACCACGGCGCATTTCACATTGTTGGACATGTCGCTCGACGACATTCTGCAAGACGCCAAAGCCGAAGTGGTCGCCGACCGCGCGACGGACGACATCGTCGACAACTTCGCCACCGTCTACCTCTGCGAGTTGGACCCGTCGCTGGAGCTGCGGAAGAAGCTTCTCCAGCTGTTGTCGTCGTCGAGCTGTGTAGAGCGTGACCTAGCGGCGAGGGTCATGCGACGGACGCTCACCATCAATCCGACGGAAGATTCCGCTGTATTTGTCGAGGCGCTGTCTGTTGCCGTCGTCGAGGAGTCGGACCCGACGACACGACGCTCGATGCTGTCTGCTCTTGCGTGCCAGAAGCTGCCCTTGGCTCGGCCAGCGCTGTTGTCACTCGCAGACCATGACGACGAGTGGACGCGGCATCGGGTCGCCAATGACTTGTTGTGCACACTGGAGGACAACAGCGCACCTGTTCCTGACGACGTCAACGAGGCGTTTTTGACGTTTGCAGAAGACGAGAACGGCGACACGCGGTGGTCCGTGTTCTACGACGTTGCGGAGTATCCGGAGCTGTTTGCGCACGCGGCCGACCGTTGGATGGCGGCAGCGACGGAGGCCTTGGACGATGTCGACGACGAGGTTCGTCAGGTGGCGCGTCGTGCATTGGATGCGTTGCGGGCGGTGAAGTCCGAGTAGCCGACAACCGTCACCCACCCACCACGACCCGAACGACCACCTCGTCGTCGTTGACGGCAATGTCGACGGACATCGCCGTCGAGTCATTCGCGACGACTTCACCAGTTGATGCGGCGCCGTCGCCGAGGTGTTCGATGACGTCGTCGACGCCGTCGCCTAGGGCATCGAGGATGGCGACCGCGGCGTCGCGTGCGCCTTGTTTGATGTTGGCGAAAACATCACGGGTGAATTCGGGGACGATGCTCATGAGAGACTCCGTTGGACACGAGCCCGACGTTGGGCTCTGCCTCTTTTCCGAAGCCGCGCGGCTGCAATTGCATGGATCCACCGCATTTTCTGAGGAATCACGACTGCTGCGAAAACGACCGCCAAGTGGTACTCTTGACCCATGAAGAAGCGCACGGTCACCGTGAACAAACTGAGCCTTCGCGACGCTGCCCAGCAGTCCAAACACGTCGAGGGCACCCCTGCCGAACGCATCGGAATGATGTGGCAGCTGGCCATGGACGCCTGGGCGTTCACGGGAGACTTCGATGCTGAATCCAGACTTCCGCGACATGTTGTGCGCGTTGTCCGCCGAGGCCGTTGACTACCTCGTCGTCGGCGCGTTCGCGCTGGCAGCCCACGGTGTTCCAAGGGCGACCGGCGACATCGACATTTGGATTCGACCCACCGTCGAAAACGCAGAGCGCGTCATGCGTGCGTTGCAGCGGTTTGGCGCGCCTACATCTGACATCAGCGCCGACGACTTGGCCGAGCCCGACGTCGTCTACCAGATTGGCCTCCCTCCCCGTCGCATTGACCTGCTGACGGCCATTGACGGCGTGGGCTTTGACGACGCTTGGGGTCGACGCGTGCCCGTCCAGCTCGATGCAGAGTTGAGCGTCGACGTGCTGAGCAAGGAAGACTTCATCACCAACAAGAAGGCGTCGGGACGTCCGAAGGACCTGGCCGACATCGACCAGCTGGAGAGCGGCTGAGCCCGAGTGAAAGTGTCTACAGCGGACGAAACCGCACCAACTGCGTCATCACCTCTTCGTCGCCGTCGTCCATCTCGACGACGCCCTCGACCGACACGACCCGCTCCACTGCGTAGCGCCCTGCTGGCAACGCAAACTCCTGGATGCCGTTGTCCATGTGCTCGGGGTTGCGGCCGTCCGCACTGGAGTCAAACAACGAGACCCCACCGTCAGGAACCTCGACCTCCAACCCAGTCGTCTCAAATGCATCCGGTGGGACTTGCTGGGCAAGGCTGAGCAATCCCACTGCCGTTTCTGCGCCCACCCAACGGACGACGGTGGCGACGCCGTCGACGTCGATGATGCGGGCAGGGTCTGGAGACTCCAGGACAAGCGCCCAGCCGTCGGCGTGTCCATCACGCTCGAGGTCGACGGCAAATGGAAAGTCGCCGTCTTCACATGCGCGGTCATAGTCCGTGGGCTCGACGTCATAGACGTGGTCACCCGCTTCGTTGCTGCATCCCCACCAGCCGTGTTTGTGTTTCGTCGGCAAGAGCAGCAGGGGGCCTCCGTAGGACCCAACGAACAAGGGGTCGTCGTCGGGCAATGCCAGTTGCCTCACACGTCTTGTCATTTGTTGGCCTCCGCCTTCACCCGGTTGGAGTTCGCCAATGCCTCCTCCAGCTGTAGCCGAAAGGCATTCCGCCCCTCGTCGTCGACGAGCTCGCGGTAGAAGGCGACGGACTCGGCATACGACTCCAGCAAGGCCGTCTGGTCTCGGATGGAGTCCTCCGCATACTTCGTCGGCAGCAAGAGCGTCACCAGCGGTCGGTCGCCGACCTCGTCAGCGATGACGTTGTCTTTTGCCTCGCATGCGGCAGGTGTTGGGCCGTCGCCCATGTATTCAAGAATGTGTCGCAGTCGTTCGGGCAGATGCGGCACGAGCAATCCGACGTGGGCCTGCCACAACTGCGAGCGGGCGTCTGCTTCGTTGTCGTCCCAGTGCGCGTAGTGCTGCAGAAGGCAGCGCACCAAACACTCTTCGAAGTTGCAGGCGAAGACGCGGCTCTCGTCCTCATCGTACGACGTGAAGACGATGGGGACACCGTCGTCACTTGCCCAACGGGGGTACCAGCAATAGGTGTTGCCGTATCCGTTGCCTGCGAATGGAATGAGCCCTGGCCGGAAACAGTCGTCTTCGTCGAACGACCGAATGGCGTCAGGGTCGGTGAGGTCGTCCCACTCGATGGAGCCCCACCACAGAACCTCGCGTTGTCTTCGAGACTGGATGTTGTCGCGGTCCTTTTGAGAAAGCGAGCGGTATGGCGCTTGCCAGTAGTCGAAGCGTCCAGCGTCGTAGAGAGCCGTGAACGACGCAGGCAGCAGAAATGGGTTTGGGGCGGTCATGACGTCCTCGTCGACAACGTTTGTGGAAAGACCCAACGACGTTGTTGCCTCTTCTATGTCGCCGGAAGGGAGAAGGAAAAGCTGCGCTTCAACGTGGCCTGCACCGTCGTGCTCGACGGACGTTGTTGAATCAACGTTGTCATCTGTTCCAGCAAACAACGTTTCACACAACGAACGATCCGGCGGTCGTTGTCGTCGGCGTTTTCGCTTTGCTTCCCATTTTTTGGGTGGGTGACGTCGACAACGAACGCTGTTGGCATGGCGGCTTCGACAACGTTGCCGACGACTTCACTCGAAGCTGCGGCGTTGGCCGCGGTCAATCCGTCGACGAGGAGTCCGCCCCAAGACGTCCCATGCCAATGCAGAGGTACCATGACGTTGTCGAGCATCGTTGTTTGACGCCAGACATCCCACTCCGTTGTGGAAGGTCCCATGACGTCGTCGACAAAGGATGTTTGACCCACGCCGCCCCACAGCCCAACGTCACCTCCCATCCTCATCCAGTGCATCTCAGACACATGGGAGAAGTCCTCGACGCCGTCGACAACGCCGAAGAACAAGAAGGAGTGGGAGGAGCTTCCCTCTCCTCCGGCTGGAGATGTCCTTCTCTTCGAAGCCGGCTCGTTCTCCGCGAAGACGCTGCCGTTTGACCACCGGACGGCCATGGTCGAGCTTTACGCTGACGACGTCGTTGTTGTCTTGGGCGGCTTCAGAAAGCTGACGGTGCCGTGCGGCGAGAAGGGCCGCGTCGTCTTCAACTACGCTGAAACCGTCGAGGAGGGGCACTGGCGAAAGACGCTGTACCATCGTGTCGTGCTCAACGTCGCCAACAGAGTGGCGTGGTCGGCGCAGTTGTTTGACGACGTCAACAACGTTTGGCGTGGCGAACGTGACCTCGGGATTGTGCGGAAGCGATTTTGATTTCAATCCTACGGCTGCACACTGCGGGAGATTCAAAGAGAAGGCGACCATGGACGACGAAAGCAAGAGAGCCGCACTTGAACTCCTTCGCAAGCTCGTGAACTGCGAATTCGCGGAGGACGAAGAAGCTGCCGTCATCGAGAAACTGGAGCGGCTGGTCGTCGACCCCCAACTCCTCGACTACGTTTTCCAAGAGGACATGAGCCCTGAAGACGCACTTGCGTTGGCGCTTCAGTACAAGCCGGTTGTTCTCGGGTAGAAGATCACCAACACAAAGGCGGCGTTCATGAAGTGGGACCCGACCGGAAAAGACTGTGCTCCACCGGCCACAGACGAACAGATGCGTGCGTGCGCCATGCAGCTTGGCGTCGACTTGCCGGCGGAACTGAGGGCGGCGCTTCGTGTCTCCAACGGCTGGAGCGATGAGGACAGCTCGACGCTGTTCTACGGAACAGAGCTCCTGGTGGAGATGAACAGAACTCTGGAAGTACGTGAGTACTGCCCGGGCCATGTGGCCATCGCGGACGACGGTGGCGGCCGGGCAGCCCTCATCGGAGTTGAAGCTGCTTCGAAAGGAGTCTTCGTTTCAGACCAAGGGGCAATGACGCCCGACACCTTTGAAAAGGTCGCCCCGTCGCTCGCAGCCTGGGTTGAAAGCGGAACGCCGTTTGACCTCGATGACGACTGAGCAGCTTTGCGCTTGCGGGTGTCTGTCGTTTGAGCGGAAAGCGACCGCGTTTCTTGCAGATCTATGCAATTTCCCGACCCGAGAAACGGAACGGAAGAAACGAAAGGAAGACTCATGTCCAGCCCCCGCCCCGTCCGTTTCACCCCCAATGCCGCCAACGACGACGTTGAGGTGAAAACCCGGCTCTTCCGTGTTTGATCGCATGCATCCTGCGCTTTCGAACAAGAACAGCTCCGTTCCCTTTTGGAGCAGCAGCAGGTATGAGGACCAGATGAAACATCTTCTCACTCTCGCAGCATTTGTCCCCGCGCTTGTCCTCGGCTGCGTCGGCAGCGCCGACGCCCCCACCGAAGAATGCGAATCTGGCTTTCACGATGGGGGCGATGGCGTGTGCGTTGAAGAAGGCGCATGCGCGTCCAACTTCGTAGTTGGCAGCGGGGGCCGCTGCATCGGATTCAGTGTCGAAGAGTCGGTCCCGCGCGCCATGGGTACACATTCATCAACGTTGATTCCGGATGGCACGGTGCTTGTGGGTGGGGGAGCTCGGAGTGGACCTGTCGACGCCTACAACACTCGCTTCTTCCGCTACGACCCGGCCGACGGCAGCTGGTCAGACGCTGAAAGCTCGCGCAACTCTCACGGACTCGGCGCGGGAACCGTTTTGCTCGATACTGGTCGTGTGTTGACTGCCAGCGGTTTCGACGGTGATTCGCCACATGGGAGGTGTGAGACGTACGATCCGGCAAGCAACACCTGGACCGCAACCTGGCCGATGGAGGTGCCTCGTACCTCGTTCGCCGTCGCTGCGCTGTCGCAGGGTCGAGCCATCGCGATTGGCGGTATCGACGAGAGCATAGAAGAGACTGATGTCGTCGAAGTATTCGACGAGACGACACAGCGCTGGTCGGTGACATCACCGTGGGGTGAAGCCAACGCACGGAAAGGGATGAGCACGACCGTGCTCGAGAACGGTGACCTCCTCGTCACAGGTGGCACGACCGACCTTGGTTCACAGGACGCCAGTGACCTCGTCAACCGGTTTGACATCGACACCGAGAGCTGGTCGGACTTGGCTCCAATGCCAAACGAGCTTGCCTCTCACACCGCCACCCTGCTGCTTGATGGGCGAGTGCTGGTGGTGGGAGGCAGCAGCAACGGAGCGGCCCGCAATTTCGTTTTCTTGTACGACCCGTCCCTCGATGAGTGGGAGAGGGCCGACTCGATGAGATGGACGCGCTACAACCACACCGCCATGCGTCTGGACAATGGTGACGTCTTGATTTTTGGCGGCAATGACGAAGAATCCGCTCCATCAACGCAAATCTACGTCGCCGAGGAGGGACGCATCATTGATGGTCCGTCTGTTGGCTACGCTGGACACCATGCAGCAATGAGCCAACTTGACGATGGAAGCATCCTCGTCACCGGCGGCTGCAGAACCATCTATGACGGTGGGTGGGACATCGAGTGGGAATGCGTGAGCGACGCGTACCGGTTCTTCGTGGCACCGTAGCGCCTCATCGTTGCACGTTGTCGACGTCCACACCGCCCGCTACGCTGGACGAACACGGAGTCGGCCCCCGTGCCTTGCTAGGCAGCCTTTTTCAACCTCGCTGCCGTCGGCCGCAACACTTGTACAACTGCGAAATCTGCTTTCGTCGCGTTCCAGCTGGAATGCGGCAGCACCGCGTCGTTTCCGCCATCTTCCACCACAACCACCCTCGTCGTTTTGGACGCCGCAATCGCCTCATCGACCCCGGCGGCGTCGGCCCACAAATCCACACTGAAGTCGTCGCCTGCCCAGACTGTGCAGCGGCAGCTGAATCGCCCGTCGTCGTCACGCGTTCACCTGCTGTGGAGCCGTCCGAACTCCCACCCCCAGCTTCTCGACAGTCACTCACGCCAGTCCAGCGACGAGACCTGGACCGGTTTCTCTCTGGCCAACGTCGAGGAAGCCTTCAGGTTGGCCTGCGTGACATCGTCATCGTCCCGAACGGATTGGAGCTTTTGCTCGACATCACCTATGGCAACGGAACGTATTGCTGCTCCCGCCCAGGTTGCCTTCTTCCGCTCCTCGGAAGCGGAAGTTCGTTCTTGGCCTTGCAGCTCCAGCAGATTCTCCACCTTCTGCAAACACCAATGGTCATCGTTGGGACCCACGTGTTCTACGAAGACGGCGTTGTATTTCGAGACCATCTCCACATGGGCATTGAGCAACCTCGTCCGGGCGAGCAGGCTTTCGACGTCTATGGCCCGGAACACTTCGTCTACCGAGGGCCGCCAGAGATACAACTCGTCGCACGCCGCAGCCGATTCGACGACGACTAAAGGGTCCCACGACAACCCAAACGTCTGGGGGCAAAAACGGGGGCAACTTCTGCCCCCTGCCCCGACTCCCTCAACACTTCCGCCGTCCTACAACAAACGCGGAGGACACCTCCTCCACCAGACATGGATGCAGCTGCATCCCAAGAAGCCGCAACCCCGCACGGGAATGCGGCTTTGTCGTCGTCCCATCAGTCTTCTCCGTCGGGGTGTTCCATCAACAACGACCACAGGAACGTCTGCAGGTCCCGCAGGTGTTGCCCCCAGTGGAAGTACAGCGACGACAAGTGCAGCTGCGCATCGGCTGGCGAGCCCGCCTCCAGCCATGCTCGAGCGCCGCGCAGGTCGTTCACGACGTCCATGACGTCGTCACAGGCATCTGCCGCGCTCGGTCCGTCGTCTACCTCGCCGACGCTGAGGACGTCTTTGGGCCACCATGAGTTGTAGTACGCCAAGAACGGCCCGCGCTTGCCAACCCAGTCGTAGGTCGCCTTTTCGAAGGTGGGCTCGTCGTCGTCTGGGCTCAGTTCGTCGTCGGTGGCAACGCCGATGTCGTGCATGGCGAGGGCGATGGCGTCGAGGTGCCGCAGGAGTTTTCTCGGCGTCATCGGCTGCGTCGCAGATGCGTTTTCGACGTAGTCGAGGAGGGCGCTGCAGGCTTTCCAGACGTTGGACGAGGCGAAGGGGGTCATGGTCGGATCATCTCTCATCTGGGTGTACCTGCCGCATTCAGCAGACGACAACCCGAACGACGACTTCGTCGACGTTGACGGCAATGTGGATGGACGTCGCTGTCGCGTCATTCGCGACGACTTCACCAGTTGATGCAGCGCCGTCGTCGAGGTGTTCGATGACGTCGTCGACGCAGCCGATGGGAAACAACCTCTGAAGAGAACGACTGAGAGAGGCCCACAGGTAGGAAAGACCTCATCGACCAAGCGCGCCTGCAGATCCGTCTTGACCGGGGCGCCCCCGACAACGTGGACGACAACGGCGCCCATGAAGCACTCCGCCACCTCGTCACCGGCGACGTGCTGCTGGAACTGCTTCTCCTCCTCCTCCTAAAGAAAAGGACCAATTCGGGAGCGCATGACCACTACAGAAAGCTGCCTCGAATCAGGAGGCGAGCGTCATCTCCTGAGCGGAAGAGGTTCAACACCGGCGCCGCGCCGAAGAATACGTCGATGGGCATGGTGGGGTCGCTCAGTTGAACGAGCATCTCCCATTCTTCGCCGACGAAATCGATTTCGTCATCGAACGTCGCGTAGCACCGGCCCCCAACCTTGTCGCTCATGAGCCAGCCATAGCGGTCTTCCTCTTGGAGCCCATCCCCCTCCATCCGCAGAAGCTCCCCAGCCTCATCCACTTCACGGCCGAAGATTGCGTAGACGGCTTGGTCACCCGAGTAGGGCCGGGCACCGAACGAGTAGAGCCGAGCGACGGGGCCAGCTTCACCGGGCGTGGCTCGCTCGTACTCATTGACGACCTCTCCGTGTCGCAACATCACGACAGCGACGCAGTCGCTCGGCCAGTCGAGAACGTCGGGTTCGAAGTAGTCGTCGTATTCGTCTCCAATGCCGTGTTCGGCGAATGCGAACATTTCGACGTCGTCATCGTCTCGGAAGGCGAAGAGGAGCGTCAACGGCACTCGCGACACCTTCGACACAGGCCAGCCATTGGCGACGATTGCGGCTGGTGCCTCAAGGCCAAACCTCAGTCGTCCTTCGGTTCCTTCGGCGTAGGTCTCGATCGTGATGCGCTTTCTCATCGTGGTTCTCGTACGACGCGGGTCGTTTTCCTGGAGTGCTGGGATGTCGAATCACTCGCCTCGCAGCTTTCACTCGATTGTGGTTCGGAAAACCTCTGCCCCTCATCGTAGACGAGCCGCAAACAGGGCGGCGGCTCTGCCTCCTTCCGAGTCTCGACGTTGGAGATTGCATTGATCCGCCAACTTTTTCGAATACGTCCTGCAGACGAGTTGAGAAGCAACGTCCAACCGCCATGAACACCATCGACGACGCACTGAGCTGGATTCGCGACGCTGAGGCCAGCGTCATCAACGTCGAGGCCTGGGGCGACGGAGCAGAGTGTGTCTTCGTCGACTTCCTAGATGCACTTCAAGCAGACGATTGGGTGTCGCTGGCAAAAGGCATGCGAAGCCTCACCGACAACGAGACCTACCTCGTTGTCGACTGTGTCCTCTCGCTGAGATGGAGACGCGGTTCTCTCGACGACGACGTCATCGACGCATTGATGGCCGTGGTGCATGTCCGCGGTTTCGATGTGCGCCAGCGACTGCTGCATGTGGTTGGCTCAGGCTACGCCCGTCGTCGAAGCTTGAAGTTCTGGCGGTGCTTCATGAGTGTTCTTGCGGACGCAAAGCCCGACGATCAGCTCAAGCTCGGCTTCTACGCCGCCATCGCTCGTGGAGCGGAAGGTCCGTAGGTTCTGTCGGCAAGAGCAACAGAGGGCCTCTGGAGGACCCAACGAACAGGGGTCATCGGGAAGTGCCAGTCGTTTCACTCGTGTTGTCATTGGTTGGCCTCCGCCTTCACCCGGTTGGAGTTCGCCAATGCCTCCTCCAGCTGTAGCCGAAAGGCATTCCGCCCCTCGTCGTCGACGAGCTCGCGGTAGAAGGCGACGGACTCGGCATACGACTCTAGAAGGAGTCGCTGGACTTGGGTGCTCCCCAAGCCACAGACGAACAGATGGGCGTCGACTTGCCGGCGGCACTGCATGGAGCCAGCGTTGTTTTGCAGGTGCGGAGGCAGATTCCGCAACCACAGCGTCCCTTTTTGGTGCAACCCTGCTATACCTGCGGCACTCCCTTTCAAGGCTGTTTGATGTCGCACCCCATTGCCGTTTTGCTTGTCGTCGTTGGCTTGCTGTTGCCGGCCGCTCCTGCCGCCGCCGTCTACGAAGGCCCACGTCGCCCGCAGCTGGTCTCTCCAAGTGACGGCGAGGTCGTCCCGCAAAATGCCATCTTCGTTCTCGTCGTCGACGGCGGTTTTGACGACGCTGGGAGCATCGTGGCCGTGGTCAACGACGGCAGCCCGACCGATGTCACCCTCGACCGCGACGCCTGCGAAAACCGCCCGATGTGCTCCGGCGTCGTCGGCCCCTTCGCTCTGCAAGAAGGCGATGTGTTGACCCTGCAGGCGAACGACCCCAACGCCGGAGAAGAAGTCCGCTGGTCGTTCACGGCCTCTGATGCCGTCGACGACGCCGCACCTGTGGTCGGCCCCGTGGTGCTGCTCGAGCGCTCCCTCGGCACCGACAGCGGAAGCTGCCTGGCGTATCGAACGGCGATGTTCGCGCCGCCAGAGGTCGACGACGACCACCCTGTGGCTCCCGGTGTGCTGATGCACGTCGACGACGAACGCGAGCGACCGACAGAAGGGTCTGAAGAGCTCCCTCTGCACAGCCTCGACGACGAGCGCTGCTATCGCATGGTCGCCTGGGACGTCGCTGGTCACCGCGGCACCTCCGACGTGGCTTGCTTCGACCTGTCCCTCGCCGACGCCGACGAAGAAGACGAGGCCGCCAGGCTCGAGCGCCAGTGCCTGCAGCAAGAGGGCCGCCTGGCCTGCACCGCGGCGAAGGTTCGCTCGACGACAGCGCCCGGCGCTTTGGCCCTGCTTTGGCTTTTGCTTGTCGGCGTTCGCCATCCCCATCGTCCTCGTCCAAACGGCCAATTGCTCCCCCACATTGGAGGCCAACATGCATGACCCCACCCAGAGCTCTGGACTCGAGCTCGACACCCGACGTCGTCCACCGCGAAAGCCGTCGATGGGCACCGGGGTGACAGCGGTGCCCGTGTCGCGTCCCGCGCCCGCCCCTGCCCCCGATGAGACAGACGACGTCGACAGCTCGACGACCGGCGCGTTCATTGTGCTTGTGTTGGGCGGCGTGGTCTTTGCGTTGTTCAACGCCATCAGCGAGCCGCAACACGCCGTGGCGCTGTACGTGATGTTTCTCGTTGCGTCGGTGTTCACGTACTTTCTGTATGTGTTGACGTCGTACTTGCTGCAGTGGTTCGGCGGACTCGGCTTGTTGCTCGGCGGATGGTTCTCGTTTCTCGTCGGGATGGCCGCCCAACTCGTTCACCAGTTGGCGCCGCAGCTGCTCACTTGGCGGCTCCTCGGGGTCAGCGTCGGCGTGGGCTTTGTCGTGTCTGTCGTCGTGCAAATGGCAGCGGGGTAGCCGACGTTGATGTGAGCCTGCTTGCGCTCGGCCGCGCGTCTAGTCAGGGCCCGCGCGCTTCGCGGCGCCGGGGCCCTGCCTTCAACGACCATTTGCAGTGGATGATGGCGTCGCTCTCTGCTGAATGGCATTTGACTGCAAATGGTCGACGATGCCTGTTTCTCGTCCTCACCGACGTCGTCACGTCGTCGTCAAACGGAGGTTTTGGGATGCGCCCTAGCTAGGTGCTCTGCGCGCGCCGTCGACGCCACAGCAACAACACCCCCCACAGCCCCATCGGTGCCAGTGACGTCGACGAGCACCCGCCGTCGGCCACGTCTGGCGGTGGCAACGCCTCTTGCAGTGGCACGACCGGTGGCAGGGCAACGGCGTCAGACCACCCGGCAAAGCCACCGTCTTCTGCGTACGCACCAACGGCCACGGCGACGACGTCTCGCGCGTACGCCGTATCGAGCATCGGCACGGCCACCTGGCCGTTCGACGACACACCCGTCACCCAACCGTCGTCGTCGCCAGGGGCTGCGCCTTCGGGGAGAAGCTGCAGCACCACGTAGGCGGCTCCGTCGGGCGGCACCACGGTGACCTCCAACCGTCGTGTGCACCCCTCTGCGTTGGGTGGCAGTCGAGCAAACGCCACCTGGGCGGTGTCGACGTCGCCGACGGGTGCGGCACGACGGTCGTCGACGACGATGGTCTTGTCGTTCCACCAGTCCAACGAAGCGTCGCCAACTGCGTCGATGCCGCGCAGGTGGAATACACCGGGTGACAACTCTTGTTGCGCAGACAGTGTCCACCGCAGGGTGTCGATGACCTCGACGTCGATGGCGGTTTGCGCAGCGCCATCGGCTGAGACCCACACCAGCTCAGGACCTTGGTCGAGTTCGAGGGGTGTGTCAGACCCGTCTTCGTAGACGGCGACGAAGTTGCGCGGCACGGTCTGCGCCGTCGACGGGTACGCCCACTCGGCCGGGCGGTGGCTGTCGCAAGGGTCGAGATCGGCCCACGCCGCTGTCGACGTCAACAAGCATGCAAGAGCGAGATGGATCTTCATGGTGCTCTCCTTGGCTGTGGCCAGCGTCGCCGCCGGCCTCGCGCAAGCGCCGTGCGCGGTCACTCGCAGTGTCCCCGCAGCGACGTGCAGGGGGAGGTGTCGAGGGCGACACGCCAGGCAGCAGGGTGGGCTTTGGTGCCCGCCCAGCAGTTGCCGTCTTCGTCTTCGAGCGGCGGCACCACATCCGGCTCGTAGGCGATGGGGCCGCAGCCGACAAAGATGCGTTCGGAGAAACACTCCTGCTCGTCGTCCCAAGGGCTGCCGTAGGTGGCGCCGCACGGCTCGACACCGACGCATTCCAGGCCACATTCGTCGTCGTCAACGGCGCCGCCGCCTTCGTTGACGAACGTTTCGGCGGGGCAGGCGGCGAGCCCCCACAACAGCAACCAGCCAGCGGCGCGCAGACGCATGCGAACTCCACTCCTTGTTCCAGTTCAGGATGCCGCAAATGTTGACGTCGTGCAAAGCAACCTCGCGTGGGGCGTGCACACAAAACGCGCGTGGCTACGCTGGCTGCGGACGCTGACAGAGGAGAAGCCCATGTCGCTGCTGGCCATGCTCAAACCCAACGGAAAATCAGGATTCGGCTACGGGTCCACCGCCGAAGACGTCACCGCCAACGTCGACCTCACCGGCAAGTTCGTGGTGTTGACGGGATGCAATTCAGGGCTCGGCAAAGAATGCCTGCGGGTGCTTGGTCTGCGGGGCGCATATGTCGCCGCCCTCGCCCGCACCGAAGCCAAAGCACAAGCCGCCCTCGACGACACGGGCACCCAGGGCATCGCCGTCGCCTGCGAGTTGAGCGACCCGGTGAGCGTGCGCGCCGCCGTCGCCCGCGTGCTGCAAGAAGGCCGCCCCGTCGACCGCGTGTTGTGCAACGCCGGCATCATGGCCCTTCCCCAATTGGAGACCGCCCATGGGTACGAGCTGCAGTTCTTCACCAACCACATCGGGCACTTTCTCCTCGTCACCGGACTCCTCGACCACCTCGCCGACGACGCCCGCGTGGTGTTGACATCAAGCGGCGCCCACCAGATGGCCCCCAAAGGCGGCATCGAATTCGACAACCTCGACGGCAGCCAGGGCTACACGCCCATTCGCGCATACGGCCAGAGCAAGATGGCCAACATCCTCTTCGCCATGGGCCTCGCCAAACGGTTCGAGGGCAGCGAACGCGTCGCCAACGCCGTGCACCCCGGCGTCATCGCCACCAACTTGGGGCGGTCGATGTCATCGGTGGCAAACGTCGTCATGCGCATCGCCAGCCCCCTGGTGATGAAGAACGCCGCGCAAGGGGCCGCCACCCAGATGTTTGCTGCCTTTCACGACGACGGCGCCCGCTGGTCGGGCGAATACTTGTCGGACTGCAACCTCGACAAAGCCCGTGACGATGCCACCGAAGAACTTGCTGAGCGTCTTTGGCAAACGTCGGAGGCCATCGCCTCTGACGTGTAGGTGACGTCGGGGCGTGTTTCGTGATTTGTCTCGAAGGCGACGGTGTCGTCGTCGTTCGCACGCCGCTGTCGCCTTTGGGCGGGCCATGTGCGAGCTGTGTTGAATCTCGGTTGGAGGGCTCGCTACCGTCGACACCGTCGGGGCCTCCGCTCCCCTGCCCGAGGTTTTCATGTCGCATCGCTGCTCGTCGTCGTCGTCGTGGACTTCGCTGCTGCTCATCGCAGTCGGCTTCTGCCTGGGGTGCCCCCCTGCCGATCCTGAAGCCGATGCGGGCGCCCCTGAGCCGGATGCCGGAACGGTGAAAACCGACGGCGGTGTCGTCGTCGACGACGACGCAGGGGCCGCGCCCGACGGGGGAGACGTCGTCGACGCAGGAGGTCCTCCAAGCCCGGGCGACGCCGGCACTGCTCCCGGATGTGCACCGGTGACGACGTTTGCAGACGACGCGGCCCCCACTCGCCACGTCCACGTCGCCGTAGACGGCACCGACAGCAACGGATGCGGCGCAGAGAACATGCCGTGCGCGACCATCGAGGCGGCCGCACGCGAGGCGACGCCGGGGACGGCTGTCGTCGTCCACGCAGGCCAATACGCCGCCGACAACTACGTCGGAAACCTGCACGGCACCGCCGACGCGCCCATCTGGATTGGCGGTGCCGAAGGCGAAGCCCGTCCTGTCATCGTCGGCGGAAGCCAAGCCCTGCACCTGTCGCAGGCCCGGTATGTCGTCGTGCACGACCTCGAAGTGTCGGGGCCGAGTGCCAACGGCATCAACGCCGACGACGGCGCGCTGTATGACGACCCAGACGCAGCCCGGCACTTGGTGTTTCGCAATCTCTTCATCCACGACGTGGGCACCGGCAACAACGACTGTTTGAAGCTGTCGGGCTTGGACGACTTCTACGTCCTCGACAGCCAGTTCGAACGCTGCGGAGGGGGTGGCTCAGGCTCGGGCGTCGACCACGTGGGCTGCCACCATGGAGTGTTGGGCGGCAACGCGTTCATCGGCGACCCTGAGGCCGGCAACGCCATCCAGTGCAAAGGCGGCAGTGAAGACCTCCTCATCGTCGGCAACCTCATCACCGACCCTGGCCAACGCGCCGTGAACATGGGCGGCTCCACCGGGGACGCGTTCTTTCGCCCGCCCTTGAGCACGACGTCGCCCAACGTCGAAGCGCGTGACATTCGCGTCGTCAGCAACGTCATCGTCGGCGGCGTCGCGTCGCTGGCGTTCGTGGGGTGCGACGACTGCCTCGCCGCCCACAACACCATCGTGCACCCTGAGAATTGGGTGTTTCGCATCCTGCAAGAACGCGTCTCCGACGACACCTACGCGTTTGTCGCGTCGGGCAACAGCCGCGTGGTGAACAACCTCATCGTGTTCAACCGCGGCGATTTGTCGACGTGGGTCAACGTCGGTGGCAACACCGCCCCTGAGACGTTCACCTTCGCCCACAACTTGTGGTTCGCCGCAGATGACCCCAGCGCCAGCACGCCCACCCTTCCCGTCGACGAGGCCAACGGCATCTACGGGCAAGACCCAGGCATTGACGTCGACAACGACGACTACACCATCGATGCAACCAGCCCGGCCGCTGGCCAGGGAGCCCCTGACGCGAACGTCGTCGTCGACCATGCCGGGGCCTGCTTTCGCATGCCGCCAAGCATCGGTGCGTTTGAAGTCACCGACTGACGGGTTTGCCGAGCAGCTGCAGTGTGCCGTCGACGATGACGACGGTGCTCGACCGCGGAGCCTTGAGCCGCTGCGTGCCGAGCTGAAGGGTGCAGCTGCGCCCGCGCAGACAAAACACCGACGTGTGGGGCTGCACCGTGGCCTCCAAGACGCCGGTGAGCCCCGAGGTCGTGCCGGGCTGGCGACGAAAGGTGATGCCTTTGGCGTGGCGGGCGTGCGCCTCCGAGATGCCGTTCTTGATGGTCTTGGTGGGTTTGACCACCCAACAGATTCTCGTGGTCAACTCGGTGTTGACGGTGAAGGTCTGGGGCTTGTCGTCGAGGTTGACGAGGTGCACGCCGTTCTCAAACTGGGGCGCGTCTGGGCCCTGCAGTTCGGCCACACGGTCGGCCACAGGCTTTGACGACGGCGCCGTCTGGGCGAAGACGTCGGGCGACACGAGGCACAGGCTCACCAGCAGAACAATCTTGGAGGTGCTTGGGGTCATGTTCGGCAGACACCGGCGGCGGAGCAGAAGTTCCAACTGCCGACCGGCCTGCCGAGGCTGTCGTCCTCGTCGACGCGCTCTCTCTTGTCGCCGTCGACCAGCAACGTGCTGCAGCCTCAGACCTCGTCGTCACCGCCGCCGAACAGGCCCGTTTGCACGCTCGCCGACGGGGCGGCCGGAGGTGGTTTGCCGAGGTGTTGGTAGGCGCGGGCGGTGGCGACGCGGCCGCGGGGGGTGCGCATCAAGAAGCCTTCTTGCAGCAGGTAGGGCTCGTACACATCCTCGATGGTGGTGCTGTCGTCGCCAAGCGCGGCGGCGATGGTGTCGAGTCCCACCGGGCGGCCGTCGAACTTGTCGATGAGCAGATGGAGGATCTTCAAGTCCATCTCGTCGAGCCCCCAAGGGTCGACGCCCAGGCGGTCGACGGCGCTCTTGGCGACGTCCTCGTCGATGTGCCCGTCGTGAAGGACCTCAGCGAAGTCGCGCACGCGTCGCAACAAGCGATTGGCGATGCGAGGGGTGCCGCGCGCGCGGCGGGCCATCTCGCGGGCGCCGTCGTCAGAAAGCTCGACGTCGAGAATGCCCGCCGACCGTTTGACGATGCGGGTGAGGTCGTCGACGTCGTAGAAATTCAAGCGGGCGGTGAAGCCGAAGCGGTCGCGCAGTGGCGACGTCAGCAGGCCGGTGCGGGTGGTGGCGCCGACGAGGGTGAAGGGCTTGAGGTCGAGCGAGATGCTGCGGGCGTGGGCGCCCTCGCCAATGACGACGTCAAACTTGAAGTCTTCCATCGCGGGGTAGAGGTTTTCTTCGACGGCGGGCGTGAGGCGGTGAATCTCGTCGATGAACAGCACGTCGCCGGGCCCGAGGTTGGTGAGCAGACCGGCGAGGTCGCCCTTTTTCTCGATGGCGGGGCCCGAGGTGACGTGCAGCTTGGCGTTCATCTCTTCGGCGAGGATGTGCGCCATCGTCGTTTTGCCGAGGCCAGGAGGACCACACAACAAGACGTGGTCGAGCGGTTCATCGCGGCCGCGGGCGGCGGTGGCGAAGACACGCAGGTTCTCGACGAGGGTCTTCTGCCCAACGTATTCGACGAACGAGCGCGGGCGCAGGCTCGCCTCCATGCGCATGTCGTCGTTGCTGGCCGAGCCGGCGTTCAAGATGCCGCGTTCCATGGATGTTCCTCGTCGTCACCGTCTGACGGATGCGCAGCCTATACGTGTTTGAGCGCCATGAGCACCAGCTCTTGAATGTCGAGGTCTTTGCCCTCGTTCTCTTTGCGGATGGCCTTGAGAGCGCGCTCCACTTGGGCGCCTTTGTACCCGAGGTTTTCCAGCGCCGAACGCACGTCGACAAAGACGTCGGGCGCACCGTCAGACGACGCCTTGGACAACAGCCCCGACGTCTTGAACTTGTCGCGCAACTCGAGCACGAGCCGTCCGGCGGTCTTTTTGCCGACGCCGGGCACTTTGGTGAGCCGGGCGACGTCTTCTTCGAGGACAGCACGCATGAGGTCGTCGATGTCCATCCCGCTCAACACCGCCAACGCCATTTTGGGGCCGACGCCACTGACGCTGGTGAGTTGCTCAAAGAGGGCCAACGACTCACGCGTCTGAAAGCCGAAGAGGTCGATGGCGCCCTCGCGCACGTTGGTGTGCACGAAGACCTGGGTGTCGCTGCCGACGTCGCCCATGCGGGCGAGGTCGGGCACCGGCATGTTGACGTTGTAGCCGACGCCGCCTGCGTCAATGCAGGCGTGGTTGAGCTCTTTGAACAGCACTTTGCCGCGGAGGTATCCGATCACGATGACGTCCTCTGCCTCCGGCGTGGAGACTGGCACCTGATAGTATGTTCAGTGCGGGATTGCCAAGCGGGGATGGTGTCTGGGGGTGCCGAACGAACCTTTGTTCGGCGGTTCTTGGACGTTTTCTGGGCTCACCTGGGGTGTTGGGTTTCATCCAGAAACTGCCGAACGAACCTTCGTTCGGCGGTTCTTGAACGTTTTCTGGGGTCGCCTGGGGTGTCGGGTTTCATCCAGAAACTGCCGAACGAACCTTCGTTCGGGTCTTTTCGCACAGTCTGCCTTGTCCACCGACACCTGGCATTTTCTGCCGAGGGGCACAAACAGCGGCACAAAAACCGCCGAACGAACCTTCGTTCGGGCCATTTCCACCAGAAAGAGCCCTATATCTTGCCCTGCGCCCGCGCCAGTGCCTTCAGCGAGTCGCGCGCCTTCCCCTTTGGCGCTTTCTTCTTCGGCAGCTCCGCCATCGCCCCCTGCAGCGCCGTGGGCTGCAGCTGCACCATCCCCTGGCACAACGCCACCGCCAAGGCGTCCGCAGCATCCTCAAACGGCGCATGCTTCAAGCTCAACAACACCCGCACCATGTCGTTGACTTGCTCTTTGGTGGCGCGGCCCTTCCCCGTCACCTGCCGCTTCACCTCGTTGTTGGTGTGGCTGTCGACATGAAGCCCGCACAGCCCCAACGTCGCCAGCACCGCTCCCCGCGCTTGCCCCAACACCAACGCCGACCGCGCGCCTTTGTTGACGAAGACATCTTCCACCGCCGCCACCGTCGGGCGATACGTCTCCACCACCTCATGCAGTTTGCGCGACAACGCCACCAGCCGCACGTGCAACTCCGCGTTGGCATCGAGCATGATGACGCCGTTGTCGACGTGCAACAGCTTGTTGTGCTGCACGTCGACGTCGACGAGCCCCCAGCCCGCCTTGCGAGAGCCAGGGTCGATGCCCAAGACGCGAACCAACTTCGTCAACGAAAAGCCCCTTCAAACACGACGGCCGCCGTCAACGACAACGACATTGGCATCGCCCCGGAGAGAACTGCAACGCAGTTCTCCTTGTTGGAGGCCGAAGGGCTCCAAACAGGGTCGATGCCCAGAACGCGAACCCACTTCATCAACGACGACACTCCTCAAACCCCACGCCCTTCGTTGACAACGACAGCATCGACCCGGAGAGAACTGCAACGCAGTTCTCCTTGTTGGAGGCCGAAGGACTCCAAACAGGGTCGATGCCCAACACTTGAACCCACTTCGTCAACGCCAATACTCCTCAACTGCGACTGCCTTCGTCGACGACAAAGACGTCGGTCGGGTCACCCGAGCAGCTTCTCGAGTTCTTCAGGGTCAATGTCGAAGTTGCCCCAAACGTTTTGCACGTCGTCGAGGTCTTCAAGCGCGTCGACCAGTTTCAACAGTTGGGCGGCGTCGTCTCCGCTGGTTTTCACCATGTTTTGCGGAATCATCGCCACCTTCGCCAACGCCGGCACAAACCCTGCGGCGGCAAACGCCTCCCGCAGCCCTTGAAAGTCGTTCGACTCGCACGTCACCTCGAAGGCTTCGCCGTCGTCGACGACGTCTTCGGCGCCGTGGTCCATGCCCACTTCGAGCAAGGCGTCTTCAGTGGGTGCGGCGCCATCGTCGGGTGCCTTCTCAAAGACAAACTGGCCCTTCTTGTCGAACATGTAGGCCACCGACCCAGACGCGCCGAGGTTGCCGCCTCGTTTTTTGAACGCGGCACGAATGTCGGCTGAGGTGCGGTTGCGGTTGTCGGTGGCGCACTCGACGTAGAGCGCAACGCCGGCGGGGCCGTAGCCCTCGTAGACCAGCTCTTCGTAGTTGGCGTCATCGTCACCACCTGCCCCTTTGTTCACCGCACGTTGGACGGTGTCTTTGGGCATGTTGGCGGCCTTGGCGTCGTCGATGGCTTTGCGCAGGCGGGGGTTTCCGTCGGGGTCGGCGCCGCCCATCTTGGCGGCGATGGTGACTTCGCGGATGATTTTCGTCCACACCTTGGCGCGCTTGGCGTCGTTGGCGCCCTTCTTGTGCTTGATCTTCGACCATTTGTTGTGGCCTGCCATCTTTGACTCCTGTTGCGTGTGTCCACGCTCTTCGACCCGTACCACGTCGACGACAACGACGAAAGCGCCGGGCTGCTGGGTGCAACGCCGACGCTTTCGAATCCCCAGGCATTCAACCGCTACTGGCTGCCTGGGTCCGTTTCGCAGCCATGCAGAGTGACGCCGTTTTGCTCTCCAGGCGTCGGCCCGTAGTCAGAGCGCGAGTAGCAGAAATTCGCGTTGACGTCGGCATCGGAAGCCGTCACGCGTTCGACGCTGCGCCCCGTTTTTGGCTCAAGGTTGGCGTAGCCGCCGAAGGACGACACAGGGCGTCCATCCGGGTCCCGCAGTTCCATGGGCTGTGCTCTGGAGTTCACCAACGAGCCGCACACAGTGCTGCCCATGGCGACAACGTGGGTGGGGTCGGTGTTGTACAGCTCAGGATTGAACGCGTCGGTGGCCAACACCACATAGCCGCCTGCCTCGACTTCGAGGTCGACATCGGGAAACGAGCAGTCGTTGTCTTCGACGAAGATGCTGTAGCCCGCCAAGTCGACGGTGGTGTCGCCGAAGTTCACCAGCTCGATGAACTCGCCTTCGTTTTCTTCGCCATCGACGTCGGCGAGGTATTCGTTGATGGCCACCTTCGCCAGTTCCGCCGTGGTGAACGCCCCTTGGCCCGTCGCGACAAATCCATAGTTGTCTTCGGCAGCGACGCGAAATGCGTAGGTCTGGTCGACAACCAGTCCTGAGAGCACGATGGAGTGCACGAACTCGCCGTCGTTGCCATCCGAAACCGGTGCTCCGACGACCGGACAAGGCACGTTGCCGGCGCAGTCGAGTTCGTCACCGGCGACGCCGTACCAGACCTTGCCAGCCGACGCGTGGTTGGTCGAAAACTTCACGGTGGCGTTGACGTCGGTGGCAACGGCAGTCGCAGCGTCGAGCAGGCGGTTGCGCTCCGTCTGGCATTGCGCCGACGTCGAGAAAGGAATGTCGACCGGCACAAGCGAACGGCCCTGGTCATCGCGGATCGCGCTGGTGAGCGAAATGGCATAGTCGGCACTCGGTGCAAACCGCTCACACCCATCGACGTCGTCGAGCACGATGGTGATGACCGACCGTGTCTCGTCAAGTTCAATGGATTCGACGGAAACGTTGCCTCCCCCCTCCCGCAGCACGACGCCGATGCTGTCTTTGTCGGCACCTTGCACCGGCTGATTCATCAAGATGGTGAACCGCCGGCGGTTCGTTGGGACGATGGCATCTTCAAAGTCGGTGTCATCGACGGTGGGCGGACCGCCGTCGGTGGTGAAGTCAAAGCGGAAGTGGGCCTGCAGTCCGTCGGGACCTGAGAGCGGGCCTCCTGCTTCATCTCGAAGCTCCTCAGACAGCAAGAGGCTGTAGGCCGTGAGCGGGCGCAGGGTTTGCCGAGGCTCGACGATCAACAACGTGTTGTCGTCAGCGAATGAGAAGCTGATGGGAATCAGATCGGCCACTCGAGACTCAGAAAGCGGGGGCGAGTTCACATCGTTGACGAATGCTTCGGTGGCGTCGGCGCGCTCCACAAGCACCACGGTGTTGTCGTTCACGATTTCCTCGGAGACATCCATGGACTCGGAGAACTCAACCTCAAACCTGACGTTGGTCTCGACGAGCGCCCGCTCAGGAGAAATCGCGACGACACGCGGAGGGGTAAGGTCGAGCTCAGGGCCAACGCAAGACGCGAAGCTGACGGTGGCCAAAACTGCGGCAAGACGTCGAATCATGAGGGCTCCTGTTTGTTGATTGTAGCGACTGCATGTTGCTCGGCGAGGCAGTTTGCTCAGTAGGGCTCGGTTCCCAGCCGTTCGAGGCTCTTTGAGAACCATCCGCCCGTGAGCGCATCGATGTCTGCGGTCAACTCTTGGATCCGCAGCTCCTTCCGCACCCGATCGGCCAAGTCGGTCGATGGCGAAAGCTCAAGGTCGACCTGCAGTCGGCGGCGCTCGAAGTACCGGCGGGTGACCTGGTCGAGGACACGGTCACGAAGGTTCGAGAGGCGAACGGTCTCGCGTGCGATGCCGAGCTCGTCGCGGTTGAAAATCAACCGGTCCAAGTCCCAAGTTGCTTGCAGATACGTCCGGTTGCCCCAATCCGTGTCGTAGTCGGTTTGCGTGGCTGCGCCAGGCTCAAGGTCAATCGACTCGCCATAGTCCCACTCACCACGTGAATAGACGCGAAACTCAGGTGCAACCGCAGCCACGCGCGCACGGGTCCGGAGGGAGTCGATGATGTCGGGATTGGCATTGGCGTAGCCAACGGCCGCTTTTTGCACTTCGCGGATGCCAGGCTCTCCTTGAAACTTCTGCAACACCTTTCGCACCACAGAAGCGTCGATGGCCTCGCCTTCTTTGATGACCACACCGCCGACGTTCTGGCGCCCGCCAACATGCACGAGGTCAAAGAGTTTCTGCACCGTACCTGACGAGACTCCCGGAACACGTGCCAGGTCCTCCACCGACGTGAACGGGCCGTTTTCTTCGCGATCCGTGACGATGGCATCCGCCGTCTTTGCGCCGATCCCCGGCAGCTCTTGCAACTCCTCGCGACTCGCCGAGTTGACGTTGGTTTTCTGAGCGGATGCCAACGGTGCCCACAGGCAGAAACAAAGGAAACCGAGGCCCAAAAGTCGGGTGAGTCGTCGACGGCGCGGTTGATTCCATTTTGAAGGAGTGGTCATGGGTTCGTCCGGGCTAGGCGCAGTTGGCGCGGGGTGGGGTGCTCTGCTGAGGCTTGCGCGGCCGCAGAGTCAAGAGCTTGGTCTTCGAGGTTGTCGACGGGGGCGCCACGTTCAGCTGCCAGGCGCGAAAAGCTACCGTTCGTGTACGCGTCCAGCACCGATGTGAGCTCTGCGAGCTTCACGAGCTGGTGGGCCAACAATTCCGGGTTGGGCTGCGCACCAAACACCTCCGCCAATAGACGTCGGCGCGTGTGGTAGGTGCGAACGATGAGCGACACCAGGCGCTCACGCTTCTTGCTGAGGCGCGGCAGCAGACGGAGAATCTGCTGCTCTGCCGTCGACGTGATCAGCCGCTCTGGCGTCCAGATGGCCATCAGATATGCGCGGTGCTTCCAGCCCGATTTGAATGCACCGAGGTCTCCCTCTTCGGCATCCTCGATGAGGTCCTCAAGGTCTTCTTCGTCTTCAACAAGAGCCGTGGGACGCGTGTCGTATCGCGCCAGATAGACAAACGTCACTGACGGAAGGAGCGGAGCAAGCCGGACACGCGAGAACATTCCACGAACCACGCGAGGGTGCAGGTGCTCGACTTCGAGGGCCAACTCCACGATCTCGCGGAGGCTCGGCTCCCGACTCCAGCGTCGCCGCAGCTTCTGCATGTTGTCGGTGAGCATCAACAAACCCTTGCCTTTTTCGTGAATGAAGATGCCCTTGTCTGTCGACAACACAATGGTGTCTGTGTCCCCTGGAATGCGAGCCATGCCGCTCGTCCAAGCCACCGGCAAACTCTGTTGGTCTTGAAGCACCCGAAAGCCTCGGTCTTCTAGAAAAAGCGGTCCTCGATCCTGCAGTCCAACGACAAGGCCTCCCAGTCGCTTGGGATCGATGGACATCGACGTCACCAACGTCGCCGACAGGTTCGGTCTTCGCTCAAGAATGCTGGCGCCGCGCTCCGACACATAGAGGCCGTGGGCCGAACCTGCGTAGGTGATTCGCTCTCGCACGTCGTAGGCCACGCTCAACACGGGTTCGAACGCCGACGCCCCCTGCAGCATCATCTGTTGAAAGGTCTTGCCGTCGTCGGTGGAGCGAAACGCACCTTCTTCAGTGCCGACCAGCACGACGGCTCTGCGATTCTCGATGACGACTTGGAGGTCAAGGATGCCGGTGACGCCAAGCTTTCCTTTCACCCAAGAAAAGGACCCGCCACCGTTTGTGGAGTACAGCAGCCCACCCCCCGTGCCGACCCACAACACGTTGGGGGTCTTGGGATGAACGCCGACATCGCGGACATCGATGACCTTTTCGAGGGTGTGCTCGTCGCCCTCAGGCAGTGGCAGAAACATGGGCTGAAAAGACTCACCCGCGTCCGTGCTTTGAAAGAGGCCTCGTGGCGTGGCGGCAAACACGGTTGCCTGCGTCGAGGACGCAAACACGAGCGAACGAACACCCGGCCGCTGCCGTGGATAGAGAACGGCGGCGGCCCCAGTTGCATCGAAGACATCGAGGCCCGCAGCGTCGCCATCGGGCAGTACCGCGACGAGGTCGTCGGGATCGTCGTCTTCTTCTGCATTGTCTGAGAACGAATCGCCGGTCTCGTTCAGTGGGTCAGACGCGCTGCGGTCCGTGCCCCCCGAGCCAAGCTCGTCTGCATCCGGAAGAATGCCTCCGGTGATGCCGATGCCCATGACTTCATCGGTGACGGCGTCGTTGACCTCGTCGCCATTGAGGTCGACCAACGGAAGCAGCAAGTTCGCCTGCGGCAAACCGCGGGCGAACGAGAACACCGGACGCCAGACGTCGCCGCCGTCGTCGGACTTGAAGACAAACCCGTCGGAGCCGACGAGGATCACTTCGGGGTCGGCGGGGTCGACGGCCACAGCGGTGAAGGCGACGGGCGGCAGACGGCTCGACAGCTCTCGAAAATGACGCGCATCGCGCGCCGCCGTTTTGTGTTTGCTGCGCGACGACTTCACCGTTTCAGGCGCCGCTGGCGTCTTCAGAACGCCTTGTTGGGCGGATGCCGCAGGCGACAGAACGAGGGCCGCCGCGATCGCGCACACGCCCAAGGAGACACCTGGAGGAGGGGGCCGTTGCCGGCCCGGCAGTGATCGCGATCCCGTCACATCTGGCACATGCCGGGAATACCACCGATGAAGCGACGACGAAAAAGGGCGCCTGACGGATCCGAGATCGTCGCCAGGCTGAGGCAGTTGCTCCTGTCTGTCGCGATCGCGTCCACGGCGTCTGCAGGCGGTCAGCTGGCCTTTTTGAGCCACCCCACGCTGAGCACCACCCCCAATGCGGCCGCCCATTGCTGCAGTTGCAGCGTCTCCCCCAGCACCTGCCAGGCGAGAACGACGGTGACGACCGGGCCAAGCATCGCGACGAAGCCCGTGCGCATGGCGCCCAGCTCCGACAGGCCTTGGTACAGCAAGATGAACGGCAGCAGCGTCGAGACCACCACCACGCACAACACCCAAGGCCACCCTGCAGCAGGAACGACGAAGGCCTCAGCGCCGACCACCACCAGCACACCGGGCAATGCGAACAACAAGGTGGCGGTGTTGGCCTCGGCGGCAAACCGAGGGCCGCCTCGACGCTGTGAGACGCCCGCGCCCATGCCGAGGTGAAACGCGTAGGTCAGCGCCGACAGCAAGCTGAGCCCGACGTTGAAGGGGGTGACGCCCACGAACGACTGCCCCTCGCCCAACAGCAGAAGGGCCAGGCATCCGAGGGTCAGCGACAAGGCCAACAGCACCTGCAAGCGCGGCCATCGCCGACGGCGCAAAGCATCGCCCACGACGAGAAACACGGGGTAGGTGAACAGCAACAACCGAGACAGCGAGGCCCCCATGCGCTCGACCGCAACAAAGTCGAGGGCGGCGCCCGTGGCAAAGAAGAAGCCGACGCCGATCACGCGCCAGATGTCGTTGCGGTCGGGCTCCACGACGTCGGCTCCCATCTTGGACGTCGCCCGCAGCAGCCGCAGCGTGAGCCACAACAGCGGGACCACCAGCGCAAAACGCCACACCAGCAGCGACGACACCCGGACGCCTTCGGCGTAGGCCAGCTTGGCAAAGATGCCTTTGCAGGCCAGCCCGCTCGTCGCCAACAACACAAACAACCAGGGACGAGCCCGCCGCCAGGGCGACGACGTCGTCGAGAGAGCAGGAGCTTGGGCCACCGTCATGCAGACATCATAGGAGCCGGCCGCCATGCATCCAGTCGAATTTTCTTCAACCTGATATAACGATTTTGCATAGGAGTCGTCGTGGACCTCGACCAGCTGAAGACCTTTTTGCACGTTGCGGATGCCGGCTCGCTGACGCTGGCGCGCGATCGCCTGCACCTCAGCCAGCCGGCCATTTCCCGTCAGCTCAAGCTGCTTGAAGAAAGCGTCGGCGTTGACCTCTTCGTGCGCACGGGGCGCGGGGTGCGGCTGACGACGGCGGGAGAGGCGCTGCAAAAGCATGCGCGCCCCTTGGTGTCCGCCGTGGAGCAGTTGCCCGACGTGGTGCGCGACGCCGGGGCCGTGGTCTCGGGCGAAGTGCGGTTTGCCACGCCCCCGAGCTTGGGCACAGCGTGGATCGCCGACCTCGTCGAGGCCGTTCGCTCGACGCTGCCGGGGGTGCGGCTGGTGACCAAGGTGGCGCTGTCGGGTGCCGTGAAAGACGGCCTGTTGCGCGGCAAGCTCGACCTTGGCGTCGTGTACGCACAGCTCGACTCGCCGCAGCTGAAGACGCAGAAGCTGTGGCGGGAAGAGCTGCTGCTCGTCGAGGGAACGGGACGTCGTCGACGCAAACGGCGCGGCCCGGCCGACGAGGTGGTGCCTTTGTCAGAGGCGTTGGCGCGTCCTTTGGTGCTGCCGGGTCTGCCGCACGGCCTGCGCGCCATCGTCGAACACGCCGCGCACGCCCGGGGGGTGCCGCTCGACGTCGTCACCTGCGTTGAATCGCTGCGGGTGCAGACCGAGCTGGTGCGGCGCCAAGTGGGCGCCTGCTTTTTGCCGGCGCGTGCCGTCGAGCCTGCCCTCGTGGCGGGCGACGTCGTCGTCAAACGCACCCGTCCCAAGCTCACCCGTCAGTTGGTGTTGGCGTGGCCGGTGGATCGCCCGCGGTCGCCGGCGACGGAGGCGGTGTTGTCGCTGATTCAGAGGCAGGGGAAGGCGTGGTCTGCATCGTAGGGGTCTGCGTCGGAGGGGTCTGCGTCGGAGGGGTCTGCGTCGGAGGGGTTTGCACTGGAGGGGTCTGCACTGGGTGCGCTTTCAGCCAGCTGTCGGCGGTGCGCAATGCGGCCTGCAAGGCGTCGAGCACGCCGCGATTGAGGGCGTCTTTGGTCTGTTGGCCGGCGATGGATGTCCAGAAATTCAACTCGGCCTGCAAATCGTCGTCGCCGAGGTCGCGAAACACAAAGTCGAGTTCGACGAGGGCGGCCCGTTGGATGCGCGCCTTGAACGCCGCCCTCTGTTCCCGCTGTTGTTGCGCTGTCAGCACGGGCTCGTCGTCGAGCGGATGCGGCAGGTGCGGCCGGGCGAGCTTTGCCCACAAGGCAGTGGCGTCCCAGGTGACGATGACGGTGCGCTCCACGAGGTCAGACGCCATCACCAGGCGCTTAAGCTGCGCCACCCGCTCTGGTGCCGGCGGCGTCTGCATGACCTGCTCGATGAAGCCACCCAGCTGGGCTTGGCCCGCCGGCGTCGACACGTGCGCTCGACGCGCCGCAAAACGTTGGTGGACCTCGCCGCGCAAGAACCGTTTGCCGGCGTCGAGGTCACCCGACAGCGCCGTGGCCATGGCGTCGTCGATGACCTTGGCATCGAAGCCCGCCTCCCCCGCCTGGCGCAGCCGTTGAAACGCCAACAACAGACGCTCCTCGTCGGGAAAGGCGTCTTGCGGCAGGCGCTTCACTTGGGTGCGCAGCTGGTGCAAGAACGCGTTGGGCACCCGGCGCAGACGCCCGATGTCAGGCGCCAACACGGCCGACAACTCTCGGGCAGCTTGGCGCTCTTGCGCGGGAGGAGCCGTCGGTGACGACGTCGACTGGCAGCCCGCAGCCGTCCACCACAGCAAGGCCACCGGCCAAAGACACCGCCGCAGCGCCCGAATGGGCAGGCGGGAGCGACGGGGGCGCGACCCAAGAGACCAAGAAAGAGACCAGGAAAGAGACAAAGACAGCATGGGTGTGGCGGGTGTATCACGTGCATCTTGCAGGTCACGACGTCGAGTGGTTCTCGGCCGACGGCCACGAAGATGGGGAGGGCAGCGTGCCGACAGATGCATCCGCAAACCCGGCGTCGTCGTCGAAGACCACCGCCGAACGCGCCGCCCAAGAGCGGCTGCCGAAAGACCTCATCTTGCTGCAGCTGGCGCTGGTGCTCATCGGCGGGGGCGAGCTGACGTATCAGCGCCTCACCGACGAGTTTCTGCTGAAGCGTCGCACCGCGGAGCGGTACATCGCCGACCTCAAGTCGGTGGGGCTGCCCGTGGCGTCGACCCGACGGGGGCGTGAGGCCGTGTTTGCCCTCGCCCACGGCCGGGCCAAGACGCTGAACATCGAGGCCGTCGACATTCCTCCAGCCGCGGCCCGCAGCTTGAGCCTGCTGTTGGTGGCGGCGGCGTTGTTGCCCGCCCACCTCGGCGTGCGCTCTGCCGTCGACGCCACCGTGCGCGCGGCCCTGCGTCTTCGCGGATTGCGGGCGTCGAGCGAACTGCGCCGCCTCGAAGACACCGTGCTCGTGCTCGAAAACGACGCCAAAGACTACGAAGGCCGCGCCGACGTCTTTGGCGAGATGATCGACGCCGCCCTCGCCGGCCAGCTCGTCGAGGTGAGCTACAAAAGCCCGCGCCACGACGAGCGCGTCGAGCGGTTCTACCCCGCCACCATCGGGCTCTACAAAGGGGGCTTGTACGCCCTCGCCGTCTACCCCGACGACGACGGGCGAAAGCCCGTGTGGCGGGCGATGGAGCGAATGACGACGCTGCCTGTGGCCGTGCAAGACGCGCGTCCGCTGGCATCGGACGTGCGCCTGCGGGCACTGCAAGAGGCCAAACGACGTTGGGGGCCAGCGCGCCCGCTGCACGACGCAGACGGCAACTTTGTCGCCGAGCAGGTCATCACCTTGCACTTCTCCCAGTTGGCAGCGCCGTATGTCATGGCCCGGCCGTGGCACCACCTTGCCGAGCTCGAGCCCTGGCCCGACGACGAGGGGGGCGGTGTGCGCATGGCCATTCGCCTGTCGGGCGACACCACCATGTTTGAGAGCTGGGTGCGCAGCTGGGGCCACGAGGTGCAGGTGCTGCGTCCGACCGAGATGGCCGACCGCATCGCCGACTCCCTCGAAGCGGCCGCCCGCCAACACCGCGAAGGCCCCCGCCGTTGGGCCCGTGAGATGGGCGACGGGTAGCGCTCGTCGACGTCAACGAAGATACGACAGCAGCAGGTGGGTCAACTCGTCGATGACGACGTCACGGGCGTCGCCGACACCGCGAAACACGTAGTCGTGCACCACAGCTTCCATCGCTGTGACCACGATGCGCGCCATGTGCTGCGCGTTGGCGTCGCGCACGTCGCTGCGGGCCTGCAACAAGACAACGACGCCGTCGATGAGCTGCTGCTGCACGGCGTCGTAGTGAGCGAAGCGTCCGACACGGGGAAACTCCTCGACGAAGACGCGGTGCAACTGAGGGTCGTCGAGATGGGCGTCGACCGTGGCCTGCACCACCGCGCGCACCAGCTGGGGCAGAGGCGCGGTGAGATGGGCGGCCACCTCCGCCTGCATGCGGGCGTGCATGGCGTCGAGGTGCTGCGTCATCACCGCCGCAAGCAACGCCTCCTTCGACGGGTAGTACTGATAGATGCTTCCGACGCTGACGCCGGCCCGTTTGGCGATGCGTCCGAGGGTGGCTTTGGCGTAGCCGTTTTTGCGCAGAACCTGAACGGTGGCGGTGAGGATCGCGTCGACGGTGACGGCCGACCGATCTTGCCGTGGTTTTTTGCGGGGTTGCAGCTTGGGAGTGCGGGGCATGGCCGTCTTTCAAATGCGAATGGCCGCCGCCACACGCCGTCGGCACTTTGGGGCATGGCGTACACCGCCCCTCCCGGAGGATGCTCCCTTTGTTTGCTCGACGTTGGTTTCGCTTGTTGTTGCACACCACCGGCCTCGCCGTCACCGGCGCCCTGGCGCTGGCCGGCTGTGCCGCGACCCCCATGCCCCACAACTACGACGCTGCCCCCTCGTGGCAGGCGTATCCCGATGACTTGGTGCGCCCGGGACGCGACCCGCGTCTGCGTGAAACTTGGTGGACATGGCAACAGCACCGCATTCACGTCGACGTGTGGACGCCGACGTCGACGCCGCGCGCCACCGTGGTGCTCGTGCATGGAGGTGGCGGCCATGGCCGACTCCTCGCCACATACGCTGCGTCTCTCGTCGACCACGACGTCGAAGTGTTGGCCCCCGACCTCCCCTTGTATGGGCTCTCTGTCGTGCACGACCGTCGAACGGTGACGTTCTCGACGTGGGTGAACTGCGTGTCGTCGTTGGCCCAAGCCCACCACGTGGCCGGACGTCCGCTGCTGCTGGTGGGCGCCAGCCTCGGGGGCACGGTGGCGTTGTACGCCGCCGCGCAGACCCCAGCGGTCGACGCCGTCGTCGCCACCACTTTGCTGCCGGTGCACGACCCAGACGTCATGCGCCAGGTGTCGACCTCGGCCATGGGTGTGGATGCGTTGTTGGTGCTTGGCCCGCTCGTCGACGGATTTGACGTCGAGGCCGGCGCACTTGCTCCCCTCGACAAGATGTCGTCGCGCACCGACGTCGTGGACGCCTTGGCCGACGACCCCTTGGTGGGACGTCGCGACGTGCCGCTGGCGTTCTTTCGGTCGTTTCTGCAGGCCCAACCGCCGGTGCCGTTGGCCGAGGTGCGCACGCCGGTGGTGCTGGCGCACCCCGCCCAAGACCGTTGGACGCCGCTTGCCCTGAGCACACCGACGCTGAACGCGTTGGGCGGCGCCACGCGCTTGGTGCTGTTGGAGAAGGCGACGCACTTCCCGCTCGAGGAGCCAGGGCGCAGTCAACTCGAAGCGGAGATGTTGCGCGTGGTGGCGTCGCTTGAAGACCAAACCCGATGACACAAAAAAAGAAGCCTCCCCGAGGGGAGGCTTCTGGCGCGCCCGGAACGATTCGAACGTCCGACCTTCTGATTCGTAGTCAGATGCTCTATCCAGCTGAGCTACGGGCGCATCGCGCGAGGCGTATATGCGCAGACCTCGTCGGTGCTGTCAACACTTCAGTCGGTGTTTTTTTCAGTCGGCGTTGTTTTTGTCGGCGTCTGGGTCTGGGGCGCGGCCCCCCTGCCCTGGCCCGCACGCGCGTTCGACAGCGCCTTCTCCACCGCACGCAACTTGGGGGTGCTGCCGAGGGCCCGGGCCTTGCGCAACGCCAGGTCGCGTTGGGCGTGAAGCCCTTCTTTGTGCGCAAAGGTCACCATCTCCAAGAGGACACTCTGCTGTTGGGCCCCGGGCGCGCGACGCAACGCCCGGTCAAAACTCGACCAAGCGTCGGCCAAGTCTTTGCGTCGGCCGCTGAGCCGCGCCGACAGCAGCGCCACCCGCCATTTCTGCCCCCGCGGCGCATGGCGCTCGGCAACGGTGAGCGACGTCTGGGCGACTTCAAGCTGACCGTCCGCCATGGCCTTTTGCGCATGCCACCAGGCCAAAGGATGCGACGGACGCTCGGCCAACATCTTCACCCCCGACGCGATCGCGGCCGAACGGCCCTGCTGAACTTCGAGAATGCGCAACTGCAACACGTCGGCCCGTCCGTCGGCGGGCACGCCTGGGTGGCGCAACCGCGCCGCCGCCTCGTCGACATCGCCTTTGCGGAGGGCGTAGTCCACCACCTGCAGCAAATGGTTCTGGCGATGCGGCAAAGTGCGGGTGACGTCGTCATGGCAGCGCAGCACGTCGTCGAGCGGTGCCTGTGCGCGTCGCAACTCTGCGCACACCCGTACGCGGGCGTTGGGCTTGCCAGCCAACGCGCCTTCAAAGTCGGCATACGACGTCGACAGCGCCACCATCTCCCGCACGATGGAGGCAAAGGGAGACCGCAGCGCGATGCCGTATTCGAGCAACGCCTGCTCCCGCTGCCCAGCGTTGGCGAGCATGCGGGCATACGCCAAGTGGGCATCGGGCAACGCCGGATGCGCCACCAGAGCGCGACGCAACCATTCGCTCTGCTCCCGCACTTTGCCTTCGCGTTGCGCCTGCAGGGCGCGCCCCAATGCGAACCACCCGTCGTGGGGATGGCTGGCGACGCCCGCCTCGAATTGCAGCTTCATCGACGCTGGCGAGGTGTCGGCGGCCGTGCGCAGCCTCTTCACCTGTGTGTAGCGCGTCTCCTGCAGCACCATCGGCAGTGTCAGCGCCCCCAACACCACCACCGCAGCGACGGGCAGCCACGCTTGTCGGGCTTTCAGCTTTAGGGTGCGCCGGGGTTGGTCTGCGACAGGTGCGGCCGCCAGCCCCAACGCCCAAGCTGCGAGAAACAAGCCGAAGCCGACGTCGAGGGCAAAGTCACCGAGGTCGGCGACGAGCAAGAACAACAACGCGCCGCCGACGAGCGCTCGCTGGTGTCCGAGCCGCAGGGCGTTCGCCACGATGACCACCGCAGCCAGCGCCGCAGCGATGACCAGCGCCCCGCCCAGCCAGCCATGCGAGACGAGTGTGCTCAACACGACGTTCTCTGGGTGACTGACCGCCCGCTGGCCAAAGGTGGCAACGTTGTCGATGACCGTCGGGTGCAAGCTGGCAAATCCGCCATTGCCGATGCCCCACGGGTGCGCCTGCAACAGCCGCCAGGCCATCCCCCATGGGATGGTCTTGGCGTCGGGCGTGGCCTTGGTCTGCAGCCACTCCTGCTCCCACTCGGTGGCGGTGAGTGCGGCGACAGCCGCGGTGAGAACGATGGCGACGATGGCCAACCTCCCGAGGCTGGGGCCTAGGTTGTCGTCTTCGTCGCGCTGCTGCTGCATCCGCCGGGCCCACAGCAACGTGGCCACACTGACGACGGCAAAGCTCATGGTGCCGCCGCGTGACAACGTCAGCGGCACCGCCAGCCCACAGCCGAGGGTCACCGCCGCCGCCTGCCAGCGTTCGTCGGCACGGCTGGCTCGGATGTATTGGGCAAACGCCATCAACGAGAAGAAGCCCAACGCACGTGCCAGATGGTTCGGATTCAACAGCGGCCCGTACACCAGCGTCGTCGGCCGCGGGGTGTACATGCCATAGACTTTGTCGAGCCCGAGGAGAGGGTGCACGACGGCAACGGCCAACAGCAGGGCCCCACCGACGAGCACCGTCCGCTGATGCAACCGCTGCACGTCGCGCTTGCGGCTGCCGTCGGCGACGACGACGAACAACATCAGCGCGGTGCACAACCGCAACAGCGCCAGGGCACCTTCAGGGGGGTCGGCGTGCATCACGCCACGCACCTGCGCTTTGGCTTCAGGGGCCAACAGCGCCGTGAGAAACCGCGTCTGCTCGACGAGGTCGGCGTCGACGGCGGCACGCAGCCCCTCCGGCAGAGGTGTGAGCGACACCGTCGTCCACACCACCCCCACGGCGAAGGGCAGCCCCAAGATGCTGAGGTACATCCGACGGCCAGATGCGGCTTTCGACACCAGCAGCAGGGCCACCGCCACTGTCGCCAGGGCAAAGGCGGCCACCACCGCCACCGGGTGCACCGCACCAAAGGCCAGCACCGACAGCACACACGTCGACGCTGCGACGACGTGGGCGGCGGTGCTGAGGATTCCGGCGCGACTTGGTGCGAGCAGCGGCACAACACCCTCCCCGGTGTGCTCTGAGGCGGTGTGCCCCAAGAGCGACGGACAGCCGTCCGTCGTTTGCGACGGTGGATCCGTTCAGCCCTCCTTGGGGTGCCTCCCCTCAGCGTTTGTCATTTTTGGGCGTCGACGCCAACACCCCGAGGTCGACGAGCATCGACCGCAGCCCGTCTGCGCCCGCAAAGCAGTGGCCGTGCATGCCCGACGCCACGGCGGCGTCGACATTCACTTGGCGGTCATCGACAAACACGCAGCGGGCGGCCTCCTCGTCGAGGGCGGCCAACACTTTGGCATAGATGGCGGGGTCAGGCTTGCGCACGCCGAGGTGGCAGGAGACGAAGTCCCACTTCAGATAGCGGTGCAGCAACAGCTCCTCGTCGATGATCTGGTACCAAACCGGATAGTTCGACAGCGCGTACAGCTGCGCACCGCTGGCGACGAGGTCGTCGAGCACAGCCTTCATGCCCTCTTTGAAGCGGTAGGCGCGGCGCATGCAGTCTTTGACCCCGTCGAGGTCGACCGCCCGCCGATCGCGAAAATACCGCTGCCGGTAGGTGTCTTCGTCGATCTCCCCCCGCTCGAATGCGAACCATGCGTCGCGGTCCATGTCGCGGGCGAGATCCGCGAGGGGACGTCCGTGAAAGGCGGGCACCTCCATGAAGAATGGGTCGTGCACCACGGTGTCCATGATGTCGAGCAAGACGATGTTTGGCGGTGTCATGGCCTCTCCGTCGTCGACGGCATGGGCGCAGTCGACGCAGAAATGCGGGCGTTGGCGAAAGCCGCAAACCGCGCTTCTGCCGGACGCCCATAAATGGAAAACCCCGCCGGCGGCTCAAACCGCCAGGGGTGGGTGTCGTCGTCGAGATCAGACGGCTGCATCCACCAATGCAGCCCACGCAGCACCCGCTGGTGTTCTTCGGCGCTGAGCAAGGCGTGAAACCCCTTCATCTGGGTGGCCTCGTCGACGGGGGCGGGCTTGGGCCACTCCCAGGGGCGCACCAACGCATCCGACGTGGCCTTGAAACCCATCTCGAAGAACACCACCGGCCGCTGGGCCTTCGTCGACAACGTCGATGCGGCCTGCAGCAACTGCCCGGCCCGCTCCGCCAGCTGCGCGGGGCGCGCCGACGACGACGCTGCCAACGGCGCGAAGGCATTGATGCCGATGACGTCGACGAGCGGCCAAAAGGTCACGAACTCGGCCTCGTCCCAGTTGGCGCTGTACGACAGCACACCCGCGTAGCGCATGCGCAGTTGGGTGAGTACAGAAGCGAAGGCCGATTGCAGCTGCGGGTCGGTGGCCATGGCTTTGAACTCCACGGCGAACGACAGCACCTCGGCGCATTCGCTGGCCACCACGTCGACAACGGGCGCAATGGCGTCGGCGTAGCGCTGCAAAAAGGCGGCCGCGTCGGCGGGGCGCAAATCGCCACGCCAGCTCTTGTCGCTCAGCTGCAGGTGCGGCACCACCACCACGGCCAGACCGAGTTCGTGGGCGTCGCGCACCATGCGACGCAGGCGCGCCAACCCGGCCGTCGACGTCAACGGCGATGGAAGAAACTGTTGCGGCTGCCCGCTCGACATCTGCAGGTAGATGTCGACCGGCAACACCACCGTGTTGCCTCCGAGCGACACCAGGTGGGCGAGCGACCGGCGCGCGGCGTCTGAGCCGTACCCCCGTTGGCCGTCATTGGATGGGTCGGCGTCGTCCGCATCGTCGAGGTCGATGATGTTGGCGCCGGCCAAAAACGACGGCAGCGTCGTCGAACACGTGGCCGGCGGCGGCGGCGGCACCGTGGCCGGCGGCGGCGACTCCGTGCGCAGGCAGCCGCCCCCAGCGACGGGCACGAGCACAAGCAGGAGAGCGAGAAGTGGCCACAGCCGCGGCCGACGCGGCCGCACCATCAAGGGATGCGCAGGAACAGACGGAGACGCCATCGAGGAGGACATAGCAGCTGCTTCCCCCTCCCGTCAGCCCAGCCGCCGCTGTGAGGTCAGCGCGCGGGGCCGCGCAACAGGTGGGGCGGCACAGGTGGCGGCGAGAGCTCGGCGTCGACGAGGAGCTGCTGCAACCACGCCCATCCATCGTCGGCGGTGGCCACCACTTTGTGGGGATAATAAGGCGGGCTCAGCCAATGCATCGCCGACAGCACCCCCCGCAGCATCCGCTGGCGAATGACAAACGCCGCCCCCAACCAACGGCCCTTGAACTCGTCTTCGGTCTCGGCCAACCACGTCGTCAGCATCTCGCGATGTCGGGCCGGTAGGTTCGCCAACCCGCCGGTGTCGAACAGCATCACAAAACATTCTTGGCTGCGAAATGCGGCCGCCACGTCGTCAATGTAGGCGCGATAGCTCTCGTCGGTGGGCTCGCCCACGACACGCACCCACACCACGTGGGGTGTCACCACTTCAACGTCTGCGTAGTCCCCCACGACCCACTCCCTGGACGAGGCCTCGTCCAAAAAGGGGATGCTGGCAGCAAACCGACTGCCGAGCCACACCGACCCAGAAGCTGACGTGACGCTGCGTCCATCCGCGACACTGCGTCGACACCGTCAGCCGAAGGCTTGTTTGTAGTCGATGCCGTCGTCGTCGTCGGTCTGTTGCATGGGCTCGTTGTTCTTCAAGAAGAACCCTTCGACCGCCGCCCGCACTTCGTCGTGGGTGTCGAGCTGCATGGCGTGCTGGCGGAAGGTCGATCCCCCCTGCAGGCCTCGCGAATACCAAATGAGGTGCTGGCGGAAGGTCTTGATGGCGAGTTCTTCAGGTGTGCGCTGTTGGCGCCGCTTCTCGGAGTTGCGCTTCTCGGAGATCTGTTTGTGAAACGCCACATGCTCGTCGAGGTGGCGCATGATCAACGCCGTGCGCTCTTCGGGCGTCGGCGAGCAGTCACGCCCTTCTTTGAGGCTCTTGAAGAGCCACGGGTTGCCCAACGCACCCCGGCCGATCATCACAGCATCGCAGCCAGTCTCGTCGAACATGCGCTGCGCGTCTGCGGGGGTGACGACGTCACCATTGCCGATCACGGGGAACGACACCGCCTCCTTCATGGCTTTGATGACGCTCCAATCGGCCTCGCCGCGGTAGGCCTGGGCTTTGGTGCGGCCGTGCACGGCGATGGCCGCGGCGCCGGCGTCTTCCATGGTTTGCGCCATCTCGACGGCGTTGATGGTGTGGGCGTCCCAGCCCGAGCGGATCTTCACGGTGATGGGCACCGCGTCGTCGATGGCCTCGCGCATCTTGCGCACCAAGCGGGCCGCGCGAGGCGGGTCGGTGATCAACGCCGACCCCGCCCCGGTTTTGGTGACCTTTTTCACCGGACAACCCATGTTGATGTCGATGATGTCGGCCCCCACGCGCACCGCTTCTTGCGCCGCCACCGCCATGCTCTCTTCTTCGCCGCCAAACAACTGCAGCGAGTACGGACGCTCTCGCTCCTCGTCGAAGGTCATGTACTGCAGGGTGCGACGGTTCTTGTGAAAGATGCCCTTCGCCGAGATGAGCTCGGTGGTGCACAACCCGGCGCCCATCTCGAAGCAGATGACGCGAAACGGCATTTCGCTCACGCCGGCCATGGGCGCGAGCAGATAGGGGGGATCGATGGTGTGGGGGCCGATGGCGAAGCTCATGATGTGCACGCCGTGGCCCACGCAATCGACGCTGACAACTGGGGTTTGCGCCTCCGCAGCGTCGGGGTGTCCGGCTGAGAGACAGACGCTGGACACAGGTGCGTCAGCTCGCCACATGGGCAAAAGCCGCTTTGTGTCAGGGGGTTCGCTGCCGTAAAACAAAGACGGGGGGCCCACGGGGCCGTGTGCCATCAACGACGTGGAAGCCCGACCAGCGGGCCGCATGACGACGGGGGGCGAGATGACAGTGCAACGATCGGTGCGGGTTCGTGTGCCCCGGCCTGGGCTGGTGCACGCAGAGGTTCTGGTGCGCCACACGGTGAGCTCAGAAAGCTTCCAGCTCTACCTCGACGAGCTGCTGGCGGCGTTTCGCAGCCAAGCCCACTTCGTCTTGCTCCTCGACACCGGCCCGCAACGGGTGTTGGAGGCGCCCTATCGCGACATGCAAAAAGAGTGGAACCGTCAGCACCAACCCGAGTTCGCCGGACGCTGGTTGGCGACGTCGTTTGCCATGCCCTCTCGCGTCATGCGCGGCATGTTGCAGGCCATCTTCTGGGCCACGCCGCCGACCTATGAGGTGAAACTCTTTTCAAAGGTGAGCGACGCCGAAGCATGGGCCCAGACCGTCTTGCAGGCCCACGCGGTCGATGGCGTCGACGACGAGGTGACGCCGACATGAGCGGCCCCTTCGCCACCATCGACGAGTCCCACGCTCCCGTCATCATCGCCCGCGTGCAGCGGGAGCCGACGGTGGAGACCATGCAGGCCTACCTCGACGAGCTCAGCGCCACCTTTCGCAAACACGACCGCGTGGCGCTGATCTTCGACACGCAGAACCTGGTGCAGGTGCCCGCAGACGTGCGGCAGCTGCAGAGCGATTGGCTGGCGTCCAGTGAGGCGGAGTTCAGCGGCCGGTTTGCCGCATCGGCCTTCATCATCACCCACCGGGTGTTGCGGGGTGTGCTCCGCACCATGTTTTGGCTGAAGAGCCCCTATTATGCGTACCGGGTGGTGGCGTCACAGGCGCAAGCGTGGGACTTTCTCCGAGAGACGGAGCCCGACCTGGTCGCCTTGGCCCAAGGCGCGAACGACGACGCCGTTGAACCTGAACGAAGTGGCATAAAAGGCAAACCCTAGATGCTGTGGTGTGGAGTCGGTGCATGAGCGCGGGTGACAACAAAAAAGGCCCTGCAGACGGCCAACTGGAGCGTGCCCTCGCCAGCAGCGGGACGTCTGTGGTGGTGCTCGACGCTGCACTTCAGGTGTTGTCGAGTTCGGTGTCTGCCGACGACGACACGCCGACCTTCGCGTGGTTGATGGGGCCGGGCTACGTCTCCCAAGGTGAAGAGCTCTGTCGGGCCACCCTCGACGACCACAAAGTGCGCTGGCTGTTTCACGCGCGCGACGGCGTGCACTACGACACGCGCATCGCGGCGTTTGTCGACGACGATGCAACCAAGTTGATGCTGACCCTGCACCAAGAAGAGAAGAGCAAGTCGGCCTCGCCCATGGCCGACCGCCGGCTGTTTCAGGTGGCCCTGTCGGCCACCAAGTTGGGCTTGTGGAACTGGCACCTGCCCAGCAACTCCGTGGTGTGGAACGAGCACATGCACACCCTCACGGGGCAGTCGGTGCCCACCACCATGGACCGCTTCTTGGCCGAGTGCGTGCACCCCGACGACCGCGACGGCATCGCGGCGCACTTTGAAGCCATCGACGGCGGCGCTTTCAGCTCACCTGTGGCGCGGCTGGTGCGGCCCGACGGCGAGGTGCGGTGGTTCATGACCAACGGCTTTGCCAACCTCGACGCCGCGGGCAACATCGAGTCGATGTACGGCGGCGTCGTTGACGTCACCGAGCAGCAGCGCATGGCCGACAAGTTGAAGGCGGCGCAGCACATGGAGGCGCTCGGTCACCTCACCGCCGGTGTCGCGCACAACTTCAACAACATGTTGATGATCATCGGCCCCAGCCTGCACCGGGTGCGCGAGGAGGTCGAGGGCGAGTTCCTCGAAGACATCGACGACGCCATCGCCGCCTCAGAGCGCTCTGCCGAAATCGTCGCCCAGCTCATGAGCTTCGCTGGCAAGCAGCACGTGCAAGCGCGGTCGACACAGAGCATCGCCCGCATCTGCGACGAGACCACCCGGCTGTGCCAGCACTCCATGCCCGCGTCGTTGGAGATGCGGGTGCACATCGACGCCCGCGGCCAGGTGGAGTGCGCCGCCGGCGCCTTGGAGCAGGTGCTCAGCAACGTCATCCTCAACGCCAAAGACGCCCTCATCGACTGCGGCCGCGAGCGGCCGCGCATCGTCGTGTCGTGCAAAGACGTCGACTACTTCGATGAGTCGTGGGTCGAGATCGTGGTGCGCGACAATGGGCCCGGCATTCCCGACGAGGTGCGCACCACGTTGTTTGAGCCCTTCGTCACCACCAAAGGCAGCAACGGCACCGGGCTGGGCTTGGCGTCGTCGCAGGCCATCGTCACCCAACACGGCGGACAGCTGGCCTGCCGCCCTGCCCCCGACGAGGGCACCGAGTTTCTCATCCTGCTGCCCAGCGTCGGCAAAGCGCCCCAGCTCGAGGTGGGCAACAACGTCAACGCCACCAAGCCGAGCCCATCGTCGTCGCCCCCGACGTCGGCCAAGGTGCTCGTCGTCGACGACGAAGTGGCCATTCGACGTCTGTTGCAGCGCGGCCTCGCCCGCTTTGGGCACGAGGTGGTGCTCGCCGACTCTCCCGCCGAACTCGAAAAGCAGTTGCCACAACACCCTGACGTCGACGTGGTGTTGCTCGATCGCTCCTTGGGCACCGACAAGGGCGAGACGCTGGTGCCGGCCATTCGCCAAGCGCTGCCTGACGCCAAGGTGTATTTCTTCACCGGCGAATTCGTCGACTCGTCGAGCAATGAAGCTGGCGTCGACGGTGTGTTTCACAAGCCGCTGCAGCTGCAAGAGCTGGCCGACCGCGTCACCCAGGTGATGCATGAGAAAATGCAGTAGGGCCGTCGCCAACGCCGTTCGTCGTCGACGACCGACGCTTACGGCGTCTTGCGCGCTGGCAACACCGTCGACAGGCGGTCCAACATCTGGGGCACGGCCGCCGGCTTCATCGTCAACCGCACCACAGACGTTTTCGACTTCGGGTACACCGCCAACATCTGGCCGCGGCCGTCTTGCAAGACGACGCCGATGGGCTTGCCGCGCTCCACCTCGGTGAGGGTCACGTCGTGTTTCTTGGCCCAGGCGAACACTTCTTCGGCGCGCGCTTCGCCGAGGGTGTCTTCGAGCAGCGGGGCAAATTCTTCGGGCTGCACGAACTTGCCCACCAGGGGCTTCATTTCATCGACTTCTTCTTCGTCGAGCCCGCGCAAGCGCAAGAACCGCATGCCCGGCTTGCTCAGCGCCACCTGCCGCGCAGGGTAGATGCCCCGCCACGACGCCAACGAACTGGGCTTTCCTCGACGAGGACGCACCAAGCGTTGCACGGTGTCGAGCTGCAGCAAGCGCTCGCCGCCGATGGCCTTGCCCCCGCGGGCCAACAGCTGGCCCATGCGGGCCACGTCGAGGGTGTTGGCCCACACCACCGGCTCGCCCATGCGGCCCTCCTCGATGCGCATCGACTGCAGCCCGAGCGGAGCTGCGAGCCGGTCGGCGACGTAGTCTTCGAAGGATCCGTCGGTGGCCTCTTCGACCATCGCCGGCAACAGGAGCATGCTCATGCCATAGCTGTGACGACGTGAGCCGGGTTTGATCTCGACGGGGGCGCTCAGCATGGCCTCCACCACGTCTTGGTCGTCGCCGACGTCGTGGGGGCGGATGCGGCGCAGTCCCGTGCGCTCGTTGACGACGTGCCCCACGGTGATGTCGCCTTGGGGTTTGCCTTCGGTGAAGTCGAACAGCGCCGACAGCTTTGTGTCCCAGCTGAGCTTGCCGTCGTCGACCAGCGCGCCGACCGCGAGGGTCCACAACAACAGGCTCATGCCGTCGAGGCGCACCGCAGCGTCGAGCGACGCCGTTGGGGCCTGGTGCGACGACACCAGGCTGCCGTTGGCCATGATGGCGAAGGTGCCTTCTTTGGTGTCTTGCAGGTCGCCCAACAAATCGTCGAGGGCTTTGAGGTCGTAGCCCAACGACGTCGGCGTCACTTGTTCGAGCTGCACGACTTTGGCCTGGCTGCGCTTGCGCTTGATCTTGCGCCGCACCGTCTTCTTGGGGCCGTCGCTGGCGCAAGATGCCAACAGCAGCACCATCGTCGTGCACGCCACCCATCGGCTCCATCTCGTGGCGTCTGTTGTGCCTCGACGACGACGCTCGCAGGCACGAGATGGGCGTTTTGCGCCCGCGGACGGGGGGCAGCAGGTCAACTTGGAGGTCACGTTCCACATGTGGCCGACCATAGGCTGGGGGGCCCTCGCCTTGCCAAGTCTGCCAACGCAAAAGCCCCCATGGGCGGCGTCGACCAGAAGTGGTATTGCCCGTGGGGCATGGCACGCATTGGTCCATATGAGGTGCTCGGTCCCCTGGGCGCCGGTGGCATGAGTGAAGTCACCCTCGCCCGCGCGGACGGCGAGCGCTTGGTGGTTCTGAAGCGGCAAAAAGACCCCGAAGACGACCCCTTTCTCCTCGACGAAGCCCGGGTGGGCATGCGCCTCAAACATCCGGGTGTGGTGCAAACGCTGGGCACGTTCTACGACCAGGGCCGTCCCATTCTCGTGTTGGAGTACGTGCAGGGGGTGATGATCAACAGCCTCCTCGGCACCGGCGCGCTGAGCCCCCGTGAAATCGGCCTCATCGGCGGGCAAATTGCCGATGCCCTCGCCGCCCTGCACAACCACAGCGACGAACGTGGCGCCGCCCAACCCGTCGTGCATCGCGATGTCACGCCGGGCAACGTGCTTGTCGACCTCGACGGCAACGCCCGGCTCATCGACTTGGGCATCGCGCGTTGGGCGGAGCGCCGGGCGCCCAAAACGCAAATCGGTTTCGTCAAAGGCACCCCCCGCTACTTGGCCCCTGAGGTCTACACCGAGGGCACCCAGAACACCGAGTCTGACGTGTGGTCGCTCGGCGTCACCCTCTACGAACTCGCCCTCGGCCGCCACATTGAACTCGGTGCCCTCGCCGCCTTCGTGGAGCGCATCTGCACCGGCAAGTTGGTGACGCCTGCTGAAAAGGCTGCGGTGGGCACGTCGGCCGCCAACGTTCTCGACGGGCTCGTCGCCCTCGACAAACTCCATCGGTGGCAAGCCCCAGAGGCCGCGCGTCAGCTGCGAGGGCTCATCGACGACGCCAATGCCGCCCGCCGCGAGCTGCGTGAGCGCGTGGTGCGGGCCGGCGGCCAGCCCGTCGAGCTCCCCGCCGTCGACCCCGAAAAGCCCGCCGGCGTCGAAGCAACGCAGGTGTTGTTGGCCAGCGCTGCCTCCACCTTTGGCAGCTCGTTGGGCTCTGCATCTGGCGAACCCGCCGCCTCTGAAAAGAGCCCGGTGGGGGGCCCTGCCTTGCCGTCACTGCCAACGATGCCACCGCCGCCCGAGGTGGGCCCTGCTGAAGCTGGGTTTCAGCTTCCGCCGACGCAGATCGTCGACGACGAGCTCGGGCGCTCCTCAGAGATCGAACGGCGGGCCGCTGGGTTTGAGTCGCTGCCGCCGACGTTGGCGGTGGCCCGGCCGGTGTCCATTCCCGACTTGTCTGACACGCCGGCACAGGCGCGCTTTGACGCCGACGAGCCCAATCCGTTCTTTGAACACACCCACGAGCAGCCGGCCGCATTGATGCTGGGGCTTGCCGCGCGCTCGATGAAGGTGCGTGCCGACGACGACGACGAGCGCCCCACACAGGTGAGCCCACCGCCGGTGGCCACGGCGGCCCCTGCCCCCATTTCAGACCTGGCCCGCGCCGCCGAACAACTGACGTCGCCTCCGGTCGAGGCGTCGACGACGACCCCGCCGCAGCCGGCGCCTCCACCTGCCGACGCGACCTTGGTGCGTACGCCCGACGGCACCACCTCCGAAGACCGCAGCACGCCCTCGCCGACCCCGCGGGTGAAGGCCCTCGTCGACGCCCACGCCCAAGAAGCGCTGCAAGCCGAATCGTGGAACAACGAGCGCACCGAACACCTCGATCATCTGGTGGGGCCGCCCCCCGAGGCGCCCTTTGGCCTCGACGACCACTCACGCACCGACATCGACAGCAACCGTGTCATCGCCCTCGACGCACCTGGCGACATCGACCTCGACGACGACAAAACCGACATTCGCCCTGAGCACGGGCTCGGACTGGGGCCAGCACCACACCGTCCCCCGACGCAGGTCACCGCCGGCAGCGCCGCCACAACCCCGCTGCCTCCTGCCGCGACGCCTCCTCCCGGGCCGCCATCCCCTGCGCTTGCGACCGACGGATTGAACGAAGCCGCCGCGTTTCTCGACGGACTGGCCCAAGCGGCCGGGGCCAAGCCGGCTGGGGCGACGCGCACGCCGGTTCCGCAAGAAGAGGGCCTTGCTCCTCCGTCGATGGCACCTCCCTCGGCCGCCCCCCCTTCGGCCGCGGCCGCCCCAGCGGCCACCCACCAAAGCATCGTCGACGACACGCCAAAGCTGCTCGACCTGACGGCCGACCGGGGATCGCTGCGCGATTTGCCGCACCAGGGCCGCGTCGACACCACCGCCCACCCGGCAGGGCCCCACGGCACCCACCCAGAGCGCGACAACACCTGGCTGAAGATGGCGGCCGCCCTCGTCACCGGTGCGCTGTTGGCGTTGGCCGGGGTGGGGTTGGCATTGTGGTTGCGGGGCGACTCCAAGCCGCAGGTGGTGCCCCATCCGACGTCGACAGAGTCGGCTTCGGAGTAAGACGCGTCGCGGCGTCCGCTTTTGTCTGCTCTCTTTGTCAGCATTTCGTCGACGGCATAAGATGCTCCGACTGCAGGATCAGGTCTGGCGTGCACGGCCCTGAGGAGACGCTGTGAGCGAGACCCCCGAGACCCTCGAATCGTTTTACGCGCTCGCCCAGCAGCACGACGATGATGCCTTCGCCGCAGCCACCGCCCCCTTCTTCTTGGTGGGGCCGCCGATGACCGAGGCGTCTGACGATTGGAGCTACTTCACGTCGAGCATGGTCTCCGTCGTCGACCCCAAAGGCAGCCTCGTCGTCGACCCACGGTTCGAGGTCTACGCCCTGCACAAAGAAAAGAGCCGGCCGTTTGCCGACCTCCTCATGGTGGGCCGCTCGACGTCCAACGACGTGCAAATCCTCGACACCTCCATCTCGAAGCTGCACTGCAAGTTTCACCTCGGCGCGACGCTGATGCTGTCGGATGCGGGCTCGTCCAACGGCACCACCGTCGACGGACGCACGCTGCCCCCCGACGTCCCCGTGGAGGTCGAAGACGGCAGCGTGCTGCAACTGGGCAGCCGGGTGTTCACCCTCGTCGACGCCGCCCACTTTCGCAGCGTGGTGCTGAAGGTCGACAAGGTGATGCGTGGGCGTGAGCCTTAGCCAAACCCGTCTTCTGCCCCCGCATCGACGTCGACAGTTGGCGTTTGTGTTGGTGGGCCTCGCTGTGGCGTGGCCCCTGGTGCAGGCAGCCGTGTGGCCCTACGACCGCATCGTCGCCAAGGTCGACTTTGTCGAGGCCGACCGCCGGCTGGAGGCGATGGGCGAGCCGCAAGGCGCCTACGGTGCCCTCAAAGATGCGACGCCGCTGACCTGCAGCAAGCTCATCTGTGCGTCGACACGTGCGGTGTTCGACGGCACGCGGCACGAGTCGTGGACGTACCGCAGCTGGATGACGTGGTGGAGCTGGGCGCTGCTCTGCTTGGGCTTTGTCGTCGTGCGACAGCAAACCCGACGCGCCCGTGGCATCGCCGTCGGTTGGATGCTGGTGCCTGTCGTCGCCGACCAGCTGTTCATGTGGTGCGTTCGCCACCTGCGGTCGCAGCTCGTCACCGTTGATGCCGACGGAACAACCGACATCCTCGTCGACGCCGACGTCTTCAACACCATCCTTCACGGTGGCGCGTTGGTCGCGCGCGGCGCAGACCTGATGTTCGCCTTGGTGTGTTTCGTCTGCTGGACGGTGGTCATCGTCGAGGTGCTGCAGCCCTTCTTGGGCGAAGACCTCGGCAAAAGCTTCTTCGCAGAACGACGTCCTTAGTCGACGGTTTGGGGAGGACGGGACGGCACTGGCAGGCCGTTGTTCTGCAGCTGCTGCTCCAGCCAGGCCCACCCCTCGTCGACAGAGCTCACCACCTTGTAGGGGTAGTACGGCGACACCAGCCAGAACATGGCCTGCAACGCCCCCCGCAGCACCCGCTGCCGAATGACAAACGCCGTGCCGAGCCATCGGCCTTCGAAGCGTCGGCGGGTGTCTTTCAACCATGTGTTGAACTGATCGCGGTGTCGGGCGGGCAACTGCGTCAGTCCACCGGTGTCGTAGAGCACCACGAACTGGTCGAGCGAGGCGAGCGCCCGTTCGGTGGCGTCGATGTAGGCGGTGAAGTTCTCGTCGGTGCTGTCGCCGACGACGCGCACCTGCACCACGTGGGGCGGGCGAATGTCGACTTCGGCAAACGACGGGGTCATGCAGCACCTGCGGAAGAAGATCTGCCGGACGGCGGATCGCGACGGTCTCAGATTCTGCCACAGGATGCGCAAAGGCTGCATGGCCCAGCTGCCCCAACCTGGGAGTGGCTCACAAATGCGAACATCCGTCTTCTTCTGAGCCGCATGTATTCGCTCTATTGCGGCCTGTGCGTGCTGCGAAACGTCCATTGCCAGCGGGTCATCTCTTGCGGGAGACGCCGCTGCTCCAAGACCTCGACGACACACGCGCGCAACGCCGCCGGGCCCTGCACGTCGACGCGGTGCACGGCTCGCTCTGCGACATGCACCTCGACCTCAACCGCGCGACGCAGCCCCGCGTGCACCGCGACACAAGCCTGGACGTCGGCGAGGAGACGGCGCAGGGGCTCCGACATTCGCGGCCGCGAGCGGCATCCGCGCCGCTCAGCGACGTCGCTGGACCCGTCCTGCGCCAGCACCCACCGGCGGTGGTGTGGGCCCCCGTCGTCGAGCACTGCAAAACTCAACGTCGACGTCGCCACCCCTGCCAAGAACACACCCACCAACGACACCAACAGGGCGCGCTCTTCGCCAAGCGCACACCCCAGTCGCCGGTGGAGGACCACCAGGTGGTGCTGCGCGAGGCGCGCGAGGCGCACGGTCAGTCGGCGAAGAAGGCGCAAGCGTCCATCCATGGCGCATGGGGTCAGAGAGGCGGTCATTTTGCAGGGGTGAACGGCAAAAACCAAGGCGACTCCACCCCCCAACTGAACCCCACGCCATCTTCTTCCTCGTCGTCGTGCCACCCGTCGGAGAAGAACGACGTGGCCCGCTCGCGCTTGGCAAAAGGCCCGTCGTCGGACGCTGGGCGCGCTGGCGTGTCGAAGACAAAGGGATATTCGACTCTCACGTCCCCCTCGACGACGAGCGGGGCAAAACGCATCCGCTCCACATGTCGACGCAGGCACGCTGCCGCTTCACGTTCGTCGCGCCGGCCGTCGACGCGCACGGCCTTTGGCCGCCCATCGCCGTCGACCAAGAACGACGCCAGCAACTTGTGCTTTCCGGCCGCAAGCGTCGCGGCGCATTGCAGGAGGTCGGTCCGGTGCAACCGCACCTCCCGCTGGAGGTCGAGTTTGTTGCGCATGGGACGCAAGCGCACGCCACGCAACGCGACGTGGCCGTCGACCACCTCGGCTTGCACGTCGGCATACCCCGGCTGCGCCCCCGCTTCTGCGCCGTCCCCGGCGCCGCGTCCCAGCGCTTTGCGCAAACACAGCGTCGCCGCTGCCTGCACGTCGTCGTGCTGGGAGACATGCAGACCCGTCCACCCCATGTCGTCGTGAACGCCCTCCACGTGCACGTCGCCGTCGAGCGGCGACAGACATTGCTGCAGGACGTCGTGACGGTTCACCAGCGACGACAGCACCACGGCGGCTGAGCGCTCGGGGGGCCTGCGTCGGTGGGAGGCCGCGATGAACGTCCACGTCCACGTCGACGACGACGCCATCGGCACCCGCAAGGCGAGAACGCCGTCAGACACGCAGGAGCGGAACGCTTTGTTCTGCATCGGCGTCATCCATCGCACCCCGCGCACCTCGACGCCGCTGACGTCGAGCTCCAACATGACGCGGCGACGAACGTCGGCGTCGGCGGGGATGTGTGTGGTGAAGCAGTGCTGCATCCAAGGCAGGCTGGCGTCGAGCCCGCGCGCGGCAGCCGTGGCGTCAACGTCGGCAACCGCGCGTGCGCGCCGCGCGTGAAAGTGCGTCACCCCAGCAGACGTGGTGCGCAGCGCTGGCCCTGCCGGGCCGTCGTGCACCACGTCGAGGTCACACGACGCCAATGCCGGCTCGGAGCGTTCCACACATTGGCGCCATCCAGACGCCCACGACGTCGCCAACCCCGACGACGCAATGGGCAGCATCCCCTCCTGCCAAGGCGGAAAGTGCCTTGAAGGACATGTCACCGTGACGGGCAACGCCACCGTCGTCGACGACGGACACACGGCCCCGGTCACGGTCAACTGGGTGTCGTGCCACGGCAACGACGTCGTTGTCGTCGTGGGCGGGCGGTGGGTCGTTGTCGTGGCGCATGCCGCCAGCACGAGCAGCAAGCAGACGGGGGCGAAAAAACGCAACATACACATCTCAGGGGCGAGGCCGACAGCGACGAGGCCATCGAGTGCGGTCGTCGTCGGCCGCGGCCGCCAGGCGTGGCCGTCTATGGACTCGCGCGGAGGTTGAAGACGAACGGATACGTGACGTGGACATGGCCGCGCACCTTGGCGCGGCCGAAACGCATGCGACGCACCGACGCTGCGATGCACTTCGCTGCCGTCTCTGACGTCAATGGGTGTTGGATGTTGACCTTTTGAGGGATGCCGTCGCTGTCGATGGAAAACCGCGTGATGACCTTCGTCTCCCCTGCCGGCATCCACTGTGTGCAGCGGTCGATGTCGACGCCATGCAGCTTGATTTCGCGCTGAATGTCGGCGCGCAGACGCGACGGCGTCGTCTTCAGAGCCTCAACCCGGACGCTGCCATCGACGACGACCACCGTCGCACGCGCCCGCGTCACCACCTCCTTTGTCGTCGGGGGTGGCTGCGCCAGAGCGTCGCGCAAACACGTCGATGGCTGGTGCAACACTTGCCTTCCCCGCAGCACACGCACGTCGATGATGCGGTCCAGCGTCTTCAACAGCTGCACCGTTCGTCGGCCATCGGTGGCGCCAAGGCAGCGGTCAAGGGCACCCTGGTGAGAGGTCAGCGTCGACAACACGGTCGTCGCAGACTCTTGCGCCGTGTTGGCAGGGTCGGACGACAGAATGAACATCCACGTCCACGTCGCCGACGACGTGACCGCCATCGGCAGCCGCATGGCCAAGACGCCGTTGTCGACGCATCGACGAAAGGCTGCCGTCGACACATCCGTCCGCCAGACAATCCGCCTGACGACCATGCCCTCGACGTCCAGCTGGACGTTCGCCCGCGCTCTCCAACGGTCGTCGTCGACGTCCCCGTGCTCCGCGAAGCAGCGCTGCACCCACGGCAACGCCGCGTCGAGGGCGCTGGCGGCGGCGTCGGCATTGGCTTGCACCAGCGCACGGGCCTGCCGTGCATGCACATGGCGTGTTCCCGCCGGCGTCATCCACAAGCTTGGCCCCACAGGCCCGTTGTGCTCAACGTCGACCGAGCAAGACGACAGCTCAGGATGTCGTCGGGCGAGACAGCTCCGCCAGGAGGGTGCCCACGACGTCGCCAGCGTGCCGCCGGCAGCCGGCAGCGTCCCTTTTTGCCACGGCGGAAAGTGCCGCGATGGACACGACACGGTCAGCGGCAACGCCTCTGCGACTGCCGCACCACACGTCGTCGACGTCACCGTCAGCTCGGTGTCGTGCCACGGAACTGTCGACGTCGTCGACGCCGGGGAAGGCGGGGGCGTCGTGGCACAGCACAGCTGCACCACCGTCGCCAGCAGGATCCCCAGGCGCCGACTCGCTCTCATTTGGCGTCGAAGATGAAGGGGTCGTGGACAATGACGCTGCCGCCGCCTGTGGGCTTGGGGAACTGCAGGCGACAGACGACGTTGGCCGCCGTGCACAGCTCGCCCTCGCCGTGAGGCAAGTCCTCCTTCGGGCGGTGCCAGGCTCGCCCTTCCGTGACGCGAATCGGTGTTCTGCCGTTAGCTGCCACTGTAGAGTTCCAACACCTCGGCTTTGACGACGATGTCGTTGCTTGTGGCGTTTCCGACAAACGGATTCGACCAGCGCTTTCCTTTTCGCTCCTCCACCACGCCATAGAAAGCATAGCTTTTGTCGCGGTTGAAGGTCCGCTTGAGTGTCGACACGATGATCACCACCCCCGTTTCTTTGACGTCCTTGTTCGCACGATGGCGAGAGCGACGTGCATAGAACCGGTTCGCATGCATGCGCCCTTGTTGCCTGACGTCGTTTTCGGCGACGAGCAGAAGCAGTTGCCCTGCTTCGTTCGCGTTGGGTTCAGCGTCAACGACCTTCCCGCGAAACATGACTGGCGCACCGTTGTTCGGGTTGGCGATCGCGTCGTCCAGCGTCCTGAAATCGAGCTTGTGACGGGCCACGGCCTCGCGAAACAAGACGAGGCCACCGCGTGCCAGCAGACGCGCGAGGACATCGGCATGTTCCTCCCGCTTCAACACGCGCAGCACCCGCTCGTCGTCGAGGAGAGAGTTTGCATTCAAGACGTCCTTGCGACCAACGCACGCGAGGATGTAGGCGTCGGCCAAGTCCGATGACGACTCCGCTTTGGCCGCATGGAGGCACCGCGCCAGCGTTGTGTGGCTGGCTGAAAACGCCTCGGGGCTCAGACGTTTTTTGCTCTGCACCACCACGCGCCGCTCTTTGCGGGTTGTTTTCCAGTTCGGACTCGATGCGGGTGTCGTCGTCGTGCACGACGACGCGACAGCCGCCGCTGCGAGCAGCGTCCACAAAAAGCGGAAAGGGGGTAGACGGCTCGGTGGCCTACGCATGGGTGCTCCGATGGCGGGCAACAACCCAACCAAACACGGGTGTTCGCTTCATCGCACCGAAATCTCAGCGGTGCGGAATTGGGTCCAAGACGCCCTGGCCAAGCCTTGGGGCGCCGAGGCATTTGTCGACTTCGCGTTGCCGCGCATCAGTCCGTCCAGCATCCGCGTCGCCTGCCCGGACGCCCCCTGCGCCACACGCCGTCGACGCGCTTTGTCCTGACGCGACCAGACCCGCCGCTCGGCATTTGTGAGTCCGTTGTTGCGCACGTCCTGCAACAGCTTGCGGATGTCGCCGTGGGTTTCGACGACTGTGGTCGGCGGGGGCTTCGCCATGGTGACGATGAACAACTGCTCCCGCAAGGGGACACACGACGACGACACTGTGCTGAAGGTCGGCTTGGCTATCACCAGCCGCCGCTGCAGCGCCACCTCGACAGCAAGCGCCAAGGACTGGCACTGGTCCATGGTCAAACGCGGACTGTGAATGGCCACGGCGTCCCACTTTTGCCCGGTGCGCAGCGTGATGAGCGGCGCGTCTTCAGGTGTTTCACGCTTGCTTGTCAGTGATTCCCGGCTCGGAAAGAGAAGGATGTTTTCGGTGACCAATCGCTCCATTTTCACGGCGTCAATGTCGCCCGTGACAACAACTTTCATGCGGCGTGGCGTGTAGTAGCCCTGATAGAACTGGCGGAGATGACGTTTGTTGATGCGAGCGATGTCCCACTTGGAGCCGATGATGGTGCCGTCGTTTGCCCCTCCGAACATCATCATGTCGACGGCGTCGAGCACCTGCATCTGTGCGCCGCGTTCGGCCGCTTCGGCCAACACGATGCTGCGCTCCGACTCCACGTCCATGGCATCGAAGTTCGGATTGGTCACCGCCTGCACCAACAGCACCACGGCCTTCTCTGCGCAGTCGGGCGAAATGTCGACGATGTACACCGTCGACGTCCCCGACGTGTACGCGTTGTACACGCCACCACACGCCTCCACGTGCGCCACCAGCCGACGCCCGGGTCCGTGAAACAGGAGGTGTTCTAGATAGTGCGGTGTTCCACTCAGCACGCCTCCTTGATCGGCGCCGCCGGCGCTGACGCCAAGACGAATCGACACCGTCTTGCTCTTCGGCATGCGCTTGGTCTCGACGACGACGCCGTCGGGGGTGGTCCGTCGCCGTGCCACTGCGTCTTCAGCTGCCAAGCCCCAGACCATGGCGGCCGCCATCGTGACCTGCGTGAGCACCGTCCATGGCTGTCGTTGTTGTCGGTCGTGACGGTTCATTTCAGAGGCACCTCAAAGCGCAGCTCAAACTGACGTTGGCGCAGCAGCTTGGCGAGGGTTTCGCGCACGCCCTTGACGGTGGGCGTCCCCCCGCGCTTCAGCTGAGAGCGCTGAGACGCTTCCACCATCTCGGCCGTCGTGCGGTCCTGCTTTGAATCTTTGGCAAACGCCTCGGCTTTGAGGGCGGCCTTGATTTCGTCGTCGGTGATGTCTGACCCGAGTGAGACGATCACCGACACCGCCTGCGACTGCGCGCTCAACAGACGGTTCACCGGCACATACATGGCCAAGAAAACGCCACACTCCGCCGGCACAAGTTCGACGCTGGGCGCGTAGGAGAGGCCGCGCGCCCGCGCCCGGTGGTGTAGCCGACGGTGCAAGACACGTTTGGCCACCGACACGTTGGGCCACATCATCCGCGGCGGAACGGCCGACACAAACAGAAACGAGTTGCGCTTCGACATGAACGACACTTGGTCTTCTTCAGCGGCGCATTGCGCCGGTTGACCCAACCGACCGCCGCTCGGGCGCTTGCCAATGTGTTGCAGCCGAAGTCCCACAACGGTGACGGTGATGTTGGCCTTCTTCACCAGGCCGTCCCAGGCGTCGAAGACGTCGTCGTCGACCAACAAGCCGATGGCGTCGAGCGCTTCGTTTTCAGTGGCCGTGACGGGGTTGCTGCCGCTCAACACGATGTCGATGGTGTTGGCCTGGTTCGCGGCGCCCACAAACTGCGCCACGCGGGCTTGCGGCGCGAGGCGGTTGACCTGCCCGACAGCAAACAGCTTTTGCACGAACACTTTTGCGAACCGACGCGCGCTCGTCGACGACTCGCAGCTCAGCGTCCACGCACTGGCCTGAATGCCCACCCCTATGTGGATGGAGCAGCCTTCTTCAAACGCGGACGTCCATGCTGTTTGTACGTCGCCAAAGGCGGTGTGCAGGTGCGCGAGCATGGCGGGAAACAAGCTGCCCTCACGCTCCTCGTGCTTGCGCCCCACATCGATGCCGACGCGCACCTCAATGCGGTCGCCCCTCGTCGGGCCCTGAAGCCAATGGGTCTTTGCGACGGCCGATGGACAGCCGAGGGACACCACCAACGTCAGAGCGACGATGGTTCTTCGAGCAATGCTTTGCATCGGGCCAGCCTCTTTCGTGCGAGCGTTCCAATTTCCGTGTCGTCGACAACGGCGTTCCATTCATGCAGTGCCCGTCCGCCACACGTGGCCTCGGAGGTGCGCGGTTGCACCTCCGCCTGACGGGGGGCCACCGCGTTTTGCGCAGCCGGCGGTGCCAGTCGCTGCGCGCGTGCGCGCTTCATCTCGGCGGTGGTCTCGGCGTCGACGCGAACACCGCCTTCGAAGTAGAAGAGCTTCCCACCCTCTTGCCACCAACCATCCTTCTCGCCGTCAACGAATGCGCCGAACCGGGTTCGCCTCCCGTCTCGGTTGGCCTCGACGAATGGTCCGTGCAGGACGCCGGACATGCGCTCGAAAAAGACATCGCGCTCAGCGCCTCTGTTGCGCACCACCATGGTGACGAGCGCTCCGTCAGGGAGCTCAAAACGTTCATTGGAGCGGCAGACGAAAACAGCGCGTTGAGCCGTTGAGCCGTGAATCTCGAGAGAGAGAATCCCTTTGAGCTTCACCAAGAGCGAGTCTGACTTCGTCTTGGACACCACTTCTTCGGTGTGCACGTCGAAGCGGCGCCCTTGGCAAACCAGGTATGCGTCGGTGTCGCTCGTGGCAGCAACAAACAAAGAAGCACAAAAGACGACCACCGCAGATGCTGTGGCTGCTGCGAAGCGAACGAAGGCGTCTTTCATCCCGCTGCCCCCTCGTCGTCGACCTCGTCGAAGATCGAGAACGCATCTTCGCCGTCGCCGAGCGCTTTCGGCGTGGGGGGTGTCGAGGGCGCCGGCAGCGGCGTCACGTCGATGAACGGCTGAGCAGTGACGGGCGCTGCCTCTTGGGCCACCATCTGCACCTGCACTTGAACCTGCACCGGCGGCGGCGCTGCTGGAAGTTCTTTCGGCCGTTCTACGGACGGCCCCTGAAGACGCGCACCTCCAACGACGCGCGCCAATGCAACGTGCACTTGGGGCAAGGAGGCCACTTCTGACGCATGAAATGTCGACACCAGTGCCTCCACGTCGTCTTGGCGCAGCTGCAACCGAGACAATTCGGCGAGCACGTCGGCCACGACCTGCGTTTGCGCATCGGGCAGCGCCACTTCTGCAGCCACGAACTGCAGCAACGCTTGCTTGGCGTGGGCATCGATGAGCGCCTGCGCCAATCGCGCTCGCTGCGGCGCTGTGAGGTCTGCGAGTGACCAGACCCCTGGCGTGAGCGCGGCGACGTACACCACGAACGACCACTTGTGCTGCTGGGCGATGCGAACCAGGAGGCGGATGCCTTCGCGGTTCGCGTCCGCAATGGACCTTTGGTGGACCACAATGCGTTGGCGGATGGCAAGTGCCACGACGCTGTCGGTGCCATCGAGGTAGGCCTCAACTTGGGTTTTGGCCTGGGTCCACTTGCGGTCGCGAATCAGCGCAATCACCTGCCGGAGGACCGGTGCCACCGACGTTGCGAGGTCGGCTTCAAACTTCAGCAGCGTTTTCTCAAAAGCATCGTCTCGGTGGGTTTTGGCCGACTTCACCAGCAGGCCCAGAACGGCGCCGACCACCACGGCCGCTGCTGCCCCCGCTCCCACCCCAGCAGCGTCGTTTGTGCCGAGCGCGAAAGGGTGGACGACGGCTTCGACCGCCAAAGCGGCCGACGCCAAGGCCCAGACGGCCATAGGCGCCATCCAGCCCGCCAGCAAGCGACCTCCGTCGAGGGAGACCAGCCGGTGCCGCGCGACCCACACAGCCGACACAGACACAGCAATCAAGGGCAGAAACGGTCCTTGAAGGGGAAGAACAGCGCCCCACCGTGGTGCGCTCCAAAAGTACGCCAACCAACAACAGTACGACGCTGCCAGCCAAGTGAGACCCGCGCGAACCACACCGACCTCAGATTCGAGCCGCCCCACCACCACGGACGTGAGCACGCCGCTCACGAGCAGGGTCGACCAAGACGAAATGGCAAAGGGGTAGCCCAGCATGGCCGGCTGCAGGAGCCCTCTGTGAGGCACCGCCCCCAGCCACGACGTGTGCAGAAGCGTCGGTAGATAGGCGAGTCCCATCATCGCCACCAACAAGGCTGTCCCCCACGGCCCCCTCGACGACGAGCCGTTCCAACGGAGGTCACTCACACCAAACATCGACGTCCCATCTTGAATCCATGCCAGGACGTATATCATGTTGGGACACATCGAACAAAGGCATTCCAGGTGGCGCAGCACTCACACCGGACCACTTGAGGCCGGCACAACGAGCAACTGGTGAACGAGACGCCACCACCGTCGCCAGCAGGATCCCCAGGCGCCGACTCGCTCTCATTTGGCGTCGAAGATGAAGGGGTCGTGGACAATGACGCTGCCGCCGCCTTTGGGCTTGGGGAACTGCATGCCACCAACGATGCTGGCGATGCAGGTTTCGACGGCATTGTTGTGCATCGACACCGCAACCACTTCGTTAGCGCCGACGCTTCCGTCAGGTTCCACTTCGCGGCAGTCGCGGATGGAGCTGAGGTGTTGGCGAATGACCTCCTGGATGTCCTATCGGGAGAGGCTCCCCCGACGCTGAAAGGTGTAGGCCACCTCGATGCCTTCAGCCGCGGGCACCGCCCCAAACTTCATGTTGCGAACGACGTCAGCCAAACACGCCGACACCTTGAGGTTCCCAGCCTTGGTGCGCCGCACCGAGGACACGGAGCCATCGTTCTTCAACGTCCAGTAGAGGTCGACGTCGGCCGCCTTTTTTGTCGGTGCGTGTTTCCAACAGGCGCTCGTCTGCTTGTCCCAACGCCGCACTTCGTCGTCGATGTCTCGCGCGAACATCGAAACATCAAAGACAAACGGGTAGTGGACGACAACATCGCGGCCGTTCTTCGGTGGCACGAACTCCATCGCGCGGACAACTCGCACGACGCACCTCTCGACGTCGACGCTGCCGACGGTGTTCTGCGACGCGCTCGCCGCGGTGACGCGGCCCAAGGGGCCAATGGTCCACGCGACGACGAGCTTGCCCCTCAGGCCCGGCTGTTTCTGCAGCTCCGCCTCGTAACAACGGCGGATGGAGCTCAATGACCCCTTCACCGTGCGCTGGATGGTCTCGCGACTCAGGCTGCCCTTGTAGACGATTTTTCCTGGGCGGATGCGCGGGCCCCCGCGGGTGACCTTGATGTGGTCCAAGCGCCGTTGTGTTCGACGACGTGTTTTCAGCAGCTTTGGCTGCCGCCCCTGGTGCGACACCAGCGCCTCGCACGTCGACAACTGCGGATGCGTCGCCCGCATGCACTGCTGCAGCAACCACTTCCATTTGGTCATCCGTTTGCCGGGCTTTGAAAAGTGCACCCAGCCCTCCTGCCACGGCGGCAGCGTCTTCAGCTGACATGGGGCCACGAACGGCGTCTTCGGCACGGTTGCCACCGCCTTTGGGCAACGCAGTTGCTCGACGGTGATGTCGTACAGCTTGGGGCCAGTTTTCTTTGCAGACGTCGTCGGATTGGACGGCTTCGTCGACGTTTGCCCAAACGTCGTCGTCGACGTCAGGAGCAAGGCTGTGAGAAGGATGCGCGCTGTCATTTGGCGTCGCCCCCCATCGGGAGGGCGAAGCACACGGCGCCATCGGCGTTCGAGATGGGAGGCCGTGTCCGGTCGGGCTCCGCAACCATCGCCGTCATCGTCAACAGCATCCCCACCGCCAATGTCAGCCCTGCGCCTCGCATGTCGCCTCCTCAGGTGTCTTTTCACAGTGGCCCACGTTGGTCCACATCGAGTTGCACGCAAACGACCCTGAGCCCCTTCCATTGACAGCCCAGCAGGCGTAAACAGCCGTCTCGTTTTCTGTCGCACCTGTCTCGACACGCCAGCCTGGAGGATCCGATGGCCAACCACCGCATCATCTACACCCACACCGACGAGGCCCCTGCCCTCGCCACCTACAGCTTCCTCCCCATCATCGAAGCCTTTGCCGGCGCCGCTGGTGTCCCCGTCGAGACGCGCGACATTTCGCTCGCCGGACGCGTCTTGGCCAATTTCCCCGAGCACCTCACCGCCGAGCAAAAAGTCGGCGACCACCTCGCTGAGCTCGGCGAACTCGCCCTGACCCCCGAGGCCAACATCATCAAGCTGCCGAACATCTCGGCGTCGATCCCCCAGCTCAAGGCCACCATCGCCGAGCTGCAAAAGGCCGGCTACAAGCTGCCCGACTACCCCGATGAGCCGTCCACCGACGACGAGAAAGCCATCAAGGCCACCTACGACAAGATCAAGGGCTCGGCCGTGAACCCCGTGTTGCGCGAAGGCAACTCCGACCGTCGTGCGCCGACGGCCGTGAAGAACTACGCCAAGAAGAACCCCCACAGCATGGGCGCGTGGAGCAAAGACTCCAAAACCAACGTCGCCACCATGGGCGAAGGCGACTTCCGCTCGAACGAGAAGAGCGTCACCATCGAAAAAGGCGGCAGCGTCAAAATCGAGCTCGTCAAAGAAGACGGCAGCGTCGACGTGCTGAAAGACAGCGTCACCGTCCTCGACGGTGAAGTCATCGACAGCACCTACATGAGCAAGCGCGCCCTGCAGAGCTTTCTCGACAAACAAGTGCAACGCGCCAAAGACGACGGCGTGCTCTTCTCGTTGCACATGAAGGCCACCATGATGAAGGTCAGCGACCCCATCATCTTCGGCCACGGCGTGAAGGCGTACTTCAAAGACGTGTTCGACAAGCACGGCGCGCTCCTCGACAAAGCCGGCGCCAACCCGAACAACGGCCTCGGCAACGTCATCGGTGCCCTCGACAACCTCAGTGACGACGAGAAAAACGCCATCCTCGCCGACATCAACGCCGCTTACGAAACCGGCCCCGACCTCGCCATGGTCGACAGCGACCGCGGCATCACCAACCTGCACGTGCCCAGCGACGTCATCATCGACGCCTCCATGCCGGCGATGATTCGCACCTCCGGCCAAATGTGGAACAAAGAGGGCAAACAACAAGACACCCTCGCCGTCATCCCCGACAGCAGCTACGCCGGCCTCTACCAAGAGACCGTCGACTTCTGCCGCGAGCACGGCGCCTTCGACCCCACCACCATGGGCACCGTGCCCAACGTCGGCCTCATGGCCCAAAAGGCCGAGGAGTACGGCTCGCACGACAAGACCTTCGAAGTCTCGGCTCCCGGCACGGTGCGTGTCGTCGACGACAACGGCACCACCTTGATGGAGCACAAAGTCGAAGCTGGTGACATCTGGCGCATGTGCCAGGTGAAAGACGCCCCCATCAAAGATTGGGTCAAGCTCGCCGTGAACCGCTCGCGCGCGTCGAACACCCCCGTCATCTTCTGGCTCGACGAGACCCGCGCCCACGACGCAGAGCTCATCAAGAAGGTCAACGCCTACTTGAAAGACCACGACACCGACGGCCTCGACATCTCCATCGCCTCGCCCGTCGAAGCCACGAAGACGTCGCTGAAGCGCTGCAAAGACGGCCAAGACACCATCGGGGCCACCGGCAACGTGCTGCGTGACTACCTCACCGACTTGTTCCCCATCCTCGAGCTGGGCACGTCGGCCAAGATGCTCTCCATCGTGCCTCTGATGAACGGCGGCGGCCTGTTTGAAACCGGCGCCGGCGGCTCGGCCCCCAAGCACGTGCAGCAGTTCGAAAAAGAGAACCACCTGCGGTGGGACAGCCTTGGCGAGTTCCTCGCCCTCGCCGTCTCGCTCGACCACTTGGGTGAAGTGTCCGACAACCCCCAAGCCAAAGTGCTCGGCGCCGCCCTCGACGTGGCCACCGAGAAGCTCCTCGACAACGGCAAGTCGCCGTCGCGCAAAGTCAACGAACTCGACAACCGTGGTTCGCACTTCTACCTCGCCATGTACTGGGCCGAAGCCCTCGCCGCCCAAGGCGACAACGAAGCCCTCGCCGAGAAGTTTGCGCCGCTGGCCAAGCTCCTCGCCGACAACGAGAGCAAGATTGTCGACGAGCTCAACGGTGCCCAAGGCCAGGCCATGGACATCGGTGGCTACTACTTCCCCAACCCCGAGTTGGCGTCGAAGGCCATGCGCCCGAGCGGCACCCTCAACGACGCCATCGCGACGTTGAACGGCTGACGCCCGGTTCTCGACGGGAACATGCAGAAACGCCCTCCACTCGGAGGGCGTTTTTTTGAGTCGTCTTGCGCGTCATGCGTCGACGCGGGCCCACAGCTGCGCCAACTGCTCCTCTTGTCGACGCAGATGCCAACGGTTGGCGAGCGGCTCATGCAGCAGCTGCAGCACGCCGGCCAAGACCACGCCCCCCCCACACCAGAGGCTCTGACGTCGTCGTCACCCCGACGACGACGGCGCCAACGATGACGTAGGGCCGGGCGAAGGTGCATGGCCCCAACACCAGCACCGAACACAGCTCGCGCACGTCGCTGCGGGGGATGGTCCACAGCGTCATCACCGCCAACACCAGCGTCGCGTAACTGCCGAGCACCCACAGCATGGCACCACCCGCGCGAACGGCGTCGACGTCGACGCTGGCTTGCAGATGCAGACACACGCCCCCATAGGTGAGCAGCAACGGCAGCAACACCAGTTCGAGAGCCAGGCCCAACCATGCATTGCGCAAGTTGAGGTGCGACTGCGCCAACAGGCCGGAGCGCCCAAGCCCGGCCCGCACGCCAGAGAAGACGCCGTCGACAAGGGCGAGCGACAAAAGCAGCAGCAACAACGTCATGGCCTGCTCCCGTCGTCGACGAGGTCGCTGCGCAAGCCCACCACCGACTGAAAGACGAGGTTGCCAATACCGCCTGTGTCGCGCCCTGGTTGAAACCTGTGGCTCGGCAGCCCCGCCCGCGCAGCGTCGAGAATGTCGGCTTGCGGGTGCGCGCGTTTGGCGGAGGCGACGCCGTCGTGTTGCGCGAGCGCGCTGCGCATGCGGGCTTTGTGAAACAGCCAGGAGCCAAACGGCGCCAGCGGCGTTTGCCGAACGTCGAAGTGCACCACAGCGAGGGCGTCGTTTTGCCGGGCAAAGAAGTCGGGCAGCGCCTCGCGTGAGAAGTGGTGCATGACGGCGTTCGACAAGTAGACCGTGGCAGGCACGTCGAGCTGAAAGGCGTTGGCGACCTCAAAGCGACAACGCAGCCCTTCTTGCTCGGCGAGGTGGCGGGCGGTGTGCACCAAGGCCGCGTTGTAGTCGGCACCGACGATGTCGACATCACGGCCAAAGCCGCCACGAGAGGTGAGGTAGCGAACGCTGTAGCCGATGCTGCATCCGACGTCGACGACACGCCATGGCTTGGGCACCTCGTGACGCTCAAGGACGTCGAACACCGCCCGCAGCGCCCGCAGCACGCGTTGGCCGTGGAGAAACTCCTCCTCCAAACGTTGCAGTTCGAGGTGGGCCTTCACCAGCAGATTGTCGACGACGCGACCGTCGAGCACGCCATCGACGTCGGGAATGCTGCGCACCACACGATGGGCGAGTCGGCTTGCCTGGTGCGTCTGCAGCGCCTCAACGACGTCGTCACGGCGCACCGGCAGACGCTTCAAGGTCTGCTCGTCATAGCTCACGATGAGGTCAGAGACCTCGATGATGGCGTTGGTGCGCATGGGCTCTCAGGGGGGCCAGAAGAGCATGACACCGATGGCAGCTCAGCGCAGCTCCCGCGCCCGAGGCATCCCCCCCTCGTCCACGTCGGTGGGGACGTCGACGCGGGGCGACGTCGGAGCCGCCTTCGATCCGCGCAACAACAGATACAGGGAGTCGTTGTACGACGTGAACGCGGCCTGTCGGGCTTCGTCTTTGGCGTCGTTGAGCCAGACGCCTCCCGCCACCATGCCGCCCCCCACGCCGAGGGCGACAAGCGAGGCCGCCCCCCCGACCAACAGCGCCGAGGCGTAGACCAGCTCAGCGTCGCGTGCTTCCAGCTGCAGCGCTGTGGTCTCTGCCGTGTAAAACGCGCTCCCGGCCACGGCCAGGGTGGCTCCGGTGACGACGACAAACGGCACAGGCGACAGGCCGACCAACGCCATCTGCCAACGCGCGGCAGACTCGTACGCCGACACCGCCTCCATCGCGGGTGCGTCGTCGGGCAGCACTTGGCGCAAGTCGCTGGGATGCTCGATGCGCGTCCCGTCTTTCAGCGTGGCCACCCCCTCGTCGTCAACGTCGGCCCGCAGTGCATCGATGTAGGCGTCTCGCTCTTCATACGTCGATGCCGCAGACGGCGGCGCCGGCAGCTTCACCCTGGCAGGCGTGGCACAAGCCGATGCAAATGCCGCTCCGACGACGACGAAACCCAACAGAGAACCGCGCATGACCCCTCCAGCGATGGCGCACTGAACCACTGCCGATGGCGCAGCGCAATGCTCTTCTCAGAAAGCGACGTCGTCGTCGACGAGCGTGCCGTTTGCGGCCGTTGGACGCACCGCCGGCACCTCCTCGTTGTGTTGGGTGAGCCCTCGGTTGAACCGCAGAAGCGCCAGACGTCTGAAACGAACGGCGTACACCCAGCTGGCCAGTGTGGCGACGCCGCCGCCACCGGCGAGAAGCATGAACGTCGCCATCGACCCTCCAAAAGCGCTCATCCACAACGGCAACACAGCGCCACCTGGGATGCTTCCGTTGCGCGACAGGGGAACCCACCAGACAAACGAAAACAACGCCACCACCGTCGTCGCCGCAGCCCCCACGGTCGCCAACGGCACCCATACGGCCAGCTGTGTCGACAACGTCGCGAACACCTCGTAGGCCGCAACGGCTTCGGCCGCGGCGGTCTCACCCGACAACGCCGGACGCAAGTCTTCTGGGTGCTCCACCCGCGTGCCATCGGCGAGCACGACGTGGTCGTCGCCGACCGTCTCCGCTCTGTACTTGTCGACGTAGGCTTGGCGCTCTGCCTTCGGCGCATCCTTCGCCGGCGCTGGTGGCAAGGTCACGTGCGGCGCTGCTGAGCGGATGCACCCCGACGACACAATGACGGCAATGACGACGACAACAGCAAACAAACGCAAGACAAACCTCGACTGCATGGGCTCAACGCGACGACGACACGGAGGGCAACCTGAAGCTGTTGAGCATGCGAACGCCGCGCTCCTCCACCATGCCGGGGAATCCGCTCCACACCCAAACCACGAACACCTTGTCGCCGACGACGTAGATGTCACCGCGTGACGTGCGCGCGGGTTGGTGGCTCTTGTCGGTGGCGCTGACGTGCCACACGTCTTCTTCGTCGTCTTCTTCAACCGCGATGAGGCTGCGGTCGGCGTCGACGATTTTGCCGAATGCCAACACGCCGAGTTCGACCCGGGTGTCGACCTCCGCGTCGGGCCAGCGGTCGTTGAGCTCGACGACCGACACCGCCGTGCCGTAGTCGTCTTCGAAGCCGCGGGGGTACACGCGTTCTTCGTCGACGTCGACGGTCTTGCCCTTCAGCCTCACTTCAAAAGAGCTGTCGTCGTCGAATGTCAGCTTGTTCTGAAACCTCACTTTGAAGCCATGTTCGTCGATGACGTCGGAGCCAGCGGTGGCCACGATGACGGAGTGGCAAACGCGAACGCCGAAGGCGAAGACAACGAAACCGATGGGCAACAACACGTAGCGACTTGCCAAGAACCGCAGCACGCGAAGCGACGGCAGCTGACGCCAACGGTTGAGGACTTCGCGCGGGGTTCCAGCCCAGTGGCGGTCGGAAGCGCCCCAATCCGGCTGGGGGTCGGGAGCCGGCGTTGCCACCGACTTCGCACCGGTCGGCTCCTGCGCGGTTGACCCAGGAGCCTTGACGCCGGGCACCCAGACGCCGCACGCGCAGCCCGCCAGTGTCTTGTCTGGCGTGTCGACAGAACGCATCGCATGTTGACAGCGCGGACACCGGATGCCCGACGACACTGGCGCCGACGTCTGCAGCGCTGCGAGGTCCACCCCGTTGGACGTCAGAACCTGCGCGACGCGATCTGCCGTGTGCCAGGTGCCCTGGCACGAAGGGCAAAGGGAGCCATCGGGGTCGAGGATGAGGGCGGGCTGGTGCGTGCAAGTCGGACAGTGCAACGGCGCCTCCACGCGTCGTCGGCGCAAGTGACGCGCCGCAAGCCTCCCCAAAAGGAGAACCCTGCGACGCCAGTCGAACACAGGCGTCGCAGGAGTTCAATTCAGAACACCCGTTTGGGAACGCTACTCGGCCGCCAACACCACGTCGACGCTCTCGCCGATGACGTGGCACTCGTCGTTGTCAACGACGATGCCGTCGATGGTCTGCGTCGCATAGCCCTCGGCCTCGACGGTGATGTCGTAGGTGCCGGCGCGTTCTCCGGCCCCGACGTACGTGCCGCACTCGAATTCTTCGGAGACTTCTTCGTAGGCGCCGTCGACGATGGTCACCGTGGCGCAGACGGGGTCGCCAGCGTCGTCGACGACGCTGATGCTCAAGCCGTACCGGTAGTCGGCGGTGCAGGCTTGGCCGTAAAAGGGCGTGCAGGCCGCCGTCCACAACGCCAATGCGGCCGACGTCCACAACAGAATGCGCCGCATGTCAGGACTCCTCGGTGAGAGTGACGTCGACGGTCTCGGGGAGGACGTGGCATTCGTCTTCGCCGATGACCACCTCTGAAACGCCCGCGCTGGTGTAGCCCTCTTTCTCAACGGTGAGGCTGTAGGTGCCGGCCCGTTCGCCCGCGCCGATGTAGGCGCAGTCGGTGCTCTCTTCGAGCACCTCTTCGTAGTCGCCCTCGGTGAGGGTCACCGTGGCACCACACAAGGCATCACCAGCGTCGTCGACGACGTTGACCGTCAACCCATACACGTATTGGTCGGTGCAGGACACGCCGGGGTCGACCAGGCACGCAGCGGTGGACAAAGCAGAAAGGGAAAGTCCGGCGATGAGCATCCATTGCAGTTTCATATCTTCTCCTTCGCGTGAAAGACGCGGTGCCGCAGACGTTGCACCCCCCGTACCAACAGCTCCATCGCCGCCTGAAGGTGCGTGGGCCGTCTGGCATTGGTGAAAAGGCCTCAGAATCCTGAGGAGCGCGACGTGGCGAGCACTGTCGCTCATGCCGTCGGCCCAGCTCACCCTGCCATCTGCGCGATGCCGCGCGCCATCATCGGGGCGCAGAACAACAAGCCCGTCAAACAGGCCAGCTGCACGGCGCTGAGCCGCGCAAAAAGACGCGCCCGCTGTGGTGAAAGCCGCACGTCCGGCTGTCGGGCCTGCGCCAATCGGTGGCGCAGCAGGTGGGTCATGGGCCACACCTCCAAGGCCAGCAGCAAGATAAGCAGTGTTAACTTCGCGTGCATGAAGGGGTTCGCCAGATAGAAGGAGGTGCCTTTGCCCCACAGCATGAGGCGAAGAAGACCGGTGGGCATGACAATCAGTGCCGAGACGCCCCACAGGTTGTCACCCCGCAATGCGCGTGCCTCATCGTCGTCATCTTCAGACGCAGCAAAGGCGGACAACCCTCGCCAGCGCTCAAACAAGCCTCCAAACGACAAGACCACGCCTGCCAGGTGAACGAAGGCGAGAACGGCAGCGGCAAATGGAGTCAACATATTGACAGTGTAAACCACGCTGTCTTGCGCCACAAGCCTCGTCGGCCGCGCCTCCTTTGCCTCGGCGGCGCCCGGTTGACGGAGAAGCCCAGGGTGCGATGAGGCCGCAGCGGCGCCGTCGACACCCGGCGCCCGCCAGCGCACGTCTGGCCCGAGGAAAGTCTGTGCAAAAGCTGCTCATCGCCCTGCTCACTGTGCTCCCCAAGAACCTGATGTCGCGGGTCGCTGGCCTGTTTGCGTCCATCCCCCTGCCGGGGCCGTTGGCGGCGCTGCAGAACCGCATCTTTGCCCTCATCTTTGGCGTGAACCTCGACGAGGTCAAAGACCCTTTGTCGTCGTTCAAGCGGCTGAACCAGTTCTTCATCCGCCAACTCAAAGACGGCGTGCGCCCCCTCGACGACACCCAAGATGGATTCGCCTCCCCCTGTGACGGCGCTTGGGGCATGTGCGGCACCGTCGAGAGCGACACCATCCTGCAGGTCAAAGGCCGGCCCTACAGCCTCAGCGACCTCCTCGGCGAAGACGCCAGCCGCTTCGAAGGCGGCACCTTCGCCACCCTCTACCTGTCGCCGAAGGACTACCACCGCTTTCACTCCCCCTGTGACGCCGTCGTTCGCCGCTCGCGCTACATCCCCGGTGCGCTGTGGCCCGTGAATGCCGCCGGCGTCAACGAGGTCGACGCCCTGTTTGCCAAGAACGAACGCGTCGTCTCCTTCTTCGAGATGCCAAGCGCAGCAGGTGAAATCGCCATGGTGCCCGTCGGGGCCACCATGGTGGGCAAAATCAAGATCAACTACGACGACAAGCTCACCTCCAATGAGGGCCGGCCCGGCTGCGACACGTCGTACGACGAGCCCATCCCACTCGACAAAGGCGCCGAGTGGGGGCACTTCAAGTTCGGCTCCACCATCGTCTTCGCCGCCACCCCCGGCCTCGTCGACCTCGACGTGCAACCCGCCGGCACCCCCGTGAAACTCGGCGTCCGCATCGGCAGCGTCAACGTCTAGCCGCAGGAGTCTCCATGCAACGCTTGCTCGCCTCCGTCGTCGTCACCAGCCTCGCCGCATCGGCATGTGTCACCGATGGCGACCCCATCGACACCGGCTTGTCGCCTGCCACCCAGGCGGTGCTCGACAGCTGCGCTGCGCAACCGGCGCAAGCGGACGTCTTCGTCGTCAACACCGCCTCGCAAGACATGCCAGCCTCCATCGTCGTCGACGGTGCAGACGACGCCGAGCTGTTGACGCTGAGCTACCCCAGCTTTGTGTTGCGGTACCCCAAGACGGCCACCCACGACGAGCGCATTGTGCTCATCGACGCCGGATTCACCGAGCAAGCCGCCCATGATTTCGGCGCGGGCATCCAACGCATGGTGTGGGCCGCCAAGCCCATGCAGTTTCACACCGGGCTCGACGCCGCCCTCGGTGACGACGTCAACAAGGTCGAGCTGGCGTTGTTCACGCACTTGCACGCCGACCACGTTGTGGGGCTGCACGCCGTCTGCAACAAGCGCAGCGTCGACGACAAAGTGGTTGCGTTCTTGCCCTGGGCCCAAGCCGACTACGGCGACGAACTCCCGGGCACCGGCGCAGGCTGGCAAGCATTGATGGACATGCCGTGCACCGACCCCATCCGCGCCGCCGTTCCCGACGGTGCCTTCACCGCCGTCGACGACAAACGCTACCCCGGCCTGTACGTCATGCGCGTCGCGGGCCACACGCCGGGCACCCAGGTCGTCTTGGCCCACACCACCAAGGGATGGTTGTTGTTTGCCGGCGACGTCGTCAACGCCGTCGACGCCTACTTGCCCCATGAAGGCGAAGACGACGACACTGGGCGTCCGAAACCCTTGCTGTATCGCGCCCTCGTCGTGCCTGAAGATGAGCGGGTCTTGAAGGGAGCGCGTCGCGCCCTGCGTGACCTGCACGACGACGTCACCATTGTGGTGAGCCACGACGAGGCCGCCCTCAACGCCGCCGAGATGCAGCCTTACCCGACGCCACGATGACGTCGTCGCCATGCCGCGTCGCGTCGACGGTGTACGTCAAATGACGCTCGCGTCTGCGCACAGTTCTGCTAGACGAATCCCGCCTGCATCAGGCCCCATTGCTGTCACCCGCGATCCCGTTCTGCGATCCCCCGGAGCCCGCTCATGACCCTCATGAAAAGCGCCAAAGCCAACATCATCGACGCCATTGGCAACACGCCCATCGTGCGTCTCAACAGCGTCACCCAACACCTCAAGAAGGTGAACCTGTACGTGAAGTGCGAGTTCATGAACCCCGGTGGCTCCGTCAAAGACCGCATCGGCATCCACATGATCGAGCGGGCCGAAAAAGAAGGACTGCTCAAGCCCGGCGGCACCATCATCGAGGCCACCTCGGGCAACACCGGCCTCGGCCTCGCCATGGCCGCCGCCATCAAAGGCTACAAATGCATCTTCGTGATGGCCGACAAGCAGTCTGAAGAAAAGCGCATCGCCCTGCGCAGCGTCGGCGCCGAAGTGCACGTGTGCCCCACCAACGTCGAGCCCGAAGACCCCCGCTCGTACTACAGCGTCGCCGACCGCCTCGCCAAAGAGACCGAGAACAGCTTCTACAGCCGCCAATACTGGAACCCGGCCAACCCCGAGACCCACTACCTCACCACCGGCCCCGAAATCTGGGGCCAATGCGGCGAAGAGCTCGACGCCTTCATCGTGGCGCTCGGCACCGGCGGCACCGTCACCGGCACCTCGAAGTTTCTCAAAGAGAAGAAGCCCGAGATTCAAGTGGTCGGCGTCGACCCGGTCGGCTCCATCTACCACCACATGTTCCACACCGGCGAGATGGGCAAGGCGCACAGCTACTACGTCGAAGGCATCGGCGAAGATTTCATGCCCACCACCATCGACCTCGGCTGCCTCGACGACTGCGTGCAGGTCGACGACAAAGAGTCGTTCGTCATGGCCCGCCGCCTCATCCGCGAAGAGGGCCTGCTCATCGGCGGCTCGTCGGGCTCGGCCGTCGCCGGCGCCATCCGCTGGGCCGAGAAGGTCGAAGAGACCCTCGCCGACGGTGAAACCAAGAACGCGCTCATCATTCTTCCCGACTCCTCGAGCCGCTACCTCAGCAAATTCCTCGACGACGAGTGGTTGAAAGACGCCGGCTTCCTCGACCGCGACCCCGTGCAACCGGGCGTCGTCAAAGACCTGCTCGGTGAAAAAGACGACGGCCTCTTCGCCGCCAACAAAGAAGACAGCCTCGGCAGCGTCATCGACCGCATGAAGACCCACGGCATCTCGCAGCTCCCTGTTCTCGACGGCGAAGAGCTGAAGGGCCTGGTGAGCGAAGTGCAAATCCTCGACGCCCTCGTCAAAGGCGACGTCACCATGAAGAGCCCGGTGGGCCCGCTGGCGACCGACGCTGGCGTCGCCCGCGTCACCGCGCAAACGCCGTTGGCCCAGCTCACCGAAGAGTTCGCCGCCGGCAAAACCGCCGTCGTCATGAAAGACGAAAAAGCGGTCGGTCTGCTCACGAAGATCGACCTCATCGAGCACATGGCCGCGCACCAGCACGCCTAAAACCATCGATGTCGACGATAAGACGGCCCGCGGTTGCGGGTCGTTTTCGTTTTGGTAGAGCTTTCTCCCAGCCTCCTCGTCGAGAACGACATGCCCAAAACGCCAAACACCAAGCCACCTGCCATCTTGAAAGAGACGCCCAAGAAGCTGTCGCCTCAGCTGACGGCGTCGCTGGAGGAGGCTCTGCACGAGCGGCATGGCGCGTTTCTCGACGACGGCGAGTCGATTCGGGTGTCGGCGCGCACCGGAAAGAAGGCGGCGTTTCTCCAAGCACGTGTTGGCACCGACGATGTCGTCATGGAGTTCGAAGTCTTCGCCCGCGACGTCAAAGGCGACGCCCTCGACGGGGCCCTCGGCGTCATCGTCGACTTTCTCGACGGTGTGCTCGACGAGTTTTTCGAAGAAGACCGCGACGCCTACCTGCCCCTCGACTACACCGCGCATCCTTACGAGACCGACGACGGCACGGTGTACGTGTTGGCGCGGCAGGAGGGGCGCAACTACCAAGCCGAAGAGGCCGCCGACGCCATTCTTGCCGACGGCGAGGGCGATGGCGACGTCATCGACGTGGGGCCGGAGCCCTCATGACGTCGGCGGCGTGGCCCACCGCCACGCCAGGACGCCAATGAAGATGCTGACCGGAATCTCAATGGCGCCGAAGAACACGTAGTACAGCGCCGGGGTGCCGACGAAGAACGTGGCCGCCATTGCAGCCGTCTTCAAGGTGGCGGCGGCGACGTTGGCCCAGCGCATCCAGCGGTACGGCAACAAGAACACCAGCAGCACCATGGCGATGGGCACCTCCATCAAGAAGGCAGCGACGAGGAGAAACGTCGGTGTGATGGCCATGCCGTCGATGTCGCCCTTGAGGTATTTCGGCAGCAGGTCTGGGTCCATCAAGCTCATGACGTCGGCATATAGGTAGTTGAACATCAAGAACGACCACAACGCGGCGAACAGCAGACGTACCTGTGGAGGCGCGGTGGTCGACGTCAACGACGACAAAGGAAGCAACGGGGCGGCGGGGTCAGGCTTGGTGTTGTGCATGCCCTAGATGTATTCGTGCGAATCTGTTCATGCACTGCGAGTTTTTGCAGACCATCTGTGCGTTTTCGTGCAACGGTGAAACATGGACTGGAACGATGCCCGCTTTGCCCTCGCCCTCGCTCGACACGGGACGCTATCAGCGGCCGCCGCAGCGCTGTCGACGTCGCACACCACTGTCGCCCGACGGGTGCAAGCCCTCGAAGACGACGTTGGCAGCGCGCTGTTTGCCAAGCACGGCGGGCAATTCGTCGTCACCGATGCGGGGGCCGACCTCGTCGAGACGGCCGAGAGATTGGAGGGGGAAGTGTCGCGTCTGCAGACGCGGATTCGCGGCCAAGACACCCAGCTGCAGGGGGAGCTGCGGGTGGCAACGATGGACATCCTCGTGCCCCAGCTGACCCCGGTGCTGCAGAGCTTTCAGCGCAAGCACCCAGACGTCGACGTCACGCTCATCGTCGGCGACGACCATGCCTCGCTTGAACGGCGGGATGCCGATGTGGCGGTGCGCATGACCAACACGCCGGACGACCACCTCATTGGCCGCGTCGTCGGCGAGGTGCCGTTTGCGGTGTATGCGCAGAAGCAGCTGGCCAAGCGGGTGCAGGGCCGACGCAAGACGCCGGCGCCGCTGGAGCGGTTTCCGTGGCTGCATTGGGACAAGCGGCTGCACATGGCGTGGCTCGACGGATGGCTTGAGGCGCAGGCACCGGGCGCTCAGATTGCCTTGCGGGTCGATGTCAGTTCGTCGGTGCTGCAAGAGCTGGTGGCCTCGGGCGTGGGCGTGCACCATCTCGCCTGCCACATGGGGGATGCCGATGCGCGGTTGGTGCGCATCGCAGACGTCGACGCCAGGTGGACGCGCAAGGTGTGGCTGTTGCATCTGCGGGAGTTGCGCCAGCAGCGCCGCCTGCGGGCGTTTGTGGCGCATGTGGTGGGGGCGTTGCGTCCACGGTGACGTGGGTGGCGATGTCAGCGTCGGAATGGGCGCTCCTTCCGCACCAAAACCGACCTCGACGACGACCTCACGTCGGAATGGGCGCTCCTTCCGCACCAAAACCGACATAGGCGGAAACGACGCCACCCCGGAATGGGCGCTCCTTCCGCACCAAAACCGACCTCGACGACGACCTCACGTCGGAATGGGCGCTCCTTCCGCACCAAAACCGACATTGCTGGGAACGACGCCACCCGGAATGGGCGCTCCTTCCGCACCAAAACCGACATAGGCAGGAACGACGCCACCCGGAGTGGGCGCTCCTTCCGCACCAAAACCGACACGCACCTCACCCACCGGCGAGGGCAGTTCGCACTCTCTACATGTTGAAAAGCGCTACTGCAGCGGCTGGTCGGCCACCATGCGGTCGACGCCTTCAATCTGCAGCACGCTCTTGTCGGTGCCCGAGGGAATCTCCACGGTGACGGCGTTGGTCATCCACCAATGCGCGACCACCTTGCCGTCGAACTCCTCGAGACGTTTTTCAAATTCGGCCCGTGCCGACGACGCTGTGGCCTGCAACTGCTTCTGCAACTCGGCTTTTTTCGCAGCATCGGCTTCAGCGCGAAACGCGGCGAGGTCCGCCGCGTCGCCCTTGAGGTACACCAGCCAACGCTCGGTGCCAGGACGTGACCCCTCCAGCGGTTTGACCTCTTCACCACCGTCATCGCTGCAGCCCAACATGGCGCCTCCCGTCGACAGCGCGCCCACACAGAGGGCACCTGCCATCGAGGCAGACAACAGCAGACGAACAGAGCGAACAACCACAGACTTCAACACGCGCTCGAGACGGCCGGCCGATCTGCCGGGCCAAAGGGGTCGGGCGCACTCTAGCGCCAAGGTGCCTCTGGCGAAAGCTTGTTTCAAATGGCCAACTTCGCAGTCCGAGCGTTCCCTCGTCGAGCGCGTTGGGCCCCCGCCAACGTTCAGCCTTTCACGTCGACGGGCCCGCAACTGCCGTGTGCCGCCGGCTGCGGCAAAGAACCGCTCGCAAGTCAAACGCGCGGGTGTCCGGTGGATTCCGAAGCCGGTCGGAAGCGGCTGTCGCCCGGGCCAGGCGGCCGTGCACCGCCGTCGCACCGCCGAAGCCGAAGTCCCCGTCGTCGACGACGTCGTGGTAGGGTGCGGTGTCCATGGCGACGGGCCACCTCACAACGGCCAGCGCAAAGGGGGAAACATGTTCGACGCACTCAGCCGCAGCCACAAGCTCACCAAGATGAGCTGGAGGGTGCTCATGGCCGACAAAGAGATGCTGCTCTTCCCCTTTTTGGGCGGTGTGTTCAGCATCTTGTTCTTGGTCGCCGTGCTCTTTCCGACGGTGTTTGTGCAGTTTCTCGTCGAGAACTCAGAAACATCTGGTGAAATCGTTTTCGGCACGCTGCAGTACATCGGGCTGTTCATCACCTACTTTGGCTTGGCCTTCATTGCGACGTTTTTCAACGTTTGCACCGTGTACACGACGAAGGCGCGCTTCGACGGCGGCGACGCCAGCTTCATGGACAGCATCAAATTCGCGTTCAGCCGCATCCACCTCATCGCTGCCTGGAGCACCGTGAGCGCCACCTTCGGCCTGTTGATGCGCGCCATCGACCACGCCGCCGAACGGGCTGGCATCGTCGGCGAAATCCTGTTGCGCATTGTGCAAGGCTTGTTGAGTGCTGCGTGGAGCATCACCACCCTCTTCGTCGTCCCCGCCATGGTCTACGAGGGCGTCGGCCCCTTCGCCGCCATCAAGTCGTCGGTGAACGCCATCCAAGAGACCTGGGGTGAAAGCCTCATCCGCCACTTCGGCCTCGGCTGGATGCAAAGCATCTTCATCTTTCTCGGCCTCATCGTCGGCATCCCTCTCATCGTCGTCACCGCGCAGATTCCCCCCGCGGTCGCCACCGTCGTCGGCGGCCTCATCGTCTACCTGACCATCGTGGTCTTGGTGTTCAATGTGATGAACTCCATCTTCAACACCGCTCTGTACGTCTACGCCAACACCGGCAAATGCCCCGGCGACTGGGACGACGACCTCATGAGCCACGTCTTCGCGCCCAAGGCGTAGCCGCCGCCGAGCGTCGTCAACGACCGAGCCCTCCTCTTGGAGGGCTTTCGTTTTGCAGAGCACCGCCAACCCCATCTGGTACACTTGGTGGATGTGCATATCTTCATCTGCTGTTCTTGTTCCGTGTGCATTATTTCTCACCGTCTTCTGCGCCGTCGACAACGCCTCGGCCTGCTCGTACATCCCGAGGTCGAACTCAGCCGTCGTCGCCGAGGCGCCGCCCGGTGGACTGTGGTGGGGAGGCAACATTTACCGGGCACCTCATGAGGTGGGGGACGTCATCACCTTGGACTCGCTTGACAATGGCGACGACATGGAAGTCGAGGTGGCGTTCTACGGCCCCTACAGCTCGATCGCGCTGCGCGTGCCGCTCGATGCAGTTCCCGGACGGTCGTTCCGCCTCCCCGAAGAAGAAATCTGGGAGCAAGGCCGGCAAGACCCTGTCGAGGTTGTCACCGTCAGCGCCGAAGGGGCGGTGCCCGACTTTCCCGAGATCGACGTTGTTCTGAAACACCAGCGCTTTTCCTACGACGACCAATGCGGATTTGCCTCCCCTCGGGAGCAGTGGACGGTGCTTCAACTCAGCGTCGCGATCAATGTCCCTGAAGGGTTTGCCGTCGACATCGTCGACGACGAGCCGGACGAATACGACTTCGGCGCCTTTCCATGGCCCGGCTGGGTCGACAACCAAGCCGGCGAGATTCTGTCTACGCCACCCCGTCCGACGCAACGCCAGCGCACGGGCGACGTCGTTCTCCGTCGGCTCGCCGACGGCGAAGTGCGGCACCTAACGTCCTTCGCGCGCACCTCGCCCGTCTCCGACAATGGATGTGCATGTACGACGACTCCAGCGGGACCGTTCGGGGCAACCGTTGCTGTTGTGCTCCTCTTGGGGCTCGCCCTCCCTCGACGGGTGCACTCATGAGAGCGCTGGTCTCGTTGCTGCTGCTGACGTCGCTATTCGTTGTCGACGACGCGCGCGCCTGCGCCTGCGACGGCGTCACCGTGCAAGTGCCCACCGCCGGCAGCGTCGTGCCGCCAGACGTTCGATTCGTCTACCGCAGCACGTGGACCAGCGAGCCCGGCGGGGTCGTCGACGCCGATGGCAACGCCGTCGATGTTGCCTTTCGCGCCCACGGCCGGTTTTGGATCGCCGACGAGCACCCACCCCTGCCAGTGGGCACCTACACTTGGAGCCACGACGAGGACGACGCTGTGTCCTTCACCGTCGATGACGTCGTCGTCGGCGCCATCGCGCCCCCCGTCGTCACCGTCACCAGCAGCCACGGCCCCACCGTTTTTCCTGGAGGATGTGGGGGCGAAGGATGGGTCACCTACGACGTCGAGCATGACGGCGCGATCGCGGTGGTGGCCTTGGCCGACGATGTTGTCGACGGCGACGACTTTCGGCGCGCAAGGTTGTCGCAAGGCGTCCTCGGCCGTGCCGGCTGCACCACCAACTGGCCCGGCGCCGCGGCGTTTGCGTCCACGCAGTTTGTCGTCGGTGCCTTCGATGCCGCCGGGCGGTTCTCAGGGTGGAGTGCACCGGTGCGCGCCTCCGTCCCGGGTCCTGGGGCGTCTTGCGCGTCGGTCCATGCCGCCGACGACGACGCCCCGTGGGTCGCGCTGTTGCTGCTGGGGTTGGTTCCGCGTCGTCGACGCTAAGACGTGGATCCAAGGCGTCTACGTTGGGTCTGTGGCAAGGCTTGGAATGCAAATCAATCAAATGCACCCATTCGGCATGATTGCCCTCGCTTTCGTTCTCAACGTTTCTTCTGCCGTGCCCGCCTCCGCTTGCGACTGCCTCGAGGCGTTTGTGCAGTGGCCCGACGATGGCGCCGTGGTTCCGCCCGACGTGCGCTTCATCTGGGGCTCAAGCCTGGCGCCTCCCGACGTCACCGACGACGCTGGCAGTGTCGTCGACGTAACTTGGGAGCAAGTCGGCTCGTCTTTTTGGACTGTCGCCCCGTCGTCGCCGTTGGCCCCTGGCACCTATGGCTGGCGAGACCGCAGCGGGCAAGACCTTGCCTTTGCCGTCGACGACGAAGTCGACATTCCGCTGGCCTCGCCTCCCACCGTTGAGGTTGACCGCACCCAGTGGTTTTCGGGTGCCCTCTCGCCATGCGGCGAGTCGTTCAGCGCCGCATTTGATGCCACCCACAACGGCGTCGTCGAGGTCATGGTGCTCGACCGTGACGTCACCGACGCCAACGCCATGGTGTGGTCGAGCGCGCAGCCGTCGGGGGGATTTGTCGGTCGCGGCCCATGCCTCGGGTTGTGGGATGGAACCGTCGACGACGACACCGTCTTTCGCGTCGGCGCATTTGATGAAGCCGGCCGCTTCACCGGATGGAGCGAGCCTGTGACGGCGACGCGCCCCAATCGTTTGCTGTGCACGTCCATGCACGACATGAGCGCTGAGGCTCCCAGTCTTTCACTGGCGCTGCTCCTCCTGCTCGGGGCAGGTCGTCTACGTCGTCGTCAAAGGGGCTGCTGACCGCGGCAACGAAGGCAACATGCGGCGAAGGTCTTGGCGGTGGACGTCGCTGAGCATCCAGGCGAGCACGCTGCCGTGTCGCAGACTCCACATGGCACCTGGCGCCGAGAGCTCCGGCGCCCAAGCCCGAATGTCCTCGGCGAGATGCACGTAGGCCCGGTCGACGGCGCCAGTGCCCAAAAAGCGGTCGGCGGCGACGAGCCCTGCCCAGACGGGGTCGTCGATCCCGACCGACGCGAGTGGGGCGCTGCTGGATGTGGCCCGCAGCGTGGCTTCGCCCAAGTCTTCGGCGCGGTGCCCGACGGCGGCCTCGAACAGGCCCCTCTTGCTGCCAAACAGCCGATACAGAGACCCGACGGATGCTCCAGCCACCTCGCAGATGGCGCGAATCGTGGTGAGGGGCCCGCGCTGGGCAAACAGGCGGCAGGCAGCATCGAGCAGACGGTCATGGACGTTCATCATTGAAGACTCCGGACGGGGCCTGTGAAAGATGCGGCCCTTACCTTCTATCCGTCTGCTGAAAGGCTCCCCTGCAGGGAAACTGCGTTTTTCTTGTAGACACCTGTTTTCGTGGGTCTTTGAGGAGGTGTGGATCTGGGCTGCGGCGAGATGAGCGCTCCTTTCACCCCAAAACCGCCACATCTCACCCCGGAATGAGCGCTCCTTTCACCCCAAAACCGCCATCTCTCCCCGGAATGAGCGCTCCGTTCACCCCAAAACCGCCATACCTCCCCGGAATGAGCGCTCCGTTCACCCCAAAACCGCCATCTCTCCCCGGAATGAGCGCTCCGTTCACCCCAAAACCGCCATCTCTCCCCGGAATGAGCGCTCCTTTCACCCCAAAACCGCCACATTTCACCCCGGAATGAGCGCTCCTTTCACCCCAAAACCGCCATCTCTCCCCGGAATGAGCGCTCCTTCCATCCAAAAACCGCCCCGCCGCCGCCATAAAAAAGCCCCCGTCATCGACGGGGGCGCTTCATCCAAGCCGAGGCGTCAGCCCGCGGCAGCCTCCTCGGTTGGAGGCGCCTCCTCCTCGGCATCGCCCCCAACAGCGCTCCCCTTCGCCACCGCCCGAAAGTCCACGCAGTCGTTGGCCTCGTCATGGAAGACTTCGATGAGGTCGCCCTCGTCAAAGCGGTCTTCCAGCAGCGCCATCGACAACGGGTCTTGCAGATGCCGCTGAATCGCCCGACGCAATGGCCGAGCGCCGTATGCCGGCTCATACCCCTGGTCGATGACGAAGGTGCGCCCACCGTCGGTGAAGCGAAAGTCGAGCTTCTTGGCCTGCAGCAGCTTGCGCAGCTTGCGAAACTGAATGTCGGCAATGGCCTCGATGTTCGACCGGGTGAGCCCGTGGAACATGATGACCTCGTCGATGCGGCCGAGAAACTCGGGCCTGAACGACTTGCGCAACGCCGCCATCGCCTTTTCTTTGGCCTCGTCTTCGATGATGCCGTCGTCGATGCTCGCCTCCAACAAGTGCGAACTGCCGACGTTGGACGTCATGATGATGACGGTGTTCTTGAAGTCGACCAAGCGCGACTGCGAATCGGTGAGGCGACCGTCGTCGAGCACTTGCAAGAGCAAGTTGAAGACGTCGGGGTGGGCCTTCTCGACCTCGTCGAACAACACCACCGAGTAGGGCTTCAGACGCACGGCTTCGGTGAGCTGGCCGCCCTCGTCGGCGCCCTTGTATCCAGGAGGCGCACCGATGAGACGGGCGACGCTGTGCTTCTCCATGAACTCCGACATGTCGAGACGCACCAGGCTGTTCTCGTCGTCAAACAAGAACTCGGTGACGGCTTTGGCCAGCTCGGTTTTGCCGGTGCCGGTGGGGCCCAAGAAGAAGAAGCTGCCGACGGGACGGTTGGGGTCGTTGAGGCCGGCCCGCGAACGGCGAATGGCTTTGGCGATGGCGTTGAGCGCTTCGCGCTGGCCGATGACGCGTTTGCCGATGCGCGTCTCCATGTGCACCAGCTTTTCGCGTTCGCTCTCGAGCATGCTCTGGGTGGGCACCCCGGTGACCATCTCGACGACCTCGGCGATGTCGGAGGGGTCGACCTCTTCGTTGATGAGCGCGCCATCCTTTTGCAATTCGAGCAGCGCAGCGGTCTTCTCGTCGAGGTCTTCTTGCAGCCGCTTCATCGAGCCGTACTTCAAGTCAGACCCACGCTCGACCTCGCCATGGCGTTCGGCGTCGTCGAGCTCTTCTTCGGTGGTGGCCATGGCCTCTTTGAGGGAGCGAATGGCTTGAATGACCTCAAGCTCCTTCTCCCAACGGGCTTTCAGCACTTCGTAGCGGTCGGTGTGTTCTTGGATGCGTTTGTCGAGTTGCCCCCGGTAGGCGACGGTGTCTTCGTCGGTCTCCTCGTCGAGAGAGGCGCGCTCCATCTTGAGGTTGGTAAGGTCGCGCTCGGCGGAGTCGAGCTCAGAGGGCACGCTGTCCATCTCGATGCGCAAACGAGAGGCAGACTCGTCGATGAGGTCGATGGCCTTGTCGGGCAGTGAGCGCCCCGAAATGTAGCGCTGCGAGAAGGTGATGGCGGCGGTGAGCGCGGGGTCGTTGATGCGCACCCCGTGGTACACCTCGTAGCGCCCTTTGATGCCGCGCAAGATGCGCAGAGCCTCATCAAAGTCGGGTTCCTCGACGAGGATGGACTGAAAGCGCCGTTCGAGTGCTTTGTCTTTTTCGATGGAGTTGCGGTACTCGTCGGGCGTGGTGGCGCCGAGCACCTGAATCTCGCCGCGCGCCAACGCGGGCTTCAGCAGGTTCGATGCGTCGGATGCACCGTCGCCGCCAGCACCCACCATGGTGTGAATCTCGTCGACGAAGAGGATGATTTCGCCGCCGGCGTCTTTCACCTCGTTGAGCACGCCCTTCATGCGCTCCTCGAACTGCCCACGCAGTGTTGCGCCAGCGACGATGGCGCCCATGTCGAGGGTCAGCAGGCGCTTTTTGCGCAGCACGGCAGGCACGTCGCCTTTGGCCATGCGCTGCGCCAGCCCCTCGATGATGGCGTTCTTGCCGACGCCAGGTGCGCCAATGAGCACGGGGTTGTTCTTGCGACGACGCGAAAGCACCTGAATGATGCGTCGGGTCTCGTCGTCACGGCCGACCACGATGTCGAGTTCGCCGTCGCGTGCTTTTTGGGTGAGGTCGACGGTGAACTTGCCCAAGGCGCTGTCTTCGTCGTCGACAATGGCCGAGGCCGACGACTTTCCGCCGCCCTTTTTGCCCTTGCCCAACAGGCCTTCGAGTTTGTCTTTCGGAGCGCCAGCGTCGCGCAGCAGACGTCCAACGCCTCCGGTGTCGAGGCTGGGGTCTGAGAGCGCCGCCAACAAGTGCACCTCAGTGACCTTGCCGCCGAGACGAGTAGCCAGTGACTCCGCCGCCGACGTCACCTTCAGGTACCGCGGCCCCAGGTAGTTGGAGGCGCCGGCCACTTTGGTGATCTTCGTCAGCTCCACCTCGACACGGGCGTCGAGGTCGGTGATGCCCACACCCAACTCCTTGAAGACCTTCTGTGCCCCGTCGGTCTGCAGCAACGCCGCCAACAGGTGTTCGGGCTCGATGGCCTGGTGTTGCCGGGCACGGGCGACCTTTTGGCTCTCCAACAAAACCTTCTGGGTGTGGGAGGTGTACTTCTTCAAATCCATCGTGGGCATCTCGTTCTCGACGTCGTCAAAGCGTCGTCGGCGTCAGATCAAAGGCGTCGCCGTGGGCACCAGGCATCGGCCGGCGCATGGGCAGGGGGACGCTACCTCAGGCGCTTGTGAAACGTCCAAGCACACCTGTGATGCACCCAACAAAGGCAGCAAGCCGCCGTCGACAAGGTGCTTTTCGACGAATGCGGGCGTGGATCGCGGACATCCGCCGCATGTGTCGCGTTCGCAGTGGGGCCAGCGTCGGCTGGCGCCTGACCGAAAGACGCCATGCTCCTCGCCGCCCAACGCCGCTTGTCGACCGTCCTCCTCATCCTTGTCGTCGTCATCGGCGGCAGTGTTGTCTCTGCCAACCTCAGCCTCAGTGGCACCCGCACATTCGCCTACCAGGGGCTGCTGCAACAAAACGGCGTCAACGTTGACGGCACCCGAGACTTTCGGTTCGCCCTCAGCACCAGCACCGCCACGCTCGACTGCCTCGTCGACGGCGCCTTGGCCAACGACTGCGGGCATTGGCAAGAAGAGCAGCCCGACGTCGTCGTCTCGGCTGGAGCTTTCTCTGCCATCGTCGGCAGCGTACAGTCGCTCCGCGAAGACGACCTCGACGAAGACGCCCTGTTCTTGTCGGTGGCCGTCGCCTCACCCGGCGGCTCCTTCTATCTGTTGGGCACGCCGCGACAGGTGCACGCCACCCCGCAAGCGGCCGTGGTCGCCGAAATGACGACGTACACCATGCAAACCCTCGACGTCACCGGCGCCCTCAGCGCAGACACCGTTGACGTCGACGGCCTCTTGCAGGCCGGCAGTGCCGACATCGACGGCCAAGTCGCCGCTGGCAGCGCCGACGTCAACGGCCAAGTCGCCGCCGGCAGCGTCGACGTCAACGGCCAAGTCGCCGCCGGCAGCGCTGACATCTCGGGCGACCTCGACGTCGGCGGGGCCATCGACGTCACCGGCGTCGTCGACCTCGGCGCCGTGAACAGCGTGGGCCGCATTCGCTCCAACGCCAACAGCGGGGTCGCGGTGTTCACCGACATGGACGACGACGCCTCAGACACCAACGCCGCGTTTCGCTTCGTCGCCAACGCCAGCGGATTTGTCAGCGGGCGCTCCGACCTTCTCACCCTGTACCAAGACGGCGACCTGGTGGTGAACGGTGCCGTCGACGCCGACAGCATCAGCGTGCCCAGCCTCACCGACACCGACAGCAACTCGGGATGCGTGGTCTACAGCGGTGCTCAAGTCTGTTGGCTGGCGGGGTCGTCCGACACCTCCTCGACGTGGACCTCCCACAGTTTCGACAAGCCCTTCGGCAACACCAGCTACAGCATCGTTTGCTCGCCAACCATCGGTGCCAACGACGCCAACGCCCGGTTCATCGTCGTGCGCAACTTGTCGCAATCGGGCTTTGACCTGCAGACCTACAAGAACAATGGTGACCGCTCAGGTGACGATGGCCACTGCATCGCCATCGGCACACCAGGCACCAGTTGGTAGCCTTGGCCTGTTCTTGAGCGCCCCCTACGCCGCGCTCGACGGTGAATGCCACGCATTCATCGCAAACTCGACTCGCAACGCGAGCTTTCGAGACCAGGAGTCTTCATGTCTGTCCTTCGCGAGCGCCAGGCCTCGGCGTTTCTCCTCGCCGCCGTCGTCATCGCCGGCGGCGCCGTGTCGTTCGCCAACCTTGCCGTCGGCGGCGTCCGCACCTTCGTTTACCAAGGCCTGCTGCAGCACAACGGCCCCCCGTCGACGGCACGCGGAGCTTGCGTTTTGCGCTGAGCACCAGCAGCGCCTCGTTGCCTTGTCTCGTCGACGCCGTGCTCGACGGCAGCTGTGGCCACTGGAACGAGGAGCAAGCCAACGTCGCCGTCGACGCAGGCGTCTTCTCCAGCGTCGTCGGCAGCGTCAACAGCCTCACAGAAGACGACCTCGACGAAGACAACCTGTTCATCTCTGTCGCCGTCGCGGACGACGACGGCGCGTTTTACTTGCTGGGTGCGCCGCAGAAGGTGCACACCACGCCGCAAGCTGCAGTGGTTGCCGAGATGTCGACGTACACCGTGCAAACGCTCGACGTCACGGGCGCCCTGAGCGCCGACACGGCCGACATTGCAGGCCGACTTGACGCCGACGACATTGTCGTCGTCGACGATGTCACTGTGGGCGACGAGCTCAACGTGGGCGGGCACCTCGACCTCGATGACATCAATGGCAGCGCCCGCGTGCGCACGACGTCCAATGGCGGTTTCACGTTCTTTGCCGACAGCGACAACAACGGGGCCGACACCAACACCGCCTTTCGCGTGTCGACCAACGACGACAACTTTGGCAACACGCGCCGCGATCTCATGTTCGTGTTTCAAGACGGCAGCGCCGAATTGCGCGGCGACTTCGAAGCCGACAGCATCACCATCCCTGACCTCACCGCCACCGACACCGACTCTGGATGTGTGGTGTTCAGCGGCGTGCAGATGTGCTGGCAAGAAGTGGTGTCGTCGACGGCGGCGAGCTGGTCGACCCACACCTTCGACAAGCCCTTCGGCAACAACGACTACAGCATCGCCTGCACGCCCTCGATGAACAGCGGCGACGACTTGCAGCGCTACATGACGGTGCGAGACAAGACCACCGCCAACTATGAAGTGCAGACGTGGTCGACCGGGGGCGGACGTTCTGGTGTTGGCGGCTCCTGCATCGCCTTCGGGGTTCCCGGCGGCAGCTGGTAGGCCTCCTCGCACCTGCCCCAAACGCCCTCTCGGAGAGGGCGTTTTGCGTTTCATCTCCCGTTGAACCCGGTTTGACAGCTGTATTGCGGCGCGTCATACGCCCGCCCATGCGTTGATGTTGGAGTCAATCTGCCAGCGTCACATGCGTCTCGCACCTCGTCACCCGGGTGCGTTTGCACAGAAGAAAGGCCGCTCAGATGCCCCTGCTGATCGCCAAAGCCGTCATCATCTTTGCCCTCACTGCCTTCTGGATCGGTTGGAGCTTCGTGAAGTTCCGCCGGCTGTACGCCCTCATCCGCGTTGGCCGCGACGAAAACCTGAAGAACAACCCCGGTGAGCGCATCTCTCGCGTCATTCAGCTGGTGTTCTTTCACAAGAAGGTCCTCGAAGACCCAGTCAGCGGCATCTTGCACGTCTTCTTCATCTACGGCTTCTTGGTGCTGGGCATCGGCCACATGGAGCTGTTGCTCTCCGGCGTCACCGCGCCCCTCACGCCCGACACCGAGACGGGCATCATGTACGAGACCATCGTCAACACGTTGGGTCTCCCCCACCTCATCACCCACGTCTACCACCTCAGCCAAGACCTCATGGCGGGCCTGGTGTTCTTGATGGCCGGCGTTGCCCTCGCCCGCCGCTTCTCCGGCAAAGTCGAGCGCCTGATGCCGCGCTCCCTCGACGCTGAAATCATCTTGTGGTTTCTCGTCGGCCTCTACAGCACGTTCTTCTTTTTCGTCGGTGGCGGCGAGGCCTTCCGCATGGCCCGCGGCGCCCAGCCCATCGAATGGCACTGGTACCAACCGCTGTCGTCGCTGGTGGCCATGTGGCTGTCGGGCATGAGCGAGACGGTCATCTGGACGACGCACCAAGTCTCCTACTGGGTGCACACCACGCTGTTCTTGGCCTTCGGTTGCTACATCCCCGTGTCGAAGCACATGCACCTGGTGTTCGCCGGCCCCAACATCTACTTCCACCGCGCCCACATGTTTGAAGGCGAAGACGGCAAGGTGAACCACTTCCGCAAAGAAGAAGTGCGTCCCGGCAAAGGCCTGCCCCCTCGCCTCGACTTCATGGACGAGAACCTCGTCAAATACGGCGTCACCGAGACCCACGAGTACAGCTGGAAGACCCTGCTCGACACCTTCGCCTGCACCGAGTGTGGCCGCTGCAACGCCGTGTGCCCCGCCCACCTCACCGGCAAGCCGCTGCAGCCCAAGAAGGTGCTGCACGACCTGAAAGAAAACCTCCGCGAGAAAAACGCTGAGGTCTACCTCGGCTTCCGCGACGCTGCCGGCAACATCGCCGACCAAGAGAAGTGGGACGCCTTTGTCGCCAACGAGTCGGGCGAAGAGCAGAGCAACGCAGGCCTCGTGCCGCTGCTCGCCCGCGACCCCGTCGAAAAAGACCGCATCCGCGAAGACGGCAAGTACATCGACATCGACGGCCAGATTCACCTCGACGAAGCCTGGGCGTGCACCACGTGCGGCGCTTGCGCCACCGTGTGCCCCGTCGCCATCGACTCCGTGCCCGGCAGCCTCGTCGGCATTCGCCAAAACATGGTGATGATGGAGGCCGACTTCCCCCAAGAACTCAACGCCGCCTTCAAAGGCCTCGAAAACCAGGGCAACCCCTGGGGCATGGGCGCCGACAAGCGCGAAGACTGGTGCGAAGGCCTCGACGTCGACGTGCTCGGTCAGATGGAAGCCGACAAAAAAGTCGACTACCTCTTCTGGGTGGGCTGCGCCGGCGCCACCGACGACCGCGCGAAGAAAACCCAGCAAGCGTTGGTGCGCATTCTCAAGGCTGCTGACGTGCAGTTCGCCATCCTCGGCTGCGAAGAAGGTTGCACAGGTGACCCTGCGCGTCGTCTGGGCAACGAATACGTCTACGACATGTTGGCCCGCCAAAACGTCGAGACGCTCAACGGCTACAAAGACCGCTACAAGAAGATCTTCACGTCGTGCCCGCACTGCTTCAACTCGTTGGCCAACGAATACAAAGACCTCGGCGGCGAATACTCGGTGCAACACCACACCGAACTCATCGCCGAGCTCATGGCCGACAAGCGCATCCCGCAAGACACCAAAAAAGAGATTCAGCAGAAGGTCACCTTCCACGACCCCTGCTACCTCGGCCGCTACAACGAGACCTACGACGAGCCGCGTGACGTTCTCGTCGAGCTCAAGGGCACCAACAGCCGCGAGATGGAGCGCAACAAAGAGAAGAGCTTCTGCTGTGGCGCCGGCGGCGGCCGCATGTGGATGGAAGAGCACATTGGCGACCGCGTCAACGTCGCCCGCACCGAGCAAGCCCTCGAGACGGGCGCCGACACCATCGCCGTGGGCTGCCCGTTCTGCATGACGATGATCACCGACGGCACCAAAGCGCTCGACAAAGAAGAAGACGTCGCCGTGCTCGACATTGCCGAGCTCGTCGCGCAACGTCTGCCCGAAGCTGAAGCCTGAGTTTCATCGCTCAAGCTGACGACGACGCCGACCTGCTGCAGGTCGGCGTTTGTCGTTGGCTCAGAGAAACGTCACCCGGTCGGTGGGGGCTGGGTCTGCGTCGGCGTCCCTCTTCTTTTGTTTGCTGAAAGACACCGCCCGCAGCCGGCGAATGCGGTTGCGGGTGACGACGTTGTTCACCGGCGTCATCTTCGGGCGGATGCCGCGCTCGTCGTCCCGTGCCTGGTCGTCGTCGTCGTGCGCCCCGGCGTGTGCGTTCTCGCCGATGGCAGTCGCCAAGTTCTCCAGACGACTCCAGATGTCTTCGGAGAGCCGCGTCGACTCCACCAACTTCTGGTAGAGCGCAGTGCGGCTCACGGGTGTCGTGCGACGCTCGTCGACGATGCCGAACGCAGGCTGCCCTGCTTCATCTTCACGCTCGTCCTCGTGCGCCTCCTCGGGCTCCATGTCGTGGCCGTCATCGTTGCCTGCCGCCTCGACCTCGACCGCGCGAGCGATGGGTGTCGGCCCGGAGTCACCGGTGGGCACGCCAGACGACATCGCAAACGCTTGGTACAACGCACTTCGCTCAACAGGGAGAGTTCTGTAATCGTCGAACCGTCCGTGATTGTCGCTGTGCATGACCTGCACCCAGTCGGTGAGGGCGTCCGTGTCTGTGGCCGCGGACACCATCGACGAGCACAGCGCGTCCACGGCAAACAACGTCGGTGATGCCGTGCGGCGGGACGACAGGCTGTTTTGCCGCTCGAGCACCCGTTGGACGCTGTTGTGCAGCTCCAACAGCACATCGCTCGGACTGCGGATGGCATCTGGTGGCAGTTCGTCTTTGGCCTCGACGAGGTTCTCGACGTTCGACACCACCCACGTCCCCGTCGACGTTCGGCCGATGGTCTTGCCGCCGTCTTTGCGAAACAGGTAGCCCAGGTCGAGCACCAACGCCACCAAGTGAATGATGTCTCGGGCGTGCGCCCGCAGCTCCAGCTCGGTTCCTGCAAAGGCATCGAAGAAGTCACCGATGCTTTCAGACTTTCGACATTGTCGAAGAAAGACCAGCGACGTGCCCGCCTCAACCACGCCAACGATGCGCACGATCGATGGATGGTTGAGCTTCGCGCTGGTTTGCAGGCCCTCGAGCATCTGTTGCGACCGCAGAGAGTCACGTTCGCACACGTAGGTCGAGACGTTCTCGAGGTTCAGCCCGCTCATCAGGTCTGCACTTGTTGCATCCAACATCATCTCGAGCCTCCGTCACTCGTGTTTCAGCTGCCACCGTGGTGTCCATCGTCGGGTTCTGCTGACAAAAGATGCCAACGACCCATGATGTGAGGCAGCGTCGCTCGCCAAAGGCGCAACGGCTGCATCAGACGCCCCGGCCGCTGCAAAAGGTGCTCGTTTGCGCCGGTCGGCTGCTGCCGACCCCGGCGGTTGGTAGGGAGACGAATGACATCCACCCACCGCCTCCGCATCGCCGTCGTCGGCGCCGGTCTCTCCGGGCTCACCTTTGCCTCCCGCGCCGGTGCTTGGGCCGACGTCTCAGTCTTCGAAAAATCGCAGGGACTCGGCGGTCGCATGGCCACCCGTCGAACCCCGTCGACGGCCTTTGACCACGGCGCCCAGTTCTTCACCGCTCGCGACCGTCGCTTTCAGAGCTTTTTGGCGCCCCACCTCCACGCCGGCCGCGTCGTCGAGTGGACCCCACGAGTGCTCACATTGTCGCCGACGCAGAAGCCCTACCGACGGGATTGGTTTGAACCTCACTACGTCGCCACGCCGTCGATGACGGCGCTCGCCAAGGCCATGGCCGTCGACCTCGACGTGCAGAGGCAGACAAAGGTCGTGCACTTGGACCACGACGACAACGTCTGGTTTGTCGTCGACGACAATGACGCGCGCTACGGCCCGTTCGACGCCGTCGTCGTCGCAACGCCCGCCCCGCAAGCACAGGCGCTTCTGCCGCAGAGCCACCGCTTGTCGTCTGCTTGTGCCGACGTCGTCATGCAGCCGTGCATCGCGCTGATGCTGGGCTTTGCCGACGGCGTGCCCGTGCGTTGGGGAGCCGCCACGGTGAAAGACAGCCCCATCCGCTGGATGACCGTGGAGGAGTCCAAACCCGAACGCGACGGACACGGCCTCGTGGTGCACGCGACGGCGGAGTGGTCACAGGCGCACTTTGACGACGACGACGCCGCCGTCGAGGCTGCTTTGCTCGCTGCGCTGCGTGAGGTGGCGCCCGATGTGGGGCCTCCCGCCGTGACGCGGTTGCAGCGTTGGCGCTATGCAGATGTCGGGACGCCGCTCGTCGACAGCGTGCTGTTCGACGCCGACACCCAGCTGGGCGTTTGCGGCGACTGGGCGCACGGCGGCCGCGTCGAAGGCGCCTTTCTCAGCGGTTGGAAGCTCGCCGACGCGTTTCATGCCGCACACGACGATGTGAGCTTTCGCGACTAGAGCGCATCCAAAACCCAAAGAACGCGCTCCACGACGAATGCAACGCATTCGTCGCAACTCGACTCGCGAAGCGAGCTGTCGAGATTAGAGCGCATCCCAAAACCCTCATGTGTCGACGAGCGACCAGCGGGAGCCGCGAAGCGAGGGGGGAGGGAGCAAGTGTCTGGCTTTGCCAGCACTTGTGGGAAGGGGCCCGCGCCCCCTCCACCGAAAGACTAGAGCGCATCCAAAACCCAAAGAACGCGCTCGACGACGAATGCAACGCATTCGTCGCAACTCGACTCGCGAAGCGAGCTGTCGAGACTAGCGCGGAGGGAGCGCCTTCGGCGACGGCCCTTCGTCCCCGAGCAGGGGCGTGCGGCGGCCATTGCGGTTGTAGTTCCAGGCATAGGCTGCACCGAGCAGGGCGGTGACGGGTGCGCTCACGCCCAACACGCTGGTCAAGATGGCTTTGGGCAGCAGGCTGCACATGAGGACGTAGGCAATGCTCCCCGGGACGGCCACTTTGGTGGGCGCCGCATAGAGCCAACCCAGGGGGCCGAAGAAGAACGACAGTGCCGTCGACAACACCATGCTGCGCTTGTTGTCTTCGGCGTCGCCTTGCAGGTCAGCCAGGTGATAGGCGCCCTGCAAGTTGCGGCGCATGGCTGGGATTTTCCACACCACGGTTCCGTCGGCTTGGACGTCCATCTCGATGGTGCCGGCGGTGGTGAGGCCATCCAACAGGGCGTCCACCTTCTTGAGCGACGCGCCGGTGTACGCGACGACATTGGCCTTGGTCAGCGGCACCATGCTCGTGGTCCACAGCTGCACCAGGCGTTTGAAGAAGCGATCTTGGCTCATGCGTCATCCCCTTGCGTGCCGTTTCGTTACTGAACCCACCTGACGTGTGAAGGGCCCATTGTCAGAAATCTGTCGACGCGCATGCCCCCCATTCAACAACAGCGGATGCCCCCAACTGCACAAGCTGCTGTTGACGAACCTCCCTGCCTCCTTCAAACGTCGACGACGGAGAAGACATGTCGAAGAAACTCATGGCCTGGATGCAAATCGCGCCGCACGGCAACGACGACGTCAGCAAGCAGCCCTGTCCGTCGTGCGGTTCGAAGACCATCAAGGCGCTCTACAAGGGCAACCTCAGCACCCGCACCGGCGAAGGCACGGTGTGGTGCGACAGCTGCCGCGACGGCATCCACATCTCCCAGATGAAGTTTGGCAAGGGAGAGACGTTTCTCGACGAAGACAGCGCCGACACCGAAGCGGTCTTCGACGCCATCGGCAAGATTCGCCACGTGTTCTGATGGAGGTCCAGCTGTGTTGACCGACGCACTCCTGAAACGTCATCTTCGCAAAGCAGTGGAGGCGGCGCGTGCTGCAGAGAGCTTTGACGCCATCGACGCTGCGTTGCAGCCGTTTTACGACGCCATTCCCCAGCAACTTGTCGCCGCGGAAGCGGCTGTCCTCATCGTCGGCGAAGACGACTTCCCTTTTGCTGGGCGTCGCCTGCTGGCAGGAGCCGTCCTTGAAGAGTGGTGGACCCGCGACAAAGAACTGTTGGTGCAGCTGGGAGAACGGAGCCAGCATCTCACGGACATCGATCTCCTCAACCGGCCTGCTGAAGAGGGGCTCGTCCCGGGCATTGTTGAAGCCCTCTGGGAGCTGAGCGAACGGTTCACGGACGACATCGACGTCCTTCGGACTCTTGGGACCACCGCCCGCCTGGCGGGGCGGGCTTTTGATGAAACGGCCGAAGCAGCGCTCCATCGCTGCACCAAAGTCGAGCCCGACCACGCCCCCCACTGGTACAATCTGGGCCTGTTCTACAAGACGCGCGGCCGGTTCGCCGAAGGCGTCATCGCAAACCAACGCGCGCTTTCGCTCGATGATGACTTCAAGTCAGCGGTGTGGAACCTCGGCATCTGCGCGACCGGGGACGGCCAAGGTGAACTGGCGCTCGAAATGTGGTGCCATCGCCTCGGCCACACGCTCGAGCTTGACGACAACACCGCATTGCCTGCTGGCGACTACCACATGTGTCAGGTGCGCCTCGCGCAACGACCGCTCGCCGAACGCAACGCCGACGACGACGAGCCCGGCCAAGAAGAGACGGTGTGGATCAAACGCCTCAGCCCCTGTCATGGCGTCATCCGCAACGCGGTCATCTATGCGGAAGACATCGGCCTCGACTACGGTGACATGGTGCTCTTCGACGGCGCGCCCATCGTCATGCGGCAGTGGGGTGAGGAGACTGTCCCCGTTTTTCCGCACCTGACGACGTTGTCGACAGGCGACCACCATGCGCTCGCGTTTCACGCGACCCAACCTGCAGCCGAGGTCGTCGCCAACTGGATGAATGACGACCGGCGACCAGACAACCTCTTCATCGAGGTGCTCACCGAAAACTACGTGAGCCTCTGTGAATGCTGCTGGAAAGACGACAAGAGCGACCACGCCGACCACCAAGTCGACGAGCACCGCATCGTCGACGGCAAGCTCTGCTTCCCAAAAACAGCCAACGCGGCCAGCATCCGAGACGTCATCGACCAACTTGCAGATGAAACCGGCGTGGTGTTCATGGTGCCGGAACTGCACCGTCTTGTTGGTGACGATGCACGCGCTTCAGTCGACGCTCGGCGTTTGGGCATGCTCACCCACTCCGAGGATGGGTAGGAGGCGACAGCTGCGCCGACTTCGCGTTATGCATCAGCTCCATCCACAGGAGCCCCCATGCCCGTCGTTCACCTCCACAGCTTCACCGACCACGACCGCTCCGGCAAAATCCGCTGGACGGCCGCCGAGCTCGGCCTCGACGTCGAAGAACACCGCGTCGTCCCCGGCGAGCACCGCAAACCGCCCTACACCGACAAGAACCCCTACGGGCACATCCCCACCGTCGAGTTCGACGGCCAAGTTCTGCAAGAAAGCACCGCCATCTGCCGCTTTCTCGTCGACACTGTGCAAAAGCCCAAGCTCGACGTCGACCGCGGCGAAGACGGACGGCAGGCCTACCACTTTTGGACCAGTGTCTTCTGCGAGACGATGGAGTCGCGACTGGTCGAAAGCATCCTCAGCAAAAGCGGCATCGTCGACGAGCGGTTCTTCGAGCTCCACGAGCGCGCACTGCGCCGCAAACTCAAAGTCGCCGCCGACATGCTTCCCACCGACGGCTACCTCTGTGGGACGCGCTTCACCTTGGCCGACATCTGCGCCGGCTACAGCTTGCGACTGGCGGTGCAAACCAACCTGCTGGATTGGGCCGACGTCGAGAGCTACATGAACCGCCTGCGCATGCGACCGGCCGCTGAGGCCTCCCGCATGTTCAGCAGTTTGAAGGTCTGACGAGGTGCGCAACGTCGTCGTCCTCACAGGCGCGGGCATCTCCGTGGCTTCTGGGCTGCGTCCGTTTCGCGGCCCCGGTGGTCTGTGGGAAGACGACGCTCAGCCCTCTTCCGGATGGACGCGAACCGACCTCGACGACGACCCAGAAGCCATCTGGTCGTTCTTTCAACAGCTGCGCACCCAGGCCGAAGCCGCAGAGCCCAACGCCGCCCACCGCGCCCTCGCCGCCTTCGAACAGGCGCACGAGGGTGAGGTCACGTTGATCACGCAAAACGTCGATGGATTGCACGTGCGTGCCGGCAGTCAGAATGTGTTGGAGCTTCACGGCTCGTTGACGTCGGTGAAGTGCACGGCGTGTGACTTTCAAGCCAAAGACCCATCGCTGGTGACGGCGACGGCGTGTCCGCGATGCCCCCGTTGTGGAGCGCCTCAGCGACCTGGTGTCGTGCTGTTTGGGGAGCCCCTCCCCGCCCATGAAGAACACATGTGCAAGCGAGCGCTGCGCGACGTCGACTGGTTCATCGCCGTCGGCACCTCTGGCACCGTGTCGCCGGCATCGAATTTCGTGCGTTCGGCCAAGTACGTCGGGGCGAAGACGACGTATGTGAACCTCACGCCGATGACGCCATCCAACGACGCGTTCGACGAGGTCGTTCTGGGCAAAGCAGAAGAAGTTCTGGCTGACGTTCTCAGCCTCACCGCCTAACGCGGTGCCCGGAATGGTTGATCGCCGATTCGCGCCGCATCAGGGCGAGGTTGGCAACGAGCGAATGAGCCAGAGTCAATTGAGTCTGGGCCTCCTGGCAATGACGAGCTGAGCAAGGCAGTGACAACACCGTCGTCCGACCATTTCGTTGAAATGGTCGTCAGGCTTGGCGGAGCCAAGACTCGCGAAGTGGTGTCAACCATTTCGGGTACCGCGTTATCCCGTTGGGAACACCCCACTCGACAACATGCACCCGACGAGGTCGTGCAACACCTCCGCCCGTGGATGGTTCGTGGCAAACACCGCCGACCACGTTCGCACCGCTCTCGACGTCGAAAGCGGCACCATGGCGAGGTCGCCGCGCTCCACTGCGGGCGTCACCGCCCACCTCGACATCAGCGACACCCCTTGCTGGCTGCGCACCAACTCCAGGATCGCCTCCGTCAGCGGCAGGCGCTGCACGCGACGTGGGAGCTGTTTGCCAAACAGCTCCTTTCCCAACGCCTCCAAATGCGCGCTTGGCATGGTGTACAGCAGCAGCTGCTCCTTCGAGATGGCGGCAGCGTCGACCTCATCGACGGCGGCGAGCGGATGCTCCGGCGCCACCACCAACACGAACGGGTCGTCGAACAGGCGCACCACGGTGTGGTCGGCGCCGACGGCCGACGGCAGGGTGTGCACCAACGCGAGGTCGAGTTTGTCGTCGAGGGTCGCCTCATACGGCCGGCGGGTGGCGGGCAAGTCAATGCGCAGCTCCACGTCTGGATGCACGTCGGCGAAGGCCCGCATCAGCGGCGGAAGCCAGTGGTAGGCGGTGTAGCACTGCGTCGCCATGGTCAGCCGTTTGCGCTGCGGGCGTTGCAGGAGCTCGTCCTCGACGTGGAGCACCTGGCGGTGCACCTCGCGTGAGGTCTGCTGCAACCGCTTGGCGTGCGGCGTTGGCACCAGCCCTCGCCCCTGGCGTCGAAACAGCTGCACGCCCAGCCGCTCCTCGAGTCGGCTTAGATGATGGCTCACAGCACTTTGTGTGAGGTGCAAGACGCGAGCGGCGTGGGTCACCCCGCCCTCGTCGACGATGGCTTCCACGAGCCTCAGATCTTTCAACTCCAGCTGTGGCTGCCTCACATGTTCTCCAGTCATGTTTTGATGACAAAACATCGATGGTTGTCATGCATGCTAGCCGACACACTCCTCTGTGTCGCGGCCGAAGAGGAGCGACACCAGGAGACCCCATGTACAAGCTCTACTACTCGCCCGGCGCCGTTTCGCTCGCCTCCCACGTCATGCTCGTTGAGAGCGGGCTGCCCTACACCACCGAACGGGTGTCGACGAAGACCCGTGACAACTTTCAAGACGCCTACAAAGCCGTCAACGCCATCAGCCTCTTGCCCGCGCTGCAACTGCCCAGCGGCGACGTCCTCACCGAAACCCCGGCCGTGTTGCTCCACCTGGCGCGAGCGTCGTCGTCGGCGCTGTGGCCCAACGACGCTGACCTCCAAGAGCGCGTGTTGGAGCGCATGAGCTTCATCACCGGCCTCGTGCACCCGTCGTACGCGCTCTATTTTCGGCCAGAGCGTTGGGGCTTGTCGGATGACGCGCAAGACGCAGCCCGCACCGCAGCCAAAGCACGTTTCATCCGCATGCTGCAGCACGTCGAGGAGCTGTGTTTGGGCGACTTCCTCGTCGGAGACCGCAGCATCGCCGACCTCCACCTGTTGCCCATGCTGTTGTGGGCGGGCCACAACCGCATCCCCCTCGACGACATGCCCAAACTGCGTGCGTTGCGCCGCAGCCTGCTGGCGCTGCCCTCTGTGCAGCAGGTGCTCGTCGACGAGGGCCTCGTTGGCGACGACCGCGACATCGAGCCGGCCGTGGCGTAGGTCCTACTTCGCCGTCGACGTCCACTCCGTCGGCGGCGCTGGCACCACCTTCACGACGAGGTCGGCCTCCAACCCCTTCACGGCAGGATGCCACCGCAGCGCCCCGTACACCTGTGAGGCGACGTCGTCGTCGTCTTCGTCTTCATCCGGAGCAAAAGGCTTGGTGAAGTCCACCGGCGTTTGCCAACGCGCACAGCGCTGCAGTGCAGCTGGCCGTGCCACGTTGACGTCGTCACCGGCCAGTTGGCGCCGGTACAGCCGCAGCAGCCAGGGCTGCTCCCAGGTGCGGCAAAACACGTCGAACAAGTTCGGGTGTGCGGCCAACGCAGCCAACGCCGGCATCTCCTCGAGGCCGCCAGGGGGGCCGTCCAAGGCCATTGCCAGCGCAGGCAGCGACGTCGCCAGCGGCAAGACCTCCTGGTCGATGATGCGCGAGAAGTCGACGACGCCGTCGTAGGTGTCGTTGTCGACGAGCAGCAGCGCCTCTTCGACGAACGCCGCCGACGAATGGTGCGCCAAGAGAAATGCCAGCTGGGCGATGTCGTCCACCGCTTCCTTGCGCGCCGTCGTCGAGCCTTGTTCAAGCGCGTTGCGCACCCGCAACCGCGCCCACGACGTGAAGATGAAGTACGGCTCAGGCACATCGGCAATGGTGTCGACGAGGGCGTGCGCGGTGGGCAACGACGACGGGCGCCACGTGCCGAAGTCGTGCAGCCTGTTCATCCATGCAAAATCGATGTCGGCGATGGCTTTTTGTTGCTCCGACGTCAGCGGTTCATCCAGGGGCACCGTGCGCGCGATGACGACGGCGGTGGGGTCGAGCGCCAACACACCGTGGCCCGTCACGTCGGAGACGCCGTCGGGCGCCTCCCACCACAACATCGGATGCAGGTACGGGTCGGCATCGGCTTTGGCGTCTCGCGTCGCAAACAACGGCTGCTTTGCCAACGTCGCGACCCCTCCTTCCAAATGGGGCTGCGTCGTTTGGCGTGCGGCGCGCACCTCGGCAAACACCGGGACGACCAACTCCTTGCGGATTTCTTCCATGAGAGCCAACAGCAAGACGTGCAGCACCAACGCAAACAGGGGCACCGACAGCACCAAGAAGAACGCCACCCATCTCCAAACTGGCGGCTTTTTCGGGGACGTCTTCGTTGACGAGGTCATCGCGGGCTCCATCGGCAGCCGCCCGGCACCAGCATCAGGAGCAGCGGCAGTCGCAGCCATACCACACCCGTCCCCAAAAAGAACGCCGGGGTCCCACCACGCCCAATGGTGGCGCCGACATCGGCGCACACAACAAAGCCCTCCCCGACGACGAGGAGGGCCTTCGTGTTCTCACCTTCGCTCAGTAGCTGAGCAAGTCGCGCATGGCGCTCTCAACGTGGTGCAGCTGGGGCAGAATCTCTTCTTCCAAATCCCAGTTGTACGGCACGGGCGTGTCTTTGGCGGCCAGACGACGGATGGGGCCGTCGAGGTCTTCAAAGCAACGCTCGCCGAGCTCGGCAGCAATCTCGGCGCCATAGCCGACGAAGCGCATGTCTTCGTGGGCGACGAGGCATTTGCCGGTCTTCTTCACCGACGCCACGCAGGTGTCCCAGTCGACGGGGTTGAGGGTGCGCAGGTCGATGACCTCGACGCTGTAGCCCTCGTCTTCCATCTTGTTGGCGGCTTGCAACGCGCGCTGCACCAAGGCGCCGTAGGTGATGACGGTGAGGTCGTTGCCTTCGCGTCGCACGGCGGCTTTGCCGAAGGGCAGCACCCACTCGTCGTCGTCGGGCAAGAACGACTTGGCGAAGTTTTGCCGGTAGAGGCCTTTGTGCTCCAAGAAGAGCACGGGGTCGTCACCGCGAATGGCTGCTTTCAACAGGCCGTAGGCGTCTTTTGCCGTCGACGGCAGCGCGATCTTCAAGCCGGGGATGTGGGCGAAGAAGCTCTCGATGTTCTGCGAGTGGCACAGCGCACCGTGGATGTAGCCCCCGACAGGGATGCGCACCACCGCCGGGCAGCTGAAGGCGTTGTTGGAGCGGTAGCGCATCGTCGACAGCTCGTTGCGCAGCTGCATCATGGCCGTCCACACGTAGTCGCCGAACTGAATCTCGGGCACGGGCTTGTACCCGCGCACGGCGAGGCCGACGGCGACGCCGACGATGGACGACTCCGCCAACGACGAGTTGAACACGCGGTCTTCGCCGTGCTTCTTGGTGAGGCCGCGGGTGGCGGTGAACACGCCACCTTTTTCGCCGGCGACGTCTTCGCCGAAGACGACCATCTTGTCGTTGCGGGCGAGTTCTTCGTCGAGGGCACGGTTGATGGCGTCGACGAGGACGGTCTCGGTGTCTTGCAAGTTCGACGGCTCGGTGAGCGCAGGCTCAGGATTCCCCGACAGCACCCAGTCTTCGGCCGTGTTGCGTGCTGGCATCGGCGCCGCTTCGGCACGGTCGGCGGCTTCGTTGACGGCGTCGAGCAACTCTTCGTCGAGGGCGTCGGCCGCTTTCTTCGTCAGAATCTTTTCTTTCACCAGACGCTTGCGCAGCGCCTCGACGGGGCAGCGGTCGGCGTCTTCGGCGAGGTCGTCGGCCGGACGGTATTTGCGTTGGTCGTCTGACGACGAGTGCGGCAACAAGCGCACCACGTCAGCGACGACGAACGACGGTCCTTCGCCTTTGCGTGCACGCTCGATGGCTTGGGTCATGGTGTCGACCGACGCCTGCAAGTCGCAGCCGTCGACGGTGAACACTTCAAGCCCGGCGTAGCCGTTGCCGAGGTTCTCGATTTTGCCATCTGGGGTTTGCACTTCTTTCGGCACCGAGATGGCGTAGCCGTTGTCTTCGATGAGAAAGACGACGGGGGCTTTGTCGCGGCTGGCCCAACTGAGGGCTTCGTGCAAGTCGCCTTGTGACGTCGTGCCTTCGCCCGAGGTGACGACGGTGACTTCGTAGTCGGCCGGGTCTTCGCCGGCTGCACGGCGCTTGTCCTCCGTCCACTTCGACGCCAACGCGCAGCCGGTGGCTTGCAGGTATTGCGTGCCCGTGGGCGACGACTGCGACGGAATGTTGTGGTCTTTGTGGCCGTAGTGCTGGGGCATCTGACGTCCGCCTGAGTTGGGGTCGTCGCCTTTGGCCAAGAACGACAGCAGCACTTCGTACGAGGTCATGCCCATGCCCATCGAGAGGCTTTGGCCGCGGTAGTAGGGGTACGCCCAGTCTTTGCCTTGCTCCAGCACGATGGCGGCCGCCGTCTGAATGGCCTCGTGGCCGCGGCATCCGATGTGAAAGAAGCCCTTGCCTTGCTTCAGCAGCTTCAGCATTTTCACGTCGAGCAGCGCCGACGTTTTCATTTGCTTGTATGCGGCCAACAGCGAGTCTTTGTCGAGCTTCGCAGCTTTTGCCGTCGACGACGCTGCGTTCGTTGAGGTCTTCTTCGTCAGCTTGGCGGCGGTGGTGCGCTTGGCGGGCGCCTTCTTCGCCGTGGTCTTTTTGGCGGCGGTCTTTTTGCCCGTGGTCTTTTTGGCTGCGGTCTTCTTGGCCGTCTTCTTCGACGCTGCGGCCTTTTTCGCCAAGGCTTTGGTGTCGACACCGTTCTTCACCACGTTCTTGGTGGCTTTGCCTTTGGAGGAGGCCTTCTTCGTCGACACCTTCTTGCCGGCGGATTTGGCGGTGGTGCGTCCGGCGGCTGCACGGGTGGTCTTGCGGGTCGCTTTGGATCCAGCTTTGGGCATCAGAGGCCTCCTACAATTGTCAGAAAACACCGCCCTCCTAGCGGCCACGGCGGCTTTTGTCACGTGAATCCCGACCGCCTTGACTGCGTTTGCCGGGGCCGACGTGAGATCATTTTTGACGGTTTGTCGTCGACAACTCCGACGCTCTGCGTCGAACACCTGACCATACCCGCCACAATTGGACCTGGTTCAGGCGCCTCCCGGCCAAATTTTCACCCGGATGAAAATCGAGCGGTTCCCAACGACGAACGGCACCCGAAGGTGCCGTTCTGTCTGCTCGCTGTGCGGCCGGTGTCGACGGCGGCTATTGCCCGAAGGGCGTGAACCGCGCGGTCACCGTCACGCTTTGCCCGCCGTTGTGCTGGATGTACCACACGTCTCCCTTGCGCACCGGAAACGACGCCGGACACACCGACTCCCCCGCCTCCACGCGCAGCGCACAGCGCACCATCTCGACGTCGTTGGCCACACCCTTGGTGCGGTTGTGACTTCCAGCAGACGTGCCTTCTGACCAGTAGGTGATGATGCCGTCGGACGGCGCCGTACGAAACGTCGTGCTCGCGTCGTTGCTCAACGGTTGTGCGGTGTAGGTCGTGGTCGTGCCCAACATGTTTACGTTGCCCGCGACGTTCAACACTGCGTCGCCGTCGATGGCGGGGTTGCCCACGTTGAGGGAGTCACTGGTGATGCTGCCATTCGCCTCGATGTTGTCTTCGGTGAACAGCGTGCCGTCGTGGTCGACGCGCAGTCGCTCTGCGTTGCCCGCCGACAAGATGCGAAACAGCGGGTCCCCCGCCGACGGATTCGTCAACGCCCGGATGTCGAGGCCCGTGCCACTGTTTTCGAACGCCATGCCGCCGACGCCCATGTCGAGTTCGACGCTGCTTGCGACGACCTGGCCCCCAACTGTGAGGTCACCCGTCACCTTGTAGTCTTTGGCTGCGGCAGCACGGGCGGCAAACGGCACCATTTGCAGCTTCTGTTTGCCGACCACGGTGAAGGCCGCGTCTGCGGGCCCTTGCACGGCGATGCCGAGGTACAGCGAGGTCTGCGCCAGCACGGTGTCGCTCAACGCTGTCGCTTCGCCGAGCACGACGCTGAACACGCCGCTGTCGAGTTGCACGTCGCTTTGCTCCTCAGACCACAGCGTGCAGTCGGTGGGCCCCGTGAGCAGACAGCTGTCGTCGGCGTTTTCGCTGGCAAAGAGGCCAAAGCGCAGTTGAAAGGTGCCCGACTGAGGTGCGGACCCATTTTCGAGGTAGCCGGTGTACGCCAGGGTGCGGCTGTCGTCGGGCTCCATGCCCGAGATGCCATAGGCGGCCCCGCCTGCGAGGAGCACGGCGGCGAGGAGAAGGTTGGCGTTGCGTGTTTGGGCGTTCATGACATCTCCATGCAGCAGCAAAGCAACTGAATCGCGTCGTTTGCGTCGTGCATCCGCACCAACGCTGGCACGTGGGCCGAAAAGAAAAGCCCCCCTGCTGTCAGGAGGGCCTTTTCATGTCGCCATCCGGCGTCAACTGGGCTGGGCTTCACGCACCGAGCGCACCCGCGAGGTGGCACCGGCGTCTGACGAGAAGCCCAAGGTGATGACGGCCTTTTGCTCCAAGTCGTGACGACGTTTGGAGCCCGTCGCTGGCGACGCCGAGGCGGGACGTCCCACGTATTTCGGCTCGAAGCCGAGGCGGGTGAGGTGCTCTTGGGCGAACGTCCACGCGCCCATGTTTTGCGGCTCTTCTTGCAGCCACACCAGCTCGGCGCCGGCGTACTTCGACAAGATGGCCTTCACCTGCTCGTCGGGGAAGGGGTACAGCTGCTCCACCCGCACCAACGCCACTTCTTTGTGGGCGTTGGGATCCGCTTCGCGGTCTTTCTCACGGGTGCGGTTCAGCTCCCAGTAGATCTTGCCCGTGCACAGCACCACCCGACGGATGGCGGTGCCCTCGTCGTAGGCGGGGTCGTCGAGCACTTCCATGAACTCGCCGGAGGCCAGCTCATCCAACGACGACGACGCGTCATCGGCACGCAGCAGACTCTTGTGGGTGAACAAGATGAGCGGCGCCTTCGGTTGCTTCGCCTGACGACGAATGAGGTGGAAGTACTGCGCTGGCGTCGACACGTCACACACCCGCCAGTTGTCTTCAGCACACATCTGCAGGAAGCGCTCCATGCGCGCCGAGCTGTGCTCGGGGCCCTGGCCGTCGAAGCCGTGGGGCAGCAACATGGCCACCCGCGATTTCTGGCCCCACTTGGCGTCGCCCGACGAGATGAACTGGTCGACTTGGATTTGTGCGCCGTTGAAGAAGTCGCCGAACTGCGCTTCCCACAACACCAGGCTGTCGGGGTGGGTCACGGAGTAGCCGTACTCAAAGCCGAGCACCGCTTCTTCGCTGAGCAGCGAGTCGTAGATGCGGAACCGGCTGGGGTGCCACTCCTCTTCGCCCTCGTCGGCCGATTTGTCGAGGAAGTTGAGCGGAATGTACGGGCGCCCGTCGTTGACGTCGTAGAGCACCGCATGGCGGTGGGCAAAGGTGCCACGGCCGACGTCTTGGCCCGAGATGCGCACGGGGATGCCCTCGAGGAGCAACGAGCCGTAGGCCAAGTTCTCGGCCATGCCGAAGTCGATGCCGGGGCCGCCGTTGTCTTTGCCTTTGAACACCATGTCGTGGCGACGGTCGAGGATGTTCTTTTTCACGCGGGGGTGAATGTCGATGACCTCGGGGTCGTAGGTGATGCGCTCGGTGAGCCGCTTCAATGTGTCGACGTCGACGAGGGTCTCGGGGCGTTCTTGGGCATCGCTGTCGTATTCGCCGGGCTGCATGGGCCCCGCCTCGGGCACCGCGTCGGCGCCGCGTTCTTGAAGAGCGCCGAAGGCGGCTTCGAGGCGGTCGAAGGTGGCCTTTTCGATGCCGTCGACTTTCTCGCGGTCCATGTCGCCACGACGGATGAGCAGTTCAGCGTAGCGGTCGCGCGTGGGCTCGTGGGCCCGGATGGCTTTGTACAAAATGGGCTGGGTGAAGCTGGGCTCGTCGCCCTCGTTGTGCCCGTGACGACGGTAGCAAACGAGGTCGATGACGACGTCGCTGCCAAAGCGCATGCGGTATTCGAAGGCGATGCGCATGGCGCGCACGCAGGCTTCAGGGTCGTCGCCGTTGACGCGGAACACCGGGGCAAACACCGCCCGCGCGATGTCAGAGCAGTTGGGGCTGGTGCGCGCGCGGTCGGGGCCGGTGGTGTAGCCAATTTGGTTGTTGATGACGATGTGCACGGCGCCGCCGACGCGGTAGCCCTGCAGTTGGCTCATCTGCAACGTCTCGTACACCACGCCTTGGCCTGCGAAGGCGGCGTCGCCGTGGATGAGAATCGGCACCACCTGTTTGCGGTCGCGATCGCCGGCGAGGTCTTGCCGGGCCCGACACTGGCCGAGCACCACGGAGTTCACCGCCTCGAGGTGGGAGGGGTTGCAGGCGAGTTCGATGCGCACTTCGCGCTCTTCCATTAGGCCTTGTGCGGTGCGGCCGCGCCAGCGGTAGTAGCTGCGGGCGCCGAGGTGGTATTTCACGTCGCCCGAGCCTTGGGTGGTCTTGGGGTCGACGTCTTCGAACTCGGCGAAGATGGCCTCGTAGGACTTGCCGACGACATTGGCCAAGATGTTCAAGCGGCCGCGGTGCGCCATGCCGATGATGACGTCGGTGACGCCGAAGGCGGCTGCCCCCGACAGACACTCGTCGAGCATGGGGATGGTCGACTCGCCGCCCTCGATGGAGAAGCGTTTGTGGCCCATGTAGCGCTTGTGCAAGAAGCGCTCGAAGCCCTGGGCTTGGCTGAGCTTCTCAAGAATCTTGGTCTTCTCGGCCTCGCTCAGCTGGTCGCTGTCGCGTTCGACGCGCTCTTGCAGCCACATCTTTTTGTCGACGTCGTGCACGTGCATGTACTCGAGGCCCATGCGTCGACAGTAGGTGTCGCGCAATCGTTCGAGGATGGCGCGCAGCGGTGCGATGGGTTGCGGCAGACAGCCCAACGTCAAGAACTCGCGGTCGAGGTCCCAGATGGTGAGGCCGTAGCGCTCGAGGTTGAGCTCGGGGTGGTCGCGCGGCTGCAAGTCGAGGGGGTCGATGTTGGCCAGGATGGAGCCGCGCACGCGGAAGCTGTGGATCAGCTGGCTGACGCGCATGGCCTTTTCGGTGGCGGCCAAGTTGCCCGACAACACCCCGCTGGCCTCGACGGCGCGGTCGGTGCGCAGGCGGTAGGGATGGTGGGGGATGCGCAGTTCGCGGAAGATTTCGTCGAAGAAATCGTGCTCGCCGGTGAGGTATTCGTGCACCAACTTCAGGTAGCGACCCGATTCGGCGCCTTGGATGACGCGGTGGTCGTACGTCGACGTCATGGTCATGACTTTGCCGACGCCGAGGGCGCGCAAGGTTTCAGGCGCGGTGGCCTGGTATTCGGCGGGGTAGTCGATGGCGCCGACGGCGATGATGGTGCCCTGCCCCGGCATGAGGCGTGGCGCCGACGTCACGGTGCCGATGCCGCCGGGGTTGGTGAGGCTGATGGTGGTGCCGGCGAAGTCGTCGGGGGTGAGCTTGCCTTTGCGCGCCTTGTTGATGATGGCGTTGTAGGCGAGGAAGAACTCCTTGAAGCCCATCTTCTGCACGCCTTTGATGTTGGGGACGACGAGGGTGCGTCCTCCGCCACGGGCGGGCAAGTCGACGGCGAGGCCGAGGTTCACATCTTCGCGCACCAACTTGGTGGGCTTGCCGTCGACGAAGGAGAAGCCGCCGTTCATGGAGGTGACTTCTTTGGCCGCCTTCACCAACGCCCAGGCGATGATGTGGGTGAAGCTGGCTTTGGGGCGCGCGTCGTCGACGAGGAACTGGTTGCAGACGCGGCGGTTCTCTTCGAGCACCTTGACGGGGATGACGCGGGTGCTCATCGCCGTGGGCATGCCCAAGGAGGCTTCCATGTTTTCGGCGATGGCTTTGGAGATGCCGCGCAACGGCTCCAGCTCGTCGTTTTTGCCGGGTTTGATGTCGGCGGCGCGAGCGGCGTTGACGTCGACGGGCTTGGCTGCGGGCGGGGGCGCCGCTTGTTTGACGGGCTTCGCTGCTGGGGCAGCAACAGGCGCAGCAGCTGGGGCCGGGGCGGCTGCCGTCGTCGTCGTCGTCGCGGTGTCGCCTTCGGCGAAATACCGACGCCATTCTTCAGCAACAGAGCTGGGGTCTTGGAGCCATTGGGCTCGGAGGGATTCAACGTAGCTGGCGTTCAGGCCGAAGTCGTTGTCGTTTGGCACGTGGTGCTCCCTGGCGTCGAGGGCCTCGACGGTTCCGAGCGCACAGAAGGCAAACGCCTCGGTTCGCTCGGATTTCACACCGACCACCGTCGGTCGGCTGGCCCTGGGGTTTTTGCGGGTTGCACCCTCAGTTGCAACCCTTGACGGTCAGTTGATCGCCGATTGTGTGCTCGCCCTCAAGCAGCGGGCATGTGCGGGTGTTGTGACTGCGCATTGTCGCTTTTGTCATCGGCAGCCGAGGCGACAGCTGATGGGATCCCGCCCTACATGTCGGCCAGCTCCACTTCTGGATGCTGCGTGAAGAGGCCGACCTTGGCCTGCTTCGAAATCTCCATGACGGCGGGGTGGCGAATGCGCCGCTCGACCGAGATGGCAAAGAAGCGCTCGACGACACCGTCGGCCACACCGAGGGGCACCACATTGTAGTGCTGCTCCACCTCGGTCATGACGACGTCGGTGACGGGGAAGATGCCCTCGCCTTTTTCGCCGAACGCCTTCAGCAAAGCGGAGTCGGCGATCTCGGCCACCACCTTCGGTCGGATGCCGTTGTCGTCGAGCCACACGTCGAGCGAGCGCCGAAGCGCAGTGTCAGACGTCGGCAGCAAGAACGGCGCATCGTGCAGGCCAGCCGGAAACCGCTTGCGGTATTTGTGGGCGAGGTCGGGCGACGCCATCCAAACCACGCCCGCCTGACCGAGCAAGTGGTTGTAGGCACGCACGTTGAGGCCGGGGGGGATCGGCGCGTCGTTCAACACCAAGTCGAGGTTGTGCAAGGCGAGCTCCGCCAACAGCCGTTCAACGCCCTCTTCGCGCACCACGAGACGGATCGTTTCATTCAGATGCAGCGCTGGCTCCAGCAGCTTGTGGCACACCATCTTGGGCAACGCGTCGCTCACGCCCACCCGCAGCTCGGTGAAGGCGTTCTTGGTTTCGCCCCGCAACGCAGCCTGGAGTTCGCGGCTCAGCGAAAAAATGTCGTCGGCATAGGCCTTTGTGGTGCGTCCGGCTTCGGTGAGGCGCAGCCCCCGCCCTTCACGCTCGAACAGTCGCACGTCCAACGACTCCTCCAGCAGTTTGATTTGGGCGCTGATGGTCTGGGGCGTCACGTGCATTGCCGTGCTGGCCTTGGCGATGGACCCTTCGGTGGCCGTCACCCAGAAATACAGCAGGTGGTGGTGATTCATTGCTGAAAACATGAGACTTTTTCTCCTGTTTCGCGGCCCTTTTGCGCCGTTGACCCTCAGGTCTCAATTGAACATCAATGTGCGCCTTTCAATCAACTTTTTCCTGACTTTTGACCGCAAACATTCGACTCCACAAGTGTTGACGTTCTCCGCCACAATAGGAGTCCTCAAGCGTTATTTCTGCTCATCGTTGAACCTGCTGGCGGATGACCCCCCCTCAGATTCCACTTCGAGGTGTCCGTGACTTCTCAAGAATCCTCTCCTGGCATCTTCTCCTACTGGAAAGAAGACCTCTCCGCGTCGGTGGTCGTCTTCTTGGTGGCGCTCCCGCTGTGCATCGGCGTTGCCATCTTGTCGGGGGTTCCCGCTGAATTGGGCCTCGTCACCGGCATCGTCGGTGGCCTCATCGTCGGCACTTTCGCTGGCGCGCCGCTGCAGGTGTCGGGCCCAGCGGCCGGCCTGTATGTGTTGGTGTTCGACCTCGTCAAAGAACATGGCTTGCCAGCATTGGGCGTCGCCGTCCTCGTCGGGGGGGCCATCCAGCTCGTCGCCGGTGCCCTCAAGTTGGGCCGATGGTTTCGCGCCGTGTCGCCTGGCGTCATCTTCGGCATGCTCGCCGGCATCGGCGTGTTGATCTTCGCGTCGCAGTTTCACGTGCTCGTCGACGACGCCCCGCAAAAGCAGGGCTGGAAGAACCTGATGCTCATCCCCCAGGCCATCCAAAAAGGCCTGCTCCCCGAGCACGGCTGGAGCCACGTCGAGCTGGACGGCCCCGCCCACCACCTCGCCGCCGTCGTCGGCATCGTCTCGTTGGTGTGTCTGCTGTTGTGGGCCAAGTTTCGCCCCGAGAAGCTGAAGATTGTGCCTGCGCCGCTCATCGCCGTGCTCGTCGGCACCGGCCTCACCGCTGCCTTCAAGTGGCCCGTCGCCAAAGTGAAGGTGCCAGAGTCGATGACCGAAAGCCTGATGACCACCGACTACAGCTTTCTCACCCACCCTGGCGTGCTCGGTGTCGCCCTTGCCTTGGCCTTCATCGCCTCGGCCGAAACCCTGCTGTGCGCCGTCGCCGTCGACAAGCTGCACGACGGCCCCCGCACCCAATTCGATCGCGAGCTCATGGCCCAAGGCGTCGGCAACATCATCTGTGGCGTGCTGGGCGCTCTGCCCATGACCGGCGTCATCGTGCGCTCGTCGGCCAACATCGGCGCCGGCGGCAAAACGCGTTTGGCGACGGTGATTCACGGCTTTTGGTTGTTGGTGTTTGTCATCGCCCTGCCCTTTGTCATCGCCTACATCCCCAAGGCCGCCCTCGCCGCCATCCTGGTGCACACCGGGGCCAAGCTGGCGAACCCCGCGCAAGTGAAGACCCTCGCCCGCCACGGCACCACCGAAGTGCTCATCTTCTTCGCCACCGTCATCGGCATCGTCGGCCAGAGCTTGTTGTTCGGCGTGCTCCTCGGCGTGGTGCTCAGCGTGGTGCGCATGGCCGTTGAAATCTCCACCAGCGAAAACAAGTCGTTCAAGCTCAGCGCACTCCTCGAAGACCACGACGACGAAGGCGCCCACAGCCTCACCCTCGGTGGCGCCGCCACGTTCTTGTCGGTGCCCAAGCTGGCTGAGGCGTTGGAGTCGTTGCCCAAAGGCGCGTCTGTGCACGTGCAACACGACGACCTTGTGTACCTCGACGCCGCCAGCCTCGAGCTCCTCGAAGCCTGGCATCAGCAGAGCTCCGCCGCGGGCGGTGGCCTGGTCGGCGGTGAAGGCACACTGAAAACGCTGTCGAGCAGCACGGGCGGCTGAGCGCACTTCCATTTCGCTGGCGGCCTGTGGTTCACTGGCCGCCTTTCTTTTTGCTGGCATCCGGCCAGCGCCCCACGCCTGCCCAAAGGATGGCCCTCATGAACCAACAAGAAGTTCTCTCCCGTCTGCAAGAAGGCAACGCCCGCTTCGTCGACGACAAACTCGAACACAACCTGCAAGACAGCGCCCGCCGCGGCGACCTCACCGGCGGCCAAGCGCCTTGGGCCGTCGTGCTCAGCTGCGCCGACTCCCGGGTGGTGCCCGAGCAAACCTTCGACACCGGCCTGGGTGAGCTGTTCGTGCTGCGCGTGGCAGGCAACGTGGCCAACACGTCGACGATTGCCTCCATCGAATACGCCATCGCCCACCTTGGCACCGAAGTCATCGTGGTCATGGGCCACCAAAGCTGTGGTGCGGTGACCGCCGCCATCGGCGGCGGCGACAACGGCTACAACTTGAACCACCTGCTGTCGCACATCGAGCCCGCCAAAGCGGCGGCCGAGTCGGACGACGTCAACGTGGTGGTGAAGAAGAACGCCGAGCTCACCTGTGGTGAGTTGCTGGCGCGCTCGGCGATTTTGAAGAAGGCCCACGACGACGGCAAGCTCAAGCTGGTGCCGGCGTACTACAACCTCGACTCGGGCAAGGTCGACTTTCTCGACTGAGCGGTTGGGTTGTGACGCCAGCGCCCTCGACGACACCGTCGGGGGCGTTTTGGTTTGGGGTGGCGGTGGAGCGGAATGGGCGCTCCTTTCGTGCGAAAACAGACGTCGCCATCGGCGGAATGAGCGCTCCTTCCGTGCGAAAACAGACGTCACCGTCGGCGGAATGAGCGTTCCTTTCGTACGAAAACAGACGTCGCCGTCGGCGGAGGGGGCGCGCCCTGACCAGAGCGCATCCCAAAACCACCGTTTGACGACGACGAGACGACGTCGGTGAGGATGAGAACCAGGCATCGTCGACCATTTGCAGTCAAATGCCATTCAGCAGAGAGCGACGCCATCATCCACTGCAAATGGTCGTTGAAGGCAGGGCCCCGGCGCCGCAAAGCGCGCGGGCCCTGACTCGAGCGCATCCCAGACGTTTGACGACGACGTGACGACGTCGGTGAGGATGAGAAACAGGCATCGTCGACCATTTGCAGTCAAATGCCATTCAGCAGAGAGCGACGCCATCATCCACTGCAAATGGTCGTTCAAGGCAGGGCCCCGGCGCCGCGAAGCGCGCGGGCCCTGACTAGCGTGGAACCTTCTTCAGCAGCCGCTTCACCTTGCGCTGGTACTCGTCGGGACGGCAGTACGGGCAAGGCACCCATTGAAAGCCCCACCCCTGCTGCACGAGGAGGTTGGGCTTGTACAGCGTGCCCGCGCAGAAGGCGCAGTCGTCTTCTTGCGGGCAGTAGCCGTAGCAGATGGGCCGAAAGCCGTTCACCTGCAGTTCACGGTTTTTTCGGTGGCTCATCTTGTGTTGGTAGGGGCATTGCCACGACGGACGTTTCTTCTTTTTGCGTTCCATCGGGCGTCACCTCTGGCGCAGGCTAGCACGAGTGCGGGCCGTGTCTTCCAGTCGACGGTTTGCCTCCAGCGACATGACGTCGCCGACGCGTGCGCCACATCAACGCCGCCAACAACGCGATGCCGCCCCATGCGCCATCGGGGTCTTGAGGCGACGACGTTGCACACCCGCAACTGGCGTCGTCCACGTCGGGCGTCGGCTCCGGCCGTTGCTCCACGCAGACGTCGTCGCTGCAGACCAGCCCTGGGTCACACCCTCCGCCTCCTGTGCATGCACAACCCTCCGCGCCAACCGGACACAAGTCGACGCCAGCGTCGACCGCCACACCGCTGTCAACGTCGACGACAGCACCGCCGTCGACGAAGGGCCCCGCATCCACGACGACGGGTCCGGCGTCGTTGTCGCGGCCGGCGTCGCGCGGCTGTCCAGCGTCGGCGTTGCCGGCGTCGTCGACGGGACCGCCACCACCAGCGTCGTCGACGGGTGTCCCCGCATCGATTGCGGGGGTCCCCGCGTCGACTGCGCCGCCGTCGGCAGGAACACCAGCGTCGACAGAGCAGACCTGCACGTTCGGATCGCCATCGTCACAATCGCCGCCGACCTCAACATAGCCAGCAAGACCAACGCAACGCTGCAGTGGACCGCGGGCGTCGTCGCCCGCGCCATCGCCGTCAACATCGGCATACACCGTGTCGAGGTCGAGCCCTTCGTCGCGCAAGCCGTTGCAGTTGTTGTCGATGCCGTCGCACACCTCTGCCGCTCCTGGATGGCGGGCGCCGTCGTTGTCGTCGCAGTCGACGTCACAAGTGGCCGAGTCGTTGTCTTCGTCGACGAGGTCGGGCGTGGCGGCGTTGCAGTCATTGTCGAAACCGTCGCCGCAAACCTCTTCAGCAGCACACGCCACAGACACCCAGACCGGGGTCCACTGCCCAAGAAACGAGACGACGTCGACGCTCTGCAGCCCGCCCGACGCGAAGCGGTGGACAAAAGCGTAGGTCCCGTCGTCGGAATCCAACGTCAAAGAGGTGCCATCGGGAAAGGTCACCCCCATCGGGATTGGGCCGAAGATGACGGGGTTGTTGCACACGAGCACCATCGAGATGGGCTCGCCGACGACCGGTTGCGTGGGCGTCCATGACACTGTGCAGAGGGGGTCTGCCCGCGTGACCTCGACGGCGAGGTCAACGTAGGCGGCTGGGGACTGGGCCCCACTCACGTCGAGCACCACGGCGAAGCGGACGTTTCGCGTGACGGCGCTGCCGTCGACAGCAACGTTGTTGAAGACGTGTTCTACGTCGACGGCGGCCTGCGCTTGGTCGGGTTGAACGTACATCGTGTTCTGTCCGTCACCGAAATCAGCGTCGACGCTGACGATGTCGAAGGGGCCGTGACCATCCAGTGTGCAGCCCGACACCGTGAACATGGCGCGCTCCCCTTGTGGGACGCTGCTCACGAGTGTGCCGCCGACGCGGACTTCGACGTTGCAGAGCAGTTCACCCCCGAGGTCAACGATGGTCCCGCCTGCGTCGACCAAACCGGCGTCGACAAAGCCCGCGTCGATGATGCCTGCGTCGACGTCGACCACACCAGCATCGACAGGCTCCAAAGGAAGAGGCTCGTTGTCGGGACGGGGAATGCCCGGCCTCCCTCCACAATCGGCGCAGTCCGTCCCGTAGGCACAGCCCTCGGCTCCTGCAGGCAGCGTCTCGTCGGTGGCGAAGTCTTCACAGACGCCGTTGTGGGCGGCGACGCCGACGCCGTCGACGCAAGTGTTGGTGCACACAAACTGCGGCTCCATGTCGGCGGTCGACAGCACGGTTTGGTCACTGAGGTCGTAGAACGCCACAGGCGACAGGGCCCCCGAGCCGACGTACTCGGCGACGACGACGGGCAGCTGAAAACGGTCGGCATCGCCGAGCACCACCGGTGCCATCCTGGGGAAGAGCGCTTTGCCTTGATGCGGGCTCGGCTGTCGTGTGGCGACGATGGGGCCGTAGGTGGCGCCGTCGCCCACACGTCGTCCTGCGACAAAGACGTCAAAGTCGATGTCTCCCAACAAGCCGCGAATGGGGAAGACAACGTCGGGCGCCGTCCACGAAAAGAAGACATGTTCGCCGGATGCGTCGCGAGCGATTTGCGGTTCATTGGACATGTTGGTGCCGGGTTCCACCTCGACGGTGCGCAAGTTCACCATTGGCGGATGCACGTTGGTGGCCTGATGAGCGCCACCCCCGACGCCGTGAACGTCGACGAGAAAGTAGCCCATGTCGCTGTAGAACGAGTACGGCGTTGGTGGCGCCCGGTGGGTGACAACGTTCGGGGCGATGCCGACAAAGAGGTGAGGCTCCCCTGCTCCGTCGACGGTGAGGGCTGATTCAAACATCGCGCTCATCTTTTGCGCGACGTTGGGCATCCCGCCGTTTGTCCAGCTGGTGAAGTCGTTCCAATGGTTCAGCGTCGTTGCCCCCTCACCCGCCATCATCAAAGTGTCGACGTCGACCTCGACGGCCGCCCCCCAGGTGTCGCCGCCGTCTTCGGAGCGCACGAACACCGGGTGGTACACCTCGTCGGTGCCGCCTACGAGGTCGCCCAGCCACGAGATGACGCCGACGTTGCCGTCAGGCGAAAACGCAATCTTCAAGCTGACAATGCGCGCAGGACTGGCCGCGTGGGGTGGCGTCAACACCGTTTGCAACGCCCAGTCCACGTCGTCGTCGACGTCGTTGTACACGCCGCGATACACGCGAACGTCGCCTGTGCGGTCATTGTTCACGTCGTAGGGGGCAGCGACGAAGAAGAACACGCCGTCGGCCGCTTGCGTCAGATGCACGCTCGAAACGTTCAATCCGCCGGCAGGGCTGTTGTCGTCGAGGCCAAACAGATGGGACGCCGTGCTCTGCGGTGGGTCTGTCAACGTCGACACACCCGTCACGACGCCATCCCACCCGGTGTCGATGCCGGTGGCGACGTAGACAAGCCGTTCATCGGCGGGGTCAGACGTTGGGCTGTACAGAACGGCGCCGGGGTAGCGGGCGGAGAGTCCGTCGGGGTTGAGGGGGCCTGCCTCTTGGAGGAGGCGCCCTCCGGTGGCGTCGCGAAGGCCGAACCGCAGTCGACCGGAGTCGCCACCGTCTGAGTGCAACGTCGTGTCTTGGCGGTGCACGAAGACCATGCGGCCGGTGGAGGGAGCTACGTCGACAGGAGACGGCACAGTGCTCCACACCGTGTAGACGTTGTCGGCGCGTCCGATGCCGAGCGCCCCGACGATGGGACGTTCTGCGACGACGGCACAGCCGGGTGTCGCGCTGGAGCCGACCGGGGCGACAGGCACGTCGCTGGCACGCAAGCCGATCTTGAAGTCGACGGTGGCGATGGGGTCGGGATGCCATTCTCCGTCGTCACGCCACCATTGTTGACGGGAGTAGGGAGGGCTGCCGTCGTAGCCCACGATGGCACCTGACGGAACGTCGACGACGGCAAACACGTCTTGACCGTCGACGGTGACCGGCGCTTCAAACACCACCGTCTGCCATCCCGTGTTGAGCACGAGGTCGGCGCGGCAGAGAGTGGCCTCGGCCAACAGCGTTCCAGGACTTCCGTCGGGGCCGTCTGCTGCATGCAACGCGACGTGCACGTCTTCGGTGATGGCGCCGGCGTCGCCGCCGAGGTCGATGACGACGCCGTCGACGTGAATGGGGGCCGTCATGGATGCAAAATGCACAGCCCAGTCTCGCCCGGGAATGCTCGCGTAGTTGCCTGCAGGAGCAAGCTCGTCGGCGAAGCTGACCGTGCGCGATTGTCCTGCGAAGTCGACGGCGACGACTTCGCGGAGGCTCGTGTTGTTGAATACGTTGGCGTCGTCGTCGACGTGCAGCGACGTCTGAAGCTGGTGGGTGCCATGAACCCGGTGAGCGGGTGTGGATTCGACGGTGGCCACGCTGACTTCGCCAACAGTAGTGGGTGGTGCAATCGCGACGTCCTCGGCGAAGGGCATGACGACGTCGTCGCGCAGAAGGTCCAGCGTCGCGGTGACGTCTCCGGCGGGCGCAACGCTGCCCATGTTGCGTGCCGCGACGTCGACAACCAGGGGATGGCCGACGGGCACCACCAAGGCTCCACCGAATCCGTCGCGTTCGGTGCGGCCGGGCCATGAAGCGGCCACGTCGACGACGGCAAGGTCGCTGGACACCGGTGGCGTGATGCGGGCGCTGTAGCCCGACACAAACTGGGCAAGCTCGAGCCCCAAGCCAGACAACCCACTTGGGCTTTGCAGTCCGACGCTGCCGTTTCGGCAGGCGCCGAAGCCCGAGTCTCCGACCGCGTCGAGCACGTTGATGTCGATGTGGCCGTCTGCCCACAATACGAGCTGAAACGTGGCCGTTCCGTTGTTCGAGCGGTGGCTGACGTCGAGAAACGAGATGATGAAGCGCTCGTCGACGGCGTCAAAATAGGTGAGGACGCGAGCCGCTCCGCCGGTGTGGCTCAGCTCCGACAGAAACGGCGCGATGAACTCAGCCAAGCCCAGCGTCGGGAGACTGGTGCAGGGCGGCACGTGTGCGTTTCCCTCAAAGCCGACCCACCCGCCAGAGCCGATGAACAGGTGGTCGTACGCCATCCAATAGAAGGGAAACGTCATGCCCATGTCGATGGGGCCGACGCTGTTGTTGGAGCTCAGCCCCGTGACCTCGTCCCCGATGCCGTCGATGTCGAGCCACACAAACTCCGGTCCGTCGCCGAGGGCGTTGTCGGCAAAGGTGTAGCCCCATGCATCGGGGCCAAGCTCGGTGGCGTTGGCAACGTGGCCCCCGACGAGCAAGCCGATGGCCAGCACCGCAGTTGGCAGAGACGTCCTGAAGTTCGACATGTCGCACTCGCCGCCCACAGAGGAATCTCCGCGCAGCAAGCTGCACGTCGCAAACGGCAGGATGTGGGCTCCCTCGCCAACGACAACGGTAGTGCGCCTCGGCGTGGCCGCCGACTCCACCGTCTCCATGCCCCGCTTCGATGCGCCCTGCCTCTACCTGCAGCAATGCGCGCACGCCGTTGACGTCGTGCAGCCCTGCTGTGAAGCGCGAGCGCCGCCTTCGTAAGCTACGACGTCGTCGACCGAAACGACGACCGGTACGCTGTGGGTGACGTCCCCACCTGCGCTGCAAACCGTTGGCGAAACGTCACCGCCGACCCAAAGCCCACAGCGTCGGCAATGTGTTCGACACCGAGGTCGCTGTCTTCAAGCAAAGCTTGTGCGCGACGCACCCGCGTCGACGTCAACCACTGCAGGGGCGTCGTGCCCAACTGTGCCTTGAACCGCCGGTGCAGCGTGCGTGGACTGAGGTGAAACGCCGCCGCCATCGACGCCAAGGTGTGGGTGCGCTGCAGGTTCTCCTCAAGCCACACCAACACCGGCGCCAGCGCATCTGGGTGCTGGGGCGCAGCCGGCTGGATGAACTGCGCTTGCCCTCCGGGCCGCTCCGGCGCCATCACCGCCATGCGGGCCACCTGGGCAGCGACGTCGGCGCCGAGGTCTTTGCGAATCAAGTGCAGACACAAGTCGAAGCCGGCGGCCGCTCCTGCCGACGTCAGCACTTGCCCCTCGTCGACGAAAAGCACGTCGGGGTCGACGGTGACGTCGACAAATCGCTCGGCAAAGAACTGTGCGGCTGCCCAGTGCGTCGTCGCGGTCTTGCCGTGCAGCAGCCCAGCTGCGGCCAACACAAAGGCGCCGGTGCAGATCGACGCCACACGCGCGCCCCGGTCGACAACGCTGCACAACGCTTCGCGCACTTCGGTCGACGGCGGGCGCACGACGTCGTCGACCCCGGGGACAATGACCGTGTCAGCAGTGGCCATGACGTCGAGGTCGTGCGGCACCTGCAGCGCCAGCGACCGCGTGGGCACCTCTGACGTTTCGGCGCAGACGACGACGTCATAGGGCAGCGGAATGTGGGGTTGACCCAGCACCTCCACGGGAACCGCCAAGTCGCCCAAGACCACGCCTGGCAGGGCCAAAACGGCCACCCGATGACGCCCTGTCGGTTTTCCATCGATCATTGTCATTTCTGCCACTCGCCGAGCATGCCTGGTGCCCCCACGTTGTGTCCATGATGAATCTGCACCACAGCCCTCCGCCGTTGGTCTGGATGGATCTCCTCGGGCCCATCCCAGCCGCCTTTCTCCTCGTCACTGTGCTCTCGCGCCTGCCGCGCAACGTGAGCCTCAAGCTCAACGCCCTCGGTGTCGTCGGCGCCGGCGCCGCCTACATCGGACACGGCCTCGGCGTCGTCGAGCTGCTGTACACGGCGGTGGCGTCGATGGTGCTCGGCTGGTGGGCGCTGCACTCCTTTCGCGTCATCGGCCTAGGGTGGCTGATGCACGTCGCCTGGGACGTGGTGCACCACGCCGTCGCCACCCCCATCTGGCCGTTTCTTCCGTCGTCATCAGCGTCGTGCGCGGTCTTCGACACGGTGTTGGCGGTGTGGCTGCTGGCCGACGCTCCTGTCATTGGACCCAAACGGCTGCCGACGTTGTCGTCGACGACGAAGGCCGCGCTGCTCCTTGTCGAAGGCGGCACTCTTCTCAGCGGCTGTCAGTTTTTCTCGACGTACAACCGCATCTACGGCGATTGCGAACCGCCGCAAGACACAGCATGGTCGACGACGCTGCCCCCCATTTCCGACGACGCTGTCGCCTACACGCCAAGGTTTGCGTTGTGGACAGACGGCGCCGCCAAAGAGCGGTTCATCTCGCTCCCTCCGGGCCAAAGCATCGACACTGCCAACCCCAATGCCTGGCGGTTTCCGATGGGAACGCGGCTGTGGAAGACGTTTTCGCTCGACGACAAACGCCTTGAAACCCGACTGCTCGAAAAGACGGGGCCCGACGCCAACGACTGGCGCGCCGTCAGCTACGCCTGGAACGAAGCGCAGACCACCGCCACTGTCGTCGTCGACGGCGCAGAAAACGTCTTGGGCACCGAGCACGACATCCCATCGGCAGCGACGTGCTTGGCGTGCCACGGCGGCGGGCCGACGCGCGTGCTCGGCTTCTCTGCCGTGCAGCTGACATCGAACGACATCGACGCCGTCGTCGAGACGTTCCCGGCCGCGTTCGCGACGCGTCCGTCGCAAGTGCACATCCCAGGGCGTGACGTCGACGTCAGAGCGCGCGGTGCCCTCCACGCCAACTGCGCGCACTGTCACTCAGCGTGGCCATCACCAGAGGCTCAGGACTGCTTCAACCCGCATTTGCGGCCGCAGAACACGTTCGACTTTTCCATTCGCGCAGACGCCCCCGACGTGCTCAATGCCCAACATGTGCTCGTCCCTGGCGACGGCAAGCGCAGCAAGCTTGTCCGTCGGTTTGGCAAGGCCACGCCGTATCGGCCGGCCATGCCACCGCTGGGCACCGAGGTCGTTGACGACGTCACCAAGGCGCTGCTCGTCGAATGGATCGACCACCTCACAGCAGAGACCACGCCACCATCGCCTAATTGACAGGCGTGTCGTCGTCGAGACCTGCCAGAGCAGGCGGCGCCCCCTCACCGTCTTCGAGCTGGTCGAGCGTCTCACGCCCATCCAGCACGTTCTGCTCGTCGACCCCGCCGAGCAGGCCGACGGGGTCTTCTTCGATTTGCCACACTTCATAGAGGCCGATGGTCTCGCCGTCGTCTTCACGTGGCTCGGGCAGCTCGTCGACAAAACGCGAGCGACGCATGAGCACTTGGGTGTTGTCGCGCGAGCGGTGCACCTGTGGATAGGTCAGCGTGAGCTCTTCTTTGGCGCGGGTGACGGCGACGTAGAACAGCCGACGCTCCTCGTCTTCGCCACCGACCTCGCGCAGCGCCAAGTCGGAGGGCAGCTTGCCTTCGGTCATCCACGGGATGAACACCCGCGACCACTCCAGCCCCTTGGCCTGGTGCACGCTCGACAACGTCACCTTCTCGTCGGGCTCGTCGGCGGCGACGGCCTCCTCGACAGAGAAGTTGGTCAGCAGGCTCAGCTCGCTCAAGAAGGTCTCGAGGTCGTTGAAGCCGGCGGCGTAGTCGGCAAGTTGTTCGACGTCGTCTTTTCGCTCTTCGCCGTTTTGAAAGCTTTTGGCCAAGATGTCGCCGTAGCCGGCGCCCTCGGGCGGACGCTCCAACACCAGCCGAATCATGTCGCCAGGACGGCTCTGGATGGCTTTGTCGCTCAACTTGGCGACGGTGCGCACGAAGGCTTCGACGCCGCTCTTGGCGCGCTTGCCGCTCTGGTTGACGAGGTGGATGAGGTGCTCTTCTTTGGCGGCGGAGAAACCGCCAGCGATGAGGTCTTTCAGCTCGTGCCACAAGGTGTCGGCGGTGGCGTTGCCCACGCCATCGTGCAGTTTGATGGCCCGGCGAAAGCTCAGCTCGTCGTCGGAGTTGTAGATGAACTTCAAATAGGCGAGCACATCTTTGATGTGGGCTTGCTCGAAGAAGCGCAGACCGGAGCGCACCAAGAACGGAATGCCACGTCGGGTGAGCTCGACTTGAATCTCCATGGCGTTGTTGTGGGCGCGATAGAGGATGCCGATGTCGTCGAGGGCGATGCCTTCATCGCGCATTTCGAGAATGCGTTGGGCGATGAACTCCGCCTGCATGAAGACGTCGCGCACCGGCACCAGCGCCGGGAGCGGCCCTTCCGGTCGGATGGCACGGAGCTCTTTTTTGTAGCCGCGGTTCATGCGCCGCAAGGTGGCGTTGGCGAGCATGAGCACCTGCGGCGTCGAGCGATAGTTGACCTCGAGGGGCAAGACGCCGGCGCCGTCGTAGCGCTGCTCAAAGCTCAACATGTTTTCGACTTCGGCGCCCCTGAAGCCGTAGATGCACTGGGCGTCGTCGCCGACGACGGTGACGTTTTTGTGGGCCCGCGCCATGAGGTCGACGATGTCGGCCTGCAAGCTGTTGGTGTCTTGGTATTCGTCGACGAGGATGGCCCGACAGTTTTTGGCCAGCTGTTCGGAGACGGCGGGGACTTCTTCGAGGAGGATCTTCCAGTTCATCAACAAGTCGTCGAAGTCCATCAGGTTCATCGACGCCTTGCGCTCGATGTACGCACGGCAGGCTTGGGTGATCTCGTCGACGACGTTGTAAAACCGCGGCGCCCGTTCGGTGACGACTTCACGCGCTGGCGTCTGGGTGTTGATGGCGTGGGACGCGATGTCGAGGAGCACATCCGGCTTGGGGAATCTGCCCTTCTTCGGATTGATGCCCGCGTCGACACAAGCGGCCGCCATGACCTCGACGCTGTCGCCACGGTCGAGGATGGTGAAGTTGTCGGCATAGCCGATGGCCTCTGCATGTCGACGCAGCAGGAAGTTGCCGACGCTGTGAAAGGTGCCGCCGCTGACTTGCCGCGCCGACGGCCCACACAACTCTTCGACCCGGCCGAGCATCTCTTTGGCGGCGCGGTTGGTGAACGTCAGCAGATAGATGCCCTCGGCGGGAATGCCTTGGTCGATCATCCGGGCGACGCGGTAGGTCAACGCCCGCGTCTTGCCAGAGCCAGCGCCGGCGAGCACCAACAACGGTGACAGTGGCGCCATGACGACGTTGCGCTGCTCCTCGTTGAGGTGCGCGGCGTAGTCGATGCCGAGACGAGAAGGACGGTGAGATTTGAGTTTGTAGACGCGCGCCATGACCCAGGCGTTCTACGCAATCGCGCCTGCAAACAAAACGCAGAAACTGAACATTTGTTGCGGCTTGTGTCGCCAGGCGGGGGTCACCGCGACACCTGAACCCAAGTGGCGGGGTTGGCATCGTTGCGTGGGTCGACCACTCCGCCTGCCGTGGCCCGAACCTCGTCGACCACGACGTCGTCGTCGACGCACAAGTGCACGTAGTTGTCGTTGTCGTTGATGTCGCCCAGCGCCACCGGCGTGGTGGTGCTGTCGTCGACCACCAGGGTGTACATCTGCCGGTGGTCGTCGTCGGTGGCCCCCGCAACGGGCTGCACGCCACCGGCCCAGACGACGATGACGACCGAAGGTGCCGCCTCAGGGCAAGCGCTGTCGACGGCGTCACGCGGCACCTGCAGGGCCAGCACGAGGGACGGGCCGTCTTCGAGGGCGGTGACGGGCGCAACGAGCCCGTTGGCGTCGCCGCCTCCTTGCAGTGGAAGGGGACCTACGACTTCAACACGCACCGGCGGATCCTCTTCGCCGTCGCCGAGGTCACCGATGAGAAGGACGGTGTGGCCTTCGGTGTCGTCGACGGCAGGCCGCAAAGTGGCACATGCGGGCATTTTGCGCTGGCCTGAGCGGGTGACGACGACAAATGCGGAGGGGTCGACGTTGGCGCCTTCGGGCCCGTCGCCCAACAGCCGGTGCGAAAACGTCACGGGCATGCCATCGGCGCCCGGCCCTTCTGGGCACAGCATGGCCGCCACGGGCGGCAAGGCGTCGTCGAGGCCAAAGAAGGCGTTGAGCATCTGTGGCGGCGCGTCGTCGAGCGCAGTCTGCGGCACCGATGACGTGGCGCACGCTGACACCGCCATGGCGACGACGACGACCTGGGCGAGAGCAAACCGACGCATCAGTCTTTCTTGCCAAACAACGCCGCCAAGGGGTCGCCGTCGTCGGGTTTGTCGTCACCGTCGCCCTTGCCGAACAACGCCGCCAGCGGGTCTTTGGGCTTGTCGTCGACGTCGTCTCCAGCGATGGCCTTCGGCTTGAAGAACTCACAGAGGTTGCTGCGGTCTTTGGTGGCGACGGGCTCGGCGCTCACCTCCCGGCACTCGTCGGACGCGTAGCGGTCGTAGAACTTGCACGCCACGCAGACGTGGAGGTCGGCCGCGCAGGTCTCGCACTCGTCGCGAAACGGCACGTGGTTGGTGAAGGTGTGAACGGCGCCGCACGACGGACACGCCACTTGCACGTCAGACATCGCCGTCTCCTTGCCCGCCCCCAAAACGTCGCACCAGTGCGGGCGGCAGTTGTTTTTGCACCTTCGACAAAATGCTTGGCGGACGCGCCCCCTCGACGTCGTTGACGGCCTGTTGCAGCTGGCTGCGGATCGTTGACGTCAGCCGCTGAATGCCGATGGCGTCGTCTTCGTCGTCGGCATGCTCGGTGGGGTCGATGGGCGGCAGGGCCCGCAGGGTCCACCGCGCAGGCAAGGGCAAGAGGCCGAGCGGCCCCAAAAACGGGAACGTCGGCGTGATGGGCAGGTAGTCGACGCCGGTCTCTTTCACCAGGAGCTTCCACTTGGTGAGCAACGGCGCCGAATGCTCGGCCCCGACAATGGCGACGGGCACCAGCGGCGCCTTCGAGCGCAACGCCAGCCGCACAAAGCCCCCGCGGCCGAACCGCATCAACTTGCCCTGGTGAAAGAAACGCTTGCCAAGCCCCAGTTTGCCCTCCGGAAAGACGGCAATGGCACTCTCGTCGTCGAGGAGCCGCTTGGCGTTTTCACGCGACGCCCGCACGCACCCCAGTCGCATCATGGCGTTGCCGAGAAACGGCGCCGTCATCACGGTGTCTTCGAGGAGGGGACGCACATCTCGCCCGGCTTGGGCTTGCATCACGTGGCGCAAGATGAGGGCGTCCCATGGCAGGGCGCCGCCGTGGTTCGACACCAAAATGCAGCGCCCGTCGTCGGGGATGTGCGAAAGCCCCTCGGTCTTCACCTGCAGCCATCGCTCGGTGAGTTGCTCGAGAAACGGCTGGGCTTTTTGGTCGAACGCGGGGTCGTGCCCGAACACGTCGTAGGTGGTCATCGCAGTCCCTCCTCGGCGGCTTTGCTGCCGTCTGGTCGTCCACGCCCCGAAAAGGGAGCTTTGCGGGCGCTCTTCAAACAGCTTTCGACGTCGTGGTCGGCGACAAAGCCGAGTTTGTCTTTGGCCCGACTGCCGTCGGCGACAAAGCTCCAGCGCAGGTAGTCGCGCAGGCTCGAAGGCATGTGCATGACTTGGGCGGAATACAACGTGTTCATCAGCAGCGAGCCCATGCGCATGGGCAACGGCACGGCCTGGGCGCCGGTGACGTCGAGAACCTTTGACAGCGGCATCACGCCTTCGCCGACGACGTTGAAGGCGCCCTTTGCTTTGGAGAACACCGCGAGGTGCAAGGCGCGAGCGGCGTCTTGTGGGTGCAGCGTCTGCAACAGCGGATCGTGCCCCAGCACGGTCGGCACCGCCTTCTTGGTCAGGGTGCGCGTCCAGAAGTTGCGGGCGCCGCCTCCGACGAGAGGCGCCATCCGCAACACCGCACAGGCGAGGTCGGGATGGGTGTCGGCAAACTTCAGCACCTGCAAGTCGGCGTCGACTTTGTCGGCGACAAATGGCGCCGAGCGCTTGCCACGCAGCTTGTGCTCTTCGCGCAGCAAGGCGTGGTTGTCGCCATGGGCGCCATAGGCCATCGTCGTCGACAACGACACAAACCGACGTGCCCCCGCCGCGGCGGCGGCATGCAACGCCGACAGGGTGCCGATGGTCTCGAGCTCATGGGCAAAGTCGAGTGCTTGCGTCGGCCCCGACAAAAACGCGAGGTGCACCACGGTGTCGACGCCCTCGTGGGCGAGGATGTCTTCGAGCTCCGCCGCTGCCGTGTCGACGGTGAGGTCGACGGTGTGCGCCGACAGCAGCGGGTGCGAACTCAACATGGAGGCGGCGTCGGCGGGTTCTCCCTCGCGCAGCGCCAGCTCCAACGGAGAGCGCACGTCGAGGGCGACGATCTTTTTCACCCGGCTGTCTTCTTCGAGCAGGTGAATGAGCTTGCGCCCCAAAAAGCCGAACGCGCCGGTGACGGCCACCACCCGGCCTTTGCCCCGTTGTGCCTCTGTGGCGACAGGAATGCGTGCTTTTGACGACGTGCGTTTGGCCATGCTGCCCCCTGCCTCCGCGCCGGTGGTGGCGCGTGGCCGTCATAAGAGCACCAAGCGGCCGTGACAACCGCCTGCTGACGGCGTCGCCACAACCGGGGTGCGGCCGGGCGCAACAGGCACAAAGGTTGTGGAGGTCGTCTGATCCACTAGAATCGGCGGCAATGATGTTGCATCGCGTGCTGAGTCTGTCTGTCGTGTTGCGCCGCTTGCGGTCGCAGCTTGCCCTCGCCCCCGTTGTGTTGGCGACGCTGCTGGCCGCCTCTTCGGCGCAAGCTGGCGACGTCAACATTTGTGTGCTGCCCTTTGAAGGCGAAGGATCGGGCGGCTTCCCGCTCGCAGAAGCGGTCGAATTCGAGATGGAAGTGCTCGACGGTGTCGTCGTGCAAGGCAGCCGCGGTCCGTCGCGGGCGTGGTTCAAGGCGGTGAAGAAGCGCAAAGGCAAACGCATGCGCAACAAAGACCGCCGCAAGATCATGAAGAAGTTCGGGCTCGACGCCCTGGTCACCGGCGAGGCCGGCGTCGACGAGGATGGCGACCCAGCCCTGCACGTCGTCGCCTATGGCAAAGATGGCAAAGCGCGCTTTTACGAGGTGTTCCCGCCCCCTGAGAGCATCGACCAAGCCGCCGCCGGCATCGTGCGCTCCATGAGCAGCATGTTGAAGTCGTGGGCCAGCCAGCCGTCCATCAAAGTGCGCATCCCAGAGCCCAAAGCCGACAAACCTGAAATGCGAGACGACGACGACATTCTCGTCGGCAGCGCCGACGGCGAGCGCAAGAAACGCAAAAAGAAAAAGAAGAAGAAGAACAAACGCGACCGTGATGCTGGCGACGACGTCGACGAGCTGTTCGTCGACGGCGACGACTTCGACGGCGACCGAGACAAGCGCAAGAAGAAGAAGAAGAAGAAGAAGAAGCGAAAGTTTGCCGACGTTGACGACGACGACAAACGCCGGGCTCTCAGCGGCAACTCCAGCCGTCGGTCGGTGGAGGGCAAGAAGAAGCGCAACAAGAAGCGGCGCAGCAACCAGCCGGGCTTCTTCTCGCTGTTGCGCGACAAAGACCCGCTGGTGCCGTTTGCGAAGGTGTCCCTCGACGTGCATGGCGCGGGCTGGTGGTACATCTTCAACGGGCAGAACCCCGACCAGAGCTACTTTCGTGTGGCCTCCCTGACGCCCCACCCCACTGGCGTCGTCAACGTCGAGCTGTGGCCCGTCGAATGGATCGGCCTCGTCGCCGACGGCCGTGTGGGCTTTGTGCCGTTCTTGTTGAAAGACGGCACCGGCCGCATCACCCCTGTCGAATTCTTTCACCTGCACCTGGGTGGCGCAGCTGCTGTGCGCGCGCGCTACCTCCACCGTCTGTCGCTCGGCAAAAAAGTCGGGCAACTCGGCATCGGCGGGGGCGTCCGCGCGGGCTACCGCTACTTTGGCAGCACCATCGACCCGCAAACCATCGACGGCACCCCGCTCACCATCATCCCCGGCTTCAACTCCCACGCGCTCATGATCGGGCCTGAACTCTTCATCCCCTTTCGCGTGTACGGTTTTCCCGGTGAGGTGCAGGCCACCGTCGAGGTCAACCCCTCCATCTCGCTGTATGAAGAGCTCCCCGACGCCCCCGGCCAACAAGTGCAAGCTTTCGGCTGGTTCGCCCGCCTCGCCGCCCGCGGTGGGCTCCCCATGGGCATCTTCGTAGAGGCCAGCGTCGAGAGCAACGGCGTCTACGCCATCTACAACGGCACCGGCCGCCGCGTGCGCCTCGCCGCCGACGCCAACACCGGAGCTTACGAAAACCTCACCGGTGGCGACGTCATCAACCTAAACGTCACCATGGGCGTCGGCGCCGGCTTTCACTTCTAGTCTTTCGGTGGAGGGGGCGCGGGCCCCCTCCCACAAGTGCTGGCAAAGCCAGACACTTGCTCCCTCCCCCCTCGCTTCGCGGCTCCCGCTGGTCGCTCGTCGACACACGAGGGCTTTGGGATGCGCTCTAGTCTCGAAAGCTCGCTTCGCGAGTCGAGTTGCGACGAATGCGTTGCATTCGTCGTCGAGCGCGTTCTTTGGGTTTTGGGATGCGCGCTCTAGAACGACTGCGACGTCGCCTTGATTGCCCCGCCCAACCAGTCCACAATGGGACAGCAATGGGGGCACCGCGATGTTCATTCTCGATCTGTTTCTGCCAACCGGTCGCATCAGCAAGACGCAGCTCAAAGTCCGCCTCGTCGTGTTGAGCGGAATCCTTCTGTTTCTGAAAGCAGTGCTCAACGACTTTCGCCGTTCACCCAACGTCTCCTTTGTGTCCGTGTTTCTCATTGGCCTGACGGTTGCTGCCCTCCTCGCCGCCCATGTGAAGCGTCTGCACGACATTGGACGTGGGCCGTTGCCACTGCTGTGGTTCTTTGTCCCGCTCTATGGCTGGCATCGACTGCGCATTCTTCTGTATCGCACGACGGGCGACAGCGACGAGAACCCGTACGGCAAGCCCAATGCGTCGACGCTCGAAGAGGTCGAGAACGACCGATTGAAACGTCAGCTTATAGCCAACGACGGCATTGTTTTGTAGCGCAAGGCGGATTCACACAATCGACAGCATCTTCTTGCAGTAGCGCTTTTCGAAGTGGTCGACGATCTGCACCAGATGCTTGGTCTTCAGCGACATCTCCGGCGGCAGCTCCGACAGCAGCTCCTCTTTGCGCGCATACAAATGCTCCAGCGTGCCCCGCCACAGCAGGTGCAGCGCGTCGACGTGGTCTTCAGACGGACACGCCACGCGGTGCTTCTCGTTGCGAAACAGGTGGTCGATGGCGTCGGTCTCATGCGTCAAGTCCAGCCGCAACACTTCACACAACAGCTGGCACATGCGCACATCGACTTTGGGGAGGTCGGCGAGGCGGCCGCGGTACTTCTCGGCCATGCGCGCGTCCGTCCACTCAACGTCGTCTTCACGAGGCGGAAACGTCTCCGTCGCCTCCACCAGCTCCTTGGCGAGGGTCTCCAACAAGACCTCAAACGCCGGACGCGCCTTCGACTCCAAGATGGGTTCGTATCTCTTCCACCACATGCGCCGAACCTAGCAGGCGACAACCCAGCAGAACAGCGTCGACTTTTGTGTCAATGACGTCGTCACCGCCGGCAAAAACGACGTGAACCTTCCGACGGCATTCCCACAGCACATTCAGGCGTGGTAGCAGCCGGTGAACGCAGATTTGCAAACACATCCCACGCAGTCGGCGACAAGGGTCGCCGCCAACTCAAGAGGCAATCATGTCTGACATCGTCCACCTGCACGCCCGCGAAATCCTCGACTCCCGCGGCAATCCCACCGTCGAAGTCGACGTCGTTTTGTCGTCGGGCGCCTTCGGCCGCTTCGGCGTCCCCTCCGGCGCCTCCACCGGCGAACTCGAAGCCCTCGAGCTCCGCGACGGCGACACCGCCCGCTACCTCGGCAAAGGCGTGCAAAATGCGGTGCAAAACGTCAACGAAGTCATCGCCCCTGAACTCCTCGGCTACGACGCTGGCGAGCAAAGCGACATCGACGGCCTCCTCCTCGAACTCGACGGCACCAAGACCAAGAGCAAGCTCGGCGCCAATGCCATCCTCGGCGTGTCGGTGGCCTGCGCCAAAGCCGCCGCCGACCACCACGGTTTGCCCCTGTACCGCTACCTCGGCGGCGTGAGCGGCAACCTCCTGCCGCTGCCCATGATGAACGTGTTGAACGGCGGCTCCCACGCCGACAACAACCTCGACATTCAAGAGTTCATGGTGCTTCCCGCCGGCGCGCCCACCTTCTCTGAAGCGCTGCGTTGGGGCGCCGAGATCTTCCACAGCCTCAAAAAGGTGCTGAAGTCCAAGGGCCTCAACACCGGCGTCGGCGACGAGGGCGGCTTCGCTCCCAACCTCGGCTCCAACGCCGAAGCCTTCGAACTGCTGCTCAAAGCCATCGAAGGGGCCGGCCTCAAGCCCGGCCACGACGTGCTCCTCGGCGTCGACGCCGCCGCGTCTGAGTTCTTCAACAAAGACAGCGGCAAATACGTTCTCGCCGGCGAAGACCGCACCCTCGACGCTGCGGGCATGGTCGACTACTGGAAAGACCTCTGCGACCAATTCCCCATCGCCTCCATCGAAGACGGCCTCGACGAAGCCGACTGGGACGGCTTCAAGCTCCTCACCGACACCATCGGCGACAAGGTGCAACTCGTGGGCGACGACCTCTTCGTCACCAACCCCGAAATCCTACAAAAGGGCATCGATGGCGGCGTGGCCAACTCCATCCTCATCAAGCTCAACCAGATCGGCACGCTGAGCGAGACCCTCGACGCCATCAAGCTCGCCCACGACAACGGCTACCGCGCCGTCATCTCACACCGCTCGGGTGAAACCTCCGACACCACCATCGCCGACCTCGCCGTGGCGACGTGCGCTGGCCAAATCAAGACGGGCTCGCTGTGCCGCTCCGACCGCGTCGCCAAATACAACCGCCTGCTGCGCATCGAAGAAGACCTCGGCAACGGCGCCGCCTTCGCCGGCGTCAAAGCGCTCGCCCGAGGCGGCCAATGAGCTTGGTGCGGCTGACGCTCGCCTCGCTGTTTGTCGTCGTCGGCGTGCTGTCGACGTCGACCGACGCATCTGCGTACTCCTATGATGGTGGCGACTTCACCCTCAAGGTGAACGCAGGTGCGGGCGTCAACTTTGTGCACCTCGACGTCGCCACCAAGCGCACGCCGCCCGCGGGCATGCAGTTGTCGCTCGACGCCGACTACGCCATCCAAGCGCCGTTGCACGTCGTGGCCAGCTTGCGCCCGAGCTACAGCGGCAACTTCATCGACACCGGCATCGGCGCCGGCATCGCCTACCGTGTGGTGCAGCTGAAGGCGCCCTTCGTGCCCTACGTGTCGGGCATGGTGACGACGGCGGTGGGGGTTCCTTTCACCCATGGCGACTGGCACCTCAACATCGGCGCCCGCGTGGCCGCCGGCGTCGAATACTTCGTCATGCGCCACCTGCTGGTGAGCCTGGAGGTCGCCAACGAAGGCAGCCTCTTGGCCTTCCCGCTGCTGTACCCCGAGGTCACGGCCGAGGTGTTGCTCGGTGTCGGCTGGCGCTTCTAACGTCTCGTCGACGTCGCGAACCGTAGCGACGAGAACGCCACCTTTGCAGGTGGCGTTTGTCGTTTGGCCGGCCTACTGCGGTGTCACCCGCAACCGCAGGTGCAAGTCGGCGTCGCCCAGCCGGGCCAGCTGCGCCCTCGGAATGGCCACCTCGAAGACGCCGCCGCCGTTGGTCCACACGTCCTCGACGACGACGAGCGGTGTCTCACACGATGGAGGCGTCTGCATGGGGATGGGCACCGGCTCCGGCAAAAGGTCGGTGGCGGGGCCGTCGAAGTCGGCCTCCAGCATCTGCACCTGACGCAAGGTGACCTGGAGGTCATCGCCGACAAAGTCGATGGCGTGGGGGTGCACCAGCGCCGGCGGACAGACCTCGACGCGCGAGCGCACCGCCTCCTGTGGCACCGCTGGTTCGTCGTCGTATTTCTGCACGCGGTGGGCGGTGCCGCCCTGCAGGATGCACAGGTCACCTTCGACGAACGTTCTCGACGTCTGCCAACGCCGCTCGGCCTCTTCTGCTGGACGCAAGTCGTGCAATGCTCCGCCGGAGCCGCTCTCACACCATGGCGGAATGAACAGCCAAGCTTCATGCGTCGTCGACGTTGGCTCTGACGCGGCGGGAAGGGCTTCGCGTTCACACGGCGGGTCGGCAGGCAGGGGCTCCACCGCAGGAGGCTGCGTCGGAACACATCCTCCGACGACGAGCGCCGTCGACAAAAGAGCGTGGCGCAAGGCGTGCCTGCAGGTGTTCGCTTGTTTCTCTCGCGGGTTTGACGTCGTCATGGCTGGCCTCCTTCGCAAGAAAATGTGCGTGGATGCCACCACCACGACGCTGTCTCCAACAACACTTCGGCGCGGTTTCCAGCGGCGTCGGCCACCAGAACCTGTGCCGGGGCGTCGATGTCTTCGACAACCCATGGCGGCGCATCCAACGCAAGGGTGCGCCCGCTCTCGGTCGTCACCCGCATCCACACCACCTCGTCGTCGTCGACGGCGCCCACTTGCAGCTTGCGGTCGTGCGCTGTGTACACGCCCAGCGCCACCGGCGCCGTGACGTCCCACCGCAGAGGCAGCGCCTGACTTTGCACCACTTGCACGTCGTCGCATGGCGTCTCCCACGCCGCCCACACCGTGGCGTCGACCATGGGCCGCAACTGTTTGGCCTCCAACGTCGACGCCGGCCACGACATCGGCAGCTCGCGAACCCCCACCGTCGACGTCACCTCAAAAAACGACGCCTGCACCCCGGCGGGTTCGAGACCGATCTTGTCGTTGCGTCCGACGAGCAAGGGCGCTTCGCCCTCTCGGTGCCAACGGCGCCCCACCCGCATCTGCACGCTCCAACAGCTGTCGGCGTCTCCCGCATAGCTCAGCACTGGCTCGTCGCTGACGACGGTGCGCCCGAAGGCGTCGACGACGAAGGCGACAACCTCTTCGTGGTCTTTCAACGACGATGGCCGTGTCCACACCAGCGGCAACCGCCGCGCACAGTCCGACGTCGAGCGAGGACCGTGTAGGTTCTGCTGCCGCACCAGCTCGTCGCCGTCGCGGGTGCGCAGTCCATACGCCACCACCGGAGCACACCCGTCGTGGTCGAACCACAGCACCCCAGGGGCGAACGCGACATCAGGGACGTCGACGACACCCACCTCGGGCACGTTCTGATCAGGCAACCGCCGCACCCACACCCGCATGCGGTTGGAGGTCGCTTTGCCGTCCGTCGACGTCACCGTCGCCACCACGTCTTGAAGGTCGATGGGCAGTGCCAGATTCATCTGCGCCGCCAACGGCCACACGCCGATGCGCGCTCCGTCGACGTCGTCGAGCACCAGCCACCCGTCGTCGAGATTGCTGTCGATGAAGAAATGAGCCGCGCCCGACGCCTGGTGCACGGCGGTCACCGCGTCGAGGCGCGGACGCAGCGACGCCAAAGGCACAGTCGTCGCATGTCCGACGTTGCCGACGTCGTCGACGGCTTCTGCACTCACCGCCAACGTGTCTTGCAAAGGCACGGTGAAGAACACGTCGGAGTCGTCAACCGGCGCCAACGACGACGACGGCAAGCCTGAGGCGGTCACCCACGACCGCTCATCGAACGCCATGGCGCCGAGCAACACGTCAGACCCGCCCGGCGTGCGCAGCATGTCTCCCGTCAACGCCACCGTCGGCGCACGAACGTCGGCTTGGCATTGCCGCAGCGCCAAATGCTCTTCGATGGCGTGCCGGCACACGGGGCAGAAGGTGTGTCCGTGCCCCATCAAGCAGTCCTCTTCGGGGTGCACATAGCAGGGCCAACGACAGCCTCCAGGTTCGGTGCCGTCGACGTGGCCCTGCCATTTGACGTCGTCGTCGACGCGGCTGACGTTGGCGGTGGCCAGCCAGTGGGTCTCCGGCTGAAACAAGGTGCGCAAGGCAGGGTTGTCGTCGAGCAATGGGCAGCTTTCGTGCTCCACGTACTCGTCGCCGAGGCCAAAGAGCGCGTGCCCCAACTCGTGGCGCAAGACGTCGACGCCGTCGAGACTCGACATGCGGGTGTGCGCGCCGATGGTGGCGTTGGCCCGCCCCGTCGACAAATGCGATGCGGTGACAAAATGCAGACTGCGCCCCGCCACCGGCACACCTTGGCGTTGGGCGGCGTGCACAAAGATGCGACGCAAGCGCACTTCGTCGACGTGAATGAGGGCGGTGGGCAAGCAGCCGTCCCAACGCAGGTGCGCCCCCAGCACAGTGTTGGTGAGGTCGGCATCGTCGACCGCATGGGTGCCGTCGTCGACGACGTCGAGCCGCCAAAAATGAAAAAGCTCCGGGGCCCAAGCCACGAAGCCATCTGGATGCGATTGCAGGCCCGCCAACCACGACGTCACCCGAGCGACAAATGCGGGCTGCGCCTCCGGCCCAAACCCGTCGCCAGCAAAGACGATGTGGTACGCGTTCTCATGTGCGCCGCCCCCCAGGTCGACGAGCTCGACGTCACACACGCCGTCTAGGTCGGCACAAGTGGCGTCGGCGTCAGGGGGCGGATAGCTCTGTGGGGGCGACGGCTGCACGCATGCCGGGCTCCCCGACACCACCAACGCGAGGGTCCACATCACGGGCGGCAGCGACGTCGACGTCGACCACCGTCGAACAGAACAAAAAAGAGTGTGGAGGAGATGCAATGCGACAGCCTCTCTCAGGCTCGTCTGAGAACCTGGTGACGGGGTCTTTGTCGGGGCCGGGTTCGGACGGCGGCCTGTCACGTGGCATTCGATGCCGGGTGTGTGTGCATCACACTCGTACGTCCATGTGCGCCGAGAGCGTCTTGCCGAACAGACTTGGCAAAAACCGCCGGCAGGATCGGTGACGACGTGGGTCGTGGTGGCGTCTGCCCCAGAACGCGGGCTACACTTGCCGCATGCAGGCGTCTTCACCGGCCGATCCCTGGAGTCTCCCCAAAGACGATTTGTCTTTGGAGAAGACCGCGTTGAACGTTGAACACGACGACTTCGACTTGTTTCACGCTGCTGCCATTTTGAGCCGTGTCGATGGCCGCGCCGTCGACGTGGCCAGCTTGCAGCGAGGCGTCGACGACATCGCCGCACAGGTGCGCGCCGAAGTGGCGTCTGAAGGCCCCGAACGCGACGGCCTCTTTGCCCTCAAGAAGGTGCTGTTTGAAGGCTACGGCTTTCGCGGAGACGAGCACGACTACCACGCCCCCGAGAACTCCTACCTCGAAGACGTCTTTGACCGACGCCGTGGCATCCCCATCGCCCTCGGCCTCATCACCTGTGAAGTGGCCCGTCGGGCCCAGGTGCCGGCGTACGAGATCGCATTCCCTGGCCACTTCTTGGTGGGGGTGCGCCAACAAGATGCCGACGGCAGCGAGGAGCTGCTGATCATCGACCCCTTCTACCGCGGCAAGTTGCGCTCCACGCGCGATCTCGAGACCCAGCTGGCGCGGCTGGCGCGGCGGCGCATTCAGCTGCAACCCGAGCACTTGGCGCCGGCCTCGTCGCGGGTGGTGCTCATGCGCATGTTGAACAACTTGCGCTCGGCGTATGTCCGCCGGCGGGATCCGTTTCGCCTCGAGCGCGTGCTCTCGCGCTTGCTGCTGTTGGCCCCGTCGGCCATGGAGGTGCGCCTCGAGCGCGCCCGCGCCCGTCGCTTGATGCTCGACCACGATGCCGCCGGCGCCGATGCCGAAGAAGTCCGTCGTCTGTCGCGCAAAGCCGAACTGCGCGCCGCTGCTGAAGACTTCTTGGTGTCGTTGCGCGATGACATGCGGTGGATTCACTAGCGCGCAGCGCGCCGCCGCGATGGGCGTCGCCAGACAGGCAACCTCTCGCGCCATCTGCCGATACACTAGGAGTGCCCGCTGGGCGAGGATGTGAGGAGTTCAAGTGGCTGGAATTTCAAACAATAGCCCTGCCGTTCGCCGCTTTCCGTGGGCGTCGCCCTCCGGCGCTCCCGTCGGCCCTGCTGGGGTCACCAAAGAAGAGCTGCAGATCTCCCAGGTGCGCGGCGAAGGCGGGCCTGAAGTTCGGCCCATCGCGCAAAAAGGCCCGGTGGAGTTCATCTCCCCGTCCACCAGCTCCGACACCCTGCGACTCGCCGTCCCCGAGGCGGCCAACCCCTACGCCACACCCGTGGGCCCGCGCCACGACCACATGATGGTGCGCACGGCGTTGGGGCGCTCCCGCTCCGAAGTGTCGCGTGCGCTCATCGACACCCTCAAAGGCGACGTCCCCGGCGTGAACTCTGAGGCCACCAAGTGGATGCGCGCCTCGCTCAGCTCTGAACACAAGATGTACGTCGTGCTGCAAGACCTCCAAGAAATGCAAGACCACATCTACGGCTACCTCGCGGGCAACCAGAGCGCCTAGTTCATGGACGCAGGGCTTTTGAAGGGTTGAGTTTCGGCCGACAAACCAACCAACTCTGGGTCCATGAACGGTGACCGGTGGGGGGACCCACGTCGAGCTTTGCTTGCGTGGGGGGAGGGCGAAGCCCTCCCGAAGCACAGAGTTCTGAAACACAGGGCAATCCATCAGATTCTCTGTGCTTCAGAAGTAGCGCACCAAGTCACCACAGAAGAAACGCCTCTCGGGAAGTCCAGTCGAGAGGCGTTTTGGGTTTGTGTGGTGTGCTTGTCCCTCCCCCTCCTTGCAGGGGCTTGGATGCAGCGGCGCAGGCCTCATCCCGTCTGGCTGAGCGCTTGGCGCATCTCCTGCTCGTTCCACATGTGCGCCGTGAACCGGCGGATGCCGCCCGCCAGCTGAGGCCCCCGTCGCAGCACGACGTCGGGCGACCAGAACGCACTGTGCAACGCGCCGAAGTCGACCACCGCCACCGGCACCATCAGGGCGCGCTTTTGCAGCTGCATCAACTCTTGCTCGCAGTTGTTGGCGCATTCTTCGTCGACGACGAGGCCGTTGAAGTGCGACATCATGCTCCCCACAACGTGCAACGCGGGCACACCAAAACAGGTGCAGTCCACACCGTAGGCGTTTTTCGCCTCTGTCTTGAGCCAATGGGCGACGAGCAAACGCATCGTCGACGATTGGGCCACCACCAGAGCTTTCATGTTGTGCCTCCCCCAGCGCGTGATCGTTGGCGCTTTGCGCTCGCACAACCACATCGGCGATGAGCCATTTCCTGAACCGACTGTGTTGGGTTATTTTTGCGTGTTCGCACAGAATTCAAGTTACCAACACAGAACCATTGACTGGAGACATCCAGAACACGCCAATTTCACACTATTCAAGGCCACGCCCCATCATTATCCATAAGACTAATCGAGGGATCTTGTGCATTCTGACTCCCAACTAGCTTAAAAACACCCCACCCTCTTTCCTCCTATTGCCGGCGCAAAAAGCTACACTCGCTGCCTTACTTTTGGCGCCTCACATGAAACAGAACAACTCAGACGAGCCCTTGGTGGTGCACGTGGTCTCCTCGTCCGCCCCCGCGCGCGACGACCTCGTGGTCGAATTGCGGGCGCATGATGTGGCCGCCACAGCAGTGCCAGACGCAGCGCCCCTCGCGGGCGTGCAAGGGGTGGTGGCCATCGACTTGCGGACGCTGGCCACGTCGAGGTCTGCCGCGCAGGCGTGGACCCAAGACTTCGCCCGGCGCCCGCATGACGTGCAGTTCTTCTTTGTGGGCGGCGCCACCGACGATGACGTGTTGCGCGAGGCCATTGCGCAGCGTCCCATCGGAGTTGTGCAGCTGCCGCACCAGCGCACGACGCTGCCCATCACCGTGCGCTTGGCACATCAGGCGCTGCGCCGCGAACGCGAACGTCATGCAGCGCCCTCGCCGTGGACGCAGCACCTTCGCCTGCTGCAAGCCAGCCACGATGCGGTCCTCCTCCTCGACGGGCAACACCGCATCACCTTCTTCAACGAAGGCGCAGAGCGGGTGTTTGGCCACCGCGCCGCCGACTTGGTGGGCCAGCCCCTCGACGTCTTGCTGCCGCAGGAAGTGCGCGCCAAACACGACGCCCACATCGACCGCTTCAAGACGGCACCGCACGCCAGCATGCCCATGACCCAACGCACCTCCGTGCGGGCGGTGCACAAAAGTGGACGCGACCTCACCGTCGACATCTCCATCGCCAAACACACCGACCGCCATGGTGGCGTCGGCTTCTTGGCCGTGGTGCGCGACATCTCCGAGCGGGTGCGGCTCGAAGAAGAGCTGCGCCGAGGCCACCGCATGGACGCCATCGGCCGTCTGGCCACCGGCGTGGTGCACGACATCAACAACCTGCTGACGGTGGTGCACTGCAATGCCTCGTTGCTGCACGACGCTCTGCCCCCGCCGGCTGCGCCGCATGCCGCAGGCAACGTCGAGGTGGAGTGCATTTTCGACGCCTGTCGTCGAGGCGCGGCGCTCATGCACAAGCTGCTGTCGGCCGCCCAGCCGCAAGCGTTGGCCCCCGAGCGACGGCGTGATTTGCGGTTGCATGCCTCGGCCACGGTGGGCGACATGGGCATGCTGTTGCGGCGGTTGTTGCCAGCGAACATTCGTTTTGTGCAGGACGTGCAGCCGAACCTCTTTGTGCAAGGCCTCGACGCCACCGAACTCGAGCAGGTGGTGCTCAACTTGGTGCTCAACGCCCGCGATGCGGTGGGCGGGTCGGGCCGCATTGAGCTGCAGTTGCGCAGCGAAGACAAAAGCGTGGTGCTCGACGTCGTCGACGATGGCTGCGGCATGGACGCGATGACCCTGCAGCGGGCCACCGAGCCGTTCTTCAGCACCAAAGGCAAAGAGGGCAACGGCGTCGGGCTCAGCACGGTGTACAATCTGATGCGCCAAAGCGGGGGTCAGCTGCACATCGACAGCGAGGTCGGGGTGGGCACGCGCATGCGCGCGGTGTTTGCCCCCTCGACGTCCTCCACCGACGCGCAAGACGTCGACGCTCCTGCCGGCCCGTCGCTGTCGCTGGCCCCCTCCGCCGAGTCTCCAGCGCCGTCTCCCATGACAACGGCGGCGCCTTGTCGGGTGTGGGTTCTCGAAGCCGATGAGGCCATGTCTCGCGTCGACGCCCAGGTGCTGCGCTCGTTGGGCTACGACGTCGAAGTCTTTCACCACGGCAGCCATCTGTTGCGTGCGCTCGACGTCAGCGCCCCAGATGTGTTGCTTCTCGAGCCGTGGCAAACGCCCGATGGCGGGCCCGCCCTTGCCGCCCAGCTGCGGGCCTCGGCCCCCCAAGCAGGGCTCGTGTTTTTGACGTCGGGGCTGCCCCTCATGCAGCTGGGGCCGGCGCCGTATTCGGTGTTGTTGCGTCCGTATGGCCCGTCGTCGTTGCAGGCCCACGTGCGCGAAGCCCTGGCCCAAGCCCGTGCCGACGGCGCCCCCCAAAGAGCACTCAGCTGAGGTCGCCGGCGTCTTGCAGCGCTTTGGCCACGGCCTGGGTCAGGGCTTGGGCGCCGTAGGGACGTCGCACCTTCACAAACGGCGCCGGCCCCAACGGAAGATCCGCATAGAGCTCAAAGGCCGCCGACGCGAACACCACGGCGGCGTTCGGCGCCGCCTGCCGCACTTCGTGGGCCAGCTCCGCGCCCAATGTGCCGCCCACCAAAGGCTCTGTGAGCAGAACGTCGGGATGCAGCCCATCTTGCAAAGCCGCGCGCAGCTCGTCGGCGTTGACGAATTCCCACACGGTGTACCCGGCAGAGGTCAGCAGCAGCTCGTCGAGGCGCGCGGCGGATTTGTTGGCCTCCAACAGCCACACGTGCCCTTCACCAGGCACGGCGCCTTGGTGCGGCCGCTCGTCGTCGGCGGCTTGATCAGCAGGTGGAAACCACATTCCCACCTTGGTGCCGACGCCAGATTCGCTCTCGATGTGAAAGACGCCACCGGCCTGTTTGACGAGGCTGTAGACGGTGCTGAGCCCCACGCCGTTGCCCTCGTCTTTGGTGGTGAAAAAGGGCTCCACCGCTTGCTCGCGCACCGCTGCCGACATGCCGACGCCGTCGTCTTGCACCGTGATGCAGGGCCAAGGCTCGTCGGTGCCGGTGGTGCCGCGGTCGGGCGGCGGGGTGCGCTCGACGCAGATGCGGATGTCGCCACGGCCGGTGGGGTTGTCGACCTCGCCGGTTTGCAGCGCGTCGCGGGCGTTGATGAACAAGTTGATGACGATTTGTTCGACGTCAGACGGCGCCACCCCTGCAGCCATCACTTGGTTCTCGACGTAGACCCCGAGCTGCATGTGTTTGGGCAAGGTGCGCATCAGCAGCGGCGTCAGCTCGTGCACCACACTTGAGAGCTGGGTGTGATGCGGTTTGCGCCGCGGTTCGTTGGCGTGATCAGACCGCGCCACCCGCAACAGGTTGTGCGTCAACTGCGCGCCTTGGGCGCAGGCGGCAAAGATTTGTTGCAGGTGGTCGTCGTCGCCGTGGGTGGCGCGCAACAGCGAAGCGCTGCAGCTCACCATGGTGAGGAGGTTGTTGAGGTCGTGCACCACGCCTGTCGCCATGCGGCCGATGGCGTCCATGCGGTGCCCTCGACGCAGTTCTTCTTCGAGGCGGGCGCTCTCGGTGCAGTCGCGCACCACCGCCAGGTAGCTCTGCGGCTCAGTCCCCTGCGATTTGGAGATGGCGATGTCGAGAAGCAGCGCGGAGCCGTCTTTGGTCACCCCTGCAAAGTAGGAGCGCTCGGCCGAACGCTCATGCATGGCGCGGGACGGCTCTGGCGACTGGCGAAAGCCGTCGATGGCGACGCGGTGCATGTCGCGGTGCTCCGCCGGCAACAGCACGTGCAGAGGCTTGCCCACCACCTCGTCGGCACGCCAGCCGAAGATGCGCTCGGCCCCTTGGTTGAAGAACGTGATGTCGAGGTGCGCATCCACCGAGACGATGCCGTCGTGGGAGGCCTCCACCAACGCCAGGTGCCGCTCCATCATGGCTTCGCGGGCCCGGCGTTCGCGCTCGACGTGGCCCCGCTGCAAAGCCAGCTCCACCGTCAGCAGCAAGGTGCGACGGTCGAAGGGCTTCATGAGATAGGCAGACGGCGACGACGACTTGGCCTTTTCGACGGTGGCCTCGTCGTCAAAGGCGGTGACAAACACAATTTGGCAGGTGGGCTGCAGTTTGCGAATGCGCTGGGCGGCGTCGACGCCGCTCATCTGGCCGCCCAAGCGGACATCCATCATCACCAGATCGAAGGCGGTGGTTTCGGCCAGCTCCACGGCCTGTTCGCCGCGGGCCACGCCGTTCACCTGCAGTCCAAGCCCCTCGAGGTGTCCTATGAGCTCCAGCTGCACGATGGCTTCGTCTTCCACCACGAGGGCGGCGCCGGTCGCATTGTACACTTCATCCTCTTTCGGCGCTTGATCAAACGAGAACATGCTACAACAATGTCTGCATTACTAGCGCGAGCAAAAGCTTGGTTTGTCGAGGTTAAATTTTGGCTAGTCAACCCCTCAAAGCCGCAACCACCAACGTTCTCATTGTAGATGATGAAACTGGGGTTCGCGACGCAGTGGCCCTGATGGTCAAGCAAGCTGGCCACGCCGTGCACACCGCCGCCAGCGTGGCCAAGGCCAAGCTGATGCTCGAGTCGGAGGACATCTCGGTGGTCATCACCGACATCTACATGCCCGAGAACGATGACCTCGCCTTCTTGCACTTTCTACAAGAGAAGCATCCCGCGGTGCCGGTGCTGGTGATGACCGGCGACCCCACCCTCGAAACCGCCGTCGGTGCTTTGCGCCTCAAAGCCGTCGACTACGTCGCCAAGCCGGTGACGCCCGAGTCGCTGGGGTCGGCCCTCGACGCCGCCGGCCGGGTGTTGGAGCGCCAGTCGGCCCTGGCCCGGGCCCACGACGCTTTGGGCGCGGTGCTGGGCGGCGCCAGCAAGAAGCCCGTGAGCCATTTGTCAAAGCTGTCGATTCGGGAGCAAGAGGTGGCGCAGAGCTTCATGGAGGGCATGCGTCCCAAAGACATTGGCAACGCGCTGCACATCAGCGAGAGCACGGTTCGCAACCACTTCAAGGCGATTTACCGCAAGTTGGGGGTGCACTCGCAGGTGGAGCTGCAGAGCTTGCTCCGCGGCGAGTGAGACGCTTGTGGAATTGGGCGGAGTGGGCGCTCCTTTCAGACGAAAACGGCCATCACTGCCGCCGGAATGAGCGCTCCTTTCAGACAAAAACCGCCATCCTCCGTCGTCGACACCGCCGGAATGAGCGCTCCTTTCAGACAAAAACGGCCATCCTCCGGCGTCGACTCCGCCGGAATGAGCGCTCCTTTCGAACAAAAACCGCCATCCCTGCCGCCGGAATGAGCGCTCCTTCCGAACACAAACCGCCATCCTCCGTCGTCGACACCGCCGGAATGAGCGCTCCTTCCGAACAAAAACGGCCATCACTGCCGCCGGAATGAGCGCTCCTTCCGAACACAAAACGACAAAATGCCGCCCCTGAAGGCGGCACTCTCGTCTTGGCCAAAGCGCAGACTACTTGGCTGCGGGAGCGGCAGGCGCAGACTTCACACTGCATCCGTTGCTGCCGGCCGTGGCGTCGCCCGAGACGCACAACGCCTTCCACGACCCGCCGTTTTCGACGTGGGTGAAGCCGGCTTTTTCGAACATGGCTTTGGCACGTCCGGCCCGGTTGCCCGAGCGGCACACCAAGATGACGTGGGCGTCTTTGGCCACCTGCAACTCGCTCAACTTGGCCTCGACTTCAGGCAGCGGAAGCAAGGTCGACTCGGCCACGTGGCCGGCGTCCCACTCGCCCTTCGAGCGAACGTCGATGACCACGGCGCCGCCTTGGGCCGCCTTTTGCAGCGCCGACATTTCGGGCGTCGGCGTCGACGACACGGGCGTTTCACTGCTGGTGGAGCAGCCGGTCACCACCAATCCCCCGACAAGGGCGGCGGCGGCAAACGTGACAGACAAAGACGACGACAAAACACGAAACATGGGGACCTCTTCTCACAACAGCGGCGGCCATCGACGGCACGCCCCTTTGCACACCGCTTTGAGATAGCATGGGACGTGCCAGGGACGTCGGAGAACCTGCGGTGGTGGGATGCCTGCTGTACGGCGATGCGCACGTCGGTGTGACACCGCGATCTGGCTCTGCGGCGACTCACTTCTTGACTCACCTTTTGTCTCCCACACCGAAGACAGCACAAAATGTGAAACAAGACACAAGACGCCGTGGCATGTCGGTGTCGGTCCATCAGCAAAAACAGCGACTTCGCTGCAGCCAAACATGGTTCGGTTTTTGCTTCTTCGTGAACCCTCCCTCTGACGAGAGCGCCCACCTTGTCTCCCCTTCTCTACCCCGTGTTCTTGGCTCTGTTTTCGGTGCTGGTGGCAGCGCTGGAGCGGCTGTTTCCGTGGCGTCCGTCGCAAAAAGCGCTGCGTCCAGACCTGTGGTCAGACGTCGTGCATTTGGTGTTCAACGGCCATTTCCTCGGTCTGCTGCTTTATGGCCTGTATGCACGGTGGGTGATGCCCTGGCTCGCCCACGTCGACGATGGCCGGGTGTTCGACACCTTGCACAAAGACGCCGCCGCGACCTGGCCGCTGTGGCTGCAGATCATCGTCGCCATGGTCGTCGTCGACTTCTTTCAGTGGTGTGTGCACAACCTGCTGCACCGCGTTTCGTTTTTGTGGGGCTTTCACAAGACCCACCACAGCGTGAAAGACGGCGAGATGGACTGGATCGTGTCCTTCCGCTTTCAGTGGACCGAGGTCGTCGTCTACAAAAGCGTGCTGTTTTTCGTGCTGGCTTTCTTCGGCTTCAGCGAGGTGGCGTTGTTGGTGCACGCCATCTTCGGCACCCTCATCGGCCATCTCAACCACGCCAACCTCAACTGGGACTACGGCCCGCTCAAGGTGGTCTTCAACCACCCCAAGATGCACATCTGGCACCACGACTACGACGGCGACGAGAAGAGCACCGTCAACTTCGGCATCATCTTCAGCTTTTGGGACATCCTCTTCGGCACCGCCAAGTTTTCAGACGCGCCCCCCGCCAAGTTGGGGTTTGACGGCGTCGAGACCTTCCCCCGCGACTTCTTTTCTCAGATGGCTTGGCCGTTGCGCTTGCCCGGCGCCTCCGGCCACGTCGCCACTGGCGTCGTCGGCGCAGGTTTGTTGCTCGGAGGCTGGGCCTTGCAGCGCCCACAGCAGCCGGCCACTCCCATGTTGGGCGAGACCGCAGCGTCGAGCCAACCGGCCGTCCGCGGCACCTTCACCTATGCGGCCGACGCCGCCAGCGCCCAGCAGGCCATGGCATCGTTTGGCGAAGAGGCCCGACGTCGTGGATTTGCACATCCCGAGTGGATGGTCAGTGCCGACGAGTTGGCGCGTGCCCTTGGCGCCGAAGACCTCGTCGTCGTCGACGTGCGGGCGCAGGAACGGTTCGCCAAAGGGCACATTCCGTCGTCGGTGTCGGTGGGCCGTCGCTTCTACTCGACGAGCGCCCCCATTCCAGGTGTGTCGAAGACGCCGACCGCTCTGGTGCAACAGCTGCAGTCGTTGGGGGTGACGTCGTCGAGCAAGGTGGTGTTGACGTCAGATGGCGGCCCCGAGCCCTACCGCCTGTGGTGGACGTTGCGCGAGGCCGGCGTCGACCTCGACGTGCGCGTGCTCGACGGCGGGCTGTATGCCTGGAAGGCGGCAGGCCATGGCGTCGCCGAAGGACAGGGGCGCCGGCTGTCAGAAGCAAAGACACAGGTGGCGCTGAAGACGTCGACGGCGCGCCCCCTGTGGGCCGACTTGAAGCCGTTTGTCGACAAGAAGCGGCCGTTGTTCATCGACACCCGCAGCTATGCCGAACACGTCGGCGACAAGCACCACAAAAAAGCCAAACGCAAAGGCCGCATCCCGCAGAGTCGGCACATGGAGTGGTTTGCCGTGTTCGACAAGAAGTCACACGCCCTGCAGCCCCCTGATGTTTTGCGGCGCACCCTCGGTGCTGTCGTTGACGACGTGACGTCGCGTCCGGTGGTGACCTGGTGTCAGTCGGGCACGCGTTCGTCGGCTGTGTATTTCGCGCTGCTGCAAGCGGGGGCCTCTCCCGACGTCGTCGTCAACTACGACGGCTCCTGGGCGGAGTACTCGCGGCTTGCGCTTCCTCTTGAGACGGGGGCGCCGAGCGCCACGTCCGTCGACCGCGACACACCGTCGCCTGCATCCACTTCCTCGACCGAGAAGGCCCCATGACCAAGAAGACCTCCACAAAAGGTGTGACCCCGTCTGAACGCAGCGTGTCGGAGTTGTACGAAGACCCTGAGCGCGCCGAAGCCCTGCTGTGGGGCCGTCGACGTCACAACCGCCGTTCGCTCTTGCTCGGCACAGCGTCGGCCGTCGTCGGAGGAGTGGCCCTGCACCTTGGACGAGGAGGCCTGCCCTTCGGGCTCGTCCCCGCCGCATTCGCCGAAGACAGCGCCACGGGGTTGGTGTTGCCGACCAAAGACCCAGGCTTGAAGGTGTTGAACGACCGGCCCATCAACGCAGAAGTGCCGGCGCACCTCCTCGACGACGCCGTGACGCCCGCCAGCCGGATGTTCGTGCGCAACAACGGCATCCCACCGCAAGACGTCGACGCCAAAAGCTGGACGTTGGACATCGAGGGCGAAGCCATCGAACGTGCCGTGCGGTTCACCGTCGACGAGCTGAAGAAGAACTTCAAGCACCACACCTATCAGTTGACCTTGGAGTGTGGGGGCAACGGACGTTCGGAGTTTGTGCCCGGCGCCAAAGGCAATCAGTGGTCGACGGGGGCGGTGTCGTCGGCGTCGTACACCGGCGTGCGTCTCAAAGACGTGTTGAAAAAGGCCGGCATCAAGAAGAACGCGGTGTACGTGGGGTACTACGGCGCCGACAAGCACCTCAGTGGCGACCCCAAGAAGGTGGTGATTTCGCGCGGGGTGCCCATGGCCAAAGCGCTTGAAGACGAGACCCTCATCGCCTTCGAGATGAACGGCAAGCCATTGCCGGCGTTGCATGGCTTTCCGTTGCGATTGGTGGTGGGCGGATGGCCCGCGTCGACGAGCGGCAAGTGGCTGACGAAGTTGGTGGTGCGCGACCGCGTGCACGATGGTCCGAAGATGACGGGGCAATCGTATCGCGTGCCGTGCAAGACGGTGGCCCCGGGCACCAAGGTGCCAGACGAAGACATGTGCATCATCGAGTCGATGCCGGTGAAGTCGCTGATCACCTTTCCGCAGTCGGGTGTCGTCGTGCCGGCGAAGAAAAAGGTGGCGGTGCGTGGCCACGCTTGGGCCGGAGACCGCGCCGTCCAAGAAGTGCACCTGTCGACCAACTACGGTGCGACGTGGACAAAGGTGAACGTGAAAAAGGCGACGAACCGCCTCGCCTGGCAGCACTTCTCAGGCACGGTGTCGTTTGACGTCGATGGGTATTACGAAGTGTGGGCCCGCGCCGTCGACGACACCGGTGTGGCGCAGCCCATGGTGGTGCCCGGCTGGAACCCCCGCGGGTACCTCAACAACGCGTGCCACCGGGTGGCGGTGCGGGTGGTGTCGTGACGCGGCGGGCGACAATGAATGCGTCGAGTGCGCGCGCGCTGGTGACGTCGTGGTTGGCTGTGTGTGCGCTGTGTCTGGCGGTGGGTTGTACGCCGCCCTCGAAGCCAGAAAAGTCATCGTCGTCGTCGTCATCAACGGCGACGAAGGCCGACTCCAATGCAAAAACGGTGTCGGCGCCGACCTCGCCCCCAAACAAGGCGCCGTCGAAAAAGGCCGCACCAAAGTCGCTGCCGGTCGACCCCGCCACGGGTCTCGTCGTCGACGAGAACATGCCGTTGGTGGTGGCGACGTGCACGGCTTGCCACAGCGCGAAGCTCGTGACGCAAAACGCGGGCGACAAGGCCTATTGGACAGAACTCATTCGGTGGATGCAGAAAACGCAGAACCTGTGGCCCATCGCCCCTGAAGTCGAAGAGAAGATCCTCACCTATTTGTCGACGCACTACGGCCCCAAGACCCAGGCACGACGGCCGAACCTACCAGACCACCTGATGCCCCCCGCCGCGGCGCAAGCGAAGGTCTCCCCGACGACAGCGTGGGCCCCGTAGACGACACAAAAAAGCCCCAGCTGCTGCCGGGGCTTTTTCTTTTGCTTTGCCAAACGGTCGACCGCTACTCCTCGTCGGCGGGGGTGACCTCCATGAGGGCCATCATCCCAGCCTCGGCGTGCTCGAGGATGTGGCAGTGGTACATCCACATGCCGGGGTTGTCGAAGTAGGTCGCGATGGTCACCGAACGGCCGCCACCGGCGGGAATCATGACGGTGTCGCGCCAGCCGGGCTCGTCGGTGGGCTGTCCGTCGCGCTCGATGATGTGGAAGAACTGCCCGTGCAAGTGAAAGGGGTGGCCGTTTTGCGGCATGAGGTTGGTGATTTTGATGACCTTCATCTCGCCCTGCTTCACCTGCCACACCGGGGCGTCTGGGTAGGGCAATCCGTTGACGGCCATCTCCACTTGGTTCTGCGCGTTGAGGTACGCCTCCAGCTCGAAACGCTCGTCGATGTCGAGACGCGAGGTGATCTTCTCGTAGGGCATGTCGACGACGTGACCGGCCCGTGGTGCATCGATGACGTCGTCAGCGCGGCGCACAGACGCCATGGTGAACGGCGACAGCTGCAATTGGCCGAGGGGGCTCTGGGTGATGACCATGGAGTCGAGGGAGCCGCCCGTGGAGCCTGCGGCAAGGCGCACTTCGAGTTCGGTGCGAGCGCCGACCGGCAGGCTGACCTCGTCGATGATGCGGGTCCACTCTTGGGGCCACAGACCCCCGTCAGAACCAATCTCGCGCACTTCAAGGCCAGGGAAGCGAAAGAGCATTTCACGGGCGTTGGAGGTGTTCACCAGACGCCAGCGCTCGACACCGCCTTCAGCGAGAGAGATGCCCACCGGGTCGACTTGGCCGTTGACGGTGAGCACGTTGCCCGAGCGGCCGTGCACGATGTCCATGCCGGACGCCGCGAAAGGAGCGATGCTTCCGTCTTCGTTGAGGCGGATGTCGTCCATGACGAACGCGCGGTCGGCGTCGACGTCGGGGCGTTGGTCTTCACGTTCGTGCACGATGAGCATGCCGAACAGACCACGCTCCACTTGCACGGTGGTGCGCATGTGGGGGTGGTACCAATAGGTGCCCGCGTCGGGGGGCACGAACTCGTAGGTGAAGGTTTCACCGGGGGCGATGGCGGGCAGGTCACCGTGCACCACGCCGTCCATGCGGTGGTCGATGCGCAAGCCATGCCAGTGAATGGTGGTGGGCTCGGGCAGGCGGTTGGTGACGTGGATGCGCACCGTCTCGCCGACGCGGGCTTGCATCAGCGGGCCAGGGACCATGCCGTTGTAGGCCCACACTTCGGTGGCGCCGACGCCGGGCAACAGTTGCACTTCGTCGATGTCGATCTCGAGGGTGTACTCGACGACACCGACCTCGTCGTTCTCGTCGGGGAGCGACTCCAGGCCTTCGACGTGCGGCATCTCAGACTCGGTGGCCGCGGGCTCGTTGGTGTCGGGCTCGACGGGGGTGTCATTGCCTGGGCAGCCAGCGACGAGGGCGGCGGCCAACAGCAACGGAAGGGACGGGGTCAGGAGGCGGGTCATGATGGACTCCAAAAAAGCAGAGCAGAAACCGGGGGTGGACGACGTCGTCAGCGAACGCTGCGTCGACGCCGCACCAAAGGGAGGAGGAAGAACGACAGCAGCAACGACGCCATGGGCGCTGCGCTCGACGTCACCGTCGTCGCGGAGCAGCCGTCGTCGTCGTCGGCAGGCTCGGGGTCAGGCTCGTCGGTGATGCCAGCGTCGACGGTGGGGTTGGGGTCGAAGGCGTCGTCGCGCGGCAGACACAGCCCATGTTGTTCGGTGTCGACGTATTCGGGGCCGCGGCACTCATCGAAATCGCAGTCGGCAGCGGGGTCGAGGGCGTCGCCGGGGCAAGCCGGGTCGCTGGCGCCACATCCGCAGTCGCATTGGTCGTCGAGGTAGAACTGCGGCGCACACGTCCACTCGGGCGGATGCTCGATGACGCAGCTGGCGTCGCAGGTGTCGCCGTCGACGGTGTTGCCGTCGTCGCACTCTTCGGCACCGGCCGTCCATGTGTCGCCGCAGACGTTTTCGACGCATTGGGTGTTGTCTGTCGTGCTCGGCACATGCGTCAGCACGCCCATGTCGAGTTCGCCGTCGATGTTCACGGCTTCTTCGGGGATGCAGCCGAGGGGCAAGCCGTTGCACTCGGCGTCGAGGGCAGCGCAGTCGGGGTCGAGCACACCGCAGCCGCAGTCGCAGAACGCACCGTCGAGGTAGCGGCTGTCGGAGCAGAAGGGGCCGATGTTGCTGCCCCACCCCGCAGGCACGGGAACACAGGTGGTGGGGTCGGCCACGCAGCTCCAGCCCGCCTCTTGTTGGCAAGACGGCGAGCATCCGTCGTAGGGGTCGTTGTTGCCGTCGTCGCAGGCTTCGAACTCGCCGTCGACGACGCCATTGCCGCACCCGTCGAGTTCGCAGTAGCCGATGTCGGAGCACTGCGTGTTCTCAGGGCAGCCATACACCGAGGGGTCAGCGGGATTCGGCAAGCTGCAGTCGGGGTCGGGGATGCCGCACTCGCAATCGCAGCCGTCGTTGTTGTCGTAAAAGGCGGGGTCGCACGTCCACACCGGTTCAGGCGGGGGCGCGCCTGCGTCGACGCCTGCGTCGGCGGGCACGCCAGCGTCAGGCGAGGGGGCCCCTGCGTCGTTGGCGACGCCGCCGTCGACTTGACGTCCGGCGTCTGCTTGGCCGGCATCGGCTGTGCCCGCATCCGCAGCACCAGCGTCGGTGGCGCCTGCATCCGAAGTGCCGGCGTCGGTCGCGAAACTTGCTGCCGAGCCCACAACGAGGGTCAGACAGCAAACGAAATGATGAATTGGCTTCAGGCCCACAACGCCCCTCACAGCAGTAGATGTGCGCGGGTGTAGGCAAAGATGGGGCCAACTCGTGCCCCCTGAATTCAAAGGCTTCTTTGAGCTGTTTCACCTGGGCTTGCAGATTATTCGACAACCATTGCGGAGGATTCTGCAATCAGGCCTTCTTGCGGGGCCCCACAGCGGTTGGCCCCCACTGCCGCTTCTGCTGGATGGCCCGCACCACTTGGCGCACGGTGCCCGGCAGCGTGGGCCCGCGGCGCAACACGAAGTCGATGGTGGCTTCGTGGTCGGCATCGCCGTCGAAGTCGATGACCACAAAGGGGATCTGCCGCGCGATGAAGCGGGCGCGCACAAACTCCCAAGGCTCATCGACGAGCACAGCGTCGTCGACGATGACCGCGTCGTAGCGGTGGAGATCGTCGAGGTTTCGGGCCAGATGGGTCTGCGGCACGCAGGCGCAACGCGCACCTTCAGCCTCAGCCTCGTCGCGAAACCACTTCGCGCACAACAGGCGCATGGCAGAAGAAGAGGAGACGATCAGCAGCTTCATGCGGGCTCCTGCGGTCTGACGACGGGCATCGTCCGACGAAGGGGTGGGCCTCCTGTACATCGGTGGGCAACGCCAAAGACAAAGGCCAGGATCGGCCCAAGGAGGCGCCAATTCTGGCCTACGTCCGTTTTTGGGTCTGACTGAGGTCAGCCGGCGTCGGGGGCCCCTGCGTCTGCGGTGCCGGCATCGGCGGGGGTGCCGGCGTCCATCATGGTCATGCCGGCGTCGACGGGCGGGGGCACGCCTGCGTCGCCGTCCACGTCGCAAAAGTGCACGATGAGGCCCGCCTGGCAGTCGAGACCCGTCTGCGGGCAACAATCGGCGCCGCCGTTGCAGGGCCCGGGCGTTTCGCAGGTCTCTTGGCACACGCCGCTGAGGGCGTTGCAACCGAGACCTTCGGCGCAGTTTTGCGCGAGGATGTCGCATTCTTCGCCGAGTTGGGCCGGTGGGGTGGCCATGCCACCGTCTTCAGGGAAGGTCAGGCCGTCGCGACAGAAGTTGACGAGCAATCCGGCCTCGCAGTCGAGGCCAGAGATGGGGCAGCAGTCGGCGCCGTCGTTGCAGGGCCCGGGCGTTTCGCAGGTCTCTTCACAGACGGAGCTCAACACGCCGCACACCAGGCCTTCTTCGCAGTTTTGCGCGAAGGCGTCGCACATCTCGCCGAGCCCAACGGTGGGGGGCGGCGGGGGAGGCGTGGGCTCGGGTTGGGCCGACGGTTCGGGCGACGCAGATGGCTCGCCTTCTGGAGACGCCGAGGGCTCGCCTTCTGGAGAAGCAGAAGGTTCTGCGTCGGGCTCGGCAGTGCCCCCGTCGTCGTTGGCGCCGCCGTCGGTGGCGACGTCGGGCTCGCCGGCGGCAGGCTCGGGCTCGTCGGACGAGCCGGTGTCACACGCCGTCAGCGAAAGCGACAACGCCATGAGGGCGACAGCGAGGAAGGAGAAGGGCGACGACGACAACCGCATGAACATGGGCGCTCCGAGGTGGGGGACGGGAGGGACGGCCCAGGCGTAGCGCACGACGGTGAGAATGCAATGCGGTCGAAGGCAGGCGACCGGCTTGCATCTGCGCTACCGCAGGCGCCGGGCGCGAAACCGTCTGCCCTTGAGGCGTCCGTGTTGCAGCTGCTGCAACGCCTGTCGCGCCACGTCACGGCGCACCGCCACGTAGGAGACCTGGGCGCGGATGTGGATGCGCCCCACGTCGTCGGCCGCGAGGCCGCCGTCTTGGGTGAGGGCGCCGAGAATGTCTCCTGGACGCAGCTTCTGCTTCTTGCCGGCGGCGATCTCCAAACTGACGTACGACGGCCGCGGCGGGGGTTGCATGAGGTCGACGTCGTCGAACACGTCGGCGCCCAGCGTTTCGAACGCCACCTGCCAGTCGGCCACCTGCGCTTGGTCGCGGGCGGTCAACAGAGACAGGGCGCGTCCTCGACGCTGGGCCCGGCCGGTGCGCCCGACGCGGTGCACATGGGTGTCGGCATCGCGGGCGGGGTGCAAGTTGACGACGAGGTCGACGTCGTCGACGTCGAGACCACGGGCGGCGACGTCGGTGGCCACCAACACCTGGATGCTCCCGTGGTGCGCTTGCACCATGGCCTGGTCGCGCTGCTTTTGGTCGAGGTCGCCGTGCAACACACCGGCGGAGAAGCCCTCGTCGACGAGAGCGTCGGCCACCGACTGACAGCTGCGCTTGGTGGCGCAAAACACCAGCGCCAAAGTCGGCGACCACGCCAACAGCGCCTGCTTGAGACGACGCTCGCGGTCGTCGCCGTCCCGCACGGCCAGCATCTGTTGGCGGATGTGCCCGTCATCGTGCACATCGTCGACGACGACGCGGAGGGCGTCGCGCGTGACGGCTTCGGCCAAGGCGTCGGTCTGCTCGGGGAAGGTGGCGCTGAACAGCAACGTTTGTCGACGCTGCGGGAGCTGCTGCACCACTTCGTCGATGGCGTCGGCGAACCCCATGTCGAGCATGCGGTCGGCCTCGTCGAGCACCAACAGCCGTACGTCGTCGACGTCGAGAGACTGCTTGCGCAGGTGGTCGAGAACGCGTCCGGGCGTGCCCACCACGACGTGGGCGCCATGTTGCAGCGAGTGCTTTTGCGGGCGAATGGGGACGCCGCCACACAGCGTCAGCACCTTGAGGTTTGCGGTGGTGCGCGCCAGCCGCCGCACCTCGTGCGCGACCTGCTCGGCGAGTTCACGCGTCGGACACAACACCAACGCCTGCACACTGAAACGGCGCACCTCGACCTCACGCAGCACACCCAGGCCGAAGGCGACGGTCTTGCCCGACCCGGTCTTGGCTTGGGCGATGACGTCGTCACCGGCGAGCACCGACGGCAATGCCGACGCCTGAATGGGGGTCATCTGGGCGTAGCCGAGGTCGTGCAGGTTGCGCACCACGTCGTCGTTCAGGTCGAGCGACGCAAAATCTGTCGAAACATCTGGGGAAGACATGAGCGCCTTGTGGCGCAGCCAGTGCAAGCCGTCTATGCACTCCTACGCCGATTGAGCCGCACCATCGACGTTGTTGATGCTGTGCGCCTGGCATCGACGACCATTTGCGGTCAAACGTCGACCCACGGACCTCAGCGTCGTCACCACCGCAAATCATCGCAATGTCATTTGCGAAGCAAGGACCCAAGGTCGTTCAAGACTCGTCGACGTCGCAGGCCACACCCGCTGACATGCACATCACGGTGACGCCCATGGCAACCATGGGCCCTGCCCCCGACACCACCACACGGCCAATGCGGTGGCCGACGGCACGCAACAGCGCATCCCATGTTTCACGGGCGGCGGTGTCGTAGCCAGTCACCCCCGCCGACGACACCCGCACCTCACACAACGGCGCTTGGGGGTCGTCGCCCAACTCTTGCTGCAGCCAGGCGGCTGTCGCTTCGGCCATGGCCACTGAGAACCGGCCGACGAGGTCGAGCGCCACGGCGTCGTCAGACACGCGCCGTCCTTGCCAGACGGCATCGCCAGGATCGGGAGCGGGAGGTGGATTCGCCATGCCCAAGAATTCGACGTGTCCGGCGCAGACTTGAGCCTGGAAGGGAGGCGCCAACTGCGGTGCGTCACGTTTCACCGCTCGCCCCATGTTTCACCTGATGCATCACATCTTGGTCAAAGAATGAAACACAGGCCAACACGAGCCCACAAATACCTGTTTTCAGATACCTTTTGGAGTTGGCACGGCCAGTGCTTTCTCCTTGGGCACAAAGGAGGACCACCATGCTGTTCCGTCAACTCTTCGATGAAGCCACCTGGACCTACACCTACCTCATCGGCGACGAAGCCACGAAAGAAGCTGTGCTGATCGACGCCGTCACCGAACAAGCCGACCGCGATCTCGGCCTGCTCGACGAGCTCGGCTACAACCTCGTCGCCGTCCTCGACACCCATGCCCACGCCGACCACATCACCGGCGCCGACCGTCTGCGCCACAAAAGCGGCGCAAAGGTCATGCTGGCCAAAGCCGCCCGCGCCAACGGCGTCGACCGCGCCCTCGAGCACGGCGACATCGTCCAAGTCGGCGAGTTGCAGGTCGAGGCACGCTCCACCCCCGGACACACCAGCGGATGCATGACGTTCGTGGTGCACGGCGACGACAGCCGTCCCACCATGGCCTTCACCGGCGACGCGCTCTTCATCCGGGGCACCGGCCGCACCGACTTTCAGCAGGGCGACAGCCGCACGCTGTACCAATCGATTCACCAGCAAATCTTCACCCTCCCCGACGACACTCTGGTGTACCCCGGCCACGACTACAAAGGCCGCACCGTCTCCACCGTCGCCGAAGAAAAGCAGTTCAACCCCCGCGTCGGCGGCGGCAAGACCGAAGACGATTTCGTCGACATCATGAACAACCTCAAGCTCGGCTTGCCCAAACGCTTGGCGGTGTCGTTGCCCAAGAACATGCGCTCTGGCGCTTGGGCGCCGCTGCTCGACGGCCCCGTCCCCGAGGTCGAAGTCAGCTGGGTGCTGCGCGGTGAAGGCGGCTACGCCCTCGTCGACGTGCGCTCCCAAGGCGAATACGAAGACGACCACTTGCCCAACGCCGAACTCAGCCCGCTCGACGGCTTGGAAGCCGCCGCCCAGGACTGGGACAAGTCCGCCCCGGTCGTCTTGGTGTGCCGCTCCGGCCAACGCTCGCTGCGTGCCGCCAAGCTGCTGCAAGACATGGGCTTCGAACAAGTCGCCTCCATGCGCGGCGGCATGATTGAGGTCAACCGGCAAAAAGCAGCCGCGGCCGCCTGACCTCGGCGACGCCGGCACGCCGGCGTGTCTCCCACCACCGACGTTCTGCCCTCCCGTCGGTGGTGGTGCCCTCCCTCCCCTCGCTCCTCTTTCCGTCGTCACCGCCCGGTCGGCGCCCCTCGACCCTCCAGCCTTAGGTGCCTGTCATGCTTCTCGCCATCTCTCTGTCTGCCGTCGTCGGCATCACCCTCGGTCTCCTCGGTGGAGGAGGCTCCATCCTCACCGTCCCGCTTTTGGTCTACGTCCTCGACGTCCCTGAAAAGCCCGCCATCGCCGCCTCCCTTCTCGTCGTGGGCGTCACCGCGGCCTTCGCCTCCATCGGCCACGCCCTCAAAGGCAACGTGCGTTGGAAAATCGGCCTGCTGTTTTCAGCCGGCGGCATGGCCGGCGCCTTCGTCGGCGGCAAAGTCGGCGCCCTGCTTCCGTCGGCGCTGCTGCTCGGCCTCTTCGCCGCCATGATGTTGGTCACCGGCATCGCCATGTGGCGCGGCAAAAAAGAAGTCGAAGGCGACGGCAACCTCTCGGTCAAGCTCGCGCTCATCGAAGGCTTCATCGTCGGCGGCGTCACCGGACTCGTCGGTGCCGGCGGCGGATTCCTCGTCGTCCCCGCCCTCGCGCTCCTCGGTGGATTGAAGATGAAAGAAGCCGTGGGCACGTCCCTCGTCGTCATCGCTCTGAAGTCCATGGCCGGATTCGCGGGCTACGCGTCGAGCGTGCAAATCGACTACGCCCTCACCACCCAGGTCACCGTCGCCGCCGTCGTCGGCAGCTTCATCGGCGCCCGCCTCGTCAACGTCATCGACCAAGAGAAGTTGCGCAAAGGCTTCGCCGTCTTCGTCGTCATCATGGGTGCCGTCATCATGTTCAAACAGTTTGCCGGCTGACGACTCTGGAGCGGCGCGCTTCGCGCGTTGGCTCCAGCCTTCAAGCGACGACTCTGACCCGCTTGCTGGCAGCGAAAACATCAAAGTCGACAGGTCACGACGTCGACGCGGTTCTTCGCCCTCCCCTTCATTCCCCTCATGTTCTTCACAGGCGTTGTCGCCCCGACGCCAAAGGTGCCCCTCATGAACATCCTCGCTCTCGACTGGACCACCGTCGTCGCCACCCTCGCCGGAGGCATGCTCATCGGTCTCGCCTCCTCCCTGCTCCTCGCCACCGAAGGCCGCATCGCCGGCATCAGCGGCATCCTCGCCGGCATCATGCGCCCCAACCCCGAGAACTGGCGGGTGCGCTTCATCGTCGGAATGGTCACCGGCGGCGTGCTCCTCGCGCTGCTCTTTCCCACCGCCGTCGCCGGCACGTTGACCCCATCCACCGGCATCGTCGTCGGCGCCGGTCTCCTCGTCGGCATTGGCACCCGCCTCGGCTCGGGCTGCACCAGTGGCCACGGCGTGTGCGGCCTCCCCCGCATGTCGCGCCGCTCCATCGTCGCCACCGCCACCTTCATGTCGACCGCCGCCCTCTCCACCTACATCGTGCTGCACGTCCTGTAGGTCCCCTCCCACGTCTTGCCCGTCGTCCGCTTCGTGACGACGACGTCTGCCCCCAGGAGGCTCCCATGCCCGCCTTTCTTTCTGGTCTTTTGTTTGCTGCCGGCCTTGGCTTGTCCGGCATGACCCGCCCCGACATCGTCCAAGGATTCTTCGACGTCTTTGGCACATGGAACCCGCAACTCGCCCTCGTCATGGCCGGTGCGGTCGGCGTCAACCTGCTCGCCTTCCCCCGCATCCTCAAACGCGACGTGCCCTTTTGGGGAGACCTCTTTCACGTCCCCACGCGCAAAGACATCGACAAAAAGCTCATCGGCGGCGCCGCCCTCTTCGGCCTAGGCTGGGGTGCCGTCGGCCTCTGCCCCGGCCCCGCCCTCGTCAGCCTCGGCGGCGGTGCCACGGTGCTCTTCGTCTTCGCCATGGTCGTCGGCATGTGGGCCCACAAACGATTTGTCGAAGGTGCGCTGACCTAAGCGCGCCCGCAACACGACGATGCCGCAGAGACCCGTCTTTGCGGCGTCGTCGTTTCGGCCTTTGGTTTCTCACTTCACGAATTGTCGAACGATGCTGCAACACCTCAACACCCTGTGGCCCCCCCACGCCCAGCACGCGCACCCCTCCTGGAATGCCGCCCTGTACGACGGCCACATCGTCGTCGAGTTTCTTGGTCACGTCGATGCCGACGCAGGCGCCACGTCCGCCGAGTGGGCATTGTCTCCGCTTCGCCAACAAGAGCTCCACCTCGTGTTCATTGCGGCTGGGATGACCGGCTATGACACCGCCGCCCGCAAAGCCTGGCAACAGCTTCTCTTTCCCTTTCGCCACAACTTGCTGTCGGTGCACCTCGCCTCCGACTCGGCGGTCATGAAGCTCGGCGTCACCATGTTCGGCATCGCCCTCGACGTCGACACCCACATGCACGCGACGTCGGAGTCGCTGCTGCGCAGCCTCGGCCACGACGCTTGACGACGACGCTCATTTCCCGTCGGGACGGGGGCCGATGAGCATGTGCGACTGGCGCACCACGAACACACCGAACGCCAATGCCAACGTCAACGCGGATGCACCGACGACGCGATGGGCGTCGGTTCCCATCCACTGGCCGGCCAACCGCAGTGCACCAGCGATGATGACGACGACGAACGCCACCGTCATGGCCAGCGGGGCCACCAACGGCCGGCCGGTGTGCCCCAGCGACACGCGGCTCATCATGCCCAACCCGTACGTCCCCAGTGCGCCGGCCGACACCGCGTGCAACGCCCATGACGTCGAGAACACCGTCGGCTGCGCCGACTGCAGCACCATGAGCGCCAACGCCACCACCAACCACAAATGGCCGACGTGCAACACCGACACGAGGGGCACGCGCCAGGTGGCACGCCACCCCCAGCCGCGCATGCGCCACAGGTTGACGACGACAGCAAGGCTGCCGACGCCCACGACGACGACACGGGGCGCCGCAAACGCCCAGGCCACAACCGTGAGCACGAACGTCACCAAGGCCGCATTGTCGACGAGGCCGCGCTCCCGAATGCTGACGTCGATGCCCTCACGCCGGCAGTGGCTCTTGGTGAACAACGGCGTGATGCGTCCGCCGATGACGGCCATGAGCACAGCCAACGCCAACACCGCCAAGCGCGGCAGCGTCGTCGGCATCCACGGCAGCAGCTCCCAGTACACGGCGATGTTGGCGGCATGCGCCGACGCCAACACCAGCGCGATGAGCAACACGCCGTCGTTGCGACGCTTGTCGCTGCGCAAAATGGCGTTGGCCAGCACCATCCACCACGCGAAGAGCCCGACGATGGCGACGATGTGCAACACAGCCTGCAAGGGCCCTTTGTCGACGACACTGGCGACGCGGCCGCCTCCCCAGGCGACGAACAGCAGCGCCAAAGGCAGCCCCTGCAGCGGGCGCGTCTTTGTCCAGTTGGGCACCGCCGTCAGCAAGAACCCACTGACGAGGGCGCCGCCAAAGCCGAAGACCATCTCGTGCGCATGCCACGTCGGCGTGAGCACCCATGGGAGGCGAACGCCCCACAGCGACAAGCCCCACACCAGCGACGCCAGCGTCATGTAAAGGCCAGCACCAAGAAAAAACGGACGAAACCCAACAGACAGCAACGCAGTGTTCATGGCCCACCTCGACGACACCGCCATTGTGTCAGGGCAGCCCATGACGTCGAGGACAATCGGCCGTAAGGTGCCAGTCATGCAGCAAAGTGCCGACGACAACCTGGCCTGGCTGGGGTTCTTCCTCGAGCAACGAGTCCTCAGTGCGAAGCAGGCGCAGCGTGGACTTTGGAAGCGGCTCGAAGTCGGCGATGAACTCCCGCAAGAGTTGGAGGAACTGGCGTTCGAGCCATACGTGTTTGCAGACCAGCTCGAAGGGGCGCTCCCCTGTGACGACGACCGGACCACCAAAGAGCTTGCCCATGTTGCGCGGCTCCTCAATGACGAGACCTGGTCCACAGGCGATGCTGGAGACGAGGTCGCGTACATTGTTGGAAAGACCCCTTCGAGATGGACTTCTGAGCAACGCAACCGCGCCATGGCTTGGGGCGGAAGCAGTTGGGGGCAGCACGACGAGCAGATTCTCGCGTTTCTGCAGCCCTACCTCGCTCTCTGGAACGAAAAGCTCGCCCTCTTCACCGACGACGAAGCTACGCCGTGAACTCTGAGCCCTGCTCCCGCAACATCACCCGCTCGTACAACCGCGGAAAGAGACGCGAGAGCCACAACGACCCCTTCGCCACCTTCGAGATGGGCACCAGACGACGACGCTGACGTCCGGCGTCGACGACGGCAGCCGCCACGTCGGCGGGCGTCATGGTGCCGCCGGCCGTGTTGCGCGACTGCGAGCCCCCCACCTGTTCGCCCTCTCCGGTCAACGCATTCTGCGCCAATGCGGTGTCGGTGAACGCCGGACACACCACCATGACATCGACGCCAGTGCCTTTGAGTTCGCTGCGCAGCGAATCAAAGAAGCCGTGAAGGGCGTGCTTGGAAGCGGCGTATCCCGTGCGGCCGACCAAGGGCGCAAACCCCGCCACCGACGACACGGCGATGATTTGCCCCCGCTGCTGTTTGACGTCGTCGAGAAAGGCGTGGGTGAGGTTCACGGCACCGAAGAAGTTCACCTCCATCACTTTGTGCAACACCTCAGGGTCGGTCGCGGCGAACAAACTGCGATGGCTGATGCCTGCGTTGGCGACGACGACGTCGACACTGCCAAAAGCGTCGACGGCGACTCGCCGTGCGTGCTGGCAGGCGCCCAACTGGGTGACGTCGCAAGCGGCAATGGTGGAGGGGATGCCAAACCCGTCGAGCTGATGCTGCAGGGTGCGCAAGCGCTCCTCGTCGAGGTCGAGCAACACCAGCTTGGCCCCAGCGTCACCAAAGGCGTGGGCCATGGCGGTGCCAATACCGCCGGCGGCTCCGGTGATGACGACGACTTTGTCTTCGTAGGTTCGGCTGCGCATGCTCACCTCCCCGCCGACAAACGGGCGTCGCGATAGCGGGCGAACACCTCTCGGGAGGTGCCGCTCGGCGTGAAGCCGAACTCCGTCTTCAACCGGCTGTTGTCGAGCACAGGACGGTGCTTGAGAAACAACGTTTGCTCCGGCCCGTAGGGCGCAGCGTCGAACTTCTGCATCAGGCCCAACGCGCCCTGCACCAGCTTCTCAGGCAGGGCGACGTATTTGTTGCCCATGGCGTCGGCGATTTCTCTCAGCGTCATGACGCCGTCGGCGGCGAGGTTGAAGATGCCAGCGCTGCCCTCGTGCACGCCTTTGACGATGACCTGGGCCACGTCGTCGGCGTCGATGAAGCAAAACGGCGTGTCTGACTCTTTCAGGCCGACGACGACGGGGCGCTCGAACATCGCGGTGATCTGGTTGTTGACGTCGGGGCCCAACACACTCGACACGCGAAAGATGAGCTGCTGCAGCTGTGGATGTTCGACGCGGACCCTCGCCAACATCTCCTCCACCTCGCGCTTGTGGCAGCTGTAGGCGAAGACGTCGTTGCCCCGCAGCAGGTCCTCCTCCTGCAGCAGCGCCGGAGCGTCGGCGTGATAGCCGTAGGCGGCGCCACTGCTGGTGTAGATGAACTGGTCGACGTCGGCGGCGACGCACGCGTCGAGCACTGCCTGCGTGCCCTCGACGTCGACCTTGTGCTGCAGGTCGCGGGTGGTGTCTTTGGTGGGCGTCACAATCGCCGCCAAGTGCACCACGACGTCGACGTCGAGCGAAGCAAACAGCGGCGCCATGTCGTCGGCGCAAATGTCGAGCGTCTCGTAGGTGACCCCCTCCAGCTGGTCGCGTCGAGAGACAGGCCGCAGGTCGGTGGCGACGACGTTGACGTCGTCATCCCCCGCCAACGCCTTCACCACCTGCCGACCCACAAAGCCAGCTGCCCCCGTGACCAACACCGTCTTCTTGGTGGGGGCCGTGTTCGCCTCGTTCGTCGTCGTCGTCGTCATGGAGTCCCCCTCACTTGCCAGCAGGTTCGGCGTGCATGTCTTTGAACGTCTTCAAGTTGGGCGCCCACAGGTGCGCGACGCGGTCGACGTCGACGTGGATGACAGCAGGCTTGCCCGACGCCAGTGAACGTTCGATGGCACCTGGCAGACCTTGGGCGTCGGCGACGCGCTCGCCGTGGGCGCCCATGGCGCGGGCGAGTTGGTCGAACTCGATTTCATCGAGCTCGGTGTTGATGGTCTCCTCAGGCGAGAGCGTCTTCTTGACGACGGTCTTCAGCGGCTTGAGCGCAATCTGCTGGGTCATCTTCACCATGCCCCACTGGCGGTCGCAGAAGACGATCCAGATGACCTGCAGACCCGAGCGCACAGCGGTCTCGACTTCTTGTTGGTGAAAGCCCATGGCGCCGTCGCCGATGAGGCAGAACACCTGCTTGTCGGGGTGGGCGGCCTTGGCGGCGATGGCTTGCGGAATCCCCGCGCCGAGCATGCCCATCTTCGGCGTGCCCAACACCGTGTTGGGGGCTTTCACCTGGTGGTAGAAGTGCGTCCAAATCGAGGTGTTGCCTCCATCGACCACCCAGATGGCGTCGTCTTCGGCCACCGCGTCGACGGCGGGCGCGATGTGCGCGGGGTGCATGGGCAAGCTGTTCTTCTCGAGGTGTTTGTCGAGCTTTTTGCGTCGGGCGGCGCAAGCCTTCTGCAAGCTCTTCACCCATTTCTTGCGCGCGTCGGTGACGCCGGTGTTGCGCGCGCGCGCGATGGCGACGAGCTGGCGCAAGAATTCTTTGACGTCGGCTTGCACCACGAGGTCGACGGGGCGGTTGTTGCCCAGGGGCTCCATGTCGATGTCGACTTGAATGAGCTGTTGCGCGTCGGGGGTCGCCCAATACGGCGCCTTGCCCCAAAAGTCGGTCTCGCCGAGGCGCGAGCCCAACACCAACACGCAGTCGCTCTCGACGCGGGTCTTCTGCATGGCGTCGACGTAGGGCATGGCGACGCTCAGCTCATGGCGCTCGTCGATGACGGCACGGGCGCCCCACGACGTCGTCACCGGCATGTGCACCAGCTCTGCAATCTGGCGCAGCTCTTCGAAGGCTTCGGCGTGCACCACGCCACTGCCGGCGTGAATCATCGGACGCTTGGCCTTGGCGAGCATGTCGAGGGCGCGGGCCACTTGGCTCGTCGATGGCGAGAGCGGCTCCAGCTGGCGGTACTGCGCAGGCTCGCGAAACCAGCTGTCTTCGACGACGACGGCGGTGTTCATGACGCTTTCAGGCACGTCGATGTGCACCACGCCGGGGCGGCCGGTGAAGCACTCGCGAAAGGCGCGACGCAGCAGTTCGGGCAGACGGTCGACAGACGGCACAGCGCAGCTCCACTTGCTCATCTTGCCGATGACGCCGACTTGGTCGAAGGCCTGAAAGGTGCCACCGCGGTCGGGGTAGACGATGCCTTGTCGACGACAAGAGGTGATGAGGAGAACGCGGTTGCCCTCGACTTCTTCGACGGCGACGCCCGAAAGCGCGTTGGCCACACCGGGGCCGTTGGACGCGATGCACACGCCGACCTTGCCGGTGACGCGGGCGTAGGCGCCGGCCATGTGCACGGCGCAGGTCTCATGGCGGGGGCCGACGAGGTCGATGCCGTGGTCGCCCAGGCTGGCGACGAGCCCCTGGTACGTGCCGTCGATGATGCCGAAGACCTTCTCGACGGATTCGGTGGCCAGCATGCGCGAGATGATGGCGCCGCCGCTGCGTTTTTCGGTTTGTGCGAGTTTGGTGAGTGCCAGTCCCATGGTGGTCTCCTGTGCCCCTTTTGTGATCCCCAGGGCGAAACAAAGGTGGTGACGTGAACACCATGCACGCTTTTGACCGAACGGTCAAACCTCTCGGTTAAACCGAGTGGTTGACGGCGCGACGTTCGATCGCTACATGTTGAAAATAAAGACGTTCTGACGCCCATCAGACCGTCCCTTTTTCAGCTGGATGTCGGATCTGCCGCTGCCCTGGCGCCGCCATTTGGTGTGTTTGGAGCCCGCCCATGCCCACCCGCCGCGCGGCCACCCGCGCCCCCAAGAAGGCCAAAGACGACCCAGAGCGCAAAGCGCAAATCTTCAACGCCGCCGACGCGCTCTTCGGCACCCTCGGCTACGACGCGGTCAGTATGCGCGACGTCGCCGACGAGGCCGGCGTCAACAAGGCACTCGTCTTCTATTATTTCGGCAGCAAAGACGACCTCTTTGGCCAAGTGATGGACCGCTACTACGCCACCCACGAACGCATCTTGCGCGACGCCTTTGCCGACGACAGCGGCAGCGAAGCCGACCGCCTGCACCGCATGGTCGACGCCTACATCGACTTCATCGACGCCAACCGCAACTTCCCGCGCTTGGTGCAGCAGCAGGTGGCCTCGCGCGGCCCGGCCCTGGAGCGCATCGGCAAAAACCTCACCGGCATGCAGCGTTGGATTGAAGAAGCCCTCGGCAGCCTCGTCCCCGACGACGGTGCCCTCGCCGCGCGCCACATCTTCGTGACCTTCTCGGCGAGCGTCATCAACCACTTCACCTACGGCGAAGCCCTTGAAGAAGCCTGGGGGTTTGACCCTTTGTCTGACCGCGGCATTCGCGAGCGACGGGCGCACCTGCATTGGCTCGTCGATGCCCTGCTGCATGCCTTGGTGAAACAGAAGTGTTGAGCGCGTCTTTCTCGTCGACGGCAGGCGTCTCTTCGCCATAGACATCCGGCCCGGGCATTTCTACCTTGGCGGCATGCGTGCCCCAATCCCAAGCCTCTTCGCTGTTGCCACTCTCGCCGTTGCCATCTCCGTTGCCGGCGGATGCGCTTCGGACGCCCTCGACACGTCGGCGCTGCAAACCCGCGACATCGACGTCGACACCTTTCGTTTTGACGCCCACACCGCCGGCCCCGAAGACGGCGAGTTGGTGTTGCTGCTGCACGGCTTTCCGCAAACGTCGTTGGAGTGGCGGGCGCAACTGCAAGCCCTCGGCGACGCTGGGTACTTCGCCGTCGCCCCCAACCAGCGTGGCTATTCGGAGCGGGCGCGGCCGACCACGGTCGACGCCTATGATTACAAACTCCTCGTCGACGACGTGCTCGCCATGGCCGACGCTCTCGGCCGGGCCCGCTTTCACCTCGTCGGTCACGATTGGGGCGCGGTCGTCGCCTGGGGGGTCGCAGCCGAGGCGCCGGATCGCGTGACGTCGTTGACGGCGGTGTCCATCCCCCATCCAGATGCCTTCGCGGCTGCCTTGGGCGACCCGTCGTCGTGCCAATACGAAGCCTCCAGCTACTTCGAGACGTTCACGGCCGATGGCACCGCCGCCAACCTTCTCGCGGGCGACGCGTTTTTGCTGCGCAACGTGGTGTGGGGCGATTTGGATCCCGCCGCCGAAGAGGCCTACCTCGAGGTGCTCGGCACCGAAGAGGCCCTCGGCGCCGCCCTCAACTGGTACCGCGCCAACATCACCGGACGTCAGTTGCGGCCCGAGCCCATCGGCCCCGTCGCCGTCGACACCCTGTTCATCTGGAGCGATGGCGACACCGCCATCTGCACAGAGCCCGCCGAAGACACCGCCAACCACGTTGACGGCCCCTATCGCTTTGAAGTGCTGTCAAATGTCGACCACTGGATTCCAGAGCGGGCCCCCGACGAGGTCAACGCCCTGCTCCTCGAGCATCTCGGCAAAGACCGCCAAGCAGAGACCTCTGCCGACGACAGCGAGTAGCGACGACGTCAGGCGTGCTGGTCGACCGACGCGACCTCGCCAACGCTGGCGAACGCGCCTGGCCAGACGGCGTCGTCGTGCACATCGCCATCGAAGTCGAGCAGCACACGTCCGCGCGCATCGAACAAAAACCCAGGCGTGCAGATGACCCCATCGAGGGCTCTGGCCAGCGCCATGACCACGTTCACCCGGGTGTCGCCGCCGGTGAGCTCGAAAAGGGTGTCGTCGAAGAGCACGACGGCGCCAGCACCTTGCAGGCGTTGCGCTGCGGCGCCGGCTTGTGCGGGGTCAAGCCAGCACGACACGTCCTCGACCAGGTCGGCGACCACGCGTTGGCCGGCCGGGCTGCCGGCGGCCACCCAGCGGACGGGCAGAGCGTGATCGCGAAACAAGCCGCCGGGCCAAGTGAGCCGGGTCGACGTTCGGGAGCCGGCGCTGTCGACGGTGCCAAAGGTGTCGAGAACGGAGAACACGACGTTGGGGTCGATGTCAGGGACGAGCAATGTGAGTGGCAGCATTTGAACCTCTATCAATCAATCGAATCAGGGGGTGGAGCGCTTCAGTGCAAGAGATGGGGTCTGTGCGAAGCCCCGCAATGGCGGTTCTCGTGTGTGCACAGGCGGATATTTCGGTGGGATGGCTTGCTCCATGGTCCATTCACCCAACCACCAGGCCTCGGCAAAATCGCGTCCTCGGCATTGTGCCCAAAGAGCTGAACGCCTCGTCAACTTGACACATGCGTTCCGTATCGCCGTGAGACGAAACAGTTTTTCAGCTCTTTCAGGCAATCGTAGAGTTGTTGCATTCAGGGTCTGTCGCAGTGAAACAGGACCATGACGTTTCCTGTTCCTTCTTTGTTCATGGCCCGATGGCGTCGTTTGCAGAAGATGCCATCTCCAGGCCTGCAGGCGCATGCCTGCCCCCCGCCTGCAGGCGCATGCCTTCACGTCTTTTCAGCCACTTGCGTTGTGTTTGCGCGTCGGTGCCCTGCTTACTGAGAACGACATCTCAAATATTTTCAGGGGCTTATCGTTTGCCTCTCGCCCACGGGTGTGATGCGATGGGAAAGCGCCAGGCCCGTCTGGCGGAGGAGCCCCAAATGGCAGCGTACAAATGTGACAAGTGCGGCATGATGGTCGGCATCATGACCTGCGGAGAGTGCAACGAAGAACTCGTGCACAACACCCTCACCAAAGACGACGGCAGCAGCGTGCACGTGTCGGAGTGCCCCAACGGCCACGGCAAAGTGAAGTCGCCCATGTGCTGCGGGCAAGATATGGCCGCCAGCTGACGCGGGCTCCATGTGTGCCCACCCCAAAGCCGGCGTCGCCCACGCCGGCTTTGTTGTCGCCGCTGTCTGGCTGCAGCCTCCAAGGAGCAGCTGCGCAACGCCGCATCAGAGGGAGGCGGACGTCTCGACCGGTGCCTCTGCCGCCTCGTCTGCGGCCTCATCTGCCGCTTCGTCTTGCGGGCAGAACCGGTGCACCACGGCGATGAGCTTGTCGTCGTCGATGGGCTTCACCAACCAGCCCTTTGCGCCCAACGCGCGTGCTTCTTCGACGGTGGCGACGCTGCCCTCGGTGGTCAACATCACCGTGGGCACGTCGATGAAGGGCGATTTGACCTTCCAGCGCAAAAAATCCATGCCCGACATCCGTGGCATGCGCACGTCGCAGATGATGAGGGCGACGTCGGGAGGGCCTGACTCCAAAACGGCGACGGCCTCTGCGCCGGTCTCCGCCACCGCCACGCCGTACCCCTGCTCCAACAGCAGGCGCTCGACGTTGGCGCGCACCACCATGGAGTCATCGACGATGAGAACGGTCGGTGCGGCGGTCATGGCTCTCCCTCTTGTCTTCGCTCGCGGTCGCTCAAACGAAAATTGGCGTTCCTCTTCCCATCGGCGGCCAGCAGCGGAAACACAGCCATCTTCAGGTTTTGCAGCCGAAATGAGGCGAAATGGTCCGTTTTTGCACGTCTCTGTGCGCTTCTGTGTGACAGATCTCTCTGCCGGCCTCCAAACCCACCCTGATGGAATGCGCTTGGGAATGCGCGATCAACGAACGCCCAACACCGGGGCTGAGATCGCGGAAATTCAGCAACTTGACTTCGGTGTGCTCGTCCGGCACCACGCAAGCAATGCCGCAGACCCGCTGGACGCCCCGCGATCGCCCGCCCCGACGACGTCGGCGTGTTTTGCGATCGTGGTGGGGCACATCGGGGCTGCTGCACGGCGTGCAACGGTGCGCGATCGCGGCCGCTCTCCTCGTCATGGCCCTGGTGTCCACCGGCTGTGCCACCGGCGGTGGCGTGCTCACGGTGACGGTCTACCAGCCGATGAAGGCCATCCACCGTCCCGTCGTCGTGCCCCGCACCCCCACCAACTTCGCCAACCTCCGCATTTTGCTGCGATGCATCAGCCACGAAGACCACCTCCCGCCCGGTGACGCCAACAAGCTGTGCACCTCCTTGGCCAACGACTTCGAACGGCAGGGCGCCGACGTCGAGACCGTGGTGCCCGTCGGACGCAACGCCGAAGAACCCGAAGCATTTGACGGGCGCAAACCCGACCTCACCGTCGAGATCGCCTCGAAGATCGAGCACGAAAACGAGAGCCTGCTGTCGGCGGTGGCGGCGGGCCTGACCCTCACCATGGCCCCCATCATCGCCGAACAGACGTTCTCGCAGCGGGTGGTGGTGTTCGGGCGCGATGGCAGTGTTCTCGTCGAAGAGGTCTACAAAGAGCGCTTCGTCGAATACGTCGGCATCGGCGTGTGGTCGTTGAACTACCTCATGGACTGGTTCGTGCGCGACGAAGAAGACGCACTTTCTGGCGACGCCGCCGCCAAAGCCTTCAGCAAAGACTTCTACGGCCAAATGCGCCAGCAGGTGTTCAACGCCAAGGTCCGCTCTGAAGTGCTCGGCCTCACCCGCCCGTCGTGGGCGAAGGCCAAAAGGCCTCCGGCAGCCGCCGCCAAAGTCGCACCGAGCACCGCCGACGCCGACAAAACGCCTCCGGCCGACGTCGACGCCAATCCTGCGCCGCAGCCGCCCCCAGCGGCGCCGCCTCCGCCACCTCCGCCGCCCGACGAAGGCATCGAGATGGGCGTAGAAGGCGGTGTGCCGGCGGGCGACGCGCTCCCGCCCCCCGAACCCATGTCGTCGCCCTAGCCGTCGCTCGCCCTGCCTGCATTCGTCTCATTCTTGGCGCATTTGTCGTCGTCACCCACACACAAGGAGGAAACATGGATGGGCTGCTGTTCTTCTGGTTTGTTCAGTTGCTTGTGTACGGCGACTTCGTCGAAGACCCCTCCCACGTTGCCTGGGCGGGCGCCACCGAAGTGCGGCAGTTCGACTGCGAGCGCATCTCGCAAGCCGAAGCCCACAAGCGCTACCCGGGGTCGGTGCCGGCGACCTCGGCGCGCGGCCAGGTGTTCTACGACATCGACGCGTTGGTGTGTTCGCGCCGCTACGTCGACGACGACCAACGCCTGCCGCGCGATGAGTTGTTGTTGCGGTCGTTGTCGTCTGACGTTGACGAGCTGGTGGGCATTGCCTCCAAACAGGGCGGTGACGTCGTGAAGTGGACGGTCGACGCCTTTCACCCCGACCCGGTGATGGTGCGCAAGATCGCCACGGCGGCGAAGACGTCGTTGGCCGAGCGGGGCCTGCAGGTCTCTGACCGACCGCCTTTGCTGACGGCCGGCGACGTCGAGGTGCTGCGGTCCATGCACATGCAACAGGCGCTGCCGGTGGCGTGCAAACGCATGCAAGACACCGGCGTTCTCGACGACGACACCGCCTTTGTCAGCGTCGCGCTCCTGCATGAATACGAAAGCGCCCTGCACGTGGGCCTCTGCCATCAGGGGAGGTTCAAATGGTTGCGTTGAGGCCCGGGTCCTGGTGCATGTTCGTGGTGCTCGTCTTGCTGGGCACGCTGTCGTCGTCGACGGTGGTGGCCCAAGAGCGCGGACAAGACGCCTCCCTCGACGAGACCCACCGCGCCCAAGTCGAACGGCTGCGCGGCGAAATCGCCAACCAAATGCAGCTGCAGGCATACGACCTACTCGACGAACTCGTCTTCGGCTGGATGGAGAAGCCCCCCTTCGGCACGCCCACCCCCGTGGTGTTGGGCGACGTCGTCGCCCCGGTGGGATTCGGCAGCGGTCTTGAAGCCCTCCTCGAGAACCACCTTGCAGAGCTGCTGTTGCGCAACCCTGAAACCAACGTGCAGCTCGCCCACTGCCCCGCCTGCCAGGCCTTCACGGTGCACAGCGACAAGCAGGCCACCATCATGGGGCGTGGCTTCGACCACCCCAAAGCCCTCGCCCGTGTGCGGGGCGACACCGGCGCCCAACACGTGTTGTTCATCGACGTCGAGGCCGAAGGCTCGACGCTGGTGTTGCGCGCGCGCATGACCCAGCTGAACGAGAACCTTCCCATCGTCTTCGCACGCACGTTGTCGACGAGCATCAGCAGCGCCGCCTTGTTGCGCAAGCCAGACGAGCTGAAGTCGGCGCAGGCCGCCCGCGACGAGTACCTCGCCGTCCTCGAGGGACGCGGCCGCTTGTCGATTCCGGTGAAGCTCGTCATTGGGGCGCTGGCGCCCTCCAACACCCAACCGCTGGCTGTGCCGACGCCGGTGCCTTGGCTGCAGGTCGGCGTCGAGATGGCGCTGACATCGGCCCGGGCGTGGTCGGGCAGCCTCGTCGTCGGAGGCAGCTTCATCCCCAACTTTCACACCGCCATCATGGTGCAAGCCCGGGTGCACCGGCTGCTCACGGGGTCGACATTCTCGATGACGCGTCCGAACGTCTACGGGTTCATCGGCGTCAACCTCAATGGCTTTCAGGGCACCACGGCGACGTTGTTGTCGCCGCCCACCGAGCCCAATCCGCTCGACATCCTCAGCTTTCTCAACATCAACGGCTCATTGGCGGCGTACCCCGGCCTGCAGGCCGGCCTCGAGGTGCGCATCAACAACCGCATCGGCGCCGCCGTCTTCGTCGAGGGCGACCCCACATTGCAGGAGCTCGACGGCGTCGGTGACTGGCTGCAAACCGCCACCGGTGGCGACTGGGGCATTTTTCAAATCAACACCATCGGCGTCGAAACGTCGTTTGCTTTCTGATGCTGAATGCCGCTCGCCTTCCTGCTTGTTGTCGACGTGCGCGCCTGCACGTGGCGCCGCTGTGGCTGCTCCTTCTGCTCGCCCTGAGTTCGACGACGGTGTGGGCCCAGCGCGACATCACCGAGGCGGCCCTCGACCGCATGGAAGAGGAGCTGCAGCCGCGCATTGACGACGGCGCGTTGTCGGCGACGGGCGTCGGCCCCATCTTGTTGGTGGGCGCGACGCCTGCGTTCGAAGAGACGCGCGCCTGGTTCCCGACGGCGACGGTGTCGACGGTGATGCGCATGTTTGGCAACGGCAACGTGCGGGCCTGTGAGGCGTGCATGAACCCCGTGGTGCACGCCGAAGGCCGCCGTCTCGAGATGAAGACGGTGCTGACCTTGCAAGACATCGCCCAGCTCGACGAGCAGTTGCGCGGCCGGGCGGCGCCGGCCAAGTCGGCGTTGTGGGTCGAGGAGACCCCGGCGGGGGTGTCGGTGCGCTTGGTGTCCATCGGCAATGGCCAAGTGCTGTTCGCCGGCAACTTCGACGGCATCCGCGCCGAACGCCAGCGCACCTCGGCCAACTACAACTTCTCCCTCGACCTCGGACGCCGCCTGCGAGGTGAAAGCCTCTCCCACGTCGTCGTCGACATGGGCCTGTTTCCGCAGCAGCACTTCAGCCTCGACGTGCTCGAGCAGTTTGGCCCCGAAAACAAAAACCTCGCCGGTCTCACCCTCAGTGCCTGGGACCCAGCCGTCGGCATTGGCGTCGCCTACCACCGCGTCATCCCCACGCTGTGGGACCTCAGCATCGGCGGCAAAGTCGTCATGAGTGTGCCCACCGCGCTCATCACCGCCGTCGAGCAGAGCCTCGGCGAAGGCGGCGGGGGCACTGAACTCATCGACCCCATCGTCACCGGCGTGTTCATCGTGCGTTGGCCCATCCCCCACACCAACTTCGCCGTCTTCGGGTCGGCGTCGACGAACTTTCGCTTTGCCGCGGGCATCAGCCTGCTGAACGTTTCGCTCTTGCCTTTCTTGCCGTAGTCGGCCGCGCTCGCTCTCGACGGAGAACCCCCTATGTCTCGACGTCACTCCTGCATCGTTCTCACCGCTGCCACCGTGGTCAGCCTCGGCGCCATGGCCGTCGGAGGGGGCTGCGCTTCGCGCAACTACACGTACTACCTGACCGAACCCGAGCAGCAGAAGAATCCGGAGCTCACCGAAGACGAGACGCTGCAGCGGCCGTTCACCTTTGGCTCCACGACGACGATGAAGGTGCGCTGGAACGACGGCGACGTCGTCACCGAGGTGGATGTGCCTGTGTTGTCGAGCGGCCAGCGCATCATCATCGAACATGCCCAACAAGACACCGGCGTGAAGACGTTGCCGTCGACCAAGCTGGTGGCGCCGCCGCCCACCGCCGCCGACGCCGCGCTGGAGAACGCCTACAAATCGCGTGGGCTGCGCATGAACGACCGCGCCCCCGCCGTCAGCATCGCCCGCGCCACCGAGAACATGAAGGGCGCGGTGAAGGACGGCAGCTATGGCCTCGCCCTCGAATGGGCCGAGCTCATCTTGCAGCGCTACCCCTCACACCCGCAGACCCTGCGGGCGAAGGCGTCGATCTTGCTGCTCATGGGCGAGCGCAAGAACGCCATCGAAGTCTATGAAAAAGCCGAATCCATCGAGAGCGATCCCGACGTGCGCAAAAAGTTGGAAGAGCTGCAGTCGAGCGGCGACTAGTCGAGCGGAGAAATACGAATGCAACTGTTGGGAATCCTCGGACTCTTTGGCGTCATCTGGTTGGGCTTCACCGAGCGCGACAACACCGCCATCTCTTTCTTTGACCCTTACGCCATGGCCATGGTGGTCTTTGGCTCGTTCTCGGCGGTGTTGACGTCGTCGACGACGCGGGACGCGCTGATGACCTTTGCCGGCTTGGGCGAGTTCATCCCAGGGCTGCGCCGCTACGCCAAGCGCACCCACGCCATCGAAGAAGAACGCGACAAGCTGGTGAGCCTGTGGCGCGAAGGCAAACGCAACGCCGCCTTCGAGGTCGCCGAGAAGAGCGAGTCGCCCGCCATCAAGAAGATGCTGGAACTCATCTTGAGTCGGTCGCGTCCCGCCGTGAGTGCGAGTGCGTTTCTCGAGATTCGCCACCAAGAAATCAAACAGTGGCAACCCATCATCGCCAACTGGGAGATGATTTCGAAGTTGGCCCCGTCGTTCGGCATGGTGGGCACGGTGACGGGCATGGTGCGGCTGTTCAAGAACATGAGCGCCGAGAACACCAACATTGGCGCCGCCATGTCCATCGCCCTGTTGTCGACGCTGTACGGCGTGGCCCTCGGCGCCGGACTCGCCGGGCCCATCGGCCACTTCTTGAACTCGCTCCTCGACGACAGACTCGGCTGCCTCGAGCGCTGTGAGAAGAGCATCAACGAGGTCATCTCGCGGGCGGAGGACTGAGATGCGGCGTCGTCAACCCCAACATGCGGAAGGTTGGTTGGTGAGCTACTCCGACCTCATCACCAACCTGCTGTTGTTCTTCGTGGTGCTCGTCACCGCGTCGAACATGAGCACCACCAAGATGCAGCAGATTGCGAAAAATGTGTCGGGCGCGGAGATGCCGCAGAGCCTGGAGAGCATTCGCAAAGAAATCGAGAAGAAGATCGAGGAAAAGCAACTCGAAGGAATGCTGCGCACCGACATCAAAGACGAAGGCCTCGAGCTCAGCATGAACTCCGGCATCGTGTTCTTGTCGGGCGACGCGCGCATTCAGCCGTCGATGGAAGACAAAGTGGTGTCGATGCTCGAACTCCTGGCCCCCTATTCGGCGCGCTACCACTTCGCCGTCGAGGGGCACACCGACTCGCAGCCGCTCACCAAGGGTGCCCGCTACGAAAGCAACTGGGACCTCTCTGCCGCACGCGCCATCGAGGTGCGCAAACGCCTCAGCGCAGCCGGTGTCGACGACAAACGCATTCGCGTTGAAGGCTACGCCGACACCATGGCGCTGCCCGAAGACCAGCTGACAGGCCTCAACGAAGACGAACGCCGTGCGCGCCACCGCCGCGTCGTGGTGCGGGTGTACTGATGACGATGTGCAAACGACAACTCTCCCCTGCCCCGGCCTTCGTCGCCCTCGCGTTGTTGACGACGACGGCGCTGTCGACGTGGGCACAGACGCCTGAGAAGCGGATTCCGCCGTCGGTGCTCATGGAAGTGCGCCTCGTCGAGAGCCGGTTCAACGCCGCTCTCGCCGACGATTGCGCGCCCGACAAGTGCTACAGCAAAGGCTGCAGCTATGCCGACCACCTCACCCTCGACACCAACCGTTCGGCCTCGCTGCCGGGCTTGCCGGCCGAAGAAGAAAGCCCTGGCAACGTCAAAGCGCAGGACTACCTGACCCGCGCCAAATGTGGCTTCGCCTACGAAAAGAGCGTCACCGCCGTCGACGTCAAAGCCCTCGCCCGCCGTCTGCGCAAAAAGCTCTCGCACGGCTGGCTCACGGTGTCGGTGGTGCCGAGTTCGCTCGATCCGCTGCCGAAGTCGCTGCTCGAGGGCGAGCCCCTCGACGACAAAGACGACGACGCCAAAGAAGAAGAGGAGCCGCCACCACCGCCGCCAGAGCCTGAAGAGCTCACCGGTGACATGGCGCTGCTGCAACTTTGGAAAGAACTGCTGCCGCACTTTTGGTGGATGCTCGCCATCGGCTTTCTCACCTTTGCCGTGCTCATGTTCATCTGGGCCGGACGCCGCCTCGGCGCCACCACCCTCGAAGAGAAGATGATGGAGGCGCAGCTGGCGGCCCAAGCCGCCCAGCAAGAAAAAGAAGCCCCCACCGTCGTCGAAGAGGTGAAAGAGAGCAAACCCAGCCCCGAAGAAGACCTCTATGCCGAAGAACAAGAGCGCCTGTGGAATGAACGCCTCGAACGCATGGACGAGAGCGATGAAGACATCATCACCCGCCTTTTGCAGTCGTGGTTGAAGGCCGGGGACTACCCGACGTTGGCGCGTGCGTTGTTCGTGTTCGGCGACCGTGTGGCGCAAGCGTTTGATGCGTCGCCGGAGATTGCGTTGCGCAAGGTGGAGTTCGCGAACTACTTCCGTGACGTCGACGAATCGACCCTGCCGTCGCGCGGCAAGTTCTTCAAAGACCTCAACCAACAAGCCATGGCGTCGCTGTTGTTGTCGCAAGACGACGTCAGCCTGTACCGCAGCTTGCGTGAAGATTTCGGCGCCAGCGGCGTCGTCGGCCTCACCAAGGAGTTGCCGCCGCGGTATGGCGCGCTGGTCTTCGCCCTCGCCACCGACGACCAACAGCGGGAGATTGCCCCGCAGCTGTCGACGGAACAGCGCAACCAGGTGGCGGCGCAACTGCTGATGTCGACGCGCATGTCGTTGGCCGAGAGCGACCACCTCACCCGCTGCGTCGAGGCCGTGAAGGCCGGGCAGCAGCCGCCGGCGCCGCCGACAAATGGCGCCAACCGCGAGCACGGGCCCCCCATCGACAGTGCCACGGCGCTGTCGAACCTCCTGCCCCACGTCGGCTCTGAGGAGCGCCAAGCCCTGTTTGCCGAAGCGCTGAAACGCCAGGGTGGTGCGCCGCCGCATTGGTACGAAGACATCGTGTTCAACCACATGCTCACCCAGCTGCCCGATGAGACGCGCAACGATTTGTTGCTCGAGGTCGACATCCGCGGCCTCGCCGCGTGGTTGCGCATGCAGCCAACGCCTTGGCGTCGTGCCCTCGTCGCCGAGCTGTCGGAGCCGTTGCAAAACGCCATCGCCCAAAGCGGCAACTCCACGTCGAGAGCCGACCAGGTGCGCTGGGCGCGCAAGGGCCACGATGGCCTCGTCAAAGCCTTCAAGAGTGCCTACGCGCGCCGAGGACTGCGATTTGTTGACCTCGTCGGCTGACACCTGCTGGCCCCTGCGCCGCTCCCGTCGACGTCGTTGGATGACGTCGGTGGGTGCGCTGTGGGCCATGGTGTGGCTGGCAGCGTGCCCCGCGTGGGACCTCATCGTACGCGTGCCCATCGTCGACGTCGGCACCACCTTCTTGGTGGCCGACGCCACGTGGTTCGAGGCCGAGCAAACGATGTTTGTGTTCTACGAGATCCACGCCCAAGAAGGCCTCAGCGAATTCAGCGTCGTCGAGCTCACCTATCGCACCGACGACGTCGACCAGCCGTGGACCGACCTGCTGCAAGAAGAAGCCGTGCACGACCACGTCGCTGTGTTCTGCGGGCCTCGCACGTTGTGCGGCAGCTACTCCCTGCATGTCGAGACCCCCCCCCGCGACGTCGGGCTCCGCATTCGCTACCACCGCGACGGCGAGCTCGCGTTGAACGCGCCACTGAACTACAGCGTCGTCGCCGATGGACCGGTGCACACCAACCGCAGCGCCGTGTTGTATGGCGTGTGGGACGAGGAGAACCTGCACGTTCAATGGCGACTGCGTCACCAGTTCCCCGCCATTCGCAACCACGCTGCACAACGATTGGGCCTGCGACGTCGCTTCAGCGTCGACGGCATCGGCAGCGGCGACCTCATCGACGGCCGCGTGCTGTTCTCGGGCAACCCCTACGGCTACGGCGCGTTGTCGACGTGCCCCGCCGACTTCTTGACGCACAACAACGCCACTGAGCTCACCACCACCGACCGGGCGATGTTCGACACCACCGCCTTCGTCATCGACTCCTACCCCCACGAAGTGGCCTGCGCCGATGTCACCGTCACCGACGCCTTGGGCACCTTCACGGCCACGGCCATCGCCCAGAAGAACCCGCAGACGCGGCCCGCCATCGCCACCGTCACCAGCCCCACCGACGACGCCACCCGACTCGCCTACCAGCTGATGGTGTGTGGCGACCGCACCTCGCAGCAGCACCAAGACATGCAACGCCAACGCATGCTCCTCGACGACGGCCACCCCGTCATTTGCATCGACGACTACGGCACCGCCGGCTTCGCCGACCGCCTGGCCGCCCGGTTCACCGACGATGCCGACCGGGTGCGCGGCGCAGGCCTCGACATGGTCATCGTCATTGCGCTCAACCGTCCCGAGAACGCCATCAACGCCTCGTACGCCGTCGAGCAAGCGTTGGAGCAAGTGCTCACCGAAGAGGGCGACCAAAGCTCCCCCCGCGTGGCCGGCGCCTTTGTGTTCGACTCCTCCGCCCACTTTGTGACGTTGCCGAACTCGTCGCGGCAAATCATGTGGTGCCCATCGCTGGTGCCCACCAACCAGGTCTGCGACTTCGCCCCGACGACGCGCATCCCCATCAACAGCGATCTGTCGCTGGCCCAGCTGCCCATTCTGCCGGGCGAAGACCAGTTCGAGACCTTCATCGACGAGTACGGCGTCGGCCAGACCGGCGAGATGACGACGATGTCGTTTCGCACGCCCCAACGCACGCCAGTGTCGACGAACGTGCCCATCGAGGAGTTTGGTGTGGCGACGTTCTTCAACAACGAGGCGCTGACGCCTGAGCCCGATGACGGATTCTCGTATTGCGCCAACGCCGACACCGGATTGGTCGTGTTCAGCGTCGAGGGCTTTGAAGGGGTGCTGCCCATCTCGCTGTTGGGGCAGATTCACCCCGCACTGCAAGCCGAACGCTACCCGCTGGGATTGGCGTGGGACTTCCCGTACCTCATGCAAGTCAACTACGACGCGCGGCTGGCGGCAGCGGTCGTCGTCCCGGAGGAGGTGCCCGACGAGCTGGGCCTCGTCGCGGCCTTCGGCATCGCCACCCCCACCGAGGCCTACCTCGGCAGCGGCCTGTGGCAACAAGACGCCTTCGACATGTCGGGTGCCCTCGATCAATGCACCGACTTTTGCGACCACCCCACCTTCGCCGCCTCGGGCGTCTACAACGTCGACGACCTGTTTCCCGACTACGCCAACCGCTGCTACCGGCCCACGTTTCCAGAGATTGGCGACGACGGCTTTCCGAGTGACCCATGACGACGCCCCGACGACACAGCGGCATGTGCGTCGCATGGGTGGCTTTGTGGGCGGTGTCGTCGACGGCCGCGTTGGCACAAGACGGCGTCGAGGGCTCTGCGGAGGCACCAGCGGCGAGCGCCACCGACACCACCCATGACGCAGAGGCGTCCACTGCGACGGCCGACGACGACACCCAGGCCGCAGACGAAGTGCCTCCCCTCGACGACAACTTGGTGCCTGAAGAGAAACGGCCACAGCAGTGGGCCGTCGACACCACCATCGAGCGGGCCCGGCGGCCGTTCGACCGCGTGCTGGAGCAGACGCTGGGCTCGACGTCGAGGGCGGTGGGATTTGACTGGCGCAAGAGCCCGTTTCAGCTGGCGGTGTCGGGTGGAGAGCTCATCGAGCGCAACAACTTTGGCTCGCTGCGGGTCGGCGTCATGGGCCGTCGCGCCTTTGGCAACATCGTCGTCGAGGGCGCCGTGCACTACGTCGACGTGCGCGGCACGCAGTCGAGCCGCATGTTGTCGTTGACGCCCTACGTGCAGAGCGGACGCCCCTCTCGATGGGAGGTCGACCTCAACGTCAGCCACCCGCTCGTCGAGGGCGCGGTCACGCCGTTGTTCAATTTCTTTCCGCCCATGGAGCTGGTGTTCTCGGCCATGGCGGGCGGCCGCTACCTGTTCTACCCGCGGGTGCTCGTCGGCGACCGCCGGTGGGACGACGTCACCACCTGGACCGACGTCGACACCTGGCGTGACGTCGGGCTTGGGCTGTTCAGCCCGCAGATGCCGGTGGCCGACCAGGTGGTGCTCGACCGCACCCTGCCCGGCGGCATGCAGCTCGACCCCGCGCTGTACCACGTGCTCGTGGGCCCCACCTTCGACGTGTACATGCAGCCGGGTGTGTTTTTGACGACGAGAGCGCTGGTGGCCGTGCCCATTCTCAGCGTCGTCACCGGCACACGCCTGTCGTTTTGGCCGGAGCTGACGGTCGCGTTGGGGTACGCCTTTTGACGCGGCCGTTCTTGGCCCTGCTGCTCGTGTTGGCGTTCACCACGGCGCCGACGAAGACGCCTGCCGCCGAGGCCATGAAGCACGATCCCGTCGTCGACAGCTTGCCACCGCAGATGCTCGTGTATCTCAACGCGCGCCTTTCGCTGCGCGACGACAAACCCAAAGATGTGGTGCGCTGGTGGCTGCTGCACAACGCGTTGACGTCGAGAGGTGACGCCGTCACCGCCCAAGAGAGCGACTTTCGCAGCTTGATGTGGGTGGCCCTCGCCGACATCGGCCTCTGCCATGACGGCATGCGTGCCGACGACGACAAACGCGGTGTGGGCCTGTGGCCGTTGGCGTTGCACAACTGGTTGAACAAGGGCTCGGCGCGCCAGCCGGCGCCCCCTCAACCGCGGGCGTTCACGTCGTTCTCGTCGGGGATGCAGCAACGGCTGTTTGGCGTGCACCATGTGTTGTCAAAGGATGAGCTGCGTCGGCTGCGGTTTTTTCGTCGGGATTGCCGACGTCCGTACATGGCGTTGGCCGAATTGCAGACGCCCCATTGGCTCGACCTCGACGACCGCCTCAGCCGCGGCATCATGATGCGCGACCTCATCGAGAAGTCGAAGACGACCCTCGACGTCAAACGTGTGCGGGGCTTGGCGCTGTTGGAGACGCGGCTGTTCGACCTCGACCTCGCCTTGGTGAAGCTGGCCAAGATGAAGGCCCGTCGAGAGTCGGGCACGTGGGCGCAGGTGGCACGGGCCACTGGCGTGTCGGAGTCGGCCATCACCTTGCAGCGCGACGTCCGCCTGGCGTCGATTCGCACCGCCCAACTGTCGGCGTTTTTGCAGCGCAGCATGCTGTGGCCCGTCGGCGAGTGGCGCTCGCTGAGCCTGCACCGGCAGATTGCGCTGTACCGCCAAGCGCTCGAGCTGCACGCCGGCGATGCCCTCTTTGACCGTCGGGCGCGGGCCACCCTCCTCGAGAACATCGACGCCGCCCTCGACGACGACGACGGCGAAGCCTTGACCCTGTGGCTGGGCTTTGCAGCGCCCGACCCCGCCACCGGCGTCAGCGACCTCACCGAGGCCATCGCCCAAGGCAAGCGGGGGGAGCGTTTGCTGCAACTCACCGTCGACAACGGCTTTCGCGAGCAAGCACCATTGGCGTTGCGGCGCGGCACCTACGCCTTGCGCGATGGACGCAACCTCGACGCCATGCGGCTGTTTGCCTCTGCGATGCACAAGGCCGACGACTCTCGCGTCGGCGAGTTGACCCACAACCTCGCCAAGCGGTGGTTCGCCTACGTCTTGGCCCAACATGAGGCGAGCGACGAGGTGTTGCACATCGTCAGCGCCTTCTCGTCGTCGACCGACAAGAACGATCTGCTGGAGGTGCTGCTGTGGCGCGCCGCGTTTCACGTCGACGGCAAATCGTTCGAGAAGGTCGTCGGACACATTCGTCCAGGCAGTGCGCTCGACACCCGGGTGCGGCTGCTGCGGCATCTGGCCATGGGCAAACCCGACGTCATGGGGCGCGTGCTGCAACGCGAATACGCCAAGCGGCCCAACGGCATGACGCAGTTTTGGCGACGCCTGACGTCAGAGCTGTCGACCGAGCCCCTCGACGTGCGCATGAAGAACCGGCCGACGCTTGAGGTGGGGCAGCAGTTGCTCCTCGATGTGCGCAGCAAGGCACGACGTGGCCTGCAAAAGCGCATCGACGCTGAGCGCACCCGCATGCAGGCGTTGCTCGACAGCCTGCAGGCGTACGACGACAGCGCCGAGGGCAAAGCCCGCGCGGCCGCGCCTGCAGCGGAGTCGTTTGCGGGCGCGGTGCGTCTCGCGCCCGCCGATCCCATGCCATGGCCCTTCCCCGTTTCACAGGTGCAAGCGCCGTCGCCGTTTTCGCCGCTGGTGTTGACGCCTGAAGAGTGGATCCACGACGGCAAACGCGTGTTCGGATGGCACATTCACGAGCGATAGCTCACGACCCTTGCTGCGAGTTTGTTTATGGGTGTCCCCCGCTCCAACCTGTTGCCCGACGTCAAAGCCCAACGTCGTGCGCTCAAAGCGCAGCAGAAGCAGCTGCGCCGTGAGCTGAAGGTGCAACAGCGTCAACAGCGGGAGGCGCTCAAGGCGCATCCGATGTACGCCCAGATGCAACAACAACGCCTGCAACGTCGTCGACGACGGCTGTTGATGGCCTTGCTGCTTGCACTGCTGTTGTTGCTGTTGTCGAAATGCGAATGCGATGAGGCCCCAGCCACGCCCGCGCCGGCGCCTCCGGCCGCCCCCACGGTGGTGAAGCCGCCGGCGGATACGCCCCCGCCGCCCAAAAAGCTGCGCGGTCGGGTTCGTGGAACACGTCGGCCGACACTGCCGGTGCAGCCGCCGGGCCCGCCTTCATGGTTGGACGCGTTTCGCCTGCAAGTGGCCGCCCGCAGCACCCTGTTGGCTGGCTGTTTCAACGGCATCGAAAAGCCGGGTGCGCTGCGGTGGTCGGTGCGCGTGCACGCGCCCACTGGCAAGGTCTCGGCGTCAACGCTGGAGCCCGTGTTGTCAAACGCCGACATCACCCCGAAGCAGGTGGAGTGCCTTGAACAGCATTTGTCGTCTCCGGCCTACAAGCTCGACGAGCCCGACCCCAAAGCCGAAGCCAGACGCGTGACGCTGGTCTTCGAGTTTTAGGGCGACCTGTCAGCAGCGGCCGTGGTCGACGACGAAGGCCACGCGTTCGTCGCCCCCCAAAGAACGTGCTCGACGACGCTCTCCGCGCAATTCGACTCGCGACGCGCGCGTTCGAGACGGTGTCGTTTCAGATCGGGAATCCGGCCCGGCAGCGCCGTGGCGCCCTTTAGTCGGGCGCGCGAATTCCGATGTCACCTGTGGGATACACAACAGGAGAGGGCCAGCCATGCTGCAAACCGTCTGGAATTTCATCAATCTTCCTAAGGAGATCACGCCTTTTGAAGATCAGTACGTCAAGCGCATGAACGGAATCGCGTTGCGGTTCTACTGGCTTCACCTGCCGGTGTTTGCGCTGATCGCGTTCATCAACAACACCGGCCCCGTGCTGGCTGCGGCGCTGACGTTGGCGGCCTTGGTGGGCCCCACGGTGGCGGCGCGTACGTTTGAAAACCCGCGCAACGTGTCCATCGTGCATGGCTTCACGTCGATGTGCATGGGCGCCATCCTCGTGCACTTCGGCCAGGGCATCGTGCAGATTGAGATGCACTTCTATTTCTTCGTGCTGCTGGCGTTGTTGGCGGTGTTCGCCAACCCCCACGTCATCCTCGTCGCTGCGGTGACCGTGGCCGTGCACCACGCCTCCTTCTGGGCGGTGCTGCCGACGTCGGTGTTCAACTACGACGCTCCCTTGTGGGTGGTGGCCATCCACGCCGGCTTTGTGGTGCTCGAATCCATCGCTGCCATCTTCATCGCCCGCTCGTTCTTCGACTCCGTCATCGGCCTCGACAAGCTGGTGCAAGCGCGCACCGCCGAGCTCGACGTGAAGAACAAAGACATGCAGCTCATTCTCGACAACGTCGGCGACGGCCTGCTCATCGTGAACCGCGAGGGACACCTCGGCGGCGAATCCTCTGCCAAGGTGCAGGAGTGGTTCGGCAGACCCACCCCCGGCAGCGCCCTCACCGACTACATCCGCGCCACCTCTGAAGCCTTCGCCGAGTGGTTTGAGCTGGGCTTTGACGACCTGGTGTCTGGCTTCATGCCTACGGCAGTGTGTCTCGACCAACTGCCCCGACAGCTTCTCGTCGACGGGCGGGTGTATGAAGTGCGCTACACGACCATTCGCCACGACGACGACACCGAAGACGACGCCTGGGATGCGCTGCTGTGCATCTTCACCGACGCCACCGCCCGTCGCCAGCGTGAACGCGCCGAAAAAGAGCAACGCGAAATCCTCAACGTCTTTCAACGCATTCTGCGCGACCGTGCTGGCTTTTTGGAGTTCTTCGCCGAAGCCGAGGAGCTGGTGGCGTGGCTGCGTCAGGCCCGCCAGGCCGGCAACGATGACGGTCTCCCGCTGTACAAGCGACGCCTGCACACCCTCAAAGGCAACGCCGCCATCTTTGGCCTCGAGTCCATCGCCGACATCGCGCACGAGCTCGAAGAGAGCATCGAGGAGACCTTCAGTCTTCCTGAGGCCGACGACCTCGGCACACTGGAGTCGCGCTGGGAGTCTGTGCGCACCCAGCTGCGCAGCCTGCTGGGTGAAGAAGAAGGCGTGGTCATCATGGTCGACGACGACGAGTACGAGCACCTGCTGCGCGCCCTCGTCAACGGCGAAGACCACGAGCGCCTCGCCGAGCGCATTCGCCAGTGGAAATGCGAGCCCACGCAACAACGTCTGCAACGCCTCGGCGCCCAAGCCACGCGCATCGCACGGCAGCTCGGACGTCCTGAGCCGCAAGTGGTCGTCGACGACAACGACCTGCGCCTCGACCCCGAAAGCTGGACCGACTTCTGGCAGAACTTCGTGCACGTGGTGCGCAACAGCGTCGACCACGGCATCGAACCCAGCAGCGAACGCGAAGCCGCAGGCAAACCGGCTGAAGGCACCATCCGTCTCAGTTCGCGCATGACCGACGACCACTTCATCATCGAAATCTGTGACGACGGACGTGGTGTCGACTTCGACGCGCTGCAAGCCAAGGCCGACGCGCAAGGGGTGCGAGCCAAGCGTCCTCAAGACCTGCTGTTTGTCGACGGGCTCAGCTCGCGTGACGAGGTCACCGACCTGTCGGGACGTGGTGTCGGCATGGCCGCCGTGCTGGCCGCCACCCAAGCGCTGGGTGGGCACATCGACGTCGAATCCGAAGCCGGCAAAGGCACCACCTTCAGCTTCGTCTTCGCCCGCGACAAAGGCCTCGAGCCCGTCGCGCTCGTGGCCTGAGCGTCAACGATGGACGCCGCTGCCGACGCATGACGTCGGCAGCTGCAATTGAGGTGCGGCATGGTGCGCTTGGCGACTTCATCGACGTGGACGGCGCTCGCCCTCGCGTGGGCGGCCTCGACGCTCGTGGCATGCGAGGCGCAACCGACGCCGCCTCCGTTGCGGCTTCCCACCATCGGCATGTCGTCGCTGTCGACGGCGTTCGCCCCGTCGGCAGCCGCCTCCCTCACCCTCGCCGATGGCACGGCGTTGTCGTCGTGGGCGACGGAGCATGGCCCTTTTGGCGTTGTCTTCGGCTACACCGGGTGTCCGGATGTCTGCCCAACGACGCTGGCGTATTTGCGACGGCTCGACCGTGCATTGCTGGCCGAGCACCAACGCTCCCTGCCGGTGGTCTTTGTCGCCGTCGACCCCGTCCACGACGACCACACGCGGCTCACGCCCTACTTGGCCCACTTCTCGCCGCGGTTCGTGGCCGCACGCGGTGACGTCGACGACACCCATGTCTTTGCGCGCTCGTTGCAAGCCGATTTCGTGCAGCACGACGACGGGCGCGTTGACCACGCCATCGGCATGTTTGTCTTTGGCCGTGCCCTCGACGGCGTCGCACTTGTGCCTCCTCGAGGAGACGTGACGCAGGCCGCCGGTGACCTGGAGCTGCTGCTGCGCGCGGCAGAGGACGGCCGCTCATGAAAACGCGGTCCCTCCGCCCGGTGTTGCTGGTGCCGCTGGTCGTCGTCTGCGCCGGTTTGCTCGGCATGCACGCGTCTGGGTCTTGGCCGGCGTCGTTCTTCGCCGTCGACGGCGGTGTCGCGTTGGCTCCGCCGGGCGCGCGCGCTTGGGCGGCCTATCCGACGGTGCGCGTGCATGCGGTGCCACCCGTTCGGGACGCCCAGCTCGTCGTCGTCGACGTCGAAGCCCCGGCGTTCGCCAAGGCCGAGCTGCACGAGACCATTCCCGGGCCGTATGGCACCGCTCGCATGCAGAAGGTGTCGGCGCTGCCGCTGTCGGTCGACGAGCCTTTGCAGTTTCGCAAGGGGGGCTTGCACATCATGTTGATGTCGCCGCACGACGACACAGCCCTTCGTGTCGACGGAGCGCACGTCGACGTCGCTCTGGTGTTTGACGACGGCAAACGGTTGGCAATGACGTTGCCGGTGTTGTCGTCGGAGGCGCCGTGACCCCCCGCGTGTGGGCGGTGCGTGGCGGCATGACGCTGTGGGTGTGCGCCATGTTGTTTCTCGGCGCGTGGACCATGGCCAAGCACAACGGCATCCGCCCCCTGCCCGACGAGTTGCAGCCCCTCGACGATATGGTCTCCGTGTACGGCGACGACGTCATGCTCCACATCTTGGACGCCCGTTGCTCGTGCACGCGGACCCTCACCGATGCCCTCGTTCGACAGGCACCGGTGCAACAAGGCCATGAACAAGTCGTGTTCATCGGCGACGACGACGCATCGGTGCGCAAACTGTCGACGCGATACCCTGTGCAACACCTCACCTCGCAAGAGCTCCTTGCCCGCACCGGTGTCGACGTGGCCCCGGTCGCGGTCGTTCGTCGACGGGGACAACTCGTCTACGTCGGCGGCTATTACCGCACGCCATCGCCGGTGCACCCACAGCTCGACGCCCTCGTCGCAGTGCTCGACGACGCAGAGACGTTGCGGCCGCTTCCCATCTATGGATGCTCCACCGACGAAAACGCCCTGTGGTGATGCACAGGGCGTGTGGTCGAACGATGCCCGCAAGACCGTCAGGGGTGGGTGTCGACCAACGCCTTCAAGATGGTGCGCACCAGCTCCGCCTTTTGCGGTGAGGTGAAGCGGCCGACGCCGATGGCAATGTCGTCGATGGCCAATGCCAACCCCGCAGCGTCGACGGTGGCGGGATCTTGCCCATGCCGACGCAGCTGCGCCAACAGCACGGCGCCCGGGAAGGACGTGTGCGGGGCCAACAGCTCAAACGCCTTTTGCGCGATGGGGCTGAGGTCGCTGGGAGGGGGACGGCGCTCAAACATCAGGCTTTCAGACGCCCCTCGTGTTCATCGAGTTTGTGCGAGGGCGCCATGATGAATTCGCAGTGATCGTGGCCCAATGCCACGCACGACACTTCGCGGCCGTGCACCTCGACACCGAAGGCGTCGCTGCACCATCCGGCCGAGTACCCAGCGCTGAACAGGCACACGGGCGCGTCGACGGTGCGCCCCTCGCGTTTCACCACCTCAGATTCAAACGTGTTGGGGTGGTGGTAGTGCAAAAAGTAGTTGTCGTCTGTCGCCGGCGTGCTGTCGGCGAGGATGTCGACAAACGCCCACCCCGCATGCGCGAAATGCACGGGCCCCGACGACAACCGGTCGAGCCCGTCGTCGAGGCCCAGTTTTTTCGAGAACGCAGCCGAGTCGGCGCGGCCGATTTCGCGGGCGGTGTTGTAGATGAACTCACGCGCGGCGTCGGCACCAAAGGATTCGGCCATGGCGTCGAACCAGCCGAGGTACAGGCTTTCGCACCGCATGAGCACATAGCGCTCGCCGCCGACACGCACCACGCCCTCCTCGGGTGCGCGCTCCAACGAGTTGAAGTGAGTCGAGACCACCTCTTCGGCCCGCGCAAACGGGGGCTCAAAGGGCGACGGAACTTTGACGCTTTTGAGTGCCATGCCACCTCCTCCTTGCCTCAAGTTAGCAGCGATTGTTTTTGTCTGTCACGTCGTCAGCGAAGACCGCAGCTTCGAGGCAATGGCAGCGAGACAAGTCTTGCCCGAAGTGAACCTACGCGTGGGCCTGCATGGCTTTGTGCAGTTGTGCGAGCACCTTGTGGAGGTGAGCGGCATCGAACAGCGCGAAGACGCGATTGCCCAGCTGCACGATGCTGCCGTCGCGCACCTCGACGGGGACGTCGGGGTCGAGGGGCGATCCGTCGATGGAGGTGCCGTTGCGGGAGCCAGCGTCACTGATGGTCAGTTCGGGCCGCAGGGTGATTTTGCAGTGCAGCTTCGAGATGGAGGTGTCGAGGATCTGCACGTCGTTCGACGTCGAGCGTCCGACCATCAACATGTGGCTGAACGGGCGGTTGCGCTCTTTGCTGAGCGGGTACACGACGAAGCCGCCGTCGACGACGAGGCTGGTCTCGGGCACCGCCACCGACGCCACGTTGGAGGTGAAGTAGCTGAGGTCCCCGCGCTGCTCAGAGGGAGGCGGCCCCACCAGAAAGTGGGTGGCCACCTCGCGCAACGCCGTGACGTCGCGCGCGTGCACTTGCGCAACAAACGTTTGCAGGGTCAAAGGGACGGGGGCGTCGCTCACGGTGGCGTCCTCGGCATGCGAATTGGATTCATGAAGCCTCTCCCAGTCTAGGGTGTTGCACAGCATCTTCGGGCGATGTCGGCGCAAACGTCTCAAAGAGGCTCATTGTCGTCGTGCTCTTGAGAGCGCCTTCTCAACCTGCGGTGTATGCTCTGCACATGTCCCGACGCCCATCGGCTCTTCTATTGTCGTCGACGCTCGCCTCGGTGGTGACGTCGATGGTGCTCGCGTGCGGCGGCTGCGCGAACGGCGTCGACTGCCGATCCACACCGCCCACAGCCGGAAAGACGACCTGCATGCTCGACGACCAAGACCGCCAAGTGGACGTCTACGTCCCCAGTGGCGACGGACCTTGGCCCCTTCTTGTGCTCTCCTTGCACGGCGGCGGTGGCGCACGCATCGGCGGCAACAAGGCGTGGTGTCGCGATGGGGACGTCGACGCCGACAACTGTTTGGCCGCCGTCGGCACGCGGGAAGGATTCGTCGTGGTCAGCCCCGACGGCTTCAACGGCGGACTCAACCTCCGCACCTGGAACGCGGGAGGCGGCGCCGACGGCTGGCATTGCATCAGCGGCAATACCTGCGCCAATGGCGAGGATGACGTTGCGCGCCTCGACGCGCTGCTCGACTTCATCGCCAGTGTCGTCGACGTCGACGAACAACGCATCTACGTCACCGGCATCAGCAATGGCGGCGCCATGGCCTATCGGCTGGCGTGCGAACGCAGCGACCGCGTCGCGGCCATCGCCCCCATCGGGGCTGGCAACCAAGTGGGCGCCGTCCAGGGGTGCACACCGTCGGCGCCGGTCCCCGTGTTGCACTTGCATGGCACCGACGACCCCGCGTGGTTGTACGACGGGGGCGACGTCGAAAACGTGCGCGGCGACGTTGGGCGCATGATGGCGGTGTCGACGTCGGTGGTCGGCACCGACGACATCCCCGGATGGGTCGACCACAACGGCTGCGACACCACGCCCACCGAAGTCGACGTGGCGAACGCCGTCGACGACGGCACCACCTCGCGCGAATGGGTGTACCGCGGCTGCACCGACGGAGCCGAGGTGCGACTGGTGGAGTCGACGGGTGGCGGTCACACCATCCCTGGTGGCTGGCAGTATCAAAGCGCCGACACCGTCGGCCCAGTCGTGCAAGACTTCGACGCGTCCGAGCGCGTCTGGCAGTTCTTCAACAGATTCTCCCGTTGATGTTGCCCCTCAAGACCATTCCATGACGCATGGCCGACAGGATGTGCGCTCACCGACGTCAACTTCGACGTCGCTGCACATGAGGCCAAGATGCGCACATCACTCCGAGGACTCCGACGTTTGGTGCACGATGCCGTGCACGCTTGCACGCGCATGGTCGAAGACGTCGAAGAGCAAGCCGCGCAGAAGGTGGTCGACCTCGTGAGCGTCGTCGAGCCGGTGGCCCCTGCGGCAAAGCTGGTCAACGACGTGCGGCGTGTGGTCACCAAACTGTCGGTGCACTCCGTGTTGGGCGTGAACTTGTTGGTCGACATCGTTGGCGAGGTGGGGCTCGGCGTCGTCGACCGGTTGCAGCCGGAGTCCGACACTCCAGTCTCCTTGGTGCCGATGACGTCCGACACCTCCAGCGCCGCCTGGCTGGAGGACGCCTGTCTTGGCGCGCTCAACGGCTTGGTCGGCGACCACCTGCATCGCATGGGCAACGACCTCGACCTTGGCATGCAGCTGCGCTTGCACGACGCCTACGTGGAGCCTGCGACGGTGGCCGCCTCCAAGGTCTTGGTGCTGGCCCATGGCGTGTGCGCCACCGAGTGGTGTTTTTGCATGCCGGCGGGGGCCCCGCTTGACGACGACGCGGCCCACTTCGGCGCGCTTTTGCAGCGAGACTTCGGCTTCACGCCGGTGTTCTTGCGCTACAACTCCGGCCGCCACATCTCTGACAACGGACGGCTGTTGGCGTCGCTCCTCGACGACATCGACTGTGATGAGATGGTGTTGCTCGGGCACAGCATGGGTGGCCTGGTGATGCGGAGCGCCCTCCACCAAGGACGACAGGAGGGACGGGCTTTTGTCGACAAGGTCACCCACTTGGTGTGCATGGGCTCCCCCCACCAAGGCGCTCCCTTGGAGAAGGCTGGCCATGTGCTGACGTCGACACTCCGTCGGTTCTCGTCGCCGGGCGCGCAGATTCCGGCCCGACTGCTCGACGCCCGCAGCGATGGCATCAAAGACCTTCGCCATGGGTTCCTCGTCGAAGACGACTGGCAGCACCCCACCGCCGACCGCGTTCTCGACGTGCAGCGCACCGACCTGGGGTACGAGCCGCACATCACGTACGCCTTCATCGCAGGCAACGCCGCGTCCGACGCCGACCACCCGGCAGGTGCGCTGTTGGGCGACCTCATCGTCCGGCGGGGCAGCGCACGTGGACCGGCAGCGGTCGATGTCGATGCCCAGACGTTCGACATTCACGTCTCAGACGTCGACGGTGTTCTGCACTTTCACATGCAGAGCCACCCTGCTGTGTACGAGGTCGTGCGTCGCCTCCTCGACGCCTAAGTTCGTTCGGCGAAATCGATCGCGCCGACGCGCTCGCACTCCCGAAGGGGCGCAGACGTCGGCCCGAATCGGTTGTTTCGACAGTCCACAAACTGTTGCTCATGAGGTCAACGCGCTGTGCTGGCAGCCACCAGTGCATCGCGGAGAACGCTGGCCGCCCACTTCTCGCGCAGGGCCTCCAGCGTTGGATTCGGCACGATGCCGACGGTGACCGCTTCGCTGTCGAACATGTGCATCAGCGACAGCACCACCGCCCCCACCTGCTCGGCCGCCGCGTCGGGAACGTCGAACACCTGCTGGGTCGTGCGCAGCAACGAGGCTTCAAACGCGGCCAGCGGCGCGCGCACGCCGTCCAGCAGCGCATCGTCGGTGCGAGCGGCCACCATCACCTCGTGCCACGCCGCATGGGCCGGGCTGCGCACTGTCTCCACCACAAACCGAATCACGGCAGGGACGCGGTCGCCGGTCCACGTTTCGGCCGCCTTTGCCGCCTCCGCAAACAGCTCCGTGTGTCGCTCAGACACGCGCTCGATGGCGGCAACGATGACGTCGACGCGGCTCTTGAAGTGATTGAACAGCGCCCCCTGTGAAACGCCGGCCTGCGCTGCAACGCGGGCCACAGATGTGTGGGCGTAGCCGTGCTCCGCCAGACACACCACGGTGGCGTCGAGCAGTTTGTCGATGGTGGCGCGTCGCCGCTCGGCTTGGGTTCTGCGAGGCTGCATGTCGACCTTGTTCAGAGACGGTGGATGTGACCGCTGCTCATCCTGCCGCTCGGCGTGGTTCTTGAGGCAGGGCGTTGTCGACGTCAACCTGGGGTGCCGGCGTCGGCACCCCCACCCGCAAGAACGAGCCGTAGCGACGGCTCTCGCCGTAGCCGTCAACGAAACCCGTGCCGTTGAAAACGACCTCGCCACCGATGAGCGTGGCACACACGGCGCCGTCATTGCGGCGCACCATGCGTCGCAATCCGCCCATCATCTCCATGGGCGCTTCTGCATAGGCGTCGAGCTCGTCGTCGAGGCGCTCTGGATCGACGACGACCACGTCGGCCCGGTCGCCGACGCGGAGTCGTCCGGCGTCGATCCCAAGCCAGTCCGCTTGTTCGCCGGTCAGTTTCCACACTGCCTTTTCGAGAGGCACCACCGGAGCCCCCTCGTCGGCGGCGCGCTTCACCGAGCGGAGATAGAACAAGGCGAAGTTGTAGAACGCCATGTTGCGCACGTGTGCGCCTGCGTCCGAGAAGCTGACGAACACTGTGTCGTGGCTCGCCAGTCGGGCGAGTTTGTCGGCACGGTGGTTGGCGATGGTCGTCTTCCACCGCAGCGCGCTGCCGTGCTCGACGACGAGGTCTAAGAAGGCGTCGACGGGGTGGATGCCGCGTGCGTCGGCCACGTCGCCAAAGGTCTGCCCCTCCCACTGCGCATCGGGACATCCGACGATGGTCGCGTCGTAGAAGTCGCGGTGCCACACGCGTGGGGTCCACTTCTTTTCGTAGTCTTTGCGAAACGCCCGGCGGTAGCCCTCTGACGACAACAGCGCGTTGCGCTCGAGTTCATCCGCGAGGTGCAGCGCGGCCTCTCCTGCACCGAACTCCTCGAAGACGACGAGGTCCATCCCGTCGGCGTAGACCGTGAACGGCATCGGCACCGTTTGCCACCGCAAGTCACCCCGCAGCCAGGTGTTCCACCGTTGGGTGACGGCGGGCAGGACGTCACATAGCCAAGGGTCGGCTTTGGTGTCGGCGGCCGAGATGAGGCTGACCTTGAGAGGCTTGCGCACCCCAAACCCAGCGGTCTCTGCCAAGAACGCGAAGACGTTGATCTTGGTGGTGATGTTCGGCGCGCCCTGCAACACGCGTTCGCGTCGCCGAAGCACCTGGTGCAGTTTGCGGTATTCGCTCCAGGTCGCGTACGTCGACGGCAACTTGGCCGAACGAAAGCGTTCGCCGCCGACTTTGTCCCAGGGGTTGGTCATCGTCGACAATCCAAGGTAGCCCGCGTCGAGCGCCTCTTCGAGCCAGCGCTCCATGTCCGCCATCTCTGTAGGGCTGGGGCGCGCATCGGGGTCGACGGCCCGTTCCAGCCCCATGACGGCGGTGCGCAGATCGGAGTGTCCGAGAAAGCAGGCGATGTTGGGCCCCAGTGGACGCGCCTCAAGCCCTACGATGTAGGCAGCAGGCGTGGTCCAAGTCTTGTGGGTCTCCAACGCCGGGAGCACATGCTCCCTGGGAAGCGCCTCCACGCGCGAAAAAATGTCGGCGCAGTCTTCAGGCGACGACAAGATGGTGCTGAGCGAACACGACCCCATCACCACCGTGGTCACGCCGTGGCGCACCGACTCTGGCAAACCGGGGCCTGCCAGCACCTCTGCGTCGTAGTGGGTGTGGGTGTCGAGAAAGCCGGGCATCACCCACTTGCCCTCGGCGTCGATGACCTCATCAAACGTGGCGTCGTCAGGCGCGGTGCCGTCGAGCACTTCGGCGACGGCACCGTCGACAATGACGAGGTGCCGTGGGTTGGCGGGTGCCCCGGTGCCATCGAAAAAGAGCCCGCCTCGAACCAAGATGCGCGTCATGTGTCCTCCCCTGTTGGGGTCGGTGTAGAGCATCCACCGCAAAAAAGAAAGCGAGTGCTTGCTTTTTATTTTACACTCATGGTTTGACAGCTTCAGAACTGTATAAGTGGATGTTCCCCCGCAGCCGCCAGCGAAAGGAGCCCCAGATGCAAGCGTTGTGGATCGCCGCAGCCACAGCTGTCGCCCTGGCCGCTGACGCCTTTGCTGTGTCGATTGCGTTGTCGACGCGAGAGCCCTCCCGACAAGAAGTCGCAGCCTGGGTCGTCGTCGTGGGCGTGATGCACGCGTTGATGGCCAGCCTGGGCTTGCTGCTCGGCACCACGTTGATGGCGTTGTTCTCCTGGGTGGCGACCTGGGGTGCGCCCACCATTCTCGTCGTCATTGCCGCCAACATGCTGAGAGAAGCCGCAGCAACAGACGACGAAAGCGACGATGAGAAGGAGGGCGAAAACAACGACGCCGCCCCTCCGTCAACGTCGTGGGCATCGTTGTTGGGCTTGGGGTTGGCCACCAGCGTCGACGCGTTCGGCGTCGGGTTTTCACTGCCGTCCTTGGTGCCGACGCCGTGGCCCACCGTCGCGCTCATCGCAGCCGTCGCCGCGTTGGGCGCTTGGGTCGGCTCCCGGTTTGGACGTTTGCTCTCAGCCCGGTTCGGACCGGGCGTCGAAGTCGCCGGCGCGCTGCTGCTCGTCGCCATCGCCGGCCGCATCATTTGGACTGCCGTGACGACGTGAGACGGCCACCGTCGCACGCAAGTGCCGCCCGTCGTGGGAGAGCTTCAGCACGAGCCCAAGCTCGGTCGCCTGCCGCACCAAGAAGGTGCGGATGGACGCCAGCACCCGCTCCTTCTCGTTGCGTGGCACGAACACCACCTCGTGGGTGGCGCCCCCGCCCACGCCGACGTCCAAGCTGCGACCAAAGCGTTGACACTGCAGAGTCCCTGACGACTCATGGTAGAGAAACACGTCGCCGACGCGCGGTGTCGTCTTCGTCCCGTCCCGCGCATGCAAGACATCGATGTGCAAAGCGGTTGGGTTCACATCAGGCAGCGTCGTCATCTGTGTTCTCCTCTCGTCTTGCGGCGACGTGTCGTCGTCACGGTGGTGGTCGCCGAGCCACATCGAAGTGCACCACATCACCGTCGCTGATGGTGTGCAGCGTGCTCCCCGGTGCCCCCAGACGCAGCAGCAGCCGGCGCAGCAAAGCCTCGACATCGCCGTCGCTGGCGGGCCCCACGAACAAAGCCTCTGCCGGCTCGGATGCCTCATCTGACTGCAGCTGCAAAAGCGCCTCCTCTCGCAAACAACGCAGTGTCCCCGAGAAGGGGTGAAAGACGAACCGGTCGCCCGCCCGCGGCAGGGTCGGAATCCCCGCCGCGGTCAGCAGCCGCCATGGACGTGGCAGGTCAACGGCCGGCATACACAGATGCGCCGAGAGGGGTGGCCAACCATTTGTCGCCGTTGCCGTCGACGGTGACCGCACGAACGCGGTTGTCGACGAGCCCGTCGTTGGTCGTCAGGTTCAGCAGCGGCTGCCCCAACTCGATGCGCGTCAGCCCTCCCTCGGTCCCCGCCCACACCACCTCGTGGCCCACCGCGTTGTGCACGAAGGTGTGCGCAGCGAGGTCGTTCACCCGTCCTCCCAATCCATCGTCGGGGGTGAAGTGATGCACAACGTTGCCCACCACCCAATCAACGCCGTCGTTGGTGCCTGCCGCCCAGTCGGTGGCGTTCACCCACACCACGGCGAAGACCTCGTTGCTGCTCAGACCGTCGTCGTCGGTGAAGTCGGTGAAGTCGGTGTCCCCTCCGCCGCCGACACCGGGCCCATCGGCAGGCTCCATGATCGACACTCCACGGTCGGTGGCGACGAGCACCTCCCCCGTGACTGGGTTCAACGCCAAGTCGGTGATCACGTCCGAGCGCAGCTCGTCGCCGTTGCCGTCTCCCTCACAGAAGCGGCGGTGGGTGTTTGTCGTCCAATCCGAAAGCACAAGACACGTCGGGGTGCCCAACACCGTGCGGCCGTCGGGCAACGTCACCAGCGCCGTCACCTCCATGTCGCCCATGTCCATCAGGCTGTCCCAGTTGCGCTGCTCACAGGTCAGCGTCACCGGGTCACACAGCGCAAGCTCCTGATCAGACCCCACCAACAGCGTGCCGTCGTCGAGCATGGTCACCGCGTCGACGCTGCCACTGGGGAAGTTGTTGACCATTCCCGTGAAGAACGCATCTGCCGTGCCGGCGCCGACTAGACCGCTGAGCCGTCCGATCCAGACGCCACCCATCTCGTCGACAAAGACAGAGCGGGCCCCTGGCGTCGCAGGGACGTCCTGCCACAGCACCCCGTTTGTCGGTGTCACGGTGTAGCGAACGGTGTCGCTCGCCACCTGCCGAACGCTGTCGGTGACGGTGGCGGTGACGTCGTGCACACCCACCATCAGCCCCGTGTGGCTTGGGACCCCCTGCCCCAGGTCGCCGTCGAGCGCATCCACCCACGTCGGCGTCAACGCCCCGTCCTCGGCGTCGCTGGCTTGGGCCACAAAGTTCACCGTGGCCCCCTCGACGACCTCGCTGCCGTTCACGGGCTGCTCGATGGTCAGCATGGGGGCAGCGTCGACGAGGTGCACCACTGCGGCGGTGGCCTGCGGTTGGTTTTGCAGTGTCACCGTCGCCGACAACACGTGCTGTCCGGCCGACAAGACGGGCGCCAAGTTGCCGCTGCCGAGCGCGCCGTCGACGTCAGACGACCAAGCGATGGCCCCGGGAGGCGCCTGCCCCGTCAGCGTCGAACACGCCACCGCCCGCAACAGGGTGGCGTCGCCTTCGGGCGTAAAGGTGTCAACGTCCGGCCGGTTGATGGTGATGGTCGGCGATTGGATGGTGACGTCGACGCTCGCCTGCACATCCCCCCCCGGTCCGCTTTGGGTGCAGGTCAAGGTGTGGGTCCCTGGCGACGCGGGTGTCCATGCGAGCGACGCCGTCGCCCCGATGACCCCGTCGATGGAGCTCGACCAACTGTAGGTGGTCGCGCCGAGAGCATCCGTGCCCTCACAGCTCAGAGCAATGACCACGCAAGCGTCGACGGTGTCGTCGCCCGCTGGCTGAACGATGGCCACGGTGGGCGGCGGCAGCGGCACGACGTTGACGTCGACGCTGGCACAGCCGCTGACTTCGACGTTCGATGGGTCAGGCGCGCAGACCTCCACGACGTGAGCGCCCTGCGCCAGCAGCACGGTTTGCACGGAGGCGCCGACGCCAAGGTTGCCGTCTTGCGACGAGGTCCAACGGATGCTGGCGTTGTCGACGGCGCCGTCCTCCGGGTCGGTGCACGTCGCTGCAAAGGTGGTGGTGGCCCCCTCGTAGACGTCATCGCCGTCTGCAGGCGACGTGATGGTGCAAACAGGAGGCAAGTTGTCGACGACAAACAGCCGAATGCTCGCGGTCGACGTTTGTCCGGCGGAGTCGGTGGCCGAGCAGCTGATGGTGTGTGCCCCCAGCGTGGCCAACGCGTTGGACACCGAGGCACCAACGCCAATGGCGTCGCCCTGGTCGCTCGCCCACTGTACGGCGGTGCCGTCCAACACGCCGTCGACGTCGTCGGTCGCTTCGCAGAGAAACGCCAGCGTGTCGCCAGGCCGGGCGTAGCTGCCGTCGGCAGGCGACAGGATGCGCACGGTGGGAGCGTCGTCGACGAGGCCCGCGTCCGTCACCACACCACTGTCGGGCATTGCACCTGCGTCGGTCAGCGGTGGGGTGCCGCTGTCTGCAGGAGGGTCCCCCGCATCGACATCGCCGCCACCGTCGGTGGCGCTGCCGCCGTCGAGGTCGTCGATTGTGCCACCGTCGTCGTCATCGACGATGACCGCGGGCTCGCCGCCGCCGTCGGGATTGCTGGGAGTGTCGACGCATGAAGAGCAGCCGGCGAAGAACAGAGGGAGACTGCAGGCAAGCAGGCTCCAAGTCCATTGAGTCGAAGTACGCATGGGGACCCCTTTCATGGGGCCGTACGCACGAGGCCGACATATGTGCGGGATCTGCCGTCGCTAAGGCAGGTAGGCGTTGCGCAAAAAGAACAGCCGCGCCCGAATCTGCTGCGCCACCCCCATGCAACCGGTGGTGTCGACGTCCACCTTCGACTCCCCCTCCAGCTGACGCTCCAACGACTCTGCCTCCGGCTCGCCGCCCCCGGGCGGCTGTGTCATGCAGCCGTCGTCGAACAAGTCATCGGCCGCAGCAGACAGGGTCAGGTTGGCGACAAAGTCGAAGTCTTCATCGGGAATGCTGAAGTCGTGTTCGTCGCCGTCGTCGTCCATGACCTGCAGCTGCCCCGGCCGCAGCTCGATCCACACTTCACAGTTGTTTGCGCCACAACTGCCGTAATCACCGTCCCACCGCAGCGTCTCCAACGCGCGCACGCCGCCATCTTCATGGTTGGACTCGCCGGCATCGTCCTGCGTGCCGGCGTCTTCTGGCGCCCCGCCGTCTCCATTCTCTTCGCCCCCGTCTTCTGGAGGTTCTTCCTCGCCCGCGTCTTCGTCGACGTCGCCAGCGTCGTCAGGCTCGGGTTCAGGTTCAGGTTCAGGTTCAGGCTCTGGTTCGCCACCGTCGTCATCGCCACCGTCGACGACGCCAGCGTCAACGGTGCCACCGTCGTCTTCGATGCCGGCGTCTTCGCTCCCAGCATCCGCCCCAGCGTCAACGCCACTGCCCCCATCCGGTGCGCCTGCATCGTCGTCAACGCCGCCGTCTTCCGCCTCGCAGGCGCCAAACAACCGCACGTCGAGCGCCACTTCGGTGAGCGCTTCGTCGTCGGTCTCGACGTCAAATGCCACACAAGACGAAGCCACTCCACGCTGCCACCGCACCTGCATGGTGTGCGTGCCCGCGTCCACATCCAGCCACATCTCCACCAGGCGATCGTCGACCGCGGTCAGACGCCGACGCTCAGAGGCGACGTCGACGACCAACACGTCTTGAGACTGCACCCCCGTCACCAACAGCCTGAGATTGGCCGACGACGTCAAGGTCTCTGGGCCGGGCAAACAGCCGCCCCAAAACGTCGCTGTCATCGCGCACAGCAGCACGACGCGGAGCGCAGATGTCGAGCACCACGGCTTCATTCTGCCCCCTCTTCGAGCCACCACATGCCCAACGTCGCTGCACCGCCGAGCGCAAACACGCCGGTCAGCACCATCGCCCCCGACGCGACTGAACGATACATCTCCAACTCAAGCGTGAGGGGGCCGTCGACGACGCCTGTCTCATCGTATTGCTGCTGCAGTCTCGAAAACGCCCACAGGTTGAGTCCGGTGCCCCCCAGCGCGACCGCGGCGCTGAGTCCAGCGCCCGCGAACAACCCCGACGAGATGCCCAGCCATGGCATGCGAAACGGCGCCTCGTAGCCGTCGACAAGCTCGACGTCGAAGGCGTCGCCACGACGGGGAAACAACAGGGCGCCGCGCGACGTGAACCCTTGCAGAAACTGCTCGTCCACCGCCAAGGACGCATGCCGACCGCCCCCCAGTGCGGCCCCCCGGTGCCGTGGACTGCGGCGAAACGTCAACGACGACATTGCGTAGCCGCCTTCGCGGTCCGGGTGCAGGTGGGCCTCATCGGCGCCGTCGACGACGACGAAGTGCGCGCTGCCCTGCAGCGACAACCACGCGCCGCGATCGGGTTGCCGTGTGACCTGCGCATACAGACTCCCGCCGTCGTCGTAGACCTGCACCGTGGCCAAGCGCCCCTTGGGGATGCGCAAGAAACGCCCCGCGCGCACGCGGCGCAAATCGGAGAGCGCCGCGTGCGGACGTTGCAGCGGCGGACGCGCATACACCTGCAAGTGCAACCGCGCGTCTTCGTATCCGGCCGACCCACGGTCGATGAACGCAGCCGCTTCGGCGTATTCGACCCTGCCGTCGCCGTCGACGTCACCAGCGCCCAGCAGTGCCGAGCGCAGCAGGTGGCTGAACACGCCTCCGCCCATGGCGTCCGACTCCTGCACCTGTGCATCTGTCGACGTCGACAACAGGTAGCCGGTCTGGGTGGGTTTGCTGCGGTGGGCCTCGACGGCGTCGAACATCTTGGGGGTGAGCCGCGTCGACGGCAACTCCTTGCCGCCCCTCGACGCCATGAAATACGACGCACAGGCATCGATGACCACGTGCTGCACGTCGGCGCCCACCTCGTCGACAACCCATTCCTGCAGCTGACGTCGACTGAGACGTTCATCGGCGAGGGCCAGATACCCTTCCCCGCCGTCGTCGACGTCGCCATGCCCGGCGAAATACACCCAGAGTTCGGTCGGGGTGCCCTGCTCTTGATGCCGCTTCATCTCCCACTTCAGCTCGCCGACGACACGCGCCAACGACTTCAGCGACGCAGGCTCGGCGACGAATGTGAGTTCGGTGTGGGCCTTGGCCGACACCGCATCGAACGTCGTCAGCAAAAATCCGCGACGCACCACGGGCGACAGCGTTTGAAACATCCGTGCTGCGTCGTCGTCGGCATACGACAACCGCTGACGCGCAGGACCGCCGTCGTTGGCGCCGATGACGATGGCGTACGACACCGGCGCTCGTCTGCTCGTCGATGCTGCTGTTGGAGATTGGGCAAACGACGGCGTCGCCCCCCCAACACAGACGGCAAGCCCCAGCGCCAAGACCGACACAAATGCTCTCACCGTCGCGCCACCTCCAGGTGCAGCCGCGCCTGTTCGTCGACGTCGACGGGCAGTCGGGCCAAGCTCTCGAGGCGCACCCCTCTGCGTTCAGCGTCGTCAAGCGAAGCGCTGACTTCGGCGTGAGACACCAGCTCGTCGTCGAGCAAGATGTAGAACGTGAGGCGCTTGCCAGCGAGGCTCTCCAGCGGGACCCCGACGTCAAACGACGACGACCGGGTGCCTGGCGGCACTGCCTGTGAGGGCGACGACGCAGCGAAGGGCGCCAGCCAATGCACGTCGCCGTCGTCGTCGACGCCAACCACAAACACCCCGGCCGCCGTGTCGCGCAGGTTCGTTCCCGCCAGGCTCAAGATGGAATCGCTGGGGCAGTGCAGGGCCCCCACCGCTTGCTCAGCGCCCACCGACGTCGCCCCCTCCACGCGGTAGCCGGTGCCCTCTCCGACGAGACATGAGAAGGTGACCCCGAGCGCGCCTGTGGTGTCGCCGCCGCGATGCTGCACACCGTCCATCTGGGTGGCGACCAACAACACCGCGCAGGCTGCCGCCGCAGCGCCCCCCCAAAGGGTCCAACTGCGGCCCCCTGCCGTGCTTGCCTCCCCACCCGCCTCCTCCGCCGAGGTCGGCATCGCCCCCTCTGCGGGCCAGTCACTGAACAGGGCGTCTTCGACGAGCTCACGCTGTGCATCCGGCAGTTTGTCGTCGTGCAAGACCGCGCCAAGCGTCGCCACCTCATCGTACAAATGACGCGCCCCCGGACGGGAGGTGACCTTGCGCCGCGCCCACCGCCGCATCGCCCTGGGGGCAGACGACGACAGCGCCAGCTGCACCAGCCAGGTGTCCATTCGGGAAGGCGTTGGGTGGCTCATGTCTCCTCGTACGTCTCACTCCGCGCATTGTGCGGGTTTTGTGCGGCGGCGTCCGACGTTTTCGGATCCGACACGGAGTGGCCAGACGACGCTCCCGTCGGGAGGTCGATGTGACCGCTGGTGCGAAGCATGCGCAACACTCTATCGCGCAGCAGACTCTCGACGCGGCGCACGCGGTGCATGCCCAACTGCAGCTGGGCAGCCACCGCCCGCAGGCTCAAGCCTTCTTCAAAGCGAAGCGTCCACACCCGACGCTCTTCGTCGCTGGCGTCCTGCTTCAATGACGCCAATGCATCCCTCAACTGTTGTTGGCCGGCGTTTTCTTCGGGCGACAAGGGCTCGGCATCGGGACTCCAGCTGATCTTGGCACTGGCCTTGGTTTGCACTTTGCGTTTGCGCGCCGCATCGATGAGCACATTGCGCGTGATCGACAGCAGGTAGCCGCGAAACGGCCGCACACCGTCGTAGCCCTCTCGTGCCGCCGGCCGAAACACGCGCAAGAACACGTCCTGCACGACCTCTTCAATGTCGACGGCATCCAACACCGCCCCCACCAGTGTGCGCTGCCCCTCGGCGTGCACCCAGACGCCCTGCCGCACCCAACGGTGCACGTCGTCGACGTAGAAGCGAAACACCTGCAACGACGCACTGCGCTCGCCGCGCCGGTACCCATCGAGCACCGCGCGGTCGGTCGACAACAAGTCGTCTTTGGCCTCTGGCATCTCAAGCTCTTCCTGCCGGCAGCGCCGCCCAAACAGGCGGCAACGCAAACCGACAAGCGCGGGGAGCAGCTTATGCCGCCCCCCGCGTCATCGTCGACCTGCCGTCAGCAGGCCCTTTGCGTTCGCTGCCGCCACACTCCCATCTCACGCGGCTGGGGCATCGCCGTCGACCGGTGCGTCCTCCTCGGTCACACCTGCGTCTTCATCGTCTTCATCGTCATCATCGTCGACGTCATGCGCGTCGTCTTCTTCGTCGTCATCGTCGTCGTACGCCTCGTGATCGTCGTCGTCTTCATCGGCGATGCCGTCATCGTCGTCGTCGTCATCGTCGTCGTCGTGCATGCCATCGTTGTCGTCGTCTTCGTCTTCGTCGTCAGAGAGGCCGTCACCGTCGCTGTCGTCGTCCACTTCGCCGTCGCCGTCGTCGTCGTCATCGTCGTCGTCGGCAATGCCGTCGTTGTCATCATCGTCGTCACAAAGGTCGGGCTCGCCGTCGTCGTCTGTGTCCATGTCTTCGTCGTCGTCGGCTTCTCCGTTGCCGTCGTCATCGTCGTCGTCCTCGTCTGCGATGCCGTCGTTGTCGTCGTCCTCGTCGTCGAGGTCCATGGCACCGTCGCCGTCGGTGTCGATTTGGCCGAGAGGGCTGTCTTCGGCCTCGTAGGCGTCGTCTTCGCCGTCGTCATCGCAATCGCAAGGGGCCACCGTGCTGAGCTTCACCTCGCCTTGGTAGTTGGGCACGCTGGTGGTGCGGCCGCCCTGTCCGTCGTCGAAGTACACGGCATGCAGGCCAGTGTCGTCTTTCACGAAGAGGTGCACGGTGGTGTCGGTGTCGAGTTCAAGCAAGGCGACGCCGGCCTCTGGGGTGGTGCGGGTGGTGCGTCCACGGGTGTCGAGCGCCATGAACTCTTGGACGGCATCGGGCAGCCGTGCTTCGAGGGTGCGCCCGGTGGGCTGCGGATCGGCCGCTGGCGTGGTGGGGGCCACACAGCCCACCGAAGGAACGAGGCAGGCGATGAGCACCGCGCCCGCAAGACCTTGAACAAATACAGTGGTTCGACTCATGGGGTCTCCGTCCGGCGGTCGGGTCGCCGGTCAATGGCCCGTACGTGTCGTGGCCCTCGGCGTGCGGTTTTTTGTCGAGACCGACGTTGGATCTGTCGCTCTGCCCTGCCGCACCCACCCGCCGTGCGGCCCACCTTGCGCGACACCGCCCTGCGACAGCGACGTTGGGTCCACGCCACGCATAGCGATGGCGACGTTTCGCTGGCCGGATGAACACGATGGGACACCGCTCGGTGTCGACGGTGGGAAGCCTCTTTCTCCTCGCTGCGCAACAGTGCGCCTCATGCACAGCGTAGCGTTGGTGGCGTCGGCCTCGACGTGGGCACGAACCACTTGGAACGGATTGAACGCCCACCGTCTCAACGTGAGCCTGGGCGGCCGTGCACACGCCTCTTTGCAACTTGACGTTGCAATCCTACATCATCCGCTTTAGCGTGCATGCATGGCAGGCATCGGAAAACGACGAGATGCAGGGCGACCTCGCGGCGAAGCGGTCAAAGCAGCGCTGTACGCTGCAGTGTTCGAAGAGCTCGCCGAACATGGGTTCGACGGGCTCAGCGTCGAGCGCGTGGCCAAGGCTGCAGAACTCAACAAGACCAGCGTCTACCGACGACACGCCACAAAAGAAGCGCTCGTGTCGGCCGCGATGGAAAGCGTGCTCGACGACATCGAGCTGTCGCTCCCCGACACCGGCGCGCTGGTCGGCGACCTCAAAGCCGTCGTCACCGTCGTCCAGCAACACTTGTCGACGCCGATCGGGCGCGCCCTTTTGCACACGGCCATGGCCCCCAACCTCACCGCCGAAGTGGCCGCCGTCGCCCAGCGGCGTCTTGAAGACAACCTGGCAACGCCTGCCGCAGCTTTGGTGCAACGCGCCGTCGAACGAGGGGAGTGGCGAGCAGACGCCTCCCCCCACGTCGTGTTTTCGGCGTTGGTGGGCGCCGTGCTGCACAGCCTACTGCTTGAAGGTCGGGCCGCTTCCCCCGCGTTTGTCGACGAGCTCGTCGACGTCCTCGTGCGTGGTGTCGCGCCTCGTCCCCAGGGTCGGTCATGACAAAGGCATCGTTCGCAGGTTGGGTTGGGCTGCTGTCGACGCTGGGCATGGCGGGCTGCCCGACGGCATGCGTTCCAGAAGACGTCGCTGAAGCACGAAGCTGCACCATGCCGGACGAGCCCTTCGTCAGCGACGAGGTGCCGTACGACGACGACCACGTGCTGTGCGTCCACGTCGAGATGGACGCGAGTGACTACGACGACATGCGTCACCAAGCCCGCGACATCAGCGTCGTCTACACCAACACCAACTGCGATGCGCCGTTTCTCTCGCCCTACACGTGGTTCGAAGCCGACATCGTCGTCGACGGCAATCCGGTCGACACGGTCGGTGTGCGCAACAAAGGCTTTGTCGGCTCCATCAGCAGTCAGCGTCCCAGCCTCAAAATCAAGACCGACAAATACGTCGACAACCAGGAGTTGTTCTCCACCGAGCGCATCACGCTGAACAACAACAACCATGAGCCCACTCGCATCCGCACCTGCTTGGGGTACGCGCTCTTCGCCGCTGCAGGTGTGCCCGCCCCCCGCTGCAATTGGGCCGTCGTCGAGGTCAATGGCACTCCCCTCGGCGTCTACGCCCATGTCGAACCTGTGAAGAAGCGCTTTTTGCGGCGCCACTTTGGCAACGACGACGGCGATCTCTACGAAGCCACCTTCACCGACGTCGTCGAAGGCTGGTACGGCCGCTTTGAAGCAAAGACCTCAGAGACATCTGCGGTGATGTTGCGGTTGCGGCAGCTGGAAGCCGCGCTTCTCATCGTCGACGATGACGACTTTGTCTCTCGCATCGCAGAAGTGCTCGACGTCGACGCCTTCTTGCGGTTTTGGGCGATGGAGGTGTTGCTTGACCACGGCGACGGATGCAGCGGCAACATCAACAACTACTACATCTACTTCGACCCTGACGACGGCAACCGTGCCCAGTTCATCCCTTGGAGCACGGATGGTGTGCTGTCGGCCGACGGCCCCACCACCGGCGACGGCACGCTGCACACCTACACCCGCGGTCGTGTCATCGCGCGCATGTCGCGCTCCCCCACCTTGTCGTTGCGCATGCGCGACGCATTGCGCGACGTCGTCGACGACGTCTGGGACGAAGACCGCTTGCTGGCCGACATCGACACCTGGGCTGCGCTGGTGCGTCAAGGCCAGTCGTCGCCGACCTACGACGACGACCTGGGGGTGTTGCGCGACATCGTTCGCAACCGTCGTGCTGTGGTCGAAGGCATGCTCGACGACGGCGTGCCCGTACGGGGGGTCGACGTCGACGCCTGCACCCCCTTCGCTGGGCGTTGATGGCACCTCGCCCCAAAAGGAGAAGCCTGATGACTTCGTTCCCTCCACTCAAGCGCGCAGCTGCGCTCATGGCCCTCGGCGCCCTCTCGACGTGGACGACGCTGCCTGGATGCACGGCTGCGCGCCTCACAGCGCAAAGCAGAACAGGATGCGACCAGCCCCTCCAGGTCATGAAGACGGCAGATGGCGTGCCCTTCTTGCGCACTCCTGACGCTTGCTTTGCCGACCTTCCCGACTGGCCCTACACTTCTAAATACGTCGAATTGAATGGTCTGCGTCAGGCCTATGTCGACGAGGGCCCCGCCGACGGCGAAGTCATCGTCATGCTTCATGGGCAACCGTCTTGGGGCTATCTCTACCGACACATGATTCCGACGCTCACCGCTGCTGGGCACCGGGTCATCGTCATGGACCACCTCGGCATGGGCCGCTCAGACAAGCCAGTCGACTTGGCATTCCACAGCTTCAAACGACACGCCCAACGCTTCGAAGCATTCCTCGACGCACTCCAACTGCAGACCCCAACCTTGTTTGCCCAAGACTGGGGCAGCGTCATCGGCCTCTATGTGGCGGCGGGACGTCTCGATGCATTCAAGCGCATCATCATCGGCAACGGCGGACTCCCCGTCGTCACCGAGCGGTCCATCCCTCCCCAAGACGTCGAACGAAGCAACGCCGCCTTCGCCGACATGATGGCCATGATGCCCGACCACCAGCCACGGTTGTTTGACGATGAGGGCAACTCCTTGTTGCCCATGCCCGACGACGCCCCTGAGCCCGCCCTGATGTTTGGGCAGTGGTCGACGTTTGCCCGCACCTCCGACGACTTCGTTCCGTCGGTCATGCTCGAGGCGCTGACCTACGACGCTCTGACCCCAAAGGAGCGCTATGCCTACGACGCCCCGTTTCCTCGTCGAGAGCTGATGGCCGCGCCTCGCACCTTTCCCAGCCTTCGCGACGAGCTGCTGGGCATCACGCAAAGTCGGGTCGACGCGCTGGCGACGTATGATCGGCCGTTCCTCACCATCTTCGGCCGCAATGACCCCGGCCTCGTCGGCGAAGGCGACGGCCAAGATTTGATGATCGACCACATCCCCGGGGCCAAGGGCATGCCCCACCAGCGCCTTCAAGACGCCAGTCACTTCTTCCAAGACGACAAAGGCCCCGAAGTGGCGGCGATGGTGGTGGCCTTCATGCGAGACAACCCCTAGCCCCACGCTCGCTTTGGTTTGGGATGCGCTCTCATCCCTCGCCGTCGACGTTGGAATGGACGGTGGCCTCACCTGGCGCGCTGCCTACTTCTGCAGCCCGCGCTTGGGTTTGACACGCGCCGTCGGCACAGGGTTCGCCAACGGCCCGCCCCTCGTCGACACGTCCCCCCGCAGAGCGACGAATTCGCGAGCGGATTTCCCCAGCGCCTCGGTGCTGCTGGCGAGCGCGTCGCCGCCCATCGCGGCAAATGCTGCCAACAGCTCAGGGCGAAGCGGGTGCGCCTGAAAGTACCGCTCTGCGGCGGCGGCCACCTCGTCGTCGTCGAAGTCGCCCTCGATGTTCATGTCGTTGTAGAGCGACAGCAACATCTCTTCGAGATGCTCGTCGGTCGGGAGCCCCAACTGAAAGACGCACACGGCCATGAAGTCGCGGACCTCCGTGTCGGTGTAGACGAACGCGCCGTCTTCGCCCTTTTGTGTCAGAACTTGCTCCATCTTGGCCAGCTGGCTTGTGGCGTTCATCCGCTCCTCCACGTCGTCGTCAAAGGCGCTGGATGCGCCCTCGGTTTTGTCGCAAGCGACGGATTCAGCTACGGCCGCAAGTTGCGCTGCTGCGCGACGGTGCTCAGCGTCGAGGCCACTGCTTCTTTTGACTCGCCTTGGAAAGCCGCTTTGATGGCGCCTCCGAGCGTGGGCAGGCTCGCCAACGCCGAAAACAGGCCGCCGCCTGCTTTTTTGACCGCGCTCGTGCCCTTGTCGTGGACATGCTGGGCCGTTGCCTCTGCCGCCTTCATGGGCGCCGTGGCGCGAAGCTTTTTCCCGATGTTGCCGAACGTTCCCATCCGTTCCTCCCTTTGATGCCATCCAACATCCACCAGAAGCCGGACCCTGGCCAGGGAGAAGCATCGGATCTCGCCGTTGTGCGAAACACGATTGTTGCTCGACGCCACGCCGTTGCCTTTTTGTCGTCGTCGATGCGGGTGTCTGCCGTCACCTGACACACAAACTGCAACATCAGTGAGCGACCGCGGTGCCTCCAAGCACTCTGCCGTCGATCGTCACCCGACGTTGAATCTGTGCGCAGCGTCGAAGTCGGGCCAGCTGGGGATGTCGACGTCGACTTGCACCTCCCAACGCACCTCGCTCGACCCTGAGTGAAACGTCGGTGGCGCGCTTTCGGGCACATCAAAGGAGAAGCGAAATTCGTTGGTCATGCCTCCATGCAGAACGCCGCTGTGGCTCAGGTCGGCGGCATCTTCGTGGAGGGTGTGCCGGTGCGTCGTTTTGTTCGTCCCACTGCCCGTCACGGTGACTTCGCGTCCGCACAATCGGGCTTGGATGGCGTTGATGGACACGTCCTTCGGCGGTGCGATGCACACCTTGCCTTCGACACGTGCGCCTGGGTGTACGACGTCGGTGCTGAAGACAACGTCGACGTCGCCGACCTTCTTGCTCGCCATCCACCTGCGGACAAACACGCCTGCGATGACGGTGGGAACTGCCGTGAACAGGAGACCAAAACCAATTGGAAACGCCCCCTCGATGCCGCTGCCGCCCGCCAACGCGATGACACCGCCGACGATGGAGCCGATGCCAACGACGAAGAACGGCATCAAGAAGACCGCCATGCACCCCACGGCAAGGGTGCTGCCTGCCGCCCCCAACTCGATGGTGTTGGAGGCCGTGCGCTCGTCGACAAATGCATGGCTGCGCTCGTGCGCACAGCGAACCACGTCAAACTCGGCGGTGGCCTTTGGGTCGAACGCCCACGGGATGTCGGCCGTGGCCTTCACCTCCCAGTCGACGTTGAGGTTGTGCCCGCGGTAGGTCAACGGCGCGTCGTCGACGGGAAGAGAGAATGCGTATTCATAGGTGCCGGGCGCCCACATGCCTTCAAACAGCTGCACCTCGTCGAGTTCGCCGGTCGATTTGCGGCACCGGCCGTGGGTCCACCATCTGGGGACGATCTGGAGGCCATCGCACGTCACCTCGTCGCTGACGACGACGCGCACCACGCCCCGCACCACGTGGCCGAGTTCAACGTCGGTGTCGTGAAGGTCGATGAAGAGGTCACACTTGGACACGGCACACTCCAGGCAATGCTTGAAACAAGTCGTACAGGTGGTGCTCCATCGCGCGGATGTCGTCGCCAAACAAGGCGATGAGCCGTGCGACGTCGACGTCATCGAGATGGGGGACGGGCCCCTCTCGCCGTCGACAATGCTCGATGCGGCGCTCCATCACGGATCGCACCAGACCATGAAGGTGGGTTCGAGAAGCAGCACCAAAGCGCCGGGTGACGACATCGAACCCCATGGATTGCAGCTCGGGGCGCAGGTCGACGTGGGTGGTGCACGCGAGTCGGTGCACCGCCCGCAGAGCCCGCCGTCGTCGCCGCGTGGGCCATAAATCGAAAGAGTCGATGAACTGGACGTCGCCCGGCGGAACTTCGACCTCCTCGTCGACATAGAGCTGGGTGTAGGGCGCAGCCTCGTGAAGGCGATGCAACGCCAACAGGTGGGTGCTCTTGCCGCGCCCCTGGGGCCCGAGAAACTGGATGGCGACTTTGCCCGGCCGATCCATGTGGAGCGTGAGGTCGTCGAGCTCGACCACCGCCAACGCTTTGCGCTCGTCGCGGTCAAACTCGCCGAACGGGTTGCGCCGCAGGTTGAGGTGCACGAAAGGAGGCATCGGCGCAGAGCATCCCGTGGGTGCTAGGTGCCGTGCAAGTCGTGGCGGTCATCATCATCGACATCTCTGCAAATGTTGAACTGACATCTGTGGCGTGCCACCGGCGCTTTGGTTGCGTCAGCCGAGGGCTTGTTGGGCATCGGCGAACTTGGCGCCCAGCGTCGTGACATCAAAGGGCTCGCCGTCGGTGGTCAGCAAACTGCAGACCAACGTCGCGAAGTGCGGACGCTCCTGCCACGTCTTGTCAGGGTCGGCCGCGAACTCCTGCATGCCGACGGCGAAGCTTTCGGCAAGGTTGGTGTCGCCGTAAGGGTCATCGGTGCCGGCCCATGCGCCCGCCAGGGCGCCGTCGAGAACACGGGCTTGCATCAACAGCCGATAGATGTGGGGATTTCCCTGCTCCAACCCGTGCCCCAGCACCTCGTGCAGGGTGATGCTTTCGCCCTGCCCCGGCTGCTGCCAAATCGGGCTGGGGTTGAAGCGCAAGGTGCCGTCGTGCGGCAAGTACTGCGCCTGCCCGTTGGGGTCGAATGCGCCCAGCTCCACACGCTCCACCGTTCGCAATGCTTGCAAAGGCAGCGCCCCCAGCCAGGCCGTGATGTCTTCGATGCGGGGATGCCCGTCTTGCAGACGGCTGGTGTCGACGGGCACTTCACGCACAAAGCCCTCAGCCCGCAGCGTCAACATCTGGGTTTCATCGTCGTAGGTCACAGCCTGAGCCCGTGGGCAGTCTCGCAGCGAACGCATCTTGCCGCCCTGAGTGACGTGGTCGAAATGCGTTTTCACCTCGTCGATGGTCGCCGGCCGCAGCTGGACGCCGCCGGCAGACGACGCTGGCCCTTTCACCCGAAACAGCCCGAGGCCATGGGCCTGCGCGTTGCATGTGAAGCCGCTTGCCCGCTGGCGCATCGCCGATGCGCCTCCCTCGACGGCGTAGACGAAGGCGTCCTTTGCGGTGTCCGCCTGGCCACAAGCAGCGTCGAGAACCGCATGCAAGCCGGCCGCGCCGGAGGCCAGCGCGCCGAACGCGTGCTGCATCAAGGGGCCCTGCCCGGCCACCATCTCGTTGCGCACCGCCGTTTTGCGGTCGGCGCGGGAGGCGTCGCCGAACACGCCATCGTCGTCGAGCACTCCCTTGAGGGCCAACAACACCGTGGTCTGGTGGCGATTGAAGTTCTCCGGCTGCACCGCAAACGACGACAGCGCGTCGAGGAGCGCATCTGCCACTTGCTCGGCCCGCGATGCAGACGTCGACGCTTGATGCAGCGCCCCATAACGTCGCGTGCCGACGACGACCTCGTCGACGACGCCGTTGCGCTGCAGCGCGAACGTGGGCGTCTTGCCCATCGGTGTCGCCGGTCGGTCTCCGTCGACGGCGGCCTCGGTGTGCAGCGTGGAGCGCCCGTCCTCTTGCAACAGCCACCTGCCAGCCGCCTCCGCCAACACCTTCGACAACACCCCGTCGCGCACCACGAGACTGGGCTGCGTTGCGTCGTCGGGCACAAAGGTGCCGTTCGCGCTTCCGTCTGTCGTCGACGTGGGACGCGCTGAGAACACCCCGACATCGCCTGCGGGAGATGCCAGCAGCAGCTGTGCAGAAGACTCGGCCTTCACCACGTGCAGCTCCAGCGCATCTTTCGCCGAACGCAGCACCGCCACAGAACGCGACGGTCCCCACGGCCCTGCCGGGATGTCGACGCGCTGACCTGCTTGGACATTGTCTGGCTGCAGCAACACCAGGTCTTGCGACGAGGTGACCACCCCGACGACGCTGTCTGAAGCCGGCCGATGCACCAGGCGCCCCTTGTGCACCAGCGCGTTGTCGGCGAGCACGCCGTCGGCGGCGGGCACGATGGAGATGAGCCGAGCGCCGTTGTCGCCGTCGACGATGGTTTTGCGAAAGGCACGGCCGCCTTCGTCGGTGAACACGCCGTCAAAGCCCCCCACCTCCTGCAAGGCGCCGTGTTGGGGGTGCACCACCCATCCGTCGAAGTTCTCCCAGATGGTTGTCCCGCTGGGGTCGGCGTCGCGCCTCGGCTGCAAGACGGAATTGCGGGTCGACCGCTCAAGCCGGCGTCGCCAGCTGCTGCTTTGCTGCAGCCGAACCGCCACCACCGGCGTCTCGCTCGACGACGCGGCATGGTTGACGCCGTGAGGGTCGCGCAAGAAGCCGAGAAAGCGTCCGTCGGCGTCGCTGACTTTGTCGTTGCTGCCCACGACGAGAAAATCGCCGTCGTGCACCAACAACTGCCCGCCGGTGTGGGGGACGGGCCCGTCGCCAAGCACCTCGAAGCGAAACGATGCCTTGCCGTCGTCGTCAACGGAGCGAAACAGAGCACACGCTGCCCCCTTGGCATCACACAACGGCGCGACGTGGGCCGAGATGTCGAGGTGCATCAGCGTTTCGAGGGGCAGTGCTCGGTCGAAGGAGACGCCATTCACCACAGCCGCTCCGTCGTCGTGAAGCGCTGCAGTTCCTCCTTCGTCGAGTGTCAAAGACTTCGGCGCGGCCTTGGCACGCTCAAAGCGGGTCGGGCCCAGCGACGATGCTGCCTGGCTTTTGGAGGACAGCCACAGCGACGTCGACGACTGTCCTCCTGGCGTCACAGTCGACAACCGCTGTGTCGCCTCGGCTCCCGACTTCGCAAGCACGTGGTCAGGCGTCGTCGTCGTCACGTCAACGTTGGAGGCGTCGCCGGCCCCCGCTGTGGTCGAGGGATTCGCCTCCACCGACGACGTGGCGTCGGCCACGCGCTGCTGCGTTCGCAGCTTGGGCGATGGAGCGGGGCGGCCGGTTCTCGACGTACGGGACATGCCACAAGCTATCGCGCTGAAGCCGACGTCGCCATGCCCTTCAGCGGGATGTCATCAGACGTCGAGCGCGTATTCCGCCACGACGGTAAAGCCGTCGACCGCGCCTTCGTAGTGTTCGGCTTTGACCTGTAGGTAGCGCTTGTCGGCGAAGAAGCGAGCACAGGCGTCGCGGTCGGCAAAGGTGATGCAGAAGACCCGCGTGACGTCGTGCTCCGGTGCGGGAAGCAGCTGTTCTGACGCCACAAAGTCGAACCTGAACCCACCGCCGCATTCAGCCAGGATGGGGGCCATCGCTTCGCGGTACTTGGCGTAGCGCTCGGGGTTTGTGACGTTCATGGCGACGATCATCTCGTACATTGAGGCTCCTGCTGTGCCCTGGGGTGGACGTCTGCGCGGTGACGACAGATGGCGCTTCGATGGTGCCGTCGTCAAGGTCACGCTGCCAGGTGAGAATCTCGGCGGCGCGACGTCGTTCGCACGTCGGCCGGGTGTGCGTTCGCCGAGCCGGCCCCCATGTCCTCAGCCTTCATACTTGAGCAGTCTTCGAACCGTCTCTCGTCTCAAACTGCAATCTGACCTGGGCAAGGAGGCCCGCCGCGAAGCCGTCGCGGAGCTTGTAGTAGGCCATGCGACCGTCGCTGCGACAGGAGACAATGCCGCTGTCGCGCAACTTCTTGAGTTGATGAGACGTCGCCGACATTGACAGCCCCGCAACGTTTGCGACATCGCACACACACAGCTCGTGTCCACGTGAAAGAGCGCTGAGCATCCGGAGGCGGGTCGGGTCGCCGAGCAGCGAGAACAGGTGGGCCATCTCTTGCAGCATGGGCGGTGCAGGCAGTGTCGCCTGCAGGCGCTCCACCAAGTCTTCTTTGTAGCAGGGGACCGAGCCACTCTCTTTGATGTTTGCAATCATGCTGTCTAAAATACTTCTATTGCTGCTCAAATGTCATGTCACCACGGACGATGCAGACGCAGGAAACCGCGATGGCCACAACACCGACATCGACCACATTCTCCATCCCCGGCATGGACTGCCCCTCTGAAGAGCGACTCATTCGTCTGGCGCTGGCAGAGCTCGATGACCACGTCATCCGCCTGCAGTTCGACATCGCCGAGCGTTCATTGGTCGTCGTGCACACGTGTGAAACCGAGGCGCTGCTCGAGAAACTTGCCCCTCTGAACTTTGGCGCGGTGGTTGCGTCGTCAGAGTCTGCAGCAGCGGACACCACCGCATCCGCATCCGCACCTGGCGAAGCCACCATGCTCCGACAGCTGTTGCTCATCAACGCGGCGATGTTCGTCGCTGAACTCGTCTTCGGCATCTACGCTGAGTCCACCGGCCTCATCGCCGACTCAATCGACATGCTTGCCGACGCGATGGTCTACAGCCTCGCTCTCCTCGCCGTCGGAAAGCCGGTGGCGCACCAAAAGAAGACGGCCAAAGCCAGCGGCCTTTTGCAACTCGCCCTGGCAGTGGGCGTTGTCGTCGACGTCGTGCGCCGCGCGGTCAACGGCAGCGCCCCGGTGGAGGCGTACATGATGGGCGTCGCCGCCATCGCTCTCGTCGCCAACCTCGCCTGCATCGCGCTGCTCGCGCGCCACAAAGACGGAGGCCTGCACTTGAAGGCTTCGTGGATTTTCACCACCAATGACGCCATCGCGAACGTCGGTGTCATCGTTGCCGGTGCGCTGGTGTGGGCCACGTCGTCGGCGACTCCGGACTTGGCGGTCGGTGCAATGGTGAGTGTTGTTGTCATGGCCGGTGCCATTCGCATCCTGCGACTCTAAAACCCCGGTGTCCTTGCCCCTCACAACTGGGGAAGGTCGGCGACATCAATGCCGCCGACACTTCTTGGGCTCCCCGAAGGAGGCCTGCGCCGCCTTCAATGGAGCTAAAAGCTGCCGTCGAGCTGAAAGACTGCCTCCAGGCCACGGTCGAGCAAGAACAGCGAGCCGCCGTCAAAGTCGATGCCGCGTGGGTCGTCCAGCTGGTCTGCGATGATGTCCTGCAGGCCGACGTCGTCGACGTGAAGCACCTCTTGGCCGCCTCGGTGAAGAACGGCTGCCGCACCACTGTCGAGCGCAGCGATGTCGGGACAATCGTTGCCGACGTCTGCCACGACGTTGGGGGCCCCAAACGTCAACGATGGCTGCGTTGGCACCGCTAGGTCATAGGCCACGTCGACAAACGCCACTTGGCAGTTCTGTTGCACCACCCACAAGCGGTTGCCCAACAAGGACGCCGACGTGGGATTGCTCAGCCCACTCCATGTGCCGGCGAGTTCGGGGTTGGTGACAGCGTTGCGGTAGCAGCGCACTTCGCCGGCCGCCGGCAGGGTCACGCACAACATGGGCGCAGCACCAGAGGCGTCCCACGACAGCCGTCCCGGCGACGTCCCGAAGTTGATCCAGCCGTTTTGCTGCAGTTGGTTGCCGTCGACGAGAGCGACCTCCAAGTCGGCGTTCGACGCGATGAACAGCTCGCCCGTCTCGGTGCGCGCGATGCCTGTTGGCTCGGCGACGTCGACGCGGTTGTCGAACGCATCGCGCAAGTCTTCTTGGTTGCGGTCGGGGAACGCCACGACGATGCGGTCGTTGTTGAACATCGACATGTGGTGCACGCCGGTGAGCGCAGTCGACGTGACGTCGAGCGGTTGGTCGCCTCGTTGAATGCGGTCGCCAAATGCCACCAGCGTCGACGTGAATGCACTGTTGGCGGTGATGTCAAACCCAGGAGGAATGGCCACAGACAACGCCGTCCACGGCGAGGAGTAGCCCACATTGCCGGCCTGGTCGGCAGCGCGCACGTAGAGCGCAATGGCATCTCCAGGCAACGCGCAACCGGGCGCTTGCACAGGCACCACCAAGGTCGCAGACGTCTGGCCCGCCAACAGCACCGACGACGACGACGCGTTGCAGATGCCGAGGTCGCCAAACTGCACCTCGATGGAGGCCTCGGCGAGGGCGCGGTTGTCGCTGACCTCTGCTGTGACCTCGATGAACCCCTGCAATGGCACCGTCGTCGAGGGGAACGTCGACGTCACCAGCGCGTGAGGAGGCTGTGTGTCCACCACCGGCGCCACCGCAACGAGTTCGCTGTCGGACACCGTTGGGTCGGCAATGAGGCTGGCCTCAATGACGAAGTCGCCCGTCGTCGAGAACGTCAGCAGCGCTCCGCTCAATGACACCGTCGGATGCGACGCGATGGCGACACCATCGACGGTGACGGAGACGTCGGCGACCGCGATGGGGTTGCCGTAGGCGTCTGAGACGCGAATGGCCGTGCGGCCGCCCTCGGCCACGTTCTGCAGGGTCAACTCCAAGTTGATGCCGCTTGCAGCGTCGGCTTCGACGACGACGGTCTCGCTGTCGCTGAGAGAACCTCCCGCCGTACGCGCCGACAACACAAATGTGCCCGCCTTGGTGACGCGCAATTGGCCCACGCCAAACGCGTCGATGACGGCGTCGGCGTGCACCGTGTCGACGCCGACGATCAGGTCTTCTGTCGTCGTGTTGTCATAGGCGTCTTGGGTGTCGACCTCGAATGGAATCACATCGCCAGCGGCAAACGGCCCCACAGCGTTCAGCCGCAAGTCGAACGCCGACGTCGTCGACGGCACGACCTCCAACGCCACCTCCGCCGTCGCCCCCGACGCCAGCGACGCCGCAATCGTGTAGCGCCCCGCAGTCACCGGTGTGAGCGTCCCCCCGAACGTCGACGTCGTCGTCATCACGCCAGCGATGTCTTGCGCATCCTCGTCGGGCAGCCCTGGATGAAAGATGGGCACATCCTCGACGACCACCGGTGTTTCGGCGGCCAGGTTGCCAAAGGCGTCGATGGCTTGTGCCAAGACTTCGACGGGGTCGCCCGCCGTGACCACGTCGTCGCTGGTGTGCAGCAGCACTTCATGAGGAGCGGCTGCTTGCACCTCGACGGTGCCGTCGACGGAGAGGCCACCTTCGAGGTGGGCGGAGACGTTCACCGTTTGGGCCCGAGTCAATGCCACCAGAGTCGTTCCCGAGATGGCCACCCCCGCTGTCGACGACGTCAGCGCCACCGCTGGGGCGGCGATGGCATTGCCGTGCGCATCCTCAACCGTCACGTCCGCCTCGACCGAAGACCCGGCCGTGGTCTGCAAGGGGTTTCCTGCAGCGGTGCCGTCGCTGAACGTCAACACGGCCGATGCCGGCGCGCCCGGATGTACGGTGAATGAGGCGGATGCCGACGCGGTGGCTCCGTCGGTGGCCGGCAGCGCAGCAGTCGCCGTCACGGTGAACAGCCCAGCTTCCCGCATCTCCGCCAGCGCAAACACGCCGCGGCCGGCCGCGTCGAGAACGACGGTGTCGTCGACGCCATTCGACGTCGACACCTGCACCTCGAGGCCCGCCAGCGAGGGGGCGCCATCGCTGTTGTGGGCCAGCAGGCGTCCAGCCAACAGCCCGGCGTCGGCGTCGACGTCCCTGGCGTCCACCTCCAAGAGCAGTGCGCTGATGCGCGTCGGAAGTTGCACCACCGTCACCTCCGTCGCCGTCGACGTGGTGTCCAAAGCGCCCGTCGCGGTCAGCGAAAAGACGTTGGTTTCATCCAGCGCCAACGGCGCATTGAGCACGAACGCGCCGGAGTTGTCGTCGAGAGACACCACAGGATGCTCGTCTGCCGCAAAGGCGGGCGCTCGGGCGATGTGCAGCGTCGCCCCCGGCTCGGTCGTCCCCACCAACAAGACGTGGTCCGCCGTCGTCTGCGTGAGCGTCGGCTCCACAAATGGAGGCGCCGGAGGCGCGTCGTCTTGCTGAATCACCACTTCAGCGGGGAGCGAGACGTTGTCAGCCGCGTCTTGCGCCGTGACCGAGAGGGTTTGCTCCTCACCGATGGCCAGCGGCACCCGCAGCCGAAAGCGGCCCGACAATGCGTCGGCCTCGACGGCAGCAGGTGCCTCTTCGTCGGAGGTGAACGGCGGGCTTCGCGACAGCGACACCAGCGCCGATGCTTCTGTGGTGCCCTCCACCCACACGTGGGTCGCCTGTGTCGTCGACGGCAGCAGTTCGAGAAAGGGAGCGGGTGGGGCTTCTTGGTCACATCCGGCAACGAGCGCCGCCGACATCACCAACAAGGCCGAGAACATTGTACGCATGCAGGTCTCCATCGACGACGTGGCAACGTCGCCAGCTGAGCGTCGAACGACGTCAACGATTGGGGTGGCTGCTCTGACGTACGGGGCGGTCGAGACTTTGTGCGGCACGCAACGCGTTTTTTGGAGTGCCCCCCACGCGGCTGTTCGTAGACGGAATGTGAGACGGTAGATTCCCGACATGAAGAACCACCTCTGCCCGTCGTGCAGAAACCCGACCCAACGTGTGCCGCGCGAAACGCTTCGCGCGTTGCTGACGCCGCACGCAGCGCGTCGCGTGCGTGACGCGCACGCCCACCGGTTTTGTCCGGCAAGCTGTGACGTCGTCTACGTCGACGAAGACGATGGATCGGTCTTTTTGAAGGACGACATGTCGGTGCGCGTCGGCACCAAGGAGACAGTCGGGCCGCGCCCGCTCTGCTACTGCTTCGGCCACTCCTATGAGTCGATTGCAGACGACATCGCCACATTCGGCTCGACGTCGGTCGTGCAAGACATCACGTCCCGATGCAGGGCCGGAGACGACCAGTGTCGCGTCAAAAACCCAAAGGGCTCTTGCTGTTTGGGCCAAATCCGAGCGGCAGTTCGCGCTCTGCAAGGCGAGAGCGGCCGCGCTTTTGACGAAGACGGCACCGCCTGCTGTGGGGCGTCGAAGAGCGTCAGCCGCGCACCAAACGCAGACGAGTGATTTCGGCGGGCACGCCCAGACGCAGGGGGGGTCCCCAGTAGCCCGTGCCTTGGTTGACGTAGATCCACGTCTTGTCGAACTGCGCAAGACCACTGGTCACCGGCATGGCCATGCCGACGAGGAGGTTCCACGGTATGAACTGCCCGCCGTGGGTGTGCCCACTCAGCTGCAAGTCAAACGGCCGCCGGGCTGGCCCGACGCGAACGTCTTTCGCCTCGTGAATCGAAGGCGGTTGGTGGGCCAAGAGCAGACGCACATCACAGTCGGGCGCGCCGTCGACGCAACCATGAGGGTCCGTGCGGTGCGACGCGAGAACCGTCTCGGCACGGTGGTCGGTGACCCCGGCGACGACGAGAGAGGCGCCGCCGTGCTCGACCACGACGTGGCGGTTGTTGAGCACCTGCAGGCCGAGGGTTTCGAGGTGGGCACACCAGCTCACAGCATCGGAGTAGTACTCGTGGTTGCCGGTGCAGAAAAAGGTTCCGTGTTTGCTTCTGAGGCTTTGAAGCGGGGCCACATCCGCAGCCAGGTCACGAACACTGCCGTCGACGAGGTCGCCGGTGACGGCGATGAGATCGGGCTGCAGTGCGTTGACCTTTTCGACGACGGCACGGAGGTACCCGCCTTTGATGTTGGGCCCGATGTGGATGTCAGACACTTGCGCAACTGTAAAACCCTCGAGTGCGTCGGGGAGCCCGGCGATGGGCACGTCGACGTCGACCACCGTCGCCAACCGCTTGGCCTCGGCATATCCGTAGACGGCGCCCGCACCGCTCAGACCGAGCACGCCGACATTGAGGCCGTTGAACAGCGCACGACGACGGTCGGGGTCGGCAGGAAGAAGGTCTTTGCCAGTGACACGACCCATCCCCTTCAACGTCACCCAGGCCAAGTCGCGGATGACGACAAACGACCAGGTGAGCACGACGCCCCCCAAGACCACGTAGCCAGCGCTCATGGCGATGTCTGACGTTTGTTGCGAGACCGGGAGAAAGCGCAAAAAGAAAGACGCCACGATGACGACAGCAGAGGCGACCAGTGCGCCCCATGCCCAGCGACGACGTCGCTGGCTCCACGGCGCGTAGTGGATGATCCGCCACCCGAGGTAGCCGTGGAGCACGGCCATGGCCACCGAGAAGACGACGCCGAACAGAATCAGCTGGCTCAGAACCATGACGGGGACTCCAATGCGGTTGTGTTGGAGCCATCATACGAACTTCACGAACCCAGCTGCGGGTTTGCGGTCGAGCTTGCGACTTCGGCAGCAAACCCGAGGGAGCCGCCGCCAGCACTCAGGTGAAATGTACATCGTGTGGGGCTTGGCCGCGCACCGCCAAGGTCGCGTGGTCGCACGCGTCGGCCGACGTCACCAGTCGTCGGCCAGCCGCACCGGCCCCACCGTCCATGCGTCTTCTTGCGCACCAGCACGGCTGTCGTCGTTGCTGTCCGACGCATCAGGCGAACGGATGCCATCTCGCGCCATCAGCGACGTCAGCAGTGCGAGCAGTTCATCGCGGGGAATCTTCTCGGTGAGCGCTGGGTCGTTCTTGTTGTCCATGTCATGCCCTTCGTCCCCCGGTGCCGCCGACGGCCGCGTTGCATGCAGCCATCACCTGCCTCCTCGACATCGCGCCGCTGGCGCTGCACTTGACCCAAAAGACAACATCGAGCCACGTCGATGCACCCGCCCGCCCCACGCGTCGGTCCGGCCGCCTTTGACGACGCCGACAAGCTGTTCGCCTGCAGCAACAAGAAAGACCCTGTGGAGCCGCCAGACCGGCGGAGCTGCGGCCGTGGGGAACGTGGGCTCCAGCATCCTGGTGGTCATTCCACGACGCCGCCTGGTGCGACAATGAAATAGGTCGTCGTCGCCTCTCCGTCGCTGATGACGCATCGAATCTCATGCGGCCCAGGCGCCTCGGGAACCGTCCAGGTGGCCGACGATTCGCCAGCGAACGACTCCACATGCGCAATGGTTCCAGCAGAGGCAGACCACGCATACGTCAGCGGAGCGTCCCACCACCCCACCTCCACCCGAAAGGTTCGTCCTTGCCCGGCAGGAACCTGTTGCGTCGCCATCGATGCCACCACGTAGAGCCCGCGCCCCGTTTCCGACGGAGAGACGGTCGGCAACGTCAGTGCATCTGAGCCCACTCCGCCGCGACCATCTGTCGCCACGACGAAGAAGGTGCATTCGCTGCTTGCGTTGGGCTGGGCGGTGAAGACGGCATGTTGCGCGGTCTCGTCGAAGAACCACCCGTCGCAATCCGACGACCACACAAATGACAGGTCGTCGGCGTTCTCGTCCGCCTGAAGAAGCTGAAACCAAAGCGGCCGGCCCGGCTCGACCATGTCTTGGTCGGCGGCGATGCGGACATCGAGTGAGAGGGGCTGCGCCACGTCGAGGGTCGACGAACACCCGACCACGAAACACGCCCATACGACAACGGCACAGCGATTCATGGCGCTCTCCCCCGCAACCGCGATGGCCCCGATCCACGGCTTTCGCTGGGCTTCGACACAAGACGCGCGCCACCTAAGGGCGCGCCCCGGCGCCCCACCTAAAGGCTGCAGCCAGGCGCGGTCCGCTCGGCGATGGGAACGGTGTGGCTCTCCTCAGCCTCGGCGGCCGCGAATGTTCCGACACCACCTGCTGCGTCATAGTCTTTCTCAAGGTCGCCAGAGCAGATGCGTCCGTCGTCGTCGAGGTCCACGCCTGCAAAAAAGTAGAACCTTGCGTCTTCGCTGCTGGGCTCTCCCCAAATGCGGTCGAGCGCATCTGCGAATTCCAGCTCCACATCGAGGGGAAAGGCCTCGATGGGGACCTCCGCCCGTCGCACGATGTCCGCGCTCTGGTCGGCGATGTTGGCATCGAAGCCGTAGAGCACAACCATCGCTGTGCCCCCGCCGTCGAGGTCGGCGGTGTCGCCCGTCAGCGTGACTTGAATGGGCTGTGCAAAAGGCCCGCTTGGGGTGTCGCAAAAGGGGTCGTCTTCACACGGCGGAAGCGGCTCGGAGGGCGCCCCACAAAAACCATCGTCGACGCCGACGAGGCAAGGATCGCAGCCGGAGACCAAGCAAACACCAGCAATGAACAAAGACAAACAACGCATAGACCCCACCTCGAAAACGCCTCCACGAGGAGGCCGAATGTGAACTCCATCGAGGGTGCCATCCACGCCCTCTGACGTCGACACTTCGTCGGCCCCGGTCCGACGTCGCGCTCGCTCTGCTGTTCCTGCTCTTCGCTGGGGCTCGCCTACCCGCCGGCGACGGCGCGCAGCAACAACGACCCGGCCGACACGACCACCAGCACCAGAATGCCCATGCGAAGCTGGCGGCCTTCAACGTGTTCTTTGACGACAGAACTCAGCCGGTACCCCACAAAGGCGAACGGCAACAGCGCCAGGCCCAGACCCACTTGGGGGAGGGGAAGCGCGCCCGACAATCCACGAGCGGTCAGCGCCAAGACCATGCCGACGAAGAAGTGGCAGGCCAACGTGGCCCGCAGCCGCGGGCCTGCGACCGATGCGTACACCACGGCCAGCGGCGGTCCCCCGACGGCGCACACCACACTGGAGAACGAGGCTGCGACGCCTGCGGTTCGCAACGTGCGCGGCGTCAGGCTGGGCGCTCGCCCCAGTCCCATCAAAGACACCGCGGCCAACATCATGATGCCGACGAGCCCGTCGAGGACACGTGTCGACGCAAGACCCAGCACCAACGCGCCGGCCGCTGCCCCGAGAACGCGGCCTTGGCTGACCCAAGCCACCTCCCGCCACACGATGAACTGCCGCTCACGACGTGCGAGCAGCACGACCAGAAACAGCGTCACCACCATCTGGGGAACGGGAGCCAGCGCGGGGTCCACCAGGCGAAGGAGGCTGACCGACAACAATCCGAACCCAAATCCGAGGGTCCCTTGCACGGCAGCTGCGGCAATGGTGACGAGTGCGGCCACCAACAGGTGCGCGACGTCCATCTCCAAGAGAGTCATGGGTGTTCTCGACGCCGACGGCTCGCATCGGCTTGGCTTGAGGGGCTAGGCGACGGCCACTGCGGCGCGGTCCCAGCGCAACAGCAGGATGAGCAGCTCGTCGACGGAGTGGGCAAACGGCAGCCAACTGCGCGATGCCCCCGGCACCAGCGCGTCGTCGGGCGTCACGTACACGCAGTTCGGCAGCACCAAGCCGACGTCGTCGACGCGTTCGACGTAGATGAACGTCAACATCGACCCGTCGACGGGGTGTTTCGGCGGCGTGCAGACGTCGGTCTGAATGCCCATGCCTGTCAACGACGCCACGAGGGGGTCGGCGGTGAAGAAATCCGGAAACCAAAGACAAACGCGATCGACCATCGGTGTCCTCCAGGGGGCAACGCCCTCATCTCGAAAGCTCGCTTCGCGAGCCGAGTTGCAGCGCAGGTGCTGCATTCGTCATCGAGCACGTCCTTTTGGGTTGGGATGCGCCCTACGCCCGTCGTCCCTCCAGACGCCGGGCCCAATTCAACGCGTGCTCCAAGGTGGCGTGCGCGCTCACGGCAACGTCGAGGTCGGTGCGCCAAGCAAACGCGGCCAGCCCTCCTTTTGCGGTTTGCTCCGTCGTCACGACGGCGACGCCGTTGACCGTCGTGCGCAGGAGCTCGTGCTCGGCACGCCAAAACGCAATCGCACTCTTCTTCAAAGCTCGACACTCAGGCTCGTCTTCGTCGAGCACCAAGAGCACACACACCGACCGCTCGTGCTCCGCAAGCTTGGTGAGGCGCCTGCGCAGACGCGTCGTGAGCGAGCCGAACTCCTCGTCACCGGCGAAGAATGGAATGCGGATGCTCCAAACGGCGGGTGCCATGTCGACGATGGGAATCTCATAGGGGGGGTGAGCCATGTCGCCTCCAAGCGGCCGGCCCCAAGGCCCGCCTCGTCGACACAGAAACGCGGTGGTGGACGTCATCCGTGCGTCTTCGTCCACATTCCAAAGAGCGTGAGAAAGACCTCGAAGACGATGAGCAGCACGATGGCGACCTCAGCGCGGTAGGTGCGGTGCTCCAGCGACAAGGTGTGCAGCGACTTCACGGTGCGGTGCACCAACTCCAACTTGCGTTCGATGGCCTCGTCGCGTTCGAGGAGTTCAAGGTCATCTGCGAGGCGATGGTGAATCCGTTCGAGCGACGGGTTCTCCCAAAGCAGGTCTGGCTTTTCACGCAGCTCGACCCGTCCTGTCATGCGTTGTTCGTGCACCAACGAGCGACCGAGTTGCTGCATGAGCCGGCGGTCGCCTGGGCGCACGCGGCCGCTGATCGACAGCTCCCGCGACCAGGGCTCGACGACGTCGAACGTCGCCTTCAGGTGGTCTTCGTACACGTCGAGCACCACCGAGCGCGCCAACATCAACCCCAACAGTTGCAGGTGGGTGTTGTCGAGCGGGCCGGTGTACAGAATGTCGTCGTCCAAGACCCATGGCGCGTTGGGGTCTTTGTCGCCGTCCACACGAAGCTGCAGACTCTCTTCGGCGCGGTGTTCGAGGGGGCGAATCAACGCGGGCGTCATTCGTCGCAGCGCCATGCGCGCAGCATCGGCCGTCTTGGCGAACGCAACGGCAGCGCCGTAGCGCATCACCACCACGTCGACGACGTCCCCTCCCACATGGAGTCGCAACAGGTGTGGCCCTGTCGAGCGCGGACGCTCAGGCAACAGGCGGACGTCAATGCGCTCCGCCAATGCCTGCGCCAGAACAAAGAGCCGGCTGTGGGTGGGCGCCACCCCAGGGGCTTCGTCAGAAGACGACATCAACTCAGAAGACATCAGCTTGGCGTCGAGGGGGGCCATGGGACCTCCTGTGCGAGACGCAATCGCTCAGCACTCCCCGTGCCAACTCTTCAACGTCGAAGGTTGGCATGCCGCGTGCTCAACCGACCGCGCCGGAAGGTCCGGCCCCCGTGGCAGCTGCCACTTGGAGGCGCTCATGCCTCGTCTCGCCGCTTCGTCCACCTACCGTCGTGCCCGCTCCTTCTGGGGCAACGAAGCCAACTTCATCCTCTACGTCGACGACGATTGGCGCCGTCGCCACCTCGTGCGTCGGGAGTTGCTGAAAGACGACATCGCCGTGGCCCTGGGGCGCGACAGCGCCGACTTGAAACGCCACGTCCACTCGTCGTTCCACCCCGGCGTCGGCACCACGCCCTTCGATGCCGTGGTCACCCGACGGTTCCGCGGCACCGACGACGTCGTGGAAGCCACGCTCACCGTGCGCGAAGCGCTGTGGCACATTCCCGTCTTCTGGATGGTCGACCGCATTCGCGAAGAAGACCTCGACGTGGCTCGATGGCTCGACGTCACGCTGGTGCCCGAGCCCATGACGGCTGAAGAGTGGTCGATCCTCCTCAGGGAGACCCTCCGAGGCGAGCGCGCCGCCGCGCAATAGTCTGACTTGCTCCTGTGCAAAGGCTCCTTCGGGAGCCTTTGTGTTTGGGTGAGGTGGTCCGCTACAGCCATGGTGCAAAACGCCCCACCCTCGCCTCAGCCGTCTGCGCCCCCCCCGACGCAGCAACGGCAAATCTGGCACGGAGCGTGGAAAAGGTGCGCCACCTTCCAGGAGGACACCATGTTCTTCACCGACAAATCCGGCTACCCCAACCCACATCAGTCTCGACCGTTTTGGCGCGACGTCATCGCCTGGTCGTCGTCCGTGACCCCCCGGGTGACCCCTCGCATCCTCGTCATCGGTCTCTATGCGGCCATGGTCGTCGCCGTGCATCAGTCGCTGCCGTGGCAGCCGCTGGCCGTGTCCCACGTGCAATACACCGGCGCCGTGTTGGTGCTGCTGATGGTGCTGCGAACCAATGCCTCCTACGACCGCTGGTGGGAGGGGCGCCGTCTGTGGGGCGGCATCGTCAACCAGTGCCGCTCCGTCGGGTTGCGCCTGCGCGTGGCCATCGACGACGTCGAGGAGCAACAGACGTTGTTGCGCTGGGTGGCCGCGTTTCCGGTGGCGTGCATGCAGACCCTCCGCGAACGCCCCAGCGAGTCGGCGCTCACGCCCCTGCTGGGCCCAGAAGGCGCACAGACCGTCGCCGGCGACCTGCATCCGCCGTCGTTCGTCGTCGAAGAGCTGTTGCGGCGCATTCGCCAACGTCGCAGCGCAGACGGTCTGACCGACGCCGACTACCTCTTCATCGACGTCGAGCTGGGGCACCTCATCAACCACATGGGCGGATGTGAGCGCATCCTTCGGACCCCCCTGCCGTTGGTGCACCGGGTGAAGCTGCGCCGCTTCATCGTCATGTATCTGGCTGCATTCCCCTTTGTCGTCGTCGGCAATGGCATGTCGCTGGTGCCCTTCATGACCATGATTGTTGCCTACCCGCTGTTGGCCATCGACCAGATGGCGCAAGAGCTGGAGTCGCCATTCTCGACGGCGTCGTTGTCCCACCTGCCGCTGGAGTCGATCTGTGCGACCATCGAACGCACCGTCGTTCAACGGGTTGACCGCGCCAAGGAATAAGATGCCCAAGTCCAGCCAGCTCCTCACGACACTTCACGAAGTGTTGAACTTCAAGCTCTTTTCCATCGCCGGAACCCAAGTGTCGGTGCTCAGCTTGTTCACCGCGCTCGCCGTGTTGGGCGTGGGCTACGTCGCGGCAGGGCTCATCGACAACGCCATCGCCCGTGCCCTTCGGCTGCGTCGGCTGGAGGGCGGCTTTCAAGCGAGTCGACGTCTGCTGCGCTACGCGGTGCTGCTGACGTCGTTTGGCATCGCCATGAACACCGTCGGCATCAACGTCAGCGCGCTCTTTGCGGCGGGCGCCATCTTCGCGGTGGGGCTGGGCTTCGCCATGCAGAACATCGCGCAGAACTTCGTCTCTGGCGTCATTCTCCTCGTCGAGCGCAGCATCAAGCCAGGCGACATCGTCAAGGTGGACGGCAAGATGGTCAAGGTGGAGGAGATGGGCATCCGTGCCACCATCGCCCGCACCCGCGACGACGAAGAACTCATCATCCCCAACTCAGCCTTGGCGCAGTCGACGGTCATCAACTACAGCCTCACCGACAAGCGGCTGCGCATTCGATGCAACGTCGGCGTCTCCTACGACTCCGACATGAAGCAAGTGCGAAGCGTGCTGGAGGCGGTGGGTGCCGACGTCAATGCGCACACCGGCAAAGAAACCATCGCCCCCGTCGTCACCCTTCTCGAATTCGCCGACTCGTCGGTGGTGTGGGAGTTGTCGGTGTGGGTGCACGACCCCTGGGGTGAGGTTCGGCTGCGCGGTGCGTTCTTAGAAGCGGTGTGGCAAGCCTTTGCCGACGCAGGCATCACCATCGCCTACCCCCAGCTCGATGTGCACTTCGACAAGGGGCGGGCCCCCAAAGCGGCCTAGTCAGGGCCCGCGCGCTTCGCGGCGCCGGGGCCCTGCCTTGAACGACCATTTGCAGTGGATGATGGCGTCGCCCTCTGCTGAATGGCATTTGACTGCAAATGGTCGACGATGCCTGTTTCTCATCCTCACCGACGTCGTCACCTCGTCGTCAAACGGAGGTTTGGGATGCGCTCGAGTCAGGGCCCGCGCGCTTTGCGGCGCCGGGGCCCTGCCTTGAACGACCATTTGCAGTGGATGATGGCGTCGCCCTCTGCTGAATGGCATTTGACTGCAAATGGTCGACGATGCCTGTTTCTCATCCTCACCGACGTCGTCACCTCGTCGTCAAACGGAGGTTTGGGATGCGCTCTAGCCAGGGCCCGCGCGCTTCGCGGCGCCGGGGCCCTGCCTTGAACGACCATTTGCAGTGGATGATGGCGTCGCTCTCTGCTGAACGGCATTTGACTGCAAATGGTCGACGATGCCCGTTTCTCATCCTCACCGACGTCGTCACGTCGTCGTCAAACAGAGGTTTGGGGATGCGCTCTAGCCAGGGCCCGCGCGCTTCGCGGCGCCGGGGCCCTGCCTTGAACGACCATTTGCAGTGGATGATGGCGTCGCTCTCTGCTGAACGGCATTTGACTGCAAATGGTCGACGATGCCTGTTTCTCATCCTCACCGACGTCGTCACCTCGTCGTCAAACGGAGGTTTGGGATGCGCTCTGGCTAGCTAGGCGTTCGGCGAAGAAAGACGCCCTCCACATGGAGGGCGCCCACTCAAATGGCGGGTGCGTTTGCGCGTCGCACCGGCCGCGACCGACGCGCAGGGGGGGACGCGTCGGCAGGGGGCGTTGCCGACGCCAACGCGAGACGCACCGACTCGTCCCACCGGCTGCTGTGATGCAGCGATGCCGGCACGACGGTGGAGACACAGTCGTCGTGCCCACAGCTGCAACGAAAAGGGGCGAACCCCACCAACTCCGCGAAGTCTTGCGTGAGGGGCTCGCCTTTTTTAATGTCGCGCAACGCCACAACACGGCTGAGGTCGTCGCCGCTGGCGCAGTTGGGCGCGCAAGCATGGGTGACGTCGCGGGTGTGGTCCCACAAGAAGTGGCGACTGCCGTTGACGTTGACGTAGCAGGCGCGCCGTCCCTCGTCTTCAAGGACGCCGAAGCCGCTGCGGCTCGGTGCACGTCGATGTTGGGTGTCGCGTGTCCAGACGACAGTCCCAGCTGGAATGTCGCGCGTCGCGTACGCGCCGCTGGTGATGCTTCTCGACGAGCGGCGAATGGCGGTGTGTGGGTGCATCATGGGGGCCTCCTCCTGACCCATCCGTTCCACACCTCGTGCCAACTCGGAGTCCCGGTTCGCCAAACGCAAAGACGGCCCTCACGAGGGGGCCGTCTTTCGGTGGGGAGGGGGTCAGACCCTACTCTTCGGCTTCGTCTTCGTTTGCCGGAGCGGGCTCGGCAGCTTTCGGCTCCAGCGGCTTCTCGGCTTCGGCAACGGGTTTCACGTTGGCCGCTTTGGCATCACCCGCTTTGACTTTGAATCCGGCTTTCTCGACGGCGGCCGTCACCTTGGCCATGTCGGTCTTCTTCTTGTGCCAGATGGCCAGCGTGCCGGCCTTCTTCTTCACGCGCGTGCGCTTGACGCCTTTGACCTTGTGCACCGCGCGCTTCAGCTTGCGCACCTTGGCCTTCTTGGTTTTGCCGTCGAGGCCTTCGATTTGCAGCACGACGGTGGGCGCCTTGGCTTTCTTCTTTTTGCCTTTGGCGTCGGAGGCGGGGGCGAAGAGCAAGCACATCGTGGTGACAGCAGCGACGGCAAACGAGCGAAGGAAATGAGCGGTCATCGGCATGGAAGCCTCCAGGCAGGTTCGTCCTGCGCGTCGACGAGGCCAGCAGCGGCCGTCGAGCGGTTTCTGCATCTGCATGCGCCGGGCCAACTTTGACGACGTCGACCAGACGGCGGGCCGCAAAAGGCGAAGGGGCCTTGCGGCCCCTTCAAAAAGCTTGTTGCCGTGAAATGTGACTCCCCCAACAACAAGCGGTTGAATTCGTCGACGGCTACTCGTCGCCCTCGTCTTCTTCAAATTCGACTTCGGGCAGGTCTGGGATGTCTTCGTCAGAATCTTCGGCAGGCGGGTCCATCGGAAGAGGAGCGGCCACCGCCGACACCGACAGCGAGAAGACAGAAGCGACAGCAAGAGCGAGGAGCAGTTTGGGTGCTTTCATGAGGACACCTCCCTGGCGTCGTCCTTCGACGCCGTACTCCATCCTTAAGCAGAGGCCGTGCCAAGACCGAAAACCGCTTCGCACGCCGCCGACGGTGCGCCTCCTCAGGCAAGTGCTGTCGCCGTTTGCCTCAACTGTGTCGCAAAGCGCCACAGCAACCCACCCTGTCGAATGGAGCGCCCATCCCGTCGACGCTCCCGCGTCGAAAGCAAGCCTCGCCGCCCCCGGTTTTCGCGACGCATTCTCAGGCGTTGGGGTCGTCGTCGAGAAACGCCGCCAGCTTGCGGTACAGCGTCTTGCGGTCGATGCCCAAGACTTCAGCGGTGTGCACCTTGTTGTGCTTGCAGAGCTTGTACACGTGAAGAATGTGGGCGCGCTCGACTTCGTCCAGACGCATCAAGCCCCCCCCTGGTGGCCCTTGCACCTTGCCTGCGTCGTCGCCTTGGGTCCTCGTTGCCACGACACGGTCGGGCAGGTCGTCCAGATGCACGACGTCGGTCTCGGCCAGCGCCACCGCACGCTCCATGCAGTTGGACAGCTCACGAACGTTGCCGGGCCACGGGTAGGTCAACAGCAGGCGCGTGACCTCGGGCGACAGCGACTTGGTGTCGACGCCAAGCCGGCTGCCGTGTTCGCGCATGAAGTGGTGGGCGAGAAGAAGGATGTCGTTGTCGCGCGTGCGCAACGGAGGAAGATCGAGTTGCACGACGTTGAGGCGAAAGTAGAGGTCTTCGCGAAATGTCCCCTGCGCCACCGACTTTTCGAGGTCACGATGGGTGGCAGCGACGACGCGCACGTCGAGGTCGACTTCTTTTTGCCCGCCCACCGGACGCACCTTGCGCTCCTGCAGCACCCGCAGAAGCTTCGGCTGCAGCGACAGCGGCATGTCGCCCATCTCGTCGAGAAACAGGGTTCCACCGTTGGCTTCGACGAGTAGGCCCGGACTGGCGGTGCGCGCGTCCGTGAACGCCCCTTTGACGTGGCCAAAGAGCTGGGCCTCCAACAAGGTCTCCGGAAACGACGACATGTTCAGCGCGACAAAGGGGCCGTCACGTCGAGGACTGCTGTCGTGCAGCAAGCGGGCCGCGACCTCTTTGCCGGTGCCGCTCTCACCCGAGATGAGCACCGAGGTGTCGGTGCGCGCGACGCGCGCCAGCAGTTTGCGCACCTTCAGCATGGCGGGGCTCTCTCCCAGCAGCGACAACCCGCTCTCAGCGACGGAGACCTCGTCGAGCTGCGCTTTCAGGCGCCGCACTTCTTGCTGCAGGGCGCGCCGCTCCACCTGGTTGGCGACCGACTTCAACAGGACGTCGATGTCGATGGGCTTGCTGAGAAAGTCTGCAGCCCCGGCCCGAAGCGCGTCGACCGCGACGTCGACATTGCCAAAGGCTGTGAGAACGACGACAGGGACGTCAGGACGGTTCTTCTTGGCAAAGGCACACAGCTCGATGCCCGAGGTGCGGCCCATGTGCACGTCGGTGACGACGGTGTCGAAGTCCTCCCGCTCGAGCAATGCCATCCCGTCTTCGGCGTTGGTGGCCTCGTCGACGTCGTAGCCTTCGTCTTCAAGGGTCATGCGCAACAGGCCGAGCACCTCGGCTTCGTCGTCGATGATGAGGATGCGGTTTTTCATGTGGGACTCATGCGCCGCTTCGCGGCTGGGTCTTCGGCAGCACCACAACCATGTCGCAGCCGCCGTCTTCTGGCGTCACGACGTCGAGATGTCCGTGGTGTTGGGTGATGATTTCTTGCACGACGCTGAGGCCAAGGCCGGTGCCCTCGCCCGCGTCTTTGGTGGTGAAGAAGGGCTCGAAGACGCGCACCTTGTCGTCGTCGCGAATGCCGGGCCCTCGATCTCGAACATGGATGGCGACGCTGTCGTCGTCTTCTTCGACCCAGAGGCGCACTTCACCTCCTTCGGGTTGGGCTTGCACGCCGTTCAACACCAAGTTGGTGATGACCTGCTGCAACAGCGCGGCGTCCACGTCGAGGTGCACTGGCGCACCGGGGGCATCCAACGCCAACTCCACACTTCCCCGTTTGGCGAGAGGGGCAAGCACAACGAGCCAGTCGGCGAGCAGGGCGCCCACGTCCGCCTGGGCCACCGACGAGGGCTCCCGTCGTGAGAAGTCGAGCATGTTGCGAATGATGCGGCTGGTGCGCTGCGCTTGTTCATCGATGATGGCAGCGCTTTGGCGAATGCGCTCTTCGTCTTTGGTGCGTCCGCGGGCGATGGCTTGGGCGCGGCCAGCGATGACGGTGAGAGGCGAGCCCAGCTCATGGGCGACGCTGGCGGTGAGCTGGCCAAGCGCTGCGAGGCGGTCGGCGTGCAACAGCTGGCGCACGGCGTCGTCGCGCTCCGCCGCCAACTGCAGCGCGCGAGACTCAGCCTCGCCAAGTTGCACGCCCGCGTCGTCGAGGCGACGGCACAGATGGTTGAGGGCACCTGCCAGTGCACCGAACTCGTTGGACGACTTGTCGTCGAGGTCAGGAGACAAGTCGCCTTGGGCAATGCGCTTCGTCTTTTTCACCAGACGATCGACATGTCTGCCGATGAGCATCCACCCGAGCAGCGCGGCCAAGGCCGTGTACACCAGGGCGGCCAGCGCCCACGTCCCCGCCACCGACGACAGCGCCCGTCGCACAAAGGGCTTTTCACGCGGCAGACGCTCTTTGAAGTCGAGCCAGGCGACGTGGTCGCCCCCCGACAACACCACCGGAACCCGGGTGTAGAGGTGCTCTTTCTTTTCTTTCTGACGCAGCTGTGGGTCGTCGAGGGCCGCCTTGACGTCGCGAAGGGCGACGCTGACGGCGCCGAGCTTGACCTTCTTCACCAACTCGTCGGCCGTCTCCTCGCCGCCTTCTTCCCACAGCTCGGCCACCGCGGCAGCGAGCCCCTGCCCCAGCCGCCGGTGGTCGCGGGCCATGTCTTTTTCAACGGCCGCCTGCTCACGCTCCACACGCACCAACGCCTGGGGCAGGAGCACCAGAAGAAGGGAGGCGAACAGCGCCAAGGTCAAGCGGGCGGCAATCGGCATGTTGGTCCTCGCAAAGCAAGCGGCGCGCCAGAGGCGGAATGCCCCACACCTGGTGCGAGACGGGGCACAGCGTCGAAGCGCCGGCCCCCTGTGTAGCCTTTTGCCCCACAAATGGGGAATCCCGACCCATGTCCCCATCGACGTTGGGGGCGAACGCCCCATGGTGTGGCAGACGTCGACATTGGCATCGATCTTGATGAAGGCCGGACACTCTCAACAGGAGGTCCACATGGCCGCCGCTCCTCAAGTCGTTTCGTCTTCGATGCCCGTTTCACCAGGCGGCTTCGAGCCCAGTCGCCACTTCTACCCCAAAGTGTTGAACGCCCAGATTCACCCCTTGGTGCGCTTTTTCATGGGGCTCGGCAACGAGCGCATTCTCGAGCGCTACCGCCACATGCACCCCCTCGTCGACGCGGGCGCCTTGCGCGACATCCTCGGCCACGCTCCCAAGCACTTGCGGTGGGCGGGCTGCGACCTCATGCACGCCACCAACGAAAGCGGCCGCCGCAACATGGTGGTCATCGAGACCAACTCTTGCCCGTCTGGGCAAAAGTCCATGCCCCTGTTCGAAGAGTTTCAAGAAGAAGGCGGCTACCGCGAGCTCGTCGAGCGCGCCTTTGTCTCCATCGCCAAAACCAAGCGCGCCCCCCAAGGCGACCTCGCCGTCGTCTTCGACAAGAACGAGATGGAGGCCTCCGGCTACGCCGCCGCCATGGCCAACATCTTCAACGAGAAGGTGTGGCTCGTCCCCTTTCACGACAACGACGACGACCCGCCCGTCCGTTTTGACGACGGCATCATGCTGGCGCGTGACGACGAGGGTCAGTGGCACCCCATCCGGGCCTGCTTGCGCTACGTGACCCAGCGTCCCTGGAACCGCATCCCTCTGCACACCCGCACGGTCATCTTGAACCCCGTCGCCGTCTGTCTCGCTGGCGGACGCAACAAGATGCTCGCCGACAAGGCGTACGAGTTCTTCAACACGCAACAAGAAACCAACGGCAGCGGCCTCGCCATTCGCACCCCCGACACGCTGCGCGACATCGGGCTGCATGAAGTTCCGCTGTGGGTGCGCTCGCTCGGCGGACGCGCCGTCGTCAAGGTGCCCTACAGCAACGCCGGCCAAGGCGTGTACACCATCACCAGCGACGAGGAACTCGACCGTTTCATGGAGGAGAACCACCGCTACGACCGCTTCATCGTGCAGAGCCTCATCGGCAACTACCAATGGTCGTCGGAGTCGGAGGGCAAAGGTCGCCTCTACCACGTCGGCACGGTGCCCGATAAGCGTGGCCGCATCTTCGTGTCGGACTTGCGCATGATGGTCGCCGCCGGCGACGAGGGCTTCAAGCCGCTCGCGCTCTACGCCCGTCGTGCCCGTCAGCCACTCGTCGACGTGCTCGACGACAGCAAAGGGTCGTGGGGCATGCTGGGCACCAACCTCAGCATCAAGAACGACGACGGCAGCTGGGCGTCGGATGCCGAGCGCCTGATGCTCATGGACCGCAAAGACTTCAACCGCCTCGGCGTCGGCCTCGACGACCTCATCGAGGCCTACGTGCAAACCGTGTTGAGCGTGACCGCCATCGACGACCTCAGCCAGACGTTGTTCACCAAGAAGGGCAAGTTTCGCCGCAAGCTCTTTGCGTCGCTCAACGAAGACGCCGCCCTCATCGAAGAAATCCTCGGAGAGTCGCCATGAAGGGCATTCCATTTGTCGAAGAACTGCACGTCGACGCCGTGCCCCGGGGCACGGTGGAGCGCTTTCACCTCAGCTTGGTGCGCGACCCGCGTGGCATGCGCATCACCGTCCCCGTCCTCATCGCCCGTGGCGTCGAGGACGGCCCCACCCTCGGCTTGACCGCCGCCATTCACGGCGACGAACTCAATGGCATGCGCGTCATCCACCGGGTGTTTGAAGAGTTGGACCCCAAAGACCTGCGGGGCACAGTCATCGGTGTTCCCGTCGTCAACGTGCCCGGCTTTCTCGAAGGGAAGCGCTACTTCAACGATGGCGTCGACCTCAACCGCATCATGCCGGGCAAGCAGGGAGGCAACGCCAGCCAGGTGTATGCGCACCGCTTCGTCGAGCGGGTGCTCTGCAAATTCGACCGCCTCATCGACTTGCACACGGCGAGCTTTGGCCGGGTGAACACGTTGTACGTGCGCGCCGACCTCGAGAACGAAGAAACGGCGTGGATGGCGCGGGCGCAACATCCGCAAATCGTGCTGCACAACCCAGGGCACGACGGCACGCTGCGCGCCGCCGCTGTCGACCTCGGCATCCCCGCCATCACCGTCGAGGTCGGCGACCCCAACCGTTTTCAGAAGAAGATGATTCGCTACGGCTTCATGGGCGTCGCCAATGTCTTGGCCCACCTCAAGATGGTCGACCTCGACGAAGAGCTCCCCTCGTTCGAGCCCGTGCACTGCAGCAGCAGCAAGTGGCTGTACACCGACGTGGGCGGACTGTTGCAAGTGCATGTCGACCTCGGCGACATCGTCGAGGAGGGACAGCGGCTTGCGTCGGTCACCGACATCTTTGGCAAGCGGCTGACGACCTACAAGGCGCCTTCGCGTGGCATCGTCATCGGCAAGTCGACCCACCCCGTGAACCAGACGGGGTCGCGCATTCTGCATCTGGGGGCGATGGGCGAGACGGCTTCGTCTGCGGGTGGGTGAGCACGCCGTCGTCGGTGCACAGGCCAAAATCGGCAGAAGCCAAAAGGGGAAGGGGCCGTCAAAGGCCCCTTCGAAAAGCCCAGGTCGAGCTGTGCGGGTCGACCTGGGCGGGTGAGGTTGTGGCGCTCTATTCGTCGTCGTCGACGTCGCTGTCTTCGAGGTCGACATCAGGCAGTTCGGGGATGTCGTCGTCGTCGTCGTCGGTGGCGCCGGCGTGTGGGAGCGGCGACATCAGCAGCCAGGAGGCAGCTGCGACAGAACACGGAAACAGAGCGGCCAAGAAGAGCGGGGGCAGGAGTTTGGATGCGTTCATCGGGGTGCACCTCCTGGCGTTCGCGTGAACGCCGATGCCCACCCCTCAGCACCAAGCGTGCCAATGACGTCGACGGCAGGGGTCTGCGGTGGTTCGACCGCCGCCGCTGGCGAAATGGGGAGGACGGCCCCAGCAGTGGCGCAAAAGGCGGCAGCGTCTGGCGCACCCGCCCGTCAAAGGCGGCGCCGGCAGGCTCATGCAGCAGGGCCGTGGATGGCATTGCCGTCGAGGCCTGCGCTTGACGAAGGAGCGCACCAAGCGCGCCTCGTCACTCTGATGTTGTCGTCAAGGTGTGTTTGCGGCGCCCGTGTCCACGGCTGCATCCGGAGGTCTGAAGTGAACGACGAACGTCGCTCCTTCTCCAACCACGCTGTCCACCGACAAGGACCACCCCATCGCTCTGCAGAGTGCCCGGCTGATGGCGAGCCCGAGGCCGGTTCCCTCAGCGCGCCGGGAAAAGTCTTCGTCCACCTGGCGAAACGAGTCGAACACCAGCTCCAGCTTGTCTGCCGGGATCCCGGGCCCGTGATCGCGCACCTCGATGCGGCCAATTTCACCTTGGCCGTCGTCGACGAGGGTGATTTCAACAGGCTTGCCGTCGCCGAATTTGACGGCGTTTGCTGTCAGGTTGAGGAGAATCTGCAGCAGGCGCCGACGGTCGGCGCGAACGGTGCCATTGCGAAGTTGGGCCGGGATGTGGCGCGAGAGCAGAATCCCGCGCTCGTCGTCAAGGCACGGCACCGCGTCGATCACCTCGTTGATGACGCTCGACACCAGGACATCTTCGAGGTCGAACTCCTCCGCGCCGGCCTCGACTTTGCTGAGGTCAAGGATGTCGTTGACCAAGCTGAGCAAGTGCAACCCGTTGCTGTGGATGCGGCTGGCAAACTTCAGGTCTCGCTCGTTGAGGCCATTGCTCTTGTTTTTCTGCAGGGCGTTGGAGAATCCGATGACCGCGTTGAGGGGCGTGCGCAACTCATGGCTCATGCGCGACAAGAACAGGCTCTTGACGTGGTTGGCGCGGTCGGCTTCGGCTTTCTGCCGTCGAAGCTCAAGCAAGCTCACCACCTGGCGCGAAAGCGCACTCAGCTGTCGTTTTTGCGTTTCGCTCAGCACGCGGGGTTCGCGGTCGATGACGCACAGCGTGCCGAGACTGAACCCAGTCGGCGTCACCAATGGCGTGCCTGCGTAGAACCGGATGTCGGGCGCACCGGTCACCAAGGGGTTGTCGGCGAACCGTTCGTCTGACGTTGCGTCTTCCACATACAGCGGCTCTTCTGCCTCGACGACATGACCGCAAAACGAAATGTCGCGAGGCGTTTCAGCAGCGTCGAGACCCACACGCGACTTGAACCACTGACGGTCGTTGTCGACGAGCGAGACCAACGCAATTGGCGTTTGGCAAATCTCAGAGGCGAGCATCGTCAGGTCGTCGTATTCTTGTTCGGCCAAGGTGTCGACGATGTCGTATGCATCCAGCGCCGCCTGCCGTTTCGCTTCGTTGCTTGGAGTGGGTGCCTTCTTCATGACGTCTCCTTGGTTTGTGGGGCGCCACCGAGAAGACGTCGCATCCGTGCAGCAAAGACACGTTGTCGAAACGGCTTTTGCACATAGTCGTCTGCCCCGAGGGAAAAGGCTTTGGTCACACAGTCGTCGTCGCCCAGCGCGGTCAGCATGACCACCGGCGTCGACGCGTGAAGCGGGTCGTTGCGCAACGCCTCAAGCACCATGTCTCCACTCAGCGTGGGCATGTACCAGTCCAACACGAACGCATCGACGTTCTCAGAGTGCGCCAACTCCAGGGCTTCTCGGCCGTCCCTCGCCCATCGCACGCGGTAGCCTTCTCCCTGCAACACGGCTTTGACCAGGGCCGCCGCATCGGGGTCGTCTTCGGCCAAGAGAACGGTCGGCGTCGTCGTCGACGCCGAAGCTTGCTCAGGGCCAAACACCCGCGACCGACCAGCGCTCTTCGCGAGGTACAAAAGCCGGTCGGCATCGTCGACGACGTCATCGAGTTCTCCCTCGACGGAGAGCGGCACCACTCCGGCCGAAAACGAAACGCCATCGAGGGTGTCGTCTCCGTGCACAAAACGTCGTGTCTTCAAGTCGGCGAGGATGCCCTTCAACGCTTGCACCGCTCCGGCGACGCGCGTGTCGGGAAACGCAATGAGAAACTCCTCGCCACCCCAGCGGCCGATGCTGTCAGAGATGCGCAACCGGTCTCTCAAGAACTGCGCTGTTTCTTTGAGCACCACGTCCCCCATCCCGTGCCCATAGGTGTCGTTCACGCTCTTGAAGTGGTCGAGGTCGAGCACGGCCAATGACGCTTGGAGCGACGCCCTCGACGACAGACTGCGAATTTCAGTCACGCTCTCGCGAAAGCCGACCCGGTTCTTGACTTTGGTGAGTGGGTCGCGCCTCGCTTCAATGTCGAAGTGCCGCGCACGAGCGAAGGCTGCGGCCAGCGCCGTGGTGACCAGTTCTTGGTCGATGGGCTTTTCAAGGTAATGATCGACGCCCATGGCAATGCAGTCTCGTTTGACGGCCGGCGATTGTTGCGCCGAAAGCACGACGACCGGGGTGTGGGAGGTGGTCGGGTTTTCACGGATCCACTTCAACACTTCGCGACCGTCGCGGTCGGGCAGCAGCAGGTCGAGCAAGATGACGCCGACGCGGCAGCCCAACAACACCTCTTCGGCTTCACGCGCCGTTCGGGCGACGACGACAGAGTCGCCCGCCCCCCGTGCTGCCAACTCCAGCAGCGGGATCATGTCTTCGTCGTCTTCAACGACGAGCACGGTCTGGTGGGCAGCCGCAGCAGCTTGTGCGTAGGCCGTCTCCAAGCTTTCGCGCAACACCTTCAACGTGTCGACGAACTGCGCCGACTGCGCCTGCTCGGCGGCACGGGCGTGCACACCGATGTCGGCGAAGCCGTACCCGCCAGCACTGCCCGCAAGTTGATGGGCAAAGGCGCGAGCGTTCTTGAATCCATCCTGTGTTGAGCCGCCGGTGGTGTCACCGGCCTCCAACGTCTCGATGTAGTCGGTCAGCGTTTCGATCTTGCGAGGCATGGTCTCGACGTACCGAAGGCGCAGCCGGTGCCTCGCGAAGTCACCCATGTTGGCGCTCCTTGATGAGCTGCTCCATCTTGTCGAGGAGCGCATCCTCGTCGACGATGGGCTTTGCGTGGTAGGCGTCGAAACCCTCCGCAAGGAACCGTTTCTCGTCGCCGTCCATCGCGTGTGCCGTCAACGCAATGGCCGGAATGCTCGACGTGTGCGCCTGTGCCCGAAGCCGCTTCAGCACTTCAATTCCGTCCAATCCGGGCAGCGAAATGTCGAGCAGGAGGATGTCTGGCACCGCCGCCGATGGCGACAGTGCAGCCAACGCCGACTCGCCCTCCGCGAAACATGTGATGTCAAATCGCCCCTCAAGGATGGCCTCGAGCAGCATTCGATTGTCTTCGTTGTCTTCGACGACAACAGCCTGAAACAAGCTCATGTGTTGCACTCCCCGCCCTCAAGCTAGGAGCTGCCCAGGAGCCGGCACAAGCCCACTCGTCTTTGAGACGGCAGCGATTCGCAGAAACGAACATTCGTTCGCGGTCTGGTTCAAAAAGGGAACCCGCTTTGGCTGTTGGCGTCATCCGCCGGTCAGCCGCGCCACCAATTCGCGCACCTCAATGGGCATGGGCTTCACGCCGGCCAGCTGCGCAGGCGTGAGCTTGAACGTCGGCGCTGTCGTCGTCGACGCCACCAGTGCAGTGGGTCCGAACCGGTTCTGCAGCAGCTGCTCCAAGTGCGTCGCCTGCAGGGCCACCGTCGACGCTGGCCCTGGCGGCTGCACCGTCAACCACATCGAATCCCCGAGCGAAAACGCGCGCCCTGGGGCGGCGACGTCGGCCAGCCACTGGCGCTCGTCGGGGTGTTGCAGCCGGGCTGAGGGCAACACGGCGGCCAGCACCAAGCGCACTTCTTGCGCCGCAGTCTGTGGCGTCGAAGTCTGTGGCGTCGTTGGCTGTGGCGTCGTTGGTTGTGGTGTCGTTGGCAAAGGCGTCAATGCCGCCAGCGGAAGCGGAACAGGCGGTGGCGGCTGGGCGGAGTGCTGGGCGGGTGAACGCGGTGCCTGCACAGGCGAGCCCAGCACGAATGTTCCAGGCGGCGACGACGGCGTCCCCGCCGGTGTGCCCAGCATCTGTGTGGCGGGGGCGGCCGATGGTGCGGGCGGCGCGTGCAGCTGTGGGGTCGGAGGAAACACGGGCACAGCAGCCGTGGCGTCGTCGACGGAGTGCGCCAATGTCAGGCAGCGCTCCAACGTCGTCAGCATGGCTTCGGTGGAGGGTCGGACAGAAGGATCCAGCGCGACGCTGTGCAACAGCACCTGCACCAGCTCAGGTGGCAGGGCCCCTCCGTCGGGCAGGTGGGGCACCGGCGGTGGAATGTCTTCGCGCAGACGACGCAGCATCGGCTGGGTGCTGCCGCCGCTGAGAGGCGGAGCGCCGGCGACGGCTTCGTAGAGAATCAAGCCCACCGCGTAGACGTCGACGCTGGCGTCGGGTTCTTGGCCCATGAGCACCTCAGGCGCCATGTACTTGGGGGTGCCGATGACCATCCCCGTCGCCGTGAGCTTTTGGGCGACGGTGTGGGCGTTGCTCGAGCGAGCGATGCCGAAGTCGAGCACCTTGGCCACCTCGGGCGGGCCGCGGTCGAGGGCAATGTTGTCGGGTTTGAGGTCGCGGTGGATGAGGCCTGCCCGATGAACGGCCGCCAGGCCCCGCAACACATCACAGGCGAGCCTCACAGCGTCAGGCCATGCAAGTGCTTGTTCGCGGTCGAGCCGGTCTTGCAGAGACTCGCCGTCGACGAACTCCATGACGATGACCGGTTCGTCGTCGTCGGTCTCCCCAAAGTCGAGCACGCTGACAACGTTGGCGTGACGCACCTTGGCCATCGCCGACGCTTCGCGGTGAAACCGAGCCCGGGTTTCGTCGTCGTCAAGGAGCAGAACCTTGACGGCCACGGGCATCCCCAGCGTTTTGTGTTGGGCACGGTACACGGCGCCCATGCCGCCCCGTCCCAGTTCTTTCTCGACGACATAGCGGTCGAGAATGGTTTCTCCGAGCTTGATCGCCATACGTCCTACTGCAACGAGACTCGATGCTCGGGCTGCACGACGATCCCGTCGACCAACACCGTCGGCCGCCACGGGTCTGCACCCTTGCTGGGTGTCGATACCACCACGCCGAAGCGGCTGTCACGCAGCCGCACCCGCGTCCCCACTGGGAGCACTCCGACCGCCTGCACCATCCGACGGAGGAGTCGTTTGTCGGCGTCGGCGTCGCAGGTGCGCGACATGTAGGCCATGAGGTCGACGCGAGACAGCACCAGCCCATCAGCGGCGCAACGGTGCATCTCAAAGCGATACGCGAAGTGGGCCAGGCGGGCGAGGGCCAAGTCGAGGGGGCCGGTGAGGTCGGTCAACAGCGTGAACACCTTCAGGCGGTGGGGCTCCACACCCGAGCGGCGTTGCGCAAACCCTGCGGCCTCCACACGCTGCAACGCTCGCGCTGCTGCGGCGGACGGGTCCAGCCCTCCTGTCGGCGTGTAGCCGCTGTGCGCCAACATCAACACACAGTGGGCGACCGACCGTGCGAACGTCGACGACACGTCCGCCTGGCGGCACACCACGAAGGCGAGCGTCGCTGCCGACAACGCGCGGCGGGCTGGGCCGAACCCCTCGTCGCCCACGAACTCCGCCGCTTGCAACGTGGCGTCGACGTCAGAGCGCAGGGCTCGTTCCAAGCGACGCACAATGCTCAGCCCCTCCCGCCAGTTCCAAGCATCGCCCGCGTCGTCGAACAACACCTCGGCGTGTTGCATGGCCACGGCAAACTGCGCGATGGCGTCGACTTCTGGGGGCACGTTTTCGGCGCGCTCTTGCAGGCGTGCGCCTTCCATCTCGCGCCACTGCATGCCGTCGAGGGGGCCATCGAGCGTCGCCAGCGGGCTGACCTGTGCGTCGGCCAAGCTGTTCACCAACTCACGCAGCGCTTCGACTTTGGGCGCATGTGCAAACGTCAGCTCGTCGGCCTGAAGTTGGTGCAGCAGACGCGCCAACATCTCGACCTGGTCGAAGCGGTCTGGCGTCATGGCCGCCAAGGCCCGGTCGCGAAACAGAACGCCCCCGACAAACTGCAGCTGAAAAGGAGGGTTGGCGGCTGCCACGCTGTCCTGAAGCTCGACGAGTGAGGCGTCGACGGCCGGATGGACGGCGCCGTGCAATCCCATGAGCTTGGTGAGCAAATACAGCCGCTCCACGACGAGAAGCGTCTCTTCAAGGTGCGCAACGCTCATGCCGACTCTTTCAAGGCGTTGGCCCGGTGCGTGCGGTCGCGCAACGCCTGCACGCGCTTGCGAAGTTCAGGTGCATCAAATCGCGAGAGTTTTTTCTGCAGCACACCGGCCGCGACCTCGGGCTGTCGCGACGCCATGCGCAGGGCCGCAAAACGGACATCGAGCTCGAGCGCGCGGTTGTAGACAACGTCAATGAGGCCGCGCCGGCCAGGTTGTGTGGCACACAGCGACACGCAGATGTCGTTGACCGCCCTGGGGCTCAGCGCCGACGAAGCCCGCGACGACGTCAACACGCACAAAAACAGCGGCGTCAGCGCGTCGGCGTCGAGGGCGTGCAACTCGCGAAGCAATCCGCCAGCCTCGGCGACGTCGGGGGCCCGCAGCATGACGTCGACGGCGTCTTTGAGTCGCTGTTGCAACACGTCGCGCGGCAAAGCCAACAACACGGCAACGGCGGCCGACGGCGAAATTTGCTGCAACCACAACGTCAGCGTCGAGCCCTCTGTCAGGGATGCACCAAAGCAGCGGGCAGCGCTCGACGCCGCCGTCGGCGTGAGTGCATCTGTGGCCACCATGCGCAGCAACCGCGGCACCGTGAGGGCCCCGCCCAGCACCCGAACCAAGGCGAGGGCGTTGGCGTCGCCGGCGGAGCGCTCCAGGAGGGTCTGCACAAACGCCGCTTGTTGCTGCGCGGTGGACGATTTCAGGATGGTCTGCAGATGTTGAAACGACGCACTGCTGGTCAAGGTCAGGGTGCGCGCCAGACGCTGCAACACGACGTGCACGTCGAGGGCTTCAAAGGTGCGCTTCGAAAACGTGTCTTGTGCCGCGAACAGACCTGCCAACACCGACAGCGCCGCCTCGCCTCCGTCTTGTGCCAACCACGCCCCCAGCTGCCGGGCCACCTGCCGGGGCTCAACGTGGTCGCGCAGCACTGGGTTGGAGAACACGGTGTGCAGGGTCGCGGACGCCCACGCCTGTGCAGACTCCAAATCGTCGTCGTCATCCTCTGCCGCCGAATGAGACGGGCTCCCGTGACGCGTGTCGTCGAGCTCGATGTCCAAGAACAACTCAGACACCCCGGCGAGGTCGAGGTCTTGACTCAGCACCTTCACGGCCCCCGTCATCGACGCCGTCGCCAGAGCGCGAACGCTCTTGAACTTGAGAGACGTTTCGCCCGACAAACTGCAGGCCGTCTCCAGCACCTCGGCAAAACTCTCGTGCAGCTCGACGTCAAACCCTTCGGCGCCGTCGGAGCTCAGCCAGTCTTGCAAATCACAGATGGACTCTTCGGAGGCATCAGACGCACCCAGTTCTTCAGCAAGTCGGAGCAAGTCGTCGAACGTCGCTTCGGTCGTCGGCTTCAGGCGTCGCACCCCCGCCAGAGCCGCAGGCAACACCCAGGTGCTTTCTTTGCCGTCGACGTCGAAGGGGTCACCGCTGCCGTCGAGCCACAGCCGACGTGGCTCCACGTGCATGGGCACGTTGAGCCCCAACCACGACTGCAACAGTCGCTCTGCCATCTGACTGGCGCCTGGCAGTTGCGCACGACACGCCCGCACCAAGGCGTCAAAGGCCCGTGGGAGGGTTCGAGCGTCAATTTGGTCATTTGGATAAGGCACACCAAACGGTAGCAACTGACGCGGGCCCGTCCGGTCACAGCGGCAAGGTGTCCGGAGGAAGTGTTCGATCTTTGGAATCCCGTTCTACATCTGGCCAGCCTGCCCCCACCGCTCAGGCAATCTCTGCCACCTTGTCGCCATTGCCAGGTGCACGGTGTCAAAACGTGCGGTCGCGCTCGACCTCGATGAACCAGCTGCTTTGTGGTGGTGGCGTCGGCACCGTCCACACGCCCTTGCCCCAAGTGGCGAGGGCGCCGTCCCAGCTCTCCGGCCGTCGGCCCCACCCTCCCGACATCAGTCGCGGAGCCCCCTCTGTCGTCGTCACACGAACCGACGCGTAGGGGTGAAAGCGCCGCTTGAAGCAAAACTCGACGTGGCAACGCGAGTTGCCAAGAACGACGTCGGTGGTTGCGCCGAAGGCGGTGTGCAGCACCGGGGGGCCCTTTTTGATGCGCCCCGCTGAGAGGTCGACCGACACCAGACGCACGCCAGAGGCGGGCTGAAACCGGACCACCAACACACGAAGGTGGGGCCTGTTGGGCACAGGCATGACGTCGAGCACCTCGTGCCACGGATGGGCAACATGAAACCACCGTTCGTGCACCTGCTTCTTCTGGTCGGTCCATCGCAGCACCGACGCCACCAACAGCCGGTCGTCGTACAGGCCCCGCACCTGGACGACGTCGTCTTGCGACTCCACCTTGTTGCACGCCGCGGATTGCCGTTCGGTCGTCTTGGCGCTGGTTCGTGCGGAGGCCGTCTCCAAGTCAGACAACTGCGAACAGTCTCTGTGCATGAGCACATAGGGTCTTCTGTTCAGGGCAACCGTGTCGTCGAGAATCAAGTCGAGGTACCGGGCATCAGTGTCGGTGTCGTGCCGGAAACGCTCGAGATGCACCTCGCCCTTGGGCGACACCACCGCGTCGGCCGCCACAACCAGGTCGGGCGTGTAGGCCTCAGCGTCACCGCTGCGTTGCTTCTGCAACGCACCAGGCACCAGCCGTTCGTAGGGAATGTGAAAGCGCACGTGAAAACGGCGGTGGTCGACCTTGCGCACCAGCGCAAAATACCGAGACGTGGTGTGCAGGCACCCTTGGTCGATGTGCAAGACGGCGGGAATGGGCACGGCGCCCTCGGGCGCGACCTCGTCGACAGAGGCCGGTTTCAACAGCCTGACCTCGGCCGCGTAGGTTCCCGTGACGACGTCGCCTTTGTGAAGACACAACTCGCCTGGGAGGGCGTGAAGCGAGGAGGCGCCCACCAAAGAAGCAGCGACGAGAAGGAGGGCGTGGAGCGTTTGCTTGGGCATGCCGCATCGACCCGTGCCCACGTGGTGGGTTCCCCAAAAAGGCTCTTGCGACAGATGGATCTTCCGTCGTCCAAGGCCAATGGGTGCCCGCTCGCCCGTTGCACCTGGGCCAAACGACGACGTTGTCGTCGAGAAAGCCGTGAGTGTGGCCCGCAAGCCATGCGCTGCGTCTCCAATCGTCTAGGCCGTTGCGGCCTCGGTGGTGTCGCAAGCCGCAAGAGCGATGTGGCGAGTCGACGTGCATCGAGTGCACGGGGCGAGAGAAGGTCGCCCACAGAGGGCCGCGGCTGTCGCCCGGCAAACGTCAACTTGCAGCTTCCGGCGGCGGCGCGATGGCAATGGTTTCGAACGGCATGTCGACGTTGGCAGAGCGAAGTGCCTCAAACAGCGCCTCGCGCAACGCCAGCCGGGTGGCGACGTGCTTCTTCTCGTCGTGCATCCACACTCGAAGCTCAAGCGCGATGTTGTAGTCGTTGAGCGCGGTGACCACGACGGACGGCGCCGGCTCTGTCATGTACGTGTCGCCGTCGTCGCAGACCGAGAGGGCAATGCGCCGAACGTTGGCGATGTCTTCGTGCACGGCGACGGTGAACCCGACGTCGAGACGCAAGTGCGGGAAGTTGGTGTACGAGGCGACGGTGGTGTTGACGACGGTGCTGTTCGGCACGGCCAACATGCGACCGTCGGGCGTCACCACCCGGGTGGAGCGCATGGTGATGCTGTCGACGCGGCCGTATTGGCCGCCCACCTCGACGAGGTCGCCGATGACAAACGGGCGGTCCCAAAAGATGAAGATGCCCGAAATCATATTGGAGAGGGCGTCTTTCGCGGCGAAGCCGATGGTGAGACCGGCCACCCCGAGGCTCGTGAGGATGGACGCCGTGTCGATGCCGACTTTGCCGAGAGCGGTCACCAGGCCAATGGTGAGCAACGTGTACTTCAGCACCTTCTGCGTGAAGTCTGCCCCTGTGGGGTCGAGCCCGGCACGTCGAATGACGACGTCAGCGGCACGTTTCACAGCACGCCACAGCGCCCAAAAGAAGAACATGATGACGATGGCGGCGACGAGGTTGGGAATCCACAGCAACACTTTGTTGGCGAGGCCTTGGATTCCGAGGCTGTGTTCAAGCTGCATCAAGTAGGTGTGCACAGGGCGTCCTGGGTCAGGGGGATGAGGCGGGAGTTGAAGACAAAGCTCGCCAGACAGCAAGAAGCGTTCTCAGTCGTGCTGGCCTGCGAACCACCGTGCCCAGGGAGAAGGCGACGTCGTTCACATGGACGTGCTGTCGCCATTTGCCCCAGTGCTGGGGAGACGTGCCCCACACCGATGGAGGCTGAGGGCAAAACGCCGCAAACTGTGGCGTTCGTCGGCATTGGCACCGTTCTTGATGAAGGGCGCTGCGTGACGCCGAGGGCGTCGCGAGCCCGTGCGCCGACGACATCAAGGATGGACATGAAGACCGCAAAACGCAGCAGAGATGCTTTTGCCATCGGCGGAAAGACCGTCGCTGCCGGCGCGCGAGCGCGGGTGGACATTCCTGTGGCCGACCTTCACACCGGCACCACGTTGACCATGCCCGTGCATGTGCTTCATGGCGCGAAAGACGGGCCCAGGTTGTTTTTGTCTGCTGCAGTGCATGGCGACGAGCTCAACGGCGTCGAAATCATTCGGCGGGTGTTGCAACGCAGAGAGCTGCAGAATTTGAGGGGCACCATCGTTGCCGTGCCCATCGTCAACGTCTTCGGCCTGGTGAACGGCTCGCGATACCTCCCCGACCGACGCGACCTCAACCGGTCGTTTCCTGGCTCTGAAAAAGGGAGCTTGGCCGCCCGTCTCGCCCACCTCTTTCTCAACGAGGTCGCAGGCCGCTGCACCCATGGCATCGACCTTCACACGGGCGCCCGCGACCGCACCAACTTGCCGCAGACGCGGCTGGCCTTCGACGACGACGAGGCGCGGCGCATGGCAGAAGCCTTCGGCGCTCCCGTCGCGGTCGACTCCCCCGTCCGCGACGGCTCGTTGCGCGGCGAGGCGGCAGCGCGGGGCATCCACGTGGTGTTGTTTGAAGGAGGCGAGGCCCTGCGCTTCGACGAGTGGGCCATCCGTCCTGGCGTGGCTGGCGTCCTCCGCGTGATGCGACACCTCGACATGCTGCGCAAGTCGAAGGGCCCGAGCCGTCCCCCACCGGTCTTGTCGACGTCGTCGAGCTGGATTCGCGCGCCGGAGTCGGGCCTGCTGCGGCTGAAGGTGCGACTTGGCCAAGCCCTGCAGAAGGGTGAAGAGCTTGGCGACGTCGTCGACCTCGCCGGCGAAATGGCGGTGCCCATTCGCGCAACCTTTCCCGGCGTGATCATCGGGCTGTCCAACCTTCCTCTCGTCCATGAGGGCGACGCCCTCGTGCACGTCGCCCGCACCGACGCCGAAGCCTCCGAGCGCGTCGAGCGCATCACCCACAGCAACTACCCCCTGCCCGGTCCGTCCGTCGACGACGACCAAACCCACGACGAAGGAGTCTCCTAATGCGCATCTCCATCATCACCCGCAAGCCACGCTCCTACAGCGTCCAGCGACTCAAAGAGGCGGCCACCGAACGCGGCCACAAAATCGCCCTCCGCCGCACCGACGCGTTCTCCGTCCTGGTCGAGGAAGGCAAACCGCAGCTGCACTACGAGGGCAAGCCCGAGAAGGCGCGCGCCGACGCCGTCATTCCCCGCATCGCGCCCACTTTGACGCGCGTGGGGACGAGCGTCGTGCGTCAGTTCGAGGAGATGGGCATCTTCACGCTGAACCCGTCTCACGCCATCTCCGTGTCGCGCGACAAGCTGCGCGCATTTCAAGCGCTGAGCCGACACCGCGTCGGCATGCCCCCGACGGTGTACGTGGCGCGGCCCGAATACATCCTGTCGGCCATTGACGACCTCGGCGGTGCCCCCGTCATCATCAAGCTTCTCGAGGGAACCCAGGGCGTGGGCGTCATCTTGGCTGAAACGCGAAAGATGGCCCAGGCGGTCGTCGAGACGCTGCACAGCGTCGAGAAGGACGTGCTCATCCAAAAGTTCGTCGCCGAGAGTCGAGGGCGCGACATCCGCGCGTTTGTCGTGGGCGGCAAGGTGGTGGCCGCCATGCGTCGACAAGCTGTCGGCGACGAGTTTCGCAGCAACGTCCACCGCGGGGGGTCGACCGAGGCCGTCACCCTCGACCCAGCCTACGAAGCTGTCGCTGTGCGCGCCGCTCAAGTCATGGGGCTGCGTGTGGCGGGCGTCGACTTGCTCGAGGGCAATGACGGCCCGCAGCTGATGGAGGTGAACTCGTCGCCAGGACTCGAAGGCATTGAGGGCGCGACCGGTGTCGACATCGCCGGCGCCATCATCGAACACATCGAGGAGCAAGTGCTGTTTCCCGACGTGCCGCTGGAGCCGCGGCTGTCGTTGGGCAAAGGATTTTCGGTCGCTGAGTTTCACATCAGCCGCAACAGTCCGCTGAAAAACAAAACCATCGGAGAAAGCCTGCTCGCCGACTGGGAGGTCCGTGTGTTGAGCATCCAACGCGACAGCGTCTTGCTGCCCAACCCGCGCTCTGACGAGAAACTCCGCGTCGGCGACGTTCTCTTGGCGTACGGCAAGCAGATTGCGCTGCGTGAACTCATCCCCCAAGACACCAAAGGCCGTCGCACTCGACAACGTCCGCCGTCGAAGAAGCCTGCAAAACCCTCCGCAAAAGAGCCGTCATGAGCCACGCCCAACCGCCCCTTCACGTCGACGAACTGCGCCTCCAAGAGCTTGAGCGCGGCCACATCCACCGACTGCGCCTGCACACCGTCGAAAACGCGCAGGGCCTGCCGGTGGGCATCCCCCTCCTCGTCGCTCGGGGGGCGAAGCCCGGCCCCGTTCTTGGGGTGACCGCTGCCGTTCATGGCAATGAGGTGAACGGCATCTTTGCCATCCAACACCTGTTTCGTCAGCTCAAACCCAGCCGGCTTGCCGGCACCGTCGTCGCGGCGTTGCTCGTCAACACGCCAGGGTTTCACAGGCACCAACGTCGCTACGCCGACGGCACCGACCTCAACACGGTGTTTCCGGGGCATCCAACCGGAAACGCGCCACAGCAGTTTGCATCTCGGCTGCTCGACAAACTCGTGCGTCACTTCGACCATCTCATCGACTTGCACACAGCGTCGTTTGGCCGGGTGAACTCGCTGTACGTGCGCGCCGACATGACCGACGCCCAGAGCGCACAGATGGCGTACCTGATGCGTCCGCAGGTCATCGCGCACAAGACGACCTCCGACCGCACCCTTCGCGGGTCGGCGATGGAGTTGGGCATCCCGGCGGCCACCGTCGAGATCGGCGACCCGCTCCGTCATCAACCGCAGATGGTGAAGACCGTGTCGGTCGGCGTCCGCACCATCATGGAGGAGCTGGGCATGTGGCGGCGGCACGAGGTCGCCGAGCGTCCGGCTCCGATTCTGTGTGCCGCGTCGTCGTGGCTCTACACGCAGCATGGGGGCTTGCTCACCGTGTACCCGGGCTTGTGCGACGTTGTGGCAAAAGGCGACAAGGTTGGGGAAGTTCGCAGCATCTACGGCGACCTTCTCGAAGAACTCTTTGCGCCTGCTGCCGGCGTCGTCATTGGCAAAAGCACCAACCCCGTCGGCGGCACTGGGGCGCGCGTCCTGCATCTCGGTGAGGTCGTCGCAGACGGTCAGAAGCCGTTCCACCAGCGGCTGCCACGAGGGACGTTGCAGACCCTGATGAACGCCCCGACCGTGGGGTGAGGCGCCACCGGCGCGTCTGCTGTGTGCGGTGCCATGCACGTCGACGACCGCGGCGCCGAACGACACATGCGTGCCGCCTCTGAGGCGTGCCGCGTTCGCCGCCGTTGACATCGACACTTGCAGAATTGTCAGCTGTGAGGGCTCGCGCTGAGCAGCGCCACCCCCACCGGCGACGTCGTGGGGCAGAGCCGTGCTTTGAGGTCGGCCACCGGTGTCTCCCACTCGTCTTCAAACCGACACGCGAGCATCGGCGGCAGGGCTTTGCCCGCCCGATGGGCGTCCCGCACGCAGCGATAGAAGCCACGCCAACTGAGCCTCCCCTGCAACGCCGACGCTTGGCCCGACCGGGTCAACAACGCAAAAACCGAATACAGCAGGATCATGCGCGGCCCCTTGAGGCCGAGGTTGCCCATGGCGAACGCTTGCAGCTCCATTTCGCCAATCACGTCGGTGCCATACCCCGTGACGACGTGAAAGATGTCGTGCGTCTCGCGATACCGCTTGGCGATGTAGTCGATGTCGGTGTTCACCTCGAAGGAGGTCGAAAACGGTGAGATGCCGTTGTCGACGTAGTAGGCGGCCAACGTTTGCCCCAAAGACCCTTCAGGAAGCGCCTCCAACTTGTCGAGCGCGAGGTCATCCGCGTCGAGGGAAGGACGTTCGTCGAGCAGGCGCGCTCCATCCTCGTCGGTACGCAGGCGCGGGATGAGCTTGGTGAACGGCTGGTGTTCGATGCACACGTTGTACAGGGCGCCCGCGTCTGGGTCGGCAGGGTTCTTGTCAAGGATGCGCAGCGCGTCGAGGGCGACGCGCATGCGGGTGAACCATCCGGCTCCGTCGGGCAGCGACAATGGGGTGGCAGCGGTCATGGAGTCATTCTCCCTCGTCGACAGACAACAGCGGCGAGAGCAGTCCGACTTGCAAGGCGAACCGCTCGACGACGCCGCTGACACTTGGGTTTGCGTCGGCCGCCCCCTCGACGGCAATGCGCATGGCAGAAAGGATCGCGGCTCCGGCCAGGCGTGGCTGAGGTGACGCCCCTGGGAGTCGAAGCTCTCGGGCGACGAGCGAGGCAAACAGAGCCTCCCCTTCGACGACCGTCTGCAAAAGTGTGGCTCTGAAGTCAGCGTTCTGCCCAAGAACCCGAGGCAGCACCGACCAGTTCAGTTCGGCGGATTCATCGTGGGCACTTGAGAACGACTCGATGAGCGCTTCAGACAACGGCAGGTGGGCCGAAAGGGCTGCAGCGCTTTCGGCCAGGTCGCGAAGACTGGACTGCAAAAACGGAACAATGACGTCTTCTTTGCGCGGAAAGTACCGGTAGAAGCTGCGTTCAGAGAGCCCTGCATGCGCGGCGAGTTCAGCGACGGGGAAGTGCGTTTGCTGTGTGCGAACGAAGAACTCGACCACCGCCGTCGAAGCACGCAGCCGGCGACGCTCCAACACCGAGAGGGGCTGTGAACTGTTGGGCGTTGATGCAGATGCGTCCATCGTCATGGACCCAGCGTAGACGAAACTGGCAGTTTCTGCCAGTTTGCTGTTGGGGCCAGACAGGAGCAGACAATGCGGTTGGCAGAGAAGACAATGGTGGTGACCGGCGGCGGCAGCGGCATTGGCGAGCAGTTGGTGCTGGAGCTGTTGCAACGAGGCGCAAACGTCGCCGCCGTCGACTTGCGCCAAGAAAGTCTCGATGCTTTGGCAAAGAAAGCCGACGTGGGACCTCGGCTCTCCTTGCACCTCGCCAACGTCGCCGACCGAGAGCGCATTGCGGCGCTGCCGGATGAGGTCATCGCGCATCACGGCGCCGTGCATGGGCTCATCAACAATGCCGGCATCATCCAGCCGTTCGTCCACCTCAAAGACCTCGAGTACGACGTCATTCAGCGTGTGCTCGACGTCAACCTGATGGGCACCCTCTACGCAGTCAAAGCATTTGTTCCACACTTCTTGCAGCAACCGGAGGCGCACATCGCCAACGTCTCGTCGATGGGCGGGTTTTTGCCGGTGCCGGGACAGACGGTCTATGGCGCAGCAAAGGCGGCTGTGAAGTTGATGTCGGAGGGCCTGTACGCAGAGTTGCTCGACACGAACGTCGGCGTTTCGGTCGTCATGCCTGGAGCCATCGCCACCAACATCACCCAAAACTCTGGAGTCGAAACACCTGGCGGGGAGGCTGCCGCCGATGACCCACCGTTCCAGCCGACCTCCGCACAAGACGCCGCACGCATCATCTTGCGCGGCATTGAGGAGAAGAAGCTCCATGTCCTCGTCGGCAAAGACGCCAAAGCGATGTTTGCCGCCAGCCGCATCGCCCCCAAACACGCCACGCACTTCATCCAGAAACAGATGAAGAGCCTGCTCGAGCCGTAGCCGCACGAACACGCCGGGGCTGGACGAAGCCAGACGGCCGCGACGTGCGGCCTCGCCACGAAACGAAGTCGGCGCTAAGTCGGTGTCCACTGCAGGCTGAGCAACCAACCACGTCCAGGCCGCTGCACGCCAAAGAAATCGAACAAACGTGCGTCGGTGACATTGGTGATGCTTGCGGCGACGTCGAGCGCAGGCCCCGACCGTGTGGCCCAATGCAAGCGGCACCCGACGTCGTGCCACAGCTGCGAAGGCACACGTCGCTTGCTGTCGCGTTGACCTTGGCTCTCGAACCCGACGAAGAAGCCACGCGTGTAGGCCGTTCGCACACTGCAAGAGGCCGACGTCGACGGCGACCACCGAAGCCGGGCGCCCCAGCGGCTCGTCGCCGTCAGCCACGGCTCGTTGGGAACACGATCGCCGTAGGTGTCGGCAAACACGCCTTGCTTGGACCTGTTGCGCTTGTCGAACGCGGTGGCGTCGAACTGCGCAAAGACGATGTCACCTAGGGTGGTGACGTCCACGTCGAGGCTGGCCCCGTGGGTGTCTGCCCGCCCCAGATTCTTGTGCTCGCCCGTGGTCCCCGACGACGCCAACACAGTCAGGTTGTGTGTTCGGCGCATGAACGCAGTCGAGCGCAGCGAGATTGAAGACGACATTGGCAAGCGAAAGACGACCACCGACGTCAGGTTCGCATTCAAGCTGCTTTCAGGCTGAAGGAGGAGGCTTGGCTGAACCAACACGCCGTCCCCGAACACTTCGTTGGGCTCCGGTGCACGGTGGGCCCACTCCCCCGACCCCTTGATGTGCCATCCGTCGGTGATGCGCATCGATGACGCCACCCCGGCCCCCACTGCGGTTTGGTGAACACGCCGCACCAAACGTGCGCCAGAGAAGGCGACCTCTTGGCTGTTCTGTCGCAAGGTGAGGCCTTTGACGAACGCTTGGGTCTGCATGCGCTGTCGAGGGGAAGCCCAAGACAAGGACGCGCCGCTGCTGAGCTTCATCTGTTGACGTTGGTGGGCTTGGGGATCGGGCACCAGCGGCGACGCCGCCAAGTCGCGGCCTTTTCGTCGGACGACATGCGGCGCGACCGACGCCTCGAACGAGAGCCCAGACCACAGCTCTTGGCGCAAGGTTGCTCGTGCAAAGACATTGTCGTCGACGAGAAACACGTCTTGGGCGCCCGGGCCGATCTCGCCTCCTCCCGCATGTGCAACGACCTCTCCCAACCAGTTGTAGGTCGCCGTCGTCACATCCTGCAGGTGAAGCTGACGTCGAGAAAACGCCGCAGCGACACGCAGACCTGTGCCCCAAGGCGTGATGTCTGCATCGACGTAGCGCAGCGTCGCCCCCTGACGCGCACTCGCATAGGCGACCTCCCCATAGGGCTGCGTCATGGTGAGGTTGTGCCCGACGTCTCGCGCGGTCGACTGGTGAAAAGCGTTGACCGCCAAGCGTTCGGCGCCGAGCACGCCCCAGAATGTCCCGCCCACCTGAACGCTGCTGGAGGCGAAGGCGTTGTGAAACCGGCGAACCCGCCTCGGCTCGAGTTGTCCCGAGCTGTTGGCGACGTCGACGTCGACGAAGGCGTCGTTCTTTGCACGCTGATGCGCCACCAGGACATGCGTAGCCGTCTGGAGCGCTGGAAATGCCTGCCGCCAAAGCAGGGACGACTGCACCTGGCCAAAACTGCCCACCGCGGACGACGTGGACAGGCGCGTTCGTCGAACGCGACCGTGCGTGACGAGGTTGATTGCTCCACCCAGAGCATCCGACGACAACGACACCGGGGTGACGCCGCGATGGACGTCCATTCGACGCACCAGTGCCAGCGGGACCTCTGCCAAGTTGCCGCCAAAACCGGTGAGGGCCAGGGGGACCCCGTCGACGAACAGGCGGACCCGCGCGTCAGAAAGGCCGTCCAGCGTCAAGCGGACACGAGAGCCGACACCTGCAGCTTGCTGCAACACCAGCCCTGACTTTGCGCGCATGGCTGAGACGGCATCGCGATGCTCGACCGCAGCGTCAGACAGGTCGACAGACTCCACGGCGTCGGCACCGTCGTCCTCGTTCGCGCCCGCGCTGGCCGAAGCGCGCACCGTCGTCGACACCGGCTCTGCGCTTCGTGCTGGAGGTGACAACAGGACGGCCAGAAGGGCACCGGCCGCTGCTATTCGAGCACCCACGCCGTCCCCCAAGTCGCGGCGCCCGCCACCATGAGACCTACGCCGACGACTTGTGCAGTCCCGAGCCCCATGGCCAACAACGCGCTCGTCGTGTCTCGACTGTGTGGCACGGCCAACATGGGGCCGACCACCGGGACGAGGTGCGCCTGGCCAAAGGCGTGCTCCTGTGCTGCCTCCGCGACATCCACGATGTCGCTCTTGTCGTCGTCGAAGACATGGGTGGCGTTGTCGACCGACGTCGCGCCGGAGAAGACAGAAACGAAAAGGGCGCTCGCCGCCACCACCACACCGCCCAACAGAAGGCCCTGCCCCATGGTGCCAATGGAGGTGGTGTCCTCGAATCCCGTCTCATCCGAGGATGCGGATATGACTTCGATGGTTTTTGAACTGTCCTGGTTGTGCTGAACGTGGTCGTCGTTGGCCGCCATGGGCACTGGTTCACCGGATCCTGAGTTTGCTGGGGTCGACGGCGGTGGCTCTGGCAATGCTGGCGATTCATCCGCTTCGGGCCCCCCCTCGGCCGGCGCCGCGTCGCCCGGGTCATAGGTGAACCGCAGCGGCACTTTGGCGGCTGCCGTCGTCGCAAATCGGGTTTGGGCCGCCAGCTGTAGGGCATGCCTCCGGAGCACTGGGTTCGGATGCGATGCAGGGTCAACAGTGGTCGCCACGACGTGTCCCGCGTCGTCGAGCTCGACCATGATGACGACGTCTGCGACGCCGACGGCCTGAGCGGTGTTCGACGACATTGGGTGCTGAAACACGGGCGCATCGACGACGCGGACGTCGGGGGGATGCGCCGTGGCCGCAGGTTGCCTGTCGGTGTTGGCGGAAGGGTCAGCAGGCTCAGCCTGGCCCGACGACGACGCCGTGCCCAGCAAGAGGAGAAGCAGAGCAGCGGTCATGGCAATACCTTCGGTGGTGGCGTGGGCAACACCTCGGGCTTCGCCTTTGCCGCAGGGGCTTTGGGTCGTCCTGGACCGCGCGCCGCTTTGTAGTGGCCAAAGTCATGCTCGGCCAACACACCAGAAGCGAGAGCGCCAAACCCCAACAAAGAGACCAGAGTGACGACGAGACCCACACGTCGGAGGGCTTTCAACTGCCACCACATGAGCCACCCAGAGAGAACCCAGAGCACCAAAGCGATGCCCGTGATGTCGGCGAACAACGCCCAAAAGAAATGCGCATTGGCCTGCAAGGTGTAGTGATGGGTGGTGTGCAGCTTGTCGAGCACACCATTGAGCGAGCGGGCGGTCGGCAAGTCTTCTGGACGTCCGTCGAGGGTTTGTCGGGCAAGGTCATAGGTGACTTGGAACGATGTCTTCGACCGATCCTCGACGACAAACCGAAGTTGAGGGCGGGCTTTGGGATGGGCGCGCAGTGGCCCGCCGGAGGTGCGCCCCGCCGCCGCAAGCGCAGGCCGCAAAGCCGTCTCCCAGTCGGCCATTGACGCGCCGTCAATGACCACTGACCTGCCAGAGAACGGAGCATGAGGGACTTCTTTGGCGTAGGGCCGGGTTCCAATGAGCAGCGCCCCGCCTTCGAGGTCGAGAAAGGCGGTGTGGACGGCGTCGCCGTCCTGCGCGACGAACATCGGCCAGCCGTGGAAGTGGGCCGTGCCGTCGACAAGAATCAAGCCGTCGTTGTGAAGCTGCGACACGACTTCTTGGGCGAGAGCGTCGGGGGACATGGGACGAAGCCCGGTCAGTGGCTCCAGCGTCTCTGGGCCCAATCGGGTTCGGTGGATGGTCTCGAATGAGGTGGGGTGGTTGAACAGCATCCCGCTCAGCCCAAACAGCAGCACCCAAGGCGCCAGGGCCAGCCCCAGGTAGAGATGCACCCGGCGCACCCAGCGCTTCCAAGGGAGGGGGCCGTTCGACGTCGACGTCGACGTCGGGGCGGAGGATGGCGGTGGCGGGCGTGGCACGTCGTCCATCATTTTGACAATCCGTTGTTTTACGAAGTGAATGGCGACCTCCACATTGCTGTGAAGGCCGCCCGACCGTCTCAGCGGAGACGAACCATGGAGAAGACCAAACCCGTCACGTCGAGCGACGTTTCAGCTGGGATCCCAGACTCCATCACCAACAAGGAGCTCTTGGCGTAGTCACCCGCGAACTGCGGAACGACGGTGGCGTTGCCCACGTCAAACGTCAGGACGCTCCCTGCGGACAAAGGCAGGTCGGGACGAGGAGACACCACAGGTTCGTCGCCAAGCGTGACTTGCAGCGTCCCCCAAAAGGGCACGCCAGACACGGCGCGGGGGTGGGCGTCGTCCTCGACGGTGTAGGCCGTCTCGTCGAGAAACCGCAGGGTCACCGTGCCGTCGGGCGAAGCCGTCAGCATGCCTGCGGCGGCGTGGCCCGTCAGGGCGGCGAGGTCGACACTGAAGGCGTCGTCGTAGGTGTCGGTCGCTGGGTCAAACCGCAGCATGACGGGAGCCGGCGCGAGGGCATTGTTGATGCGGTGCACCGTGGCGCCGTAGGTCTCGGTCGCCACGTACAACTTGTCATCGGTGTGGTGCACTGCATCTCGTACGTAGCCGCCGCGAGAGTCGGTGACCAAGGCGGCGCTGTCGTCGGTGGTGTCGATGACCAACATGCCAGCTTGCGGGTGAACGGCGAGACCCAGACGCCAACCGACAGGGAAGTAAATCTTGTTGTTGATGAGGTGCCAGCGGGTTTGCGACATCGCGGTGGTCGCGTCGGTGACCAGCAATCCGGCGACTGTGGTGGAGTGGGTGACGGTCAGGGCGGTGGGGTTCCAGAGGATCACTTTGCCGGTGCCCCCGTCGACAAAGTAAGCCTTGGTGTCGCTCAAGAAGATCATTTGCGTGCTGTACTCGCCAATCGACGTGACGCCTTCGGCGGCGAAACTCACGGTGCCGTCTTCGACGAGAGAGCCGTCTCGTTGCAAGCGGTACCGCGTGAGCGCTGGGCTCTCGTCGCCTGTGACGAACAGAACCCCGGCCTGTTGAGGTCCGAACCCGAGCGCGCGGCCGGGAATCTCAATCGCGTTTTCGGTGCCCAACTGAGTGTCCCCTTCGAGGCTGTCGCTGAGGACCACGTAAGAGTTGGTGCTTTCGCCGAAGACTTGGGTGATGAACGCGAACCGCGGTGCCCCTTCGACGCCAGCGTCTGGCGCTCCCGCGTCAACGTCGGCCCCCGCATCTGCCGTGCCAGCGTCGTTGCCGCTTCCTGCGTCGGGGGCAGCGCCTCCGTCGGTCACGGGAACTTCCGGTTCTCCGGCGTCGGTCGGCACATCCGGCTCACCACCGTCGGGTTGCCCTTCTGGCTCTTCGGTGTCGGGTTGTGCGTCTGGCTCGCCAGCGTCGGTCTCCACAGAAGGTTCAACACCTCCGTCGGGGTCGTCGACGGGCCCAGGGCACCCTACGAGCAAATGCAGGGCGGCACCGAAGGCCAACAGCTGGCGGGTGGCGGGAAGGAAGGGCGTACGGGACATCTGAACTCCAAGTTCAATGGTGAGAGAAGTGAAGAAGCGAGTGCCTCAGCCGAAACGCGTTCAAACACGAATGCAGTGCGTTCGTCGCAGCTCGACTCCGAGACGCGAACCAGCAGGGCTAGGCCTCTGCGACTCCGGCTGCAGGCGTGCCAAACAAACGCTTCAACGATGCATCCACGGCATCTCGCGGCATGTTCGTCATCGCGGTTGTCAGCGTCAGAACCAGCGATGCGAAGTCGTCGTCTGTAAATCGCAAAGACGTATGACCCACGGTCACGTCGACGACGCCACACCCGCACCGGCGAACGCGAGCAAGAGATGAGGTGGCCAAAAAGTGGGCAGGATCTTGAGACATGCTTCCTCCTTTCATTTGATATTGATTGTCGTTTTCAAAATTGCAAGACAATTGAAAATGAAATTCATGATCAATATGTTGACATCTGATGTCGAAAGTCATATTCAAAGTGAAGTGGCGTTTCTCGGCGCCCGAGAGAATGGGTGACGCTTTCTCTCGGGCGCCCTTTTTGTGACCACCAGCGCCACGCGGAGGCGTCATGCTCGGCATCTACTTTGGGTCATGCAATGGAAACACCGAGTCCGTCGCGGAGAAGCTCCATGCACACCTCGCATCCACGTCGTTGCCACCCACCAGCATTCTACAGGCCGACCTCGGCCAACTGAACGCATGCAGCCATCTCCTGCTTGGCATCAGCACCTGGCACACCGGCGAGCTGCAAGAAGACTGGGAGGGGCGGTGGCACGAGCTGGGCGACGTGCAGTGGTCGGGAAAGAAAATCGCCCTCTTCGGCTGCGGCGATCAGCACGGGTACACAGACACCTTCCAAGACGCGATGGGCGAGCTGTATCGCTACCTGTACGACAAGGGCGCGCACATCTACGGCTACACCTCGACGGAGGGCTACCGCGTCAGTGCAACCAGCAAGGCCATCGTCAATGGATGGTGGTGTGGCTTGGCCGTTGACGAAGACAACCAAGCCGAGCTGACCGACGGTCGCATCGCTGCTTGGGTGGCGGCACTGCGCACGGACTTCTTTGCCGGCGCATAGCGTCGTCGACGAGACGGATTCGTCTGGTGTCTTGGGCTGACCTATGTTGTGCGACCTTTCTCGGTTCACTACGAATGGGTCATGCGTGATGGTTCTCCCCCTGTTCTCGTTCTCGGTGCGACCGGCCGTGTCGGCGGCGAAATTGTCGCCAACCTCGTCGCCAACGGTCGCAACGTCCGCGCAGCGACGCGGCGGGCCCGCGAGAGCGACTTGGAGGGCGTCGAGTACGTGCCCTTCGATCTGACATCACCAGCGACGTGGAGCCGTGCGCTCGACGGGGTGATGTCGCTGTTTCTGATGTGGCCGCCGGGCACGACGCCCGAGAAGAACGTCTTCCCGTTTCTAGAGCTGGCGAAATCTTCAGGTGTCGAACGTGTGGTGTTTCTCTCGGTGCTGGGCGCCGACACCATGACGTTTCTGCCCCACGCCAAGATTGAGGCGCGAATTCAGAAGCTCGCCTTCTCATTTGCGTTCTTGCGTGCCGGCTACTTCATGCAGAACTTCTCGACGATGCACGCCGACGACATCATCGAGCGCAACGAAATTGCGCTGCCTGCGGGGAACGGACGGTTGTGCATGGTCGATGTCACCGACGTGGGTGCGGCTGGGGCCACCGCGCTGGTGGACGTGCATGACAACGTCGCTTGGGACCTCACCGGGCCCGACCCCCTGAGCATGGCGGACGTCGCCCAAAAACTGACGGTCGCGCTCGGCCGGCCCATTCGCCACCGCAAGTTGGGTGCTTTGCGGTTCTTCTGGGAGCAAATCCGTCGAGGACAGTCGACTGGGTTGGTGCTGTTCATGGTCGCCGAGTACACCCACGCCAGGATGCACAAGGCCGCCCGCAAGGGAGATGGTGTCCAGCTCGCCTTGGGGCGGCCGCCGACGTCGTTTGAGGGATTCGCCGTGCGCGAACAGAGCTCGTGGGCCGTCAGCGACGACGGTTGAGCAACGGGAGCGGTGGAGCTCGAGCTCAGCTGACCTCCGCCCACCTCGACTGTCGTCTCTTCGCCCCCCCTCGAAGGCGACACCGTCGTCGGCGGGCGACCTGAGGTGCTCGCTACTTCTGCCCTCCCCCCTCGACAGCAGGCACGGCCACAAAGCGCGCGCCCCCGCCTCGGCGAACCCACAGCAGCAACGCTCCCTCATCTTGCAGCAGCTTCATCGCTTGCTCGACGTCGCGAACGCCTTTGCGCTGAATCTGCGCGATGACATCTCCGCGTCGCAATCCGGCCCGTGCCAGGCGACTGTCGTCGGGGAGGTCGACCACCACCACGCCTTTCTCTCGTTCGACGCCCAAGCGCTGTCCGATGCGGCTGTTGGTGGGGGCGAGTCGCAGTCCGTCTGTGGTCGAAGCCGTCGCGGCTTCATTCGGTTTTCGGTCGGCATCAAGAGCGCCCAGTACGACGTCGATGCTGTTGTGCGCGCCATCGCGCCACACCTTCAGTGTGACTTTGGCGTTGGGCCCGGCTTGGGCGACGGTGTTGCGCAGTTCGGCAACAGAGCGCATCGGCTCGCCGTCGAGCTCGAGCACCACGTCGCCCAACTCAATGCCGGCTTTTTCAGCAGGCGAGTCGGGCGCGAAGTCGGCGATGAGAACGCCTTTGGCCCCGTCGTCGAGACCCATCTGCTTCGCAAGGTCGGGCGACAACTCTTGAATCAACACGCCGAGCTGGCCCCGCGCGACTGCACCGTCGTCGAGAAGGTCGCGCATGATGTGCTGCACCATGTCGGCCGGAATCGCGAAGCCGATGCCCGAGTCGCCGCCGCTCTTCGTCAAAATGGCGGTGTTGATGCCGATGAGTTGCCCCTTCAGGTTCACCAACGCGCCGCCCGAATTCCCCGGGTTGATGGCCGCGTCGGTCTGGATGAAGTCTTCGTAGTCGACGATGCCCACGTTCTGCCGGCCCATTGCCGAGATGATGCCCATGGTGACCGTCTGGCCGACGCCAAACGGGTTGCCGACGGCGAGAACGGTCTGCCCCAACCGCAAGGCGTCGGTGTCGCCAAACGAAAGGGCGATGAGGTCGTCGGGCACGGTCTTGAGCTTCAACACCGCCAAGTCGGTCTTTTTGTCGGAGCCGACGACGTCCGCTTCCAACTCCCGGCCGTCGCGCCAGCTCACCTTCACCTCTTTGGCGCCGTCCACGACGTGGTGGTTGGTGAGCAAGATGCCATTCGCATCGACGACGACACCGGAGCCTTGGGAGCGCTGCAGGCGTTCGCGTCGGGGAGGCTGCTGCAGGCCTGGTCCGAAGAACCGTCGAAAGAACGGGTCCGATGACAGGGGGCTTCGTTGGCGCATGGCCGTCGGCAGTGCCTTGACGCTCGAGATGTTCACGACGGCGTCGACAACCTTCTCGGCGGCGTCGGCAATGGGGTCCTTGCTTTCGCAAGCGGCGTCGTCGACGGGGGGCGGGTTCGGCAGCCGCGCCGCAGCGGGGACGTCGTCGGCCGTCGTCGCAACGTTGGCGATGGCTTGCTGTGGGCGTTCCCGCTCGCATGCGGTCACCGACAGACAAAGCAATGCGATGGAGATGGGATGGGCGAATGGACGAAACATGGCCAACGACGACGTCATCATCGAGACTCCTGGTGCTGTGCGAAGGGGACAGCGGTTATTTGTTGGGAGAGGAAGAGGCGGGTGCGAAGCACTCTGTCGGCACCGCCGTCGAGGTGCGCTTGGGCAGCGTGATGCTGAGGACGCCGCAGTCCACCGACCAGCACAGCCCAGATGCCCAGGCGTCCTTGGGCAAAAAGAACGTTCGCTCGACGTCAGCGTACAATCGCTCTCGACGGTGGAGGGTCTCGGCCGGCGAGACCTGCGGCTTCGGGCGTGCGGCCCGAATCACGAGGTGGTCGTCTTCGACAAACACCCAGATGTCGTTCAGCGACGAGCCCGGCACATCACACTCCAGGAGGTAGCCCTCCTCCGATTCGGTGATGTCGACCGGGAGCGGCCGCGTTTGCACCCGGCCGTCGGGCGACAAATTCCACGGCACCAGCGTCGGCGACGGCCAGCTTGAGAAGAATTCTTCGAAGGGAGAAGACACAAACATGAAGCACTCCACGCGCCCCTTGCAGGGGCGCCGAAGGAGCTGCCAACAGCACAGCTCAACGTTGCAAGGAAGGGGAGATGTTCGGGCGCCCGCTCGCGCTCAGGCGTGCATGGCGGACGGGCCACTGGCGCTCGGCGTCATCTCTCGTCGACGTTTGCTTTGCTTCTGGTGTTGTTTGCGTTCGTAGGTGCGGCGAAAGCCTTCGAAGGCCTGTTGCGCAGCGTCGTAGATGTCGTCGCCGTATCCCGCCGCTTTCAGCGGTGTTCCGTGGGCAGAACCGAACAACAACACGCGTGACCGTTGGGGAATGCCGCTGCACGACACCTCGAGGTGCAGGTCGGGGTCTTTGAGTTGCTGTGAGAGGATGCGGGCTTGTTGTCGGAGCCAAGACACCACGGACGCTTGGGTGTCAGGCGCATCGGGACAGTGTCGGACACGGACCTTCAGGTTCATTGTTGTCTCCGTTGCTCCGCGTATGACGAGGTCGCGGAGGCTGTGTCGGCCGCAGACGCGACCGTCTCCTTTCTGGATGGCGGACCCACTCCGCCGTCAAAAACAGGAAACACAGATTTGGCAGCGTCTAGTCCCGAGATCTGGATCTGCTCGGAGCGCCGTACCGCAGTGCCCCCCCCCACGACGAGAGCGTCGACGGTGCGTGTTGCGCTTGCAGTCCCGCACGAAAAAGAAGCCGGCCCGACGCGTGCCAGGCCGACCATTGGACACCTCGGCGGATGCCTCGAAGAAGACGCCCGCCGCATGGGCAAGCGTCGTGGTCTGTCACTCAGACCACCAATCCACCCGCGCTGGAAGACTGCCGTGGGAGCCCGTCTGGCGGAGGTGGTTGGCGCCCCAGCAGAAGGCAGCTCCAGACGCAGTTCGAGCGCAGACGTGGTCGGCGCCACTGGCAAGCTCTGTCACCACGCCTTCGATGGTGTCGACGTGCATGGGCGTCGTCACCGGCCCCATCCCATGACCGCCGAGTTGCATGTGGTTGTTGTCGCCCAAGCAATGAACATCGCCCACGTCGTCGACGTAGCACATGTGGTGAGCACCCACGGCCACCTGCACCGCTCCAGCGGTTCCTTCGACCAGTTGCATCGCCCCCGTGGGATCGAAGTCGACGTACGACGACCGGTTCTCTCCCCAGCACCAAACCCCTTCGGCAGCGGCGGCGCACACTGTGCCGAGGTAGGCGTCAATGTCGCGCACATCGTCGAGGGGAACACGCACCGGCGTCGTCGACGCTGGCCCCGCGCTGCCCAGCACCTGGGAGGGGTTGTCGCCCCAACACCAGGCCTCGTCGTCGAGTGTGCGAACGCAAGCATGCGCGGTGTCGACCATCAGGTCGACGATGCCTGCAGGTGCGTTGGGCACCGGCATGGGAACATCGGAGTCGTCGCCGGTCACAAAGTCTTCGCCCCAGCAATCGATGCCACCGTTGTGGTGCACCACGCAGGTGGTGTCGTCGCCCGAGTCGACCAACGCAGCGCTGCCGATGGACTGTGCCCCCACTGCGTTGTCGCCCCAGCACGACAGCTCGGACTGTGCCGACGACAACGCGCACGCCTGGTGGCCACCCGCCGACAAAGCAGCAGCAGGTGGAACATCGACGATGAATCCGTCGCCGTTGGATTGGGGGGCGCTTGGCGCGTCGCCGCCGCACATGACGCTGCCGTCGTGCAGGATGCCGCAAGTGAAGTCTTCACCAGTCGCAATGTGTGCGAACGACGGGCTGCAGACCGGTGTCGACGTCGTCGTTCCTGGCTCGAGCGTGATGTGACCACAGACCTCCCAAGGCACACACGCGGTTTGGGCATCGCTGTCGTCGTCGTAGAACCCCTCCAAACACGGGCTGCACATGCCGCTCTGCAATGTGGTGCCGGGGGGGCAATCCGGCGCGGGTCCAGCGTCGACGTCCGCATGCCCGGCGTCATCGTCTTGCCCGGCGTCATCGTCTTGCCCCGCGTCGTCGTCTTGCCCGGCGTCGTCGCGGCCCGCGTCGATGGAGATGTGTCCGGCGTCTGAGTCTCCACCGTCTGAGTCCCCACCATCTGAGAGACCGGCGTCGACCCCAGCGTCGTCGACGGCGCCCGCGTCGGCAGAAACTGGGCCTGCGTCGACGACAACAGAGGCGTCGAATGGAGGAGGCGCATCGGTGGGGTCACATGCGCCGCAAAGCAGCAGCGACACCAGAGGGAGGCGTTGAACAAGGGAAGGCGACATCGGCATTGTGGTCCTGTGGTTGGCCCCTACGGTCGGGGAATGTGCCCCCACCTGTGCAGAGCCCACACCAACCGGACGTGCAAGGGTCACGGGTTCTCGACGCCAGGTTCAGAGGTTCAGTCAGCTGTCGCTGGGTCCGTCCACGACGACACATGCGCTTCACACACGACGGTGCCGCCCAGAACACGTCCAGCACGCCGCCTTCACAACACCGTTCGCAGCCCCATTTGCCGGCGGCTTCAACGCGTCGACATGTCGTTGGAGCGGCGGGTGCTGCCCGCAGCTGCAGCGACGCAGCAAGACGCGCGACGACGACGACTGAGATGGGCCCCGTGCCCCGAATGCTGTAGAAGACACCCATGAACCTGCGTGATTTGGAGTACCTCGTCGCCGTCGCCGACCTTCGTCATTTTGGGCGGGCGGCGAAGCAGTGCCACGTCAGCCAGCCCGCGCTGAGCTCGCAAATCAAAAAGCTGGAGAGCGAGCTCGACGTCGTTCTCTTCGAACGCACCAACCGCAGCGTCATGCTGACCCCTGTGGGGCATTCGGTGGTGCAAATCGCCCGGCGCATGCTCGCCGACGCCGACCTCATTCGCGAGACGGCGGCAGCCGCCAAGCATCCGCTCGCTGGCCGCTATCGGCTGGGGGCGTTTCCGACGCTGGCGAGCTACCTGTTTCCCCACTTGGTTCCACGGTTGCGCGAGCGGATGCCGCAGCTTCGCCTGGTGCTCGTCGAAGAAAAGTCGGACGACCTCCTCCAACAGCTGCGTCGAGGCAAGATTGACGCAGCGTTTTTGGCGTTGCCGATTTCTGAAGACGGGTTCGTCGTCGAGCCTCTCTTCGAAGACGACTTCGTCGTCGCTGTAGGCACAACGCATCCGCTGTCAGGCTGCAAAGAAGTGGGCGCCAACGAGCTGTCCAAGCACCGCTTGCTGTTGCTCGACGAGGGGCACTGCCTGCGCGATCAGTCGTTGGAAGTTTGCGATCTCATGGGCATCGGCGAAGACACCGACGTACGCGCCACCAGCCTGGAGACGCTGCGGCAGATGGTGCGCGCCGACGCGGGGGTCACGCTCATGCCGCGCATTGCGGTGCGCGATGGGGATCCTGGCGTGCGGTACATCCCGTTCGCGGGCACCGCGCCATTTCGCTCCATCGCGTTGGTCAGGCGCAAGACCTGTGCGCGCACCGAGGTCTTCGACCATGTTGTCGACGACGTTCGGGCGTGGGCCGCAGCCTCGTCGCACCGGTTGGCGTAGGCAGCGGGGCCGGCACCGGGTTTCATAGCCGCTGGTTATGAAAACCATCCAAACAATCAAATATTCAGATCCGACAGCAATCAATAGGGTCTTTTTCATAGGCAAGGTTACCAATGCGGTCGACTGCTTCGGCTGCGTGGGGCCTCCCAACGGTTCGCCGTACGAAGGAGCTGTCATGAAAAACACGCTGATGGTCGTTTCATTTTTAGCCACCACGGTCTTGTGGTTGGGGGTGGCCCACGCCACGCCCCCTGGCTTTCACAGCGGCATGTCGATGGGGCAGCAATCCCCGCACCACAAGCACCGGCCGTCGTCGGTGCAGGCGTGGTGGCCCAACCAGGTGGACCTGTCGAGGCTGCGACAAAACGCCTACGTCGCTGACCCCATGGGCGCCGACTTCGACTACCTCGCCGCTTTTGAAAAGCTCGACCTCAAGGCGGTGAAAGCCGACATTCACAACGTGTTGACGACGTCACAATCGTGGTGGCCGGCTGACTTTGGCAACTATGCGGGCCTGTTCATTCGGCTCGCGTGGCACAGCGCGGGCACCTACCGCGCAGGCGACGGCCGCGGCGGCGCCAACGGCGGCCAACAGCGGTTCGAGCCGCTCAACAGTTGGCCCGACAACGGCAACCTCGACAAAGCACGTCGGCTGTTGTGGCCCATCAAACAGAAATACGGACACAGCATTTCTTGGGGCGACCTCATGGTGCTCGCTGGCAACGTTGCCCTCGAGAACAGTGGGTTCAAGACCTACGGCTTTGCCGGTGGACGCGTCGACGCCTGGGAGCCAGAGCTTGTGTATTGGGGGCCGGAGTCGAAGTTTCTCGCTTCACAGCGTTTTCACGGCAAAGGCAAAAAAGAGAAGCTCGAAGACCCGTTGTCGGCGTCACAGATGGGCCTCATCTACGTGAACCCTGAAGGCCCTGAGGGCAACCCCGACATCTTGGCGGCGGCGCAACGCATTCGTCTGACCTTTGGCCGGATGGGCATGAACGACGAAGAGACGGCCGCCCTCATCGTCGGGGGCCACACCCTCGGCAAAGCGCATGGCGCCCACCCTGCGCAAAAATGTGTTGGCAAAGAACCGGCGGCCATGGGCGTCGAAGCACAGGGCTTCGGCTGGAAGAACAAGTGCGGCACAGGCAAAGGCAAGGACGCCGTCACCAGCGGTCTCGAAGGCGCATGGACGGTGACGCCCGTGCAGTGGAGCAACAACTACGTGCAGAACCTCTACGCGTTCGAGTGGACGAAAACGAAGAGCCCTGCAGGCGCCATCCAGTGGACGCCGAAAAACAAAGACGCCAAGTTCGTGCCCGACGCTTTCGACCCCAGCAAGCGACATGCGCCGGTGATGTTCACCACCGACCTCGCGCTGCGCTACGACCCGAAGTACGGGAAGATCACCAAAGCCTGGTTGAAGAACCCACAAGCAATGAACGACGCCTTCGCCCGCGCATGGTTCAAGCTCACCCACCGCGATATGGGGCCGAAGGCCCGCTACGTCGGCCAAGAGGTGCCGCCCGACGATTTGATTTGGCAAGACCCCTTGCCCAAAGCGTCGTCGTCGACGTTGACCCCCGCCGACATCGCCAAGCTGAAGAAGAGCATTGCTCGCAGCAAACTCTCGAACTCCGAACTCGTTCGGGCCGCTTGGGCCGGTGCCGTGACCTTCCGCGACACCGACCTTCGCGGCGGAGCCAACGGAGCACGCGTTCGATTGGCCCCGCAAAAAGACTGGGACGTCAACGACCCCAAAACCCTCGCCAAGGTCGTCAAGGTGCTGGAGCGTGTGCAACAGAAGTTCAACGCCAAGAGCAAGCGCAACGTTTCGTTGGCCGACCTCTTGGTGCTCGGCGGTGGCGTCGGCGTCGAACGTGCTGCCAAGGCCGCTGGGGTGTCGGTGCAAGTGCCCTTCACCCCGGGCCGCGTTGACGCCACCCAGAGCCAAACCGACGTGAAGTCATTCAACTTGCTGCGTCCCGCTGCCGACGGCTTTCGCAACTACTACAGCAAGCGTGCACGGCTTTCGGCGGCGGACATGCTCGTCGATCGCGCCGACATGCTCACTTTGACAGTTCATGAAATGACGGTTCTGGTGGGCGGACTGCGCGTCCTCGACGCCAATGCCGGACGTTCCAAGCATGGCGTGTTCACCAAGCGGCCCGGCGTGTTGAGCAACGACTTTTTCGTCAACCTCCTCGACATGTCGACGGAGTGGAAGCGGGGCAAGCAGGCCGGCGTCTACGTCGGGTACAAGCGTGGTACGCGTGCGAAAAAGTGGACGGCGACCGAAGTCGACTTGGTGTTTGGCTCCAACGCCGAGTTGCGTGCCGTCGCAGAGGTCTACGCCTACAACGACGGCCAAGCCAAAATGGTCGACGACTTCGTGAAGGCGTGGGTGAAGGTCATGGAGCTCGACCGCTTCGACCTTCGTTGAGCCGAGACGTCTGACTTGCGGGCGGGGCTGACTGCGGCCCCGCCCTTTTTGTTCGCTCAATTTGGCTGCTGGGTTGGCCCTCGTGAAGTTTGTGGGTCTCGCTGGGCTCACGGTTTGTGAGGCATTTGCACCGGCGCCCTGGCAGCGGGGCCTCTGTGCGTTTCCACCATTTCTCGTCGCCAAGGGCGACTGCACTCCTGACGGCCATCGTGTTTCAGCTGGGCCTGCTGCGATGGCTTCTTCGGCGGTTTGATGCGATGGCCACTCGGTGACTCACGTGCTCCCCATCGTCGACAGCGCCTGACGTCGACGTCGACGCCCCAGAAAAGCGAGCCCCAACACGAACAGCACCGCCTGCGCAACGCTCACCGGCTGTCGCGCTCCAGAGCTGCAGTGACAAACCGTTGGCGTCGAAGGCGCGCTGGTCGTCTGCGGTGTGCTCCAACCGACGAAGCGACCTGACGCATCAAACCGACCCACACGAAACGCGTTTTGCGTCGTCGCGTCGCCGTCCCAGAGTTCGCCGTTGTCGTCCGCGCAGGAGAAACGGCCGACCAACCCGCGCGAAGGGAGCGCATCCTCCCAGTCCATTGCCGTTGCGTCGTCGACGTTGTCGTCGAGGGCCACGACCTCAAGGCCGGGCTCTGACGATGTCTCGTAGTATGTGGCCCAACCGCCGCCGCATACGCTGACCAGCGTTGTGTTGATGGAGCGCCCGAGCTCGACGGTCGGAAGGCGTTCGGCGTCGACCTCAAGGGAGGCGTCGACTGTGAACTGAATGGGGCGAATCTCAGCGGCGGTGCGGGCGACGACGTCAATCCAGGAATAGGTCCCGGAGGCAAGCTGCGACGGTGGCGACGCACGCCACCACTGTCCAATCGCCTCCCACTCCAGGTCGACGACGTTGCCATCCGCGTCGAGGACGTCTGGTTCGCCTTGTGGGCCAAACCCACCGTGCCAAAGGAATAGGACTTCCGGAGGGACGACCGACCCGTCAGCAGGCCAAGTTGCCGGCGGCCGTTCGCAGCTGCAAGCCGCCGCGTCGGAGCCAGCCAAGGCCCCCACCACCCACGCCAGCACCGCCACCTGTGAGAACAACCGCAACATCAAACCTCGTCCCATATGCATCGTCCCTTTCTCGCAGTTCCCTCCGTTGTCAGGGCCGGGCCTGCCCCCCTCGTCGTCGAACCTCATTGGGTGGCCGCTGTTGTCGAAGAGAAGCTTTTTCTCACTTTGGTCGACAGCCCGCCACAACCACCCGGCCACCAGCCCCACGCCACATTCGACGACGAAAGCCCGCCTCGCATTCGACGCATCCAGGAGTCTCATTGCGCCGCTCCGCGCAGCTGCACCAAACGGCTGCGATGTCTTGGCTAGGACGTCGTTGGCGACGACGCGACGCCCTTGACTCCGGCGAGCACAAATCGAACGAGTTGGGCCGCAGCCTCGTCGGTGGGAGGTCGCGCCTCCTCTGGAACCTGCTGCCGCGCCGCCATGTGAAACATGATGAGACCCACGAAGCTCATGGCGCCGTACAGAGGGTCGACGACGGGAAGCTCACCGCTTTCGACGCTCTCCTGAAACAAGCTCGCAATCGACGCCATGCTCTTCGTCTGCAGCTCTGTCGTTCGCTGTCGGTCGTCCTCCGCCAGCGGCATGGTGTCGAGCTGGGCAATGAGACGGACTGAGGCCGGCCGCGTTTCGCCGAAGGCAAACACGCGCTCTGCAAGCGTCAGCAAGCGGTCGTGCAGCGACGAGCCTTCTGGCAGCTCGCCCACATCGCCGAGAAACGACTCCAGCGTCGGAAACACGATGTGCTGCAGCAAGCCGTCTTTCGAGCCGAAGTGGTAGTACAGCGTCGGCGCAGTGATGCCCGCTTCACGGCAAATCATGCGAATCGACGTCGACGCCACGCCGTGTTCAGCAAAGAGTGCGGCTGCGATTTCTGCGATGCGCTCTTTGGTGGACATGGTGTCGTCGTCATTTTGCAGGGTGCTCATGGGTCTCTCAAGAACCGACGGAGGGTTGCCCAAGCCATCTCGGTCTCCGGCAAGTCGGTCTTGAACCATACATGGGGCAAGTCAGGATAGGCATCCACTTGGACGCTCACGTCGTCGCTGCTTTCGGCCTTGGCCGCAAGGGCAAGGACGTCGGGCAACATGAGTTCATGTAAGCTAACAAACACCAGGATGCGCCCGAGCCCATCGACGTCGCCGAGCAGCGGCGACACCATGGGGTGGTCGATGTCGACGTCGTCGGCCCACATCGCGCCCGTCCATTGCAAGGTTTCGCGGTCGAGCAAGCAGTCGAAAGCTTCCATGTCATCGATGTCTGGGTTCGCCAGGCTCACGTCGAGCCAAGGCGAAAACAAAACCATGCGCGTGGGCGCCCTGGAGTGGCCGTCGTCGCGGAGCTGCTGCCCAAAGGCCAACGCCAAGCCACCTCCGGCACTCTCGCCGACAAACGCGACAGGGAGGTCGTCGTTCGACAAAGCCAATGCATAGGCATCTGTCAGGCGGGCAAACGCCGTCGCTGCGTTGTGCTCCGGAGCAACGGGGTAGTCGATGTACGACACCCGCGCCTGCGTCTCGTCGACGAGCCGGCGCACGATGGACTCGTCTTCGTCGGTGAGCCCCATTTTGCCGAGCACGTATGCCCCGCCGTGCCAATAGAAGATGTGCTGCGTGGGTGGGATTCCCATCGGCGCCACCGTCAACATGTGGTCGCCCGCATCCGTGACGTCGACATGCACGTTGTATTGCGTGCGCAATGCGTCAGACGGCACCAACCCTTCGTCGGTGCGCGGCGGGTTCTCGAAGTAGCCCCGCAAGAACATCTTGGGCTGCAGTACACAAGTCGCCGTCCGTTGCACTTGCGCTTCGAACGACGTTTCTTCGACGACAGGTGCGACATCCCGCCCGGGCTGGGGCGAGGCGCATCCGCACAATGTCAGGAGCATCCCCAAGACGTTGGCCACAATCGGGCGGGTCATGACGTCCTCCCGCAGACGCCGACCACCTCACGAACGTGTCGGCCGTTGACGGCACAGTCGAGGAGAAACGCCGCGACGTCGTGGCGCGCGATCGCCGCCGACGGAAACGGACCTGGCTGTTGGGCTTCCACAAACACGCGCATGCCCTGTGACGGCGCATCGGACAAAAACGACGTGCGCACGAGCGTCCACATTTGTTGCGACTCCCGCACGTGGGTCTCCATCTGATGGGCACTGGCGACGAGGGTGCGCAACATCCGTCGCAACAGGCGCCCCGACCACGTGGTGTCGGCAAAGGCGAGCCCCGTCGACGTCACCAACAATGGGCGCTGTCCGACGGCGTCCATAGCGCTGGCGAGTGCTTGGCCCGACTTTGCGTACACCGCTGCCGCGTTCGACGTGGGTCGTCGAGGCCCCAACACCGACATGACGACGTCGTGGCCGTCGATGAGCGGCGCAAGGTCGCGTGCGTTGCAGGGGTCTGCGAGCCGAACGCATGCATTGCCGTCTGCTCGCTTAAGCTCTTCTTCAGCGGACCTCGACCGCACCACCGACGTCACGGTGTGTCCCGCGTCGATCGCCTGCTGGCAAACGGCTCGTCCGGTGCGACCATTCGCGCCCAACAACAAGATGTGCATGGTTCCTCCGATGTTGAACATATAACTATCGTTAGATATTCACGTTCACAAGCGGATCCCTCAGCCCGGTTTGTGGCGACCGAAGAACGGCCAGACCTGCATCCGACGCCCGAGCACCAAGCCATTCCATAGGCCACCCTGCGCGTTCTCACCGGCCGACATCGTTCGCTGATGGCCTGGTGACGACGTCATGATGGGATCATGACAGTGCTCTGAAGTCGGCTGCCGTACCCTGGTTGGAGTTGCACTCTGGAGGCGAACATGGCGGTCGGGTCATCACTGAGCGAGCCCTTCACCACTGCGGCACGCGTTTGGCGGGGCTGGTGGGCGCTCTTTGTGTGGAGCGCTTGCGCCTTGTCGGGGTGCCAGACCACGCCCGATGTTGGGCCACGTCCGTGGCCGCCGGCGACAACGGTGGAGAAGGCCCTCAGGCACCCGAGCGATGTGATGCACGTGGACGGGGTGGTCATCGCCGCGCACACGGACGTCTGCCCGCGCTGCCCTCCGCGTTCCCACTGCGACCCCTGCAACGTTCGCTTTGTCGACATTGCCGACACAGCCATCGCGCCGCGGGAGGTTCTTCATCTGTGGCTCGACGAGGAGCCATGTCCGCAAGCCGTTCCGGGCCGCCGCATCTCGGTCTTGGTTCGCAACTCGAGTCGCCAAGTGATCGACTGCAAGGCCTCCGTGAGAGACACACAAGGAAGCCGCCGATGACGCCCACTCGAAATGCCCTGCCTTTGGTTCTTTCGCTGCTGTTGACGTCGTGTGTCGACGACGCACCACCTGTCGACACACCCAGCGTCATCGAGAAAGACGCTGCGTCACCGGTGTCGGCCCTGGAGGAGAAACCGCCCCCGCCGCCCGTGGATGCTGGCGTTGCCGCCGCAGCATCGTCTCCTCCGGTGGCGGCGTCGAACGCTGCAACGCCGTCGACGATGCACCCGCCTGAGAAGCAGGCGGTGCCGAGCGGCGTTGAAGCTTGGGTTCGTGAACCTGCCCCGTCGTCTTCGACGACAACAGGCCTCACCCCCTCTTTGCGTCACAACGTCGTTGCGCTTCACGCCCGTCCGTCGACGCTGTTTTGCACGGCGTGGCCCGAGCGGGATTGGCGTGCGCTGTGGTCTGCTCCTTGGCCGCACCTTCAAGCCCTCGACGTCTCTGTCGGAGATGCAAAGAGGCTGCGTACGCTTTTTGCCAGTCGAACCGGCGCCGGCCTGCGGTCGCTTTCACTCTGCACGTCGAGAGCTGGAGTCGACGCCGTCTTCAAGGAAGACCTCTCGCGGCTGCGCCAGCTTCGCCTCGAGACGTCGTTCGACGTCAACGAGGTTCTGCGTCGAGACCGCTTGCTCACCGAGGCGCAAGTCTCCAACCTGGTGCGACACCCGAAGCTCCAACAGCTCAACGCGCTCGCCCTGGTGGGAGGCGACTCCGAGGCCACCAAGAGCCTGACGCCGACGACGCTGCAGGTGCTGCGCGCCGACTTTGCCTTGGCAAACGTGACCCACCTCGACCTTCGGTGGTCAGGCGCAAACCCGGCCGACCTGCTCGACGCGCCTTGGCTGGCGCAGCTCCAAACGCTGTGCCTCGGCGGGCGCCACAGCCAGAGCCAAGAGGTGCTGCAGGGCCTAATGGCTCGGGGGCCATGGCCGCGGCTCCAGAATCTCCAGCTGACGACGTCGGGCGTGCGTGCGTCGGCCGCCGAACGAGAGAAACTGCAGAGACGGTTCGACGGTCGCATCTTGTGGGAGGAGGACTGCCCCAAGCCGGAAGCACCGTGGAAGGTGAGCAACCGGGTCACGTACCAGCTGCTCCGACCTTGACCGCGTCGGCCCCAGGTTCGGCTCCCTTCAGTTTGACATTTGCTGAACTGTCGGCACTGTGACACCGCCGGCAACAACATGACGTCAGACGGCAAAAAGCCGCGCTGGGCCGAGCACCATGGTGGTCTGCAGCCACGACCGCGAACCGGCGAGAGGGGCACCTACGCTTCCCCGGGCAACGGCGCGGCCAACGTTGAGGGTGCCGCCGGCGGGGGGCGCACCACCAGCGCCGACGCCCCATTTGGCAGAGCGGCTTCAACCACCTCGACGTCGAACGCCGCTTTCAAGTGCTGCGGCGTCAGCGCTCTGGTGACCTCGTCGCTGACCACAACACCACCGTCGCGCAACACCACGACGTGATCGGCGTAGGTTCTCGCCAGCTGGAGGTCATGCACCACAGCGACGACGCACGCGCCTGTCGTCGCGCGTTCGCGCATGCGCTGAAACACCAGGTGCTGGTGCTTGGGGTCGAGGGCGGAGGTCGGCTCGTCCAACAAGACGAGGCCATCGGCGACACCGTCGAGCTGGGCCCACACCCGCGCCAGCTGCACGCGTTGCTGCTCGCCCCCCGACATCGTGGGGTACGTCCGTGCCGCGAGGTCATCGGCTTCAAACGTCGTCAGCGCACGAAAGGCCACAGCGTCGTCGTCACCAGCTGCGCGATGGCGCCACGGAAGCCGCCCAAGGCGCACAATGTCGAGCCCGGAGAAGTCAAACGGGACGTGCAGCTGTTGTGGAAGCACGGCACGTCGACGGGCGAGACCCACGTTGTCGACGTCCTGGAGCGGGACGTTGTCAAAGAGGATGCGTCCACCCCACAGAGCGAGGTCCCCAGCAAGCGTGTGCAACAGTGTCGACTTCCCCGACCCATTGGGGCCGCAGATGGCCACCACCGTCGACGACGACAGCGAGATCGAGACGTCAGCGAGCACGGTGACCCCGCCCCGCTCGACACACAGGGAGTCAATGCGCACGTCCATCACACCACTCCACGACGACGCGACAGCAGCCACAAGAAGAAGGGGGCCCCCAGCAACGACGTCACAATGCCCACGGGCATCTCTGCAGGCGCAAAGGCCGAGCGGGCGATGACGTCAGCTGCAAGCAGCAAAACGGCACCCAACACGGTGGCCCCAGGCAGCAGCCGTTGGTGTTGGGGTCCAATCCACAACCGCCAAAGGTGGGGCACGACGAGGCCGACAAAACCGATGGCGCCACACGTCGACACGGTGGCACCGACGACGACAGCCGAGAGCAAAATGCAGATGCGCTTCGCCTGCTCCACGCGAATGCCGAGGTGCCCGGCGGCGGACTCGCCCAGACACATCGCATCCAACACGGGGGCCATGCGCTGCAACCCAGCTCCGCACACCACGACGACGGGCACGGTCACGGCAACCGACGACCACGTCGCTCCACTCAGCGACCCCAGCATCCAAAACGTGATGTCGCGCAGCTGGGCGTCGTCGGCGATGAACAACAAGAACCCAAGCCCTGCGGCCGACAAGGCGTTGATGGCGACGCCGGCCAGAAGCAGCGTGCCCATCTGTGTGGTGCCCGATCGACGTGAAAGCGCCATGACGACGACGATGGCGACCACACCACCGGCGCAGGCAGCCATCGGCGAAAGGACATGGCCGAGCACGGCCAACACGGGCACCGCCTGCTGCAAGACAATGCCGGCGGCGACGGCAAAGGCTGCCCCCGTCGACACCCCAATGAGCGCGGGGTCGGCCAGCGGGTTGCGAAACAACCCTTGCAACACGGCGCCGGCCAGCGAGAGTCCGCCCCCGACGACGAGGGCCAGCAGCACGCGCGGCAGGCGAATGTCGACAACCACCGCCGACATCGCCCGTGACGCAGGCTCGCCTTCGACGAGACCCACGCTCGACAGCAGAACGCGCGCCACGTCAAAGGGAGCAATGGACAGCGCGCCGGTGCCGAGCCCACCGACGACGACGACGAGCAGGGCGAGAAGAAGCGCCGTCCACACCCGCCGCAAGCGGGACGGCGGCCGCACCAAGGACGAGGTCATCTGCGTTGAGTTCAACGGACGAGGTCTCGAACCGTTTGGATGGCGAGCGGCAGACGCGGCCCAAAACCCAACAGCAGCACGTCGTCGACGGCGACGACCCGCTTGGTCTTGCCGGCCGGTGTCAAAGACACCCCTGGCGCGCGCAACACGCCGTCGACGCCTTTGACCGGCCCCAAAGCGCGCTGCGGAATGAGCAGCACGTCGGGCGCCGCCACGACCATGCCCTCTGCCGACAAGGGCTTGTATCCCTCGTACGACGTCATCGCGTTCTGGACGCCGGCCAACGTCAAGATGCCGTGTGCTGCCGTGTTCGTGCCCGAGAGCATCATCGCACCGTTGCCCCGTGCGTAGATGAAGCCGACCCTGGTCTTGGCTTTGTCGTTGGCCAGCGGCTGCAGCGCCTGCATCTGGTGTTGCACGCGGGCGACAAGGGCCTCCCCGTTGTCGACGAGGTGAACGGCTTTGGCGACGGCGCGGATCTTTGCATACAGCCCGTCGACAGACGGCGTGGACGGGACCTGATGCATCGCGAGTCCGGCGGCTTTGAGTTGCTGCAGGACTTGGGGCGGCCCCGCCTGGTCGGTGTGCACAAAGACATCTGGGCGCAGACTCAAGATGCCTTCGGCGGCCAATGCTCGGTGGTAGCCGATGTTCGGCAACGCCTGACTGGCCGCAGGGAAGCGGCTGGAGGTGTCGCTGCCGACGACATGGTCACCAACGCCGAGGGCAAAGAGGATTTCCGTCACCGACGCACCGGCCGAGACGATGCGTTGCGGCATGTCTGCAGACGCCCCCAGCAGCAGAACGCTGGCGCTGGCAGCAGTGCCGCCCACGAGCAAGCGACGACGAGAAAGACGAGAAAGACGGCTCACAACTTGCCCCCATTGACGCGGGCGCGCTGCAACACGTCGATGACGGCGTGCCGCAACCCGGCGCCGTCGACCTCTTTGCCGAACGAGAAGTGGTACCGCTGTTCGTCGGCCAACAATGCAAAGCCGGTGCGGTCGACGTCGACCATGCGCACAGCTTGAGGCGAGACGTCGTACACGCCTCGACACATCTCGCGCATGTTCTCGACGTGGTCGTCGTTCATGTGGGCCGCGGCGTGCTCCGCAGCTTGTTGAAAGGCCTCGTCGGCCGTTCGCAAAAGTTCGTCGCCTCTGAGCCAGCAAATCTTGCCGAAGCCCGCGATGTACCGTGCCTTCTTCAGCGCCCCCATCCGCCAGAACGAGAAGCTGTGGGTCGACGCATATCCGCGTGCAGCGGGGACTCGTTCGAAATACCGCGCGGCGATGTCGTCGTGTTCGTCTTGGGTGATTTGCTCGGCATCGTCTGCACCGTCGGTCGACAGCCGGTGAAACGCGCCGACCAGCGACAGCCGCCAACCCGCTTGCGGGTCGCCCACTACGTCGGGCTGGCGAATGAACAGCGATGCGCGCGGGTCGTGCCGTAGGTTGGCGGTGTGGGCGGCGATGCTCGCGGTGTAGATGACCGGATGCCCCCGCCAGTCGAGCGCGAACGGCACCACCGAGCCGAAGGGGTGTCCGGCGAGGTCGGGCTTGGCCGCCAACGTGCACAGCGTGGCAGACGTCGTGGTCAACAACCAGGCGCGCGCCGCCTGTGCAGGGTCGTCGACGCGGGCGAACTGTTCGGCATCGCGTTCGACCTGAAATGGGTCTTCAATGCTGGAGATGTCTTCAGCTTCAGACATGGAACCTCCTGGGGAACGTCGTCGTCAAAAGGCGCTGACGGCCGACCATGTGAAATGCATCCAGCCCGAAGTGCCGTCCGCGTCGTAGTACCCATCGATGCGCAGCTTGAAGGTGCTGCCCTCGACGGTGCGCACGACGTAGACGCGCTCCTGCGGCTGCAGGCTGTGGGAAAAGAGGTCGTAGGCGTACCAGGGGTCTTCGTTGAAAACCGTGCCGCCGGGGTCGCGCTCGTCGGGGTCGCCGACGTCGTCAGACATCCACCCCTCCCCTGGCGCCGACGTGACCTCGTCGAAGACGGCATCGGGAAGCACCGCCACCTCGACGCCGCCATCTCCGCTGGCGCCCCCATTCGACTTCACCACCATGCGGCGAAAGGCGAGGTCCCAGCTGGCGTTCTCTTCGTCGACAGCGCCTGCCGTTTCAAAGTCGAAATGCACCCAACGGTCGTCATCGGTGGCGTCCACCACCGACACCAACGCGTCGCCGTCTTCGACGGTGCAGACCTCGTCGTCACAGCGCGGTGGAGGATTCTCTGGAACGTAGGGGCACGCGCCAAAGGCGAAGAGCGCAGACACGGCCCACGACGACAAACAAAAGCGGCGAACCATCACGACTCCTGGTCAACAACAGAAAACGAAGGCAAGGCGTCCTCCAGGTCACGGCCGTCAAGCGCCTCGGTCTTCACCGCGCACGACGGACTGAGCGTCACGCGCAGCTGGCCGCCCACGCGCTCCAGGGCAAAGTCCCACTCCCGCTCGTCGGGAGGCTGAAGTTGGTCGGCGACAGAAAAGGCATTGCCGAACGGCATGGCGTCGTCTGCTTGCAAGGCAACAAACACCAGGCGCCCTTCCGCAGGGAGCGGTACGTCCACGTCTGTTGTCGTTGAGAACGGGCCGAAGCCGTCGCCTTCGTCGTTGAGCGTGGCCGACGCAAACGAGATCGATGCCGATGTGTCGTCGAGGTGGAGCGTGAATCGCTCAAGCGTCCGCCGTGGGGTGAGAAGAAAGTGCACCCGCTCCTCGTCGAGGTCGGCGCCAATGGCCATTCCCTGCACCGGGAGGTTTGGCGCCATCCGCTTTCGCTCCCAGTTGAGGTCGGCCGAAGCGCTCGACGGCAATGTGAGGACGGCGTCGGGGGCGGGCAGGTTCTGCAACTCGACTCCCTCGTGGGTCGAAACCGTCACCTGATGCGACAGGGGCATGGCGTCGACGCTGTGCACGAAGAGGCCAGGGTTGCCGACGACGAGACCGGCTTCGGCCACAAGGAGGGGAAACACCCGTGCCTGCAGATGCCAATCGTCGTCGCAATCCACAGCCGCGGCTTGCAGCAGGTCGACACACACCGGCCCGTCGAAGCGAACGCTGTGCGGCGTTTGACACTCGACGGCGTCTTGCCACCCGTCGGCGTCGTCATAAGCAGCGATGCCAAACGTGAACCAGCCCGACGCGGCGGAGTCGGCGTCATAGTACGAGCGAACGTCAACGCCGACGTGGTGGCGCCCATTCACATCGTCAATCGCAAATATGTAGGACTGAGGCCGTGGCGTCAGAATGTGCGTCACGGCGTCGTAGGCGTACCAGCTGTCGGCGATGGCGGGTTGGTCGCGCACAAACGAAGTGACGTCGAGCAACACCTCATCGTCAGACGCCGCGCTGCGGTCAGGCGGGGCACACCCTCCTGCCAACAGCAAAACGAGGACAGGCATGAAATGGCGATCGGAAAAGCACATGCGCAAATTGATAATGAATTTCAAAATTGATTTCAACAGTATTGATCTTGAATTTCATTTTCAAAGTTGTTGACGGCCGAGGGCGGTTGCTTCACACTGCCCACAGAAATGTGGCGTTTCTCGGCGCCCAGAACGATCGCGATGCGGTTGCTTCTGGGCGCCTTCTTTTTCGCCGTTGTCGACGAGCGCGCCGCCGTCGCCTGACGGCAGCAAGCACACCCAACGTTTTGTCAAACCGCAAATCCGCCTGAGCAGATCCACACCTGAACTCGGCATTTTTCGGCCCACCCCCGTAACGAATACGTCACAGCAACAGAGACATCCTTGGAGTTCGCATGTCGTCCCCCCTTCTTCGCCGTTTGCATGCTGTGTGGCCCTTCGTTCGTGAACTGTGGACCGGATGCGCGTCGCTTGTGCCGACGCAGCGAGGCGCAAAGCAGGGCCGCTCACATCCGCCCGCCGCCCAGTCGACGTGGTCGTCTCTTGGAGTGCGGATGGCCCTGCCTGTTTCTCGTCGTGCTGCGACCTTGTTCCCACTCTTGCTCGTCGTGTCGGCCGGATGCAGTGCCTTGCCCGTCGGTGGCGCCCGTGTCGACGCTGTTGACGTCGAGCTTGCGAAGCGCGTGCTGTCAGAGGAAGGGTTTCAAAACCTTGAAGTCCGACAACAAGAGTTCACGCGCGAAGATATGGTCGACTTGCTGCGGTCAGCGGGCCTGCCCGTCAACGACCACCAGGATGCACATGCGAGCATCACGACAGTGGAGGGAACCAAAGACCCGGGAGGTGTCGCTCACATCAGCCTGATGCAAACAAGCACGCCTTGTTGGCCAGAAGATGCGTCCGTCCAATACGACTCGCTCGTCGGAGAGTTCCGGTGGGGGCAAACGGTGCACGAGGTCAGCAGCTGGTGTTTCTTTGTCGACGCTGCGCCCGGCAAAGCCAAACTCTGCGGTCAGCGATTGATGGAGGCGCTTCTCGACAGCGCCGGACGCGACTTGCGGTAGCTGTCGGTGGCAGCACAGCACCAGCCGCCTCACATTCCCGAGAGCGGCTGGCACCGACGTGCACCACGCCGATGAGAACCTGTTCAATTCGAAGTAGGAGAAGAAAATGGGAGCGTTCTTGGTGTTCTTCGACGGCAACCGCCTCGACGACGAGGCTGCCCACGCGGCCGCCATGCAGTCCGAGTTTGTCGCCGGCCAGTCGGCCTACGACGTCGCGGTTTTGCGGGGCGAGGCTTTGCTGCAGAAGATGGCGGCGTTCGATGCGTCCACGCATCTGCCAGAGCTCGCCGCCGAACACCATGCGTGCGTCGAGGTCACGGTGCCCAACGTCGACGACGCCATGGGCCGCCAAAGTGAGTTGTTTGACCTCGAAACGCGGTTCGAGCGGCTGTCAGGCGTCGCCGTCGTCGCTGCCATTCAAGACAACAAGACATTCTACGGGCTTTTGTAGACAGAGATGCCCGGCCCTCGCCGCCTACGCGCCATCGACAGAAACAACTGCGTCGTACTCGGCGTCGAGGTCGGATGCGTCCTTGCTGGCCTCTTCGAAGCTGACTTCAGCATCGGCATCGACGTCTTGTACGCCGGTGAACTCTGAGAGGTCGAAGACGAATGCCCGCTTGGTGAGCGACAACGTACAAACGCCGTCAAACGAGACCGTCGTCGAAGACATGTGGACGCCGTCGGCGGCGGTGCGACTGAAGTTCAAAAACTTGTCTGGCTGGCAGTCACCAAACCCAAAGACACTGAGGAGGGCCGGTGTCTGGGCCGTCCCGCCGAAGTGGGCGTCGAGCGCGACGTCGATGTCGTCGGAGATGCCCGCGTAGTCGGCTTCGTTCTCGGCGGTCAGCACGACGAAGAGGTCGTCTGGGGCGGTGCCCGAGCGCAAGGGCCCGACCGGGTTTTCATCGAGTCGAATCGACGGATTTGGCGTGGATGTCGTTTCGACGCCGCATCCAGAGACCAACAACAGGGCGAGTCCACCCACCAGCATCTGTCTCATGCGTTCTCCTTCAAACATCCAAACCCACGTCGTTCGCGTCGTGCGGCTGCAGGGCGGTTCAAGCCAGCTGCCGCCGTTGTTGTCGCAGCGCCAACGCTTCTTGCGCTTTGTGCACGGCTTCTTCTCGCGTCGCACATGGGACCACTGCCTTCTTTAGACGAGGAGAGAGCCAAGTCAGCGCCGTGAGCACCCCTTTTGCCGCAGCACTGAGCACGACGAACGAGCCGACGCTGACGTCATCGTCTGGTGCGGAGTCGTTCATCCATTGCGCCACAATTTTGCGCTGTCCCGGCGTCATCTTTGCTGTCCCCGTCACGACGACGGCAATGACTTCGTCCCGCCTCCTCGCTCCCGACCGGAGCGCGTCGAGGCGGTCGAGGAGGTCGTACCAGTCGTCGTCCGTCATCGAGCCCGTCGGAAACCCAAGCTCGACCATGGGGTGACGACTTTCGTCGACCACGACGCCCCCCGATTTCTCGCCCTGCATCGTTCCCTCCTGCTCGATGACCCCAGCACGTCGACGACAGTGTACGGCCTGTCGCCGTGACGTGCACGTTTGCGTCGTCGCATTCAGGATGAGCCCAAGCATGTCGCCTTGCTGACGGCGTGGTTCACCATTGGACCACCTGGGAACACAGCGCGGGTGCGGACACCCAAGGGCTTCGTTGGAAACGTCCACTCCCGCTCCCCTACCCTCAAGTGGGCGGAGGGAACATGAGCAACGACAGCAACGCAATCTCGTCACAAGAAGCGATCCGGCTTCTGACGACCGGTGAACAGGACGCCAAAGCGGTCACCGTCTACAACCACAAACTCGAGCTTGTCGGACACAACGACATGTACGAGGCGATGGATGTTGGCATCGCCGACCGCTTCAAGCGGCAGGGCACACACCTCTCGGCGCTCTACCTCGACTCAGCCCTCCATGGTCTCTTTGGCAATGGCGACCCCTACGCAAATGCACGCGCCCGCCTCAGCGCAGTGTCGAACGGGCCACTCATCGCCAGCGAGCTCTTGCAGACCGACTCAGGGCGACAGGTGGAGATTCAACGCTTTCGCATTGAAGACGGTGGCATCTGCGCCACGTTCACAGAAGCTCCACTTGCTGTGCAGCCGCACCTCAACGCGGTCGCGAACGATCCGCCCTGGGTCGTCGACGTCCTGCACGACCTGCGAAACCTGGTGCAGGTCGCCCAGAGCAACATGGAGCTTGCCCTTCGCGAAGACATGGCCCTGTCGAGGCCGTTCCGTCCAGAAAACTCCGACACGCTCCGGGCCATGCGGCGGGCACGCGAACTGCTGATGCGCGCCTTTGGGCAGGACGCCCCCGTCGTCGTCACGGCCCCCGTTGTCGACCTATGCGGCATCGTCGAGTCGGTCGACAAGAGCCTGCAAGCCATCGTGGGCTCATGCATGACCGTCCACATCGACCTCGAGAGCAAGGCGCTGTTTGCGCGGGTTGAACGCGTCCACATGGAGGCCGCTCTGTTGAACCTCGCCGCGAACGCGCGAGATGCGATGGAGCCGGGTGGCGTCTTGACCATCACGGTCAAACGTCATCGCACCTCGGGTCTTGCGAAGCGTTTTGTCGACGTGGTGTTCGAAGACAACGGATGCGGCATGTCCCAAGACGTGGTCGCCGCCGCGACGCAACTCGGCTTCACGACGAAGGCTCCGGGTCAGGGCACGGGCGTGGGGCTTGCGTCGGTGCAGCGGTTCGCGCGCGAACATGGCGGAGAGCTGTTGTTGACGTCGACACCAGGCATTGGAACCAAAGTCGTCGTTCGTCTGCCAGAGCTCTGACGCTTCTTCGACCTCCCAGACGATGGCAACGTAGTTCTCGTGGCCCGTGTCTGTGGCGGCGCGACACCCGGCGGACGATTCGACCTCGAACCGGACCCCGTCCTCGATCCAGGTGGCGGCGGCGTCGACGGGCGGTTCAAGCACCCCGTTTCGTCCAAGTTGCGGGTCGTCGGGAGGGACGTCGGAGTAGGTGCCTCCACACCCGGCGGCCAGGGCCAACAAAAGCAATAGGTGTGTTTTGCAGATGGTCGTTTTCACATCGTCGTGCTTTCAGCATTGAGGTGTCATCCCGTCGACGTGGTCGCAGGTGGGTGATGCGCGCCCTCGTCGACAGAACCTGTTGCGTAGAGCCCCGACGAGCCCGCAGACAGAAACGTCAGGAATCCAACTTCGACTCACGCCGTCGTGCACGTCGTCGTCGCACCGCAGGGACCCACAACCCCGACAAGAAGATCAGCTGGGCGAACAACTCCTTGCTGTGCAGACAACTCTGCCCTTCGACGGCACAGACGCCATCGGCACAAACCGTTGTGCTGCACTCGGTGTCGACGACACATGCCTGTCCTTCGTCTTTCTGCGGCTGGCACATGTCGTTGTCGTCGCAGTACAGGTCGTCTGCGCATCCGCCCAACGACGTGCATGCATTGCCAGCGCTCGGAGCGGCGACGCAAACACCGTCGTCACAAAGCAAGCCGCCATCGTCAGGACTGCATTGGAAGTCATAGGTGCAGGAGTCGCCCACTCCGCAATCTCGGCGCACATCGCAGGTGACGTCGTCGGCGGAGGTGCACACGCCGTCGTCGCAGAACAGATTCGATTCGCAGCTGGAGCTCGAGTCGCAAACAGCGCCGACCGCGCCCAAGGCGGTGCAGACCCCATCGTCGCTGCAATAGGCATCTTTGACGCAGTGGGCGTCGAACGAACACGACGCACCGAGTGCCCCAGGTGGCTGGCAAAGCAAGTTGCCACCGTCGTCGGGCCGGCAAACGCTGCACGCAGCGCACCCGAGTTCCTGGGTACAAGCATCGCCAGAGGCTGGGAGGGCCACGCAAGCGTTGTCGACGCAAGCCTCGTCGACGCTGCAGGGCTCCGCACAGTCGCTTGGGTCGTCTTCGCAGACGCTGGAGTCGACGTTGCAACGAAGCCCATCAGCGCAATCGACGTCGACAGTGTTGCCGCAGGCTTCGCCTTCCGTGGGTTGCGTCAAGCAGATGTCGTCAACGCAATCCAATCCTTCTTCGCACGAACGGGGGTGCGTGCTGCTCGAATGACAGCTTTCGCCGACGCTCGCGGGTGGAAGACAACGAAACGCGTTGTCGGCAGAGACAAATTCGCAAGAGAGACCGTCGGCGCACATCCAGTCGACGAAACAGTCTGCCCCGGCCGTCGCGGTGCCGGTCACCAGGCCCTGGCACAGGTTGGCAGTGTCGTCGATGACGTCCGCCACTCCGGACTCCCACTGCGCAATGGCGTCGCGGCCCGCTTCCTGGCATTCCACCATGCGCTCGACGTCGAATGAGATGGTGGGCTCGTCGAGGGCACGCTCGTAGATGTCAAAGCCAGGCGCGCCGGGCGAACACGCCTCGTCCAACACCTCGCTGTTGAAGCCGTCGCGAATGGTCCGCTCCTCGCTGCACCGGTTGGTCAGTGCGAGCGCGACGAGCGTGCCGCCGCCGAACTGCACCGCCGTGCACAGCTGAACCGCGTCCAGTGGAGCGCGCAAGGCATCCGGGGTGGGGCTGTCGTCGACGACGCCTGCATCCGTCACAGGCTCGTTGTCGGTCGGAGCACACCCAGCCATGACACTGGCGCTCAGGCCGACAGCAATGAGGTGGTTCTTTACACTTCCAAACATTTCGTTTTCCTTGGTGGAGCTTTCGCTCTCGGGACATGACGTCGGACGTTGGTGTCGACGTCGACGTCACCGCTCTTCAAGTTCTGGACCAACACAGTTCCCGCCGGATTGCGTCGAGAGAGCGGTGTGACGACGTGTGTGGTGTGCGCTGCGTGTCTGCACCGGTGTCTTTGGTGTGGACACCATCGGACCGCCCGTGTCGCAGTCGCCCCTGCAGAAAAACACGACGGCCCCCTCGCCAGCCACGACCCACGTCGACGCGTTGTGGCCTGGTGCTTGCTTCGACCCTGCACGCGTGTGATGGGCACGCGTTCAACACCGTGCCCTTGGAGTTCTCACCATGATTGCCAACTGCCGCCGCCGGTGCGGGTCGACGTCTCTCTCCTCCTTTCGTGCCTTCGTCGTCGTCGGAGCGCTGTCAGCCGCGGGCGCCTGCCAAACGAGCGCACCGAAACCGGTTGCGAAGAAAGACGACAAACCGCCTCCTCGAGACCGCGACGACATCTACACGACGCTCAACCAGAAAACCCGGCCAGGTCGATTGGCGATGCTGAAGCGTGCGCGTGACGGGCTCGACCAACACAATTTGTTCGACACCAACAAGCCCGACGCGGAGACAACGTGCCCCAAAGACGCGACGCGGTTTCGCATGCCGGATGGCCGCTGCAACCATCTCGACGCCCCGTCGATGGGGTCAGCTGGGATGCGCTTCGGACGCAACATGACGTTTGACGCCGCCAAGAAAGAGAGCGCCCACGACATCATGGACCCGAACCCGCGCGCGGTCTCACAAAAGCTTCTGGCGCGACAAGACTTTCAACCCATCCCACACCTCAACCTGTTGATGGCGTCGTGGATTCAGTTTCAGAACCACGACTGGATGTTCCATGGGCTCGGCGACCCCGGCCACATGCACCACGTCCCCAGCGTCGTCGGCGACGCCGTCTACGAAGGCGGCATGGCAGTGCAATCCTCGTCGCCAGACACGACCCGCAGCGACGACGAACGCGCGCTCCCGCCGACCTTCCGCAACCATGTCACCCATTGGTGGGACGCCAGCCAGCTGTACGGCTCAAGCCGTGACGCCCAGATGGCGTTGCGCACGGGCGAAGGGGGCTTGCTCAAGTTGGTCGACGGACGACTGCCTCTCACCGACGACCGCCGCGTCGAGCACACCGGATTCAACGAGAACTGGTGGGTGGGGTTGTCTTTGTTGCACACGCTCTTTGCCCAAGAGCACAACGCCATCGCCGCTCACCTCGCAGCGTCGCACCCCGACTGGAGTGACGAAGAACTCTTTCAGGTGGCCCGCCTGGTGAACGCGGCCGTCATCGCCAAGATTCACACCGTGGAGTGGACGCCGGCGGTGTTGGCCCACCCCACGTTGAAGCGGGCCATGGACGTCAACTGGTACGGCCTCCTCGACGCCACCTTCAACATCGACACCCACATGGGGGGCCCCGTGGTGAGTGGCCTCGTCGGCGGCAAGACACTGCTGCACGACGTACCGTTCACCATCACGGAGGAATTCACAGCGGTGTATCGGATGCATCCCTTTCTTCCGGAGAAGCTGGCGCTGAGCAAGCCGAACGGAGCCCCTGTGGCCACCGTCGGCCTCGAAGAAACCCGCAACCACCACGCTGCAAAACTCATCGACGCCCACACCATGGAGACGATGTTCTTCTCGCTGGGCCGCCAAAACGCCGGTGCCTTGGTGCTGCACAACCACCCCAAGTTCATGCAACACATCGAGGTGCCGGTTGGCCCTCAACGTGAAGGGCGCAAGATGGATTTGGCGGCCGTCGACGTGCTGCGTGACCGCGAGCGTGGTGTGCCGCGGTACAACGAGTTCCGTCGGCAACTTCGTCTGGAGCCCATTCGGACCTTCGATGAACTCACGCCCGACGCAGCTGTGGCCCAAGAGCTGCGTGACGTCTACGGCGACGTCGAAAAGCTCGACCTCATGGTTGGCTGCTTGGCCGAAGGGGTTCGTCCAGACGGATTTGGGTTTGGCGAAACGCAGTTTCACATCTTCATCTTGATGGCTTCGCGCCGACTCAGCGCCGACCGCTTTTACACGACGGACTACCGCCCCGAGGTCTACACAGACGAAGGGCTGGCTTGGATCAAAGACGCCACGTTCAAGAGCGTGTTGCTGCGCCACTACCCGTCGTTGGCTCCGAACGTGGACGGCCTCCCCACCGGATTTGAGCCATGGGTGGCCAAGTGAAACGAATCGCCTTTCAGCTCTTCTCCGTCGCTGTCGCCTTGTGGATGGCGGGTGGGTGTGCGCACCAGGCGAGTCGCCCGCGAGCGTCGGCAGCCCCCCCACCCTCGTCCCCCATCGTCGACGACACGTCGTCTGCGCAGGCCGCAGCCCACTACGAATCCGTCGGCACCGACGAAGCGGCATTGTTCAAACGCCTGGAAGGTCGACTGCGCAACGTACAACGACGGCAGAGCGATCCCACGGCGCGCGTGCTCCACGGCAAAGAACATGCGTGTCGTGCGGTGGCATTTCTGCCTCACAAAAGTCGACCGGCGTGGACCCGGCAAGGGTTCTTTGCCGTCGATGCCCCGTCGACCGGCGTCGTGCGGCTGTCGTCAGCAGGAGGCGCGGGCACCGACGACCGGGACAAAGGCTTTCACGGTGTTGCCCTCAAGTTCACCTCGCAGCCAGGGCCGCGCCTCGAGCACGACGCCATGACTCCCCAAGCGCAGGACTTCTTGTTCACCAACAAGCCGCGCGGGACCGCGCCCGACATCGACACCTTTGTCGACCTGCTCGAAGCCGGCGCCGAAGGAAAGATGGCTGGGTTCGCGCTGCGCCATCCAAAGACCATCGCGCTGTTGGCTGCCGCACGTGGTGTTCCCACCAGCTTGGCGACGGAGTCGTATTGGTCAGGCGCCGCCTTCCTCATGGGCGTGGACGCCGTGCGGTTCAAACTGGCGCCGTGTGAAGCCGAGCCGCCCCCGAGCCACCACGACGACGACGCCGACTTCCTGGGAGCAGAGTTCGCCGCACGCGTCGAGAGCGCCGACGTTTGCTACGTCCTGTATGCCCAGCGCTTTGTCGACGACAACACCACCCCCATCGAACATGGCACCGCGCTGTGGGACGAGTCCGAAGCCCCACTCACCCCACTCGGGCGTGTGGTCGTCGTGGGCGGGCCCGACGCTGCACCCGACCCTCCATCGTGTGAAGGCCTGTCGTTTTCACCTTGGCACGCGCACCCTGCGCACCGCCCCCTCGGGCAGCTCAACCGTGCCCGGCGTGTTCTCTACCGCACGAGTGCCGCCCCCAGAAGACGGTGAGCGTCTGACATGGGGGCCAGTCGTTGTATGGGCCAGGTGAATGTTTGCGTTTGTGTGCACAACGAACGGTTCCACGTCGTGGGGTTTACATGTTTCGGGGGCGACACCGTTGCCCTTCACTGAAACGAAAGGTGCCCAATGCCCAAACATCACCCACTCCGTCGTGTCGCGTTGTTGGCAGCGGCGCTCGCACTTGCGTGTGCCACTGGAGCATGCGACGTCGGCGACACCGCAGAGCCAGAAGTTGCTGAGCCAGAGACCTCCGAGCCCGCCACCGACGAGCCGGCTGCCGAGCCCAGCACCGCAGAACCTGATGCTGAACCCGACAGCGGGCTCCACGCGGCCTTTTCTGAGTTTGACGTCGACAACGTCACCGTCGTCTTGTCTGGTGACGACGTCATCATCGAATCCAACGGTCTCGCGAACCACACTTCGCCGTATTGGTCGAACACCAACGAACGCACCATCAACGGACCGATGGGCGCACACACCACCCCCGCGGCAGCAGAAGACCATCCATTGTTTGTCGAGCCGACCGTCACATCCTTTGACCAGATGGCGCCGGGCAACATCGACGACTTCAACGGGTCGTTCGAGCTCGTGGTGTCCGCACAGCCGGAGCAAGCGGCAACCTCGTCGACCACTGGGCTTGGCCCCATCGGCATCGCCGTCAGCGGCGCGATGATTTACAACGACGAGGAAGGACCCAACGTGCCCCTCGACGACGCGGTGGGCAGCCTTGACGACAACGGTGCACACACTGGCCCGCAGTCGTACCACTACCACCTCGAGCCCAAGGCATGGTCGAACGACGACGATGCCCTCATCGGTGTCATGGCCGACGGCTTCTTCTTGTACGGGCGACGGTGCGCCTCGACGGGGGACCACCCAGACGACCTCGACGCGTCGGGGGGTCACACCGGCCTGACCCAGCACGCCGACGAGCCCGAGTACCACTACCACATCCAAAACGAGGCCTACCTCGGCGCCTACTACATCCTCTTTCCAGGAAACCTGCAGGGGACACCAAGTGCGATCCAATAGTGGAGCCGGCTTGGCCTGCGCAGCTGCCGTCGCTTTTTGCCTCGGCGGCTGCGCTTTGCCGCAATCCAATGTCGAAGCGGACAATGAAGCCCGGGTGGTCGACGACAAAGACACGCAGTTGGAGCGTTCCACTGGCCTTGTCACCGTGGACGGTGTGCCCTTAACCGGCGTCGTCGAACAGCGAGACCCATGGGGCGGGGTCATCGAGCGAACCCATCTCCGCGAAGGGCTGAAACACGGGTTGCGGGAGAAGTGGTTCGCGTCCGGTCAGAAGAGCTTCTCGGCCAAATATGCCGACGGAAAACGTCACGGCACATCGACCACCTGGTGGCGCCATGGAGCCGTGCGCTCCAAGAGCCACCACATTTTCGGCGTGGCGCAGGGGACACAACGACAATGGTACGCGTCTGGAGCGCTCTTCAAAGAGATGCAGCTCGTCGATGGACGAGAACAAGGGCTGCAACGTTCGTGGCGCGAGAACGGCAAGCTCTACAACAACTACGAGGCGCATGGCGACCGCGTGTTCGGCTTGAAGAGAAGCAAGCTCTGCTTTCGCGTCGACGAGGGTGAGCCCGTTGGCACAGCAAAGGAGCTGAAGCGATGACGTTGCGTTGCATTGCGTCCGTGGTGTGGCTCGCCCTGCTGTCGTTGACGACGAGCTGCTCTCAATCGGCCACTCGTGTTCCGTACTACAACGACGCGTCGTTTACGCCGGTCTGGTCTCCGTCGACAGAGACGTTGGCTTCGATGCACACCGTCCCCGACTTCTCCCTCACCAACCAGCACAACGTTTCATTCGACAGCAGCGCGTTGTCTGGCAAGCCGTACGTCGCAAGCTTCTTCTTCACGACGTGTCCGGGCATCTGTCCGAACATGACGAAGAACCTGAAGGCGCTGCAGGCGACGTTGACGCCAGAGAAAGACAAGTTTCACATCGTCACGTTCTCCGTGACGCCTGACCTCGACACGCCAAGTGTTCTGGCGAAGTTCGTCGAGTCCAAACGCATTGACGACGCCAACTGGTCGCTCCTGACCGGTGAACGTTTGGTCATCTACCACCTTGGACGCCGCGCCTTCTTCATTGAAGAAGACCTCGGCATCGCAAAGAAGACTGACGAATTCATCCACACCGAAAACGTCGTCCTCGTCGACGGGGATGGACACCTACGTGGCATCTACAACGGTCTGAACAAAGCTTCGATGGCGACTCTCGTCGACGACCTCAGACACCTGGTCGAGAACGCGCTGTAGGACGGTGACGCCATCGGCGTTGAAGCTCGCGGTCGTTCGCCCCAGCTAGCCTCTCCACCGCGCGGCGAATTTCCAGACGCCGTCGTCGAGGTGATGAGAGAATGGAGAGATGTCTTCGTTGCACAGCTGTGCCACGCCATCCAACCAGCCCCCCATGGCAATGCGAAAGCACTCGGGAAGCTCTTCATAGTCGTGAATGCTGAACAGCAGCTCCCGCCCGCCGTCTTCGCCGCGCTCGACGACGATGCGCCCTCGGGAGTGGTACGTCCGCCACAGTCGGCCCGAATGCTTCAGGACGGCACGCAGCGAAAGCACTTTCGCAAAGATGGAGTAGACGCCGCGGAGGTCGTTGTGCGCCAAGGCCACGCCAAGCGCTTTGAGGGCTTGCGGAAACGGAAGCTCAGGATGGCAGGTGCGAGCCGCTGCTGCCCACACGCGATCGGCGAACGGCATGCTCACCCATGTGGTGGCCATCGTCGTCAGCAACAGGTGCTGCTCCTCCTTCGTCAGCCCACGTTGGAGTTCCTCGAGAACGCCCTTGTCTTCGGCCGTCCGTCGCAGAAACACAATTCCAACGCCTTTGTCGTCTGACATCGCCGCCCCCCAGCTTTGCCCCAACCATCTTAGCGAAGACGCTTTCGTGCGTCCGTCTCCTCGGCGGCATCGCCTCCGACCGCTTGCCGCCCCATGGCTGTGAGCCGCCTCCAAGGCCGAGTCGCGCGATTGTTCGCAACTGTGAGGACACATGCGTGAGGCCGTTTGGAGCCAACTCGCCGTCGCCGCCCACTGTGCTCACCCCTGGTCGTCCCCAATGGTGGGCAGCCGCAACACAGCCGCGGTGCCCACTTCTCGTCGACGAAGCTCCAACACGCCCCCATGTGTGTCGGCGATGTGGCGCACCAGACTGAGACCCAGCCCTGTCCCCCGAATGCCACGTTGCTTCGCATCGCGCCCGCGTGAAAAGGGCTGCACCAGTTGCGTCATGTCTTCGCCGGCGACGCCGATGCCACGGTCTTCGACGACGAGCTCGACGGCCTCTGCGTCGTTGCGTGTCGACAGCGTGATGGACTGCGCCCCGTCGGGCGTGTATTTGTCTGCGTTGTCGAGGAGGTTGCCGAGGGCGCTGGCGAGCAACTTCTTGTCGCCGAGAACACGGCAACGCCCATCGACATCGACGATGAGGTCTCGCTGCGGATGGGCACGCCGAAACTGCGTTGCAGCGTGTTCGACGACATCGACGATCGAGATCCGCTCCAGCTGTGCCCTTGGCAATGCACCGCCTTGGTGTGTGCCAGCGTCGAGCTGCGCCGAATACAGAAGGCGCTCGACGAGTTCTGCCAACTCTTGGACATCCCCCTGCAACGCAGCGACCGCTTCGGATGCGGCCTCTCCGTGAAGCAGTTCCAGTCCGACTTGAAGCCGCGCCAGGGGGGTTCTCAGCTCGTGGGAGACGCTTGCCAGCAGCTCTTTTTCAGAGCGCACCATGCGTTCAACATGCGCGGACATCTGGTTGAAGGCCCTGGCCACGTCTCCAATCTCGTCGCTGCGGTCAAGCTCCACGCGCGTGTCCAATGCGCCCACGGCCATGGCGTCGGCCGCGTCGGCCAACTTGCGCAACGGTCGCACCAGCGACCGGCTGAAGGCGAAGGCCAAACCCGCCAGCAACACGAGGGTCACCCCCAGCAACGCGGCGCCCACCGGAGGCTCTGGAGGCGGACGTGGAGGCTGGACCTCGACGTGCAGTGTCGTCGTCGCTCCGTCGATGGACGCCTCCACTTCTTTCCGGACGCAGCGGGGAGGCGGGCGGTCCCCACCCAAGAATGGAGGAGGACGCAGCCCCCTCGGGCCCCGATGGGGAGGTCGCCCGTGGTGGTGTCGGCGGCGGTGTCGACACGCATTTCGCTCGTCGCCAAACGTCGACGACACCTCTGCGCCATCGATGTGAACCGCGCCGAGAAACCCATCGGCCTCAAGCGCCTCCAGCCGGTCGTCGATGTCACGAAGAGACTTGACCGTCTCCAGCTGTCGCAACGCAGCATCGACAGTCTCGCGCTCACGCCGCTCGTCTTTGGGATCGAGCCACACCGCTAGGCCCACAAGCGCGCCTCCCACCAGCACAAACAGCAGCAGGCCGAAGAGCGTCATGCGTGCTTGGAGTCGCACGTCAGCTCACTCCGTCGTCGTCGTGGACGGCACTGAGCATGTAGCCGACGCCCCTGACCGTCTTGACCCAACGCGGCTGTCGTGGCGGGTCGCCCAGCTTCTTGCGGAGGTTGGAGACGTGCACATCGATGGAGCGGTCAAACGCTTCTTCTGCGTTTCCGCGAACCGCGTCGACAAGCTGCTCTCTCGTCAACGGGGTGCCCACCGAGCGCAACAGTGTCCACAGCAAGTCGAACTCGTAGGTGGTGAGGTCGAGCGCCTTGCCATGCAACGTCGCGTCGCGTCGCTTGAGGTGCAACGTCAGGCCGCCTGCGCTGAGTTCATCGTCGACGGGGCCCACTTGGTGCCGGTGCCGCCGGGTTTGAGCTCGTATGCGCGCCAAGAGTTCGCGCGGGGCAAAGGGTTTGGTGACGTAGTCATCGGCGCCCCCCTCCAGCCCGTCGACACGGTCGGCGTGGGTCGTGCGTGCGGTGACCATGATGACCGGCGTGTCGACGTGTTCTCTCAACACCGTGCACACTTCGAAGCCAGACATGTCGGGCAAGTTGACGTCGAGCAGCACCACATCCGGGCGCTCGCGCAGCACCGCGGCAATGCCTGCCCGGGGCTCATGCTCCAGAGTGACGCGTACGCCTTCACGGCGAAGGTATTCGGCCGTGAGTGTCCCCAAGCGAACGTCGTCCTCGACGTACACGACATGGGGGGCATTGGGAGTGAGTGCGACGGCCATGGTGAATCTTACTCAGTGGACGTCGGCGAGGCGAACCCGCGCAGGTCGTCGACGCCGACAGCCGGGTGCATCCGTCTGATTCGACGACAAAATCCCGCGTTGTTTGCAACTGTAAACGCTCGGCCGTGGATGCTGTCGACGTCAAATGTTTGCGATTGTTTGCGACGCACACGATCGGTCACTCCCATGGTTACTCCTGATGTCGACGACGCGAACGGCACGGCCGACGTCGCGACAACTGCACCGGCAACCAAGCCGCACCACAGGAGTCCACATGTCGTTTCGCAATCTTCTTTTGTCTGCCTTCTTGTTGGCCTCGGTGGCGGCCTGGGCCCAACCCGGCGGAAACGGCGGCGGTCGCCGGGGCCCACCCCCCGAAGCCATCGAAGCCTGCTCTGGCAAAAGCGAGGGCGACGTCTGCTCCTTCAGCGGCCGGCGCGGTGACGTCACGGGCCAATGCCGCCTCCCACCCGATGGTGGCCAAGGCGAACTTGCCTGCGCTCCCGAACGCGGCCGTCGTCGCTAGCACCCATCCTTCTCTCTCTCCGTCCTCCCCCGACGACGAAGGAGAGTGGGCCAACGCGGCAGCTGTACACCGACTCCCTCCCCCGCAGCGTGTGCAGCTGCCGCCGCGGCTCTTTTCAGACAAGAAGAGAGAGGCGGCTCCGCCTCATTGGCCTCCGCAGCCAGCATTTGCCGAGAACTGAGCCTGCAGCCAACGCAGCGCTTCTTCTCGGTTCGCTGCCACGCCGAACGCGACCGGAATGGGCGCCAGCCAGTTCATCGAGATGACAATGCCCTGCGCGATTTTGCTGGTGCCGACGTAGCTGACGGCGGTCAAGCAGGGGTGGTCTTCGTTTTGCAGCCGCTGCCAAAACGCCGTGGCCACTTGCATCACGCCGGGATTCGGCTGCTGCAGCGCGTCCAACTCGACAATCGCGCCGAAGGGACGGTTGACGTCGTGACGCCGTGCCAACTCCCGCTCCAACGCCGCCACATGCTCGACGCAGACATTCACAGACAACTTGCCAGCGTACCGAATCCACAGGTGGTCTTCGGCCCCGAAGTCGACGTCGATCGTTCCACTCTTGCTGCCCATGGCTGCAATGTACGCAACTTCTGTCGCTGAACGAAGAGGCGCCAACGATGTGGCTCCCGTGCATGCATCCAGATGTTCGCTCCGAAGGTGTCTGCATTGTGTCGCTCCGCGCTCCACGGCACCTCGCTGCCGAACACCTCCACAAGGCCGACGTTTTGGCCAACAGGAGGACGACATGCAGTTTCACATCACCACTTCGTCGACGGTTGCTCCTCGACACGCGGGCCCGTTCAGCAAGATTGCCGATTCGTTGCGGCAGACCGCGCAGGGGCTGAACAACGGATGCGATGCCGACGCCCTCACCAGGTCCGTGCAAAAGGAGTTGCACCAACTCGCCGACATGTTCGAAAGAGGCGACGGCGTGTGTGGGCACGGGCGCCAAGGTGCTCACGCGCAGGTGTCGTTCGCCGGTCAAAACGCGTTGGCCCGCGGGTTGTCGGTGTCGACGACAACTGCTTGTGCCGACAAATGCGGCTCGTTGGCTGGCGACCCCCTGAGCAGAAGCCTGCGCGGATCCCCCAACCCCATGCAACTTGGTGCGTCCGTCTTTGACGGTCTCAGCAGCGCAATGGGCCACATCACGTCGTCGCTGAGCGACATGTCGTCCACTTCATCCTCTTCATCCTCTTCATCCTCTTCATCCTCTTCATCCTCGTCATCCTCGTCGTCGTCGGCTGACCTCGGCATTGGCGACCTGTCGGGCATGACCTTCGAGGAGATGGTGCACAAGTTCATGATGAAAGTGACGCAAGACCAGCAGGAGAAGGTCAAGGGCATGATGGAGGAGATGAAGAGCGCCGACTCCAACGGTTCGAATGGCTCTTCGTCGTCCAGTTCGTCGTCGTCCAGCTCGTCGTCTGGTTCATCGTCGTCCGGCACCGGCGAGACGTCCAAGGCAGCGCAGATGGAAGAGATGAAGTTTGAGATTCAACAGCTCACCCAAATGATGCAGGCGCTGTCGAACATCAACAACACCATGCACCAAAATGCGATGAACTCCATCCGCAACATTCGGGCGTAGTCGCCCGTTGACGACGAGGGTTGGTGGCGTGCCGGCCTTCAGTGGAATCCGCGCAGTCGGCGGCTGGCCTCGCCTGCGCGATTCGTCGTTGACGTTGTCGCCAAGCGCTCCGTGCTTTGGCGCAACAGCACGCGGGTCACCTCGCCGAAGTCGGCGAGGGTGTACACCCTCGCGAGCACCAGTCGGAATGCATCGACCATCAGGTGCGTCCGCTTCGCGCTCATGTCGGAGTCGACAAAGAACAGGACGTCGTCGCAGTGGCGAAATGCATCGCGCAGCCGGGGCCCCGCCTGCAGTTTGAACAACGTCGACACCCGCCCCAGCCCCTCGTGCGGGGCGACCACGACGATGCGCTCGGTGCCCGACAGGGCCGAGACAAGCTCGACGCTGTGGACCCAATTCTCGACGTCGTCTTGGGTTCGTGCGTAGAGCACATCGACAAAAACGTTGCCGGCTCTCGTCCACACCACGACGTTGTTGGGCCTGGGCGTCGACCGACGAGGGTGAGGGCTGGCGTCACGGGCTTGAAACGTCGACGACAGAGGAGGGGTGTGCATGGCGTGTCCTTTCGCTGGCGGCTTGCCGCGGGCTGTGCCGTCGGCCTTCTGCCGGGCACACCTCCACAACTCACGTCGTCGGCGATCCATTGGCAGCGACACAATTGCGTACAAATCCGACGGCGCTGAGAGCGCTTGGGGGCCAGCCTCGACTGTCTGCGACCACTTCAGGAGCGCGTCGCTCTGAGGCCGTCGACGCTCCACTTGTCGTGGTCGACAAACGCCACCAACGCAACGAACCAGGCCGCGTACATCATCTGTGACGCCACCAAGTCCCACTTCTCGAGGAGACAGGTGCCGGTGACCAACGCCCCCATGACCACAGCGCCGGCGACGCTGGCGCGAAAGGTGGACAGCCCTGCCAGCAACAGCACGCCGATGCCCAGTTCGACGAACGGCAACACCGACGCCCACGCCGACACCAAGCCCGATGGGAGAACGCTGTCGGCGAACAACTTCACCATCCAACTGCGGAACCCATCCAGCTTGGGAAGACGCACGACACCATGCATCACGAAGTTCAGGCCCATGACCACGCGGAGGAGCGTGTAGGCAGCGATGTACGGTCTCGACGACAAACTGGAGTTCATGCCCGATGGGTAACGACTCTGGGTGTCACTCACAACCGATGTTGCGTGGCGTGCAGGCCAGTGGACGCTACAACCCTCGGATGTGGTTCCCCTCTGCTTCTGTTCGTCTTCTTTCGTTGGCTTCGATGGCGTCGGTCGCCGCCCTTTGTGGCGCTTGCGACGATTCACCGTCGCCCGCCTCGTCGCCCTCCGCCCCGTCGTCACCGCCCCCCGTACAGGCAGCCTCGATGCCTGCTTCACAGCCCTCGACACAGCCGGCTTCGACGTCCTTGGTGGCTTCTCGGGTGCGGGCCGCCCGAGACCGGCTCACAGCTTCTCCTGCGGGAAAGCTCGTCTTGCGCTCCATCCGCCACCACGGCGGACTGCAAGCGTGGTTTGCACAGCGGGCCATCGCGTTCACCTACGACTACGTCCCCGTTGGCGACAGCAACAAGCGCAAGACATCCCACCAGGTCGTCGACCTTCTGCAGTCGCGTGCGTACCATTCGATGTCGGCACCAGCGCAAGGAACGTTCGCCTTTGATGGCAACGAAGCCTGGATGAAGCTCACGCCGCCAGTGCCATTCCCCGCGCGATTCTGGTCGCTGACGCCGTACTACTTCGTGGGCATGCCCTTCGTTCTGTCAGACGACGGCGTCCGGCTTGAGCTGACAGAGCACACCGGCGCCGCTGTAGGCCTCCCGCCTTGCGACGTCGTCGCCGTCACGTTTGCAGCAGGCACCGGCGATGCTCCCGACGACACCTATTTTGTCTACCTCGACAAACAATCGGGCGAACTCCTCGGGCTCCGCTACACCGTCACCTATGCGGCGTTCTTCAAGCCGGGCGCCAACGGCAGAAAGCCCGACAAAGTGGTGCTGTACAGCGATGCTCGTCAGGAAGGCGCCTTCCGCCTTCCTCGAACCCATACGACGTACATGATGCGCACCGAACATGCCTCGTCGACGACCGCCAAGGCTGCGCTGGGCCAGAAGGTCACGGTGTCGACGGTGCGCGATGTCGAACATGGCGCGACGTTTGACGAAGCGCGGCTGCTCCGGCCGGCCGGCGCGGTGGTCGACACGTCGCTGTCCAAGTAGCCGCGCTCACGCCGACTGCGACGACTCAGAAGTTGGGGATGCAGGTGCCACCTGAGCAGCTCCCCTCGTCACCGTCGTCGATGAAGCAAGGTTCGCCGTCATCAACAGCTTCGTGACCAACGCCTTGCATGGCAACGCAGAAGTCGACGGTGCACGGGTTGTCGTCGCTCAACTCGAGTGGCCCTTGGCAGAGGCCCGCGACGCAAGCTTGCGCGACGCAGATGATTTGGCAGTCGGCGTCCTCGTGGCACTCCGGCTCAATGCACGCTCCCTCCCAGCACTCCAAGCCTTCGCCGCAAATGTTGCCATTGGGGACGTTGAACACCACCCATTCGCCGGTGTCCTCGTCGCAGACGACGCGCAGACATGCATCCTCTTCGCGAGGTTCGCAGTTGCCGCTCTCGAGTGCGCCTGCGTCGCTCACCTCCGCCTCCGGCGGCTCGCCAGCTTCGGGAAGGGCACCGCATCCGACGGTTCCGAGCGCCAGAAAAAACAGAGTGACAAGCCAAAGGCGGTTCGATTGAAGTTGCATTGAAGTCTCCCAGAGCGCATCCCAAAACCCAGAGAACGCGCTCGACGACGAATGCAACGCATTCGTCGCAACTCGACTCGCGAAGCGAGCTTTCGAGGCTGGAGCCGTTCTTGCGGCCCTCACGAAGCCGTTACATCGGTCGCGTCGTCCAAGACAACCCACAGAAAGCGCCACTTGTGCCTCGGGCTGCTCTCAGCCCCAGGACCTCCCGTTCGGGCCTGGCTTTGCTTCGACAGCGGGATGGGCATTTTTTTTCGGCCACCCGTCCATGCCGGCTGCTTCCAACCAGCTGGGGTCTGCCCTGGTCAACCTCGACCCCATCGGCGTCGACGTGGGGGTCTGCCGATGACAGTCGGAGGCCGCACTCGCTCGTCGCACCCGTCAGTGGACCCCGAGTGCGTTGTGAACTGCTCAGTTTGACTGTTCCTTAGATGTCGAACTATTGGCGCGTCCTTCGACGCGTTTCGTCTCCTGGCATCGTGACTGAAATGTGTCGGCGCCAGCCGAACCGTTGGGGACGCCCGATACCTCCCATGTGCCAAGGGTTGGCACCAGGAGGCCACGATGAAGACAAACACCACCACACAGCGTCCCCAACACCCCCCTCGCCCTCGACACTCGTCGTCGTCCTCCGACGGCGGGCGACACTTTGCGCAACATCTGTCGGGTGCAGGTCAAGCCACCCAAGAAGCCGGCGGCCCCCAAGGGCCGAAGCGTCCACCTCGCCCGGATGCAGACGGCGACGGCGTGCTCAACGATGCAGAGCTGAGCAAAATGGCCGAGCGCCACTCTCGTCGGACGGGCGAAACCGTCACTGTCGACGAGCTCAAGGCGAAGTTCGATGCCAACGGCGACGGCACGGTGTCGACGGATGAGCTGCCGACGCCCAAAGGACCGCCCCCGCGCGAGGGCCCCGCCACGCCCCCCTCTACCTGGTCAAACGAAGAGGTCGTGCCGCCCACCTTTGCGGAGCCTGTCGACGAGCCCTAGTTCTTTTGAAAGGGGCGCAGGCGGGCCAAGCCCTGCTTGGCCTTGGGAGAATCACCCTGTGATTCTCTTCCCCTTCCCGAGAGTTGCCAGGGGCAACTCCCAAGGTCTCAGCTTTGCTGAGACCCACCCGCCGGCAAAGCCGGACATGGGGCCCCCATTCCCCCTCGGCGCTTCGCGCCGGACCGCGTCGCTTGAGATTGTCGTTGACGGCAGAGGTTTTGGGATGCGCTCGAGTCAGGGCCCGCGCGCTTCGCGGCGCCGGGGCCCTGCCTTCAACGACCATTTGCAGTGGATGATGGCGTCGCTCTCTGCTGAATGGCATTTGACTGCAAATGGTCGACGATGCCTGTTTCTCATCCTCACCGATGTCGTCTCGTCGTCGTCAAACGGTGGTTTTGGGATGCGCTCGAGTCAGGCCCCGCGCGCTTCGCGGCGCCGGGGCCCTGCCTTCAACGACCATTTGCAGTGGATGATGGCGTCGCTCTCTGCTGAATGGCATTTGACTGCAAATGGTCGACGATGCCTGGTTCTCATCCTCACCGAC